>Ga0207733_100023_pt1 | contig 183747 bp, 184 predicted proteins | sample A23P3SouthBayCA_FD_187735 | JGI IMG/M metagenome (GOLD analysis project Ga0207733, IMG submission 187735) | Aerobic enrichment media microbial communities from Eden Landing Ponds, California, USA - A23 P3 (SPAdes) | ecosystem: Environmental > Aquatic > Marine > Unclassified | place: Emeryville... | reverse complement strand
GCCGACGAAGCGCTTCCGCGACCGCGTCCGCGACCTGCGGGTCGGCGACCGCCTCACGCTCTGCGGGGAGGTCGCCGACGGCACGCTCAAACTCGAGAAGTTCGCCGTCCGCGACCTCGTGGAGACGGAGCCGGCGGTGCCGACCTGCCCGGAGTGTGACCGTTCGATGGAGTCGGCCGGCGCGAACCAAGGCTACCGCTGTCGGGAGTGCGGGACCCACGAACCCGGGAAGACCCTCGAGCCGATCGACCGGGAACTGGAGCACGGCTGGTACGAGGTGCCGCCGTGTGCGCGGCGCCACATCAGCAAGCCCCTCGTCCGCGGGGGCTTCGACGCGCCGACGCACCCCGAGCGGTAGCGGCGTCCTCCCGGTTCGGCGGCCGGCCGTCGAACCGTCCGGTTACCGGCGTCTCACTCCACCACCGCGGTCAATAGGTCCCGGTCCCACGGATTGATGCCTCCGTTCTCCCGGAACGCGTCGAGCGTGTCGAACCGGACAGCTTGGGTCTCGTCCAAGGGCGCCGGCTCCCCAGTGGTGGCGGAGCGAGGGACGACGTACCGGATCCCGACGACGGATCGGCCGTTCCTCGTGGCGTGGTCGACCCAGTGCAGAGACAGATCGTCGGGGTCGACACGAACTCCCGTTTCCTCGCGGAGCTCGCGCGCGACGCCCGCGGCGGGCGGCTCGTCGTGTTCGAGGTTGCCGCCGGGAACGCCCCACAGTCCACGGTTCGGTTTCACGCCCCGCTGCCCCAAGAGGACGCGCGTCCCGTCGGTCACGACGACGCTCGCGACCGGTCTGCTGTTCTGCCAGACGATTCGCTCGCACTCCGGGCAGCGGCGTCGCTCGCGGCCCTCGACCGTGACGCGGTCGAGTTCGGTCCCACACAGCGGACAGTACTCGCCGGGAACGGTGATCACGACCCGACCACCCCGCCGGGTCGCCGCGCTCGGTCCACCGTCACGTCTTCAGCCCGCTCCCCGTCAGGGGAACGACGACGTCCTCGTCGCCGTCGAGCGCGCCACGCTCGCGGTACGCGCGCAGCGCCGCGGGGGCGACCGCGCAGGTGGGCTCGGTGTAGAAGCCCGCAGCGTGAAGGTCGGCGAGTTCGGCCTCGACGGCGTCACCCCCGAGCGCGATCGCGTCGCCGTCGGTGTCCTCGATCGCAGCGAGGATCTGGTCGCGGCGAACGGGCGCCGAGATCTGGATCCCGTCCGCGGCGTCGTTGTCGCCGGCGGCGGCGTCCGCGCCGTGGAGCGCCTCGACGATCGGGGCGTGGCCGGCCGCCTGCGCGCCGAGGAGCCGCGGCAGCTCGTCGATCCAGCCGGCGTCACGGAGCGCGAGAAAGCCGCGGTATGCGCCGAGGAAGAGCGTACCGTGCCCCAGCGGGAGGACGACCGCGTCGGGCGCCTCCCAGTCTCGCTGCAGCGCGGTCTCGTAGGCGAACGTCGCCGTGCCGGCGAGGAACGCGGGGTTCCACGCGTGGCTGGCGTACCAGCCGGCGCCCGACTCGACCGCGTCGACGCACGCGTCCGTCGTCGCCTGCCGGGGGCCCTCGGTCCGCACCGGTGTCGCGCCGGTGCGGCGGATCGCCCGGAGCTTGGCGTCCTTCACCGACGCCGGGACGTATATCTCGGCGTCGACTCCGGCGCGGGCGGCGTAGGTGGCGATCGCCGCACCGGCGTTGCCCGAGGAGTCCTCGACGAGCGTGTCGACGCCGAGGGCGGCCGCCCGCGAGACGGTCGTCGTCGCGCCGCGGTCCTTGAACGAACCGGTGGGGAACACGTACTCGAGTTTGAACCGTGCGTCCCACTCCTCGGCGTCAACGAGCGGGGTCAGTCCCTCCCCGAGGGTGACCAGCGGCGACTCGGGGAGGAACCCGTCGAACGACCAGAGGCCGTCCCGGGTGTCGAACGCGGCGGGATCGGACGCCGGCCCGTCCGGGAGCGGCTGCTCCTCGTAGTCGAGCGGGTGGCCGCACTCGCAGCGCCAGCGATCCGCGTACACGGCGCCGCAGTCAGGACAACGGAGCGGCGGAGCGGTCATATCGTCACGAGCGACCGCGATCGACCAGTAGGTAACGGTTCTCGTGCCGGGCGGCTGTGGGGGACGTGCCGCGTCGGTGCGGGGACGCTAGAACTGATCGATGTCCGTCCCCACCGAGCAGACGTACTCCCCGGTGGCGACCTGCGGCAGGCGCCGGGAGCGCCAGAAGATGCCGTCGTTGTCGGCGGTGATCCGCGCCTTGAGCGAGCCGAACACGTCGGTCACCTCGAACAGCGTGTCGCCGCGCTCGACGCGGTCGCCGAGGTCGCATTCGAAGGTGACGAGCCCGCCGGCGGGCGAGCCGTACTGGTCGAACCCCGAGGCACGGGTCTGCAGATCGCGCTCCACGTCGCCGTCGAGGAAGCCGTAGTACCGGAGCACCCGACGCATCCCCTCCGTGCCGATCCGAACCGACTCCTCGTCCCAGCCGACCGCGCCGCCGAGTTCGGGGTCGATCGTCGGGATGCCGTTGTCGGGTGCCGCCCGCGCGAGCTGTCCGTCGGGGCCCTTCTGGTCGAGGACGTAGCCGGTGCCGAACACCTTCGCGAGTTCGAGACACTCGCGGTGGAGCCGATGCCGGGGACCGCAACGCACGCGCGTCTCGTTGATCATCCGGGAGGTGCGTCCCTGATGGAGGTCGACGACGAGGTCGGCGCGCTTCGCCGCCTCGAACGTCGCCGCCGCGATGCGCTCGGAGGAGGTGCCGTTGGCGTCCCCGGGGTACGCCCGGTTCATCTTCGTGTCGTCGACCGGATTGCGGTGCTCGGCGACCTGAAAGGCGTGGTAGTTGACGATCCCGACGAGGAGGATCTCGCCCGCGATCTCGTCCGGGTCCAGCTGCGGCACGAGCCTGTTGAGGACACCGAGCCCGTTGAGCTCGTCGCCGTCGCTGACCGCCTGCACGTACAGCGTCTTTCCGTCCTCGGCGCCGTTGAGCACCGCCACGGGGAGGCCGACGGTCGAGCCGTCGCGGGTCTCTCCGACCGTGAGCCGGCCCGTGTCGAACTCGCCGGGTGGCGCGCTCGCGCTCCCGAGCGTCGTCTTCATTGCGTGGGTGGTTTCGAGTATCGCCTCTTTAGGGGTTCGGTCCGATCGTCCGTTCCGCTATGCATCGAACGGAGAGCGGTCGCCGCGGCGGGGAGCGTTGGAGACTATGAGCGGGGCACTCCTCGGCAGCGAACGCTCCCGCGGTCCCGTTCAGTTCCACCCTGTGATCTGATGAGTCCGTCGTCGCCGACGATGGCACGGGATTGAAGCCCGGGCGGCGGGACCCGCGAGTATGGTCGACATCGACGAGCGCGAGGAGCGTCTGGAGCGGTTCCTCGCCGAGGAGGGGTACGAGGCGGTGTGGTTCGCGCGACCCAACGCGTTCGCGTGGCTCACCGGCGGCGACAACTGGGTCGACGCGAGCGCCGACGTGGGCGACGCCGCCGCGGGGTACCTCGGCGACGGCGAGTGGACGGTCGTCACGAACAACATCGAGGCCGGGCGGATCGCCGCCGAGGAACTGCCGGCGGAGCTGTCGATGTCCGTCGCCGCCGACGACTGGTACGAGAGCTCCCTCGCCGACTCGGTCGCCGCGCGCTCACCGACGCCGGCGGCTGCAGACTTCGACGTCCCCGGTCTCGACTCGGTCTCCCCCACGCGCTTGCGCCTGCGTCTCGGCGAGGACGACCTCACGGCGTACCGTGATCTCGGTCGGGAAGTCGCGCTTGCGGTCGAGACGGTGTGCCGGGAGCTGCAGCCGGGCGACACCGAACACGAGGTCGCCGCAGGGATCCGGATCTCGCTGGCCGGCCGGAACATCGACGCGCCGGTCGTGCTGGTGGGGGGAGGCGAGCGTGCGCGCGAATACCGCCACCCGACGCCGACCGACGCCGCGCTGGGCGAGTACGCGCTCGTGATCGTCACCGCCCGACGGGGCGGGCTGCACGCCTCCTGCACCCGGACGGTCGCGTTCGACCCGCCCGGGTGGCTCGATGACCGCCACCGCGCGGCCCAGCGCGTGGAAACGCGGGCGCTCGCGGCGACCCGCGACGCCGCGGGACGAGATGACGGAACCGCCGGCGACGTGTTCGCGGCGATCAGGGGGGCGTACGCCGAGGAGGGGCACGAGGGGGAGTGGCGCGAACACCATCAGGGGGGCGCGACCGGGTACGCCGGCCGGGAGTGGTTCGCGACGCCCGGCAGCGACGCCCCCGTCGCGAACGAGGCCGCCTACGCCTGGAACCCCACCGTGGAGGGAGCGAAGAGCGAGGACACCGCCTACGTCGCCGACGACTCCGTCGAGGTGCTCACGGACTCGGGGCGGTGGCCGACCGACACCGTCGAGGTCGACGGACTCACCCTGCAGCGGCCGGCGATCCTCCAGAACTGACCCGTCGAACCGATCGACGGCCGGCCGCCGGCGCCCCTCGCCGTACCGAGGAACAACCTTCATGTTGTGTGACTATGAGATGCCGGCATGAGTTGGCACGGCGTCGACGCGGTCGACGACGCGATCGACGTGACCCGCGAGTTCCTCCTCCCCTTCAGCCTCGGCCGATGGATCAGAATGGTTGTCGTGAGCCTGTTCACCGGCGGCAGCGGCGCCGGCGGACAGGTCGTCAGCAACGCCGGCAACTTCGGCGCACGCCTCGCCGGCGCCGGCGGGTTCCCCAGCCCGTCCGGCGGCGCGAGCGCGTTGGCGACGCTCTCGATCGCGGTGCCGACGGTCGCGGCGGGCGCGCTCGCGCTCGCCCCCCCAGTCATTCAAGCCGAGGGTGTTCCGGAGCCGGGTGCGCTCGGCGCGCTCGGGATCGCCGTGCTCGTCGTGGCCGTCGCGGTCGCGCTGCTCGCGATCCTCCTCTCGCCGGTGTTCGAGTTCGTCCTCGTCGACGCCATCGCCCGCGACGACCTCCGACTCCTCCGGGACGTGGGAACCCACCTGACGAACGGACTCAGACTGCTCGGCTTCCGGATCGGCCTGTTCGCGGCGTTCGTCGTCCCCCCGGCCGCCGTGGCCGTCGCAGTCCTCCTCGGCGGGATCCGCGTCGAGTCGCTGGCCGACCGACCGCTGATCCTCGCCGGAGTGGCGATCGTGGCGTTCGTCTACGTCCTCGTGTACGCGTTCGTGGACCGGTTCACCGTCGAGTTCGTCGTCCCGGCGATGATCGCGGACGGCGGCGGCGTCATCGACGGCTGGCGCCGCGTGTGGCCGCGGCTCCGGAACCAGCCCGGTCAGACGATCGTCTACCTCGTGATGCACGTGCTCGTGGGGATCGGCCTCTCGATCGTCTCGTTCGTTCTGCTGCTGGTGGGGCTGCTCGCCGTCGGTGCCGTCGCGGCCGGGGTCGGCTTCGCCGTCGGGACGGTCTCCAGCGGGGCCGCGACGACCGACCTCGGGATCGGGCTGGGGTTCCTCGCCGGCGCCGCCGTCGGCGTTCCGCTGTTCGTCGTGCTCGTCGTCCTGCCGGTTCGAGTGGTCACGTTGACGTACCGTCGGTCCTACGAGATCGCCGCGCTCGCTCGGTTCGGCGGAAACATGGACCTCATCGGACGCTACCGCGATGGCGACGGTGGCGGCAGGGGCGATGTCGCCGCCGCGTTCGGTGACGACGGCGACGACGACGGAGAGGGTCCGCCCCCCGACGCCGATGACGACCGCGACGGCGGGGTCGGAGCATCCACGGACGAGGAGTTCGACGAGTTCGTCCCCGCGTCGTCCGAGGTGTCGGACCCGCCCGACGTTCGGTCCGGTTCGGGCGAGTCCGCTGCTGCGAGCGTCGACGGCGACGACACAGTTGGCGACGCCACAGGCGACGACGACACGGGTGACAGCGACGACGCGGACAGCCGCGAGCGAAAGTAACTCGCCGTCGAGTTCCGGTTTCGAGGATCGCCGAACAGAGGTGTCGGCTCGGTAGGTTTTTCCCCGATCCTGCGGTCGCGTGGGTATGGGACTGGACGACGACGCACGGGAGTATCACCGATCGGAGCCCCCCGGGAAGATCGAGATATCGACGACGAAGCCGACGAACACGCAGCGCGACCTCTCGTTGGCGTACTCGCCGGGCGTGGCCGCGCCGTGTCGCGACATCGACGCGGACCCCGACCGGGCCTTCGAGTACACCGCGAAGGGGAACATGGTCGGGGTCGTCTCGAACGGCTCAGCCGTGCTCGGCCTCGGCGACATCGGCGCACAGGCCTCGAAGCCCGTGATGGAGGGGAAGGGCGTGCTGTTCAAGCGCTTCGCCGACATCGACGTGTTCGACATCGAACTCGACGAGGACGACCCGGACGACATCGTCCGCTCCGTCGCGGCGATGGAGCCGACGTTCGGCGGGATCAACCTCGAGGACATCAAGGCGCCCGAGTGCTTCGAGATCGAAGAGCGACTCCGCGAGGAGATGGACATCCCCGTGTTCCACGACGACCAACACGGGACGGCGATCATCTCCGGCGCCGGGCTGCTCAACGCCGCCGACCTCGTCGACAAGGACCTCGACGACCTGGACATCGTCTTCTCGGGCGCGGGTGCCTCCGCCATCGCGAGTGCGAAGTTCTACGTCTCGCTGGGTGCGGACCCGGCCAACATCACGATGTGTGACTCCTCGGGGATCATCACCGAGGACCGCGCCGCCGCCGGCGACGTGAACGACTACAAGGCGGAGTTCGCGAGCGAGGGCGAGGACGGCGGCCTCGCGGACGCCATCGAGGGCGCGGACGTGTTCATCGGCCTGTCGGTCGGCGGGATCGTCAGTCAGGAGATGGTCCGCTCGATGGCCGACGACCCGATCATCTTCGCGATGGCGAACCCCGACCCCGAGATCACCTACGAGGACGCCAAGGACGCGCGCGATGACACCGTCATCATGGGGACGGGCCGGTCCGACTACCCGAACCAGGTGAACAACGTCCTCGGGTTCCCGTTCCTCTTCCGTGGCGCGCTCGACGTTCGCGCGACCGACATCAACGAGGAGATGAAGCGGGCGGCCGCCGAGGCGCTCGCGGAGCTGGCGCGGCAGGACGTCCCCGACGCGGTCGTGAAGGCGTACGGCGACCAGCCGCTGAAGTTCGGTCCCGACTACGTCATTCCGAAGCCGCTCGACCCACGCGTCCTCTTCCAGGTCGCGCCCGCGGTGGCGGAGGCGGCGATGGAGTCGGGCGTCGCCCGAACCGAGGTCGATATCGACCAGTACACCGAGCGGCTGGAGGCCCGGCTGGGCAAGAGCCGAGAGATGATGCGGGTCGTCCTGAACAAGGCCCGCTCGGAGCCCAAACGCGTCGCGCTCGCGGAGGGGACCGACGAGAAGATGATCCGCGCGGCCTATCAGATGGCCGAGCAGGGGATCGCCGACCCGGTCCTGCTCGGCGACCGCGACACGATCGAGTCCATCACCGCCCATCTCGGGCTGGAGTACGACCCCGACGTGGTCGACCCCGACGCCGACGACAAGGCCGACGAGTACGCCGACCGGCTCCACGAGCTCCGCAAGCGAAAGGGTGTCACCCGTTCGGAGGCAGGCGAGCTGGTCCGCCGTGACACGAACTACTTCGGCAGCGTGATGGTCGAGCGCGGCGACGCCGACGCCCTCCTCACGGGACTGACGCATCACTACCCCAGCGCGCTCCGCCCGCCGCTGCAGGTCATCGGCACCGCCGACGACGCCGAGTACGTCGCCGGGGTGTACATGCTCACGTTCAAGAACCGCGTCGTGTTCTGCGCCGACACCACGGTGAACCAGGCGCCCGACGCGGAGGTGCTCGCCGAGGTGACGAAACACACCGCGAGGCTGGCGCGGCGGTTCAACGTCGAGCCGCGCGCGGCGATGCTGTCGTACTCCAACTTCGGCTCCGTCGACAACCCGGGGACACGGAAACCCCGCGAGGCCGTCGACCGGCTCCACGACGACCCCGAGGTCGACTTCCCGGTCGACGGGGAGATGCAGGCCGACACCGCGGTGGTCGAGGACATCCTCGAGGACACGTACGACTTCTCGACGCTCGACGGTCCCGCGAACGTCCTCGTGTTCCCGAACCTCGAGGCCGGAAACATCGGCTACAAGCTGCTCCAGCGCCTCGGCGGCGCGGAGGCCATCGGGCCGATGCTCGTCGGGATGGACCAACCCGTCCACGTGATGCAGCGCGGTGACGAGGTCAAGGACATCGTCAACCTCGCCGGCGTCGCCGTCGTCGACGCACAGAGCGAGACGGAGTAGTCGACGCTCGATCACGCGATCCGAGCGGACACCGCTCTCCACTCGTCGTATAGAGATCGGGAGCGGGGCGCCGACGAACTGTGGCGAGGAGCTGACGGTGTGCGAGACCGTACCCCAGCATATAAGGGGTCGTCACACATCGTTCCGGGCATGTCAGATCGAGACTCGAGTAGACGGCAGTTCCTACAGGCGGCGGGTTCCGCAACGGCGGCTGTCGCGCTCGCCGGGTGTACGGGCGGCGGCGATTCGACGCCCACCGACGAGGCGACCGAGACCAGCGGCGATGACATGGAGACGACCACGGCCGCCGAGGAGACGACCGAGCGGCCGGAGCCGGACACCCGCGACGGCTACCTGCAGCGTGCGAACCGCCACACCCACGAGCAGGCGCCGTGGGTGTTCCTGCACCGCCAGTACTCCGTGTACGGGCAGTCCTCCGACATCGAGTGGCAGCCCCGGACGGACGAGCGCGTCGCCGCGTACGCCATCGAGCCGGCGACCGACGCCGGCGACGACGTGGTGATGACTCAGTCGCAGATGGACTCCGGGCTCGACCCGCAGGACCACCGCGAGACGCCGACCGACAACATCGTCCTCCAGGCGTACGAGGGGCTGCTCGAGCGCGATCGCGAGGGCGCCATCGTCGAGACGCTGGCGACCGACTACGAGCGCCTCGACGAGACGACGGTCCAGTTCACGGTCCGCGACAACGTCTCGTTCCACTCCGGCGACTCCCTCACCCCCGAGGACGTCGCCTTCTCGATCAACCGGATCGTCCAGTCGGACGTCGGCGATCTCGAGTCGCCGCAGGTCGACCAGCTCATCGGCGTCGAGGGCGCCGAGGTCGCCTCCGCCGACGACCGCACGGTGAACGTGAACCTCTCCGGGCTCAACCCGATCGTGTTCGCGTCGTTCGCGACCTACTGCGACGTGATGAACAAGTCGTGGGTCGAGAGCAACGACAGCGCGTACATCAACCAGAACATGGAGGGGACGGGGCCGTTCGTCCTCTCGAACTACGAGCAGGGCGTCGAGGTCGCGTTCCAGCGCAACGACGACTACTGGGACGATCCGGCGGCCATCTCGACGTTCACGATCAACTCCGCGTCCGAGTCGTCCACCCGCGTGAACCGACTCCTCAGCGACGAGACGGACATCGCGGTCAACGTCCCGCCCCAGGAGGTCTCACGGGTCGAGAACAGCGACGACGCGTCGATCGCGGCGGTGCCGTCCACGCGCGTCATCTTCAACGCGATGCGCTACGACGTGGAGCCGTTCGACTCGCCGACGTTCCGGCAGGCGGTCAACTACGCGGTCGACCTCGACTCCATCATCGAGAACGTCCTGCAGACGTTCGGCTCGGCGACCGGCCAGCCGACGCTGGAAGGCTTCTTCGGTCACAACGAGGACGTCGACCCGTACCCGCGTGACCTCGACCGGGCGGAGCAGCTCGTCGAGGAGTCCGGCTACGCGGGCGCCGAGATCGAACTCGTGACGCCGATCGGTCGGTACCTGAAGGACGTCGAGATCGCACAGGCCGTCGCCTCGCAGGTCGACGAGATCCCGAACGTCTCCGCGACCGCGCGGCAGGTCGAGTTCTCGACGCTCGTCAGTCAGGTGACGACGGGCAACATCGAGGACAAGCCCCCCTGGTACCTGCTCGGCTGGGGGAACGCCACGTTCGACGCGATCCAGACGATCCAGCCGCTCCTCGCGAGCGACGGGGCGCTGAGCTCGTACAAGAACGAGGAGCTCGATCGTCTGCTCGACGAGGCGCAGAACCTCCCGAGCGAGAGCAACTAGGCCGTCATGGGCTACGGTCGATTCCTTCTCAAGCGCGGCGTGCAGGGAGTGGGCGTCGTCTGGGGAGTCGTAACTGTCGTCTTCATCCTGCGGTTCATCACGCCGGGGTCGCCGATCGACACGGTGGCGCCGCTGGACGCCAGCCAGGCGACGCGCCAGCGGATCGCCGAGGAACTCGGCCTGAACCAGCCGCTGTACGTCCAGTATCTGGACTACCTCTGGGAGCTCCTTCAGGGCAACATGGGGTACTCGTACATCTCGAGCATCCCCGCGTCGGTGCAGGTGTTCCAGAAGCTGCCGGCGACCCTGGAGCTCGCGGTCGCCGCCAGCGTCGTCGCGATCGTCATCTCGATCCCCCTCGGGGTCGTCTCGGCGACCCGGCGCCACCAACCGGCCGACTACGCGGCCACGTCGTTCTCGCTGTTGGGCATCTCGACGCCGAACTTCTGGCTCGGCATCATGCTCGTCCTCGTGTTCGCGGTGGAGCTGAACGTGTTCCCGACCAGCGGTCGGGCGTACGGGTTCATGCAGTCGCTGGCGGCGATCACCGGCCCGGAGCCGTTCCTCACCGTCGTGACCGGGTGGCTCGCCTCGCTGTTCCTGCCGGCGATCACGCTGGGAACGTACTTCACGGCGCTCATCACCCGGCTCGTGCGCTCCGGCATGCTCGATGAGTTGTCGGAGGGGTACGTTCGCGCGACGCGCGCGAAGGGGCTCCCGGAGACGCTCGTCCGCTACAAGCACGTCCTCCGTAACACGCTCGTCCCCGTGGTGACCGTCCTCGGGCTGCAACTCGGGACGCTCATCGGCGGGGCGGTGATCACGGAGGCCGTCTTCGCGTGGCCGGGCCTCGGCTCGGAGATCATCCGCGCGATCAACGCGCGCGACTGGCCGATCCTGCAGGGGAGCCTCATCGTCATCGGGATCGGGTTCGTCCTGTTGAACATCGTCGTCGACGCACTGTACGCGTACCTCGACCCGCGGGTGATCGCCGAATGAAGATCGGACCGATCTCGATCTCCCCGCGAACGATCCGCAACCTCCGCAAGGAGTTCCGATCGTCCGGACTCGCGCGCATCGGCGTGGTGCTCGTGGTCGTGATCGTGCTCGCGGCCGCGTTCGCTCCGATGATCGCGCCGCAGAACCCTCGAACGCAGGACCTCGATCGGGCGCAGCTACCCCCGCTCGGGTTCACTGACACCGAACAACAGACCCGCACCGAGATGGTGAACGGTAGCGTCGAGACCGTGACGGAGAACGTCACGGTGAACGCGACCGCCCAGCACCCGCTCGGGACGAACTCGCTGGGACAGGACATCCTCTCGCGGGTGATATACGGCGCCCGAACGTCGCTGCTCGTCGGCCTCTTCGGCACCGTGCTCGCGGCGCTGTTGGGCGTCACCGTCGGGCTGACCGCGGGGTACTACCGCGGTCGAGTCGACGACGCGCTGATGCGCACCGCGGACGTGTCGCTGGCGTTCCCGTCGCTCGTGCTCGCGATCGCGCTGATCGGACTGTTCAGCCGCTTCCAAGCCGACGTGGCGGTCGCGATCACCGACCCGCTCGTCACGACGGGCGTGGCAGGGTCGTTCCGCGACGCGGTCGGACTGCCGACGCCGATGCCGGAGACGTTCGTGTTGCCGACGGTCGTTATCCTGGTCGTCGGCTTCGTCAACTGGGTGTGGTTCGCCCGTATCGCGCGCGGCGAGGCGCTCTCGGTCCGCGAGGAGGAGTACGTGAAGGCGGCGCGAGCGCTCGGCGCCAGCGACGTGCGGATCGTCTTCCGGCACGTCCTGCCGAACTCGATCACGCCGATCCTCGTGTTGGCGACCATCCAGGTCGCAGCGATCATCCTGCTGGAATCGTCGCTGTCGTTCCTCGGCTTCTCCGGAACGACGCTCTCGTGGGGATTCGACATTGCGCAAGGACGTGACTACCTCTCGTCGTCGTGGTGGATCGCGACCATGCCCGGGCTCGCAATCGTGCTCTCGGTCATCGGCATCAACCTCGTGGGCGACTGGCTCCGGGACGCGCTCGATCCGGGTATCGAGGGCGAGGGGGGGATGTAGATGAGCGAGAGGACCGCCGCGACCGAACGCGCCGGCACCTCCACCGAGGACGGTGCCCCGGAGGGCCACCCGGACGACGTGCTCCGAGTTCGGAACCTCTCGACCCGATTCTTCACCGAGGAGGGGCAGATCAACGCCGTCGAGTCGGTGGACTTCACCGTTCGTGACGGCGAGGTGTTCGGCATCGTCGGGGAGTCCGGATCCGGGAAGTCCGTGGCGGCGCTGTCGCTCATCGACTTGGTCGACTCGCCGGGTCGGATCACCTCCGGCGAGGTGTGGTACCGCGACGCCGATCTCGCGGACGAGTTCCGCGACGACGTGCCCGAGGCCGTCGACGGGGACTTGGTCGACACCCGCCGGCTCCCCGAGGGCGTCCGCCGGGCGCTTCGCGGACCGGCGTTCTCGATGGTGTTCCAGGATCCGATGTCCTCGCTGAACCCCTCGATCACCGTCGGCGAGCAGATAGCCGAGGCCGTCGAGGTGCAGCGCCGCGCCCGCGCCAACCCACGACGCACGCGCTCGCGCACCCAGGGGTACGGGATGGGTCGGCTCATCGCCGACACCCTGCTTCCGAACCGCGGGTACACCTCGGAGGCGAGCATGAACCGCGCGATCGAGCTGCTCGAACAGGTCGGCATCCCCGACCCCGCCGAGCGCGCCCACGAGTATCCCCACCAGTTCTCCGGGGGAATGCTCCAGCGGGCGATGATCGCGCAGGCGCTGGCCGGCGAGCCGGACGTGCTGGTCGCCGACGAGCCGACGACCGCCCTCGACGTGACGATCCAGGCGCAGATCCTCAACCTGCTGCGCGACCTGCAGGAGGAACAGGACACCTCCGTCGTGATGATCACTCACGACCTGGGCGTCATCGCCCGGATGTGCAACCGCGTCGGCGTCATGTACGCCGGGCAGATAGTCGAGCGCGGCACGTTGTCGGACGTGTTCGACTCGCCCGTCCACCCGTACACGGAGGGGCTCATCGGCTCGATCCCGGACCTCGACGACCCGGCGCCGCGTCTGCGGCCGATCGAGGGGAACGTGCCCTCGCTGCTGGACGAGGAGATGGGTGGTCGGTGTTTCTTCGCCGACCGCTGTCCGAAGGCGATGTCCGACTGTCTCCAACCGATCCCGGAGTACGACGCCGAGCCGGGAAGCGACGAACACGCCGTCCGCTGCGTGCTCGCACGGCGCGAGCACAGCGAGGCGGACGCGCTTCCGTCGGACCACTTCGACCGCAACGAGGAGGTGCGCGGCGATGAGTGAGTCCGCAGCCGGCGAGGAACCGCTGCTCGAGGTCCGCGACCTGCGAAAGTACTACTTCGAGAACGACTCGCTGTTCGACAGGCTGCTCCGCCGGGAACCGACCAGCGTGAAGGCCGTCGACGGCGTCGATCTCGAGGTGTATCCCGGGGAGACGCTGGGCGTGGTCGGGGAGTCCGGCTGCGGGAAGTCCACGACCGGCGAGACGCTGCTGCGGCTTCGCGAGGCGACCGACGGAACCGTCCGTTTCGACGGCGAGGACGTCATGGAGATGTCCGGGAGCGAACTGACGCGCTTCCGCAAGCGCGCGGGGATCGTCTTCCAGGACCCGTTCTCCAGCCTCGACCCGCGGATGACCGTCGGCGACATCGTCGGCGAGGGGCTGAAGATCCACGGCATGCCCGAGGAGTCCCCCGAGGACGGGCGCTCCAAGCGTGAGTGGCGCCGTGACCGAGCGATGGAACTGCTCGAACGGGTCGGCCTCTCGGCCGACCAGATCGACCGCTACCCGCACGAGTTCTCCGGCGGGCAGCGCCAGCGCGTCGGCATCGCCCGCGCGCTCGCGCTCGACCCCGAGTTCATCGTGCTCGACGAGCCGGTGTCGGCGCTCGACGTGAGCGTCCAGGCGCAGATCCTCAACCTCCTGGAGGACCTCCAGGAGGAGTTCGGACTGACGTACCTGTTCATCGCCCACGACCTCTCGGTCGTGCGCCACATCTGCGACCGCGTCGCAGTGATGTACCTCGGCGAGGTGGTCGAGACCGGGCCCACCGACGACATCTTCGAGTCCCCGAAGCACCCCTACACGGAGGCGCTGCTTGAGTCGGTTCCCCGTGCCTCCGTCGACGAACAGGGTCGACGCGTCGACCCGCTACCGGGCGACGTGCCGTCGCCACGGAACCCGCCGTCGGGCTGTCACTTCCGGACGCGCTGTCCGGAGGTGATCCAGCCGGCGACCGTCGACATCCCGCAGGAGCAGTACCGCGGGGTCATGAACCTCCGCGACCGGCTCGAACGCCAGGGGTTCACCGCCGAGTCCGTCTGGGACACCCTCGAGAGCGAGCACGGCGGCGACGACTTCGAGCGCGACACCGTCGTGTTCAAGGAGTCGTTGCGCGAGGAGTTCGACCTCGCGGGCCTCTCGGGGGCGACGATGGACACCGTCGAGGACGCCCTCGAGATCCTCGCGAACGGCCGCGAGGACGAGGCGGCCGAGCGGCTGCGGGAGGCGTTCGCCTCGCCGTGCGAGGAGGAGGAACCCGTCCTGACCGGCGACGAGCACGCCGCGTCGTGTCACCTCTTCGCCGACGAGGAGTACGACCGCGATCTCGACCCCGAGGACGTCGGGAGTGCGATGGGCGGGATGGGGGGGCCGGGCCCGTCGCCGCCCGTCGACGGCGACGTGGTCGACGACCTCGACCCGGACGGCTCCGACGACGCCGTCGGGACGGACGCCGGCACCGACTCGGACACCGACGCCCGGTAGAGCACTCGGCGGGACGTTCCCCGTTCGGCCATGTATCACTCACCGGGCGTCGGGTCGCTCGATCGCTCGACCGGCTCTCGTCCCAGTGTCGCCACGGTCGCCCCGAACCGGCGATTCCCACGATGGGGACCGCTCCGGTCGTGTTGACGCAGACTGCAGCGACTGAACCGTCCGGGAGCGATCGGCGTTCGGTAGCCCTCGCAGGGATCGCGGCCGATCGCATCGACGGAAGGTCGCTGTCCGGTTCCGATCCGACGCCTGCTGGCGACGCGGACGGCGAATTGCCGTCCGCGTTCGGACGGACGAGAAAAAGATTCAGCGGACACAATGAACAGTTTGCTCCGATTTCAGGCAGTACTGAACGGTCCGTTCTCCCCCCGAACGGCGCGTGAACGGTTCGAATCCGGCCGAAGGCTCGTCACACTATATGTGGGCGGGGGCGTATCGACTGAGTGTGAAATGAGCCCCTCCAATCCCCTTTCTCCCGTCGACAGCCTCCGGGACGCAGTACCCGAATCGTCGAGACTGAAGGACGCCCTTGCCGGGTTCACGGGTGCCGGTCGGACGATCGGTATCGAGCCGGTACGCGCGCTCAGCTTCTACGCCGCGATCGTCCTCCCATTCGTGTATCTGCCGCTCCTCGCCAACGGCGTCACGTCCGAAGAGCTCTCCGTCTTCGTCGGGCTGCTGCTCGCGAACGCCGCCGCGCTGGTCCTCGGCCACGGGCACGGCTCGACGTGACGCGCTTCGCTGCCGGGTCCGCCAACCGTCCGTTCGTGACGGCTCCCGTGTTCGTCGCCGGTGGGCCGGACGACGCGCCGAGACGCTGGACACCCCGAGCGAGGACGGGATCGGCGAGCCAAGACGGACAGCGGGGCGTTCACGACAGCGGCTTCGGCGATCGGTGAACGACCGTCGTGGGATGGTGGCGACTGCGACGATACTCATGCTTCATTCGATCACAGTCTCCGGAACCGACCTGATCCTCTCATATTGATATTAATATCTCAGTCGATGAAAATTGGGTGTTCGAGCAAGGAAACAACCAGAAATTAGCAAAATCGGGATTTCATCGCGCTAGTTTTATACGGCTAGTCTCAAATGTGATGTTATCGGTGTGTTCGAAGGGAACGTTCGCGCTCGGCAGCAGTTCGGAACGGCCGTCCTCAGTCTCATCGCTCTGCTCGGCCCCGTCGTCGCGGTCTGGAACTTCCTGAACAACGATTCCCCGTCGACGGTGTTCATACTCATCGCGACGCTGTTTCCACTGGTCGTCACGGCGATGACGGTCGCATACCTCCTGCGGTACTCCCGGCACGAGTCCGCGGAGACGCTCGTCTTCGGCGGGGGTATCGGAGCCGCCCTGTTGGCCACTCTGTTCGCAGTCACCGCCCAAAGCATCATCTGGGGCCAGCGAACGTACGGGATCACGATGGCGGATCCGCTCGCGCTCACCACCGAGATGGGGATGGGCGGAGCACTCTTCGGTCTCATCTACGGCCACTTCTACGGTGTCTCGGTCGTGCAGCAGCGACGGATGGAACGACAGCGGAGGCAGGTACAACGAAGGAACGAGCGGCTCAACGAGTTCGCGGACGTCGTCTCTCACGACTTACGGAACCCGTTGAACGTCGCGCAGGGACGGGTAGAACTGATCGCCGAGGAGTGTGACAGCACCGGTCTCGATTCGGTGGCGCGGGCCCTTGACCGAATGGAGGCCATCATCGAAGACGTACTCGAGTTGTCCCGGACGGGAGAACTGGCCGACGAGGTCGAAGCCCTCGAATTGTCGGCGGTCGCCGAGGCCTGTTGGGCGAACGTCGACACCGGATCGGCGGAGCTCACGGTCAGTACGGACCGGTCGATTCTAGCCGACGAGACACGGGTTTGCCGACTGTTGGAGAACCTGTTCCGGAACGCCGTCGAACACGGCGGGGAGACCGTCACCGTCTCCGTGGGTGACCTCCCCTCCGGGTTTTACGTCGCCGATAATGGATCCGGGCTCCCCGCCGACGGCCTCGAACGAGTCTTTGAAGCCGGCTTCTCGACAGAGCGCGACGGGACGGGCTTGGGACTGAGTATCGCCAGACAGGTCGCTCACGCACACGGCTGGGAAATCGGGGCGACCGAGAGCCGAAACGGCGGGGCTCGGTTCGAGATCACCGAGGTGGATATCGTATCATAAGATCGACCGGAGCATCGGTCGACTTCCCACTCCCAGCTGGGTCGTCACGTGCCGATCGACGGCATCGCCCGAACGTGCCGCAGTACCGGTTTGCAAACCCTGCCCGGATCGGTATCGGTTCGCTCCCGAGCGAACGAGCGCTGTAATGGTTCACAGCCGGGTTCCGCTCCGCCCGCGAGCACACGCAACGACTGTCGACATCCGTCGTTGGGAATCGCCGATCTGACACCCGCGGATGTCGCAGATTGGGGGTGTCAAAATCTGTATTTAATCGCCTGAGCGGTGCGACCCGGCAGAGGACTCCGCCATAGTATACCAGACACTACGTCTCGCGAGTACCGCGTGAGAAACGAGTGGGTTGGGGCGGATTTGAACCGCCGGCCTCCTCCATGTCAAGGAGGTGTCATAACCGGACTAGACTACCAACCCGGCCGGTCGTCCTTCGCATCTCTGGATTCCGCAGCGATATAATTAAGACTTCCGAAAGGGTGCGGGTTCGTGGCGCCGTCCCACGGTTTCGCCGCTCACCCGCCGCTGACGGGCGGGAACAGTGCGAGCTCGTCGTCGTCGTCGACCGGGGTGTCGAGTCCCTCGCCTTCCCGGACGTCCTGCCCGTTTTTGAGGAGATTGATGTGGCCACGCAGCTCGCCGTCCTCGTCGAGTACCCGGGCCGCGAGCGCGGGATAGGCGTCCAACAGGGCGTCCAAGGCCTCCCCGACAGTCGCCACGTCGGTCGTCTCGACGTCCGGCTCGGGTTCGCCCGCCGCCTCGGCGAGGTCGGCGAACAGCTTCCAGTCCATACCTGACCGTCCCCGTCGGGCGGCCAAGAGCGTTGCGCCGTCGACTCAGTCGCCGTTCGTGTTCGACCCATCCACCCTCCGCGACGTGTCGCCGTCCGTCTCCGTGTTCGCTCCGGTTCCCTCCGTTCCGCCGTCGCCCCCGTCGCCTGTCCCGCGTCGCTCCAACTCCCGGATCGTCTCGGGGCGTGCGATCACGTACACCGTCTCGCCCGCAGAGAGGGTCCGGCCGCGCGGCGGGATCGGTTCGACCGAGCCGTCCATCCCCTCGACGGCGACGATCGATCCCGGCATGTCCCCGACACGCGTGCCGTCGAGCGCGCTCCGCTCCCCAACTGTGACGACCGCCATCGTCTCGTCGGCGACGCGGAGGATCGATGCGAACTCCCGGTCCGCGCGCGCCTCGGCGGGCATGGTCACCAGCCGATAGGTGCCGTCGGTGGGGAACTCGGCGGCGTCGGACTCGTCGACCGCGAGCGTTACCACGTCGCCGACGGCCGCTCGCAGTTCCGCGGTGGCGATCCGCTCCGGGGCGACATCTCCGTCGGCCTCGTCGTCGGCGCTCGACTCCGCCGTCGCCGGTGCCGGCACGCCCGGATCCGGCGGAGTCGTGTCCGTCGAAACCGGCCCCGCCGGCGGGGAGCCCCCGAGATCAGCGAGATCGGACTCCGTCGGCACTGACGCGGTCTTCGCCTCGGGAAGACGCCACACCTGAACGACGTCGCCCGGACTCGCGCCGTTCGGTGGGTCGGCACGGATCGCGACCGCACACGCGCCCGGTCCGAGCGTCGGGCCGATACCGGCGACGCGACGACCGACACCGAGATGGGTCACCTCCCCACCGTCGAACTCGGCGTCGACGTGGCCGACGCCGTACTCCTGTTTCAGCCGCGTCAGGAAGGCGTCGTGCAGTTCTCCGTCCGAGAGCCGACGCGGAAACAACAGCGTCTCCCCGGCTAGTCGCTCCTTCGTCGCCTCGTCGACGGGGTCGTAGCCGTCGATGTCGGCGATCTCCTCGGGGAGTTCGACGCTTCGTATCCGTCCGACCCTCCGCGCGAACCGACTCAACTCGCCGTCGACGCGCTCGCCGCCGGCGACGGCCGTGACGTTCGTCGCGAAGTGATCGCCGACCCCGCGGCCGAGCGGCGCCATGCCCGCGGCCACGAGGAGGCTGACGACGTTCCGGACGACCGTCATCGGCGCGAACGGGTCCGTCGTGACGACCCCCCCGACGGGGAGGATGGACGCGAACAGCCCCACCGTGTTGAGGTACACCGCGACCGTCGCGGTGCCCAACAGTGTCGTGAGCCCCCGCGGGACCGGCTCGTTGACGTACCACCTGTACGCCGCCGCGCCGAGGGTCGCCACGAGGAACGAGGCGACCGCGAAGCCGACGAGCCGGGTGACGTTCACGAGTTCGAGCACCTCGAACACCGACTGGAGCGGGGTCACGCCGCCACCTCGCGTCCGAAGCGGTCGAGCGCCTCGCGCGTTCCGACGACGACGAGGTCGGCGCCGGCATCCGGCCTCACGTCGCCGTCGGGCCCGAGCCGCCACCGTCCGCCACCGCGAACCGCGAGGACGGCCACGCCGTACTCGTCGCGGATCGCGGCCTCCCGAAGGGAGCGGCCGTCGAGGGGTCCGCCGTCGCGAACGGTGAACCGACGGAAGCGCTTGCCGGCCCGGCGGAGCAGTGCGATGAGTTCGAACTCCCGTCTCGTTCCCCGAGAGCGCACGGCCAACCCGCGCACGTCGGCGTCAAGGAGCAGGGTCGCGACCGAGCGGTCGACCGCGAGCGTGAGGCGACCGTCGCCGCCGGTCGTCGTCGGGGAGGGCGCCGGCGCCGCGTCGGAACCGCCGTCGGTCGTCGCCGCGGGCGTCTCCTCCTGTTTGACGCCGTCGGTTCTGGCGGCGACGACGGTGCCGTCGGCGGACTCGCCGTCGGCCGTGACGACGGTTATCTCGTCGCCACGGGCGACACCGGTTGGGAGCACCACCGACAGCGAGACGGCACGCTTGCCCTCCGGAACGCGGCTCGAGACGCCGGCCAGCGGCGGGGCTGCGGCCACCGTCGCCCGTCCCCGCTCGTCGAGGCGAACGGTCACCTCGGCCAGGTCGAACTCCGATCGGAGACGCTCGGCGACGGCGGCCTCCAGGTCGCTCAACGGGAGGTCGGCCGGGAAGTCGTCGGTGAACGCCCGGACCTCGGCCCGGAGGTCGGCGGGGAGCGCGGGGTAGCCCTCGATGTCGCCCACCTCGCCGGCGACCGTGACCTGCACCCGGCCGCGCCCCGCGGTCAGGTCGATCGCGTCCGTGGAGAGCGTCCGCTCGGTGAGCTGTCGGAGCGTGAGTCGTTTGGGCAGCGCCGCGCCCATCGCGTCGCCCTTCGAGTGGGCGTACAGCGAGATCATCAACACGACGATGATCGCGATCAGCAGCGCGGTGCCGTTCGCGGAGTTCCGGATCGTCTGGTCGTTGAGCGCGAGGAGGCCACCGTTGACCCCGGCGACCGCCAGCGCGAGGACGACGACACCGAAGCCGGGGATCGACACCCCGGTGAAGTACTTGAACGTGAATCCGAGCGCCCACGCGACCAGTCCGGGGACGATCCCTGTGAGCAGGCCGAGATACAGCCCGAGCAGGAGTTGGACCGGGAGCGAGAAGGCGGGCATGCGTCTCGACTGACTCCCGCCGTACAAATTCCTACCGACGTCGGCCCTCTCGGCGGACGCGCGACCCGATCGAGTCGGGTCGCATCGCTTATGCCCGGCCGAGTGAAGATGGCCTCATGGACGGCTGGCGCGATCGGATCGGCGGTCGGATCGCCGTGGCGCTCGTGACGCTCGCGGCGCTGTTGTCGGTCGTCGCCGGCATCGGGGGTATCGTTACCCGACCCACGAGGCGGCTCTCGCTCGTCGCGGCGCTCCCCGATGAGGTGGTGGTTCTCGCGGGGTTCACCGGCGCGATCACGGGGTTCGTTCTGCTGGTCGCGGCGTACGGGCTCCGTCGTGGACTCCGTGCGGCGTGGATCGTGGCGGTCGTGTTGCTCCCGCTGACGGCGATACAGGGGCTCGTCGGCTCGACCGTCGCGGGGCCGGTCCTGCTCGCGCTCTCGCTTGTGGCCCTGCTCGCGCTCGCGCTCAACCGTCGGCTGTTCGCCACGGAGCTGGACCTCTCGCCGACCCAGTGGGCGTCGCTGGCGGCGCTGATCGGCTCGCTCGGGTACTCGACCGCCGGCGCGTTCGCGTTGGACGACCAGTTCAACGGCGTCTCGACGATCACGGACGCGGTGTACTTCTCGGTGGTCACCGCCTCGACCGTCGGCTACGGCGACGTGACGCCGACGACGTCGCTGGCGAAGTGGTTCGCCATGTCGGCGCTCGTCCTCAACGTCGCCGCCTTCGCGATCGCGCTCGGCGTGCTCATCACCCCGGCCATCGAGGCCCGCCTCACGAACGCTCTCGGACGCATGACAGACACAGACATCGACCTGCTCACCGACCACGTCATCGTGCTCGGCTACGGCGAACTGACCGAACCGATCGTCGACGAACTGACCGCCGCGGACGTGGAGTTTCTCGTCGTAACGCCCGACGAGCCGGCCGCACGCATGCTCCACGAGGAGGAGGGCGTCCGCGTGCTCACTGCCGACCCCTCGGACGAGGAGCCGCTCGAACGCGCGAAGGTCGCGAGCGCGCGCGCCGTCGTCGCCGCGACGAACAACGACGCGCAGGACGCGCTCGCCATCCTCACAGCCCGCCAGCTCAACCCGGACGTGACGATCGTGGCGGGGGCGACGGGACGAGAGAACGTCAACAAGCTGAAGCGAGCGGGCGCCGACACCGTCATCTCGCCGGCGACGATCGGGGGACATCTCCTCGTCTCGTCCGCGCTGGGGGGAGAGGACTCGGAGGCGGTCGCTCGCCAGTTGCTCGACGAGGAGTAACGCGTCCGAACACCGCCTGCCGTCCGCTGACGGAGTGAGTCGGCTGCGAGGCGGGCGACCGATGTGACGCCGGCGTTCGGAACGCGCCATCGTCCGATCGGCGCTCACTCCACGTCGGCGCGGTCGACGACGGCCACGTCGCAGTCCACGTCGCGCAGGCGGGCGAACGTCGGCGGCGACACCGCACGCGAGGCCGCCGATCGATCGCCCGAGGAGCCGACCATCACCAGATCGTACGCGTGTGCGTTGGCAGCGACGAAGTCGAGGACGTCGGTCCGTGCGACACGTGTTTCGATGGGGCCGTCGGCCGTCTCGACCACGTTCGCGAGGCGGTTCTCGGCCCCGCGCCGCTCCCGCTCGCTGTCGATGCAGGTGCACACCGAGACGGCGCCCGCCGTCCCCGCCAGCCGGGCTGCGAAGTCGACCATCGCGTGCGCGGAGTCGCCGGGGCGCGAAACGAGAACGAGCACGCGCCGCCACTCCCGCCGCCCGGTCGTCGAGTCGAACAGGACCGAGTCGAGCGGCCCGCGGAACACCGACCGTGTGAACCCCGAGAGCCCGTCCTCGTCGGCCTCGTTGGGGGTGACGATCAGGTCGCAGTTCGTCTCCCGAGCGACGGTCAGCGCCGTCCGTCCGGGCTCGCCCGCGGCGACGACCACCTCGCAGGGGACGCCGACGTCGTCGCGGATCCCGTCGGCTACCTCCTCCAACGTCGCCGCGGTCGCGGCCGCGTGGTCCCGAACGTCCGCCTCGGCCCCGTCGCTCGGCGGATCGGACGCCGCCCGCTCGGGGGGAGATCCGTCCCCTGACGACGCCTCGCTCGGCGGCGTGTCGGCTGCCGGTCCACCCTCGTCGACGGGTGCCGTCGTCGTGTCGGGGTCGTCCGTCACGACGTCGAACAGCACGACCTTGCCGGTTTCGTGAGCCGCCGCGAGCCGGGCCGCCAACGTCGCCGTCTCGGCCGCCGTGTCGCCACGCATCGGAACGAACACGTGGTCGTCGGCGCGGGTCGTCCCGTACAGCAGGGTTGCGCGCCGCTCGTAGAAGGCGTCGCGCCACACCGCGAACACGGTCGCGACGAACGTGGCGCCGACGAGCGTGAACAGCACGTACAGCGTCGCCCGCTCGGGCGCGGCGAGCACGAGCAGCGCCGCCGAGAACGCCGACGGCTCCTCGACGTCGAGCCCCCACGTGACGCCCCCGGTAAGCAGGATCGAGAACCCGGCCGCTACGGGGCTGACCGTCGCTCCGACCCCGGCAACGAACGCGCTGACGAACCGCAGCGCGACCCAGCCGCAGACGGAACCGGCGGTGAGCCCGACGACGAACCGGACCGGGTCGGCGTACTCGCCCTCCGGGTTCGCGAACAGGGTGAACGTTCCCGACGCCAGCGGGGGGAACAGCAGAAACGAGAACAGCGCGATCGAGTTCGACAGCCCGGTGACGACCGCGACGATCACCGGGACGAACAACAGTACCGAGAGGTGGAGGAGGTTCTCCGTGTTCTCCGCCCATCTGTGGAACTCTCTCGCCTCGCGGCGCTCGAGCCGACGGAGTCGACGGGCGTACCGCGCGAGCCACGCGGCCGGGCGCCGTCCGAGCCCGGAGGTGAGGCCGGGCCCGGTGTCGGGGTCCGCGTCGTCGTCGGACATCCTCAGTGTGCGCGTCGGGCCGGAGTACGGTCGATCACAGCGACGCGACGGCGTCGAGCGCGATGTCGATCGCGCGCCCGACGTTGTTCCGTGCCTTCTCTGGCAGTTCGTCCTCGGAGTCGGCCCCCTTCTGCGTCCCGGCGACGAGGTTGCCGTCGGCGGTGCAGATGGCGCCGGCGTTCATGCCGCGCCGACGAGCGAGCGAGAACACGGCCGACGCCTCCATCTCGATGGCGAGCAGCCCCGCCTCCTCCCAGTCCTCGACGTACTCGTCGGACTCGTTGTAGAACGCGTCGTCCGAGACGATCGGCCCCACGTGAACGTCCTCGTCGTTCGCCTCCGCGGCGTCGACGAGCGCGGTGAGCGTGTCGTAGTCGGGGACCGCGGGGTACGTCTCGGACTCGTAGCGCTTGCTCGTCCCCTCCTCCTTCGCGGAGCCGGTGGCGACGACCATGTCGCCGATCTCCACGTCGGTCTGGAGGCCGCCGCAGGTGCCGACGCGGATCACGGTCTCGACGCCGACGTTGTGCAGTTCCTCGATCGCGATCGCCGCGGAGGGACACCCGATCCCCGTCGAGCAGATCGTGAGGTCGACGCCGTCGTAGGTGGCGTTGACGACGCGGTACTCACGGTTCTCGGCGACGAGTTCCGACTCGTCACAGTGGTCGGCGATGCGGTCGACGCGGTCCGGGTTTCCGGGGATCAGCGCGATCTCGTGAACGTCGCCCTCGTCGACGAGCAGGTGGGGCTGGTTTGCCATACGGTCGCTCGCCCCGCGCTCAGCAAAAACCCCGCGGAAGCCCACCCGGACGGCGGGGAGCCGGCGGGCGCGCGGTCGGGGACCGCGCGGGTAGCGCAATCCCTTTCCCCCGCTCAGTCGAACATCGGCGTATGACTGCCCTCGACGAGGACGTGTTGGAGAAGTACCGCGAGGCGGGCGAGATCCTGACGACGGTGATGGGCGAGACGCGCGAGTTGGTCGAGCCGGGAGCGACCCACCTCGAGGTCGCCGAGTACGCCGAGGATCGCATCCGCGAGGAGGGCGCCGGACTCGCCTTCCCGGTGAACATCTCGATCGACGAGGAGGCGAGCCACGCGACGCCCGAGCGCGACGACGAGACGGAGTTCGGCGAGGACGTCGTCTGTCTCGACATCGGCGTCCACGTGGACGGCTACATCGCCGACGCGGCGGTGACCGTGGATCTCGCGGGAGAAACCGAACTCGTCGAGGCGGCCGAGCAGGCGCTGGAGGCCGCCGTCGACGCCGCGGGGCCGGGCGTGCCGGTCGGGGAGATCGGCGCCGAGATCGAGGACGTGATCGAGGCGTACGGCTACACCCCGGTGTACAACCTCTCGGGCCACGGCGTCGAGCGGTTCGACGCGCACACGGGACCGAACGTCCCCAACCGAGGCGTCGACCGCTCCGTCGAACTGGAGCCGGGACAGGTCGTCGCCATCGAGCCGTTCGTCACCACCGGAAGCGGGAAGGTCGGCGAGGGCAACGACGAGGAGATCTTCGAGCTGACCCAGGACGTGTCGGTGCGCAACCGGGCGGCCCGGCAGGCGCTGGAGCAGGTGCGGGAGTTCGACGGCCTCCCCTTCGCCGCGCGGTGGCTCGACTCCTCGCGAGAGGAGATGGCGTTGCGTCGGCTCGTCCAGCAGGACGCCGTCAAGGGGTACCCGGTACTGAAGGAGGCGGACGGCGAGCTCGTCAGCCAGGCCGAGCACACCCTCCTCGTCACCGAGGACGGCGTCGAGGCGACGACCGCGGGACTGTTCTCCTGAGGCCGCCGACCTGACCGCGATCCCCACCCGAAGTCGACCCTGGAGAACGCTCGAGCGAGATGTGCGGCAGAGCGGACGGTTCCGAGGTCGCTTCGGTCACCTCGGCGGGGATGTCGGTCGGTCGGTTCGAGCGACGCGTTAGGCGTTGTTCATCCGCGTCGTGGTCTCGGCACCACACTCGCTGCAGGTGGTGATGCGGTAGGGCTCGCGGGAGAACTCCGCGTTTTCCTCCTGTTGACTCTCGGTGCGGATCTCGACCCGCACGTCGTGGATCGTCTTCCCCTCGCACGTCCCGCAGCGCTCGGTGACGTGGTCGGGGTCGGAGGGTTGGGTCGCCATGTACGTTCGCGTACGACGCTGCCCCCGATAAAGATGGCACGTTGGTTATATACTTTCTTCCGGGAGCCGAGCGTTCCTCGGTCGGCTCACCCCCACACACCGGGTTCTAAGAACCGCGCGGGCGACCGCCGGGTATGGATCAGGTGTTCGCGCCGTGGCGGATCGAGTGGGTCGAACGCGACGGCGACGGGGACGGGATCGACGGCTGTCCGTTCTGTGTGCTCCCGGAGCGCGAGGACGACCGCGCCTCCCGGATCGTCGCCCGCAGCGACCGGGCGTTCGTCCTGCTCAACAACTACCCGTACAACCCGGGGCACGTCATGGTGATCCCGCGGGTCCACGAGGGCGAGTTCCCCGCCCTCGACGACGCGGCGCTGCTGGACCACGCCCGCCTGAAGCAGCGAACGATGCGCGCGCTCGAGGACGCGCTCGGCCCGGACGGGCTCAACGCCGGGCTGAACCTCGGCGGCGACGCCGCCGGCGGCTCCATCGACGACCACCTCCACACCCACATCGTCCCGCGCTGGAGCGGCGACACGAACTTCATGCCGGTCGTCTCGGACACGAAAGTGATCGTCGAGGCGCTCGAGGACAGTTGGGACCGCCTCCGGGAGGCCTTCGCCGAACAGGAGGGCGCCCGCGCCGGCGACGACGGGGCGGTCCGGTTCTCGTTCGAGTGACGCGCCGGTGATCCGTTTCCCGCCTCCGTGACGGAGTCACACGGCGGGCGAACGGTCAAGTGTCGACCGCCGAAGCCGACGACATGGAGATCCGTTCGCTGCGACCCGCCGAGGTCGAGGCGTTCGTCGAGGACCTCTGGATACCGTTCCAGCGTGAGGCCGCCGCGGACGAACCGTTCCACCCGCTCGTCGACGACCTCCGGGCGCCGGGGATCGACCACCGGGAGGACCGCCTCGCCGACGACGACGCCGCCGACCTCGTCGCGGTCGTCGACGGCCGGCGCGTCGGGTTCGCGTCGGCGACGCGGGAGACGACGGCGCCGATCTTCGACCGCGGGTCGAACTGCCACGTCTCGGAGCTGTTCGTCGCCGAACCGTACCGGCGTCGGGGCGTCGCGACCGCGCTCCTCGACGCCTGCGTGCGGCGGGGCAGCGAGTGGGGGTGCGAGACGGCGTCGATCGCGGTAGCCGCCGACAACGACGCCGCCCGGGCGCTGTACGAGCGCGAGGGGTTCGAGGTGCGTCGCCGCCGGCTCCTGCGCGGGATCGACGGCGGGCCCGACGCCGGCTGAGGCGACGCCGGCGGGGCCGGTCGGATGCGGACCCGGGCGCCGCTCCGACCCAACGACTATGTTCGACGACGTTCCTATTGCGGGCATGAGCAGATCCGCGGAGGAGGCGGTCGACCACGCGGGCGAGGCGGATCTCGAGCCGGCGGAGGCGTTCGCCCTCCTCGGCAACGAGACCCGCATCGACATCCTCCAGTCGCTCCACGAGGCGACGATCGAGCGCGACGACGACCGGCCGGTCGCGTTCTCCGAGCTGTACGACCGCACCGATCTGGACGACAGCGCGCACTTCAACTACCACCTGAAGCAGCTGCTCGACCACTTCGTTCGCAAGGTCGAATGCGGCGACGACGCGGCCGACGGGAGCGGCGATTCGGTCGGCGCCGACGCCGGCGCCACGGCCGCCGACGACTGCGTCGAGGGGTACGAGTTCCGCACGCCGGGGTGGAAGGTGGTCCGGTCGGTGTTCGCGGGGACGTTCACCGGTCGCAGCGAACTGGGACCGTTCGACGCACCCGGCAGGTGTTACGGGTGCGACGGCGATCTGGAGGCGCGGTACGCGAACGAACTCCTCACGATCGCCTGCACGGAGTGTGGGCGCACGCCCGTGAACTACTCGTTCCCGCCGGGCGGGCTCGCCGACCGAACCCCCGAGGAGTTCCTCGACGCGTTCCACCACCACGTCCGCCACCACTACTGTCTCGCCGCCGACGGCGTCTGCCCGGAGTGCATGGGGCGCATGGACACCGAACTCGTCGCCGACACCGCCGTTCCCGGCCAGGCCGTCGCGGTGCGGCACACCTGCGGCCGCTGTGACAACCGGCTCACGTCCGCCGTCGGCGTGAACCTCCTCGACACCGCGTCCGTGCTGACCTTCTTCTCCGAGCGCGGCGTCGACCTCACCACCGAGCCGTTCTGGACGCACCCGTGGACCGTCAGCGACGTGCACACGACGGTGGTGAGCGAGGACCCGCTCCGCGTCCGCCTCGATCTCCCCTGCGACGGCGACGTGATCCGCGTCACCGTCGACGAGACGCTGGAGGTGCTCGCGACGGAGACGGCGGAGACGGGCGACGAGTCGACCGCGGCCGACGGCGTCGCCGAGGAATAGCCCGGGGCGAGGGACGGCCGACCGAGGCGGGAGCGACTCGACGACGGCTCACCGCCCGTCGTACACCACGTCGCCGGCCACCGCCGTCAGCGCCACGTCTATCTCGTCGATCCGGTCCGGTCGCTCCCACGGCGAGTCCTCGAGCAGAACGACGTCCCCCCGCTTGCCCGGTTCCAGCGTCCCGAGTCGGTTCTCGTCGAACCCGGCGTACGCGGCGCCCGCGGTGTAGGCTCGCAGCGCCTCGGTGACGCCGATGGACTGCCCCTCGCTGGGGGCGTTGACCGCGTAGTGGACGCCCAGAAGCGGGTCCAGCGGCATACAGTCGCTGCCGAACGCCAGCGGCGCGTCGGCGTCGAGGTAGGCGGGCAGGCGGTTGGCGTCGGTCCGTCGGTCGCCGAGGCGCGCGTCGTACAGTCCCCCCTCGAAGCCCCACTTGTGGAAGTTCGGCTGCATCGACGCGACCACGCCCAGATCCGCCATCCGCTCGATCGCGTCGTCGCTCGCGAGTTCGCTGTGCTCGATCCGGTGGCGTGCAGCGCCCGCATCGTCGGTCTCCTCGTAGGCGTCGAGCACGGCGTCGATCGCGGCGTCACCGATCGCGTGCAGCGTCACCTGGAAGCCGTGGTCGTCGGCGCGGGTCACGAGGTCGCGGATCCCATCGGGGTCGAGCACCCACGTGCCGGTCTCGTCGGCGTCGTCGGCGTACGGTTCGTGGAGCCTCGCCGTCCGGCCGCCGAACGTCCCGTCGGTGTAGGACTTCACCGCCCCGGTCTGCACCATGTCGCTGCCGTGGTTCGTGCGGAGGCCGGCGTCGACGAGGGAGTCGAGGTGGTCCGCCCAGTAGTTGATCCGCACGCGCAGCGTGAGCTCGTCGGCGAGGTCGAGGTCGCGATAGACCTGCGGCGCCTTCGACTGGCGAACCATGTCGTGGACCATCGTGACGCCGCGCTCGTTGGCGGTCGCCTGGGCCGCACGGATCAGTTCCTCGGCCCCCTCGGCGTCGGGCTCGATCGCCTCGTAGACGGGGTCGACCGCCTCCTCGACGATCACGCCGGTCGGCTCGCCGGCCTCGGTGTGCACGTCCCCGTCGGGCATCTCGTCGCCGAGGCGGTCGAGGACCGGGTCGTTGACCGCGGCGACGTGCATGTCCTCGCGGAAGGCGACGACCGGGACCGTCTCGGAGACGGCGTGGAGGTCCTCGCGGGTGAGATACCGCGAGTCGTCCCACGTCGACTCGTCGTAGCCGAAGCCGAGCACCCACTCGTCGCTGTCGTCGCCTCCGCCGCTCTCGCCGGCGATCTCGCCGGCACGGTCGCCGAGCAGTTCGACCGCGTCGGCCGGGGAGTCGGCCGCCGAGAGGTCGGCGTGGACGAGCGAGCGGCCCGCGTTGAGCAAGTGCGTGTGGGCGTCGATCAGTCCCGGGATCGCGACGCGGCCGTCCGCGTCGATCGTCTCGGTGTCGGCGCCGGCGAGGAACCCCACGTCGTAGGTGGTGCCCAAGCGGACGACGCGGCCGTCGCGGACGGCGAACGCGTCGTACGTCTCGTCGGGGTCGGCGAGCGTGTGCACCTCGGCGTTCACGACGACGAGGTCGGCGGGGTCGGTCATGCGGGTAGCCGGGTCCCCGGGCGGCAAAACCGTTCGGGAAGCGGGCGGCCGCCGAACGGGTGCGTGGAACCGACACGACTTAGCGGCCGCCGCCGTCACGCGGAGGTATGACCGACACCGACGGCGACCCCGACGCCGATACCGCCGCGCTCGCCGAGCGCGTCCGCGACGGCGACCTCCGCCTGTACGAGTTGGAGGAGCACGCCGACGCCGACACCGCCGCCGCGGCGCGGCGCCTGCTCGTCGAGGAACACTCCGGCGCCGACCTCTCCACCAGCGGCGACTACGCCTTCGACGCCGCCGACGCCGACTCGAACGTCGAGAACATGGTGGGCGCGATCCAGATCCCGGTGGGCGTCGTCGGCCCCGTCGAGATCGACGGCGGCGCCATCTCCGGCGAGCACTACCTCCCGATGGCGACCACGGAGGGCGCGCTGCTCGCGTCCGTCAACCGCGGCTGCGCCGCGCTGAACACCGCCGGCGGGGCGGGCGCGCGCGTCCTCAAGAACCGGATGACGCGCGCGCCGGCGTTCCGCGTCGCCGACGTGGCCGAGGCGGAGGCGCTCTCCTCGTGGGTCCGCGACAACGTCGATGCGCTCCGAGCGGCCGCCGAGTCGACGACGAGCCACGGCGAGTTGAAGGCGGCGACGCCGTACGTGGTCGGAAACACCGTGTTCGTCCGCTTCGCATACGACACGAAGGACGCGATGGGGATGAACATGGCCACCATCGCCACCGAGGAGGCCTGTGACGTGATCGAGGCCGAGACGACCGCCTCGCTCGTCGCGCTGTCGGGCAACCTCTGCACGGACAAGAAGCCCGCCGCGATCAACGCCGTCGAGGGGCGCGGGCGCACCGTCGCCGCCGACGTGACGATCCCCCGCGAGACGGTCGAGGGGACCCTGAAGACGACGCCCGAGGGAGTCGCCGAGGTGAACACGCGCAAGAACCTCGTCGGCTCCGCCAAGGCCGGCAGCCTCGGCTTCAACGCCCACGTCGCGAACAGCGTCGCGGCGATGTTCCTCGCGACCGGGCAGGACGCCGCGCAGGTCGTCGAGGGCGCGAACGCGATCACCACCGCCGAGGTCGACGAGGACGGCGACCTGTACGTCAGCGTCACCATCGCCTCGCTGGAGGTCGGCACCGTCGGCGGCGGCACGAAGCTCCCCACGCAGTCGGAGGCGCTGGACGTGCTCGGCGTCCGCGGCGGCGGGGACCCACCCGGCAGCAACGGCGACGCGCTGGCGGAGGCCGTCGCGGTCGCGGCGCTGGCGGGGGAGTTGTCGCTGCTTTCGGCGCTCGCGTCGCGGAACCTCTCGTCGGCGCACGCGAGCCTCGGTCGGTAGCCGTTCGATCTACCATCCGGGGCCGACTCGACTCACCCCGACCCGACCCCGCTCCCGGCGTCGCTACCGCTCGTCCAGTCGCGTCGCCAGCGTCCGGATCGCCCACCAGAGCCGTCGCCTGACGGCGAGCGGGTCGCCCCACAGGTGCGCCGCCATCGGTGCCTGGATCGCGGCCGCGGCGATCAGGAACCCCCCGACGGCGGGGTGGACGTACACCCACGCCGCGACCCCGGTCGTCCCCTCCCACACGAGCAGCGCGTACGCCGCCGCGCCGTGCATCGTCAGGAACATGCCCACCAGCGAGACGAAGGCGGCCAGAAACAGGAGGCCCGCGTACGGCGGGGGGTCGGCCGTCCCGGCTCCGGACTGGAGCAGCCACGCGAGCGCCGCGTGGGGCACACCGACGACCCCCTCGCCGGCCGTCGCCGCTCCAGCGATCATCGTCATAGTCGGACTGGTTCGCTGTCCGATATAAACGCTCCGCCAGCGTTACAGCAGTCGATACTCTCCGCGCGACTCCGTCGCCTCCCCGCGGCGCGTCAGTCGGTCGAGGATGTCCCGCGCCGCCTCGGCGGGCACGCCGTGATCGGTCGCGTACCCGACGACGGCCGCCTCGGTCGCGTTCCCCTCCCTGAGCGCGTCGCGGACCACCTCGTCGCGCGAGCGCGACCCGCCGGCGTCGTCCTCGCCGGCGGACGCGACCTCGTCGGCGTCGAGCCCGGACCCCTCGAGGTACTCCCGGTCGTCGACGGCGCCCTCGAACCCGTCCAGCTCCCGTTCCAGTTCGTCGACCGTCCCTGCGCGTTCGAACGCCGCCGACTGGCCCCGCTTGTCGGCGAGCAACTTCGCCCGTGCCTGCGCGGCGGCGGCCCGGTCGTCCGACTCGTGAAATCGTTTCAGCCGATCGGTCGGGTGCCGCGTCTCACAGCGCGGGCAGGTCGCCGACTCCTGCCGATCGGGGTCGCTGACGAGCCAGTAGGTGCCACAGGAGCGACAGCCGACGACCGCGTACATGGCCGCGGCTTGCTCGTCACCGGAGTTGAACCTTGCTACCGACGTGACGACCGTCGCCGCACGGGGGCCACACCGCCCGAGGGTCGGGCCGGAAAGGGGGAGTCGCCCGCGGACTTAAGACGGTCGCCGCCGCCGGCAACGGTATGGAGCACGAACCGCACGACCCGAGCGCGGACACCGAGGCGGTGTCGGGGGTCCACCTCGCGCAGTTGGCGACCGGCGCCGAGATGAGCGTCCAGCACTTCTCGATCGACCCCGGCGCCGAGGTGCCGTCGCACAGTCACCGCCACGAGCAGGCAGGGTACATCACAGCCGGCACCCTGACGTTCGTGCTGGCCGACGGCGAGGAGGTCGTCTGCGAGGCCGGCGACTCGTACGTGCTCGCGGGCGAGGAGGTCCACGGTGCCGAGAACCGCGGCGACGAGCGGGTCGAGGGTGTCGACGTCTTCAGCCCGCCGCGGCCGGACCCAGACTGGCAGGAGTAGGCGAAGCCGGTCCCATCGACGGCGATCGGTGAACGGGCAGAGCGAACGGTCAGTCCGCCCGCGCCTCGGCGTCGTCGTCGACATCGTCGACGTCGACGCCCGGCGCGGCGCTCACGTCGACGTCCTCCGGTTCGTCGGTGCCACCGAGGTGGAGGTCGCCGTCGTCGTCCTCGACGTACGCGTCGTCAGCGAAGCCGGCGACGGCGTTCTCGAACTCACCGTCCGCCATTCGCTCGGGGGTGTTCGGGGCTTCGGCGACGCCGTCGGCGGGGCGGAACTCGCCGAGCGGGTCGTCGATGGAGATGCCGTATCGCTGGAAGAACTCCTCGTAGCGGCGGTAGTGCTCCTCCAGTTCGTCGCTGGGGATCTCCATCATCTCGGCCCACCCGTGGTTGAAGAAGTCGAAGTTCGCCTGCACGTGGGTGATCTCCCGGGCCTCCGCCTCGGGATACCCCGCCTCCAGCGCCGCGACGTACGTGTCCATCGTCGCGTCGAAGAAGTCGTCGAGGTGGTCGCGTCGCTCCTCGCGGCGGCTCTCGTCGGCCTTCTCGAGGAAGATGTCCGTGTGCATGTCGACGAGTTGGTCGTTGACGTAGCCGCCGACGACCGGCGTGGTGAGCGCGCGCTTGGCGGCCCAGTGGCGAACGTTCTGCCGGAGCTTCATACGAACAGGTAGGGCCCGCGGACTCTTGAATGTGCGGCGACCCGGCCGTCGATATCGGTGTGCTTCCTTGCAGTCCTAAAGGATCTGGTGAATTCCATTGGTACGGATCCTCGTGAACGCTCACGTCGATAGCAACCCACATTAACCCCGAATCCGAATCCCCGGTATGAGCGAGTCGTTCGTCATCATCGGCGACGGGATCTCCGGTAGCTCTGCCGCCGAGACCCTCCGTGAGGAGGCGCCCGACGCCGACATCACTGTGATCACAGACGAGGGGGAGGCCCTCTACAATCGAATCCTCATCAAGGAGTTCGCCAAGGGCAAACTCCCCGAGGCGCCCATCTCCATCCACGAGGAGGGATGGTACGAGGAGCGCGACATCGACCTCGAACTCAACACGCTCGTCACCGACATCCGGACCGACGAGCACGAGGTCGAGACCCACCAGGGCGACGTGCTGGAGTACGACAAACTGCTCCTCGCGGTCGGCGGCACGCCCCAGCAGCTTCCGGTCGAGGGGAGCGACGCCGAGGGCGTCCACCACTTCTGGACGTTCCAGGACGCCCGACGCATTCGTGAGTCGGCCGAGGCGGCCGACGACGCCGTCATCGTCGGCGCCGGCCTGCTCGGGATCGACCTGGCGGCCATCTGTGGCGCCCAGGACATCGAGGGCAAGTACCTGATGCGGGGCAACTCCTGGTGGCGCTACGCGCTCGACGAGGAGGGCGCCGAGATCATGCACGAGGCGATGCGCGAGCGCGGCGTCGAGCCCGTCTTCGACTCCGGAGTGGACCACTTCGAGACCGACGACGAGGGCCACGTGACGGCCGCGGTCGACCCCAACGGGGACCGCTACGAGGCCGACTTCGCCGGCGTCGCCATCGGGCTGAACCTCAACACCGAACTCGTCGAGGACACGCCCATCGAGACCGACGACGGTATCGTCGTCGACGAGTTCATGCGGACGAACGACGAGGACGTGTTCGCCGCGGGCGACATCACCCGGTTCCACGACTTGATCCTCGGCGAGCAGGCCCAGAACGGAGCGTGGGGCAGCGCGAAGGAGCAGGGAACCATCGCCGCGAAGAACATGCTCGAGTACGAGTCCGAGGAGTTCCGCTGGGTCTCCTCGTACTCCATCACGCACTTCGACTTCCCGTTCCTCTCCTTCGGCCACCCGACGCTCGGCGACGACGAGGTCATGCGCTCGTTCGGCGACGACGAGTGGCGCCGCCTCGCGCTGAAGGACGGGAAGATCGTCGGGGGCGTGCTCATCGGCAACCTCGCACCCCAGTCGGCGTACAAGCAGCTCATGCGTGAGCAGGTCGACGTGAGCGGCCAGAAGGACCTGCTCATGACCGAGGGGTTCTCCGCCGACGACCTCGAGACCGAGGGCGCGGCCGCCGAGTAGTCCCGTCGCGTTCTCACCTTCGATCTCCCCGTCGCCATCCGAGTCGTTCCTCTCCCTCCGAACCCGTCCGTGTGTCCGAGAGCGACAGCGCCACCGACGCGGCGAGAGACGGCGGCGGTCGCGCCGATCAGCGGAGGCGGTCGACCGGCACCGGAGGAGCGACTGGATCGGCTCCGGACGAGCGACTGGACCGACACCGTTTTCGGCGCCACCCGCGGAGTGCGACTATGGATGCCGGCGGTTCGAGCGACATGACGCTCGCCTTCGAGTTGGACGCGCTGCGGTCGTTGGCCGATCCGAACGCGGTGTTCAACGACGCGCGCGGGTGGACAGAGTACGTCGGGGTGGTCTCGGAGAAGCCCACGTACGTCGTCACCAACTTCACCCGGAAGCACCGCGTCCGGCAGGACTTCTTCTCGGGTCCCCGAGGGGTGGCGGAGTCGCTGGAGAACGTGAAGCGCCAGTTCGACACCGACCGACACGTGTTCGTCGGGACGACCGACGAGGACCGTGCGGTCGCCGAGGAGACCGGCTGGGAGTTCCTCCCGCTGGCACAGGCCGCCGAGTCGGCCGGCTGGACGACGACCGACCCCGACGGGGAGTCCGACCCTCTCGGCGACGACACGCGCGACGACTGGCCCTAGGCGCGCGTCCCCCGCGGCGGGCCGCTGGCTCGAGGCGTGCGACGGGGTTTCAGCTTTCGAAACCACTAATCAGCGTCGACCCTTGGGAGTATTCACTCAATGAGTCACCAGTTGCCGGACGTGCAGGCCAGTCGGCCGGACGTCTCCGTCGGACTCAGTCAGGTCGGGGTCACCGGCGTCGACAAACTCGTGAAGGTCGACCGGGGCGACCCGCGACCGTGGGTGTTCATGGCGGAGTTCTCGGTGTTCGTCGACCTCCCCGGCGAGCGCAAGGGGATCGACATGAGCCGGAACATGGAAGTCATCGACGAGGTACTGGAAGCGGCGACGCGCGAGGAGGCGTACCGCATCGAGGACGTCTGCGGCGACGCCGCCGACCGGCTGCTCGCGAAACACGACTACACGACGACCGCGAAGGTCGAGATGACGGCGGAGCTCGCGGCCCGGGAGGACACGCCCGCCTCCGGGCGGGAGACGCAGTCGACGTTCTCCGTCGTCGCCTCGGCCGTCGCCGACGAGGACGGCACCCGCGAGGAGATCGGCGCCGAGGTGACCGGGATGACCGTCTGTCCGTGTTCACAGGGGATGTCCGAGTCTCGCGCCCGCGAGAAGCTCGATGACCTCGGCGTCGACGACGAGGTCGCCGAGGAGTTCCTCGAGGCCGTCCCGCAGCCGGGGCACTCCCAGCGCGGGCACGCCACACTCACGTTCACGTCCGACGGGACGCCCGACGTCGACCTCCTGGACGTGATCGACACCGCGCGGGACGCGATGAGCGCGCGGATCTACAACTACGCCAAGCGTCCCGACGAGGACCACATGACCTACGAGGCGCACATGGACGCGAAGTTCGTCGAGGACTGCGTCCGCGCGCTCGCCGAGGACGTGGTCGAGACGTACGACCACCTCGACGACGACGTCGTCGTCCACATGAAGCAGTCGAACGACGAGTCCATCCACCAACACAACGCCCACGCCGAGCGCGAGATCACGATGGGAACGCTGCGCGAGGAACTGGCTCGATAGCGACGGGCTCGTCCCCGCCGTGCTCGGGCCGGCTCGGCTCCCATTCCGTTCCGTTTCTCACGTGTTCACAGCGACAGCGGCGACGCCTCCTCCCACCGCTCGCGGAACGTCCGTCGGACGTCGCCGGCGAACTCGGGGTCCTTCAGGTCGATCATCGCGAACGACTCGTCGGGATCGACCGGACTCGGGACCTCCATGCACACCTCCGTGTCGTCGACGAGCGTGAACGTCCCGCGCAACCCCGGCGCGGTCCGGACCGCGAAGTTCGGGTGGTCGGCCATCCGGTCGAAGTATCGCTCGCCGACGCTCTCGGGGAGCTGCCCGGGCACCTCCTCGGAGAGCAGCAGCGACACGTCGACGCCGCGTTCGAGCGCCGCCTCCAGCTCCTCGGTGATCGCCTCGCCGATGGCACCGATGTCGAGTCCGGACGCCGGCGCGGCCGCGATCATCACGACGCGGTCGTCGGCCGCCGACAACCGCTCGAGCAGCAGGTCGGCCGTCTCCTCCGGACCGAGCGCGGCCGTCCAGAACTGCTCGTCGGGGGGGTCGCCGGCCTCCAACTCCGTGGAGAGCTCCTCGACGACGGCCTCGTACTGCTCGGCCTGCTCGTCGAGCTCGCGTCGCTTCTCCTCCAGGAGCCGATCGAGGGCCGCGTCCGGCTCGACCGCGAGGTACTTCTTCGGCCTGCTCGCCGCCTGACTCCGGGCGAGTCGGTGGCGTTCGAGGCTGTTGAGCACGTCGTACACCCGTCCCATCGGCACGCCGCTCGCCTCTGACAACTCCTTAGCGGTTGCCGGTCCGGTGTCGAGGAGGGCGCGGTATGCACGGGATTCGTACTCCGAGAGCCCCAAGTCGCGAAGGTCAGCCATACCACACCCACGAGACGGAGAGTGAAAAACCCACTCCGAGTTTACCGGGTCGACCCCGGCGGGGATCCGTCGCCGTACGCCCGTCTGACCACACGCACGCACGACCGTCAGTTCAGTGAGTCTACGGTTCGCGTGACCGCACGTTCGCGCTACTGCGCCGCGTCCGCGACCCGGTGCATCAGCGCGTCCGGCGACTCGGCGGGGGCGGCGTCGCGGCCGCGGAGCGAGGCGGCGTCCGCTGGCGCTCGGTCGCTGTGGGGGACGACGACCGTCTCGTGGTCGGCGACCCGCAGCGCCGCGCGGTGGAGATCCGATCCGACGGGAGTGTTCACGTCGATCACCAGTGGCACGCGCGTGAGTCGAGCGGCGACCGAGCCGTAGCCCGCCACCTGTGCGCCCATGCGCTCTGCCGCCCCGGCGAAAGCGCCGACCGCGGCCTCGGCGCGCTCGCGGTAGGCGTCCTCCCCCGTCAACGCCGCCAGATCGAGCAACGCGTCGGCGAACTCGACGACGCCGTCGATCGGACGGAGCGGCCGGTCGAGCAGTCCGGGCCCGGACGCGGGCCCGTCGCGGAAGGCCTCCTCGTCGCCGAGAACGTCGAGCCCTCGGTCGGCGACCGCACGCGCGAGGCCGACGCCGTCGCCGAGCACGGACTCCGCGGTACAGAACGCGGTCGTGACGCGCCCCACGTCCTCGAGGAGGTCGACCTCGGCGTCCTCGGCGTCGAGGTGTCGGACGGTGCCGTCGTCGTCGACGAGCGTCTCGCGGATGTACGCGAGCGTGTCCTCCGCGGACCTCCGTGCGGACTCGTCGTCGGTGTACGCCGCGAGCGTGAGCAGCGCGTCCGCCGCGAGGGCGTTGCCGCCGGCGTAGGCCGTGAGGTCGGTTCGCTCGCCGTCCGGGCCGACGCTGGCGCCGTAGGCGAACCCCGACCAGAGCTCGGCGTCGAGGAACGCGTGGACGGACTCGGCCGTCTCACGGTAGGCCTCGTCACCGGTGTAGAGGTAGGCGTTGGCGAACGCGCGCAGGGCCCCGGCGTCGTCGGCGAGGAGCTTCTCGCGGGCGGGGTTCGACCAGTCGCGCGCGCCGGCGTAGCGGAAGACGCCGCCGTCGTCGTCGACGAGGTTGCGTTCGATCGCGTCGAGCGTCTGCGTGGCCTTATACCGATCACGCTTGAGCGCGAACTCGACGGTCCGGGGCATGGGGAACTTCGCGTCGTCCCCCCAGCCGGCGAACTCCGGGTCCCACTGCGCGTCGAGTTGGCCCGCGAGGTGCTCCTCGATGGCTGTCGTGACCGGCCCACCGGGGGTGTCGTTCCCTGCGAGCGCACGCGGGACGCGCCCCGCGTCCTCCCCGCGTTCGTCCCACGTCTCTCGGACGCGGTCGAGCACTGATCGGAAGCCGTCGGGGCCGAGGTACGTCGCGCCGGTGATCAGTTCGCCCGACGGGGTCGTGAACACGGTCGAGGGGAACCCGCCCATGTTGTACCGCTCTCGGACGCGGGGCTCGCGGTCGACGTCGACCCTCACCGGGACGAAGCCGTCGTTGACGTTGGCCGCGATGCGCGGCTCCCCGAAGGTCTCGACGAGCATCCGGTGGCAGTCGTCACACCACGTCGCTGTGAGGAACAGCAGCACCGGTCGGCCCGCACGCTCGGCCTCCGCAAGGGCGTCGGCGCCCCACTCGCGCCATTGGACGCGCGTGTCGTCTGTCATACCCGAGTTCGGAGGCGCCCGAGGGTAAAGTCGGCGTTCGCGGACGGTCGATCGCCTCTCGGGGAGGCGACCGCCGGACGGTCGTCCGTGGGCGGCAGAACCGCTCGCGTCATCGGACACGCGAGTCACGGGGCACCCTCCAAAAGGGCTATACACCGTCCTCGGCTACTCCGAGTATGCGTATTCGGGTTCGCTACCTGCTCGTGGCTCTGCTCGCGATCCCGCTGGCGGACGCGGCGTTCCTGCTGTGGGTGGCGACGAACCTCCTGACTGCGGTGCAGACCGTCGCGCTGGTCGTCCTCACCGGACTGCTCGGGATGCTCCTCGTGCGCGCCGAGGGGCGCCACACGCTTCGGGCCGTCCAGCGGAAGCTCGCGACGGGCGAGGTGCCGACGGGCGAGGTCCTTGACGGCGGGTTGCTGATCGCCGCGGGCGCGTTCCTGCTCACGCCCGGACTGGTAACCGACGCTATCGGGTTCCTGCTCGCGGTCCCGGCGACGAGATACCCGATCCGTGAGCTGCTTCGCCGCTACGTCGTCGTCCCGTACGTCGACGCGCGGATGGACGGCTTCGCGACGGGTGCGGTCTGGACGGGCGGGTTTCCGAACGCCGACGCGACGGGCGGGAACGGTGCCTCCGGACCCGCCGGGTTCGGCGGCAAGGCGGGTGCCGCCGATCGCGACACGACGGAACCGGCTGATGACTCCGTCGTCGACGTCGACTTCGAGGAGGTCGACGACGAGGACGACGGGGACGCCGAGCGCGGGCGGTGATCGGTCCGTCCGCTGAACGCGGTGACGCCTCCGACCGCGCCGCCGTCAGTCGACGGCAGGCAGTGACCGCCTGCCGTGCAACCGCATGACGTGGCGGTGATGCCGAACGGAAACGCTTAACCAATCCCTTCCACTACTCCGAGATGCGCTCGCCTGGGCCAATAGCTCAGTCAGGTTGAGCGCTCGGCTGATAACCGGGAGGTCCACGGTTCAAATCCGTGTTGGCCCATATCCGGTCCGGACGGTTCCCGTCCGGACGGAATTGGGGCCGTTGGCTCCCCAGCCACCCAATTTCCGCGTTCTACCAACACTACCGATAAGGGTAACTCAGCGTCTAATCATCCGTTCACCACCCGCGGGTCTACCCCGTACAGCGGTGCCAGTAGCCGGAGGTGCCTCGCGTGAACCGGAACTTCGCCCGCTCCAGGAGTTCCGATCGGGAGTGTCAATTCTGCGGCTGCCACGTCACCGGCCGGTTTGCGCGCGTGTTCGGAGACGAGGACAACGTCGCCCACCGCTGCCTCTCGTGTGATTCCACGTTCCGCGTCCAGAACGGGAGTGCAGCCGGACTCAACGTCGAACACCCCGACCCCGCCGAGAATCCAAACCGGAACCGCGGTCCGCGCGTCGGCGCGCCCGTCCGCGCTGACGGAGGTGACTCGTCTTGAGTCGATCCGACCTCGGAGAGTTCGGGATCGTCCCGCCGACGATCGTCCGACAACCGCCGACCTCCAACGCATCCATGCACATTTGTGCCGAGTGTGGGACTCCCGTCGAGGGGTCACGCGGATCCCACGTCGTTCACCGTCCGAACCTCGTATCCGACGAGGTCGCGGACACCGCCGGACGCCGCCTCGTCGTCTACGGCTACGTGTGTGACCGTCACACCGCTCCCGTCGTCCTCCCATACCCGACGAACCGCTACGCCGCGAACGTGAACGGTGGAGACGGCTGGACCGGCGTCCAGCTGGAGTTCTCCAACGGCGTCGTCCGTTGGGTCGCTGTCCCCGAGGCAGAGGTGGAGCGGTGAGTTTCGAGTCCGAGTCCTTCGCCGCCGCTCCGGGCGGCGACGACGAGGCCGGGTCCCTTCCGGTGGCGTCCGTCGTGGACGTCGCTCCGGAACCCCGAGCCCACGGCGCGAGCGTCGCGAACGTGTTGAACGATCTCCTGCCCTCGGACGCAGACGCGCCTGCTGGACAGCGTGACACGCTCTATGCGGACGCCGTGAACTACTGGAGGGAGAACGTCGAGTCCAACGATAACGAACCGTACCCGGCTACCGAGTTCGACGCCGAGTGGCTACCCGAGACGGCCGGTGAGTGGGTCCTACTCGTCAAGTCCTCCGGCTGGAAAGCGGGGACCGGCTACGGGGACGACTACTCGCAGTATTACGAACAGCACATCATGCTACGCGAGCGCGTCGAGACGGACGAGGGGCCGGAGCTGCGGAAGCCTCCGCTCGCCCTCCACGTTGAGGTCATGCCGCAGTACCGGGACCTCGTGTTCAAGAGCGGGGATCCGCTGGAGTGTCCGTATGGAGAGGGGACGCGCGTCGTTTGCTGGACGACGTGGGCCGAGTCCGGGTCCGAGGTGGAGCGCCGGATGTACGACGCGATCCGCGCGGTGTACGGGAACGACTCTCTCGACGTCGCCCGCGACCGGAACCCCGACTCCCGCCGCGTCCAGAAAGCCGAAGCCCACTATCGGTTTGACCGCGACAAGAAGGCGGCCGTCGTCGAGACGGTCGAACAGTCCAAGGACCTCGTCGCGTGGGGCGGCAACTCCGAGATAGACGCACATCAAAAGCGGGTCCAAGAGGGGTGGCTGGAGGCCCGCGTGGAGTCCGACCGCTGGGACCTTCTCGGGTTCGCGGATGTGAACTTCTCCACCGAACTCAAAATCTACCAGATCACAGATTGGCACAAGCGGCCGCCGTCGGATCCGTTCGCACATCCGAAGATAGAGGCGTCGTTCGCCGGGGCTGACGGAAAACTCCCTCACGTCTCAGAGTGGGACGACGCTATGGATCACCTCCGGACCCTCGTCGCCACCCACGCGCATTGGGCCGGCGTCGAGCGGGCGGACCTCGTCTCGGACGACTATTTCGACGGGGCCGGAGCTGCGGAGTGGGAGTACCACCGACCGACCGGCCGCCGCGAACACCTCCGTCAGCGGTATCAGGAGGTCGCTACGGAAGTCTACCGCGAGGCGCTGAAAGACTCGACGGTCGCGGTTTACGATATACTCCGTGTGATCGCCACGGAAACCGGCGCGAGTTACGACATGCTGGAGGACCGGACTGGACTCGCCCGCTCCACGATCCGCTATCACGTCGCCCGTCTCGCCCGCGAGGGAGTGGTAAAGCGGCTGGGGAACCCCGTGCTCGTCGTGTTCGTCTCTCGCGACCTACTGGAGCGGTCGCAGGAGATACTGGACCGGGCGCGACCCGGCCGGACCGCTGACGACATGCGCGAGGACGCGGAGGACCGCCGCGAGGACCGCGAGGCGCGGGACACGTCCTCAGACACGGACGACGACTCCGACGCCACCACGGGTGACGAGGCGGCCCCACAGCGCGACGAGTTCGCGTATCTCGGTGACGTCCCCGAGTCTATCCGGGACATCGCTATCGCGGTGTACGACGGCCGTCTCGGTGACGAGGACGTGAGGATCCGCGAACGCCGGCTACGCGAGGCCCCCGGATAGGTCCTCGCGGCGCCGCGTTCGTTCTTTCTTTAGTGGCGACACCGTCCGCGAGTCCTTCTTTTCGCGCCTCGACGCGCCGATTCCTGGTCCCCACCGTCAGATATGACTCCGGAGTCTAGGAACTCGTCCGGTTTCACTTCCGCCCGGGTGTATACGGGGGTTGTTCGCTCCAGTTTCGGAGCTGCGGACGAGGATCGGTTCCGTCGCGAGCGCCGGATAGCGGCCTCGAGGTGGCGCGAGAACGGCCGCGAGCGGGTCCGCGCCGCGACCGCACACTAGCACCCTCCCCTACGGTAGTGCCCCTAAGGGGGAGAGAAGAATTACGGCCGGGGGCAGAACGCCCCCGGCCTACCGCCTCCGCCTCCGGAGGACTAACCGGACGCTCGGGCGGGTGAGACGGCTGGAGAACGGAGACGAGGACACACCACTACCCTGCTAAAGCGGTTTAGCGGGTTCGCTTACGGGGGTTAGAACGAGAGGCGGTCGCGGAGATTCATACGTTCGACACGACCACCCGGACCGCGTCCTCCCCCCAGCGCGCTATCTGGAGGGTCCGCTGAACGTCCACGTCGAGAACCCCCGACGCCACGAACAGCCCGATCAGCGTGAGGAACCCGCCGAACAGCCACATATACGCCGCGAGTCCCTTTGCCCGACGGAGTAGCCGTCCCGCCACGAGGATCAGCGCCCCGATCCCGCCCGTTTGGACGAGTTTCATCCCGAGGTCCGCCACGTCGATACCGGGGATCATCGATCACTCTCCCCGCTGGACCCTCAGCGCTACTTGGTCGCGCCTCGTGAAGCGCTTTATCAGCCGATAGAGCGCCCACAACCCGAGAAGTCCGCCCCCGAGAATCAGCGCGCTCGACACTTGACCGATCCCGGATGCGACCTCGGTTCCTAGCTCACTCACGACTCCCGACACGGTCCCCGGCGACAGCGTTTCGATCACGACGACAAACGCGAGGACCGACGCCCCGCCCGCAGCCCACATCGGAACCGCCGTCCGACGCGCTATCAAGAACGCCGCGAGGACCATAGCGACACCGAGAGGTCCGACGACGAGAGGTGACGAGAGAGGTCCGCCCGATTGGACCGCATCCGGCGCCACACCGCCGCCACCTCCACCGGCGCCACCTCCGCCGCCGGAACTCCCCGACGTGGAGAGTTTCCGGATCGCGAGGACTTCCGTATCGTCCTCCGGATCCGTCAGCGTCACCGGAGACTCCGCGGTCGCCTTGTCGATCACGTATTCGTCCCGCGACTCGGAGACGAGTCCGTAAGTCTCCCCACTGACGGTGTCGTGATAGACGATATCGACCGGATCACCCGTCGTCCCCGCTGGTTCGACTTTGAACGACGGTTCCGACGGGTTCACCACCGAGACACGCGCGTCGTTCTCCGGCTGGACCTCGACGGGGATCGTTCGCGCCGAAGCGGTCGCGCCCTCCGGAGCGTCAGGGACATAGATCCGCTGCGTCCCGTCCGACTCGACGACGACGGAGTCCGACGGAGAGGTCCACGACTCCGAAACAAGATAGTGGACGAACGAACCCAAATCCGTGCCGCCGACGCCGATATAGAAGCCGTCACTCCGCGAGTCGATACGGAACACGGACTCCAGACTGTTCCCCGCGACCGTCGGATCCGTCACCGTGATCGACCCGTTGTGAGTCCGGACACGCGACCCGTTCACCCGGACCCGCGTCGTCTCTCCAGCGTCGACCGATCCGAGGTTCACCGTCAGCGTCGTCCCGTCGAGTTCATAGTTCGACGTGGAGGTCCACGACGACGAGTCCGTCCGGAACTCCACCTCGCGGATGGACATGACGTTCGTCGCGAACGGGATCGTGAGACTCGCGGACTCCCGCGAGTCCGCCCACGTCTTACTCACGTTGTACCGCTCCGACCACGCGTCCCCCTGATATCCGACGGTTTGGTTACTCACGGCGTCGTGTTCCGCGACGATGCTGACTTTCGGAGTGGGCGCGTCCGACGACAGCGTCCCGTCTCCGACGCTGACGTTTAGCGTGTTCACTCCCTCTTGTAGCGCGGACTTGTCCAGTGTGATGGACGTTTCTTGCCCGTCCGCGAGTCTCCCGGAGAAGCTGGCGGACTTGCCGTTAATTTCCACGCCGGGATTCACCGACTCCGTAACTTCTTCTAATCGAAGCTCGGTATCTATCGATCCCAGCGCATCAACTGTAATACTGTCACCGGCGGATAGGTCTAATCCCTGTTGCTCGGTCGTTCCTTGTGCGATTTTGCCAAAATCGTATGTGGATCCACCAGCAGAGACCGTAGCCCCTGCTGGTCCCGTTTGGTATGATCCATAGTAGACTTCCAACGTTGACGTTTTACTCGTAAGTGCGATCTCTATCTTGCTGTCACCCGTCCACGACTGATCAACAGTAACTAATTTTTCGTTCGAGTCAGAAAATGATTCCTTGTCTGTGACCGAGATACTGCCGGATTTGAGGACGGTTCCGTCACTAACTCGTCGAATTTCATAATCTGCCGTTATGGTGTTGCCGTCGCCTGTCCCCTGACTATCTGATCGCTCACGCACGGCCACATTCACGTCATACAATTCTTCCCATTGACCGTTAGAAGTGACAGAACCCCCAGCACCAGTATAATCGTATCTGCGGCCTTTCCCAGTTATTTTTATTTCAGGCTCACCGCCGCCGACTCCTCTCGGTTTGGCGGTTCCGCCGACAGTTCCCATGTCTATCGACCCGGATACACCAGTTTTCGAGACGTTATCCCATTCGGTGTTATTCACGCCCGTCATGTTCACCGTCACGTCGGACGCCGCGTCGAGGTCGTTCACGTCCCACGACAATTGCGATCCGTCGGTCGCTGGGATCGCAGCCACGGAAACCCGCGACTCGAACGACACCGCGTTATCCGAGAAGTGCGGCACCTCGAACACCAACAGCCCCGATTCTTCTTGAACCGGACGCGTCCACTCGGTCCCGTCGTCGTGGACGCCGTGGACGAGGTCCGGGACGTGTCCGAGCGCCCCCTTCACCGCCGACAGCGGTAGCGCCACCTCGCGCCCCTCGTGGTTCACCTCGTCCGAGAGAACTAACGCGAGGTCACCGCTGTCCGCCCCGACGACGGCGCTGGAGTTGTCCAGATAGTCAGCCGCCCGATCCGTCGTCGTCAGCGTCACATCCAGCGTCGAGGCGTGGTCCGTTGCCATCGTCGACCCTCGGAGATCGGACACGTTCACGCCCACGTCAACGCCCCCGGGTAGGTCCGCGTTCACGTTCGTGTCCGGGACACCCACGAACCCGGACGGCCGCGCGTCCGCAGTACCGGCTGCGAACACGGGCGCGAACGAACCCGCGATCACGAGCGCGACCACCGCGATCGTGGCCGCGTGAGACACCCGATCCCCATCCCCCGGGGGGTTGCGCCACGTAGAGTCAATACGCGCGGGCGCGTATCCCATCAGCCGCGAAACAAGTTCGAACGGATCCGGCCGTCTCACGACGAACCACCCCCTCCGGTCGCGTCGACTCCAGCGCCCTCCGAACTCGTCGACGATCGATCGAAGCGATCGAACGACGTCGTCCCGCCGTCCGCGATCGCCTCCGCTTCGTCTCCGGAGCTGCGATCGTCCGCGTCGGACGCGTCTTTCTGAACCGCGGGCGACAGCCGAACACGGAGTTCCTCGTCCGTCGGTTTCGGAATATCGCCCCACGACAGCGGATAACAAAAGTTCGTCTCCGTCCACATGAGACACTTTCCGACCGGAAGGTGACTCGTGAGGTCGCGATCCATCGGGACCGAGTTCGCCCCGACCCATTGGGACGCCTTTGTCGGGTTCGCGATCCCGTTCATCGTGATATACCACCGGACCTTTCGCCGGACCTTCTCGTGAACGTCCTCCGGAGAGTGGCCGTAGGTGTAGAGCGACACGCCGAACTTGCGCGCGTCGACATACACGTCCCTGAATAGCTCTACCTTCTGGTACGAGTCGAACGCGTCTTTCGAGGCGCCTTGTGGGATCACGTCCCCGACCTCGTCAATGAGAAAGGACACGAACTCGTGAAACGGTCCGTGTTCGACCCGCGCGAGGACCGCAGCGATCCACCAATGATCGACCGGATCGCCGTCCGTGAACTCCAGATCGTATCGGTGAGGTGAGTCCTCGTAAACGGCCTGACAGCCCCGCATTTGCGGGTCCGGATAGACCACGTGAAACTTGCCCGCCTCGACGTGGTTCTCAAAGAGATCCCGCGGATCCTCGTAGTATCGGACCTCTCGGACCACGTCCTCCAGCGCGACCTCTCGCGTCCCCGGCGCGTCCGGATCCGTCGACTCCAGCCGGACCTCCACGTCACACGACGCCGGGAGGCACACCGTCGCCCACGGCGCGAGAGGCGTCCACTCGGACCGCGACTCCGACGCCCGCCACACTACAGCCTCGGACATACCCGGCCGATTGTTTACCTCCAGCAGCCGGATCGCCCACTCCAGCCCTTGCGTGGACTTCCCGCTACCGGGCTTCCCAAAGGCCATGAAGTCCGTCCCGCCCGCGGGCGAGTGGGCGCTATTATCGCGCGCATGCTTGAGGCACCCCGGGACGACGGACGGATAGTCGAACACCGACCCGTCATAGGCGGGCATGCTAAAGTGGCGCCGCATGCTGTCCGCGTCCGAGTGACGCGACGACTCCAGCCACGTCCCGGTCCCTGTCCGACTCTCCAACTCCGTCAGCGTCGTGATATTGTCCCAAGTCATGCTTACAGCCGCTTATCCTCCACTTCCGTCAATTCTTGTTCCGCGAGTTCCCCCGCCCGGTCCGCGACCTCGCGGGCCGCCGACGCGAACGCCGGGAGAAGATACGCCGCCGCGAACGAGGTCCGGAAAAACGGACCGTGATCCTCGTCACCCTCACCGACCACGAGGAACCGCCGCGTCGTCTCCGCCTCGTCGACCGTGATCCGAGTGATTAGGTCGCCGTCCACCTCCGCGTAAGATGCTTCCGTGAGGCGCTGTCCCCACACCGTCAGCGCGTCGAGAGAGTCGAACCCCTCCAGCGCCCGGTCCAGCGCCCAGCGTTGCCTCTCGTGGACCTCCGACAACGCCGGACGCATAGCCGGGTTCTGTTGGACCGCCGGGTCCGGCTGGAGTGTGTCGTCCGTGTCGGACACATACTCCACCGCGGACCACCGGAGACGGCGGACCGCTGACGAACACGCCGGGAGTAGTTCCGTCGCCACCACTCCCCGACGGATATCCGCAGCCCGATCCGCGGGATAGAGTTCGGACGGATCGTCTACCCACCGCCGCCGCGCGTCCGTCGTCACGAGGGCCGACATGTCCAGCCCGGTGAACGCCCGGTCCGCGACCCACTCACCGGAGAGTTCCCCCAGCGTGTGAATCGCCGCCCGCTGTCCCCAGCGGACGAACTCCTGACGCGAGTCGAACCCGTCCACGAACGACTCCACAAGTTCGACGTGATCCGACGTGAGTTTCTGGAGCGCCGCCCGGAGGTTCGTCGTCTCCGGAAGCGACCGCTGGAGTCGACGAACGTCCGACGAGTCGAACCCTACGTCCTCCGGCTGACGATCGTGGGCGTCGTCAATCATCCGCTTCACCTCTCGCGGGCGCGTCCTCACCCGACGGCCCCGTCATGTCCGGAGTTCTATCCTCCGGCGCGAGGCGGTCCGCGAGTTGCCCGAACACCGTCCTCTCGTCCCTCTCGCGTTCACGGACGGACTCGACGCGACGGCGCGCGTCGGACTCGTGGTACTTCTCGCGGAAGTGATCCGCGTCCGCCCGCTCGGAGTAGCCTTCCAGCATTTGAGTGAGGTTCCCGAGGACCGCGTCGAAATGCGCGGGCGCGAGTTCGACCCGCGCGGCTCCCTCGACGGGCCGCGTCACGAGGACGAGAAGCGCGACCGCGCCACCTACGATCCCCCAGCCCGCCGACGCGAGCGCCGTTGACACCGCGCCGCCGACGAGAACCACGACAGCCGAACCCCCGAGGATCTTACCGAACGCGATCGACGGAACCGGGACTCCGCGGATCCACGTCCCCGAGTCCTCGTCATCCGGCCACGTTACGAGGTCCGGCAGCTCCAGCGCGAACGTTTCTTCGTCGTACTGGACGACGCTGTCCGCGAGTGGGTCGACGAGATAGATCGTGTCGAACTCGTCGTCCTCTCCCTCTTTCCCGGAGATAGCCGTCCGGACCTTCTCCCACATGTCCGCGTCGTCGTTCTCCGGAAGCTCCACCTTCGACGGCGGGGACTCCAGTTTCCGCGCTTCCGACGCGTCGAACTCCAATACCGGAGTCGCGTCCAAGAACGGCCACGCCCTCGCGAGGAACGCCAACCACCCACGCCGGGGGATAACCTTCTTTCCGTCCTTCTCCCGCTCCACGACCGTGTGAACGCGGTTACTCCACCACCACGTCCCCGACCCGTCCGGATGGACTTCCGTCGTCTCACCTCGCGGCTGGAGAAACAGCGCCTTCTCTCCTGGATCCGAGAGGACGTGGAGCATGATACCGCCGACGAACAAGCCCCCGAGGACGCCGAGAAGTTGCGGACGCCGCGCCAACGTGTCCATCACTCCCGAATAGAACACGAATCCCCCGAGGAACAGGGACGCGAACCCGAGGAACCCGTATTCGAGGACTCCCCATTGAGGACCGCGTCCGACCTCGCGCATGACCCGCGCGTCGAGGACGACGAGGCCGCCCGCGACCACGAGAGTCCACAGAAACACGTTCCACAGCGACCACTTGATAACGCCCCCAAGACTCCCCACGGGGACCGACTCCGTCGCTTTCGAGGTCGACAGCCGGAACGTCCATTGTGTCGCCTCCCGGTGGCCCTCCACCCACATCGTGATCCGCTTCGTGGAGTCGTAGAACCGCGGGAGTTCGACTTTCGCCCGATCGTACCCGCCTCCGGGTAGCGTCACGGATATCTCTTTCTCGGAGACGTTCCGCGGGACCGACACCCGTCTTGTCGTCCCCGAGTCGTTCACCGTCCGCGTTCCCTTATCCCACGCCACGAGCTTTAACGAGAGGTCCAGCGACTCCGCTTCCCAGCCCCGATATGACCCGAGATACACCGCTTTCCGCTGGACCGTCGTCCGCGGACCGACGTAGCGTCCGAACCGCTCCACGTCGTCCTCCACCAGTAGCCCGACCGGGACGTGACGGAGCCATATCTGTCCATACTCGCCCCAGCGTCGGACCGAGTCCGGTCCCGATAGTTGCATGGTCCGCGACAGCCCCCGAACCGTGTATCCCGCCGTCGAGTTGTCCACCTCGTCGTCCACTTGTGGAGCTGCGGACGACGCCGTCGACGACACCGACGAGGTCGCGGCCGGGACACCCCCAGCCGCGACTCCGACCGACACCGCCGAGAACACGAGGACCGCGACGACGGCGGCCCTCGCGGCCCTCGCGTCGATCACGCGCGGGTCACCCCCACCCCGACAGCGAACACGACGACGCCGATCACGAACGCCGTCGTGAACGGGAGGTCCGCCGCCACGTTCGCCCCGTAGGTCGCGAACGCCGCGAACACACCCGACGCGACCGTCTCACCGGCTGGGGTTCCCGCGATCGCCACCGCTTCACCGAGTCCGTCAGCGACCGCCGTCCATATCTCCGTCAGCCCCGCGAGAACCGCGAGTCCAGCCGTGACGAGTCCCCCCGCCGCTTTCCGAGACGACCGTTCCGTCCGCCGACGCGCCCGGTTCGCGTCACCCTCGACGCGCCGAAACACGAGATACGCCGCCACGAGGATCACGACGAGGATCCCGAGAGGCGCCACGAGTCCCGCAGCGCCCACTTGGACCGGGACCATTACTCCACACCTCCACCCGGATCCTCAACGCGGATCGCGTCGTCCCGTATTCCCGTCTCCACGAGTTCGTCGAGGACGATCGCCGCCGTTTCCTCGTTCGCTCGGACCACTATCTCCGCCTCGTCGACATGTGATTCAGGTTCATCCATGATTACCGAAACCTCCGGATCCCGTCCGCCACTATCTTCCCCAGCGTCACCGTCACGAACAGGACCGTCACCGCGACCGCGAGGCGCTGGAGTAACTGTTCGTCCAACCACTCGATTTCTGGCGCGAGGCGGAACGCAACCGGGATCACTACCGCTTGTATTTCAGCGATATTCGCCACCCCGAAATGCCATAGAGTGACGGCTATCGCCCCGAACCCGCCGCCCGCGCCTAATGCTCGTTTCATGTGACCCACTTCACCGCGTTCAAGAGCGCCCCGAGGACCGCGAACACCAGCACCAGCCCGATCACGAATAGGATCGCAGCCGTCACCGGCGCCGCGAGTCCGGACCCTTCGGCCGCGCTGATTATCGCCGTGTTCACCCGCGCTTGAGCCACGAGGATCGCCGTCGCCGCAGCCCCGAACGCCGACTCCAGCGCCAACCCCGCGTCCCTCAGCGCCGTCTCAAACCCATTGTAAACCGATACCACCACGGCCGTGAGGCGCCGCTGGATGGACTCGACGCCGCCGACGAGGATCGTCACGAGGACTCCGACCACCCATGACCGTGGCCGGAGTTTCGACCCGCTGTCCCCGCCGCCTCCGCTGGACGGTGAGTTAGACACGGATCCGACTCACCCCCCACGAGAGGATCACGAGTGTCCCCGTCGTCACCCCGACGACGAACACGAACGTCAGCGGACCGGCGAACGTCGCCTCGCGCAAGAAAGAGTCCCACGCTTGCCCGATCCCGAACGAGATACCGGCGAACGTCCCCACGAATAGATCCGACACGAACCCGCCGACGCCGGAGAGAGTCGCCTCTAAGCCACCCCCGAACAACTGGACCATCGAAATTAGCCCCTGAAAGTAGGCATAGACCGGCCCACCCACGAGGATCGCGCCGAGTAGCCCCCACTTCACACCACCCGACTCGTTCGTGACCTCGACGCCGCCGATACTCGGACCCATGCGTTAGTTCCCTAATCGGTCGAGAACGGCGCCGAACACCGACACGTCCGAACGCCGTATCAACTCGGTGAACACCCACAGCCCCAGCATGGTCGCGCCCACACCGACCGCGAACGTGAACGGGCCAAAGATAGCCCAATCACCCCGCGTGATCGAGAACGCCGTGAAGTCAGCCGCCGCGTTCACGATCCGGACCGGGATCACCGCGGACACGAGGTCCGCGAGTCCGGTTCCGAGCGCCGAGAACGGCGCCGTCACCGTGTCACCGAACGATTGAATCCCGTCGATAACCTCCAAGAACGTGGCATAGAGGATCCCGCCGAGTCCGTACTGTTCCACGAGTCCGACGAGTCCAACGGATCCGACGATCGACGCCCCAGCCGCCGCTGTCTTCCTTGCACTTGCCTGTCCACGGTCGACGGAGCCCGGCCCCGGGAACGCGAGTCGCACGACCCCCCGCATGCGGGCCGGAACTCGCGTTCCTGACATCCGTCGTCTTATCTGACGGACGCCGTCGACCGCCGCCGACGCGAGTAGCCACGCCACCGCGAGGACCGCCCGCGCCCGCTCGACGGGGCGCATTAGAACCACCCGCGAACCAGCCCCGTCACGAACGTGACGATCCCCGCGAGTCCGCCGCCCCACAGGATCATGTTGTTGTCTCCCCCGTTCTCCGACGGAGCAGCACCGCCACCGCCACCGGCCCCGGACTCGGAGACGGCGCCCTCACGGTCCGACTTGGTGACGAGTAGGTCCGCCCCGTAGCCGAACACCGTGTCCGCCGTCACGGAGCTGCGGAGTTCCGCGTCCGCGTTCTCCGAGTCGTAAGCACCACCGTGGTACGTTTTGTCCGAGTCGTCGAGGTCGGAGAACTCGGTGTCCTCCACACCCGCGGCCGTCCAGACACTCTTGAAGCGCCCCGGCGGGACCGCGACCTCGTCCATCATCGTCAGCCCGGAGTGGGTGAGGTCGATCGCTGTCGGGACCGACCACTTCCCCCGCTGCTCGAACACGTAGTCATACCCGGGGTAGTCGGCCGCCTCGACGAACCGGAAGCGGTAGTCCAGCGTCGACTCCCCGAGAGTGTACCGGAACGGCTGGGATACGTCGAAAACGATCGCGCCGTCCACCGAGAGGGTGTCCCCCAGCGTGTCCAGCCCGGAGACGGTGAAGTTGCCCGGACCCGGTTCGTACCGCTTCACCCGTTCCTCCGAGTCCGTGTCCTCGTTCTTGAGGTACGACCCGAACGTCCACCGGGACTTTCGCTCCACGTCCAGCGCCGTGAACGTCACCGTCGCGTCCGCGTCTTTCACGCGGACCTCCACGCTGTCGATCGAATCGAACGACCCGTCCCCGTTCGACACCGTCGAGAGGTCCGCGAGGCGTTGCTGGAGGACGAACCCGGATCCGGTCGCGGCCGCGAACACGGACGCTGTGGACGTGTCCGCGCCCGGGGACGCGGATACCACCTTCTCGTCTCCGTCGTCGTCGGGGACCACCACCTCCACCGTCGCTCCCGAGGTCAGCGCCTCGACGTTCACGACGAATTGAAGATACCGCTTCTCCGCCGCGTCCGACAGCGACACGTCCGAGAACGTTGCTTTCACCGTCTCCCCGCTCGCGACGCCGCTGGACGCTACCGTCAGCGCGGACTCCACGTCGAGGTCCGCGTCCGACACCGAGACGGACCCGTTCGTCGCGTCCGTCGTCGTCCAGTGTGTCGCGTCGAGGGCGGATACGTCCTCGTCAGCGTCCCCATCACCGTCGCCGTCGTACTGTTCGCCGCGGGGGAACTCCCGAGCGCCCGGGAAATCGAACTTGTCCCCCCGGAGAGTCACGACGTTGTCCGTGTCCTCTCGCGGGACGTAGCCCGGGAGGATCGCCTTCTCGCCGCTGTCGTCCTCGTAGGCGGCGAGGGCGTCGTCATCCGCACCCCATTTCATCCGGTGGCGGGCGCGCGTGAGCGTCCCATCCGCGATGTACGGTTTCTGGACGTAGTCCGATGACCACGCGAGGCCGTCTCGCCCCATCGTCCACTCCGGTCCGTCCCCGGTTGTCGTCTCTTGGGCGTTCGCAGCTCCAGCCGTCGCGAGCGTCGCGGCCGCCGCGCCCGCGCCTTTGATGAACGTCCGCCGGGTCGTCGGTTCAGTACTGTGCGTCTCGTCGTCAGCCTCCGAGTCGGAGGTCGCCGGGGCGTTCGTGCCCGTAGTTGCCTTCATAGGTTCTCCGTCGGCCGACCGTGGGCCGATACGGCCGCCGAACCCTCCCCCTCACAAATACCCTGAGTTGAACAGCGGGTTTCCCTCAGGGGTTCCCCCCGGGGTACCCTCCCCTCGGGCTGGGTTTTATCACACCCCGAGGGTAGCGCCCGGATGTGCCCCACAGACGGCTACGGAAGATCGGGACGGACTCCGTCGGGATCGTGCTGGAGCGGTCGGACTTCCTGGAGCGGGACGGGATCCTCGACGACGAGGGGGAGCTTCCCGAGAACACCACGGCGTTCACCGAGCGGCTTGGGGAGCGGACGTACCTCGTGCGCGTTCCCGAGGACGGCCACGTTCCGGAGCTACACGAGTGCGCGCCGATCCGTCGGGTCGCGGGGCAGATCCTCTTGGAAGACGGTGCTACTTCAGGTCGAGTCTCACGGGTAGATTAACCCGAATGGCTCCCTATAAATTCCCAATCTGTGACAGATTTTGCAGAACGTGCTGAGTACAAGTCGCGTATCCACCGCTCCCGCTGGTGATACATTCATACTCTCAATAGATAGGATAAAATAACATGTCTGTATTTCATATTATTTTCTCCGAAGATATTCCATACAGCCCCACGCTCAACAGGTCTTTGATAGCGTCGTGGGCGAAATTGGATTCACTCGCACCGGTTCAGACTCCGACCTCGCGAGCGCCGCCGATGAAGGTCGAATCGACCTATCTAAGTAGGGAGCGTTCGCCGGAAGTTCAGCCACCGCCTCGAAATTGAAGTCCGCAGTCTCCTTCCAGACAGTCCACACTCGTTGTAAGTCAATCTCTGTTCCGACGGCCGGTGGATCAGGCTTAGGAAGAGCATTCGCTTCCCGAGCGTATATCCCGTGCACCAGTGGAGTTAGCAATAAGACGACAACCTAGCCCTTAGACAGATCGGTGGGTAAGTTTTACATGACAACTCTGAAGAAATAGGCCAAGACGGTGCGACCGAAAAGCACTTTCAGAATATCGGGCGGCTGTTGCTTCTCAAAGAAACTGTTAACCCTGATCCAGTTGGGCCTAAGTGGTGAGATTCCTACACAAATGAGAGATCGATATGGATCTCGATAGCGCGATCGACGATATCGTTACGGCGGTCTCTTTCTTTGCTCATCCGTTAACCAACCCAGTCAGAGTGTATGAACTCAGAGAGGCGATTGCAGTCCTCGGATTATTCGTTGTTGTGCCCGCGCTGTTGTTCCCGATCTATGAGTCTATTACGTATAGTCAGACGGTGAATCTACTGATAGCAGGCTTGTTGCTCATGGCCGGGCTTGCAGTGGTTGGCTACTCGCTTGACGTAAACCTCCGATATCTCCGTTCAATACCGCTTTCAGTTGGGATGAGTACGCTAGATGTCGGAGTAGCGGTCCTGGCGGGTAAGGCGCTGTTCACATTTGAGAGGGCAGTTATCGATCAGTTCAATATGGGACTCGTTCAGACACCTGTGATTCGTATAATTTCGATCGCTGGACTCGGCCTCTGCGTCATTGGAGTCCTGACGTGGCAGCGCCGAGAGCACTACAATAACTATATTAAACCGACAACCGCTCAACAAGATCGCCGACTCGATTGTGAGGCCGGCCTGACGATGCGGACGGGGTCGCTGCTGGAAATGGCAGTACCGTGGTCAAGAGACACGACGACCACAGCACCGCGACAGCAGGGCAGCCTCGACAAGTTCTCGTACGCCGGGTTTGTCGAAGGTCGCTGGACTTGGACCAACGAGGTACTGGAGACTGTTGACGAGCAATTGTCTCAACATGGTCTGGCACTCGTGGAGGGGCAGGCTGGTAGCGGGAAGTCATCTTTTCTGCACTACTACGCTTACCGTCGACTCCCAGAGACTCAGATCTTCTTTTTTCATATGGGGCAGGACTTAGACAGTCGGCAAAAGCCACTCGACACGTTCGTTGACGTTATAGATCGGAAGGCCCTGCACGGGTCCGTTGTCGTTATCGACGACATCCACAGGGCACCTATCGACGCCGAGTCCTTAGTCGAGCAACTTCAAGACCTGTCAGTCACAGTCAATATTCTGATGGGAACGAGACTGAATTTCCCTGCCTACCGTCGACAGGCCCGAGCAGCGGTTGATCAGCAAATCGACGTGCCAGATCGGGTCCAACAGACGTTCTTCCACAGCGCTGATACAACAGACCGGAGCGAAGGAATGTCGGGTGATCAGAATGTGAGCGCGACAGACCAAGGGAGAGGACGAATTCGAAATGACGGCGATCACGAACGTCGTACCGGTCAAGAAGACTTCGAGGCCGTTGAACCGATTGCAATCGAGGAGTTCCAGCGGAATTCCCTCGAAGAGTTAGTGGCTGGCGCGTTCCGAAGTGGAGAGTTATCGATCGCCGGTGGGGAGACATCCCAGCAGGGATTTGAACGACAGTTTGGGCTGTACTTTTCCAAGAGTGCATCACTGGTTCTAGCCGACTCGGTTCTCGACCGGCTGAAACGACAGTCACCGATCAACCCCAGTCAGAACGTCTGGAAATTCAGGGAACAAGCTCAGCGACTGTTGGAGGACGAGCTCGAAAATGTCTGGCATCAGGGCACGACGATACCAGACGACAGTGCGCCGCGTCACGCCGACCGGTTCCAAGCACTGATTATCGTCTGGGTTGCGTGGGGGTCGTTCGAGGGGCCGGCTAACACAGCACTTGTGGCAGATAGATTAGAAATCGAATATCAAGAATCCGAACGGCTACTCAGAGAACTCCAACAGAACAACCTCGTCGTACAGGTCGACGAAACCGATCAAGAGTACAGCTTCCAGCCGACTCACCATCCCGCCTACGTATCGGAGTTACTCCTTACGATCGCAAATTCCGAAACAACGCCGGACTGGCTTGAAACCGCCACGACAGCAGATATCCGGTATTGTCTCGTGGACGAGCACCCAATCCGCGTCTTGGCGCCGTCGGTGACGAAGGCTTCCGACGCGTTGCTCGCTCAAATCGGGGCACAGGCTTTCGCGTTAAGCAATAAATACGGAAGCGATGTTGCACAGTATGGGATCGGCGCTCATGGTAGACGAACCGGCGCCCGACTTGTCAATTCGTTGTTATTACTAATAAACATCTATGAGCCGCTGGCCGAGCAACCGTTGGAGGATACAGATGAATTTCGGCTGAGCCACTCATTCTGGGCAATTCTCGCGATTGGCGTGTTCGGGTTCGACGACACGGCCTTGGATCGCGAGGAGTCCGACACAGCTATCGAGAGTCTACTAGAACAGGCTGTTGACGATTTCGTTACACTCGCCGAGACTTCCAATTACAATACTGCACTGGATCGAGGGTTCTCAGTACTTCGGTTTCACTCCTCGATAGCTGGCTTACTTCGCAGGATCTCCGAAGAACAGGGTGAGGTGTTTGTTGACAATATCGTTAAACTGGGTCAAGGCGGTGAATATCCGCTCAGAGCGGAAATGTTGGAAGTTCTTTCAGAAGGACCACGACTGATAGAGCTGTGGATCACAATGTCAGAATCTCGCCGTATCGACCTGTATAATGCCCTGAAAAATAATCTAGAATCAACAGAGCCAGAAGTTCAGGCGGCGACAATAACCGCGCTGTCCAGTACCAGTCTCTACGCGTTAGTATGGAAGTATGATATTGGGGAGTCTGATTGGACAGTAATCGACTCTTCCAGCGATTTCGAGTTCCGCGGACTGCCATCACTGCCATCTTCGGTGACAGAGAAACGAGCCGATATCATGACAACTATTACGGCGGCGCTAACCTCCGATAATTTGATCGTGAAAGCCGCAGCAATTGATCTTATTGGGTACGAGCACGTTTTTCATTCGTTTGTATCGATCTCGGACAGATCCGTCGACGATATGTTGGTGAAGACGGTGACTAACGGTCTTCAGGGAAAAAATAAAAAGATATGGTTGCGGAGCGTTGAATTTTGGGCTGCCCATTCCGAATTCTTGTGGCGGGCATGGGACGACCAGACTCGGCAGGAAATGTCGGAACTAGTCTTTCGACACCTCCAGAGTAACGACACATTGTCCTGTGGGCCAGCGATGCTGATACTCGCCGACGACGAGAGATTCGAGGAGATCGGAGGCTTGCTAGAGAATGGCTACAGCGAACTCGGCGCGGCCGTAGTAAACAATCTTGACAGCTCGACCCCGGTCCTCCGGCGAGATGCATGGCGGGTTTTGAAACAGCCGAAAGTCTTCGATACTGTCTGGGGAGCTACCTCCGAAACTACACGGACAGATTTTAAACGGGCACTTCTCGAAGTAATTCAGTCACCGTACGGACAGGCGCAGAAATATCTCCTTGAGATGCTACAGACCCCAGCGGTTCTGAAGCGTATTATCGAAGTAATGACCCCTGAAGAGCGACAGATCCTAAAGAACGGTATAAACAACATCTTCCAATCACCACTGGAAATCCGCTCTGAGGTCATTACCCTCTATCGAGAACCGGAACTTTTCGATCTCATCGTCGGCGATGATAAATTGCTTTCGCGCTCCGAGTTCGCAACCCGAATGTACGAAAGCCTCAACTCCAAGTTCAGGCACCCAGACATACTATACGTCTTCTCTGCAGGTAACCAGTTCTTTACACTGATCAGCTATCTACTTTCACTTGACTCTCCAAATAGGACTTTGGAACTAGAGGAGTTGTGGACACTACCGCCGGCGTTCGAGTGTTGTTGGGACCATTTAACTGAACGACGAAGGCAACTATTCTTAGAAACGATTCTCCGAGAGATTGCGTTCCCGGATGTGTCCACCAAGGCAGACCTCTTCCGGACGCTCAGTCATCCGGAGATCTTCCGGCGCGTGTTGAACGATGCTGAACCCCGGCAGGTCAACCAGCTCTGCCAGCAATTCCTCCAGTTGCTGGCTGACAGTGACCGCCGACGAATGGTCGCCTTCGAGATGTTAGCTCCTGAGGACAACTTTGTTCGCCTTTGGTCCACACTTTCGGACCGTCAGCAGGGGCGATTACTTAATAACGTGTTTCGTCCCGACGACGAAGTGTCAGAAATTACGATGCGAAACGTCGCCCTTACGAACGTGATGTTGTTCAGGACTGTCCGTGATGAACTCGATGAAGGGGAGGAAAAACTCTCGGAGACGATTTCCAAGAGCATTCGACAGGGCGAAATACAAGGAAATGCGCTGAAAGGAACCGGATTCCTTGTCCTATCACGCAGAGAAAATATCACTTGGCTCTGGCAGCAGTGGTCTGACAGCGTTCGTGCGGAAATCGTTGAAGAGTTACGGCAGTTGTTTGCCTTATTCGAAGATGGTGAGCTTGAGGGACCACCGGCCGAAATAGCTCAGAAAATGCGGGATAGGGATTATATTGAGTCGCGAATGCAGGCATACACCGAAGAATAGCTCTAAACGTTGTTTAATGATGAAAGAACGCCGTCTGCAGTACTACCTTGTTCGTCGATGCTAACCGCTCAGGTAGTATTTGATAGTTTCAGTACTCAGACTCTCTACCTAGCACGCGACTCCTATCTACCTCATCAAATTTCAACAGGTCCATGAGTGTTAATGTTCTATCTGGATTCAACAGTTCCGCTACCGCCACCGACTCTCGATACTAGTCCGATAATATAACCCGAGAACGTCGGTGTTCGCGATATCTTGGATCGTCCGCGGATTGTAGTCCTCCCTCGCGTCCTCGACGTTCCGCGCCGACTGGACGAGGTGAGTAAGCGCCGCGTCGATCACATCGGACCGCGGCGGATCGTCGGCGTCGCCGGCCGCGACGATCCCGGCCGCTTGGTCCAGTAGTCGTTTCCGTTCGTCCGAGAGGCGTAGGGTCGTTCTGTCGGTCCCCATATCCGGCGGCTGACCTCCCCTCTTTATAATCGTATGTATGAGCGGAGTCCGAATCCCGTGGATCTGGAGTTACTGGAGGGGTCGCGCATTATATACCCCCGGCCGCGCGGTCGTTCGGAGCTGCGGACTCGACGCGAGGGACCGTCGGGATGTATGCACGAGGACCCCCGCGCGCTGGGGGTGTGCATACGCTGGGTGTGCATACATCGCGGATCCCCGTGACATTGGCGCGCGAGCCCGGGGGGAGTCGTGACTGAATACCCAAATCAGTTCGCTACCGGAAACAGTTCTGGCGATACTTCATTTCGCAATTCAACTAGCTCACGCCGGGTATCACCTGTCGATGCTCGGACCAAGTCCCGACTGGGCCAAGAGTGAATCTGGATGTTATCGAACCGTTCAGACACTCGCCGTACTAAGCGGATATGCTCCAAGGCATAATCGCTCCAAGTTTCCTCGTCCCTCATTTGACGGAGTTGATCTGCCAGTGCGTACCTTCCTGCATCTTCTGCCGCCTCTACACACATCTCGAAATTTGCCCCTCGAGGATTGATCGGCTCGTGGAACACGACCTCCGGACCTATCGCAGAGAACCACGAGAGCGCCTCAAATATCTCGTCCTCATCCATCGTCGGATACGTCGGTGAAAACGATACGAATCGACGAACCTGGTTCTTCGATAGCTCTTCAAGTGCCTTCCACCGCTCCATCGGTGGCGGTGCATTCGGTTCCATGGCCCGGACCAACTCGTCGTCGAATGATGGAATCGACATACCGACCGTCACGTAGTCACCTGCCTCCCGGAACAGATCCATGTCTCGGAGCATGTTCGGGCTCCGCGTGAGAATGCGCACCGGAACGTCGTGACTGACGAGTTCGTGGACGCACGACCTCGTGATCTGCGCTGCGCGCTTGTCCTGGTAACAGTCAGTCCCGCTGGAGAGCATCACGACACCGCGACCCCTATCCGTCTTCTCCCAGCTCTCCCATGGGTTATCTCTGAGGCCGTCATTCAGCCGCTCCGGTAGGTCGTCCCGGTAGAGAAGGTAGCTCCCCCACTCTTGTTGCCCGTCCTCGACGCCGGCTTGGTCACCCAGCATATCCTCGCGGTTCTGGATCGCCGGGGTACTCGGGACGTAGCAGAACTTGCACCCGTGGCGGCACCCGGTCGCAACGTTGATCACGTAATCACAGAGGCTCTTTTCGTAGAGCTTTGAATCGCTTAGGACCGACTTCGTCGGATCCGCGTTCATTCGAAGTCCCCCTTGGTCCGAACTGTCTGTCTCCGACACGCAGTTCCAGCAGAGGAGGCTTCCGTCAAGATCCGCGCTGAACCGCTCGTTGATCTGGTTCCCGCACTCCGAACAGATCAGGCCCTGTTGCCAGAGGTTGATGCGCTCGCCGTACTCACGCTCCGCTTCGCGGAGTTCGTTGAGCGTCGGGTTCTTCCCGAACTCCTTGACGACGCGACCGTCCTCGTCAACGAGTTTGACGTAGCGGTCGTACCAACCACCGTCAGGGTCGCGCTTTGTGTCAAGGCGCACGCTCATCGCTGGTTGATTCTACAGGCCCTATACAAATATTCTTGAGCCTTCCGGGGCGAAAGTGGAAGTTTGAAACCTGATCCAGTTACACCGGAGCCGGACGCTTCGGATAGTCCTCCGGGGAATCCATCTTTTCACGCTGTTCGCGGAAGAACTCGGCGTCCTCCCCGGCGTGTTTGATGAATTCCTTATCTGGCCAAAGATGGATCGGCACGCCGATGTCCTCACCGATATCGCGAACGGCGAGTAACTGTTCCTTCGAGTATTCGATCCAGTTCTCTCTGTCCCGGAGTTTGTCGAGTTCCTCCGCGAGTTCCGTCTGTCCGGCGTCACGAGCGGCTTGAACAGTCATCTGGAAGTTGCCGCCACGGGGATTGATCGGCTCGTGGAACACGACGTCCGGGTCCAGCCGTTCTTTGAACTCGGTAAGGAGCTGCCGGAGATCTTCGCGCTCCTGAGTCGGATAGGTCGGAGACATAGAGACGTACACCGGAACACCGGCGTTGCTGATCTCCTCCAAGGCGTTCAATCGGGCTGTCGGCGCAGGTGCTCCGGGTTCGATGGATCGGACCATCTCATCGTCAAGGCACGGGATCGAGGACCCGACCGTCACGTAGCCGTCCGCCGCCTGGAACACGTCGATGTCGCGAACCACGGCCGGACTCCGCGTGAGGATCCGAACCGGCCGCTTGTGATTGACGAGTTCGATCACGCACTCTCGAGTGATTTGTGCGGCGCGTCGATCCTGGTAACAGTCCGTTCCGCTGGAGATCATCACGACGCCGCGCCCGTCTTCGGTTTCATCCCATGTTCGCTTTCGTTCAAGCTTCTGCGAAAGACGCTCTGGTAGATCATCGCGGTAGAGAAGGTAGCTCCCCCACTCTTTTTGTCCACTCTCTACTCCGACTTGTTCTTTCAGCATGTCTCCCCGAGCTTTGATATTGGGTGTGCTGGGTACGTAGCAGAATTTACACCCGTGACGGCATCCAGTTGCGACGTTGATCACATAGTTACAGAGATTCTTATGGTGAAGTGCGGATGTAGACAGAATCGCTTTTGTCGGATCTGTCGTCTGTGAAACACCGTTCTGGTCCGAGCTTTCATCGCCCATAGCACACTCCCAGCACAGTATTTCCCCAGCTGCCGTGGAGCCAAATCGATCATCAATCGAACTTTCGCACTTAGAACAATTCCAGTTAGAATTCAGAATGTCAATTCGTTCTAATGGTTCACCAATCTGCCTACTAGCTTCTCTCATCTCGTTCAGCGTAGGGTCGTCAGAAAGTAGGTCGCGGAACTGCCCTCGATAGCGAACCCACGTCCCACTTGATTCGCGGGTCACGGATAGACTCCCGTTGCTCATACGAGTGCTTCTAACCGAAGTCACTTAGGCCCGTCTGTGGATCGTCGTCCTGTACGGGTATTTGATCCTCAACGTCTTCATCACCCTCTGGAAGATATGATGCAAGGGTCGATTGATCACCTTCGAGAATGTCCATGATCACGCTCACGTCCCCAGCATGGACCTGCTCTATGAACTCCTTGACATACTCAATGGTGTTCTCATATCCGTTGCCTCCAGAGATTTCGCGGGTGGCGTAGATCATGTCGTAGTAGTAGCTCCCCACGTTCGCGTCCACGCGAGTGTTAACCTGAACCTGTCTGTCGCGGCCTTTGAGCCGATCCAAATACAGTTGATGGAGCCGGTCACGAGAACCTCCATTAGATGTGTCAACTTCTTCAGTAATGTCCATCCCGTAGAATTCACTGACCGTCTCAGGGTTTACCCCGACGTTCCGACCGATAGCCTGCGAGATTGGGAGATTGACTAGAAGATCGCCGTAGGGCTTAGGAGTTAACTTTTCAATCGCCGGCCACTTCACGTCCATCCCTTGATTATCGATGAATGCCAGATAGTTCATCCCTCTATTTTGATCGAACCGCTCCCACATCTCGTCTACAATCTTAGGGATTTCCTCGTTTGCGTCTCCTTCTATGACCTCCCACTCACGCGGTTCAGTGAACTCATTGCCTGGCTGATTGAATGCATGTTGTAAGCGCATTTCGAGTGCCCGTGCAAATTCCGGGTCTTGCTCAATAAAATACATTTTCGCGAAAGGTGCACAAGCCATCTTTGCTGCCATAAGCGCGGATCCGAGGAAGCAACGGCCGTCCTCGTACTGTGAAACACCAGAACCTGCGAGAGCGTCGATATAGTAGAGATCTTTAAAATTTGGATTATCAGCTAATACAGTCGTATACATGTTGACCGTTGTCGAGTGAAGGATGAGTTTCAGTGCCGACCAAGTGTCGAAATCATTCACATTACCTGGGGAAAGACGGAGATATTTGTCTGACCCCTCGGTTAATCCCTCTATCCGGTTTTGGATATATTCCCGAACCCGATCGCTCATTCAAATCTCACTCATACTAACAGCATATCAACCTTTTGAGAAAGTGAGAGATCGTGATAATTCAGGGTGTGGAGAAATTTTCAATCCGTCTACTTCCACCGTTAGTTCCCCGCCCGCATCCGGGTGCATTTCAGTTTCACTCTGCCCATGGCTCGCTTCTAATACCAGACCGTGTCGTTGATGAATTGATGTCAGGAACGACCGAGAATCCGGGGACGTTCACGCACGTCCAAGGCGAACTCGCGTGGAAGATCGCCGAACATCGCTCCCCAGGCGAAGCCGTCAGCATGACCCGCCACCTCGACGACGGCGACGAAGGTCGCTACGAACTCCTCGGACTCGTCAACGAATGCGAGGTCGCCCTGTACTGGGACTACTTCTGGAACCACACAATCGCCGCTCGGTTCGACATCGACGGCGTCGACGATCTCGCCCGCGACACTCCCGAAGAGATCCGGTACGCCGGACGCGAAGAGTACTTCGCCGAGGTTGACCTCGACGACTGGGACTGGATCCACCCCCGCCACCAATGGCGCGCGGAGTGAGCGCGTCCGTCCCGCGAGTCCTGGAACTCGACCGCGTCCCCGAGCAAATGCCGCATCGGGACGCCGAGCTTCGGCAGCTCACGAGCGCCCTCGACCCGCTCCGCTCGGATCGGCCGGCGTACCCGATCTGCATCTCTGGACCCACGGGCGCGGGAAAGACGGCGCTCTCGCGATTCGCCGTCCGAGAACTCCGTCGAGAAACCGCAGTGAACACCGCGCACGTCGACTGTCTCCGAACGCGCTCGCGTGCCGCGATCCTCCAAGAGGCGTTGGTCGACGCCGGACTCAAGACCCGGTCGTCGCCGAAGGCGGACGCCGCGTCGTCGTACCTCGCACAATTGGAGGACGCCGACTCGCCGGTCGTCCTTACACTCGACGAGGCGGAACACATCGAGGACGAACACCTGCCGCACGTCCTCTTCGAGGCGGACGGCGTGACACCGATCTTCGTCGTCCACGAGTACGAGCGGTTCGCGGCACGACTCGACCCCGCGACGGCGTCACGGCTCCGTACCGGCCCGCACATCGAACTCGACCGGTACAGTCAGTCCGAACTCGTCGATATCCTCCAAGCGCGCGTCGACGCCGGTGACGTGTCGGGGATCACGGGCGGGACGCTGGAGGTGATCGCGGACACCGCCGCCGGAAACGCGCGGGAGGCGATATCGATCCTTCGGGAAGCCTACGTCGAAGGGCAGGCGCGCGACGAACGGGTCACGCCGGCGCTGATCGGGGATGTCCGCGAACCGGCGATGGAGTCGATCCGGCGGTACAACGTCGAGCGTCTGGACACGCCACATCGACTGTTGAAGCACATGATCGACGACGCCGGCGAGATTCAGGCGGGCGACCTCGCGGACTTGTTCGAACTGGAGTACCCGGACGCGGACGGCCGCGATCGGCGACGGTATCTGAATGTGCTCGTGCGGTACGGGTGTATCCGGAAGCAAGGGAGTGGGCGGGGGACGCGGTATCTCTCAATATTAACAAAAGATTGACTGGAACGACACTGCAGACAATTAAAAAGTATCTTGTTAAGTAGATTTTATTTCTCGAGAATTACTAACTTGTGTCGGTGTCTACCTCCAAGAAGCTGGCCCCATGATACTTGGAGTAGAGGGCCTGCAATTTGTGGTCAGTCCCTAAACCAGCGATATCGAGTAGAATACACTCAACAATGATTTGTAGCCTAAACCTGATATTGGCCAACTCTCTATTTGAGTAATCCTCACCGAGACCATGTGCAAGATCATGACGAATAGTTGTAGCCATTGATAGTGTCTCTTCAATATCAAATAAGGTAGAGAGGACTGCTCGCTCCTCATCCACTACAATCTCAAGTTTATCCTTGAATGAAGGCAAATTCCCGATGCTCAGTAACAGACCTCGGAGACGTTGTTTAATCTCAAGATCATCCGGAATTTCGTTAAGTGCGGCCTCAATGTGTTCCCGATATGCGTCTTGATCCATGATCTTGAAATCAGGGTTTCGGTGACTGAAGTAGGATTCAATTGCAACGGCCAAGGATAGGAACTCGTGTTCCAAGAACAAGTGAGAATTGTAAAGAGTGCCAAAGTAGAAATTGAATAGGAACTCCGCCTCGGCCTCATTCTGAAACCAGTGCTGGATACTACTTTCAAGATCCACATCTGTCGGTGTGAATAACATTGATGCAGGTGAGACGGATCGTTCCTTTGGAGAATGATTCGGGATCATTGATAGAACCTCAACTCTGGTGTCCTCATCAGCCGTGGCAGTGATATTCTTGGCGTGAACTGGGGTAGTAGTCGCGAGGGCCAAGTACCGTTGTAATGGATTGATATATTGCTCACGCAGTTCCAAGAACGAAAGTGGCTCATCTGGATCAATGTGTGCAATAACTGAGTCCTCCAACTCAGTCACTGTTGAGGACATTGAGAATGCAGTGTCAGCGATAATCGTGAGTACTGCCTTCGGAAGTTCAATTTCAACCTCTTTTGGTTCCATTATCGCGTATCGAGATCGAACCTCCTCTTCATCGGGGAACTCAGGTTCGACCCTCGATTCACCGAACCATTCGGTGAGTCCGTCAAAACTAAGCGACAACTGGCTAAAACTAGGCTCTTGCTCAAAATGTGCTCCTTTATAGATGCGTGTGAATTCGTAAGTGGAACTTGTGGTGCTGGTCTCAACAGGGCTCAAAGGACCCGTCACATTGGTCGGGTTGGCATCAGAAATCGTAACTAACCCAGAATCAAGCGTATTTCCTAATAAGAGACCACCAAAGAGTTCCTCAAGTTCTAGGTTGAAAATGTCAGTCTCTGTGTCGTCCCCAATTAGAGCTCCGAATAGATTGAGTTCGCCCCCGTCGGAGTCAAAATCAGCCATTCCGGGTACCCGTACGTCAGGGTTGTTGGGCGAGAACCACCTTCCTTTGAATTCTTGAGATTCCATATTTACAATCTGAATCCTTCTCACATATTATTCGGCCCATCTATCCTATGATTGTTGCACCTGCCGGAAATCGAGCATACCACAATATTCGTGTCCGGAAGTGGATCGTTGGGTCGACGCTGTATGGTGATTCCCACTCCAAAAATGCGAGAATAATTGTCTTCTCTCACCTATTCAAACCTCAAACGCCACTCCGAACAGCTGGATGTTGACCAGCGATCGCGTCCTGTCCCCGCAGGACACTGACGATGACGCGCCGAAGATCCGGTTCAGAATCTTTGTACATCGAGTTGCTGTTTAAGAAATATTGGATGAAGCAGACTGGTGTTACTGAGTAGCATTCAACGCTGTTCATCAAATTTGAAACATAGAGGAGTGGAATCATAAATTCCCAATCTAATCCCGGTCTGTGAAACGTCGAGAAGCGGTTTTGGCAGCTGGAACGACTGTATTGTTTGCGGGTTGTACCGGGTCAGGCGGTGAAAATGAGAGTGAGACGGAGCAGCCGACGGAATCCACATCTAACTTAGAACCGGCAGACCTCCGAGTAGACAGCCTCGAAGTCCAGCCGCAGAAAGTGGAGATAACTGAGCCGTTCACGCTGGTAATCGATGTATCGAACCACGGCGGGCAACCCGGGCAAGGGGAGGTCTGGTACACTGTCGAAGACTCAGAAGGGGTCCGCGAACAAGGATCGTCCCTTGTTGACCTCGACGGCGGAGAGAGCGACACTTTGCGGGAAGAATTTAGTTTTCCGGCTGTTGGTGAATATACCGCCGCGGTGAATCCCGATCGAACTCGCGGAGTCCGTGGACGGGATTTTTCGTCGCCATTAGCCGTCATGCCGCGAGAAATCACCTATGGGACCACCTTCGAGAACGCCGAGGGATATAGTCTCAATGTGGGCGAAATGCAGCTACAGGATTCCTACGAGGCAAGGAGTAATTTGACGGGGGAGACGGAGACAGTCAAGCCAGAAACCCACGATCTATTCGCGTTCGTGCGGGTCAGTATCGGTAACGACGGGAACGCGACTGGAGTGGCACCAAGTCCTAACAATTTCTTCGCTCGGGTAGACGGCACCGCCTACGAACTTGGCATAGATCCCGGACTTCGTAGACCCGACTTCCGGGGCGATCTGGAGGGAATCGAACTCTACGATGCTGGAGAAGTTCCGGCAGGATCCGAGCGTTCAGGATACCTCGTTTTCGAGGTGCCCAAGTCCGCGCGCGAGTCGTTCGAAACCGGTTGGTCATCTAGATACAGTCCCGACCAAGTCGTTTATTGGGGCTAGTTGCACTCAGATTCCGTTTACTTTCACCACAAATCCCCCGCCCGAATCCGGGTGGGTTTCACTTACACTCTACTATAGGCTCGAATCTTTTTATGCCACTCTCTTCGCTCACGACGGATGCCACGAACTATTCACGTAACCGACCGTCGCGATCGGTGGCGCTACGTCTGTCCCCGCGACCACCGCTCGTGGGAACCCGTCGACGGCCATTTTTGGTGCGCCTCTTGCTCGAAGCACTCCGATCACGACGGCGTCTATCACCAACTGAAGGACAAGAAATCGGGCGATACTCTCGATCGTGAAGAAATTCGCCTCGTCACCGACGCCGGCCCTTACGACGCGGGTTCGTTCCGTGACAGCCGCGGGGAATCCGCGTGACCGGTTCGGTCGCTACGGGCGGGTCACCGATGCTCGTCGATCCAGTAGCACCACTCCCCGAAGTCGTCCGCACCGCACTGTTCGGCGATGCTCTGGAGCGTCCCGATCTTCACCCTGTCGTGGAGCGGGACCGTCACCGTTCGGACCTCCCCCGTGTCCGGATTCGTGTACTTCAGAACCACATGACTCCCTCGCTGGCGGTCCTTCCGGTAGTCGAATTTCCGAAGAACATTGACGATTTCTCGGCCGGAGAAGTCGCGCGGCGGGCCTGTCACGCGTCGAACCACGGAGCGTCCGCTTCGGGGGCCTCCGTGTCGTCCTCGCGTGCTTCGATCGTGAGTTCGACTGCCTCGTCGAGGTTTTCGAGCGCTTCCTCGCGTGTCTCGCCTTGGCTCGCGACGCCGACCTCCTCGTCGATTGCCGACCAACCTCCGTCGTCCTCCTCGATGAGGCTGATCTTGCGTCCCGTACTCATACGAACGGATACGAGAAGACCCGAGAAAAGCGTTCGGTCAGTCTTCGGAATCGAGATAGTCGTCTATCACCACGTCGAAGTCGTCCGCGTCCTCATACTCGTCCCGCAGCTCCAGTGCGGCGCGGCCCCTGTCCGTGATTTCGTAGAGGCCGACGTTCTCGTTCGGACCAATCCGACGGACGAGGCTGTAGTCCGCCATTTGTCCAAGTCGGCCGTTCACGTAGGGACGCGACACGTCAAGTGTCATGTGAAGGTTCGCGGCCACGTTCCGCCCGTCGACAAGTTCGTCCAAAATCGAGAAGTCCACGGGACGGAGAAGCATTGGATCGCCATTCTTCGCGGTCGTAACTTGACTTTGAGTGGTTGCCAGCGTATCCATGCTAATGGTCCAAACGCGCTGATACTTAGCTATCGGTATCTTATCACCGGTAAGATTATGAGTAACCAGTCCACTTGGACGTGCAACGAAGGCGCTTCGCGGACCCGTCGCTGTGCGGTGGGTCCGGCAGTAAGATGCGGACCCGACGTTGGGGCGTCGGTCCGCGCGGGCCTTCGTGAGACAGGCACGAAAGCCATGTACGACGACAGCACACCGGGGCTTGAATCCCCCGAACGAGAGGACGGATCGCTGTTCCTGAGAACCGACTGTCCCGAGTGCGGACGCCCACTCGCGGACCACGGACTGACGACGGCCGGCCCCGGACAGACGACGCTCGCGCCGTGCGGGTTCGACGTGGCCGGGGTGACGCTCCGCGAGGTTGCGTTCGCCCTCGACGATGGCGCGCGCCCGGTCGCGGCCGACGGAGGTGAGACGGCGTGAGCGTCGAACTCGACGCCGGCGACGATCGCTGTGTGAACTGGACGGACCTCACCGCGTTCGAGGGGGACACCCTCTACGCGCTCGCTCGCCTCGAAGGCGACGAGGAGACGTCCTACGGACTCGCGGTGAAGCGCGTCCTACAGGACCTCTACGACGAGGAGATCAATCACGGCCGCCTGTACCCCGCGCTGGACGCACTCGTGGAGTACGGCGTCGTCGAGAAGTCCGCCCTCGACAAGCGCACGAACGAGTACGTCCTCACCGACGCCGGACGTGTTCTGCTACGGCGGCGAATCGACCTGCTTGCCGACGCACTCGTCGGGGGTGAGTCGGCGTGAACAAGAGCGACTTGGAGCGGCTGGCGGACGAACTCGACCGTCGGGCCGATCAGCACGCCCTCCGCGCGAACGACCCGATAAACCCCGCCTCGTCATTCCTCGCGGACGTCAAAGCCGACGCGCTCGGTGAGGCGGCCGCGCTCGCCCGCGAGATGACGAAGGAGAACGATGGGGGCCGCGACGACAGGCCCCCGTGCGAGATCTGCGGCGGCGACGTCGATGACCCGCACATCACGAACGACGGCCACCCTGAGGGGCCGAATCTGTGGGCGTGCGCCGCGTGTGCGTCGGCGGAACCGGGCGTGAATCCCGACTCAGTCGGAGGTGAATCAGCGTGAGCGACGTGGACGTTACCGCGCCGGTCAGCTACGTGTGCCGTGTCTGCGGCCACGAACAGACGGTTCACGTCTACCCGGTCGTCCGCGACGACGGCGCGACGCTGGACCTGGAGTCGAACCACCGCCTCGTACAAGCCGGATGCCCGGAGTGTTCCGAACGCCGGACCCACGTCGCGGCGGTGACGCTCGCGGACCGCGGGAACGAGACGGACGCCGCCCCGGGCGTCGCCCTCGACGGCGGGACGGCGAACCGGACGCTGACCCTCGATGATGACGGGATCGAGGTTCCCGACGACGTCGACGTCTCCGAGGGCGTCGTGTTCCGCGCTCGCGGCGCGACGGTGGACATGAAGCCGCGCGGCGCGGACCGCGATCGCTACCCGCTGATAGACCGCCGGAGTCTGGAGGCGGACGGACGGCACGTCGTGAACCAGCACCTCGGGATCCGTGAGGTGACGGTCAAGCCCTACGGGGAGGACGCGCGGACCTACCGCGTCGAGGTCGAGGACGGAGGTGACGGGCGGTGACGCTGGACGTGACACGGTACATCGTCGGCCGGACGGCGTCGATCGCCTACGGGCCGACCGGCGCGAACGTCGAGGCGTGGGACCTCCGCTTCTCGACGGACGAGGGCGAGCGGGTCGTGATCCGGCTGGACCCCGCGGATATGTACGAACTCTGGACGGAGGTCCGGGGTGTCCCGTGGCCGACGGTCCACAACGATCCCGAGCGTCGCGAGAGAGACGAACTCATCCGCGAGATCGTGGAGCGGGCGAACGTCGCGGGTGAGGCGGAGTTGCGCGAGGCGCTGGACGCGCTCGGAGGCGACGAGCCTTGAGCCTCGACTGGCCCGCGGGATGGGAGCGGACGGCGGCACACGAGCGGGAGAGGAACCGGAGCTTTCGGGCGTCTCTCGCGGACACGACGGACGCCCTCGTAACGGAGTTGGACCGTCTCGACGTAGACGACTGGAGGGCGTCGATCGGGAACCAACACACCAAGTCGAACGGGCTACCGCTTCACAACGCGAACCCGGACGATCCGGGGTTCGTTCTCCGCTGGAGCATGGACGGGGAAGCGTTCGCCGTCGCGTGCGACGCCAGCCCGCGCCTCCGCGATAACGTCCGGTGGGTCTACAAGTGGATCCATGAGACGCGGATGCGCGGACAGCGGCCCGTTCAAACGGGTGACACGGAGTTCGCGGCGGCCCGCCTCCCGTCGGGTGACGACGAGGCCGTCACCGGGAGGGTCCCGCCTCACGAGGTGTTGGGAGTCTCACCGGACGCGGACGGGGGTGAGATTCGGGATGCCTACCGCGACCTCGTGACGGAGGTCCACCCAGATACTCCGGGCGGTTCCGAGGACGAGTTCAAGCGCGTGAAACGGGCGAAAGAGGTGTTGCTCGATGAGTGACGACCTCGACCCCATGACCCCGGAGGCGGCGCTGGACTACTACGTCGACACGCGACGGTACAACCTCGCGGACGAGACGCTGAAGTCCCACAAGTACCGTTTGGGATCGTTCGTCCGGTGGCTCTCTTCGGAGGACCACGGCGGCGGTCCGATCACGAACATGAACGACGTGGATCTCCGCGATGTCCACGCCTACCGCGTGTTCAAGCGCGAGGAGAATTGGCCGGACATGGACCCCTGTAACGCCGTGTCCATGCAGGGACAAGTGTCCACGCTCCGGGTGTTCTTCGACCACTTGGCAGACGTGAAGGCCGTGTCCCCGGAGTTCAGCGAGCGGATCCGACTCCCGCAGGTCCGGGACGGTGAGGGTGTCGACACCCGGTTGCTGGAGGCCGAACGCGCGAACGCGATCCTCGATTACCTCCGCGAGTGGGAGTATGCGACCACGCAGCACGTCTCGATGTTGCTGTTCTGGCGGACCTCGTGTCGCCTCGGAGGGCTTCGGTCGCTCGATATCGAGGACTTCGATCGGGACGACGGAGCGCTCCAGTTCCGTCACCGACCGCAGCAGGGAACACCCCTCAAGAACGGGTCGAACGGTGAGCGGGACGTCTCCCTGATCCCGCGGGTTGTCGGGGTCATTGAGGATTACATCGACGGGCCGCGCCGCCACGACGTCCAGGACGACTACGGCCGCAACCCCCTGATCACGACGCCCCGCGGCCGTCCGGCGACGACGACGTACCGGGATTGGGTCTACTTCTGGACGCAACCCTGCCGGATCGGGGAGGCGTGTCCGGAGGGTCGCGACCCGGACGAGTGTGAGGCGACCGCCCACGACACGCTCAGTAAGTGTCCGGTGAATCGGTCGCCCCACCCGGTTCGCGCGGGGTCGATCACGGCCCACCGCGACGCCGGAACGCCGCGAGAGATCGTCAGCGATCGCGGCGACGTCTCCGAGAAGATCCTGGAAGCGCACTACGATCAAGCCTCGAAGCGCCAGCGGATGCGCCGTCGGCGCGAGTTCATCCCCGACGAACTATGACACGTTACAAAATCGTAATGTCTCGTATCTGCCCGCGTCGATTCCTGAGAACCGCGTTCCCGTGTTGGCCCATCCAAGGTATCACCGGCCCTTGGCCGGTGAGAATTGGGCCACTGGCTCCCCAGCCACCCAATTTCGACGTTCTAACGAAACTGAGACGGTAGTCTCCCGTTTTGTTCGGGAATACTTCCTGATACCCCCCGAAGCCGTCGGGCGGTTAGTCTTAGCCGAAACGAGGTGGGAGCTGTGACGCCGGAATTCGTTCCGGCTTCTCAGCTGTACGACCCAGCGACTCGCGCGCGGTTCCCGCACCCGTCGACGGAGGCGACCGACGCCGAGGTCCGCGCCGCGATCGAGGAGGTGTCGCGATGAACGCCACCGAGTATCGGTGTCGACGCTGCGGCGTCCGGATGGTCGAGCCCGACCCATCCCGGACGGACCTCTGCCCCGTCTGTCGTCGACGTGGTGACATTGTCGACCGTCCGGCGATCTCCGACGTGCGGGGTGACTACTGATGGCGCCTCGTCGACCGGGCGATCCTCCGAACTCGGGTAGTCAGTGGAACCCCTCGGTTCCACTTCCGTCGGTCGCGATCGTTCTCCGCTGTAAGGGGTGCAATCAGGAGTTCATCACTCGTGAGCAGCATCCCTCTGCCCGGCTCGGGATGTGTCGATACTGCGCACCTCCCGAGTGGTACGCCGAGTACATCCCGACCGGACGCTGGAGGGCCGACGGATGAACCCCGACGGACCGGAGTTCATCGAGTACCAGTGCCGCGGCTGCCAAGAGCTGACCCTCGCGGACGAACGCGCGGATCACGCCCGATACCGGGAATGCCTCAGCTGCTTCGCCGTCCCCGATCTCAAACGGCAACCCGTCGATCACCGACTCCCGTCGCTCCGCTGGGCGATCTCCGCGACCCCGCTCGACCCCACAGACCCTCAAAGCGAGGGAGAGGCGGAGGCCGCCCACGGCGCCGCGAGCGCCCCGAGCGGCGCCGAGGCCGGAGCCGGCGCGGAGCGGGGGCTTGCCCCCGACCGCGCAGCCCGAGCGCATGAGGGAGGACCGACCGGGACGACCGAAAACGAGCGGCGGTCTCAATCCGACACTCGCGCGCGAACAACGCGCGCGGATGGCGGTTCCCCGGTAGCCACGAAGCAGGTCACACTCACTTGGTGGACCGGTGAGTAGCGACCAACCCTCCCAGCCGGACGCACCCACCCAGACCAGCGGTGCGTCTTGGCCTTCCAAGGAGACTAACTCTGTAACGCCCGCTACTCCCGATTCAACCGAGGACAGCGTTCCCGCGATCGTTCACGAGCGCGTGTCTGAGTTCCGCCGGGAGTATCCCGAACTGGCCGACCTCCCGTTGTCTCGCTCACACGGTCGTAGCCTCCGCCGGATCGTTACCGAAGCCGAATGGGAAGATGAGTGGGTGGAACCCGATGCCTTCGGTGAATCAGCGTTCCGTACCACGTCGGTCGCGAAGCGTGAGGCCGCCACATGGTCGGATGCCCTCGCCGCGTTCCTGACTGCGCATCTCGACTACGACGGTATGCTTGCCCGCTTCTCGAACGGAGAGGATTCGTTTGAACTCCCGCTTACCGACGCTTGGGGACAGGAGTATCACGCGAAACAGTACGCCCGAGCTCGCGCCCTCGAACGCCAAATGGGTGGCGGCGAACGTCCATCCGGTGGTGAAGCCGTCGCTGCGTGGGACCGTCCGGTGACCGCCATGGTCACGCTCTCCGCGTCCTCGACGCCCGACGGTAACCGACTTTCTCCTGTCGATCACCTCGACGCCGTACACGACTCGTTCTCATACGACGGGGTGCGCGACACGCTCCGCAACGTGATGGAGTATCATCTGGGCTTAGACTCCGATCAGTGGGGCTATTGGCTCCAGGCAGAGCCCCACGGACTCGGAGATTCCTCCGGTATCAACGCCTGCTATACGCATATCCACGTCGGCACGTACCTCGACGCTGCCGGGCTCGACGCCGAACGGATCGGCAGCGAACTGGAGCGCGTGATAGACAAGCACCTCGATGTGTGCGAACCGGCCGGTCTGAGCGCGCACGATTACGACGCAATCGACTCCTACGAAGAGGAAGACGACGGCTGTATCTCTGTGAATATGGAGGTCGGGAATCTCGGTTCCTACCTCGCCGCTTACATGGGCGGTTCCTACGATGAACGGCTGGAGGAACGGCCGATCGAATACCTCGCGTGGGGGACCCTCTACTGGTCGACCGCACGCCAGCGAACCACCCGCTCACAGACGGTCAATCAGGCGATCGCCGCCGATGCCTGCCAGCAGCGTGCCGAGTCCGAATCGGCGTCGAAATCTAACGAGCACGGTGAGACTGTCCGCTGGTCTGAGGCCAACGGCTCTGATGTCGTCTGTCGCTGCTGTAACTCCGGCTGGGCGATCGACCAATCACGACTGAGTGAACCAGTGTTCGACGACGATCTTCGCGCTGTTCTCCCCGAGGACCCACCGGATGACGACTCATCTCTCTCGCTCGACGAGCTATGGGCCGACGCACGTGCAGCCGGCCGTGCAGGCGAAAGCCTTGAACGGACTCGGATACGCGACCGGGTGACCCGATGGCTCGACGCGCACGCGTCGGCCTCGGTCTCTCCGGCCGCGCTGCTTGGTCGTCTCGACCTCGACCCGGCGCATGTCGAACTCGTCGCTGACCTGCTTGATGGCAGTGATACCGGTCCTGAGTCGGAAGGATTCGCCCGCCCCGACCCACTCGAACCAGAGTGGGAACTGGAGGCGATTATCGACGCTGACGGTGAAGAGCATACGCCAGGCGACGGTGGCGTTGACATGGTGACCTTACACCTGCCCGAGAAACACATCCGTGAGGAAACTCGGCTCTCGAAACCGTTACGTAGCGGTGAGATATGGCGTTGTGCGAAATGCAACTTCGCTACGCACGGTCCTCGGGTCATGGCGGGTCACTTGGTCGGCCATGGGCTCAAAGATCCCGAAGCAGCTGATCTCATACTGATGTACCACCCACTAAGCAGGAACCGCGATCCACGGGATGAGATGCAGTATTCAGGTGAGCGATCGAACCCACCTGAGCAACGGTTTCACTAGCGCTACATCGTATCCGTGTATATCAGAATTCAAATCTTGACCGACACAATTAACATTCTGATTGGGTCTACTCATAGCCGGGCAGACAAAACTGCCTTATTCCACAGTCCAAGTGGGCTCTTTGCCCACCGGACTTTCATGCTCCGTAGTCAGTACCTTCGGCGGCTATATTTTCAATTCCGATATCTGGGGCACTAAGTATATATTTGGGAATATCGATTTTGTAACCAACACAGGGGCCTGGTGGTACCGACCGCTCGCTGTGTACAAACCATGGACATCAAGAATCTACTCGACGACGACGACCGTGCCGTCTCCCCCGTGATCGGGGTCATCCTGATGGTCGCCATCACAGTGATCCTCGCGGCGGTTATCGGCTCGTTCGTCCTCGGCCTGGGGAACAGCGTGCAGCAAACCGCACCGAACGCGAACTTCCAGTTCGATTACGACAGTGCAGCGAACAATGTCACAGCGACTCACTCCGGTGGTGACACCATCCCGGCAGCTGACAACGTGACGCTCTCCACATCGAATGACTCTGCGTCGTTCGGACCGAATGAGGTCTCCGCTGGTTCTTCATTGACCGCGAAATACGAATCGGACAAGACCGTTCGTGTGATCTGGACCTCTGAGGGCGGCGACACATCTCAGACGCTCGCCGAAGACACGGCCCCGTAGGTCCAACCCCCTTATCTCGGTTTTCCAATAGCACTCATGGGTAGCAGCAGCAACCGGAATTCAATATCTGAGTGATAGGCTGCGTTCGGCTTTCTGGTTAGGCTGGCTACCTGGTTCACTCAACATCTCGTATTTCACTTTCACCGAGGCGTGTTCCCGTCTAAGTAAGTATGTCTAGTACTAGATACTGCAATGGCGTCCAAAAGCGAGCCGGCGTTCGATGATCTCGACCCGGTCAGCACGGATGAGGAATCGAGTGGTAGTAACTGGCTGAATCCCGACCCCGGCGAGACCGTCGGCGGAACGATCACTGGCTGGAATCCCGACGCGGGGCACAACGGTGTGATCGAGCTGGACGGGAATCCGATGTACATGAATCGGACCCTCCAGCGTCAGCTGATCGCCGCGCTCGTCGAGGGCAGTCAGATGTTCGTCCGCGTCGACGAAGACTCCCAGACCTTCACCAACGACGACGGTGAGGAAACCGAGTACCACCCAAAGGAGGCGCGGTTCGCGAGGGACGACTGATGGCCTACTCGAACCGCATGAGCGGCGTCCTCGGTGACTACGCCAACATCCGGACGATCCCCGCGTACCTCTCCGCGGCGTACCTGCTTGCCGGCCTCTACCAGTTCGGCGGCATCGCGACCGTCGAACTCTCGTGGCTCTCATACACGCTCGGCGCCGAACACGCCGTGCTGGTCTCGATGGGCGCGTTCGTCGTCGCCTTCGCAGGCTCGTCGACGCGCCAGTTCGAGAACTATGAGACCTGGGAGCAGGTCGCGATCGCCGTCGGCCCCGTGGTGATCCTCGGTGAGCACCTGACCACGGAAGTGACCGACTTCCTGCTCGGCCTGGGCGACCCGCTCGGAATGCAGCTCGCGTTCATCGCGACGGTCGTCTCCTGGGCGGTTTCTGTGAGGTGACCCAGCTGTGAACCTCCCGAATCGCTCCCAGGTTGTTGCGTCTGTCTTCGCGTGCTTGTTGGTTCTATCGGCCATGGGCGGCGGTTTCACCGTACAGCCTGCCGCTGCGACCCACAACTGTGGTGAACTTGAGTCGACCGCTGTCTTCGTGACTGGTCCTGTCGGCGACTTCCTCGATCAGACGTTCAACAATGCCGACTGCACATCTAACCACAAATCGCAAGCTATCGAGGCTATCAACGAGGCGGACGGGAACCAAACGGAGCTCGATATCTACAACGCCGCACTCCAACAGAAGGCCGAGGCTGAAACTCGGACCGCGGTGTATGACAACTTCCTAAGCGACACCGAATCCGCCGCGTGGATGCGCGCTGAGATCGCGATCGCTGAAGCCTACGAAAACGGGTCTTCTGAGTCGGTTGCTAAGTCCAAGGCCCGTCAGGCGATCTCTGAGTACTACGCTGTCAAACAGAAGAACCTGATCGAGGAGTGGAATATCTCGATCACTTCTGCAATCACACTCCGTGAAAGGGCTATGAACGAGAGTGAGGTAGACAATCGTCTTCTCTACCAGTACTCGTCTATGAAGGGCTATAATCATCATGGCACTTTCCCTATCAATAGTGATCCGACAGAAGTGATCCAGATGAGCCTCGTTAATGGCTCTGATCACCCTGCTGTCGGCCTTCGTGTCGACGACGGAAACGGGTACGCTGGTACAAAAGGCCCCAGCTTCACTGGGAATGACATGCATACGGCCCTGGTTGTTACTGCACCAAATGACAACTACGATAGGGTCCATTACCTCGATTACCAGGACTTTGGCGACCGATGGAGTGCCATTCAGAGTCAAAACGACAACCTCCAGGATGAGGTTGATCCGTTCGTCAACAATACCTGGGACGCCTACGAATCGGGGCAGATCAACAGCTCTGACGTGCTAAGTCGGAACACCCAGATGTTCCGTTACGGTGCTGAAGCGTCGAATGGCTCCGATCTCTACACCACCGTCGCCGCTCTCTCGCAGATGGGCCTCGATACTCCCGAGCTGAACGGCACCGGGACGATGACTGTCACTCATGATAACGTCGAGTATCACGGTCTGGTGATGGCCCGTGAGGCGCCGAACGGTACTTGGGAAGCGAACACCACCTACGACGGTTCCAACATCGACGGTCCGGTGTTCCTGGCGACTACTGACGGCAGACAGATCGACCTGGATGGCGAGTTCCGTATCTCGTCGATCTCCTCGACCGACGGCAGTAGCATCGACAACGTGACAGCCACGGAAGTGGTCTACAAGACCTCGAACACCAGCGAGCAACTGGAGAAAATGCAACGGATCTCTGAACTCCGAAAGGAGGTTGAGGCGAAACAGCAGTCCGCCGGCGGCGGCTCTGGTTCGCCAATCGACCCGAAGTACCTGCTTGGGGTACTCGCGATCATCGGCGTCCTGGCGTATGCTCAGGGTCAGAAGCGAGGTGACTGATCATGTGGTGGGTCCTGCTGCGACTTCTTCCGCGGCCGGGACTCGTCACGTACGGGATCGTCGCCTCGCTCGTGCTGCTTCAGCTCGGCGGCGTCGACGTCCTCGGCATGGGACTCGACCTCGCTGATCAGCTCGTCGGACAGGTGATCAACTGGATAGAGGGGGTGATCGCTGACCAGCTGAACCCGCTGTAAGCTGTCATGGGTTTCTGCCTCGACGCGCCCGCGGACGGCTCGCACCGGTTCGACTCCGGCGGCGCGTTCTATGGTCCGCACCATACTGGTCGGCCTGCTCCTGATCGGCCTGCTCGCCACACCACTGGCGGCGGTCGCTCAAGAGTCCCCGACCTCGACCCCGACCGAAGAAAGCACGCCGGGGCCTGCAGACGGTGAGCGGCCCGGTGAAGCGCAGGTCTTCGGTGACTCAGCCGTCTACATCGAGAGCTGGTCTTACACCGATGGCGTGTTCCGCATCGTCTTCAACAGCAGCGCCTACCGTCCATCGTTGACCCTGACCGCGCCCGTCGACAACTCCCAGAAGGGAGCGAACCGCGGCGCCGTCGTCTCTCGGGAGCTGACCCGCGGCTCAACTGTCGTCGAGATCGCCTCGCCGACCGGAGAGGTGTCCATCACGACCTCTACCTCCATTCGTGCGGGGGTTTATACGAAGCTCGACGCCGACCAGGGCGGCGCGATCATCGCAGGGCCGTGGGACGGCGCTGACGTGAGGGACGCCGGTATCGGCGGCGCGCTCGGCGTGGCTCTCGCGGTCGTTCTCGGCGCGCTCTCGGTCGTCTCCGGCGACTCCAACGAGGGTGAGCGCATCGCATGACGCCAGTCCTCGAAGCTGTCGCCGGTCTGCTCGTCGTCGCTGGCTCCGCGCTCGTACTCGCGTGGGAGGTGACCCATGCCTGACGATCGCTCCGACGACTCCGACCGCCGGACACAGGCGAACCGCGCAGGGACCTCCGACCACCTGCAAAGCGACCCGCGACAGTCCACCTTCTGGACGGCTGTCGGCTTCGTCACTGCACGGTGGCCGTACGTCGTCGCTGCTGGCCTCACTGGCTTCCTCGTTGCCTCACTCGCCTTCGGGGTCAGCTTCCCTCGAACCGCGCGCATCATCGGCGTCAGCGCCGGCCTGTCCGCGCTCCTGCTCGGTCGTCCGGTCTGGTCGCGCGTCAAGTCGCTCCTGTGGAACCCGTCGAACCTCCTGCTTGTCGACCTCGACGCCGACGATCGCTCCGGCGGCGGCGCGTGGCTCGTTCCGACTTCAGCTTACAGGGATAAGTGGAACTGTACCCAGGGCTCGCCCTACTGGCTCACGCCGAACCTGATCGTCACCCGCGGCGTCGACTTCGCCGAGAAGGAGTTCCGCGGCACCTGGCGCGGCACGCTCTCGGACGCCGAGCTGCTCCAGGCGATCGAGGCGATCCGCACCTGCCGCGACCAACTCGAAGAAGACGCCCAGAAGGGCCGACGCCTCGACGCCCAAGGCTGGATTATCATCCAGCGCGCGGCGCATGCCGGTGTCCGCAAGGTGATCGAGACGTTCGAAGCCGGCACCCTGCCCGACGAAGGCGACGGCCTCGACGCCGCGATCGCCGACGCGCTCGACGATCTCGGACTCGAACGCGGCCTCTCCAGCGTCGATGATGAGTCTCCCGAGGACTTCATCACCGAGCTGGACCTGGACGTGAGCGACGTGACCGGCGGCGGCCTGCCCCGCCAAGGGCCGGAGGCACCCGCCGATGACTGAAGCGATCTGCTCGACGTGCGGAACTCCCGTCCAGGTTCGCGTCGTCAACGACTGGCACCTCGGCGAGTACACCGAAGTGATTTGCCCGACCTGCGACGGCGGTGATCGCGCATGACCGACGTGGACGAACAGGTATTCACGGCCGCCAAACTCGCCGAACAAGTTCGCGGCGACTTGGAGACCTCGCTCGACCTTCATCGTCACGCGGGCGTCGTCGCCGACACCGACCATGCCGCTGCGCTCTCGTTCCTCGAGGGCGTCGATGGCTGGTCGCGGTCCTCTCTTCGGTCGGACGTAGAGTCGACGCTGAACACGGCAGAGGCTACCCGCGCGGTGATGGACGGTCGCCGCGAGCAGCTGGCGACGATCGTCGGTCTGACCGAAGCAGAGCTGACCGCTTCCCAAATGCGGCTACTCTCGCAGCTGTCGGCGGAACTCGACAACCACGGCGCGCCCGCGTTCGTCTCCGTCGGCGGGAACCCGGAGACGGGCAAGACGAACGCCGGTTGGCTTCTGATCGAACTCCGGAAGCAGATGGTCGACGATCTGCTCGTCCTCTCGAATGCTGCGGGATCATTGACCGACATCCGCGTGACCTCGATGCACGAGCTGACCGAGCTGCTGATCGAGCATCGTGAGCGGCCGAAAGCAGTCCTTCTCGACGAGTGCTCGACGCACATGGACGCGCGGACGCACAGCCGCGAGGTCGCCACACAGTGGACGCCTGTCGCAAAGCGGATGGCGAAATTGGGTGTCGATGTGCAACTGAACGTGGTTCATTCAGGAAAAGACTATCACCCAGAGGGGAAGCGGCTCACGACGCTGGGCGTCTGGAAATCAGAGAAGGCTGTCGCGGAGTTCTTCTCTAACTGGGCAGCCGATTCCGACCGGCCATCGAGCCCGATATTTTCCGGTCCCGTAGGCGACTTAGAGCCAACGGCCGTGGAGTACGATCCAGATGACACCGCCCCTTGGTCTTGGAACTTAGAAGAGGAGCTGTTTCAAGAGGATTTGACTTGGCCCGGGTACCTCGACCACCTTCGCTCTTAGAGATTCCATTATACTATTTCTGTTTATCTCAGGTTCGACTCTTTTAGCTCTGAAAACGTTTTTACTGGCTCTTCACCATCCGACAAACGATCATCTCGGAACATATCTGAAAGCGGTGGTATCTCTTCTGACTCCGATTCAAGCTTCCCAGTAAAAATATCATCCACAATCTGCGACACAACTATCAGAGTACCAGTTACTGCTGCAGCTCCCTTTGTGGCGGTTTGGCAGTACACTCCACAGTTTATGATTAGTGTTTCTTCGGTAGCTCTCACTTCAAAAGGCCCGGTCCCCGCCCTCTCATCCGCGAACTCTACCTGTTCGCCGTAGTATGGGTGCGATTTGATCTTCTCAATTGGAGGTGACTTATCCGGGATGTGAAATTTAAATAATAATTCTGCACTCCCAACAAAAGTGCCAGTGAGCCAAGCTGTCCCTTTGATTATTTCTGTGTAGTCATAGTGGTTCAGCCATTCATCCGAATTAGACACTGTTGATTTGATCACCGCCACCACATGAGCATCACCTCGAACGTATTTTTTATCACCCGAATACCGTTGTTGAAGTGCGCGTGTGACCTCTGTCGCTGTTGGCCGATTTCCCCTGATATGTATTATCCATGAAACTATTATCCCAACCATAGTCAAAAACACTCCCAGCACTGGGAGAAATTCGACCATAGCGCATAGTGTCTTTAGGACTACAATAAATCAATCCGTGTCGCGCCGTTGGTCCCCTCCGCATCTTCTTAACATTGCGCTCAACGTGGATCCTTCCCTCTCTCCCTGTATGGAGCGGGTTGGTAGAAAGGCGGCGCGCGAGTGGCCCCCTGTGGGCCCGAGTGCGTCGAGAATTGTCCGAACTTAGCTGTGTCTTGAAGCAAATGGAGATTCGTCGAGACTACCAAATTCTACATCTTCTTTGGACGAGTCAAGTAGACTCCCAAGCTCTTCTTGAAACTCATTTATTGTTTGTAAATTAATTTGATGGGCAGATTTGGCTTCTGGCTCATATGGAAAATACCCTTCGTGTGCCACCTTGTTTCTAAGACTGTGAGGAATATTCTCCCAATCTGAGTGGTTTTCAAAGGATTCAAAGTCGATGTTCAGATGGTGTTCATACAAGTTATGAAGAAAATTACCCATCCTCAAAAATTCTCCATCCGAATCTTTAGCGAGATTGAGGACATTAGACTGAGACATACCATCGTTGATTAGACTGGTCACGAATGCATTTTTTACCCAGTTTTCGAATAACATGTATGATAATAGAGTTGCACTTCTAAATTGTCCCAAATCAAGCATGTTTTTAGCTTCTAAATGGATACTTACATATTGGTTCAATCCTCTGTCAGATTCTAAATCTTCATATAGTCTCCTTGCAGATTTTTCAGTCAAACCAGCATTTCCTCCAAGTTCCATGTATCCACCTGTTACTGTTCGGCTCCTGAAGCCTCTTCCATCGGTCTTAATTTTAAATTCTAAAACGTCCTCAACCACCAACGGTCGTATCCAATGATATTTTGTTCGGTGCCGGTAGTGCATAAGAAAGCGATTTATAGCGGCGACGGCCTCCTGTATCATCCGCCCTTCCCGGTCATTTAGACCAGAACTAATCATTGCAACGGCCCCAGAGATTTCTTCGCTCCCTCCTGTTGGAATGATTTGCAGATGGTCTGGGTGCAGGGTGGCACGCACTCTAGATTTAGTTGCTCTTCCGAGCCGATCGCGTTTGATCGTAGCACTCCCGCTCAGCCCAGAATCTCCAGATGTCCTTTCAAACGTGAGTCCAACAGGGAAACCAGAGACCTGTGGGAAGAACATTGGTCCATTATTTTGTGAACCAATGCCATCAGGTACCTCAATATGATATGGAATTTCGAACTCGATGAAGGCGGGTTCCACAGTTGATGCTAGTTGTAACTCAGGTATTATTTACCTTTTGCCAAGTTCTTGCTATACCTCATTGATCTCTCCCGAAATATAGTCTAATCCCTTTTCTGTGATTTGATGATGTCCTCTTCCAGTATTCGCTCTTTCAACTAGTCCATGTTCCCTCAGCGCTTTTATTCGGCGGGTAACATAGGAGCGGGAAAGATCTAAATTTGCTGATATAATTCCTGGCGACAGAATCAAACCGGAATCTTCGAAAAGTTCTAGAATCTGATCATCTCCCGGATTTTGCATCCAGTCTGCCCGCGGGCGCATACAGTCACAGTTTAGAACCAGACTGATATCATCTCCGGGCTTAGTTGGCTTAGTCAGCTGTAGCTGATATATACCTCAGTTCAAAGTGAGGTAATACTAAGTGTCCACCATTCCTCCCATGCAAGCAACGGAAGCACTTCCGGACACGTCGCTGCTCGACGAGTCCTCGAAGGAAAGCGGACCGCGCTGCGGACACAGCCGGCCCGCACGGGCTTCCTGAGGCACCAGAAAGCCATGTACGACCATTCGAACCGCGGTAATGAATCCGCCGAATCGCATATAAAAAGCTCAGCCTGCCGGGTGGAGTGGAAGTGGTTTCACTTTCACTCCGGACAAGGCTCGCCCTCAAATAACCATGTCGCGTCGGGGAGGAATGCATGAGCGACGACCTCGAAACCGTCCCTCCCTCGACGATGCTGGATATCTATCTCCAACAGCGGCGAGATGAGGTATCGAAACAGACGCTTCAATCCCATGAGTACCGCATCCGCCCGTTCGTCGAGTGATGTGAGGAGAACGGTATCCAGAGTATGTCTGACCTCTCGGGAATGGATCTCCACGAGTTCCGAGTTCATCGTCGGGAAGATGACAACCTGAAGGCGATCACGCTCCAGGGGCAGCTGTCGACGCTGCGGCAGTTCCTCCGGGTCGCGGCCTCGGTTGAGGCGGTCCCCGAGAACCTGCACGAGAAGATCTTGCTCCCGACGGTTCCGAAGGCGGACCAAGCTAACGAGGAGATGCTTGAGACGGCACAGGCGCAGGCTGCGCTGGAATACCTCGCGCAGTACAAGTACGCCTCCCGAGTGCACGTGGAGCTGTTGATCCTCTGGCGCACCTCGATGCGCCGCGGCGGTCTGCGCGCGCTCGACCTGGGCGACTTCGACCCGGATGAGCCTGCGCTACAGGTTCGCCACCGGCCCGAGTCCGATACGCCGCTGAAGAACGGCGAATGGTCCGATCGAGACGTATACCTGCTCGATCGCGTCGCCGAGGTGATCCAAGACTACATCGACGGCCCTCGGGCCGATACAGTCGACGATCACAATCGCGCGCCGCTGCTGTCAACGAAGTACGGGCGAGTCGCGGTCGGGACGATCAAGCAGGACATGTACCGGGTCACTCGCCCGTGCATGTACGGTGTCGAGTGTCCCCACGACCGGGACCCCGACGAGTGCAACGCGGCGAATCCTCGACAGGCGAGCAAATGTCCCTCGTCGCGGTCGCCGCACGCGATTAGGACTGGCTCGGTGACTGCACACCTGGACAGTGGGACGCCGAAGCCGTTCCTGGGTGATCGGGTCGACATGACTGAGGACACGATGGAGCAGCATTACGACCAGGCGGGCGAGCGCGAGCGGATGCTTCGTCGCCGCGAGTACATCTCGGAGGACGTGTAGATATGTCGCGTTGTCTCACACCCGACGCATTCAGGAAACCGCCAGACGGCAATCCCTCACCCGTGTTGGCCCATCCAAGGTATCACCGGCCCTTGGCCGGTGAGAATTGGGCCACTGGCTCCCCAGCCACCCAATTTCGACCCACGAACGCCTTCGAGACGCTGGTCTGTGTGTCCCGATCCGTTCGCGATCAGAACCGCTCACGGAGGAACGGATCGGTCGGCGGAAACGCGTCCGCGAGTGCAGTTCTCACCGCAGCACGTTCGACGCCGACAGCGCCGAGTTGGATCAGCCTGTCGATCGCATGTGAGCCGACGACCAGTCGCGAGAGCGCGCCGATATCGAGCGTCACCTCGGCGTCGGTATCGGCGGCGACCCGCTCCACGGTTCCGCGGCCGTCGGCGACACGCAGGCGGACGCGTCCGTCGTTCCAGCCGCAGGTGCCGTCGTCCACGTCGAGCACGAGCGTCGTCTCGACGTCCTCGGGGTACGCGACCGCCTCCAGTGCCGCCTCGACGTCGACGACCCGCGCCATCGGTCCGGGTCGAATCTCCGTCTCTGCGGCCCGTGGATCGCCGAGTTCGTCGAACAGCCGAGCGTCCGCCGGCCCGGTGAGCCGGATCCGCTCGACCTGCGAGTCGTGGTTGCGACAGAAGCGCAGGAGATGCCCGCGCGCCTCGCGATCGGCGTGGGCGAACTCCGTCACGTCCATCGTCTTCCCGTCGGCGTCGTCCTCGTCGACGACCGTGTAGACGACGTACCCGCGAAGGTCGTCGCCGCGGTCCCCGTCCGTCCATCCGTACGCGTACGGGTCGGTGTCCCACGACTGGAGCGTCCGCAGTCGCCACCAGTCCTCGCTGCGATCGAGCCGGAACGCGTCCTTCGCCCACTGGTTGTACACTGCATCCAGACGGGGCCAGTCGTCCTCGTCGAGCCGCTCGAAGGAACCGTCGGGGGCCGGACAGGCGTCGGTCAACGCGTCGGGAGAGACGACGATCCGCGTGTGGTCGCAGATCCGTTCGTATCCGAGTTGGCGGTAGAACGAGTACTTGAACGGCCACAGGGCGGCGAACGCGACGCCGTCGTCGCGGAGTTCGCGATGGAGGCGGCCGAGAAGGGTTCGGACGAGCCCCCGGCGACGCGCCTCCGGCGGCGAGGCGACCGCCGAGACGCCGGCGACGTCTCGAACGCCGCCGCGGATGCGCGCGGAGAAGTCGTAGTAGCCGCAGACGACGCTGAGATCGTCCGGTTCGAGTTCTCTGTCGGCTGCCGGATCGGGATCGGCCGACTCGACGGGATCGTAGAGTCCCCTGGGATGAAACGTCGCCGGCCGGTCCGGCGCTGTCGACTCGTCGTCGGGCCCGCGTTCCGGGACGAAGGCGTACGCGAGTACGTCGTTGAAGCCGTCCTCGTGCTCGTCGGGGACCTCGCGGTAGCGCATGGGACGACGGGGTTCCCGTCGAGGCAAAGCGTTTGTGACGCCGTGGGACCGAGGCACACGACTGTTGTCGGCCTTCTCGGGGAGTCCACTGCCTCGCGAGGGATCGCGGGGTTCTCGGTCCTGGGACGCCCAGGGTTGGTATGAGCGACGACACGAGGCTACGCGACCGGGTCTCACGCGACCGACTCCTGCTCGCGGCGGTGCTGGTCGTCGGTATCGCCGGGACGGGCGTCGTCCGTCGACAGCTCGGTCTCCTTGGGTTCAACGGACTCGGCCGACTTGTGTTCATCCTCGGCTACGGGCTCACCGTGTTCGCCGTCTGGTACGGCTGGATCCGGCCGCTCGATATCACCGGGCCGGACGCCGATCGCGACGTTCCACCCTCGGAGTCGTCGTTCGACGAGCCGTCCGAGGAGGAGTCCGGCGACGGTGGCGGGGACCCGGCCAGTGGCTCGTCGACGCCCTCGACCGAGCGAACGCGGTGACGGACCGGCCGACTCCACAGGAATCGATTCCGGTTCCGAGTCCGATGCCACCGATACCATCGATCCCGCCGACGGACACCCCACCGGTGCCACGGGCCGTCGCGGCGGGCGAACGCTGACGAGCGAGAACGGAACGTTAATGCGGCGCCCGGGGAGAACCTCAGACAAGAGATGATCCCGCTCCAGATCGTCGACAGCTTCCTGCTCCCGTACAACGTCGGACAGGCGCTGCTGCTCGGGTTCGTGTTGACGACGCTCGCCACGCTGCCGGTGTCTCGAAAGGCGATGGCGCTCAACACGATGCTGTTCGGCGTGATCTTCCTGCTGACACCGCAGTCGCTCGTTCCGGTTCACTACCTCTTTCTCGGCATCGTGCTGGTCGTCGTCGGGCCGCTCGTGTTCGTCGCCTCGCGACGGTAGGGACACGACCGCGTCCGACTCACGCGTCACGTCCCGTACGCCTCAGAAACGGAGCGGCGGACGCTCGCCCCGAACGTCATCCTTTTGCCCGCCGCGCCGGACTCACGCGGCATGGTAACCGCCCGCGCACCGGCGACCAGCGCGAACCTCGGGAGCGGCTTCGACACGTTCGGTGTCGCGCTCTCGCATCCGGCAGACACCGTCTCGGTCGAACGTGCGGCCGAGACGACCATCGAGGTGACCGGAGCGGGCGCCGATTTCATTCCGACCGACCCCGAGAAGAACGTGGTGGGCGCCGTCGCCGACGCGCTCGAGGCACCCGCCCACATCCACATCGACAAGGGCGTGCGTCCCTCCTCGGGGCTGGGATCCTCCGCGGCTTCCGCCGCCGCCGCCGCGGTCGCGCTCAACGAGTTGTACGACCGTGGCTACGGCCGACACGACCTCGTTCCCGTCGCCGCCGAGGGCGAGGCGGTCGTCTCCGGCGAGGCCCACGCCGACAACGTCGCCCCGGCGCTGCTCGGGGGGTTCACGATCGTCCGGAGCGACGACGGCGCGACGAGCGTCGATGCCGACCTGTCGCTGGTCGCGTGCCTCCCGGAGGTGGTCGTCTCCACGCGCGACGCCCGCGGGGTCGTTCCGGACTCCGTATCGATGGCCGATCACGTCGAGACGGTCGGTAACGCCGCGACACTCACCGCCGGGATGTGCCGATCCGACCCGCGGTTGGTCGGTCGCGGGCTCGACGACCCGGTGGTCACGCCGGCGCGTGCGGACCTCATCACCGGCTACGCGGGCGTCAGGGAGGCAGCGCTGGCGGCCGGCGCGACCGGCGTCACCGTCAGCGGCGCCGGCCCGAGCGTGCTGGCGGTGTGCGAACCGGGTCGTCGGCGCCCCGTCGCCTCGGCGATGGTCGACGGGTTCGCGGAGGCCGGGGTCGGCGCGCGCGCCTACCAGACGGCGGTCGGCGACGGCACGACGGTCCTGTAGCTCCGCCGATCACTCCAGCGATCGATCGAGGAACCGGTCCCTGATCTCCGGTTCCGGCACCTCGCAGGCGTCCTTCCTCCCGAACACGTCGTATCGATACTCGGCGACCAGGTCGTAGCCCACGTCGCGGAGGCGACGCGGCACGACTCGCAGGACCCACGCCAGGTTCCACGGCGGGTCCAGCCGGCGGGCCACCCGAAGCGCCGCCGTCGACTTGCGGTGGGCGCCGTCGCCGTCGATGAGGACGAACGAGTCGTGGTCCTCGGTCGGCAGCCCGTAGGCGTCCAGAAGCGCCCGTCCAACCGACGAATCCAGCGGCGCGAACCGGAAGACGCCGGATCGGTCGTGCCGGACGAGGAATCGGATCGCCCCGTGACAGAGGTTACAGACGCCGTCGAAGAGGACCACCGGGTGACGGTCGGGAGTCACATCCTCGAGGCGACCCGTTTCGGCGTCGGTCTCGGCGTCCGCCTCGATATCGGACATGCGAGCCGCTACGGGAGCCACGGGTTTCAACGCCGCGACGGTGACGCGGAGTTGACGAGGAGCGGCTCTTTTGGCTGGCTGACAGGCGACACGGCCCGCACGCTCCGCGGAACGGCGTGTCGCTCACTCGCGTGCGCCCCACAGCCGGCTTCAGATCACGACGGTCGCGCCGATCTGGTCCCGGTATCGAGTAAAAACGTTCGTGCAGGCGGGGTGGAGTCGTGACCCGGAGTCAGACGCCGCGACCCTGCAGCTGCTCCTCCTCGTCCATCTGGTCGTTCGCCTGCCCGGCCATCCCCTTGCCGGGAGACTTGGCGATCTCCTTCAGCGTCTCGGGGTCGTCGTAGTTGTTGACCGCCTCGACGATCGCTTCACCCATCGCGGGCGGGTTCTCCGCGCCGAAGATGCCCGAGCCGACGAAGATGCCGTCGCAGCCGTGCTGCATCATGAGCGCGGCGTCGGCGGGCGTCGCGATGCCGCCGGCGGCGAAGTTGACGACGGGGAGGCGACCCATCTCGGCGGTCTCGTGAACGAGCTCGCGGGGCGCGCCGTGCTCCCGGGCCCACTCGTCACGCTCCTCGTAGGCCATCCCCGAAAGCTGGCGAATGGCGCGCTGGATGTTGCGTTGGTGGGTGACCGCCTGGTTGACGTCGCCGGTCCCGGCCTCGCCCTTCGTCCGGATCATCGCCGCGCCCTCGTCGATACGCCGCAGCGCCTCCTGGAGGTTCCGGGCGCCGCAGACGAACGGTGCGGTGAACTCGCGCTTGTCGATGTGGTACCGCTCGTCGGCGGTCGTGAGCACCTCCGACTCGTCGATCATGTCGGCGCCGGTGGCCTCGAGGATCTGCGCCTCGGCGGTGTGGCCGATCCGGGCCTTCCCCATCACCGGGATCGACACCTCGTCGATGACCTCCTCCAGCTTCCCGGGATCGGCCATCCGCGCGACGCCGCCGCGCTTACGGATGTCGGCGGGGACGGACTCGAGGTGCATCACGGCGACCGCCCCGGCGTCCTCGGCGATCCGCGCCTGCTCACGGCTGACGACGTCCATGATCACGCCGCCCTTCTGCATCCGTGCGAAGCCGCGCTTGACGAGGTCGGTTCCCCGCCTGAGCTCCTCCAGATCGGTCTCTTCGCTCATACCTGTGATAACGGTCGTGCGCACTTAACGGGTGCCCTTCCGCCGACGGCGGCGCCCCCGCGTTCCGGCACCCGGAGCTACAAGCCCCGGCCGGCCGATCCCCACCCGTGTACCGACGCGACCTCCGCGACACCGATGCCGACGACCTGCTCGCCGCGATGGCGAGCGCCGATGCCGTCGTGCAGGCGGCACCCGGCCCGGACGGTGAGCGCATCGCCTACGCGACGACCCGAGAGGGACAGACGGACCTGTGGCTGTGGGACGGCGAGACCGACACGCGACTGACGAGCGAGGGGATCCTCGCCCAGCGATACGGCCGCGGCGACCCCGCCTGGTTCGACTGGCACCCCGACGGCGACGCGGTGGCGTTCCTCTCAGCCGACGGGGCGGTGTCGACGGTCGACCCGGAGACCGGGGCGGTCGAGACGCTGACGAGCCACGACGAGGCGGACCTGGGGCTCGCGTACGGCCCCGACGGCGACGAACTCGCCGTCGTCACCGACCGCTTCTCGCGCGCCTCGCTCGCGCTCGTCGCCGCCGACGGCTCCCGAGTCGAGGCGCTGGCCGACGACGAGTACCTGTACGGCGACCCCGCCGTCGGGGACGACGGGACCGTCTACGCCGCCCGCACCGAGCACCGGCACCTGTTCGACTACGAGGCCGAGCTCGTCGCCGTCGACCGCGGCGGCGACGCGGCGGGCGGGGCCGGCGGCGCAGCTGCCGACGGGGAACCGGACGCGACCGGCGTCCGCGAACTGTTCGCCGAGCACGGCGTCCGCGTCCAGAACGTCCGTCCGCGCCCGGACTCCTCGGAGGTCGCGTTCGTCCACGACGGGACGGGGTTCGACGCGGTGTACGTCGTCGACGGGGCGGCCGCCGCCGGGGGTGGAGATGCCGACCCCGAGCGGCTGTACGCCGTCGACGACGCGGAGGTGGCCGACCCGGCCTGGAGCCCGTCCGGAAAGACGCTCGCGGTCACAGTGACGCGGGACGCTCGCGCGGCCGTTCACGCCGTCGACCGCGACGGCTTCGCGGACACGGTGGCCGAGGGCGACGCCGTCCACACCGCGCCGCGGTGGCGCGACGGCGACGTGCTCGCGGTCCGCGACACCCCCCACGAGCCGCCAGCGCTGTGGAACGTCTCCCGGGACGAACGGGTGACACCGGGCGCATCGCCCGACTTCGGCGCGCGGGTCCCAGATCCCGAGACGGTCGCGTACGAGTCCGGCGAGAAGTCGATCCAGGCGGTCGTCTACCCGCCGGCGGCCGACGCCGCCGACGGGTCCGTGCCGGTGGTGGTGAAGGCCCACGGAGGTCCGACCTCGCTCGACCGCTTCGGCTTCGACTACCGGGCCGCGTACCTCGCGGCGCTGGGCTACTGCGTGATCCTGCCGAACTATCGCGGCAGCGACGGCTACGGACGGGCGTTCCGCATGGCGAACGACGGCGACTGGGGCGGCGGCGACCTCGACGACGTAGTGCGCGCGGCCGACGCGGCGGCCGAGGCGTACGACGCCGTCGACGGCGACCGCGCGGGGATCTACGGCGGCTCCGGCGGCGGGCTGATGACCGTGAACGCGCTGGGCCGGTCGGACCGCTTCCGCGTCGGCGCCGCCTTCTACGGCGTGTACGACTACGAGACGTTCCTCGACGACACCGACGACGTCGGCTGGCAACTGATGAAGCGGGAACTCGGCGACGTGGCGACCGACATCGAGAACTACCGGGAGGCCTCCCCGATCCGGCACGTCGAGGAGATCGAGGCCCCGCTATTCGTGCTCCACGGCGAGGAGGACGCCCGTGTCCCCATCAGCCAGTCCGAGCAACTGTGTGGAGAGTTGGAGAAGCACGGCAAGCGCTTCGAGTTCAGACGCTACGAGGGGGAGCCCCACGGCTTCGGCGACCGCGAGCACGTCGTCGACGCCTACACCCGCGTCGCGGACCTGTTCGCCAAGTACCTCCGGGTCGACCCCGACGACGGGAGTAGCCGACCCCATCCGACCGACGAGCCGGACCGCACGTCGAACTGATCCGGCGGTGACGGCCACGGGGTCGGTCCGCAAGCGTTCCCCGTCGACGCCTCGCTCCCGGCTTCGATCCGCGCTAGGGCTGGGCGTCGAGTGCCTGGTCGACTCGTTTCTCGACCTGCGGGAGGCGGTTCTCGATCAGGCCGGGGAGTCGGTCCGGGAGGTCGTCGCGCGTCCGCTCGATGGCGTCGGCGATCGCGGCGGTCCGCTGTCGGAGCCCGCGGAGGCGGTTGTCCGCACCCTCGCCGTTCCCCGCCTGCGCGGCCTCGTTCGCCCGCTTGGCGGCGATCGTTCCCGCCTCCAAGGCGCGCAACAGTCCGGTGAATCCCTCCGGTCCGCCGCCCTGACCACCCCCGTTGCTGTTCCCGTCGTCGCCGTCGCTGCCGGTCGTTTCGGCCGTGTTCCCGAGGACGCGCTCCGCCGCCGCCGCGACGTCCCCGCCGCGCTCGGTCGTACTGTCGGGCACGTCCACCTCGTCGATGCCGTCGGCGTCGCCGTCCTCGAACACGGCCGCCTGCGCTGTCGTCTCCGTGAGCAACGTGAGCAGGAACGACGTGAGTGACGCCTTCCCGGTCCGGGGCTCCGCGATGGTCGCGGTGGGCTGGTCGGCGCCGGGGTTCACCCGGAACGCGCCGACCGCGCCCTCCTCGTCCTCGATCTCCGTCGTGTAGGCGCCGTCGCGGTGGGCGTACACCGCCACGCCCCGGTTGCCGGCGTCACCGTCCGGGGTCGCCGTCGCGGTGGCGTCCGCGGGTTCGGTTCCGGCCGGCTCGCCGTCGCCGGCGGCGACGCTCGGCGGCGGCGCGTCGTACACGGCGCCGGCGTAGTCGTCCTCGACGGCGACGCGGGCGACGCCGGGGGCGTCGGCGGCGGGCTCCGCGCGCACCTTCACCGCGGCCTCGTTCGGCGGCACGACCACCGCGCCGTCGACGCCCGCGGTCGTCGCCTCGCCGTCCTCCTCGTGGGCGAGTCCCTGACTGTACGGCGCGACGCCCGCGCCGTTGACCGTGAGCCGGTGGTCGCCCTCGGGCACGTCCCGGAGCGCGACGACGCCGGTGAACGTCGGCACCGCCTCGGGATCGGACTCGAGGAGCGCGATCCCCTCGACGGCCGGGTCGCTCGTGTCGACGCCGTTGCTCCCGGGGGCACCGTCGCTGGCGGTCGCCTCCCGAAGCACACCCACCACGTCGCCCGCGAGGCCCGTCACGTCGACGTCGAACCGCTCCGAGAGCGCCGAGCGATGGCGCGGGTCGGTCACGTCCGCAACCGGATTGCCGTACCGGGGTTGGTCTTTCGGGCTCCCCGTGGTGGTGATGTGGGAGGCGAACGCGTCCTCCGCGAACGAGGGGACCGCGAACTCGAAGCTGAGCTGCCGCCCGGTGAACGCCTCGACCCCGAGGTCCGCCATCGGCGTCAGCGAGTAGGTGTAGTCCGCGTCCGCGGCGCCGTCCGCGCCCTCGAACGCGAACATGAGCGCCGTCTCCCGCAGCGGGAGGTCGTCCGGGGGCGAGGGGAGCCCCCGAACCGACTCGACGGTCATCTCGGGCGGGACGAGGTGGTCGCGGGTGACGTTCGGGAGGTCCGGATGCTCGTGGATCGGCGCGCCGTCGAGCTCCGGCAACGAGAACGGGAGGCGGTACCCCTCGCCGCGCGGCAGCCCGTACGCCGCCGGGATCTCCAGCGGCGCGAGCGGGCCGTTGGAGACGTCCGGAATGTCCGTCGACGTCGCCAGGCGCTCGAAGGCGTCGCGGGTCTCGTTGACGCCCAGCGCCGACGAGTGGCTCCCGACCTCGCTGATGACCGCCGCGCGGTCCGTTTCCGGGTCGAGGAACTCGTTGTTCGGCACCTTCCGGGAGTGGGCCGACGCGACCAGCAGGTTCGGGTCCCCGACCTCGGGGTCGCCGGCGTCCTCGCTCACGTCGAGGAACACCTGCAGCACCTCCCAGTCGTGCCAGTGGAAGTTGACCGTGAACTGGTCGAACGCCGAGTAGAACCAGTACTGGACGACCACGAGGTCGGTGTCGACGTAGCGCCGGACGTTGTAGAACGCCGTCCGGTTCGGCGGCTCGCCCGCCTCGTCGAAGGCGCGAGCGTAGCCATCGAAGGCGGCGAAGCCGTCGAGGGCGGTCTCGCCGTCGTCGAGGTACTCCCGCGGGTCCGTCGGGAACCACCGCTCGCCGACGCCGAAGTAGAGGTCCGGCGCGTGGGCCGCGGCGAGCGTCCGCGCGCGCTCGCCGTCGAGCGCCGTGGTCTCCTGCGAGTCGTCGGAGGCGCCGAACCCGCTACAGCCGGCCAGCGAGGCCGCGCCCGCGGCGGCGCCGACAGCGAGCACGTCGCGGCGGCTGTGGCCGCCCGGCGCGGCTCCGTCGCCGGCGGGGTCGTCAGTGGAGTCGGGTGTGGAGTCGCCGTCGCCTCGGGCGCCGTCGGCGCCGTCGCGGTGAGTGTCCGCGTCCGACACGACCCGGCTCACCCCCCGTCGTCGTGCTCGACCGAGCGCATCATCGTGCGCACGTCGTCGCCCTGCCCCGACAGCAGCGAGGGGTACGCGCCGACGGCGACGACGAAGTCCGGCCCCGACCGGACCGCCTCGGCGACGTGGAGCACCACCTCGGTCGAGACGCCTCCCGACAGCGTCGCGTCGGCGGTGAACAGGCCGACGGTCGTGTCCGTTCCCAGCACGGAGACGGTCTCCTCGCCCTCAGACTGGAGGTTGTTCACGTCGTCGTACCGCGTGAGCATCCGCCGGGCGAGCTCTCTCGTGCTCAGCTCCCCGACCGGATTGAACGTCTGGCCCGCGACCTCGACCGCGGGCGTCGACAGCGCGACGAACAGCGACGCGCGGAGCCGCTCGCCGAACACCTCCGCCGCCTTGTCGTACTGGGCGAGCTGGTTGGTGACGACGACCTCGCGGGTCTGGCCGGCCACCTCGAACTCGCGGGTGATCTCCAGCGGCTCGACGCGGTACTCCTCGAACCCGGTCGACTCCAGCGTCGAGTCGGGGACGGCCGCGACGCTCGCGGAGAACTCCGCGGGTTCGGAACCGGTGATGACGCCGAGACAGCCGCTCGTCGCCCCCGCGCCCCCCAGCGCGAGCGCGGCCCCGGTTCGTCGCATGAACGTTCTTCTGCCGAGTGCCTCTCTGGACATGGAACCGCTCTGTGTCCGCAGCGATATCAGTCTCGTGGTCGAGTGTGGGAGCCACGTCTGAACGTGATCCCGGCGCGTCACCGTCTCACACGAACGAACGGCGGTATCGCACCGCTTTTGGCGCTCGGACCGGAAAGGGTGACAACTGATGATCTCGAAGGGCTGTGAACAGTGCGCCAAGGGGGGAAAGATGGTGCTGTTCGTCTACGGCTACTGCGACCAGCGCGACTGCTTCTACTGTCCGCTCGGGGAGAACCGAAAGAACGTCACCGACGTGTACGCCAACGAGCGCCTCGTCGAGTCCGACGAGGACGTCATCGAGGAGGCCAGGCGGATGTCGGCGCTGGGCACCTCCATCACCGGGGGCGAGCCCCAGGAGGCGATGGCGAAGACGTGTCGGTATCTCCGACTGTTGAAGGAGGAGTTCGGCGAGGACCACCACACGCACCTCTACACGGGCATCCCGGGCGGCCGCGGGAACATGCGCCGCCTGTCGGAGGCCGGTCTCGACGAGATCCGGTTCCACCCGCCGGTGGAGCAGTGGGGCGACCTCCACGGCACCGAGTGGGAGGACATCCTCTACGTCGCCCGCGAGGAGGGCCTGACGCCGGCGTTCGAGATCCCCGGCATCCGCGCGGAGGAGGAGTTCCTCGAGTTCCTCGACGAGGGCGCCGCGGAGTTCTGCAACGTCAACGAGTTCGAGATGTCCGACGGGAACTACCGCCGAATGCAGGAGCAGGGCTTCGAGCTGCAGGAGGGCCACATGTCCGCCGTCGACGGGTCGAAGGAGGCCATTCTGGAAGTCATGGGCGACCACGAGAAGGTGTACTTCTGCACCTCGGTGTTCAAGGACGCCGCCCAGCATCGCAACCGCCTCAAGCGGATGGCGCGCAACCTCCGCCGCCCGTTCGACGAGGTGACCGACGACGGCACGCTCGTCTACGGGAAGACGTACACCGAGCCCGAGCGCTTCGACCAGCTGGAGGTGCCGGAGGAGTTCTACTCGGTCAAGTCCGAGCACGTCGAGGTCGCGTGGTGGCTGCTGGAGGAGATGATCGAGGAGGGCGACCTCGACGACGGCGAGGTCGTCGAGCAGTACCCGACCTACGACGGCACCGTCGTCGAGCGGACGCCGCTGGCGTAGGGTCGGCGCCGGCGCCGACAGGCTTTATCCAAGTGTTCTCGAACCGACACGCATGGCGCCGGAATCCCGACCGTCGATCGGACATGCATCAGGTGGGAGGCGGTGAGCCGGTACCTGCGTGCGGCCCGGACCGATCGCGCGGTGCGCCTCGGCGTCGCCGGCGGCGCACTCACGTCCCTCTCGGGCGTCGTCGGCTACGTCGTCGTTCCGATCGTCCGGCGCGGACGGGTCGACCTCGAGGTGGGGTTCGTCCCCCTCGACGCCCTCGCCGGCAGTCCGGCCTGGTACCACGCGCTCGTGGTGGGCCTCGTGCCGCTGCTCGCCGGCCTCGTCGGCGCACTCGCGGCCCCGCCCGAGAGACTCCGCGACCACGTGACACCCGTGAAACTGCTCGCCGGAACCGTCCTGCTTCCGACGGTGACGGCGCTGTCGCTGGCGATACTCTCCGCGTTGTCGCTGGCGGCGGGGCTGGCGCTTGGCGTCGCACAACCCGGCGAGCGCCTGTTCACCTTCCTGCTGGCGGTGCCGTTCATGCTGGGGTGGGGCGCGCTCGTCGCGATCCCCCTCGTCGCGCTCGTCGTCGTCGCGGTCACCGCGTGTGGCGCAACGGGGTACCTGTTCGGCGTCGGGCTGCTGGCCGTTCGAAGGGGGCTCGGCCCCGCCGACAGGTGATCACTCCTCCAGCGTCACCGCCTCGTCGGCGCTTCGCCGGAGGGCGTCCGACCGGCCGTGGCTCCCGGGAGCGATGGCGAGCGTGCGGAGGCCGTACTCGTTGGCGACCTCCAGCGCCGGCTTGAAGTCGGTGTCGCGGGAGGCGATGGCGACCGTCGCCGCGCGGCGCTCGGCGGCGAACGTGGCGGCGTCGACGGCGAGTTTCACGTCCACGTCGCCGCTGGTGGTGATCACCTGAAAGCCGTTGGCCTCGGCGGCCTGGATCAGCCCGGGCGTCGCGTGCTCGTCGAGGTAGAGGCGGGCGGTGACGAGTTCGCCCGCGCCCCCCGCGGCCGCGCGCAGGTCCGCGAAGTCGACGTCGAACTCCTCGCGGAAGACGTTCGGGCCATCGACGAACAGCGCCACCCCGCGCGGCTCCGCCGGCGTCCCGTCGCCGGTGCGCCACGAACCGTGTGGACCGGCCGCGCCAGCGTCCGCATCCGTCGCCACCCCCGCGGTGTCGCCCTCGGGGTCACGGTCGCCGCGGCGTCCGGCGTCGGCCCCGCCGAGGAGTCGGTCGAACAGTCCCATGCTGGCGGGTGCGGGTGCCCGGCGATACGCGTTCCGGTTCGTCGACCCCGGTTCGACTGCGTTGGTCACCGGCGTATCCAGAAGCCGACACTCGTCCCTCGTGGCCGGGAACGATCGGTTCGCGCCCGCTACTCGCCGAACGGGTCGGCGAACTCGACGGTCTGTCGGCCGTGGACTCCGACCGCCACGTCGACGCCGGCACGACGAGCAACACCGCGCGTCGGGATCGATCCGGCGACTCGGCGTCGCCCTCGACGCGCTCGGCTTCGATCGGTCGGACCGCACCGCCCCTTTGCCGGTTCATCGGTCCGAGACTCCGCCACTCCGTCGATCCGACACACCGATGACCTGCCGGCCGCGAGGAGTGTCCGTCTCCGCGGTTTCGCCCGTTCCGGCCGGCTATCGCGCTGTCAGGTGGGTTTTAGTCGTGTCGGGCGTGCGGTCGCTACATGACTCAGACCTCCGGGTGGTTCGCCTGATGGCCGCCGAGAGCGGTATCATCGCGGGACTCGTCCCCCTGCTGGCGGTGTTTCTGATCGCCGCCGGCGTGGGGACGCTCGTGGCGAAGGTGGGGCAGTTCCCGTACACCATCGCACTCCTGTTGGCGGGGTTCGTCGTCTCCGTCTCGGGTATCGAGGTCGGCATCGCCAGCGAGTTGAGCCACGACGTGATCCTGTTGATCATCCTCCCCGCGCTGTTGTTCGAGGGCGCGGCGACGACCGACTTCGAGCGGTTCCGCCAGAACCTCCCGAGGATCCTCACCGCCGGAGGGAAACCGACATACCGCCCCCGCGCGTTCATCGGGACATGAGCGACTGGACCGACGCGATCGTCGGCGAGCGGATGACCGTCGACCGCGAGTTCAACGACCGCCTCCGACAGTCGGAGTTCACGAACCAGGAGTGGGGACTGATCATGACCGCCGTCGAGTTCGAGATCGAGGACGCCGACGACCCCGAGGAGGCACGGATCGTCGCCGACACCGCGAAGCTGCCGCAGATCATGCCCGAACTGGACAACATCTCCCAGCAGATGGGCGCGATGGCCGGCGGCGGCGCGGACGGCGGCTCATCGGGGGGCGCGTTCGGTGACATCGTCTCCGACATCAAGGACGCCATTCTCGGCGGCGGAGGGAGCGGCGTCGACGATCAGAAACTCGAGGCCGCGGAGCGACTCACGCAGGAGTACGCCGACGAGCTCCAGCGACACCTCGAATCGAAGGGGAAGTTCGAACAGGTCCGGCTCGCGTATCGGGAGTGAGTTCGCCCCGCGGACGGTACAGGTCTCCGGTCCGGACGGGGGTCGTCGATCTCGCGGACGGAACGCAGCCGGTCGCTACAGCCGCGCCAGCACCGCGTCGGTCACCTCGCGCGTCGTCGCCTCGCCGCCCAGATCGGGCGTTCGTGGCCCGTCGGAGAGGACGCCCTCGACCGCCGATCGGATCCGTGCGCCGGCGTCGTCGTCGCCGAGCGATTCGACGAGCATCGCCGCCGAGAGGATCGCCGCCGAGGGGTTCGCGACCCCGTCGCCGGCGATGTCCGGGGCGGTTCCGTGGACCGGCTCGAAGAGGCCGCGCTCGGCCCCGACGTTCGCGGAGGGAAGCAGTCCGAGCCCCCCGACCAGCCCGGCGGCCAGATCCGAGAGCACGTCGCCCGCGAGGTTGGGGCAGACGATCACGTCGAACTGCTCCGGGTCGAGACAGACGTGCGTCGCGAACGCGTCCATGAGGACGGTGTCGGCGTCGACGCCCGCCTCGTCGGCCGTCGCGAGCACCGTGTCGCGGAACAGTCCGTCCGTCTCACGCATCACGTTCGCCTTGTGTGCGACGGTGAAGCCGTCCTTCCCGCGTTCCTCGACGTAGTCGCAGGCGAACTCGCCGAGGCGCCGAGAGGCCGACTCCGTCACCACGCGCGTCAGCGTCGACACGTCGTCGGTGAGCCGGTCCTCGTGACCGGCGTACACGCCCTCGGTGTTCTCCCTGAGGAAGACGAGGTCCGTCTCCGGCCGGAGCGCGTCGACGCCGGGGTACGCCCGCGCCGGGCGGATGTTGACGAACGAGCCGACGGCCTCCCGCAGCGGGAGGATCACGTCCGCGGCCGATTCGCCGGCGGCGCCGAACAGCGTCGCGTCGGCGGAGGCGGCCAACTCGTACGTCTCCGCCGGCAACGCCTCGCCCGTCTCGTCGAGCGTCGCGTCGCCCGCCTCGGCCGTTGTGAACGCGTAGTCGCCGACGGCGTCCAGCACCTCGACGGCGGCCGGGACGACCTCGCGACCGATGCCATCCCCCTCGATGACCGCGACGGCCGGGCGTGCGTCGCCGTCCGCGTCGGCTCCCGCCTCAGTCATCGGTGTACGGCAGGCTGTCGTTGACGGCTTTCGCGCGGTCGAGGTTCGTCCGCATCACCGCGGTCGTGTCCCAGATACCCTCCAACAGGGCCTCGCGCATCGCGTCGGGCACGTCGCCCTCGACGGTCTTCCCGTCGTACCGGACGGTCTCCGCGCGCACCTCGACCTCGATGCCGGCGTCCGGGTTCGCCTCGATGAAGTCCTGGAGGTCGACCGCGTCATCGTGGTCGACCGCGAGCGTCGCGATCCCCAGCGACTTGCAGTTGTCCTGAAAGATCTCCGCGAACGACTCGCCGACGATGGCCTCGACGCCCCAGCGCATCAGCCCCTGCGGGGCGTGCTCGCGCGAGGAGCCGCAGCCGAAGTTGTCGTTCACCGCGAGGACGGTCGCGCCCTGGTACTCGTTGAACGGGTGGTCGTTCAACTCGCCGTCCGCGTCGCGGCGCTGGTCGTAGAAGGCGTACTCGCCCATGTCGTCGAAGGTGACCGCCTTCAGGAACCGCGCGGGCAGGATCTGGTCGGTGTCGACGTCGTCGCCCCGCAGCGGGACGCCCGTGCCGGCGACGCGCCGGATCGCGGGCACCGCCGCATCGTCCGTCCCGTGCGCGTCGTCGCCGGCGGGTCCGGATGCGTCGTCGCTCATCCGTCCACCTCCGCGTCCGCGACCGGTTCGCCCACCTCGTCGGCGGTGTCGAACTCGCGCACGTCGGTCACGGCGCCCTCGACGGCCGCGGCGGCGACCATCCCGGGCGACATCAGGTGGGTGCGCCCCTCGGTGCTCCCCTGGCGGCCGACGTAGTTGCGGTTCGAGGAGGACGCACAGACCTCGTCGCCCTCCAGCGCGTCGTCGTTCATCGCCAGACACATCGAACAGCCGGCCTCGCGCCACTGGAACCCCGCGTCCGCGAACACCTGATCGATGCCCTCGGCCTCCAGTTTTCGCTTGACCGTCCCGGAGCCGGGGACGGCGAGCGCGCGCACGCCGTCGTCGACCTCGCGACCCTCCAGCACCCGAGCGGCCTCGCGGAAGTCGGCGACGCGGCCGTTCGTGCAGGTGCCGAGGAACGCCACGTCGATCTCGTGGCCCTCCATCGTCTCGCCGGGCGTGACCTCGGTGTGGGCCTGTGCGGACTCGGCCGCCTCGGGGTCGCGCGTCTCGCTCGGCTCGGGCACGGGTTCGTCCACGCCGACGACCTGTTCGGGGTTGGTGCCCCACGACACCTGCGGCGCCAGGTCGTCGGCGTCGACCTCGACTCGGTCGTCGTACTGGGCGTCCTCGTCCGAGCGGATGGACTCCCAGTACTCCTTGCGCTCCTCGAACGCCTCTCCCTCGGGCGCGAACTCGCGCCCCCGGAGGTACTCGTAGGTGGTCTCGTCGGGGTTGATGTAGCCCGCGCGGGCGCCGCCCTCGATGGACATGTTGCACACCGCGAGGCGGCCCTCCATGTCGAGGCTGCGGATCGCCTCGCCGCCGTACTCGTACACGTGGCCGACGCCGCCGTCGACGCCGAGCTCGCGGATCACGTGGAGGATCACGTCCTTCGCGCCGACGCCGTCGCCGAGTTCCCCGGTCACCTCCACGCGCCGGACGGCCTTCTTGTCGGCGGAGATGGAGCCGGTGGCGAACACGTCGCGGATCTGGCTGGTGCCGATCCCCATCCCGATGGCGCCGAAGGCGCCGTGGGTCGAGGTATGGCTGTCGCCACAGACGACGGTCATCCCGGGTTGGACGAAGCCCAACTCCGGGCCGACGACGTGGGCGATGCCCTGGCGGTCGTCGTCGAGGCCGAAGAAGCGGATGCCCGCGTCCTCAGTGTTGCGCTCCAGATGTGTGAGCATCTCCTCGGCGCGCTCGTCCGCCAGCGGGCGCTTGCGGCCCTCGCTCGTCGTCGGGACGATGTGGTCCGTCGTCGCGACGGTGCGCTCCGGGAACGCGACCTCCATGTCGCGCTCGCGCAGCATTCCGAACGCCTGCGGGCTCGTCACCTCGTGGACGAGGTGGAGGCCGATGAACAGTTGGTCCTGTCCGTTCGGCAGGTCCGCCACCTTGTGGCGCTCCCATACCTTGTCGTAGAGGGTTCCCCGGCTCATGGTCGCTCGCCCTCGGCGTCGCTGTCGGCGTCGTCTCCCCGGGCCCAGACCGCGTTCGCGCCCGTCTCGGGGCCCTCGTGGTCCACGTCGGAGATGGTGTCGTCGTCGCGGCCCCCGTCGGCCGCGGCGGCCCCGTCCGGCTCGTCAGTCATCGGCGCGTACCTCGGCCTGCTCCTCGTCGGATTCCGCCTCCGTCCCCCCCTCGCCCCACGCGAACAGCGCGCGCAGGTCCTCGCCCACGTCCTCGATGTCGTGGTTCTTCTCGGCCTCGCGGAGCTGCGTGTAGGAGGGTCGACCGGCCTGGTTCTCGGCGATCCACTCGCGGGCGAAGGTGCCGTCCTGCACCGCCTCCAGCGTCTCCTCCATGTTCTCGCGGACGGAGTCGTCGACGATCTCGTCGCCCTTGACGAGCCCGCCGTACTCGGCGGTGTCGGAGACGGAGTCCCACATCTCGCCCATCCCGCCCTCGTACATGAGGTCGACGATCAGCTTCAACTCGTTGAGACACTCGAAGTACGCCATCTCTCGGGAGTAGCCGTTGTCGACGAGCGTCTCGTAGCCGTGCTTCACGAGCGAGGTGACGCCGCCGCAAAGCACCGCCTGCTCGCCGAAGAGGTCGGACTCGACCTCCTCCTGGAACGTCGTCTCGATCACGCCCGCCCGGGTGCAGCCGATCGCGTGCGCGTACGCCAGCGCCTCCTCGCGCGCCTCGCCGGTCGCGTCCTGGTAGACGGCGAGCAGTCCGGGCGTCCCCTCGCCGTGCTCGTAGTTGCGCCGCACGAGGTGGCCCGGCGACTTCGGCGCGACCATCGTCACGTCGACGCCCTCCTTCGGAACGATCTGGTTGTAGTGGATGTTGAAGCCGTGCGCGAACTGGAGAGTGTTGCCCGGTTCGATGCCGTCCTCGATCGCCTCGTAGACGGCCGGTTGAACGGTGTCGGGGACGAGCACGGAGACGACGTCCGCCTCCGCCGCGGCGTCGTCTGGGGTCTCGACGCGCAGGCCGTCGCTCTCGGCGGCCGCGCGCGAGGAGGAGTCCTCCCGCAGGCCGACGATCACGTCGACGCCGCTGTCGTGCAGGTTCTGCGCGTGGGCGTGGCCCTGGCTGCCGTACCCGAGCACGGCCACGGTCTCGTCGTCGATCCGCGAGCGGTCCGCGTCGTCGTCGTAGTATACGTCCGTGTCGAAGGTGGAGTCTGCGTCTGTCATCGTTGTAGTGTGTCGTGTGTGTCGTCAGTCGTCGTAGTTGGTGAACTCGTCGTCGTCGGTCGATCCCACGGAGTGGCCCGGCTCCTCGCCGGGCGTCGTCGGGGAGTCCCCCCGCTCCAGCGCCGTCTGGCCGGTCCGGGCGATCTCGATGATGCCGAACTGGTCGAACGCGTCGATCGCGTCGTCGATCGTGTTCTCGTCGCCGGTGATCTGCACCGTGATGGTGCGCGGCCCCGCGTCGAGCGTCTGCCCGTCGTACATCGAGGTGATCGCGTGAACCTTGTCGGGTTCCTCCCCGCGCACCTTCAGCAGCACGAGCTCGGCGGCGACGGCGTCCCCGCTCAGTTCGCCCACCGCGATGACGGGCGTGAGCTTCGCGAGCTGTTTCTTCGCCTGGTCGATCCCGGCCTCGGTCTCCTCGACGACCAGCGTGATCCGCGAGTGACCCTCGACCGTCGTCGGGCCGACGGTCAGGCTCTCGATGTTGAACTGTCGCCGGCGGAACAGGCCGGCGGCGCGGGCGAGCACCCCGGGCTCGTCCTCGACGAGCGCCGAGACGGTCGCCCGGCGCGTCGGCTCGGGCCCGTGGTCCGGCTCCTTTCGGACGCCGTGTTCGTCGCGACGGCCGGTCGGGTGCGGGCGGTCCTCGGGAGTCGGTCCCGACAGGCCCGTCTCGGGCGCGTCGCCGCCGGCGGGGCGGGCGTGATCCGCGATCGGTGACTCCGCCGGGTGGTCGGTGCCGCCGTCGGTGGCGGGCTCCTCGGCGGCGCTGTCGTCGGACCGACCGGCGCTCTCGGCGGCCCGGTCGTCCTCGACCTCGTCGCTCCCGTTCATAACTGATCCTCCGCGAGCGCGAACTGTCCGTTCGCCGCGCCGCTGGCGACCATCGGATACACGTTCTCCTCGGGGTCGATGTGGGCGTCGACGACGGAGGGACCGTCGTGGGCGAGCGCCGCCTCGACGACGTCCTCCACGTCGTCGTACTCGTCGATCCGGAAGCCCTTCGCGCCGAACGCCTCCGCGAGCGTGTCGAACTCCGGCATCCAGTCGTACTGGGAGGCCATGTGGTTGCCCTCGAAGAAGGCGTCCTGCCACTGCCTGACCATCCCGATGTACTCGTTGTTGAGGACGACGACGGTGATGTCGAGGTTCTCGCGGACGGCGACCGACAGCTCCTGTATCGTCATCAGGAACGAGCCGTCGCCCTCGAAGCTGATCACCTGCCGGTCGTCGTCCGCGGCGATCCGGGCACCGACGGCGGCCGGCAGACCGTACCCCATCGTCCCCAGCCCGTGTGAGGAAACGAACGTACGCGGCTCGCTGTACGTCCAGTACTGCGCGGCCCACATCTGGTGTTGGCCGACCCCGGTCGTGACGTACGCGTCGTCGTCCATGGCCGCGTCGAACGCCTCGACGACGAACTGCGGCTTCACCGGTTCGTCGGGGTCGATCGCGTAGTCCATCGGATACCGCTCGCGCCACTCGTCGCACTGCTCGCGCCACGACTCGGTGTCGGGGGCGTCGCCGTAGCCGATGGCGGCGTCAAGCTGATCGAGCACCGTCGCCGCGTCGCCGACGACCGGGTAGTCGGCGTGGACGTTCTTCGAGATCTCGGCGGGGTCGATGTCGACGTGGACGACCTCCGCTTCCGGGGCGAACGTGTCGACGCCGCCCGTGAGGCGGTCGTCGAACCGCGTCCCGACCGCGATGAGGCAGTCCGTGTGCGTGATCGCCATGTTGGCGTAGCCGGTGCCGTGCATGCCCGCCCACGAGAGACAGAGGTCGTCGTCCTCGGGGAAGCTCCCGATGCCGGGCATCGTCGTCACCACGGGGATCCCGAACTCGCGGGCGAACGCCCGCGCCTGCTCGGTCGCGTCGCCCTTGATCACGCCGCCGCCGAACAGGCAGAGGGGGCGCTCGGCGTTCTGAATCGCGCGTGCGGCCGCCTCGACCTGTTCCTCGTCGGCTTCGAGGTCGGGCACGGCGCGATCCGGCGCCGTGGGCTCGCCGACCGGACGGTCGGTCTCGCCGAAGGTCACGTCCTTCGGCAGGTCGACCAGGGTCGGCCCGGGCCGGCCGGTGTTCGCGAGCGCGAAGGCCTCGCCGACGGTGCCTCCGACCTCGTCGGAGTCGCTCGCGAAGTAGTTGTGCTTCGTGATGGGCGCGGTGACGCCGACGGTGTCGGTCTCCTGGAAGGCGTCGGAGCCCACCATGTCGGAGGGAACCTGCCCCGTCAGCGCGAGCATCGCGTCCGAGTCCATCGACGCGTCGGCGATACCGGTGACGAGATTGGTCGCGCCCGGCCCCGAGGTCGCCATGCAGACGCCCGGGTCGCCCCGGACGACGCCGTAGGCGTCCGCGGCGTGGACGGCCCCCTGTTCGTGGGCCATCGTCACGTGATCGACCGTCGACGCCGACAGCGCGTCGTACACGGGCATGATCGCTCCGCCCTGCACGCCGAAGGCCGTCTCGACGCCCGCCGACTCGAGCGCGGCGACGACCGCCCCCGCGCCCGAACCCGGCGCGCGCGTGGCAGCCTCCTCGCGCGCTGCGGCGTCCTCCTCGCTCGTGTCCGTCCCGTCCGTCGGCTCGGATCGTTCCTGTTCGTCGTCTGTTCGCCCCTCCGAGTCGCCCTCCTCGGGCGACGCGGCATCGGGGGTCGCTGGCTCGCTCATCGTCGGTGTCCTCCGTCCGTGTGTGTCATTCGTTCGCAGTCGGTGATCGCTGGTCGCTGGTCGGTCGCCGTCGATACCTGTCTCGGGCGGTCGTCGATACGTGGGTCGAGGGGGAATGGTGTAGGGGCGCTTACGCCCCTACAATACCCGCGATCCCGGCGAGAAGGGCGACGACGCGCTCGGCGAACGCCGGACGAACGGCGGTCGGCGCGGGTCGCGTCGTCATCTCGTCACGGAATTTCGGCTCGGTGTATATAACCGTGACGCGGGCGGCAACGATTGCGCCCCTCCGGCGCGCCCGTCCCGCTCGGGCGCGGTCAGACGCGCGCCTCCCGCTCGCGTTCCTCCTCGGGGTCGTCCATCTCGGCGACGCCCTCCTCGCGGGCGAACCGACGCACGTCCGACATCGTCACGCGCCCCTCCGCGCCGGCGTCTTTCACCCGCCGGGTGATGGCGCGTACCTCGGACTCCGTGGGGTCGAAGCCGGCGTCGGTCAGCCGCTCGCGGACCGAGTGCGTGCCCGTGTGCTTCCCCATCACCAGCTCGCGGGTCGCGCCGACCATCTCGGGGGTCATGACGCCCGGCTCGAACGTGTCGCTGTTCTCGATGACGCCGGCGGCGTGGATGCCGGACTCGTGGCTGAAGGCGTTGCGCCCCACCACGGGCTTGTTCGGCGGCACCGCGATATCGCTGGCCTGCTCGACCATGCGCGACACCTCGGTTATCATGGTCGTGTCGACGCCGGTGTCGGCGTCGTACAGCGACTCGGCGGCCATGACGACCTCCTCGAGGGCGGCGTTGCCGGCGCGCTCGCCGATGCCGTTGACCGACACCTGCACCTGGTCCGCGCCCGCCTCGACGCCGGCCAGCGCGTTCGCGCCGGCCAGCCCGAAGTCGTCGTGGGTGTGGACGTCGACGCCGGCGTCGGTGTGGTCGGTCACGACCTCGATCAGGTCGCCGAAGCGTCGCGGCGTCGCCACCCCGCAGGTGTCGGGGATGTTGATCCAGTCGACGCCGACCTCGTCGACGGCCTCGATCACCTCGACCAGGAACGACTCCTGGGTTCGGGTGGCGTCCATCGGGGAGAACATCACCTCCGCCCCCGACTCCTTGGCCGTCTCGACGGCCTCGACCGCCCGCCGTTTCACCTCCTCGCGGGTGGCGTGCATCGAGTCCTCGATCTGCACGTCGCTCGTGGAGACGAACGTGTGGATCATCCCGACCCCCGAGTCGATGGCGGCCTGAATGTCCTTCTCGACCACGCGGGCGAGCCCGCAGACGGTCGTGTCGGTCGACTCCGCGATGTCTTTGACGGCCTCGAACTCCGCGTCGGAGTTGACCGGGAACCCCGCCTCGATGACGGACACGCCCAGCTCGTCGAGCGCCGCGGCTATCTCTCGTTTCTCCTCGTAGTCGAACGACGTGCGCGGCGACTGCTCGCCGTCGCGAAGCGTCGTGTCGAAGATTCGGACAGAATCGAACTCGTCAGTTGCACTCAGTGTGCCCTGGAAGAACCCGTTCCGCCGGACTGGTTACCGACGAGTCCTGATTATGGGACATCATCGCACGGAAGGAGAGAACTGATTGTAAAGCGTTGTGGTCGGACAGATAGCTGTCAGCGTCACTCGCTATCACGAACGTGCGATCGGGCACGAGATCGCATGACAGCGCGGACCACCCATCGAACACGATTGTTAGTATATCCTAATACACATGGTATTGACGGGTGGACGGATCGGCGTCGTCGGACCGACCCCCGATGGGGGAGAGTCGCGCTCGCGGGGATCGGGCCCGGCGGAGTCGAACTGACCCTCGACCGCGGACCGAACCCTTTTGAAAACACACGCCGTCAGCGGCGATATGAGCGATTTCGGGCTCGACCTCCGCGACGCCGAGGAGATGATCGAGTCGGAGGGGACGGTGGGGGACGTGGTCCTCGGGGTGCTCGACGGCGAGACCGAGCCCGAGCACTGGGTGCGGAACGTCGAGTACGGCAACGTGCTCGTGCTGGCCGTCGAGGGCGACCTGAACGAGCGCGCCGGGGGCTTCGCGCGCGACGTGAAGGACATGGGCGGGGAGTTGACCCACTTCCGGGGCTTTCTCGTCGTCTCCCCGCCGGGCGTCGACGTCGACACCGAGAGGCTGGGCTGACCGGTCCCGGCCGCAGTGGAGGCTCGACCGGACCGACCGGAGTCACCCGGAGAAGCGGTCGGTCTCCGCGCCGCAGTCGGCGCACACGAGCACGTACTCCTCCGTCGCCGTGTTCGCTCCGGCGCCGACGGCCTCCACCTCGTACTCCCGGTCGGTCTCCGCGCCACATTCGGGACATCGTTCGTCGATGACCGCCCCGTCGGCGTCCTTCGGCGCGCCGACCGCGAGGAACCGACACGGCTCGTCGCCGACCGCGACCGCCCGGTTCGGCGCGTCCCGCGGGACGAAGAACGCCTCGTCGGCGGCGACGCGATGGGTCCCGTCGGGCGTTTCGACGGCGAGTTCGCCCGCGATCACGTAGAACAGTTCCTCGTGGTCGGGATGGCGGTGATAGCCCCACGGCACGCGCTCGCCGGGTTCGGCCTCGTAGTAGTTGCAGCCGAACAGCGACGCGCCGACCGCCTCGTCCAGTTCGCGTTTCGCCCGCGTCGGGTTGGGCGTGTTCGGGACGTCCGCGACCGCGACGTGCCGGTAGTCGCGTTCGGCGGGGTCGCCGCCCGGGTCGGCCGCGTCGGCGTGCCCGCCGACCTCGCTCTCGGTTCCGTCGCCGGGTTCGCCGTCATCGCGCTCGGTTCCGGTCATCGGTCCGTCTCACCACCGTCCTCGTCGCCCGCGGGCACCAACACGAGGTGGTGACCGTCGGGATCGTACAGTTCGACGGACCCGTCGGGCGACTCCTGTGCCGTCACCGACGGGAGATCGCCGTACGCGTGGTCGGCGACGGCGGCTGGCTCGTGCACCCGGACCGCCAGATCGACGTGGACGCCGCCGCGGGCGTCGGCGAGCCCCAACTGCGGCTCCCACAGCTCGACGTCGAACTGGCGGTCGGCGCCGGCGGGGCCGCGCATCCGAACCCGCCGGCGCTCGTCGCCGCGGTCGACCGCCGAGAAGCCCAGCGCCGACCAGCAGTCGCTCGCGAGGTCGACGTTCGCGACCTCCAGCACGACCTCGAAGACCCCGACCAGTCCCGCGCCGGTCCCGTCGGGGGCGGTGCCGCCGATCTCCGGTGCGTGGCCGTCAGCGTCCTCCAGATACAGCGAGCGAAAGGAGCCGAAGTCGATCTCCGGGGCGTCCGGAAACCGCGCGCGCCACGCGGGGTACTCGCGGGCGGGCGTCTCGAACGCGAAGTGCGTGTGCAGGCCGCCGCGTGGAACCGAGTCCGGCCGGCGGAGCACGAACTCGGTGCCGCCGACGTCGAAGGCGCACTCGGTGGCGGTTCGACGGGTCGGGACCAGGCCGAACGTGTCGGCGTACCACGTCGCGGCGCGCCCGAGGTCGGTCACCTCCAGCGCGAGCGACGCGAGCGCCGGCCGCGGCTGCGTCGTCGCGGGTCGCGTCGTCATCTCGTCCGCCCCTCCGGCGGCACCCCACTTAAGCCCGCGGCGCTCCTGTCACCGTGCATGCCGATGAAAGGCTCCGGCGACGCCGACCTCACCGTGATCGACGAGTTCGACGGCGGCGTCGGCTGGATCGCCCACCCCGACGAGACGATGGAGCGCGCGAGCCACGCCCTCTCGGTCGACGGCGACGTGTGGGTGCTGGACCCCGTGGACGCCGAGGGCGTCGACGACCTCCTCACGGACCTGGAGGGGGAGGTTGCCGGTGCCGTCGTCTGTCTCGACCGGCACAAGCGCGACGCCGCGACGGTCGCGACCCGCCACGACGTGCCCGTGTACGTACCCGATTGGATGACCGGCGTCGCCACGAAGCTCGACGCGCCCGTCGAGCGCTTCGGCCGCGAGCTCGGCGGGTTGCAGGCGGTCACGGTACGCGACTCGTCGATCCCGCCGTGGCAGGAGGTGGGCCTGTACGACGAGGACGGCGGCACGCTGTACGTCCCGGAGTCCGTCGGCGCCTCCTCGTACATGCGCACGGGTGCGGAGACGCTCGGCGTCCATCCGATGCTCCGGCTGTTCCCGCCGCGCCGCTCGCTGTCCGGGCTGGACCCCGAGCGAGTGTTGTGTGGCCACGGGGCCGGCGTCATGACGGACGCCGGGCGCGAGCTCGCGGCCGCGCTCGACAGTTCGCGCGGGAACGCGCCGGGACTGTACGCGAAGGCCATCGGGCAGTTCCTCGGGTGAGCGTCCCGCCGTGAGTCCCACAGCCGGCGGAGGCGGCGCCGCCGACGCCGTGGGTGGCCCGGACGACGCCGTGTCCCACACCGAACCCGCGGCCGTCCACATCACCGCCGACCTGCTCGCCCTGCTGGTCGAGCGCGCGGCGGACGCCGACCCGGAGGCGGAGAACGTCGTGCTGGACGCGACGCCCGCGGGCGAGTTGGTCGACCCGCCCGGGGATCTGGACCCGTCGACGCCCGTGCTCACGCACTTCTACTTCCCGGCCGCCGCCGGTTCCGTCTCGGCGGTCTTCGGAATGGATCTGGGTCGGCCGCCGGGGCGCGCGCGGTTCCTCTCGCACCCCCGCGGCGACCGGCGGCTCACCGAGGAGGACGACCTCGCGGCCACGGTGCTGGTGGCGGTGCCGCCGTACGGCTCCGAGGACGTGACCGCGTACGACCGCCGAGGACGTCGGCGGAAGCTGATCGTCGTGGACGCGCATCCCCCCGAGGAGGGGATCGAGGAGTGAATGTGTATGTGAGTGAGTGTGTGAGAGAGTTGGGAAGTGAAGGAGTGAGTCGGTGAGCGAGTGAGGAGGGGACGGACCGAACCGAACGCCGCGACCGCGGTCCTACTCCAAGTAGCCGAGATCGCGGAGTTGTTCCGTGATCTCCTCGAACTGGGCCTCCGACAGCGACCCCTGCTTCTGGTGTTGGATCACGATGCTACGGAGGAGAAACCGCACGAGATCCGAGGTCGACGAGAAACTCGTCCCCTCGAGCGTCTCATCGACGCGCTCGGCGAGGCCCTTCGGGATGGAGACGGTGGTGTAGTCGGTCATGAGTCGGGGAACGGGTGCGCGACCGATAAGCGCGACGGAGCCGACGACGGCGACGGCCGCTTGACGGAACGACCCCCCCGGCGCGCCGACCCGCGTCCGCGGGCCCGTCCGCTTTAGTCCCCGGGGCGGCAACGCCGCGTAATGGCAGCCAGACCGCCGCAGGGAGACTCGGACGAGCCCGAATCTATCGAGTTCGGCATCGCGGCGCTGGACGCGCGCCTCGACCGAGCCGGCGTGCAGTTTCCGGTGACGACGGAGGAGTTGATCGCGTCGATGGCGAACACCGGCGTTCCCTACGACGCCGCGGGCAACACGCTCGATATGGCGGAGGTGCTCCGCGAGCTCCCCGAGGAGCGGTTCGAGACCGAGCGGGACCTCCTCAATCGGCTCCATCCGATCTTCGAGGACCGGCGACGCAGCGGCGCGGGGTCACTGCTCGGGCGGGTCCGCTCGATCCTGCCCTTCTGAGTCGTCCGGAGCGTCGACGGTCGACGACCGTCGAGACGCGACGTCGGCGGGATCGGACTCCCGCTCGAGCGCCTCGACCCGGTCGAGGGTCTCCCCGTGGAGCGTGACGACCAGGTCGGAGAGCACGCCGAAGATGAGCAACTGTACGCCGAGGATGATCCCGACGCCCGCGACGAGCGCGAGGACGTTGTGGGAGATGCTGTTGGCGAACCAGTCGTAGGCGACGTACGTAGCGATTATCGCGCCCGCAACCCCGGACACCGCTCCAGCGCTCCCGAAGTAGAACAGCGGGTTCGAGGTCTTCGCCTGCCGGTAGATCGCCATCAGGATGATCCCGCCGTCGCGTACCGGATGGAGGTTCGTGTTCGAGCCGTCCGGGCGCGGGAGGTACGTGATCGGGACGACCGACGTGCGGACGCCGTGGCGCGCACACTCGACGGCCAACTCCGTCTCGATGCCGAAGCCGTCCGAGGAGAGCCGGAGACGCCGGAAGGAGTCGACGGTGAATGCGCGGTACCCCGAGAGGATGTCGCCGTAGTCCTCACGGTGGATGATCGAGAACAGTCCGTTGAAGATACTGTTGCCGACGCGGTTCAGCCCGGTCATCGCGCCCTCGTGCATGTCCGCGAAGCGGTCGCCGATGACGTGCTCCGCGGTGCCGCTTCGGAGCGGTTCGAGCATGGCGTCCGCGTCGCTCGCGCGGTAGGTGCCGTCGGCGTCCACCATGAGGACGACCTCGGCGTCGACGTGCTCGCGGACGGCCTCACGGATCGCCTGACCCTTGCCCGACCCGGACTGGACCTCGACGCGCGCACCTGCGTCGCGGGCGTGCTCCCGGGTGTCGTCCGTCGAGCCGCCGTCGATGACGAGGACGTCCTCGAAACCGTGCTCGCGGAAGTCCGTAACGACATCCGCGACGGTGGCCGCCTCGTCGTACGCGGGGAGGAGGACGCAGACGTCGTCGGTCATGTGTGTGTGGGGTGGAGTTGGTGGTGAGTTATGGGTTTCGGGAGCGACCCCGGAGAGTCGTCGCCGGCGGACCGAGGCTGGACCGTCCGACCGCTGTCGTTTTGTAGGGTGTCGGCCAACCACGGGCCATGCGAGCGCGTCGTCTCTTCGCCCGGCTGGCGGGGCTGGTGAGTCTCACTGGCCTTCCGTATCTTCTGTACGGCCTGTTGTACCTCGTCCGCAATCCCGAGGGATCGCCCGCCGAGAAGGACCACAACGCCGAGCCGACGGTGAGTGTCGTGCTCCCGACGTACAACGAGGAACGGATCGTCGAGTCGAAGCTAGAGGGGATCTGTGGGTGGGACTATCCGCTGGAGAAGTTGGAGATCGTCGTTGTCGACTCCAGCGACGACGTGACACCGGAGATCGTTCGTGAGTTCTTCGACGATCGCGACGCGCCCGAGTTGCGCCTGATCGAGGAGACGGAACGCCGTGGCCTCGCCGTCGCGCTCAACGAGGCGTACACCGCCGCGAGCAACGAGGTCGTCGTGAAGACGGACTGTGACTCGAAGGTCGCTGAGGACGCGCTGCGGGAGGCGGTCGCGAACCTCGCTGACCCCGAAATCGAGTCGGTAACGGGCCGAAACGCCGAGGTGCTCGGCGGCAGCGAGGTCGAGCGCGGCTACCGTGACGTGCAGGCGCGGATACAGACGCTGGAGTCGCATGTCGACTCGACGTTCATCTTCCACGGGCCGTTCTCGGCGTTCGAGCGCGACTCGATCGTCGCCATCGACGAGGACTCCATCGCCGACGACACCGAGTTGGCTCTGAAGATACGAAAGAACGGGGGGCGGGTAATCTTCGACCCCACGATACGGTACAAAGAGGCGAGCCACTCCGGGTTCCGCAAACGCCGGACACAGAAGGACCGTCGGGCGATGGGGCTGCTGCGGTTGCTGTGGCGACAGCGGGATATGCTCGGTCGCTACGGCGGCTACGGGACGGTAGTGTTGCCGTTCAACTGGTGGTTCATGGGTGTGTCGCCGACGTTGGTGATGGCCGGTACGGTGTCGGTGTCGGTTGGGGCGATCGCGGTCGGCGGGCCGTTCGGGCTGAGTGTGCCGGTGGCTCTGGGAGCGATCGTGTGGTTGGGGGCTCGTGATTCGCTGGGGTCGTTACAGCCGGCGTACGCGTTGTTCGACACGCAGGTGTCGCTGTTCCGGGCGGCTGTGAAGTTGTTGTGCGGAGAGGGTGACGGTACCTGGGATATCGACGCCGAGTTGCGGGAGGCGTTCGAGGACTGATGCGCGTTCTCCAGGTGACTCACCGGTATCCACCACAGACCGGCGGGGTCGAAACCCACGTGAGAGAAGTGAGCGAACGCTTGGTCGATCGAGGGCATCACGTCACCGTCGTCAGTGCGGACGCCGGCAGTTCGGGTCACCGCAGAGAGCGGCGCGAGGGTGTCGTGGTTGAGCGAATGTCGGCAGTCGCGCCGGGTGGGACAACGCATGTCGCACCCGGCGTCTTTCGAGCAGTGCGGGAAGCCGACGCGGACATCGTCCACGCACACAACTATCACGCAATACCCGCGTTGTTCGCAGCGCTGGGGACCGACGGTGACCCGTTCGTTCTCACAACCCACTACCACGGCCGGAGCGCGTCCTCGCTCAGGAACCTGCTCCTGACGGCGTACCGGCCGGTCGGTCGGCGGGTCGTTCGCGGCGCTGATCGGGTGATAGCGGTGAGCAACTGGGAGAAACGCCGACTGCAGTCCGACTTCTCTGTCGACGCGGCTGTCATCCCCAACGGACTCGACATCGCTCGGTTCGCGAACGCGACTCCGACCGATCGACCGGAACCGTACCTGCTGTGCGTCGGCCGGCTGGAGAGGTACAAAGGTGTCCAACACGTCATCAGGGCGTTACCCGAACTGGAGGGCTTCGATCTGCTCGTCGCCGGGACCGGTCCGTACCGAGAGGAGTTGGAACGGGTCGCGACGGCGGAGGGCGTACGAGACCGAACCGAGTTCCTGGGGTTCGTCGACCACGACCGACTTCCAAGGCTGTACGCCGGTGCGTCGGCGTACCTCCTACTCTCGTCGTTCGAGGCGTACGGGATGACGGTCGCCGAGTCACTGACTGCGGGGACACCGTGTGTCGTTAGGCGGGGGAGCGCACTCGACGACTGGACCAGTGACTCGGGGGTCGTCGGAGTGGAGGGCGTCGACTCGCGGCTGATCGCTGAAGCGGTCGAAGCGGCACGATCGAGAGATCCGGACCCCGGTTCGGTGCAGTCCTGGGACAGCGTCGTCGACGAGTTGCTGATGGAGTACAATCAGGTGACTGGCTGACCAACCGGAACACCGACCGTCGGCGTCACCATGTGAGTCCCTCGTAGACGAGTCCGTCCCTGCGCTCGATGCAGTGACGACCGTCGATGACCACCGGAGTCGACATCGCGTCGAACTCCTCGTTCAGTGCGGCATACTCGGCCCAATCGGTCACGACCAAACAGGCGTCCGCGCCCGCCAGGGCTTCCTCTGGACGCCTCGCGTACTCGATCGCGGAGAAGCGGTCACGCATCCGTTCAGACGCGGCGGGGTCGTGGGCTACGACATGCGCTCCGCGGTCGATCAACCCCTCGATGACGGGGATCGCGCGACTGTTTCTGATATCGTCGGTACCGGGCTTGAACGCCAGTCCGAGCACGGCTACCCGCTCACCCTCCACATCGACGTGCCGGTCCAAGAGGCGGAGAAAACGCCGGGGCTGATCCTCGTTGACCCGGACAGCAGCGTCGAGCAGCGGTGGTTCGTACTCGTGCTCCCGCCCGGCGGCGATGATGGCATTGGTGTCCTTCGGGAAACAGCTTCCACCCCATCCGAGTCCACTGTCCAGAAACGACCGCTCGATCCTGGAGTCGAGCCCCATGGCGTCCGCGACCTCATACATATCAATATCGAACGCCTTGCAGATGTTGCCGAGATCGTTCGCGATCGACACTTTCGACGCGAGAAAGGCGTTGTTAGCGTACTTCATCATCTCCGCAGTCTTCGTATCCGTCGTGACGATCGGCGGGTCACCGGCACGGTCGGCGACCGGGTCGAACAGTTCGCGCATCGCCGCGAGCGTCCGTTCGTCCTCGGCGCCGAGCACGAGTTTGTCCGGCGAGAGGAAGTCGTCGACCGCCGAGCCCTCGCGGAGGAACTCCGGGTTCATTCCGATGCCCAACTGCTCACCGAGCTCCTTCCCGGCCGCCTCAGCGATGGTCGGCCCGATGACATCGACCGTGCTCTTGGGGACGACCGTACTCTTGACCACGACGACATGCCGGCCACTCTTCTCTCGGAGGGTCTCCCCCAACGTCCGTGCTCCGCCCTCCATGACGGAGAGGTCGATGCTCCCGTCTTCGTTTTGCGGCGTCGGCAGGCACAGCATCGTGAGCTCCGTGTCGAGGACGGCGTCGTAGTCGGTTGTCGCACGTAGTCGGCCGGTGCTTCCCGGTCCAGCGTGCTCATCGATCAACTCCTGCAGGCCGTCTTCGTGGATCGGGGCGGTCCCATCGTTGATGTCGTCGACGATGTCGTCGGCGAGATCGACGTTCACAACGTCGTGTCCGCAGTCGGCGAAACAGGCTGCAACAGTCGTGCCGACGTATCCACTCCCGATAACGGAGAGTTGCATACCTCAACCATCGTGAAGGGTGGTCATGAATGGTCCGCTCACCAAGCGTCGGGCGGCTCGGTTCGCTCGGATCGGTCGTTTATCGGGACTCCCACCAGTCGACGAATCGGGAGATGCCCTCCTCGAAGTCGACCCGAGGTGACCAGTCGAGCTCCTCGCGAGCGCGTGAGATGTCCGAGACGTACACCTTCTGGTCTCCCTCTCTCCACTCGTCGAACGAGATGTCCGTTCGCATACCCGTCTCCCGTTCGAGGATATCGAGGAACTCGAGTAGGCTCGTCGTGTTCCTCGACCCCCCACCGACGTTGTACACCGCGGGCTTCCCCTCGGGGGCCGAGAGGAACGCGTCGTACGCACGAACGAGATCCTTCACGTACAGGACATCGCGCACCTGCTTTCCGTCCCCGAAGATCGTCAGCGGCTCATCACGGAGGGTGGAGATGGCGAAGTGGGCCACCCATCCCTGGTCCTCGTTGCCGAACTGCCGGGGGCCGTAGATACAGCTCATCCGAAAGGCCGCTGCGTCGACCTCGTTACGTTCCGCGTAGTCTTGGACGTAGAGATCCCCCGTGAGCTTCGAAACGCCGTAAGGGGTGTGCTCACAGTCGTCGATCGAGAGCGACTCCGGGATACCGTTGTCGAACTGCGGGTCGTCGTACCAGTAACGTGAGTTCTCTTCGCGGACGGGGATCTCGTTCACGTTGTCACCGTACACCTTGTTCGTCGACGCCATCACGACCGCGGGATCGCTCTCGGCCGTGCGAGCTGCTTCGAGTACGTTGAACGTCCCCTCCGCGTTCACCTCGAAGTCTGTCCGGGGGTCCTCGAGGGACGCCGTCACGGCCACCTGCCCCGCGGTATGGACAACAGCGTCGTGACCGTCCACGATGTCTGCGAGCCGTTCTGCGTCCCGTATGTCCGCCTCGACCAAATCGACCGATGGGTACGTGTCGCGGAGGTATTCCCAGTTATACGCAGCGGTGTTCCTGCTCTCGTCTGCGGTTTGGAGCGTGTCGACGCGGCTGAGGTTGTCGAGGGCCGTGACGTCGACGTCCCGCTCCGCGTAGAACTCCACCGCATGACTCCCGACGAACCCCGCGCCGCCGGTAACCAGAACTCGTTCGAGCGAACTCATGGATCCGATAAGTCGGAGGGTAAATAAAGAGGTTCCCACTCAGTCCGGACGGCCCTGACCGCGCCGTGGTCGCGTCAGTCCTCGCCGACCAACCCCTTGGACTCCAGTTCGGAGTGTGCTTCCTCGAATCTGTCCTCGGCGTCTTGATCGAGACCCCACTCGACCAACTCTCGCATCCCCTCCTCGAACCCGAATTCGGCCTCGAAGCCGATCTCCGAGGCTGCGCGGGTGGTGTCGGCGAAGCAGTGTCGAATGTCGCCCTGCCGGTAATCGTTCGCGATCTCCGGCGCGAGTTCTTCGTCCTTTCCGTACAGGTCGATCAAGGTATCGGCGACAGCTTCGATGGACGTGGGCGATCCGCTTCCGATGTTGATGGCCATGTCCGTCGCGTCGGACTCCGTCGCGAGCCGGTTCGCCCGGGCGACATCAGAGACGTGAACGAAGTCCCGCGTCTGTTGACCGTCCTCGAAGATCAGCGGTGGGTTGTCGTTCTTGATCCGACTGGAAAAGATCGCACACACTCCCGTGTACGGGTTGTCCAGCGCCTGTCGGCTTCCGAAGATGTTGAAGTAACGGAGGGCCACCGTCGGGATGTCGTACGCGCGCCCGATCGAGAGGCACATCTCCTCTTGATCCTTCTTCGTGATGGCGTAGATACTGGTGCTCTCTCGCGGCTTGCTCTCGGGCGTTGGTTCTGGTTCCAGCGCCGTGTCGCACTCGGCACACCTGTGTTCCCACTCACCGCGAGCCATCTGTCCGTCCTCGCGCGGGGACGGGTGTCTGGTCTCGCCACACGTCGGGCACCGGTACCTGCCCTCGCCGTAGATCGACATCGAGGACGCGACGACCATTCGCTCGAGGTCGATCTCCTCGTTGACCACGATGTCGAGGACGCGCGCAGTTGCGAGGGTATTGACATCGACGTATTTCTCGATCTCGTACATCGACTGTCCGACGCCGACGGCGCTGGCTTGATGATTTAATACGTCGGCCGATTCTAGCAGATCTGTCATCAGTTCACGATCCCTGATGTCGCCCCAGACGTACTCGGCGTCGTCGTTCAGATAGTCCGGCTCGCTCTCGTGAACCTGATCGGTGAGGTTATCGACGACGGTCACGTCATACCCCGCGTCGACGTACTCGTCGACGATGTGGCTGCCGACGAACCCCGCACCGCCGGTTACAAGCACGTGAGTCATGCCTATCGGTAGCGAACCCGGTAGTAAAAACAACGCGGTACACCGGCCGCCAGAGATCGGTGTAGCGGGTCTCGAGAAGTCAGAGTCGGTCTCGGAACCACGCAGCGGTCCGGTTCAGTCCAGACTCGAGCCCGACGGAGGGTTCCCAGTCGAGAAGCCTCGTGGCTCGCGAGATATCGGGCCGACGGACCTGTGGATCATCTTCCGGGAGCTCGCGGTAGGCGATCGCAGAGTCGCTTCCGGTGACCTCGATCACCGTCTCCGCGAGGTCACGGATCTCGATCTCGTGGGTGTTTCCGAGGTTGATCACTTCACCGGAGGCGACTGACTCGCTGGCTTCGGCGAACGCACGGATCCCGTCGACGAGGTCGGAAACGTAACAGAAACTCCGCGTCTGGCTGCCGTCGCCGTACACCGTGAGATCGTCGCCGTGCAGCGCTTGGGTGAGGAAGTTCGGCACGGCTCGTCCGTCGTCGGGACGCATTCGTGGTCCGTACGTGTTGAATATCCGCACGGTTCGGATGTCGACCTCGAACTGCCGGTCGAACGCGACCGCGAGCGCCTCGCCGAACCGCTTGCTCTCGTCGTATGGCGCGCGCGGCCCTCGAACGTTGACACTCCCGTTGTATTCCTCGTGTTGGGGGTGTACATCCGGGTCGCCGTATATCTCACTCGTCGAGGCCAGAATCGTGGTCGCATCGTGTTCGCGTGCGAACCTGAATGCGTTTTCCGTCCCGACGCTGTTCGTGAGGGCGATCTCGACGGCGTGTGAGCCGAAGTCATCGGGGCTGGCCCGAGAAGCAAAGTGATAGACGGCGTCGACGGATTCGAACTCGGGAAACGGCTCCCTGACGTCGTGTTCTCGGCTGTGGAACCGCGCGTCGTCGATCTGTGCAAGGTTGTCCGGTCGGCCGCTCCCGAAGTTGTCGAGCGACGTCACCCGGTACCCATCGTCCAGCAGTCGTTCGACGATGTGGCTCCCGACGAAGCCCGCTCCACCCGTAACGACCGCGTGCTTCTCCGACATGTTAGAACGAGATCGTACTGTTGTCGCCGATGTTGAGTTCGTTCGCCTCGCCGAGAACGTGGGCGTTGTCGCCAACGATGCTCTCCTCGAGATTAACTCCCTCGATACGGGCCTCCTGTCCGACGATCGTCTCGCTGACGATGCTGTCGACAACAGTGGCGCCGTCGTCGAGCGAGACGTTCGGACCGACGACGCTCCCCGAGACTGTCACGTCGGAACCGAAGTCGACGGGTGGAATGACGACCGAGCCGTCGGGTTCCTCAGCAAGGTCGGAGTCGATGTGGCGGAGGAGGACTCGGTTCGCTTCGAGCAGCGTTTCCGGACGACCGCAGTCGTACCAGTCTTCCACCTCGAACGCGCCGAACACGGCACCGTCGTCGATCATCCGCTGGAGGCCATCAGTCAACTGGTACTCGTTGCCCGCACCACGGAGATCTCGTTCGACCAGTTGGCGCAGCGACCTGAACAGCTTCCGGGAGTTTTCGATGATATAGACGCCACTTATCGCGTAGTTGGACGGAGGATCCTCCGGTTTCTCTACCAGCCCAGTAATGCGGTTGTCGTCGCTCAGCTCGACGACTCCGTAGTGTCTGGGCTCGTCGACGCGTTTGACGCCGATAGTCGCGTCTGGATCGTGTAGGTCATCGTGTTCTTCGAGGAACATTTTATACCCGTTCTCGAACAGCATGTCACCGAGCGCGATGAGCATTGGTTCCTCGCCGACTGCCTCGGCCGCCTGAAGGACGCTGTGCCCGAGTCCTTCGGCGTTCCGTTGTTCCACGTACTGGAAGGTAAAGCGGTCCTCGAACGCGGTCTGGGTGTACTCGACGATCTGGTCCTGCATGGGACCGCCGACAACGAGAACGACGTCGTCGATCCGGGTCTCCGCGAGACTCGACAGGATGTGTCCCACGACGGGACGACCCGCCACGCGGACCATCGCCTTCGGTTTGGTGTGCGTCTGTGGATAGAGACGCGTTCCTTGTCCCGCAGCCGGAATGACTGCCTGCATGAGTCGGTAAAGCCCCAACCACGGTAAAAGAGCACCGCTCCATTCCAGCACCACGTTCGACAGACCGAGTAGGTAAGAGTTTTAGCGGGCCTCACTTTTTGACGATGTAATGGACGTATCGTTGGTCGTGCCGGCACACAACGAGGAAGGCTCGCTCACCGCGCTGGTTGAGCGAGTTACCGAGACCCTCTCGCGGTCGAGGTTCGAACACGATCTCGAGTTGGTCCTCGTCAACGACAACAGCACCGACCGGACCGGCGAGATCGCCGACTCACTGGCCGCCGAGTATCCGGTCGTCCGGGTCATCCACCGGACGGACGACCCGGGATTCGGGAACGCGATCAAGGCGGGTCTTGTGGCAGCCAGCGGAGACGTTCTCATCCCCTTCATGGGGGACCTGTCGGATGACCCGGCGGACATCCCGGCGCTCGTCGCGGCTATCGAGGACGGGTTCGATGTCGCTTACGGTTCACGGTTCACCGAGGGTGGCGCCGTCGACGGATACCCGCCAGTAAAGTACACCTATAACCGTGCGTATAACAATCTGATCAGGCTTCTGTTCGGTGTCCAAGCGAAAGACGTCACCAACGCCTTCACGGCGTACCGTCGCGAGGTCATCGAGGAGATCGGGGTGGAGAACCTCTCGTCGGACAGTTTCGACCTAACCGCGGAGTTGCCGCTTCGCGCACACATCCACGGTTTCACGAGCACCGAGGTCCCGGTGTCGTGGCGGAGTCGCGAGGCCGGCGTCAGCAAGCTCAACGCCACCAAGAAGGGTCCGCTGTACCTGAAACGGCTAGCCGAGATGTTCGTCGTCGGTAATGCGGTCGGGATAAAGGATGTGTTCGGCTCCGTCACGAGCGAACGGCCCGCGCGTGTCTTGGGGGCGTCCGCGTTCGGAGTCATCATCCTGTTCGCACTCTTCTCGCTCTCCGGCTTCGAAGAAGTGTTCACGATCCTCACGCGGACCCGGTTCGAGTGGCTTCCGGTAGTTGCGGGGGTATACTTTATGTCGATGCTGTTTCGGACGTGGCGGTATCGGGTACTGCTACGAACGGCGGGCCACCTGGTCGACCGTGGGGGCGTGTTCAGGTGTATCATGACCGGCTGGTTCATCAACTTCCTTATCCCTGCCCGTGCCGGCGATGCGGTCAGAGGGCTCGCGTTGAAGTCGACCGAGGACGTTCCGTTCGGAGTCGCGACCGGCCTCGTCGTCGTCGAGCGGCTCATGGACATGCTCGTCCTCGGAACGACGATGCTCCTCGTCGCTACGTTGTTCCTCCGAACGAGCCGCGCGAGCGTCCTCGCGTATGGTGCACTCGGCATCGCGGGAGTGTTAGCCGTCGGCCTGTTGGTGGTCTACCTCCTCGACGACTACATCGGCGCGCTGCTTCAGGATCGGTTCCCCCAGATCCGTTCGGGGTTGGAGGCGCTGAACGAATCGCTCGCTCGGACCGCCAGTAACCCCTACGCCGTCGTGTTAGCGCTGCTGTTGAGCGTGCCCGTGTGGCTGTTCGAGACCGGGACGATTCTGGTGAGCGCCCGTGCGCTTGGCGTCGATCTGTCCCTGCTCGCGACTGTGACGGCAGCCGTCGCCGCGTTCGTCTCACAGGCGGTCCCCGTGACGCCGGCCGGAATCGGGACGTACGAGGCGACGATCGCGGGCATCCTCACCCTGTTCGGCATCGATACCAGTACGGGGACCGCGCTGGCCCTCGTCGATCACTTCGTACGTGTCGTGCTCGTGTACATCATCGGCGCGATCAGCACGGTACATGTCGTGTTCCGATCTAGATCGTACTTCAGAGCTAAGGAGACGAGTGACACGGGGGAGTCGAGCATCGACACAAAGAACACTGGCGGCAGTCGCGATTGACGGACCCGATGACGGGAGATCCGGAATCGAGCGCCGAGTCAAACTCGCTCGCGGATACTATCCGTCGACAGCTGACACCGGGTCGAGTGACTGTCGCGGTCGCGGCAGCCTTTGTTTGCTATCGTCTGTGGCTGGCGACGCAGTCCGGGTTCGGGTTCCACCACGGATGGAACGAGGGTCACTACGCGCTCATTGCGCGCGGGTACCTCACGCATCCGCTCGTACCACAGTACGGCCCCGGTGCACCTCGCTACAGTGTCCCGCCGCTGTTCCCATATCTCGTGGCGGTGTCGTTCGAGCTGTTCGGACAGTCCACGCTCGCTGCCCGGTTCCCGAGCGTACTCGCCGGAGGAGGGACGATCGTCGCGACGTATGGGCTCGGCCGGCACCTGTACGACGATCGAGTGGGGGTAGCGTCTGCGATCCTACTGGCATTGCTGCCGATGTTCGGGTTGTACGCTGGACGGGCGCAGACGGACGTCCTGTTGACGTTTCTGTTCACTGTCGCGATCTGGCTGGTCGTCTCCGGGTTCGACGCGGAGATGGCGGGGACCGGGTATCGCCGCGTCCTACTCGCAGGGATCGTCCTCGGCGCCGCCTTCACGGCCAAGCAACCCGCAGTACTCGCCGTTCCCGTCGTCGCCGTGTGGCTGTTGTCGCAACACCGATACGATCGCGATACGCTCCGCCGGGGCGTTGTCTACGGGGCCGGGACGATCATCGGCCTCCTCCCGTTCGCGATTTGGGCGTATCTGAACTTCCGTCTCGCGCCCGAGCAGTTCGTCGGGACGTGGCGACACGAACTGTTCGGCCGAACGGCACCGTTCGCGAACCTCCCGCTCATCGCGGCTGTCGGGGTCGGTTTGGGGATAACACCGGCGGTCGGCGTTCTCGCTGCCGGTCGCGCGTGGATGGACTCCGCTGATACACTCAGGGGGCTTCGCACGGACGCAGCCGAGGCGACTCGGCGGCTTCCATCCTCAGTGTCGGTGGAGACGGTCTGGCTGGTTGTCGTTGGCGCGTTCGTGTTGTACCGAACGCCACACGGTCATCAGTACTACGTCGTTACATTGACTCCCGCCGTAGCCATCCTAGCTGTCCGAGGGTTCGCGACCGCGAGAACTTGGGCCCCGCGAGCACTCGGTCGGCCCGATTCGAGACGAGCGATCACCGTCATCGCCGCGGCGGTGCTACTGGTGTCGACACTGGGGGGAACAGCGGTCCTATACGAATTCTCGGGCGAGTATTCGGCGTCGGAGGGATCCGGATCTACCGTCGTTCCCGAGACCGCGAATGGGATAGCGGCCCTCCAAACGGAAGGTTCGACCGTGTACGTCCCCTCCGGGTATCAGCCGCAGTTCCGTTGGTACCTCAGAGGCGACGTCCCGATCGGATCGATCAAGCCGTACGACCCCGCCTCGCTGACACCCGCTCGGGTCCAACGCATGACGAACGAGACCGACGACACGACGTACCTCGTCGTTCCGGACCCGATCTGGGGACCCGGCGGTGATCTGGACGAACGACGGGTGTTCCGAAGCGACCCGTACGAACCGACGCTCGTCACACCGCTGTCACCGGTTATTAGGACGAACTCGAAGCTCGGATACTACGTGGGCGACCGGCGGCTCGCGGTGTACCGACTCGACCGCAACGACAGTTCCTGATCACGCGCCGGCCTCTCGCCAGTCGCGAACGGCCGACCGCAGCGTCATCCGAGTGCTCCGGCTGACAGCGAGTAGGACCACCGCGTACATCGAGGCACCAAGCAGCAGCAACACTGTCAACCGGACCCAGCCGTCGCCGGGGAGAGCGTTGTCGATCACCCACACCGAGACCCCCATGACGCCCGCTGCACCGGCCTGTTCCAGTAACTCCCGCGGGAACAGCCGGATCCCGTCCACCTCCCGGCGGACAACCCACGCGGCCGCGAGGTATCGGAGCGCCTCCGCGAGGACAGTCGCGGCGACGATTCCGACCGTACCGTACTCCAGCGTGAGTGCGATCCCGACGAGGACGTTGACGCCCAACGCGGCGACGGCGATCCGCATGTCCACGTCCGGCCTGTCGAGACCCCTGAGCGCGTGACTCAGCGGTCGGTTCTGCGTCATCAACACTCTGGCGGCCGCCAAGCCGATCAGCAGCGGTGCTGCGCCGGCGTACTCAACGCCGTAGACGACAGTGACAAGCGAGGAGGCGACGACGACCGCTCCAGCCAACAGTGGGAGCGAGAGCACGCTCGAGAACATCAACGCGTTCTCGATGTCCGTCGCCACCGGCTCCGACCTGCTCCGAAGCGCACTCACGCGTGCCATCAACCCGCTCGCGACGACCTCGGAGACGAACGTGGCTGGGACGACGAGCGTGAACGCGACTTGGTAGTCACCGACAGCAGCCGCGGAGACGAGAGCACCCAACAGGAGGATGTCGAAGTTATCGAAGGCCGTTGTGAACAACGTCGAAGGGATACTATACCGTGCGAACGAACCGATACGGCGGACAGTTTGGCGTGTGGGAAGCGCCGGTGTCGTTCCCAGCGAGTACGCGAGTACCGGAACGACGACCAACGAAGCGGCCGTGAGGCCACCAACCATCCCGGCGGCGCCTAAGCCGACACTCACGAGGAGAAACTGACCACCAAGCGTGAGGTACGACCGCACGGCGTCGATCCACGTTGAGCGTCCCAATCGACCGGTCGCCTCGAAGAGCCGCTCGATCGCCTCATACAGCGTGATTCCGGCGAACAGGATCACGAGGAGACCGCCCGCGTTTCGAACACCCAGTTCACTCCGGATCGGCGCGGCGAACGCGAGGGCAACGAGAGCGAAGACCGCGAGCGCAAGGACGTACCACACCAAGACCGCGCCGACCACCTCCCTCCGGTCCTCGCTGGTCTCGGAGTACCGCTTCTTCGCCGCCTCGGCCCATCCCGAGACCGGTCGGTTCGCGATCCGGACCACCGTGAGGAGGAGATAGAACCCGCCGAAGGAAGTGGGACCGAGTTCGCGTGCGAACACGATCGTTCCGACGAATCCGCCGAGAGCCATGGTGAACTTCGCCGCGGTGCCCTTCAGGGCCTCGCCTCCCTGACTAACGGCCGTCGCGTCGTCACTGTCCGTAGTCACAAATAGCCCAAGTCCTCCAACCGGGACGCCATCGCTTGGTCGATGTCGTCGTAGGCGCTTCCGGCACCCGCCTGCACCGAGTCGACGCGCTGGTCGATGAACGCACGGAGCTGCGACGCCTGATTCGACTCCTTCGCGCGTACGTCGTTCGTCTCATGTGGGTCGCGTTCGAGGTCGTACAGTTCCTCCCGACCGTGCACCTCGTCGCGGATGAACTTCCACGCAGAGTTCCGCACCGAGAACAGTCGCTCGTCCTCGTGGAGGAACTCGCTGGGAGCGACATCGCGTTCGGTTTGCCCCGTCTCGAGCGAACGGGCGACGGAGTTTCCGACCATCTCTTCCGGGACCGGTGCGTCGGCCATCGTCAGGATCGTCGGTGCGAGGTCAAGGTACGACACGCTGGAGTCAACGGTGTCGACGTGTTTCCGGGGTTCGTCGGCCGGCGGCTTGATTATCAGGGGAACGTGGACGAGCTCGTCGTAGAGTTGCGGTGAGTGACCCAGCGACCCGTGTTCGAGGAACTCGTCGCCGTGGTCACTCGCGAACACGATCAGCGCGTCGTCGTACACACCCGCGTCCTTGAGTCCGTCGAGGAGCCGACCGACGGCATCGTCGACCCGGTGAACTTGGGCGTCGTACAGCGCGCGCAGGTCGCGGATGTCACGTTCCGAGACATCGGGATCGGCACCGTCCCGCTTGACGACGTCGATCAGTGCCGCGAGGCGGACCCGTCTCGCCGACGATAGCGACGGCACGAACGGGAGGTCCATGTACTCCGGTTCGGGGTAGTACGGGTGGTGCGAATCCATGTAGTGGACCCAGTGGAACGTTCTGGCGTCGTCGCCGAACCCCGCGTCGTCGAGCACCGCCTCGGTGATCGGTCCGGCACGCGTGTACGGGGGGTCGATGAAGTTCTTCAACTCCTTCGCGTGATCGTGGACTCTGGGGTACGCAGTGAGTGTAGACTTCACTCGCTTCATGATCCGCTCGCCGAGCCCGCTCCTCCCGTGGATATCGGCGTCGTCGTCGCTCGCACCGGTGAAATCCTCGAACACCTCGAACCCGCGGTCGAAGCCGTAGTGGCTGGAGAGGAACGGGTTCGAGTGAAACCCCGCGGTTCGGTACCCGACGTCCGACAGTTCCGCTGTCAACGACGGTCTCCCCTCGGTCGTCTCCGCTCCGTCGAGCGGGTACGTCGAGGTGAACGATCCGAGGAACGAGTAGATCGTGGCGGGGGCAGCGGCGGCCGCCTCGGTGAACCGGACCCCGTCGGCGGCGAGACCGTCGATGTTCGGAGTCAGTCCGCGGCCGTCGTTGCCGCCGAACGCTCCGACGGCGTCGTACCGAAGCGAGTCCACCGTCACCAGATAGATAGGCACGGAACGCGGTGAGCCGGCTGAAGTCACGGTAGGGATTCGTGGACCGGCCGTGTTGAGTGCTTCTATCTCTGCGATCCCGCGTTCCCCGCCGGTCGACGATCGGTCATGGTCACTCCGTGGTCGACACGGACCGGTAGGCGTCGATCTGCGCAGCGATGCGTTCGTCCGGGCCGAACTCGGCTTTCACGTGCGTCCTCGCGGACTGTTCCATGCTGCCGTCGAGAACGTCCTCGATTCCCCGGGCAATCGCGACAGACGAGACCGCTACCCGGCGGCCAGTCTCGCCGTCGACGACCGTCTCGGTCATCGGTGGGACATCATGAACGACTGGCGGAGTCCCGCAGGCCATCGATTCGATCGGTATCATCCCGAACGATTCGAGGACACTGGGGAACACGGTCACGTCCGCCGCCGCGTAGTACGCCGGCAGGTCACCGTCGGGAACGTACCCGATGAACGTGATCCTGTCCTCGACGCCGCGGTCACGCGCGACCGCGACCACGCGACGGAGATACGGGTCGAGTTCGGACGTCGTCTTGGGAAGCCCGTCCGCGCTGTCGAATCCGTCGCCGATCGGGCCGAGCACGGCGAGTTGAACTGGCCGTTCTACCTCCGCCAACGCCTCGACTGCTCTGTGAAGGCCCTTGTGCGGCACCTTTCTGCCGGCGTACAGCGCGACGGGCCCGTCGGGAAGTTCGACCGATCCGCTCGGAGTCGCGTCGGGAGTGTACGTCCCTGTCTGAACGAAGTTGTACATCGTCGTGCGACGCCCGGAGACGTTTGGAACCGTTCGGTCGATCCACTCGCCGTGCGCGTTGCTCACGCTGAACACCCGCCTCGCCTTCCGGAACGCGACCCTCGCTTCCAGGCGTCTGATCTGCGTGTCCAGTTCCCAGCGAACCCCGTGGAGGAAGTCCAACTCCGGGATGAACTCTTGTTCACGACGCCACGGGTGGGCGTTGTGCTCCGTCACGACCGTCGGAACGTCCTCCGGTGCGTCAAACCCGATCAGATGCGGATAGAAGTGAGCGTGGAGCACGTCGAATTGCGACTCACGGTGTCGGTCGCGGACTGCGTCGGTCAGTCGTCTGCCGAACCGAACTGCCGGGACAACGTGGGAGGGTGGTCGTTCGATCGGCGTCGTGATCGTGACGAGCGTTACGCCCTCGGCTGTTCGAACCGACCCGGGGTCCGAGCCGACGGTGAAGACGGTCGCTTCATGTCCGCGGGCACTCATCCCCGCGGCGTAGTCCATAACCAACTTTTCGATGGCACCGCGTCGCTCCGGGGTGATCGGGGCACGACCACCGACGAACCCGACGTGCATCAGCAGACCTCCCGGTACGCTGATTCTACGTCGTCGACGATCCGGTCCCACGAGTACCGCTCTTCGGCACGGGTTCGCGCCGCCCGCCCCATCTGACCGTCGTCCGCGAGGACGTCGATCAGCGCACCTGCCAGTTCGTCGTGATCCTCCGACGGAACGACGCGGCCGACATCGGTGGTGATGACCTCTGGGATCCCTCCCACGTCCGTTCCGACGACCGGTGTACCACTCGCCAAGGCCTCGAGCAGTACCATGCCTTGCGCCTCGAACCTCGACGGGAGTGCGAGGATATCCGCGGCGGCGTAGAGGTCACGGAGCTCGTCGTCAGGAATTTGTCCGGCGAGGACCACGTCCGACCCCAGTCCGGTCTGGTCGACCAAGCGCCTGATTCGACCGGTGTAGGTGTCTCCCTCGGAGCCTCCAAACATGTGCTTGTTCGGTCCCACGAGGACGAGTCGAACACGCTCGTCCGTCTCCTCGCGGACCCGAGCGATCGCGCGCACGAGAACGTCCACCCCTTTCGCTCTCACCAGCCGGCCGACGAAGAGGATCACTGGCTCGTCCCGAAGGTCATATCGTTCGCGCACAGCGGTCGTATCGGCCGACGGGTTGTAGTATTCCACGTCTACCCCGTTGGGAACGACGCGGGGGTCGGCACTCGTCCGTTGACGAACGCCGCTGGCGACCGCGTCGCTGACCGCGATTGGAACGTCGGACTTTCGCAGAAGTCGACCTTCGATCCTGCGGATAACCTGCCGCTCGTAGACGTTCGCGTCGGGAGCACACCACATCCCGTTGTGGCAGGTGTACGCGAACGGGACCCCCGATCGACGAGCGAGTCTGAGCGCTCTGGTACCCACGTACGCGTTGTGCGCATGGACGATGTCGGCCTCGGCCACCGCCGATCGGGCAGTTCCGAGCGCGACCGCCTGTAGGCCTTCGTTGAACACGTGATCCGCCCAGCCGTCGAGGAGACCGGTGGAGACGCTCGGAGCCCCGACACGCACGACATCGGCGCCGACGACGGTCTCCGGGTCATCTCGGTCGTACCGTCGGTCGACGAGCGTCACGTCGTGGCCGCGGTCGACCAGTTCGCCGGCGACCGATCTGATGTGCCGCTCGACCCCCCCGCCGAACTCGCCGTGAATGGGAACGATTCCGGCGGTAAAGTGGACGACCGACAGCTGTTCCGATCCCCGACCGGTCATCGGTCGGCGTAGTCGGCGACGAGTCCGAACCTCGCAAGCGCGAGTTTGGCCGCCGGGACGGCCGTTTTCCCCGGGTGTCGCCGGAAGAGATAGCTCAACCACTCGAGATGGCGCTCGGTGTCGAACGTCGTGTCCACGTCGTGGTGCGGAACAGTCCTCCGAGGGAGGGGACACAGCTTCGCACCGTACTTCTCACACTTCATGCAGAAGTCGGTGTCGCCGCCGTGTTCGCGTCCCTCGTCAAACCCGTCAACACCCTCCCAGAGGGACCGATGGAACACCATATAGCGTGTCAGCAGCCACCGCATCGGCCAGAAGTCCTCGAGCCCAACGAGGTGGTGTTGCTTCATTCCGTCGACCAGGATCGAGGTCAGCTTCGTCGGAAACGTGATGTCGTCGTCTGCGACCACGATCCACTCGCCGTTGGCACGCTCGACGCCCCGGTTTCGCGCGCGGTTGCGACCATCGTCCTGTCTGACTATCACTTCCAACCAGTCGGGAGCGCTCCGTGCGGTGTAATTCTGTCGCCTGTTGCTCGCGACGACGACGGACGTGTTCGCCAGAACCGTTTCCGGGTCCATGTGGGCGTGTGCATCGCCCGTATCGAACCCAGGACCCGGGACGTCGTCCATGGGGGGGTCGCCGGACGAGGGATCACCAGACATGCGTTCATCCCCCAATTCCGACGGAGCGCAATGGGTGTTACTCATGACGCCGGTGGTCACCCGACTGCTCGCCATCGACCGACCGCGCGGGATCCCTGGAGGACGAACACGGCGGCCAGTCCCCAAACCCCTGTCTGCAAGAGGGGTAACAGCGGTTCAAGCGCCGAGACTGAGGGCACGAATCTGGTTCCGAATCCCGCAAAGAATCCGAGCACGTAGGCGTGAACGTGGAGGCTGAGGACCCCGAGCACGGGGACCAGTGGATACCCTCGTTCCCGTCTGAACTCGTCGACCAGGACGATGACCAGCGCGGGGACAGTCGCGTACACCGCGTACAGGTCCGGGATCGGGCTCGCGAAGGGTACGGTCAGGAACCCGAGACAGAGCACGTGACGGTCCAGTTGCGCGTCCCGACGGGTCACGCTCGCGAGTGTCGCGAGGGCGACGACACCCGCGACGGCGAAGTGAACCAGGACCGCAGCGTCGCCGAAGACGGCGAACGGTCTGAAGATGGAAGGGCCCCAGTCCGTGAGCGCCCCGGACACACCGCCGGGGTCGGCTTCCTGTCCCCAACCCTTACCCAGCAGCAAGACGCCGACGTAGTCTCGCAACGTCTCCACACCGAAGACAAGGAAACTTCCGACGTACAGGGCAACGACCCCGAGTATCCCGCCGGACAATCTGCGTCGGTCTCGGAGCAGGTGTGCACACGCTGGTGCGTACATCGGCTTCACCAGAGCCGTTACCGCCGTCGTCGCGCCAGCGAGTCGGCGGCGGGTGACGTCGCCGCCTCGATGGCGCTCGGCTAAGGCGGCCGCGATACAGAAGAGCCCAGCGATGGCGCCGGACACTTGGCCCGACTTGATCCACAGGATCGTCGGGAAGAACCCGAGGAGAGCAGCCACCAACACCGCGTGTTCTCCCCGGCTGAGCGAAACGGACAGCGAGTCGAGCAGCTGGACGATACACCAGTAGAGAAACCCGAATGTCAAAACGACCCACACGGCGCCGGCGACCATCGGTGGAAGGGGGGCGAACGGAACGAACGCCAACGAGACTATCGGCGGATACACATACGGGTTCTCCACTCGAGCGTACAGCGGCTCGGGACCCAATACGCGCTGTCCGGCGGTTTGAAACGCACCGATGAAGTCGTAGAACGTGACGCTCGGGACCACGCCGACGGCTTGGAGCACCAGTTCGATCGCGGGGAAGAAGACCAACGAGAGCACGGTCGCGATCGAGACGTAGTAGACGAGCTTCCCCCGTGCCTGAAGCGCACGGAGTCGCTCCCGGAGCCCTGACATAGCCGAGTGGACTGGGGCAGTGCTCAAACCTCTTTTGCATCCGATAACCGGACACTGCTTTCGATGCGTTAAACCGTCATGGGGAGCCCAGTTATGTCGATGGTTGAACAGAGTAACGTGTACACCGATGCGGACTACTTCCAATCGCGCTTCACGTACGACGAGTCCAAGGAGGTCGTCTGGGACGAGATTGGACGATTTCTCGACGCGAACTACGGCATCGGCGGGACCGTCGTAGATGTCGGATCCGGGTACGGGTACTTCGCACGATCCGTCCACGCGGACCGAAAGCTCGCGGTCGATCTCAGTCGATATCCGCTCGACCGAGTCGGTGACGGCGTCGAGCCATCGATGGGGGACGTGACGGATCTCCCCATCCGAGATCGGAGTGTGGACGTCATCATGGCGAGCAACGTCCTCGAGCACCTACCCGTCACGGGTATCAGACGTGCGCTCACGGAGTTTCGCCGCGTTCTCCGCCCGGACGGAACGCTGTTCGTTCTCACACCCAACTTCGCGCTCTCTCCGACGGAATACTTCGATGATTTCACTCACGAGACGGTACTAACTCACCGTTCGATGGCCGATTTACTCACCGTGTCAGGGTACCGGATCGACGACCGCATCGTTCGGTTCCTGCCGTTCTCCGCGGAAGGTCGACTCCCCGTGTCTGCCCTTCTTGTCCGTCTGTACCTCGCTCTTCCGGTCTCGCCGTTCGCCGGACAGTCGTTGTTCGTCGCCTCGCCGAACGCCTCGACGTGAGAGAGCTCACTCGTAGCACCGCTCATGTGACGTCTTCCCGGATGAAGACGACGAACGAGCCGTGTCGCACGGAACGGTACCGTTCGTCGGCGAGCAGCGTCTCCAGTACCGGTGAGTTCACCCTGTAGTACTCGTCCGTTCGAGTCACGACAAGCGGTGCCGGATCGCGTCGGTGATCCTCGGCTGAGTACGCCGTCAGATCGGTGAACGGACCGGAGAGGTAGTAGCTGATGTCTATCGGGATCACAGCCGCCGATCGCGAGTCGACAGGGAGCTCGGAGTACTCCACTCTGGTCGTCTCGATGGTTTGGTCTATCCCCTCCTGTCCATAGTAGTACCGAGTGCTGTACTCGGCGTCGGCCTGAACGGCCAATACGCCGGCATTCACACCGAGCGTGGTGATTACCAACGCTGCCACCAAGACGGACCGAGTTCGCTCGGAGGAGAGACCATGGTTCGCCGACGCACGGAGGGCGGCGGCGACGGCGACGGCTGCCGCGATGACTAGGTACGCGCCGACGGTTCGCGCAGACCGTCGAACCACTGCACCGATACCCCGATCGAACGGAGCGAGGAACGGGTCACCGAGCAGTACCGCGGCCGCGAGGCCAACTACCGGAACGGCGCCGATGACAGCCAGCCGGTGGGATGATAACCACTCGGTTGGTATTCGTTCCTCGACCACGATCGACGCCAGCACCGCGAGCAACGGCGAGGCTACACCGACGTACTTCGGAAAGCCGTACGGCATTTTCGCCAGGACGGCGTACTGCACGACGGTACCGATCGCGACGGCGAGTAACAACAGCGACTCGGCGTTACGACGAACGACGGCTCCGATCGCGGGCATCGACCGAGGGAGGGACTTCGGGAGAACCGACAGAAGGGCAAGCGCCAGGATCGGGGGCGATAGCCACAGTACCTCAGTGTAGAGCGTCCACCCCGAGAGCAGGAACCGTTTACCGGTCGAGATCGAACGCCCGCCGCCGCTCTCCGACAGCAACATCCCGAAGTTGTGGACGTACGGAGCGGCGAAGTCCAGCCCGATCCCAGCCGCAACGACGTACCATGCGGCGGAGAAGACCGCGAACCCGCCGACGAACGAGAGGCCGGCCAGAAACGAGGTTCTCGGGCCACGTCGGATCAGAAGATACCCGAGTGTCGACCCGAGCAGTACTGGGAGGACCCCGAACTTAATGGCAGAGATGGCCGCCGTTCCGATGACGATAGCTCCGACCATCGATCGGGAGCCCGCTTTCCGACGCCCCGACGCGACCCACACGACCACCGCCAAGAACGTCACGACGGCCGCAGTCAGCAGACTCCCATCGATGTCGATTAGCGTCCCGTTCTGTACAGTCAGCGGTGAGACGACGTATAGTATCGGAGCGAGTATCACCGGGGTTGCCACGGACGTCCCACGCGCCCGTGCAACGACGGCCGCCAGCGCCGCGGTCAGCGGGACGGTCACGACGGTGAACAGCGCCGTCGCGCCTCTGGTGACCGACTCGGCGTCGCCTAGAGCCGCGACCCATCCGCCGAGGTAGTAGATGTACGTTGGAGGGTGCCAGAGCCCGAACTCCCATCCGACGCCGGCGCTCTTGTAGTAGTAAGGAATACCGCGGCGGGCGACGGCGCGCATCCCCCTCATGAACACCGACTCGTCCATCACGTACGGATCGGTTAGGAACGGAACGCAGAGGGCCGCGTACCCGAACGCGACAACGCCGATCACGATCCCCTCTCTCAGAGAGAGTGGGAGGTCCGTCCGTCTCATTCGGGGCTCAGTCGGCCAGCCACTCTTTGACGGTGAAGGCGATCATGACGAGTCCCAGCTGAAAGGCGGGGAGGAAGTCACCGGTGATCTTCGACGTACCCTTGCGGGGTCGGTAGTTGACCGGGATCTCGAGCATCGTCGCGTCGCTGTGGGCGACACGGATCAACATCTCCGGAGAGAAGTGGGAGTCCCCGACTGTGAACTGACGTTCGATCGACTCGTACGCGTCTGCCGAGATCAGTCGATATGTGCACCCCACGTCGGTCAACGAGGACGTGTTATGCAGCACCTCGAGAACCTTGCCGACGAACCAATTTCCCCACCTGAGGAACGGGCCCATATTTGCACCCTGCCAGATGAGCTCCGTCGAGGTTCGCGTACCGACGACGAAGTCGAAGTCGTTGGAGTACGCGAGGAGCTTCTCGATATCCCGTGCGAGGAAGGTACCGTCGGGCTCCACGAGGACGAGCAGGTCTCCCCGGTCGCTCGCCTCGGAAAGTGCGCGCTGACAGGCATACCCGTACCCTTGCCGTTCTTCGGTGACGACCGTGGCGTCTGCTTGGCTGGCGAGTTCGCCGGTTCCGTCGGTGGAGTTGTTGTCGGCGACCACGACTTCGTCCACCGGTTCCTGCTCCAGAAACGAGCTTACCGCTGTCGCTATGTTCTCAGCCTCATTGTAGGCCGGCATTCCAACAACAACGGTCTCGCCAGCGTACATTGACAGTCGTTCCGAGCATAATATGATTAAATCCTTCGTCTCGTCGAGGCCCTCGTCGCCTCATGCGACGGAGGAGCCGAGCAGGGAGGCTTCGAGACTCGACGTGCCGATGGTCCGGCTATACCACTTCACAAGGTTTATCTCCGTTTTCCGAATCCTCCAATGCAATGAGTTCCAGCGATGGTTCCGAGCCTTCAGAGTCCTCCGTCGGCCCGATCCCCGGGGTCGACTACGACTTTTCGGAGAAGTCGGGCGCGGATCTCCTCCGGAAAATATATCAGATTCCTGTACTTTTGAGCGTCGTTGCGGTGATGCTGTGGATCCGACTGCAGTCGTACGATAACTTCGTTCGCGGCGGCCAGGTCTACTTCTCAGGGAACGACGCTTGGTACCACCTCCGTCAGGTGCAGTACACGGTTCAGAACTGGCCGTCAACGATACCGTTTGACCCGTGGACCCACTACCCGTTCGGAACGAGCGTGGGGCAGTTCGGGACGTTGTACGACCAGATCATCGCGACCGCGGCGCTCGTGATCGGACTTGGTTCCCCCTCCGAGACACTGGTCGCGAAGACGCTCCTCGTCACTCCGGCGGTATTCGGTGCTCTCGTCGTGATTCCCACCTATCTCATCGGGAAGCGCCTCGGCGGGAGAACCGGGGGGCTGTTCGCTGCGTTCGTGTTGATGCTTCTTCCCGGAGCCTTCCTTCGACGCGGGCTCGTCGGCTTCGCGGACCACAATATTGCCGAGCCGTTCTTTCAGGGGTTCGCCGTGGTCGCGTTGCTGGTGGCACTCGCGGTCGCTCAGCGGGACCGCCCCATCTGGGAACTTGTGGTCGCTCGCGAATGGGAGGAAGTGAAACCGACAGTCGCGTGGAGCGCACTCGCGGGGGTCTCGATCGGACTGTATATCTGGACGTGGCCGCCGGCGGTGTTGCTGCTGGGAATCTTCGCGACCTACATCGCGTATCAAGTCGTGAGTGATCACGCCGGCGGTCGGTCGCCGGACCACGTGGCGTTCGTAGCGGTCGTCTCCATGGCTATCACCGCCGTCATGAGTCTCGCTCGGTTCGAGGAGGTCTCCTACTCGGTGTCGGAGATCACGATCATCCAGCCCGTGATCGCGATCGGAATCGGTCTCGGCGCCGCGGTGCTGGCGTGGGCCGCCCGGGTGTTCGAGTCGGTCGAAACCGACGACGAACGGATCGCGGAGCACGGGTTCACGTGGACGGTCGCCGCGCTCGGTGTCGTGGGAGTTCTCTCGGTCGTTCTCATCGATCAGCCCCCGTTCGATATTATCGGATCGAACCTCCTGCGCTTCGTCGGTTTCTCCGCCGGGGCGCAGACCCGCACTATCGGCGAGGCGCAACCGTTTCTCCAGTCCGGCTCGGTTCGGTATTACGGGTCTTTCGGAGTCATTCTCGCTGAGTACGGCTTCGCGTTCATCACTGCGCTCGCGGCGACCGTCTGGCTGCTCGTCAAGCCGCTGTGGAAGCGTGGCACGACCGGCGACTACTACTACCTTGCCGGCTCCGCGCTCGTCGTGCTGTTCATTTTTGTCGGCGCTCCGGTGTTCAATGACATCGCCAGCGGGCTGGGATTCAACCCGCAGGTGACCGGTCTCGCCGTCATCGCCGCGCTCGTTTTCGGCGCGACCGCGCGGATCCGGTACGACGCCGAGCACCTGTTCGTGTTCGTTTGGGCCGCGTTCATTACCGCGGCGGCGTTCACGCAGGTGCGCTTCAACTACTACCTCGCGGTGACCGTCGCCGTGATGAACGCGTACTTCCTCAAGGAGATTCTCGCGATCATCGGTATCGAGGCCGTCGCTGACATTTCTCTCCCGGACATCGATACGTACCAGTACATCGCTGTGGCGCTCTCCATCCTCGTCGTCCTCGGTCCTGTCCTCGTGGTTCCGGTGTCGCTGGGTAACACGGGTAACCCCGACATCGACCGCACGAACACCGCCGTTTCGGTCGGCAACAGCACCGGCCCGGGTTCGGTGACCATCTGGGACGAGAACCTCCAGTGGATGAACGACAACACGCCAGCCGAGGGGAACCTCGCGGGGGCGGGCAATGCGAACGCGCTGGAGTACTACGGGACGTACCAACGTCCCGCCGACAGCGACTACGAGTACCCCGAAGGCGCCTACGGCGTGATGTCGTGGTGGGACTACGGTCACTACATCACCACGCGCGGCGAGCGAATCCCGCACGCCAACCCCTTCCAAGAGGGCGCCAGGTCGGCGGCGAACTACCTGCTCGCGCCGAGCGAGGAGGAGGCGAACGAGGTGCTCGCGAACATCGACGACGACGGCGAGGCGGAGCAGATGCGCTACGTCATGGTCGACTGGCAGATGGTCACAGTCGGCTCGAAGTTCGGCGCGCCCGTCGTCTTCGACGACGACACGAACGCCTCGGAGTACTACGCGCCGACGCTGCGCGCCCAGCAGACCCAGCAGGGGACCCGCTACGGCGTCGCCTTCCAGGACAAGAAGCAGCGCTACTACCAGAGCATGATGGTGCGGCTGTACAGGTTCCACGGCAGCCGCGCCGACCCGACGGTGAACACGCTGTTCGGCGAGCGCGTGGTCGTGTTCGACTACGACACCGTCTCCGCCGAGGACGGCACCACCTACAAGGTGCTCCCGCAGGGCGAGAACGCGACGGCGGTGCGGACGTTCGCCAACGAGAGCGCCGCACAACAGTTCGTCGAGGAGGACGGCACCGCCCAGATCGGCGGCGTCGGATCGTTCCCCCGGGAGTCCGTGCCCGCACTGGAGCACTACCGGCTCGTGAGCACGTCCGAGACCTCGGCGTACTCCGCCGGCCAGTACCAGCGGACGGTGCTACGGGAATCGCAGTCGCTGGGGCTGCGCCCGTCGCTGCTGCAACAGACGCAGCCGCAGTGGGTGAAGACGTTCGAGAAGGTGCCGGGGGCGACCGTCGAGGGCGACGGAGCCGACCCCAACGAGACGCTCACCGCGACCGTTCAGATGCGGGTGCCCGACGGCGGCAGCGGGGGGAACGCCTCGACGTTCACCTACGAGCAGCAGACGACCGCGAACGCCGACGGGGAGTTCTCCTTCACCGTGCCGTACTCCACGGCGGGGTACGAGGAGTACGGCCCCGAGAACGGCTACACCAACGTGAGCGTCCGGGCGACGGGTGCGTACACGGTCACCGGCGAAGTCGAGAGCAACGAGTCGGCGTACATCGTCCGCGACGAAGGGACGTTCAACGTGAGCGAGGGACTGGTCAACGGCGACGAGGACGGCACCGCGACCGTCACGCTCTCGGAGACGGTCCTCCGCGCGCCGGAGGGTGCCCAGAACGGTTCCGAGACCGGCAACACGACCGACGGCTCCGACAACACGAGTTCCCTGCCCGCGGAGTTTGAATCGTTGGGTGACCTCGACTCGGCCAGCGACGACGGGACGACGGGCGGCGGTTCCACGGTCGACGGAACGGCCGCCGGGACGGCGACGGCGGGCGAGGCCGCGCCCGCCCTGCGCGCCCCAGTGCGGAGCACGATGGCACCGTAGATGACGGACCTCGAGGATGGCGAAGCGGCTACGTCGACGGATACGACGGAATCGGGAGGACTCGGTGCGTCGACGAACGCCGACGACACGGCGGCGCCCGGGGGCGACGGACAGCTGATCGAGCGCGACGAGCGGCCGCTCGGCACGTACCTCCGCGGGATCGCGATGGGGACCGCCGACGCCGTTCCGGGCGTCTCGGGCGGGACGATAGCGTTGATCACCGGCATCTACGATCGGCTCATCGCCGCGGTGACAGCCGCGTCGCCGTCGCTCGCACGGCGCGCGCTCGACGGGGTCCTCGGCGACCGCGACGAGTTGCGTGCGGTCTGGACGACCGTCGACGGCTGGTTCCTGCTCGCGCTCGGCGCCGGCATCGCCACGGCGGTTCTCACCGTGACGCGGGCCCTCCACGTCGCCCTAGAGACGGTCCCCGTGCTCACCTACGGGTTCTTCTTCGGACTCATCGGCGCGTCGGCCGTCGTACTCCGCAAGGAGTTCCGCGTCGACACCGGCGGTCGGGCTGCCGCGGCGGTCGCGGGGGCGGCGCTGGCGTTCGTCGCCTCCGGGCGCGCCTCCGCGGCGCTCGGCGAGACCGCGCTTGCGACGTTCCTCGCGGGCGCTGTCGCCGTCAGCGCGATGATCCTCCCCGGGATCTCGGGATCGCTGCTGCTCGTCATCCTCGGGCAGTACGACCGGATGACCGAGGCGCTGTCCGTGTTCGTCGATTCGCTGTTGGCGGTCGCGACCGGCGGCCCGACGGCCGCGGCCGTCGAGGCAGGGATCCCCGTGGTCGCGTTCCTCGCCGGCGGCGTCGTCGGCCTACTCACCGTCGCACACGCGGTTCGAGCGGCGCTTGCTGCCCGGCGCGAGGCGACGCTGGCGTTCCTGATCGGCCTCATCGTCGGCGCGCTCCGGGCGCCGGTCGTCCGTGTCGGCGAGGAGGTCGCCGCGTGGACCACGGCGGTCGGCGCCGAGTTCGTCGTCGCGGCCGCGGTCGGGGCGCTGCTGGTCGTCGGCGTCGACCGGCTCGCCGGCGGCGTCGACCTGGAGTGAACGGGGCGACCGCGACCCGCGGGCGTTTTGTCTCCACACCGTTCAGAAGCGGTATGAGCGACGACGACGCCGCCGCGGGCGACGACCCGGGCGCGACGGTCGACCGAGAGGCGGTACGCGAAGTGACCGTCCGCGCGTCGGGCCACGAGCACGTCAGCGCCGAGCACGCGAGCACCTTCGAGGTGACGAGCGACGACTGGCTCACCCCCGCGGGCGACTGTATCCTCGCGGTCGAGGCGGACACGACGCCCGCCGACGTGCCGCGCTCGTTCGTCGAGGCGTGTCGTTCCCGGGCCGCGACGATCACCGCCGAGTTCCGCGCCGCCGACGCGACGGAGACGGTGACGGGTCACGGCCACTCCGACCTCTCCTACGAGTGCGACCGGAGCATGGTCGGTCGGACGAGCGACCACGTCGACGAGCGAACGATCATGATCGGGGCCGACACGGCGGCCGCGGAGTTCGACCGACGACTCGTAACCGCCCTCGAACGGGGCGCACCGCTGACGGTGACGCTGCGCGTCGACCCATAGCGGGCGACCGTCGCGAACTGCGAGGATCGGCCGCCTTCACGGACCGCGCGGGCGACGGTTCTTGTACGATGCCGACCCATCACGTGGCGTGCGCGACGACGAACCGGCCGAGAACATCAGCGGGGGCGACGACGGCGGCGCCCGTCCGGCGGCGGTCGAGGGGTCCGAAGATCCCGACACGCGTGCGGAGGCGGTCGTCGACGCCCTCGGCGACCTGTACTGGCGGAAGGCGTACGGCGGGCAGGACGCCTTCGAGTGCCTCGTTCGGACGATACTCTCACAGAACACCAGCGACAAGGCGAGCCAACCGGCCCACGACGCGTTGATGGCGCGGTACGGGCCGGAGGCGGAGGCCGACGGGACGACCGGAAGGGACGGAGACCTCGCAGCGTCCCTCGCGACCGCCGCGCGGGACGACCTCGCCGAGACCATCTCCGGGGCCGGCCTGTACAACGTGAAGTCCGAGCGGATACTCGCGATCGCCGAGCGGGTCCTCGAGGAGTACGGCGGCGCCGCCGGGTTCGACGCGTTCGTGCGGGACGAGGACCCCGCGACGGTCCGCGAGATCCTGCTGGACATGGACGGCGTCGGCCCCAAGACGGCGGACTGTGTGCTCCTGTTCGCGGGTGGTCGAGGAGGTGTCTTCCCCGTCGACACGCACGTCCACCGGATCGCCCGTCGAATGGGACTGGCTCCGGCGGACGCCGACCACGAGGAGGTCCGCGAGGCGCTGGAGGAAGCAGTTCCGCCCGAGAAGTGTGGCTTCGGTCACACGGCGATGATCCAGTTCGGCCGGGAGCGCTGCACCGCCCGCGAGCCGGCGTGTGTAGAGGGACCGGAGGCGTGCCCGCTGTACGACCGCTGTGACCGGGTGGGTATCGACGAGTTGGCCGGCGACGCGGTCGATCCGAGCCGGACGGTCGCTCGCCCCGACGACGCCGACGGCTGAATCGCCTACTCCACCGAGCACTCCGCCTCGGGGACACCATCGACGGGCGCCTCCGACTGCTCATACGTGACGTCGCCGGGTGCCGCCGAGAGCATCGGCAGCGAGAGCGTGTAGTCGAACGCGAGCGCGAACCGCGAGAACGGGTCGGCGAGGAACGCCTCGGGGTCGCCGACGCCCGCGAAGACGACGCCCGTTCGGAGGCTGATCACCTCGAACTCGCCGGTGTGCCCGATCGCCGACATGCCGAGCGCCCCCTTCCCGCCGAGGTTCGTGAACAGCGATGTGTACACCTCGAGGTCGATCGTCGGCCCCTCCGTGCCGATGTCGAGGTCCCGGCCGTCGCCGAAGCAGTCCTCCGGGGCCGCGGCGGCGGGCGCGACGGCCGGTCCTCCGACGGCCGCGAGCGACACGAGGAGGGCGAGCACGGTGCGTGTGGCGAGCGGGCGTCTCACGCGCGTCCGTTCGCGAGTCGACCGCAAAAAGTCGTCCGTGCCGGTTATCTCTCGTGATATCTACCCGTCCCGCTCGATCCCCTCGATGAGGTACGTCGCGCTCGCGGGGTTCGTCGCGATCGGGACGTCGTGCACGTCACAGACCCGCAACAGCGCGGAGATGTCCGGCTCGTGTGGCTGCGCCCGCAGCGGGTCCCGGAGGAAGACGATCCCGTGGCAGTCGCCGTTCGCGACCTCGGCGCCGATCTGCATGTCGCCGCCGAGCGGCCCGGACGACTTCCGCTCGACGGTGAGGTCGGTCTCCTCGTTGAGGCGCTTTCCGGTCGTCCCCGTCGCGAGCAGGTCATGGACGGCCAGTGTGTCGGTGTGCTCGCGGGCGAACTCGACGAGCGTCTCTTTCTGTTCGTCGTGTGCGATGAGCGCGAGGCGCATACTCCGTCCTCGACGGGACGGGACTTGAGTCCCGGCGGTGGTCAGTCGACCAATCTTGAGCGGCTCACGACCGCGCTCCGTGTGAGACCACTCCCTGTCCTCCCGCGAGCGAGGGCCGAAGATCCGGGCGAGCGGCCGTTCGATCGCCAGCAGAACCGCTCCGCGGTTCCGAGTAGCAGTCGGATACCTCGAGTTCGACCGTATGGACGGGTTTGGCTGGGATCGAGCGCCCGAAGGGCGCGAGGCCCCGTTAGAAGTGGTTCACTTGAAGCGGAACGTCTCCAGGTTCTTCGGGGCGAACGTCCGCATGTTGTAGTCGTGATACAGGGCGGAGGAGAAGTCCTGCACGGAGCGCTCGTCGCCGTGGACGCACAGCACCTTCTCGGGACGCGGGTTCATCGTCTTCACGAAGTTCTCCAGACCCTGACGGTCGGCGTGCCCGGAGAAGCCGTCGACCGTCTCGACGCCCATGTTCAGGGTCAGCGTCGAGGTGCGACTGCGGTCCTGCGGGTCCTGCACCGGGATCTCCTCCCAGCCGTTCTGGATCCGGCGCCCGAGCGTCCCTTGCGCCTGGTAGCCGACGAACGTGAGCGTCGAGTTCTCCTCGGTGCCGAGGTGGCGTAGCCACGACATGATCGGACCGCCGGTCATCATCCCCGAGGTCGAGAGAATGATGCAGGGACCGCCGTCGGCGACCTCCTGGCGTTCGTCCTCGCCGCCGTCGATGTGGTTGAACTGGTCGGCGAGGAACGGGTTCTCGTCCTCGTGGAAGATGCGGTCACGCAGTTCGTCGCGGAGGTACTCCGGGTAGGTGGTGTGGATCGCCGTCGCCTCCCAGATCATCCCGTCGAGGTGGACCGGCATCTCCGGGATCTTGTCGGTGCGCATCGCCTCCTCGAGCACCATCATGATCTCCTGAGAGCGCCCGACGGCGAACGCGGGGATGAGCACCTTTCCGTCGTCCTCGTACGTCTCGTTGATCACCTCGACCAGCTTCTCCTCGGAGTCCTCCTGATCGGTCTGGTAGTCGTTGCGACCGCCGTAGGTGGACTCCATCACGAGCGCCTCCACGCGCGGGAAGTCGTTGACTGCGCCGTTGAACAGGCGGGTGTCGTCGTAGTGGATGTCACCGGAGAAGGCGACGTTGTAGAGGCCGTCGCCGATGTGGAAGTGCGAGACGGCCGACCCGAGGATGTGGCCCGCGTTGTGGAAGGTGAGCTTCACGTCGGGCGCGATGTCGGTCACGTCGCCGTACTCCAGCGGAATGGTGTGTTTGATCGCCTCCCGGACCTGTGCGGAGTCGTAGGGGGGCGTGCGCCCCTCCTTGCTCGCCACGTCGAGGTAGTCGAGCGTGAGCAGCCCCATCAGGTCACGGGTCGGCTCCGTGCAGTAGATGGGCCCGTCGTAGCCGTACTTGAACAGCAGCGGGATGAGCGCCGAGTGGTCGAGGTGTGCGTGCGTGAGGACGACGGCGTCGAGGTTCTGTGCGCCCGCGCCCAGCGCCTCGGGCACCTGGAGGTACGGCACCTCCCCCTCCGCGCCGGGCTTGTCGCCGCAGTCGACGAGGATGCGTGTCTCCGCGGTGTTGAGGATGAACGAGGCGCGCCCGACCTCGCGACAGCAGCCGAGGGTCGTGATGCGGACCCACTGCTCGTCGGCCATCTCCTCGCGGTGGATGGTGCGACCGACGCGTTCGAGGATGTCTCGGCGCTCCTCGCGCTCCTGCTTCAGGAAGTTCCGGACGTTCGAGACGGTCGAGGACTCGATCGGCGGCGTGCGGACGACCTCGGGGGTCCACCCGACCTCCTGAGTGATCTCCCGAAGGGTCGAGCCGCGACGGCCGATGACCATACCGGGCTTCTCGGCCTCGATGACGACCTCGCCGGTGTCCTCGTGGAAGTCGAGGTCGGCGACCCCGGCGTCGTCGGGGATGATCTCCTCGATCTTCGACTCGGCCTCGCGCGGGTCGGTGAGCACGTCCGGGTGGGGGCGGACGGTGATCCGCTTGCGGAGTTTGGAGGCGAGCCGCCGGACGAGGTCGCCGTCCTGCGCGAACTGCTTCGGGTGACGCGTGTACACGACCAGCTCCGGTCCCTCGTACTTCACGTCGGTGACGGAGACGTCGTCGGGGATCTCCGATTCGATCTGTGCTTTCGTGTCGGCTAACTGCTTCTCGACTTGACTCATATGTGAGAGGATCGTCGCGGGTCCCGGAGGGCGCTGCTGTCGGACGCGACGCCCTCGGGTCGACTGTGAGTTGAAGACTGCATGCGTACGGGACGCTCCGTTGTAGGTGCCCTCGTGGGCGACGGAAAACCCGCTTGTCTCCCCCTATCCCCCGCGTGTTATAAAACCCTTCGCAAACCACTACCAAGCCTCGGTTCGAACGACTCGTATGCGACTCACGCCCGCGTCCGTCGCGACGGAACGCGACCGCTTCGACCGGCGTGCGCCCACGGTCGTCCCCCTGCTCAACGACACCCGGGCCGCGCTGGGCGACCTGTTCGACACGGAGGTCGACGCCGTCACCGACGAGGAGTACCGGCGCGAGGTCGACCGCGTGTTCGCCGACGGCGACCGCGCGGTCAACGTCGCCGCACTCGCCGGACTCCTCCGCGACCTCGACGTGGAGGGGGACTACCCGGGCTTCGTCGTCGACGAACTGCTGGGGCGGCGACTCGCGTCGACCATCGCCGGCGGCCAGCCGCTCGCGCTGCTGGCGGAGGCGACGTTTCACTTCGCGGACACTCGGGTCCACGGCGATCCCGGCGACGCCGCCGGCGCGGACGACCTCGACGCGGCGCTCGCGGCCGGCTTCCAGACCCGCCTTCCGGGCTGGTCGTGGCGAGCGGGCGACAGTCCGTTCGCGGTGGAGCCACGCGAGGACTAGGTCAGCCCGTCGTGTGGATCAGGGTCACCAGGTCCTCCTCGTCGGGAGCGTCGTCGTCCGGGACCGCGACCGACTCCGGGTATCGCTCGAAGCCCGCCGACTCGTAGAACGGCACCAACCCCTCCCGGCAGAGGAGGACCGGGTTCACGTCGTCGAGGCGCTCGTGGTCCGTGAGCGCGTCGAGGAGCGTCCGACCGACCCCGTCGCCGCGGCGGTCCGTGGCGACGACGACGTCGTAGACGCGGGCGTAGTAGACGAAGTCCGTGAGGACGCGAGCGGCGGCGACCAACTCGTCGTCGTCGCGAAGGCCGAGCGCCAGGTCCGTGTTCGCCAGCGCGTGCGCCACGTCCTCACGGTCGCGCTCGTCCCACCAGCCGTACTCCCGGTAGAGCGTGAGGAGATCCTCCGTGTCGTCGACGTCGAGTTCGACGGGCGTGAGCGTCACGAGGGGGACGTCCGCGGCGCCGGTCGTAAACGTTGGCGACACACGGTACTCGGTGACACACCGGGGAAACATCCTTCTCCGCGGCGACGCTTACGCAGGCTGTGAACGCCGCTCGTCGCTTCCGGGTTGCCGCTCGACGCCGCGTCAGGCGGCGCGTCGGCGTCTCGACTCCGCCGCGTGGCGCGTAGCCACGCATCCACTTCTCCACGCTACCGGGCCGGTCACCGGGAGCCCTTGCGCTCACACCGAGCTCCGGACCGATCGCACCGAGTTTAAGACGGCAGTCCGATACCCACGAGTATGAGCGAACACGAGTCCACCGACTCCGGCGACGACGACCAGGAGTTGGGGATCACGAAGTCGAAGGAGTACGAGACCGGCGAGTGGTACGCCGAGGTGGTCCAGAAGGCGCAGCTGGCGAGCTACGCGCCCGAGGGAATGTCCGGGTTCATCATCACCCGACCTCGGGGGTACGAGCTGTGGGAGCGCCTGCAGGGCTTCCTCGACGCGAAGTTCAAGGACACCGGGGTACAGAACGCCTACTTCCCGATGTTCATCCCCGAGTCGTATCTCGAGGCCGAGAAGGACATCGTCGAGGGGTTCGACCCCGAGGTGGCGTGGGTGACCCACGGCGGCCACGACGAACTGGAGGAGCGCCTCGCGGTCCGACCCACTTCCGAGTCGATCATCACGCCCTACATCTCCCAGTGGGTGCGGAGCCATCGCGACCTCCCCCTGCGGGTGAATCAGTGGTGCTCGGTCGTGCGCTGGGAGGCGACGGAGACGAAGCCCTTCTTCCGCACGAAGGAGTTCCTCTGGCAGGAGGGCCACACCGCCCACGCCGACCGCGACGGGGCCTGGGACGAGACGATGACGCGGCTCGACCAGTACGAGTCGGTGTACGAGGACTTCCTGGCGATCCCCGTTCTCCGGGGGCAAAAGCCCGACCACGACAAGTTCCCCGGCGCCGACACCACCACGACGGTCGAGGCGCTGATGCCCGACGGCAAGTCCGTTCAGGGCGGCACCTCCCACTACCTCGGGACGAGTTTCGCGGAGGCGTTCGACATCACCTTCTCCGACGAGGACGAGGCCGAGCGGACGGCCCACACCACGTCGTGGGGGCTGTCGTGGCGCGCGCTCGGGGCACTCATCATGACCCACTCCGACGACCAAGGGCTCGTCTTGCCCCCCACGGTCGCGCCCACGCAGGTCGCGATCGTTCCCATCTGGCAGGAGGACACCAGAGACGAGGTGCTGGAGTACGCGGAGGGCGTCGCAGAGGAACTCGAGGACGCGGGGATCCGCGTGGAACTCGACGACCGCGACACGCGCAATCCCGGGTTCAAGTTCAACGAACACGAACTCAACGGCGTCCCCGTCCGCTTCGAGATCGGCCCCTACGAGGTCGAGGACGACGAGGTCACGGTCGTTCACCGGCCCGACGGCGAGGAGTCGACTGTCGACCGCGACGGCGTCGTCGGAGCCACCCGCGAGCACCTCGACGAGGTGTACGCGAAGCTGTACGCCGCCGCCGAGGAGAACCTCGCAGGCGAGGTGCGCGAGGTCGACTCCCGCAACGAGATCCTCGGCACCATCGGCCAGCACGGCGGCTACGTGAAGGCGCCGTGGTGCGGCGACGAGGGCTGTGAGGACGAGATCAAAGAGCAGATCGCCGCCGAGATCGTCATGGTCCCGTTCGAGGAGGACGACGAGCGTCGCGGCACCGACCACGACGACACCTGTGCGGTCTGTGACGACGACGCGACCCGAACCGCGTACTTCGCGAAGTCGTACTGAGGTCGCCATCCCGTCGTCCCGGTAGTCGCGGACGTTCTGGGCCCCGGGATCGCCCCGAGTACCGCGGCCGCCCCACCGGGTGCTCGTTCGACGGTGGATCCCCGTCCGTCAGCTCCGTGATCGATGACTCGGGTTCGAGTCACAGCGTTCTATCCGGCGATCGCGGTCGTTCACGATCGTCCGGAAGAATACGATGATCCTTTAATATCCTAATATGGCAATAACACACCCTTAGCCGTTTAGGGTCAACCCTTTATCGTCGCCACGAGAACCGGCATCCATGACTGAGCCGGACGCGTCGGCGCACGTCGGGGGCCTGGCGGACCCCAGTGACGGGCGCTCGAACTGTGGTGTGGGGGCCGTCGTCGACCTGGACGGCGGGCGATCACACGAAGTGGTATCGGACGCACTCGACCTGCTGGAGAACCTCGAACATCGCGGCACGACGGGGGCCGAACAGAACACCGGCGACGGCGCGGGCATCATGGTCGAACGGCCCGACGAGTTCTTCGAGACCGTCGTCGGCGACCTCCCGGACCTGTACGCGGTGGGGTCGGTGTTCATGCCGTTCGACGACGGCGCGCGCGAGGACCTGCGGGCGCTGTTCGAGTCGACGCTCGCGGAGTACGACCTCGACGTGTTCGCGTGGCGCGACGTGCCGACCGACGCCGACGCCGCGGATCTGGGGGAGACGGCGCTGGAGTCCGAGCCCGACGTGTGGCAGGCGTTCGTCGCGCCGGCCGACGGCGCGGACCTCGACGAGGACTCGTTCGACCGTCGACTGTACGTCGCGCGTCGGGCGCTGGAGTCGGCCGTCGAGGGCGCCGACGGCGGCGAGCGCTTCTACGTCTGCTCGCTGGACCGACGGCGTCTCGTCTACAAGGGGTTGCTCAAGGCGGATCAACTCCCCGCCTACTACCCCGACCTGAGCGACGAGCGCCTCGACACCGGGGTCGCGCTCGTGCACGCGCGATTCTCGACGAACACGCTGGGCGCGTGGCATCTCGCCCACCCGTACCGCAACATCGTTCACAACGGCGAGTTCAACACCATCCAGGGCAACGTCAACTGGATGCGCGCGCGGCAGTCGGACCTCGCCGACGGGGGGTTCACCGACGAGGAGCTCGACGCGGTCCGGCCGATCATCTCCGACCCGAACCAGTCGGACACCGCGTCGGTCGACGAGACGCTCGACCTCCTCCTCAACGGCGGGCGAGCGCTCCCGCACGCGTTGCGGATGATGATCCCCGAGGCGTACCGCAAGGACGACGCGATGAGCGAGGCGCGCCGCGACTTCTACGACTACCACGCCTCGCTGGTCGAACCGTGGGACGGGCCCGCGCTCGTCATCGGCTTCGACGGCGACCGTGTCGCCGGCGTGCTCGACCGCAACGGCCTCCGCCCGTGTCGCTACGACGTGACGACCGACAACCGCCTCGTGATGGGCAGCGAGGTCGGCGCGCTGAAGCACGACCCCGGCGAGGTGCGCGAGCGCGGACGGCTCCGCCCGGGGGAGACGTTCGTGGCCGACCGCACCGAGGGACGCGTCCTCGACGACGAGGAGGTGTTCGCCGACCTCACCGACGAGACGTACGGCGAGTGGGTCGACGCCGAGCAGCGCGATCTGGCCGACGTGACCGCCGAGGTGGATCCGGCGCCCGAGACGGGACCCGCCGATCGCCTCCGGAACAGGCAGGCGGCCTTCGGCTACACCACCGACCAGCTCAACCATCTCGTCGGCCCGATGGCCGAGCAGGGGAAGGACCCCGTCGGCTCGATGGGGGACGACACGCCCCTCTCGGTGCTCTCGGAGTTCGACCGACCGCTGTTCACCTACTTCAAGCAGCTGTTCGCGCAGGTGTCGAACCCGCCGATCGACTACATCCGCGAGGAGCTCGTCACCTCCCTCGAGACGCGGTTGGGTCCCCAGCGAAACCTCCTGGGAGAGACCCCGGAACACGCCCGGCAGGTCGTCAACGACTCGCCGGTCCTGACGGAGGCGGAGGCCGAGACGCTGCGTGACCTGGCGACGGCGACCGACGGGGACCTCACGTCCGTGACGCTCGACATGACGTTCGACCCGGACGCGAACCTGGAAACCGCCGTCGAGGACCTCCGCGCGACCGCGGCCGAGGCGGTCCGTGACGGCGCCGACGTGGTCGTCCTCTCGGACCGCGACATGGGTCCCGACCGGATGCACGTGCCGAGCCTGCTGGCGACGGGCGCGGTCCACCACCATCTCGTGCGCGAGGGGCTTCGCGCCAGCTCCGGGTTGGTCGTCGAGTCGGGCGACCCGCGCGAGGTCCACCACGTGGCGTGTCTCGTCGGGTACGGCGCCGGCGCGGTGTGTCCGTACCTCGCGTACGACACCGTTCGCGACATCGTCGCGGGTCCCGACGGCGCCGACGAGGAGGAGGCGCTTGGCGCCTACCGCGACGCCCTGGAGATGGGCCTGCTGAAGACGATGGCGAAGATGGGCATCTCGACGGTCGAGTCCTACCAGGGCGCGCAGATCTTCGAGGCGGTGGGCCTCGACTCGGCCCTCGTTCGCGAGTACTTCGAGGGCACGGAGATCCGGACCGAGGGGATCGGTCTCCCGGAGATCGAATCGGACCTTCGCAAGCGCTACGAGATCGGCTTCGGCGACGACCCCGAACTGGAAACGCAGGGGGAGTACGAGAACCGCTCGTCGGGGATCAAACACGGCTGGAACCCCCACTCCGTGAACGCGCTCCACACGGCCGTCCGGGAGGGCGACCGCGAGGCGTGGGACGAGTTCTCGGCGCAGGTGAACGACCCCGACGAGCCCGCGGAACTGCGGAACCTGCTGGACATCGACAACGACCGCGAGCCGATCCCGGTTGAGGACGTCGAACCCGTCGGCGACATCGCCGAGCGCTTCTCGACGGCCGCGATGAGTCTCGGGAGCCTCTCGCCCGAGCAACACGAGAACAACGCGATCGCGATGAACCGGTTGGGCGCGAAGTCCAACACCGGCGAGGGCGGCGAGCCCCCCGAGCGCTTCGACACCGAACGCGGGTGTTCCGTGAAGCAGGTCGCCTCGGGCCGGTTCGGGGTCACCTCGAACTACCTCGCGAACGCCGATGAGATCCAGATCAAGATGGCACAGGGGTCCAAGCCCGGCGAGGGCGGTCACCTCCCGGGCGAGAAGGTGAACGAGTACATCGCCCAGGTGCGCTACTCGACACCCGGCGTCGGGCTCATCTCGCCGCCGCCGCTGCACGACATCTACTCCATCGAGGACCTCAAGCAGCTCATCTACGACCTGAAGGCGGCCAACCCGGAGGCCGACGTCAACGTGAAGCTCGTCTCGGAGGCCGGCATCGGCACCATCGCCGCCGGCGTCGCGAAGGCGGAGGCGGACGTCGTACACGTCTCCGGTCACTCCGGCGGCACGGGCGCCTCGCCGAAGACCTCGATCAAGAACGCCGGCCTCCCGTGGGAGCTCGGGGTCGCGGAGGCGAACCAGATGCTCCGGGCGACCGGCCTGCGCGACCGCATCACCGTCTCGGCGGACGGCGGCCTCAAGACCGGCCGCGACGTCGCCGTCGCCGCCCTGCTGGGCGCCGAGGAGTTCGCGTTCGGGACCGCGGCGCTCGTCTCCTCCGGCTGTGTGATGGCCCGGCAGTGCCACCAGAACACCTGCCCGGTCGGCGTCGCCACCCAGCGCGAGGACCTGCGCGACCGCTTCCCGGGCGAGCCCGAGCACGTCATCAACTACATGCAGTTCATCGCGCAGGAACTGCGCGAGATCATGGCCGAACTGGGCTTCAGTACGGTCGACGAGCTGGTCGGCCGGGTCGACTGCCTCTCCCAGCGGGAGATCGACCACCCGAAGGCGAGGAAGCTCGACCTCTCGGCGCTCATCGCCGAGCCGAACGACGACGGCCCGCGTCACAAGGTCCGCGAGCAGGACCACCCCGACCTCGCCGAGGCGCTGGACTGGGCGCTGCTCAACGAGCTCGGCGACAGCGTCGAGTCGGGCGAGCCGGCCGCCCTCGCGGCGGCGGTTGACAACACCGACCGTGCGGTCGGCGCCACCCTGTCGAACCGCATCTCCGACGCCCACGGCGAGGACGGCCTCCCCGCGGGCACGATCGATCTCGACTTCCGCGGCGAGGCGGGGCAGTCGTTCGGCGCGTTCCTCGCGTCGGGTGTGGACGCCCACCTCGTGGGCGCCGCCAACGACTACGTCGGCAAGGGACTCTCGGGCGGCACGGTCGTCGTGCAGACGCCGGAGGACGCCGCCTTCGAGGCCGACGAGAACGTCCTCGTGGGCAACGTCGCGCTGTACGGCGCGACCGACGGCGAGGCGTACGTCAACGGCGTCGCCGGCGAGCGCTTCGCCGTCCGCAACTCCGGCGTGAAGGCGGTCGTCGAGGGCGTCGGCGACCACGGCTGCGAGTATATGACCGGCGGCGTCGTCGCGGTGCTGGGCGACGTGGGGCGCAACTTCGCCGCGGGGATGTCCGGCGGCGTCGCTTACGTCCACGACCCCGACGACGACCTCCCCGCGAAGACGAACACCGGCTTCGTGAGCCTGAGCGACGACCTGACCGACCAGGACGAGGCGATGGTACGTCGGCTGGTCGAGAACCACCTCGCACGCACCGACAGCGACCGGGCCGCGGAACTGCTCGACGACTGGCAGTCGGTCGTCGGCGAGTTCACCCGCGTCCTCCCCGACGCCTACGCCGAGGTCATCGCCGAGGGCCGCGGCGAGGACGTCCGCGAGGAGCTTCCCGACGCCGCCGAGGGCGGCACCGCGACCGCCGAGTTCGGCGCGGGCGCGGTGGGAGACGACTGAGTCGTCCTCGGAGGCGGCCTCGGCGACGCCATCGACCACCGAGCGTCCCGACAAGACCGAACTTAACCCGGATGCCGTCCAACTTCGCCCATGGATAGCCTCAATCGCATGGCGGTAGAGTTGGTCGACGAGGCGCTCGATTTCGTCGACGAACTCAATCTCGCGGCCTACGAACTCGACTCCGGCGCGACGGTGATCGACTTCGGCGTCGACGCCGACGGCGGCATCGAGGCGGGGCTGTTGCTCGCGGAGATACAGACCGCCGGACTGGCGACGCTCCAGACGGGGATGGGTCGCGTCGACGGCTCGCCGACACCCTACGTCGAGGTGACGACGGACCATCCGGGCGTCGCGCTCCTCGGGTCGCAGAAGGCCGGGTGGGAACTGGAGACGGAACACTTCTCGGGACTCGGCTCCGGGCCCGCCCGCGCGCTCGTCGGCGAGGAACGGGAGTTCCAGGCGCTCGGGTACTACGACGAGTTCGACCTCACCGTCCTCTGCGTGGAGAGCGCGACGCTCCCCGACGACGAGGTGGTCGCCGAGGTCGCCGAGCGTGCGAACGTGAACGAGCAGGCCGTCTACCTCCCGACGACGGCGTTGGGCTCGACGACCGGGAGCGTGACCGCGGCCGCGCGCGCCGCCGAGCTCGCCGTCTTCCGACTGTTCGAGCTGGGATACGATCCCGAACTCGTCGAGTCCGCCGCCGGTTCGGCGCCGGTGGCGCCCGTCAGCTACGACGAGACCGAGGCGATGGGCCGGACGAACGACGCGCTCGCGTACGGCGGCGAGGTCCACCTCACCGTCGCCGAGGACTTCGACCGCTTCGACGAGGTGCCCTCGAGCGCCGCCGCGGAGTTCGGCCGACCGTTCGCGGAGGTGTTCGCGGACGCGGACTACGACTTCTACGAGATCGACGAGTCCGTGTTCGCGCCCGCCGCGGTCACCGTCGACGTGCTGGACGGGCCGACGTACGCGCTGGGTGAGACCCGCGAGGACCTGCTCGCGGCGTCGTTCGACTACCGGTGAGCGACCGCGGGCAATGAAGTTCAAACTCGTCCCCGAGGCGCCCGAGGCGGTCGCGTTCGTCGCGGACGCACAGGCAGCGGTGCCGATGGTCCCCGGCAGCGAGGACGACTGCTGCGCCCGGCTGATGCGGCGGCTGGGGTTCCGCTCGCGGGACGTGGCCCGGACGTGGCTCACGTTCCTCCGCGCGCTCGGGCTCGCCGAGGAAACCGACGACGGCTTCAAGCGACTCCCGGCCGACCCGACGACGGCGTACGTGCGCGATCGCTTCCTGTCGGGCGTGTACGGCGCCGGCGTCGTCGCCGACGCGCTCCTCGCGGCGGAGGGAGCGACGGGCAACGTCGACGAATGCCTCGACGGCCTCACCGTCGACGAGGCGTTCGAGGCGTTCGTCGACCGCGTGCCGAACTGGGAGCGGTTCCGGACGAGCGACTGGGAGTCGGTGTGGCGCGAGCGCGTGGAGCGCCACCTCGCGTGGTTCGTGCTGCTCGACCTCGCTGCGGAGCGCGACGGCGCGTACGCGGCGACGGAGATCCTCCGCGATCTGCGCGACGAGGGTGAGGGTGAGGACACTGCCGATCGGACCGAACACGATGCGTGAGAACGCCGACGCGCCGGGGCTCGCCTCGCCGCTGGCCGACGCCGCGGGAGTGACCTTCGACCTCGACGACACGCTCGTCTCCTACCGGCGGTCGCCCGGGGAGGTGCTGTCGGCCGCCTTCGACGCCGTCGGCGTCGACCCGGTGTTCCCGGTCGACGCCTACTACGACCGCTTCGCCGAGTGCAACGACCGGACCGACTCGATGGCGGAACTCCGGGCCGAGTGTTTCGCCGCGCTCTGTGTGGAACGGGACCGCGACCCGGGCCTCGGGCGCGCGGTCGCGGAGGCGTTCGCCGACGAGCGGGACCACGCGAACGTGGCGTGGCGGCCGGGCGCGCGCACCCTGCTGGACGCGCTCGATGCTCGGGGCGTTCCCTACGCCGTCGTGACCAACGGCCCGCCGGACGCGCAGTCGGCGAAGGTCGGCGCGGTCGGGCTCGGCGACCGCGCGGTCCAGGTGGTGTTCGCCGGGCACGACGCCCCCGCGAAGCCGGACGCGGGCGCCTTCGAGGCCGGACTCTCGGCGCTGGCTGTCGATGCCGCCGAGGCGGTCCACGTCGGCGACTCGCCCGAATCCGACGCCGCGGGGGCGCTCGACGCGGGGCTGGGGGCGGTTCTCGTCGGCGACCACGAACCGATGCCGCCGGGCGCGGTTCGGGTGCCGTCGCTTTCGGCGCTACTCGACCCCGCCGACGACGACCCGGACACCTGACGCCGGCTACTCGTCGGCGTAGGTCACGCCCGTGACGGTGCCGACGCCCTTGCTCTGTCCCTCCCGGAAGACGAACCGCTGGCCCTCCTCGAGGAGGTACGGCTGGAACTTGAACCGGATCTCCGTCTCGCCGGTGTCGCCGGGGAGCAGGCGACCGCCCTCCGGACGGAAGACGGCCGCCTCGCTGACGGTCTCCAGGTGGACGACCGGCTCGTACCCCTCCTGGATCCGGGTCGGATGGTTGAGCACCATCACCTCGGCGTCGAACGAGCGGACCGGCCGCGGGTCGGTCTCCCGCGGCACCAGCGCCATCCCGCGCTGGACCGCCGACTCGTTCACGCCCTTGAGCGCGATGCCGACGATCCGGCCCGCGCGGGCCCGGTCGACGCGGTGGTAGTGCATCTCGATCGAGCGCGCCTCCACCTCACGGAAGGTGCCGTCCGGCATCGGCCCGAGGAGCAGCTCGTCGCCCGCCTCCACCTCCCCCGAGCGGATCGTGCCGGAGGCGACCGCGCCGACGCCCTTCACGTCGTACGAGCGGTCGACGTACATCCGGAAGTCGCCGTCGGCGTCGTTCTCGCGCTTGGGGAGGCGCTCCAGCATCCGATCGAGCGCGCCCAGCCCGTGCTCCGTCACCGCCGAGGTCTGTAACACGGGCACGACGCCGTCGCCGATCTCCTCGACGGCGGTCGCGACGCCGTGACGTTCCATCAACAGCGGCGTCTTGCCCACGTCCCGAAGCATCGACTCCACCTCCCGTTCGACCGCAAGCACGCGCTCCTCCGGCGGCGCGTCGACCTTCGTGATCGCGACGATCGTGGGCAGTTCCATCGCGAGCAGGATGCCGAGGTGTTCGCGGGTGGTGTCGGTCGGGCCGTCGTCGGCGGCGACCGTCAACAGCCCGTAGTCGAGCTTCTGCCCGACGAGCCCGCGGATCGTCGTTCGGAGCCACGGCTCGTGGCCGACGGTGTCGACGAACGAGACGAGGCGGTCGGCCTCCTCGACGACGCGCGCGCGGTCGGTCTTGCGATCCGGGTTGTCCATGCGGACCGGGCCGTCGTCGTCGAAGCCGTACACGCCGTAGCTGAGGTCCGCCGAGAGCCCCCGGTCCACCTCGTGGGGCTGCACGTCGAGATACGAGCGCGTGCCGCCCTCGCCGTCGTCGGCCTGTCCGGTGACGAGCGTGCCGACGAGCGTGGACTTACCGTGGTCGACGTGACCGGCGGTGCCGACGACGATGTGGTCGTCGTCGGCCTCGAAGGCGGCGCCCTCGCGAACCGTCGCGAGTCCGACGAGCCCGCCCTCGGCCTCCCCGTCGCCGACGCCCCACGTCTCCACCTCGTGGATATGGGCGTCCGCCTCCTCGGCTAACAGCGAGAGCACGTCCATCGACTCGGAGAACGCGGTCGGCGCGATGCCGGCGATGCCGCCGTCGTCGGTGACGCCGATCACGTACGTCGCCTCGCCGTCGCCCGAGAGCACCCGGTGGCGAAGCTGCGCGGCCAGCGACTCCATGCGTCCCTCCGCGAGATGGACTTCCCGCGTGAGGCGGGTCTTGAACTCGACGTTCCCGCCTTCCTCCTCGCCGCGCTCGATGGTCCGTGTGAGCACGGCCCGGTCAGCGCCCATAGCCGACGGGTGGCGGTGGGCGGGTATAACGGTTTTCACGTGTATGTGACTCAATATCACAATAGTCGGCGAGCCTTCCACGTCGGATCACGGTCGAGCGTGCGAGCGTATCGGTCGAACTCCTGGACACGCAGCGACCGATCGTGGGTGAACGGACCCGGTCGAACGCTCGAGGACGCTCCGCGCGACCCAGTCAGTCGTCCGTCAGGGTCTCGTAGGCTCGGTTCACCCGTTTGAACTCCTCCTCGTCGCCGCCGGAGTCCGGGTGCGTCTCCTTCACGCGGTCGCGGTAGGCGGTTTTCACCTCCGACTGGGAGGCGTCGGCGTCGACGCCGAGGGTCCGGCGCGCGTCGCCGGGCGGCATCCCCGAGTTCCCGGACGTGGGTGTGCCGCCCGTCGGGCCGCGTCCCCGGGTCCGAGCGCCCCGTCCGTCGGCGCCGCGTGGGCCGACTCGACCGCCGTCCCCCATGCGGGCGCGGGCCTCGCGGGCGAACCGGGAGTTGCCACCCGGAGCGCCCTCGCCGGCACGGGGGCCCGAACGCTGACCGGCCGCGCGTGAGCGCATGTCCTCTTTCAGCCGGCCGGACGCCTGATACCAGAGGAAGTAGGCGGCCGCACCGGTCGGGAGCGCCGCGAGGATCACGAACGGCGAGTACGCGATCGCGAGCATCACGAGCGTGGCCGTCAGGCCGGCGAGCACGGCGGCGATCCCGAGCAGGAGCACGTCTCGATCCACACCGGTTATCGGCGGTGCCGAACCGTAAACCCCTCGCCGCCCGCCCCCGAGAACCGGCGGAACGACCAAGCGTTCGGGTGCCGAACGGACATCCGGAGGGTCAACGATGAGCGTCACCGGAGTCTGCCAGATCTGTGAGAGCGCGGCGGCGACCGTCTCGTGTGACCGCTGTGGCGCGGCAGTCTGCCGGACCCACCACGACGCGGGCACCGGGTTCTGTGCCGACTGCGCCGCGGGAGCGGAGCTGAGCTAGCCGAGACCGACGACGACCCGACCGTTCCCCTCGGAGGGAGCGAGCGCCGACCGACGCGGCCCGGACGCGACGGTCAGTCCGCCGTCTCCGTCCCCGATTCGGCCCCCTCGTGTGAGTCGGCGTCGCCCCACTCCGTCCCCGCATTCACCAGCACGCGCGCGGGGAGCCGAACCGTCACGGCAGTCCCGGTCGGGTCGCGGTCCTCGAAGCAGAGCTCCGCGCCGAGCAGTCGGGTTCCCCACCGGACCACCCACAGACCGAGGCCACTCCCGTGGGACAGTGCCGTCTCCGTCCCCGAACGGATGCCCTGGAGTTCGGCCTCGGGAATGCCCGGGCCGTCGTCGGCGACGACGAACCGAACGGCGTCGTCCGCCACGCGGACGGCGAGCCTGATCGTCGCGTCGTCGCCGTGTTCGATCCCGTTCTCGACGAGGTTCACGAGCACCACCCGGAGCACACGCGCTCGGACGACGAGCCGAAGGTCGGGGGACACGTCGACGGCGACGTCCGCGTCGGGGTGGGACTCGCGGACGTCACGGACGACGTCGCGGCACACCTCGACGGCGTCAACCTCCCGAGGTTCGGTGTCGTCGTCGAGGACCTCCTCCACGTCCCGGGCCTTCTCGCCGAGCCGCTGGAGCGCCCGCCCTCGTCTGCTGATGGCGTCCGCGAGCGGCCTGTCGTCCTCGTCCACCCGCTCGGTCAACAGGTCAGCGTTGCCCACGACGACCGTCATGTCGTTGCGGAGGTTGTGTCTGAGCACGCGGTTGAGCACCTCGAGTCGCTGCCTGCGCGCCTCCCGGTCGGTCACGTCCGCGAACGTCACGGTGTAGCCGACGACGCGCCCGTGGTGGTCCTCGGTGCCGGAGACGGTCGCCTCGTACACGCGGTAGCCCGCGCCGGTCGTCTGTTCGATCCGTTGGGGGTCGGGGTCCGAGAGATCGACGTCGGGAACGAACGCGTCGAGCGGGTCGCCGGCGACCCGGTCGTCGGTCCCGGCGGCCCTTCCGTCCGCGTCGGCGTCGCCGCGGTGGCCGGTCTCGTTCGGGTCGCCGTCGAGGCCGAGCACGGTGCGGGCGGCGGAGTTGAACTCGATGAGTCGCCCCTCCGGGTTGACGACGACGAGCCCCACCCCGACGTCGTCGATGGCGGCTCGACGGCCGAGTACCTGCGCCGCCGGCAACAGGCCCTGGAGCCTGAAGCGGAACAGGGCGAATCCGAACAGCACCCCCGTGACAGCGAGGGTGAGCGGCGTGAGATCGAGCGCCGGCACCGGCGGGAGGAAGAACACCGCCTTCACGTGGGCGGCGAAGCTGACGGCGGTGCCGAGGATGAGCGCGATGCCCTGGTCACGGTAGAGCGCGCCGTACGAGAGGGCCGGTTCGAGGAGGAACATCATCCCGGCGCCGATGACGACCCAGCCGAACGCGGCGTGAACGTAGAACCACACGCCCGGGTCGAACAGCACCGTCGCCGTCCCGAACGTCGGCGCGATCCGGTAGTCGGTCCACATCAGCCCGTGCGACGGCGCCGTGGCCACGAGCAGGGTAGTGAGGACGGGCACGACGGACGCGGCCGCGATCAGTCGCCGGTCGACGTACTCGCCGCGCCCGGTGTACCCGAGCGCGAAGAACAGCCACGCGGGCGCGATGAGCGCCTTCCCGATCTCGAGCGGGATCTCGATCAGCTCCCGCGTGCCGGGGTCGAACACCGTGAGCGCGAGCGCGTACGACAGCGACCAGACGGCGACCCCGGCCATCAGGAGCGCGAAGGAGGCCGCGCCCGGCTCGCCGCGGTTGCGCCAGGCGTAGGTCCCGACGGCGACGGCGGTCCCGCCGGCGAGGAGGGCGAGCAACACGACCGCGACGCCGGCGGGTGTCATGGGACCCTCTCGCGGTCGGAGGCGTAAATACGGTACCCCTGCCGATGCCGGTTCGGACGGGCGATCCCGGGCCCGTCGACCCGTAGTACTCAGGCGTCGCGGTGGCGGTTCAGCCTGTCGCGGAGGCGCTTTGCGGCCTGCCCCGACGCCTTCGCGAAGTTCTCGCCGGCGTCTCGCGGGTTCGCCGCTCGACCTCCCGAGGCGCTGCGCGCCTCGCTGTCCTCCCCGGCGAAGATGATCCCCCGCGAGGAGTTGACGAGGCCGACCCCGTCAGCGAGGCCGTGCTCGACGGCGGCCTCGGCGTCGCCGCCCTGTGCGCCGACGCCGGGCACGAGGAACGGGAGGTCGGGCACCGCCTCGCGCAGCGTCTCCAGCTCCTCGGGGACGGTCGCACCGACGACGAGGCCGACGTTGCCGCGCTCGTTCCACAGGTCGGCCACCGCGGCGACCCGTCGGTACAGCGGCTCCCCGGAGGCGAGTTCCAGATCCTGCAGGTCCGCCCCGCCCGGGTTGGAGGTGCGACAGAGGACGAACACCCCCTTGTCCGCCCGGGAGAGGAACGGCTCCAGGGAGTCGCGGCCCATGTACGGGTTCGCCGTGATCGCGTCGACGTGTTCCAGCAGTTCGGCGTACTTCCGGGCGGTGTTTCCGATATCGCCCCGCTTGGCGTCCAATAGGACGGGCACGTCCTTGCCGTGGGCGTACGCGACCGTCTCACGGAGGCTGCGCCACCCGTCGGCGTCCTCGTAGAAGGCGGCGTTGGGTTTGTAACAGGCGGCGTACTCGTGGGTCGCGTCGATGATCCGGCGGTTGAACGCCCACCGGGGGAGGTCCTTGTCCAGCAGGTGATCGGGGATCCGGTCGATGTCGGCGTCCAGGCCGACGGAGACGACGGTGTCGCGGGCCTCGATCCGGTCCCGGAGACGCTCGAAGAAGGCGTTGAACTCGGGCATTGCCGGCGGTTCGAGCGCCGTCGAATAATGGTTCCCGGTTCGTGTGGCTCTGCTCGGTCGGACGGGCGGTCGGGATCAGCCCTCCGTCGAGACAACCGGGTTCGCCGTCGAGTCCGGATCGTTCGGGGGTTCGGACGCGCCGGGCGCGGGCGAACTCGCCGCCTCGGGCGAAACGCGCGCCAGCCGGCTCGCGTTCGCGGTGACGCCGACGGTCATGCCCGCGTCGCCCGCGAGGACGGCGAACCAGATGGGGACGAGCCCGAACGGGACCGCCGCCGCCAGCGCCGCCTTCGCCGCGAGGCTGGTCCAGACGTTCTGGCGGATGACCGCGTTCGCGCGCTCGGCGAGCCTCCGGAGGTACGGCAGCGTCGAGAGGTCGTCCGCCAACAGGGCCACGTCCGCGGTTTCGAGCGCGGCGTCCGTGCCGGCGGCGCCCATCGCGATCCCGACCGTCGCGGTCGCCAGCGCGGGCGCGTCGTTGACGCCGTCGCCGACCATCGCGACGCCGTCGTGCGCGGCGAGCAGTTCATCGACGGCCGCGACCTTCTCGTCCGGGAGCAGCTCCGCACGGACCTCGTCGATCCCCACCTCGCGGCCGACCGCGCGGGCGGTGCGCTCGTTGTCGCCGGTGAGCATCACCGTGCGGACGCCGGCCGCTCGGAGGCGCTCGACCGTGCGCCTCGCCTCGGGGCGCACCTCGTCGGCGACGGCGACGACGCCCTCCAGGTCCTCCTCGGTCCCCACGAGGATCACGGTCTTCCCCTCGGCCTGGAGTTCGGGGACCGTGTCCGAGAGCAGGTCGAGACAGTTGTTCCGCTCGCAGATGGCCCGCGAGGTGCGGGTGACGACCCCGCCGTCGGTGGCGGCGTGAACGTGCGAGAGGTCGAAGCCCAGCTCCGAGAACAGTCCGGGCTTGCCGGCGTAGTGGGGCGTCCCGTCGAGGGTCGCCCGTACGCCCTTGCCCGTCACCGCCTCGAAGTCGTCGACCGCGCGGTCCGCGACGCCGGCCTCCTCGGCGCGGTCGACGATGGCGTCGCCGATGGGGTGTTCCGACCGGAGTTCGAGCCCGCGGGCACAGCGGAGCACGTCCGCCTCCGTGTTGTCACCCAGCGGGACCACGTCGGTGACGGTGAGCTCGCCCCTGGTCAGGGTGCCCGTCTTGTCGAACGCGACCGCCTCCACGTCGCCCATCGCCTCCAGGTGGGTGCCGCCCTTGATCAGAACGCCGTTGCGTGCGGCGGCGGTGATGCCGGAGACGACCGTCACCGGCGTGGAGATGACGAACGCGCACGGGCACGCGAGCACGAGGAGCGTGAGGCCGTAGAGAACGTAGGTGTCCCACGCCGCGCCGACGGCCAACGGCGGTCCGAGCGCGACGATCAGGGCGAAGCCGACGACGGCCGGGGTGTAGTAGCTCGCGAAGCGCTCGACGAACTGCTCGCGCTCCGAGCGGTCGCCCTGTGCGGCCTCCACCATGTCGACGACCTGCGAGAGGGTGTCCTCCCCGGCTTCGGTCGTCACCTCGACCTCGAGGTAGCCACCCTCGACGATGGTACCGGCGAACACCTCGTCGCCGGGCGCCTTGTCGACGGGGACCGATTCGCCGGTGACCGGCGCCTGGTTCACCGCGCTCGTCCCGTCTGCGACGGCGCCGTCGCGGGGGATCCGCTCGCCCGGGCGCACGACGACAGTCTCGCCGACCTCGACGGCGTCGGCGGGGACGACCGACTCCTCCCCGTCGCGCAGGACCGTCGCCTCCGTCGGCGACAGATCCATCAGCTCCCGGAGGGAGTCGCGCGCACGGCCCATCGCGGCCCCCTCCAGGAGTTCGGAGACGGAGAACAGCGTCGTCAGCGTCGCCGCCTCGAAGTACAGCGGCTCGTCGAAGCCGATCCCGGCGGCGACGGCGCCGAGGATGGCGACGCTCATCAGCAGGTCGATGTCGAGGCTCCGCTGGCGCAGCGAATAGTAGCCGTTGCGGAAGACGGGGACGCCGCCGACGGCGACGGCCGCGAGATACGCGAGATCGCCGACGCGTACCGCTCGGTCGAACAGTTCGATCGCCGGCCCCGCACCCGCGGGCGCCAGTGGGTTCGCGAGTGCCAACCCGACACCCGTCAACACGGCCGCGAGGTACGTCACGTACGCCCGGCGGCTCCGCCACACCGAGCGCTCTTCGTCGCCGTCGTCGTCCCCGTCGAGCGACGTGGACGCGACCTCGTAGCCCGCCGCCTCGACGGCCGCGACGACGGACGACAGCGTCGTCGCGTCCGGGTCGAAGCCGAGGTGCACCCTCCCGGTCGTCGGGTGGGTATCGAGGTCGCGCACGCCGTCGACGGCCTCCAGGGCACCCGTCACCTTGCCGGCGCAGGAGGCGCAGTCCATCTCCGGAACCGACAGCGTGACGGATTCCTGTTCGTCCTCGACCGCGTACCCCGCAGCCTGGACGGCCGCGACGACGGCATCGCGGTCGACGGTGCCGTCGGTGTCCACCCGGAGGCTGCCGGTCGTCGGGCGGGGATCGATATCGGTGACGCCGTCGACGCCGGAGACGCTCCCCTCGACCTTCGACGCGCAGGCGGCGCAGTCCATCTCCGGCACCGCGAACTCGAACGAGGGGTCGCGAGCCCGGTCGTCCCCGTCGACATCGACGATCGGCTCGAAGCCGTCGATCGGGAGCGATCCGTCGGCGGCGTCGTCGCGAGTCATGTCCTGATCGCCGGTAGCGCCCCGAGAGTTATTAACTTGGCTGCCAAATTCGGCGCGATCTTTGGTCGTTTCTAATAACTGATCGGCAATGAGTTATTATCGTTCGCCGCTCCGGGCGGGGCGACCGAGCGCACGTTCGACGGCGTCGACCTTCTCGTCGGCGCGCTGGCTTCGCGTCCGTTTGTCGTCGATCTTCAGGACCGTCGAGACGCGGTCGCCGTCGACGGCGGTGTGGGCGGCCGTCGCCGCGGCCATGAGTTCCTCGATGGACTCGGCCTCGATCACTGTTCCCATCGGGTTCGTCTCGTACTCGACGTCGAACTCGTCGAGCGCGTCCACGGCCTTCGCCACTTCCCCCGCCATGCTCCCCTCGACGACCGGCGCGACGCTCAGTAGGGCGATAACTGTCACGGCCGTCGGTACGCCGTCGCCGAGCAAAAGCGATCCCCCAGCGGGTCGCGACGGGGACGAACCGGAGTTGACGGGGAGTGGTGTGGGTGTCGCTCTCGCCCGCCTACCGGGGGATGTTCGACACGTACGCCGTCAGGTCGGTCGTGGAGACGACGCCGACGACGCCGCTTTCCCCGTCGGTGACGGGCATGTGGTGGAACCGGTGCTCCAGCATCGTCGCGGCCACGTCCGCCAACGAGTCGCCGGGGTCGGCAGTGACCAGGTCCGTGCTCATGTACTCGGAGACGGGCGTCCGGTCCTTCGGCTGTCGTTCCGCGACGATCTGCACGAAGTCGGTGTTCGTGAGGATGCCGCGGAGCGTGCCGTCGTCGTCGACGACGATCACCGAGCCGATGCCGCGGTCCATCATTCCCGTCGCGGCGTCCTCGACCAGCGTGTCGGGGGAAACGGTGTAGAGACTCTCGGACATCACCTGCGCGACGAACACGTCGTCTAGATCGTCCATTGGTGTTCGGGGATACGCCGGGGTCGGAATAAGCGTTGATATGGCGGGTGATCGTGCCCCTCGAGCCCGTCGGCTGGACGAGGCTTCGCCTCGGGCGGTTGCGGCCGTGAAGGAGATGGACTGGCGGGAGTTGAACCCCGGTTGTGACCATGGCAAGGTCACGTTATGCACCACCCCAATCTACCACCGGAAATCGGCCACATTCTCCAGCTGCACTCCCTCTGGCGGCGGTATCACAACGAACACAACACGACTGTGAGAAACCTTCGTTCGTGTTACCCGAACATCCTCTGTAATATCTCCCAAAACACTACAAAACGACCCGCACGCACCCCACCCGAACGATTTGAACTCCGAAGTATGGGAGTTCCCACAGGGTCGTAGCGACCGATACAGAGGATCTAGCTATCGGAGGACAAACCAAAGTGGAGCAGTACCGCGGTCGTCAACAGTTTCTTTTGCTGGCTACTACCTACAACTGTGCTGCTCTCTGATGAAACACTCCAGAATAAGCTTCCTAAATAAGTGAGGAACATTCCCAAATATGTAAACTCTAGAGACTGTTTATACTCTTTCAGTTGAAGATTCAGGTATGGAACCGGATTGGGAAGACTCGGGTGGGTTCGTGGCGATCGGCCTGTTGGTGATTGCGTTAGCGTTGACACTGGGAGGGATCGAAACAATTGCTGGATACGAAGTATTGGCTGCCGGACAAACGGCGTTCGGGTTCCTCGCAGCGGGTAACTTCAGCCTCGGTGTTTTGTCCGCTGGCATCTTCTCAGTCGGAGTCTTTTCGGTCGGCGTTTTCTCGGTTGGAATATTCTCGATTGGTATCTTCGCCGTCGGCCCGTTCGCATTCGGGATGTACGCAATAGGGTTCTACGCAACGCAGCAGTACGTAAGCCCCTCGGAAGAGAACACGATGTCTGACTAGGATTCGATATCTATCCGAACCAGTAAGCGCGATCGTGACGCGGAGATGCGTGCCTCGTCGGTAGATTGGCATACTCTATCTATCAGTTGGTTCCCCTGAGGGTTGATGAAGTGAGTTCTATCAGTCTCCGCGTTTCAATTCATTGAGGAGAGGGCTCATCTGTTGAACAGAGTTGGGTCGGTCCGCTACGTGGCAGGCTCGATTCGTAGTATATCGTGACCGTCCGGTCCCGTATTGTTCGTAGAATCGCCTGAATAATGGAGAGAACGGACGGCAGAAGCGCTGATGCACTGGCGGGGATTTGAACCCCGGTTGTGACCATGGCAAGGTCACGTGATACCACTACACTACCAGTGCGTACCTGCATCCGGGCGCCGTCTCCGGCTTTCTCCCGGTGCGCATTCACCACTAACGGCGGGGTGATATATAAATCCGTTCCTCCGGATGCGCCGTGCGGGGACGTCTCGCGTGAGTCTATCGCACCCCGGACGACGCCACGTGTCACGGGAGTGGTTCACACGTGAAACGCCGGCTGACGGGTGTGTGACGCCGTGACGCCGGGGGGCGAGATTCAACACCCTTTTACGCCACGGCTGAGGATGAACGTAGTACAGTCCGGTGCAGCGACAATGATCGGAACGACGCTCGACGTGCTCGTTCCGTCGTCGCTCGTCCGGGAGGCCGAGGACGGCCGCGAGGCCACACGGAAACTCGGTTACGTCGCCCGCGCGGCGACGATCTTCCGGGCGGACCGGTTGGTCGTCTTCCCGGACCGGGAAGGCGAACGCCGCAGAGGCAGCGAGTACGTTCGTACCGTGCTGGAGTACTGCGCGACTCCCTCCTACCTCCGGAAGGAGGTGTGGGGGAAACGCGAGGAACTCCGGCACGCCGGCGTGCTCCCGCCGATGCGGCCCGCTCGATCCGGCCCCGACGGGTCGGAACTACGAGAGGGAATCGTGACCGAGGTCGGACCTGAAGGCCGCGTTCGGGTCAATTGCGGAACGCAACACCCGATCTCCCTGCACGCGTCTCCCGAACGGGAGTACGTGGAGGGGGAGCGCGTCACCGTCAGGGTCTCTTCGAGAGAACCGGTCCGTGCCCGCCTCACCGACGACCCCGCACCGGGGTTTCGGGTGGCCGGCGCGGCCCTGGAGGACGCCCTCGCCGACGCCGAGACCGCGATCGCCACGTCGCGACACGGACGCGAACTGTCCGTGTCGGGGCTGGCGGACGTACGGACACGCACGCGCGACACACACGTCGCCGTCGCGTTCGGCTCGCCCGGCAGGGGGCTCCCGGCCATCCTCGGCATGGACGCCGAGGATGTCCCGGTCGACCCCGACGCCACGGACGGCTCGGGGTTCGACCTCTGGCTGAACGCGATTCCGCGACAGGGCAGCGAGGTGGTGCGGACCGAAGAAGCGATCTTCGCCGCGCTCTCGCCGCTCACACTCACGGAGTAAGCCAAACACAATGCCACAACCAAGCAGACCACGCAAGGGTTCGCTGGGCTTCGGCCCGCGCAAGCGCGCGAGCAGTGAGGTCCCCCGCATCCGCTCGTGGCCCGAGGACGACGGCGCGGCCGGCGTCCAGGGCTTCGCGGGCTACAAGGCGGGCATGACCCACGTCGTGATGGTGAACGACGAGTCCGACTCCCCGCGAGAGGGGATGGAGGAGTCAGTTCCCGTCACTGTCGTGGAGGTGCCGCCGATGCGCGCGGTCGCCCTGCGAGCCTACGAGGACACGCCGTACGGACAGAAGCCGGTCACCGAGGTGTGGGCCACCGAGTTCCACGAGGAGCTCGACCGCACGCTCGACCTGCCGGCGGAGAACACCTTCGACGCGGACGCCGAGGAGATTCGCGAACTGGTCGACGACGGCGTCGTCGACGACCTCCGGTTCATCACGCACACCGAGCCGGCGAAGCTCTCGAACGTCCCCAAGAAGAAGCCCGACGTGATGGAGACGCGTGTCGGCGGCGCCTCGATGGACGAGCGCCTCGAGTACGCGCTCGATCTGGTCGAGGACGGCGGCGAACACGAGTTCGGCGACGTCTTCCGCGCCGGCGAGTACACGGACGCCTCCGGCGTCACGAAGGGCAAGGGCACCCAGGGCCCCGTCAAGCGTTGGGGCGTCCAGAAGCGGAAGGGCAAGCACGCGCGACAGGGCTGGCGGCGCCGGATCGGCAACCTCGGCCCGTGGAACCCCTCGCGCGTTCGCTCGACGGTCCCCCAGCAGGGCCAGACCGGCTACCACCAGCGCACGGAGCTCAACAAGCGGCTCATCGACTTCGGCGAGGGCGACGACGCCTCCGTCGAGGGCGGCTTCAAGGGCTACGGCGAGGTGGACGGCCACTACGCGCTCGTGAAGGGCTCGCTGCCGGGCCCCTCCAAGCGCCTCCTGCGCTTCCGACCGGCCATCCGGCCGAACGACCAGCCGCGCCTCGATCCCGAGGTGCGCTACGTCTCCACCGAATCGAACCAAGGATAATGAAGGCAACAGTACGAGACCTGAACGGCGACGAGGCCGAGGAGATCGACCTCCCCGACGTCTTCGAGACGCAGTTCCGCTCGGACCTGATCCGACGGGCTGTCGTCGCCGCGCAGGCAAACCGGAAACAGGCGTACGGCGCCGACGAGTTCGCCGGCCTCCGCACCCCCGCGGAGTCGTTCGGCTCCGGCCGCGGCATGGCCCACGTGCCCCGTTCGAACGGGCAGGGTCGCCGCGTTCCGCAGACCGTCAAGGGTCGCAAGGCCCACCCGCCGAAGGCCGAGAAGGACCAGAGCAAGAAGATGAACGACAAGGAGCGCAAGCTCGCGACGCGGTCGGCCATCGCGGCCACCGCCGACGCCGAGCGGGTCGCCGAGCGCGGCCACGCCTTCGACGACGAGGTCGAGCTGCCGCTCGTCGTCTCCGACGAGTTCGAGGAGCTCGTCAAGACGAAGGAGGTCGTCTCCTTCCTCGAGGCCGTCGGCGTCGCCGACGACATCGAGCGCGCCGACGAGGGGCGCACGATCCGCGCCGGTCGCGGGACGACCCGCGGTCGCAAGACGCGCGAGCCCAAGTCGGTGCTGTTCGTCACCAGCGAGGAGCCGTCGAAGGCGGCGCGCAACCTCGCGGGCGCCGACGTGGCCACCGGCCGCGAAGTGAGCGTCGAGGACCTGGCGCCCGGGACGCACCCCGGCCGCCTGACCGTCTTCACCGAGAGCGCGCTCGCGGAGGTGGCCGAGCGATGAGCTCGGTCATCCACCATCCGCTCGTCACCGAGAAGGCGATGGACGAGATGGACTTCGAGAACAAGCTCCAGTTCATCGTCGACATCGACGCGGCCAAACCCGAGATCGCCGACGCCGTCGCCGCGCAGTTCGACGTGGGCGTCGAGTCGGTTCGGACGCAGATCACGCCGCAGGGGACGAAGAAGGCGACCGTCGAACTCGGCGAGGACAGCGACGCGCAGGAAGTCGCCTCCCGGATCGGGGTGTTCTGAGAATGGGACGCAGAATTCAGGGACAACGACGCGGCCGCGGCGGCTCGACGTTCCGAGCGCCGTCGCACCGGTACAAGTCTGACAAACAGCACAAGAAGATCGCGGAGGACGACGCCGACACCGTCCACGGCGAGGTCGTCGGCATCGAGCACGACCCCGCCCGGTCGGCGCCCATCGCGGACGTGAAGTTCGAGGACGGCGACCGGCGCCTCGTGCTCGCGCCCGAGGGCATCACCGTCGGCGAGACGCTGTCGGTCGGCGTCTCCGCGGAGATCAAGCCCGGCAACACGCTGCCCGTCTCGGAGATCCCGGAGGGGGTTCCCGTGTGCAACGTCGAGTCCAAGCCCGGCGACGGGGGCAAGTTCGCCCGCGCCTCCGGCGTCAACGCGACCCTGCTCACCCACGACCGCGACGTCGCGGTCGTCCAGCTCCCGTCGGGAGAGGTCAAGCGACTCAACCCGGACTGCCGTGCCACCGTCGGCGTCGTCGCCGGCGGGGGTCGGACGGAGAAGCCGTTCGTGAAGGCTGGGAAGAAGCACCACAAGATGCGCAGTCGCGGGACGAAGTACCCGCGCGTCCGTGGCGTGGCCATGAACGCCGTCGACCACCCGTTCGGTGGCGGCGGCCGCCAGCACCCCGGACAGCCGAAGTCCGTCTCGCGGAACGCTCCGCCGGGTCGGAAGGTCGGCGACATCGCCTCGAAGCGAACCGGTCGAGGTGGCGACAGATAACATGAGTTCGGAATACCGCACCGGTCGCGAGGGTGAGTTCACCTACCGCGGCCACACGCTCGACGAGCTGCAGGAGATGGAGCTCGACGAGGTCAAAGCACTGCTTCCCGCCCGCGCGCGGCGAACCATCACTCGAGGACTCGGAGTCCAGCAGCGGAAGCTGCTGGAGCGCGCCGAGGACGCCACGGCCGAGGAGACGGCGAACGATCCCATCCGGACCCACATCCGGGACATGCCGATCGTGCCGTCGTTCGTCGGTCTCACGTTCGAGGTGTACGACGGCAGTCACTTCGAGCGCGTCGAGGTCGAACCCGAGATGATCGGGCACTACCTCGGCGAGTTCAACCAGACCCGCAACTCCGTGGAACACGGTCAGGCCGGTATCGGCGCGACCCGGTCCTCGAAGTTCGTGCCCCTCAAGTAACAATGGGAATCAGCTACAGCGTCGACGCCGACCCGGAGACCACCGCCAAGGGGATGCTCCGCGAGCGGCAGATCAGCTTCAAGCACAGCAAGGCCATCGCCCGCGAACTGAAAGGCGAGACGGTCGCCGACGCCGAGGAGTACCTGCATGCGGTCATCGACGGGGATCGCTCCGTCCCGTTCCGCAAGCACAACACTGGCGTCGGTCACCGCTCGGACATCGACGGCTGGGACGCCGGCCGCTACCCCGAGAAGGCCTCCAAGGACTTCCTGAAGCTCCTTGAGAACGTCAGCAACAACGCCGACGAGCAGGGGTTCGACGGCGAGTCGATGACGATCAAACACGTCGCCGCCCACAAGGTCGGCGAGCAGCAGGGCCGCAAGCCCCGAGCGATGGGTCGCGCGAGCGCCTGGAACACCCCGCAAGTGGACGTCGAAATGATCATCGAGGAGGACGCGTAACATGGCGGACGAGCACCAGTTCATCGAGGACGGGCTCCAGCGGAGCCAGATCAACGAGTTCTTCGAGGACGAGCTCGGTCGCGCCGGCTACGGCGGGATGGAGGTCGCGAAGACGCCCATGGGCACGCAGATCGTGCTCAAGGCCGAGAAGCCCGGCATGGTGATCGGCAAGGGCGGGAAGAACATCCGCAAGGTGACCACCGAACTCGAGGAGCGCTTCGACATGGACGACCCGCAGATCGACGTGCAGGAGGTCGACGAACCCGACCTCAACGCGAAGATCGTCGCGGACCGTCTGGCGAACGCCCTCGAGCGCGGCTGGTACTTCCGCCGCGCCGGCCACACGACGATCGACCGGATCATGGACGCGGGCGCGCTGGGCGCCGAGATCGTCCTCTCCGGGAAGGTCACGGGCGCCCGCTCGCGCGTGGAGAAGTTCAACCGCGGCTACATCAAGCACAACGGCGAGCCCGCCGAGAACGTCGTCGACGAGGGCCAGGGCGTGGCCGTCATGAAGCTCGGTACTATCGGCGTCACGGTGAAGATCATCCCGCCGGGCGCGACGCTGCCCGACGACTTCGAGATCGCCGAGGACGCCGACGCGCCCGAGGTCGAGCAGGCCGGTGCGTCCGGCGAGGGCGTCGAGGACCTGCTGGCCGACGTGGACGACGAGGAGGTTCCGGAGACGGAGCCCGACCTCCCCGGCGACGACGAGGACGTCCCGGACGCCGACCCCGAGGACGTCATCGACGAGGAGGTCGTCGAGGAGGTCATCGAGGCCGACGAGACCGCGGACGGCGACGCGGCGGAGACGGCCGAGCCGTCCGAGGAGGACGAGCCCGAGCTCGACGAGCTCGACGAGGACGTCGAGTCCGAGGCCGAGGACCTCGTCGCCGAGATGGAGAGCGAGGAGGACGACGCGGACGACGAGGAGGAGGAGTAACCGATGGCGATCCTTCACACCCAGGAGATCCGCGACATGACGCCCGCCGAGCGCGATGCCGAGCTCGAGGAGCTCGAGACCGAGCTGCTCAACGCGAAGGCCGTGCAGGCGGCCGGCGGCGCCCCGGAGAACCCGGGTCGCGTCGGCGAGCTGAAGCGCACGATCGCGCGGATCAAGACGATCCAGCGCGAGGAAGGCGACCTGGACGACATCGACGAATAACATGGCACTGACCCCCGAGACGCTCACGCGACACGAACTCCGCGGCCTCCCGGTACGGGTGGCCGCCGCCGCCAGCGACGCCCACGTCGGGCTCGCGGGCGTGGTCGTGTCCGAGAGCATGCGCACCCTCACGGTGCGCACCACTCGGGGGGACAAGCGGGTGCCGAAGGAGGGGACGACGTTCCGGTTCGTCCTCTCGACACAGCATTCGGGAGACGGCGCGGGCCGCCGTCACACCGAGCCCAGCACGGACGCGCCTCGTGGACGCGAGGCGTCGCCCGTCACACATGAAGCCGCGGGGGACCGCAAGGCCCCCGGGTCCGCGTTCGAACTTCCGTCGCCCACGCACCCCACACTGGCCGGGGAGCGCGGGCAGTACGATACTACCGGGGTCACAGCCGGTCAGTCGGACGGTTGCGAGGACGCGGTCTCCGTTACGGTGGATGGGGCCAGACTGCTCTCACGACCCGCCTTCCGCACGGAACGTGCGGGTGATCACCAATGGCAATCGGACTGAACGTAACTGAACCGGAGGAGCCCTGCTCCGACGAGAACTGCCCGTTCCACGGATCGCTTTCCGTGCGCGGACAGACGCTCGAGGGGACGGTCGCCTCCACATCGATGGACAAGACGGTCGTCGTCGAGCGCGAATACGACGTATTCGTGCCGAAGTACGACCGGTACATGAAACGACGAAGCCGCGTGCCGGCGCACCTGTCGCCCTGCCTCGACATCGAGGAGGGCGACGAGGTCCGCATCGCCGAGACGCGGCCGCTGTCGAAGACGAAGAGCCACGTCGTCGTCGAGACGCTCGACGCGGAAGGTGATGCCTGATGGAGGCCCTCAAGGCCGACGTCACGCAGGGCCTCGAGAAGGGCTCCCTGATCACGTGCGCCGACAACACCGGCGCGCGTGAGCTGAAGGTCATCTCCGTGTCGGGCTACTCGGGGACGAAGAACCGCCACCCCAAGGCGGGCGTCGCCGACAAGGTCACCGTCTCGGTGACCAAGGGCACGCCCGAGATGCGACGTCAGGTGCTGGAGGCCGTCGTGGTCCGCCAGCGCAAACCCATCCGTCGTCCCGACGGCACCCGCGTGAAGTTCGCGGACAACGCCGCCGTCGTGATCGACGACATGGAGGAGCCGCGCGGGACCGAGATCAAGGGTCCCATCGCGCGCGAGGTCGCCGAACGCTTCGGGAGCATCGCATCCACCGCGACTCAGATCGTATGAGCGAACAACCACACAAACAGCGCACACGGACCCGAGACGCGCCGCTCCACGAGCGGCAGAAGTTCGTCCGCGCCACCCTCTCGGCGGAGCTCCGGGAGGAGTACGGCCAGCGGAACGTCCGCGTCAACGCGGGCGACACCGTCGAGGTCATGCGCGGCGACTTCGCGGGCGAGGAGGGTGAGGTGATCGACGTCGATCTCCGAGAGTCGGTGATCCACGTCGAGGACGTCACCGTCGAGAAGGCCGACGGGGAGGAGACCCCGCGCCCGCTCGACACCTCGAACGTGCGCGTCGTCGACCTGGACCTCGAGGACGACCGCCGGGAGGCGCGTCTGGAGTCCGACGAGGAGGCTGCATAACATGAGTAACCACCAGAAGCGACTGTCGGCCCCGAACTCGTGGCCGATCGAGCGGAAGGAACAGACGTTCACCGTGAAGGCGGGCGCGGGCCCGCACGGCGAGTCGGGCGTCCCCCTGCTCATCGTCCTCCGGGACGTGCTGGGGTACGTCGACTCGCGCAAGGAGGCGCGCTACGCGCTCGATCACGGATCCGTGCTCGTCAACGGCAAGGCGGTCTCCGACGAGGCCCGCCCGGTCGGGATGTTCGACATCCTGGCGTTCGACGAGCGCGAGGAGTACTACCGAGTGTTCCCGGGCGAGGGCGGCCGGCTCTCGCTGACGCCGATCGACGAGGAGGCGGCCTCCTCGCGGCTCGGGAAGGTCTCCGGCAAGACGCAGGTCGCCGGCGGCGACTTCCAGTACACGCTCCACGACGGGACGACCCTCGTGAGCGACGACGGGAGCTACGCCGGCGGCGATTCGCTCGTCGTCGACAACGAGACCAAGGAGGTCGTCGCGCACTTCCCGTACGAGGAGGGCGCGCTCGTCACCGCCGTCGCCGGCGGACACGCCGGCGAGATCGGCGAGGTCGAGGAGATCACCGTCACTGCCGGCTCCGGCGACAACGCGGTCTCGGTCGATCAGGAGGACGGCGAGGACGCCGGCTTCGAGACGATCGAGGAGTACGTCGTGGTCATCGACGAGAACTTCACGGGTGATGACGAATGAGCGAGGCTGACGCGGACTTCCACGAGATGCGCGAGCCGCGCATCGAGAAGGTCGTCGTCCACATGGGCGTCGGTCAGGGTGGCCGCGAGCTCGCGAACGGCGAGGAGATCCTCGAGGAGATCACCGGACAGGACACGGTTCGCACGACGGCCAAGCGCGCCATCGGCGAGTTCGAAATCCGACCCGGCGACCCCATCGGGGCGAAGGTCACCCTGCGCGGCGAGGACGCCGACGAGTTCCTCGAGACCGCGCTGGAGCTGGTCGACCTCTCGGCCTCACAGTTCGACGACACGGGCAACGTGAGCTTCGGCGTCGCCGAGCACACGGAGTTCCCGAGTCAGGAGTACGACCCGCAGATCGGCATCTACGGGCTCGACGTCACCGTGTCCCTCACGCGACCGGGCTACCGCGTCTCGAAGCGGGACAAGGTCACCCGGTCGATCCCGAGCGGTCACCGGATGACCGTCGACGACGCCGTCGCGTTCCTCGAACGCGAGTTCGACGTGGAGGTCACAGCATGAGCGACGCAGACACAGAGACGACCGGAACCGAGGAAACGGGCGAGCACGCCGCCAAGCGCACCGGCCAGCAGGTCGAGTGCCGGCGCTGCGAGCGAAACCAGGGGCTCGTCGGCAAGTACGACATCAACCTCTGTCGCCAGTGTTTCCGCGAGATCGCCCGCGACATGGGCTTCCGGAAGTACCGATAACAATGGCAGGTAACGACCCCCTCTCCGACGCCCTGGCTGGCCTCGACAACGCCGAGGACGTCGGTCATCTGGAATACACGGTTCAGCCCGCCTCGAACATCATCGGCTCCACGCTCGAAGTGCTGTACGACAGCGGCTACGTCGACGGCTTCGAGTTCGTGGACGACGGCCGAGCGGGAACGTTCGAGGTCGAACTGAAAGGCGCGATCAACGAGTGTGGCGCCGTCAAGCCGCGATACTCCGTGGCCGCGGACGGCTACGAGAAGTGGGAGAAGCGGTTCCTCCCGGCACGCGACTACGGTGCACTCATCGTGACCACGAGTCACGGCGTCATGAGCCACTACGAGGCCCGCGAGGCGGGCATCGGTGGCCAAGTGATCGCATACGTCTACTGACAATGACAGAACGAACAATCGAACTACCCGAGGACGTCTCCGCCGACCTCGACCACCTCGATCTCACGATCGAGGGGCCGAACGGCTCGGTGACGCGGCGCCTGTGGTACCCCGACGTCAGCGTCTCCGCCGAGGACGACGCCGTCGTCATCGCGTACCCGGACGACGCCGACCGACAGACGAACGCGACCGTCGGCACCTTCGCGAGCCACGTGGACAACATGGTCCACGGGGTCACCGAGGGATGGGAGTACGAGATGGAGGTCTTCTACGCCCACTTCCCGATGGACGTGGACGTGGAAGGCGACGAGGTCGTCATCACGAACTTCCTCGGGGAGACGGCACCCCGTCGCGCGGAGATCCGCGGCGACACCGACGTACAGATCGACGGCGAGGAACTCGTCTTGACCGGCCCGTCCAAGGAGGACGTCGGACAGACGGCCGCCAGCATCGAACAGCTCACTCGCGTGACCGACAAGGACACGCGCGTCTTCCAGGACGGCGTGTACATCACGCGTACGCCCACGGGGGATGTCTAAATGAGCGACGAGATCGAGGAGCTCGAGGACGTCTCCGGCGTCGGTCCGTCGAAGGCCGACGCACTCCGTGCGGCCGGCTACGAGACCATCGAGGACGTGAAGGCGGCCTCGCAGTCGGAGCTGGCGGAGGTCGACGGCGTCGGGAACGCCCTCGCGGCCCGCATCAAGGCGGACGTGGGGGGACTCGAGGTCGAGGAGGAGGCCGACGCCGAGATCGAGGACGAGGAGCCCGAGGCCGAGGACGAGGAGTCCGAGGACGTCGAGACGGAGCTGCGCCCGCGCGGTCACGCGGACAAGACGCCCGACCTCGACGACGAGCGCGCCCGCGCGCTCGCCAAGAAGCTCCGCGAGTCCACGCCGCAGTTCAACCGGCAGGACTACCACAAGAAGAAGCGGGTCCCGACCTCGTGGCGTCGCCCGCGCGGCACGCTGTCGAAGCAGCGCCGCGGCATGGGCGGGAAGGGCCCGAAGGTCGAGGCGGGCTACCGCTCGCCGACCGCCGCCCGCGGCCTGCACCCGAGCGGATTCGAGGAGGTCCGCGTGTTCAACACGGACGACCTCGAGGGCGTCGACCCGTCGACGCAGGCGGTACGCATCGCCTCGAGCGTCGGCGGTCGCAAGCGCGAGGCTATCGAGGACGAGTGCGAGGACCGCGAGATCCGCGTCCTCAACCCGACCTACGTCGAAGTGGAGGTTGACCAATGAGCGACCTGGCAGCACAGCGCCGGCTCGCGGCCGACGAACTCGACGTCGGCAAGAGCCGCGTCTGGCTCAACCCGGAGGCACAGGACGAACTCGCGGACGCGATCACGCGTGAGGACATCCGCGAACAGATCGAACAGGGCAACATCCGCGCCGATGACGCCAAGGGGAACTCCCGCGGCCGGGCCCGCGAGCGCGACGAGAAGCGCTCGTACGGCCACCGCACCGGCGCCGGCTCCCGCAAGGGGAAGGCCGGCGGCCGGCAGGACTCCAAGGACGACTGGATCGCGCGGATCCGCGCCCAGCGAGCACGCCTCAAGGAGCTCCGCGACGACGGGCCCCTCGACAGCACGCAGTACCGCGAGCTGTACAACAAGGCCTCGGGCGGATCCTTCGAGGACGTGCGGCGACTCGACTCGTACATCGTGAACAACTACGACGTAACACTGGAGGACGACTGATGGCGACCGGACCACGCTACAAGGTACCGATGCGTCGCCGCCGGGAAGTCCGGACGGACTACCACCAGAGGTTGCGCCTGCTGAAATCCGGCAAACCGCGCCTCGTGGCGCGCCTGTCGAACAAGCACGTCAGGGCGCAGCTGGTTTCCCCCGGCCCCGAAGGCGACATCACACACGCGGCCGCGTCCAGCGAGGACCTCGCGGAGTACGGCTGGGAGGCCCCGACGGCAAACCTCCCCAGCGCGTACCTGACGGGCTATCTCGCGGGACTGCGGGCGGTCGAGGCGGGCCTCGAGGAGGCCGTCCTCGACATCGGCCTGAACACCGCCACGCCCGGAAACAAGGCGTTCGCGGTGCAGGAAGGAGCGATCGACGCCGGGCTCGAGATCCCCCACAACGACAGCGTTCTCGCGGACTGGTCGCGTACCCGCGGCGAGCACATCGCCGAGTACGACGAGCAGCTCGACGAGCCGCTGTACAGCGGGGACTTCGACGCGGCGGACCTGCCCGAACACTTCGACGAGCTTCGGGCGACCCTGACGGAGGAATTCGACAATGAGTAGAAACGGCGGATGGGAGCCGCGCACGCGGCTCGGCCGGAAGGTACAGGAGGGCGACATCACCTCGATGGAGCAGGCGCTCAACTCGGGGCTCCCGCTGAAGGAGTCCGAGCTGGTCGACCAGCTCATTCCGGACCTGGAGGACGAGGTGCTGGACATCAACATGGTCCAGCGCATGACCGACTCCGGACGCCGGGTGAAGTTCCGCTGCGTCGTCGCCATCGGCAACGGCGACGGCTACCTCGGCTACGCCGAGGGCCGGGACGACCAGGTCGGCGGCGCGATCCAGAAGGCCATCGAGGTCGCCAAGCTGAACATGATCAAGGTCGACCGCGGCTCGGGCTCGTGGGAGGACTCCGCCGGCGGAGTCAACTCGCTCACCCGGACGGCGACCGGCAAGGCCGGATCCGTCGAGGTCGAGATCAAGCCCGCCCCGCAGGGGCTGGGCCTCGCGGCGGCGCCGACCGTCCGCAACATCCTCGAGCTCGCGGGCATCCGGGACGCCTGGACCTCCTCGACCGGCAACACGCGGACGACAGTCAACCTCGCGAAGGCGACGTTCAACGCCCTGCGGAACGCCTCGCAGGCGCGTACGCCCGACCGGGCGCGGCGCGTCCAGCGCGAAGCGGAGGGTGACCACTGATGCAGGCTGTCGTCCAACTGCGCGGCGAGATCGACATGTCCGCCGCCCAGCACGACACCCTGAAGATGCTCAACATCCACTCGATCAACCACTGCGCGCTGGTGCCCGAGGAGGACACCTACCGCGGGATGATCGCGAAGGTGAACGACTTCGTCGCGTTCGGCGAGCCCGACGTCGAGACGGTCGCGATGCTCATCGAGCGCCGCGGCGAGCCCGCCGAGGGTGACGCCGACGTCGACGACGAGTGGGTCGCGGACAACACCGAGTACGACGACGTCGACGCGTTGGCCGAGGCGCTGGTCGACGAGGAGACGACCCTGCGCGAGCAGGGCCTCTCGCCGGTGCTTCGACTGCACGCCCCGCGCGGCGGCCACGAGGGCATCAAACACGCCGTGAAGAACGGCGGCGAACTCGGTCGTCACGACGACATCGACACGCTCCTGGAGGCGATGCGATAATGACGAGCAAGAAACGACGCCAGCGCGGCTCGCGCACGCACGGCGGCGGCTCCCACAAGAACCGGCGCGGCGCCGGTCACCGGGGCGGTCGCGGGAACGCGGGTCGCAAGAAGCACGAACGGCAGCTGTACGGTCCGCTCGGCAAGCACGGCTTCAAGCGCCCGCAGGGCGTGCAAGACGAGGTCGTCGAGGTCTCCGTCCAGAAGCTGGACGAGGACGCCGCCCTGCTGGCGGCCGACGGTCTCGCCGAGGAGGAGGGCGACGGCTACGCCCTCGACGCTCGCGACGTGGCCGAGGACGGCCACGAGGTGGACGTCGTGAAGGTGCTCGGCGGCGGGCAGGTCCACGGGGAGCTGCACGTGGTCGCGGACGCGTTCACCGCGGACGCACGGAGCCTCATCGAGGAGGCCGGCGGCTCCGCGGAGCTGACGGACCGCGCCGAGCAGGCGCAGGCGGACGCCGAGGCGTCGGCGGAGCAGTCCGACGCCGACAGCGACGACGAGTAGTCGCCGGACCCAAACGGGGTTCGACCGCACTTCTTCACACACCGCGTCGCGAGCCCCGGGTGCGTCACGTGACCGTCCCCTCGTGCACCCCCCTCATCGGCGGATCGGACGGGAGCGCCCGGCGTCGGCGCCTCGCGGGGAGGTGCGTCCGCGGACCCAATCGAAGCGTTAAGGTGTGGCGACCAACCAGATGCACGGTATATGGGTTGGAAAGAGACCGCGGAACCCGTACTCACGCGGATGCCGACGGTCGAGCGTCCGGAGGGGCACGTCCCCTTCAAACGGAAGCTCGCCTGGACGGCCGGCATCCTCGTGATGTACTTCTTCCTCACGAACATCACGATGTTCGGACTCGCGACGGGCGGGGCCGAGGGCGACTTCTACGGCCGGTTCCGGTCGATCCTCGCGGGGTCGCAGGGATCGATCCTACAGCTCGGCATCGGACCGATCGTCACGGCGTCGATCGTTCTCCAGCTACTGGGCGGGGCCGACCTGCTCGGCCTCGACACCGACGACCCCCGCGACCAGATCCTGTATCAGGGGCTCCAGAAACTGTTGGTCGTCGTGATGATCTGCCTGACGGGCCTGCCGATGGTGTTCGCCGGCAACTACCTGCCCGTCGACACACAGCTCGGCGCGTCACTGGGCATCGGCGGGGGCGGCATGCGGACGCTGCTGTTCGCACAGATGTTCGTCGGCGGGATCCTCATTCTGTTCATGGACGAGGTCATCTCCAAGTGGGGGGTCGGATCCGGGATCGGGTTGTTCATCATCGCGGGCGTGAGCCAACAGCTCGTCGCCGGCCTGTTCGCCGTGCCGGCGCTCGGCACCCAGGTGACCGGCTTCTTCCCCGCGTGGTACGGCATCATCACCGGGAGCATTCAGCTGGACCCGTTCGTCCAGTCGCTCCTGTTCGACCCGGGGAACATCCTCGCGCTGTTCACCACGGTACTCATCTTCGCGATCGTCGTGTACACCGAGTCCGTACGCATCGAGATCCCGCTGAGTCACGCCCGGGTGAAGGGCGCCCGCGGTCGCTTCCCCGTGAAGCTCATCTACGCGTCGGTCCTCCCGATGATCCTCGTCCGCGCGCTGCAGGCGAACATCCAGTTCCTCGGGCAGATCCTCAACAACTACGTCACCCTGCCCTCGATCGTCGGCGTCTACTCGCAGGGGCAGCCCGTGAGCGGACTGTTCTACTACCTGGCGCCGATCCAGTCGCGACAGGACTGGATGTGGTTCTCGGGGGCGTTCACCGTCAGTGCCGAGCCGTGGCAGATCGTCCTCCGTGTGCTCGTCGACCTGACGTTCATGATCGTCGGCGGCGCCATCTTCGCGGTGTTCTGGGTGGAGACGACCGGGATGGGGCCGGAGTCGACCGCCCAGCAGATCCAGAACTCCGGGATGCAGATCCCCGGGTTCCGGAAGAACCCGCAGGTCATCGAGAAGGTGATGGAGCGGTACATCCCGCAGGTGACCGTCATCGGCGGCGCGCTCGTCGGCCTGCTGGCCGTCCTCGCGAACATGCTCGGCACGCTCGGGGGCGTCTCCGGGACGGGCCTCCTGCTGACGGTATCGATCACCTACAAGCTGTACGAGGAGATCGCCGAGGAGCAGCTCATGGAGATGCACCCGATGATGCGCTCGATGTTCGGCTCGGACTGATCCGGACCGACGATCGAGCGGATCGAGACGGGTCCGTTCAGTCCGTTCGGTTCGAGGACGCTGGGTTTGTTTTCACCGCCCGCGAACGCCCGCGGCGAGTTCGATGCGATGCCCCTCGGAGCCGCCGGTCTCCGTTCGGTTCCGAGGTCCACCGACGGGCAGGGACCGTGACCGCTACACACTCAAGTACCCGCGTCGACACGACCGAGACATGGCTCCCTCGCCGCCACCGACGCTCCCCCCCTCCCAACGGTCAGTGACCGATTCCTCGAGGGGGGCACGTCCGGATCGAGGAACGCCTCGACGGGTCGGTCGTCGGGATCGGACTCGGACGCGACGGCCGTCTCCGGGTCGGGTTTCCCGACACGGCGGTCGAGGGACGACCCGGGGCCGCGTGGACCCCGGCGGACTCGGCGCCGCCGCGGTACGACTTCGCCGTGCGATATCTGGAACGACGGTTCGATCGGAACGCGTTGCGGGCCGCCGTCGCGGACCCGACGGCGGTGACGGTCTGGGGGATCGCGGTCCACCGTCGTCGCCGGGGGTACGACTGGGGGCTCGCGCCCCCGGTCGTCGGGCTCGACATCGACCATCCCGAGGCGACGCTGCTGCCGCACGAACTCGACCGGGCGTTCGACGAACTCGGCCTCCCGGGGCCCCCGACGATCGATACGGAGGTCCACGTCCGCGGGCTCGCCGGCGACGGCGTCAGGCCGCCGGAGGCGCGGTGGGGCGACGGGATCGCTTTCGGCGTCCTCTATCGGAAGAAGGGCGGCGGGCTGGCGACGACGCGGGCGCCGGCGTATCGGGAGCCGCCGGAGCCCGAGCCGATCACGGAGTCGGCCGAGGAGTATGCCGCGGCGGTCGCCTCCCCGGAGGTCATCGAGTCCGCGGCGACGAGGCTGGAATCCGACGGCCGGTCGCCCACCGTGTCGGCGCTCACCGACCGCGTCACCGACCGGGCGCTCCGGGATCAGTATCCGCGGATCACACACGGCGAGACGACGCTGGCCGTCGACGCGCTCCGGAGCGCCGTCGCCCGCCGGGTGGCCGAGTACGTCGGATCGTCGTCGAACTGACGCCGTCTACGTCACGTCGACGTGCCGTTCGAAGGCGTGGGCGGTCGAGAGCACGGTCGCGTCGTCGAACGTGTCGCCGACGAGCATCAGGCCGACCGGGAGCCCCTCCGAGGTTCCGGCGGGGACGCTGATCGCGGGGTGGCCGGTGTTGTCGAACGGCGCCGTGTTCGGGAGCATGTTGAGCGCGCGGTCGATCGCCTCGACCCGGGAGATCCCCGTGTCGACCTCATGGGCGGTCTGGGGCGTCGTCGGCATCGCCAGCACGTCGACGTCCGAGAGCGCCTCGTCGTATGCGTCGGCGAGCTTCCGGGCGAGGTTCTGTCCCTTCGCGTGGTAGTGCCCGCGGTACTCGTCGGCGAGGTACTGCCCGGCGATCAGGGTGAGCTTCATCGTCGCGAGGTAGTCGTCGGCCTGCGCCCGGCGGGCGCGGCCGAAGGCGTCGGCGAACTGCGTGTCGTAGAAGCCCGTGCCGTAGTGGCCGACGCACTCGGCCTCGACGGTCGCCGTGATCTCCTCGAGGCCGATCGCGTTCCAGATCGGGAGGCCGTCGAGGTGCATCGGGACCGACACCTCGGTCACCTCGGCCCCCGCCGCCTCGAAGCCGGCGAGCGCGTCGCGGACGGTCTCGTCGACGCCCTGCTCGCTCTGCTCGTGGCCGAACCCCTCCCGGAGAACGCCGACGGTGATCTCCCCGGGATCGGTGCCGAGGGCGTCGCTGTAGTGTTGTGTCGGCACCTCGCCCTGACGGGGGTCGAGCCCGTCGGCGCCCGCGAGGACATCCAACAGTAGCGCGCAGTCCGCGACGGTCGAACCCATCGGGCCGACGTGGTCGAAGGAGCGACCGAGCCCCGCGACGCCCGTGTAGGGAACGAGACTGTGGGTGGGTTTGTGGCCGACGATGCCGCTCCATGCGGCGGGGATCCGGATCGAGCCGCCCTGGTCGCCGCCGATGGCCGCGTCGAGGTCGCCGGCGCCGACCGCGGCGGCGCTCCCGCTGGAGGAGCCGCCCGCGAGGTAGTCGTCGTCGACGGGATTGTGAACCGGACCGGTCGCGGACAGCTCGCCGCTCCCCGAGAGCGCCATGTCCTCCATGTTGAGCTTCCCGGTGATCGTCGCGCCGGCGTCGAGGAGCCGGGTGACGATCGTGGCGTCCGTCGAGGGGACGTACCCGTCGAACAGTTTCGACCCGAGCGTCATCTCGACGCCCGCCAGCGAGACGGAGTCCTTCAGCCCGATCTCGTACTCCGACAGCGGTCCGTCGTCGGCGCCCTCCACCTCACACCGCCGGACGAACGCGTTGAGCGGGTCTTCCGCCGCGTCCGGCTCGTATCCGGGGTCGCGGGTGTGATAGCTGACTTCGGGCGTGGGGTCGGCCAGCTCGTCGATGCGCTCGTACCCCTCGAACAACCCGTCGATGATCGCGGCGAAGTCGGCGACCTCGTCGTCGGACAGCGACATGTGGTGGTGGGCGGCCAGTTCGCGGATCTCCTCCTCGGTCGGTCGGCGGACGTTCGGCGGCGACTCTGACATGCCATCACGGCACACGACAGGTGTTCTCAAATAACTGTCCGTGGGTCCCGCTCACCGCGACGACTCCGAACCCGTGCGAGGACCGTACACGAACCGACCGTCGGCCTCGCCGAATCGACCCGTCCCCGGATCGATCCGCGCATCCGACCGGGCCGAGCGGGTCCGGAGCGGCTTACTCGTCCGTCTCCCGCGGCGGTTCCCGCTGGACCACGAGGACGGGACCGAGAAACCGGTCGGCGACCTGGTCGGCCGGCAGGCCGAACACGAACGTCGCGAGGGAGGGGTCGGACTCCCCCATGACGACGGCGTCGAACTCGTCGGACGCCCCGACGATCGCATCGAGGGGGCCCCGGTTCCGGTCGACGCGCGTCTCGACCGTCGACGTGTCCATCCCCAGATCCTCCAGCCGTTCTATCACCCCCTCGAGGAGCGTTCCGGCGTCCTCGTCCGTCTCCTCGTCCTCCGCGACGTGGTACAGCGTCACGGAGACGCCCGTCCCGCCGAACAGGCCGGCGACGACGCGAGCGAGTCGGTCGACCCCCACGGCGCCGCGGATGGCGACGAGGACGTCCTCGACCGGGCCGGTGGCGTTCGGGACGAGCGCGGCCAGACAGTCGTGTTCGGTCGTCGTCCGGTCGATCGTCTTCTGGGCGTCGTGGGTGAACACGAGCCGTCGCTCGACGGTCGCTCCCGCCTCCTCGAGGATCGCCTCGTACTCCTCGAGCCGTTCGACGGCCCGGTCCTCGAACTGCAGTCGCGCCTGTCCCGGCGCCGTCTGCTCCGGGATATCGTGATACCCCAGCAGGACGACGTGGGCGTTCGCGAGGAGCCCGGGAACGCCCTCCGGGATCGATTCCCCCTCGAGCACGCGGATCGGGACGAGTATCGACGGGCGGGTGCTCATGTCAGATGTCCCCCTTGAGTGTGACGTCCCCAGCGTAATAACGGTACCAGAGGTACGAGACGAGCATCACCACGATCCCGATGCCGATCGACGCCGGCTGCATGAACGCGATCAGCCCGAAGCTGGCGAGGGCCCCGACTGCGGGCAACACCGGATAGCCCGGCACCCGATAGCTGGGGGAGTACCACTCGGGGTCGCGCCGTCGCAACACGATCAGCGCGACACACATCAGCCCGTACATGATCAGGTGGAGGAACGACGCGACCTCCGCGAGCAGTTCGACCTGCCCGGTCGCGACGAGGACGAGGATCGGCCCGGCGGCGGCGAGCAACGCGACGTGTGGGGTGCCGTATCGGAGATTGATCTCGCTCGCCTTCCGGGGAAGCAGGGCGTCACGGCTGAGCGCGTACACCGCCCGCGAGGCGCTGAGGATCGACGCGTTCGCGCTCGAGAACGTCGCGAGCAGGCCGGCGCCCAGGATCGCGACCGCGCCGGGCAACCCGAGGAAGTCGCGCGCGACCTCGACCATGGCCGTCTCGCCGAACTGCCCAAGCCGGTCGGCGCCGAACGCGCTGGTCGCGACGAAGATCGTCACGACGTAGAACACGGTGACGATCAGGACCGATCCCACCATCGCCAGCGGGAGGTTCCGACCCGGGTCCTTGATCTCGCCGGCGACGGTCGCGACCTGAGCGAACCCCAGGTACGACGTGAACACGAGCGCCGCGGTCGTCAACACCGGGAAGTACCCCCTCGAGAAGAACTGCTCCGGAACCGTTCCGCCGCCGAACACGCCCACCGCGTCGAGGACGCCGTAGGAGAGAAAGCCCGTGAGCACCACGAGGAGGACCCCGACCACCACGTTCTGGATCCTCGCGGTGTTCTCCGTGCCGCCGATACTCAACGCCGTCAGCGCGGCGCCGAAGAGCAGCCCGATCCCGATGACGGGACTGAACGGGAGGGCGACGTCGAGTTCGCCGAAGACGGCGCTGGCGTAGTGGCCGAGACCGACCAGATAGAACGCTGAGGCGAACATCAGCCCCAGCCACAGCCCGAGCCCGACGATCGCGCCGTAGGCCGTTCCCATCCCCCGAGAGATGAAGTAGTAGCCGCCGCCGCTGCGCGGCATGGCCGTGGCGAGTTCGGAGGTCGGAAGCGCCACCAGCAGCGCGATCAGTCCGCCGATCGCGAACGAGAGCGTGGCGGCCAGCCCCGCGTTGCTCGCCGCCAGCCCCGGGAAGACGAAGATCCCCGCGCCGATCATGGTCCCGATCCCGATCGCCAGCCC
>Ga0207733_100022_pt1 | contig 192472 bp, 200 predicted proteins | sample A23P3SouthBayCA_FD_187735 | JGI IMG/M metagenome (GOLD analysis project Ga0207733, IMG submission 187735) | Aerobic enrichment media microbial communities from Eden Landing Ponds, California, USA - A23 P3 (SPAdes) | ecosystem: Environmental > Aquatic > Marine > Unclassified | place: Emeryville... | reverse complement strand
GACGCTCATCGTGTTCATCGCGATGGTGCTCGTGGCGGCGATCGCCGCGGGGGTCCTGATCAACACGGCCGGCTTCTTGCAGAGTCAGTCAGAACAGACCGGACAACAGTCGAGCGAACAAGTGACTGATAGAGTCGTGGTCACTGAAACTGTGGGAACGATTAGTGGTAGCGAAATTGCCACAATCGAAATGAACGTGAAGCGGGCGCCTGGAGCTGGAGCAATCGATCTAAGTGATGCGACAATCCATTACGTCGGGCCGAGTAATGTAAATGACGTTTCGCCTGGTGACACCGGTGTCAGCACGACGGCGGTTCAGGGCAGCTCAGCTGACGTGCTAGAGGCCGATAGTGATGTATCGAAGATTACGCTAACCCTGACTGATATAGCCCAGAACCTTGGAACAGGTGAATCGGCAACTATTGACATCACAACTGCATCTGGCGGGACCTCGACGGTAACCATCGAAGTTCCAGAATCTCTCTCTGGGTCGGCAGTTAGGCTCTAATCACCTAATTCAACTTTCCTAGTAATCGAGCAACTGCAATTCATTCTATTATCGCCGACGGAGTTATACTGATCTACGTTCCAGTACCAACTATGACCGAGTTCCCCACGCCACCCGACGACGAGGACGGTGGCGACGCCGACGCGGGCCGGATCCTGGCCCCCGAGGAACTCGACATCGCCGAGGACGAGCACGTGACCCAGATCGACGACGGACGGTTCGTCGTCTCCCCCAGCGAACGGCCGGCCGACGACCCCGTGGGGGTCGACGCGCACGCCACGCCAGAGCCCGAGCCTGAACCCGATCCTGACCCGTCGGCAAGCGACCCGGAGCCGACGCTGGACAGCGACGCGGTCCACGACTGGCTCGCCGAGGACGTGGGCAGCGTCTCCTCGCGCTACGGGTTCGACGTCACGGCCACCTTCGGCGGGTCGGTCTCCCAGCGGCGCCTGGTCTCGAACGACGTCGTGACGAGCTTCGAGAGCCTCGTGCTCTGGTACGCCCAGCACGTCGACGACGAGACGCCCGTCGAGGAAGTGCTCGGGATCCTGCTGCTTGAGTCGAACGTCCCGGTCCGGTACCCCCCGCGGAGCTTAGAGCGGATCCTCGAGTCGACGAACCTCGGCCCCGAGGACTCCATCGCCGACCTGATCGCCGCCGTCGAGGCCGAGGACGGCGTCCAGCTCTGAGGACGGGCGACGAACAAGACGAGCGGTTCGGGGCGCTCGGGCCCCCTGGCCACCGGTTCGCTTTTGGTCCCCCGCCGCGCGTGCTCGGACAGCATGGCCTGGAGACCGGGCACGAGCACGCTCGTCGTCGCGACGGTGCTCGTCGCGCTCGTTCTCGCCGGCCCGGCCTGGGGGACCCCAACCGGAGTTGGCGGCGGGACGGCGACGGTGTCCGTCTTGTCCCCCGAGGCGCTCGGGGAACCGGGCGCGTCCGGCGATGATTCCGTCACGCTCCGGACGACGCCCGGTCGGTTCGGTACCGCCGCGACGTATCTGCGGATTCCCGACCTCGTGGCGGACGTGCGCGACCGCTCCGGCCGACCGCAGCTCCGCGCCGACCTCTCCGTCGACGCGGAGGGGATCGACCCGCCGCCGATCAGTCGGATTCTGCATCGCTCCGGCACCCATCGACTCTCGTATCCGGACGTCGCACTGCCGCCCCAGGGATACGACCACGGAGGAACGCCGGTCGAGCCCGGGTCCTACGACGGGCACCTCGAGGTCCGGGTACAGAGTTTCGACGGCGACCACGTCCTCGTGAATCGGTCAGTCGAGGTGGTCGTCGACCGATGAGCGGTTCGTCTTCGGCGGATGGGGGACGTGCGTCGTCCGACCGGATCGGTCCGGCCGCTTTCGTCAGGCGGGCCATGGGCGGCACGCCGGGCATGGTCGTCTTCCTGGCGACGCTCGTGATTCTGGGGGCCCTCTGGCGGATCGACTTCCTGCTCAACGACAGCGTGACCGTGGCGAACGTCGTCACCAACGTGGCCGACGGTCGGCTCGCGGTGACGGAGGCGCCGTATGCGCTGACGGCGGGCGAACAGCCGGGACTCGTCGAGGTCGACGGCGTGCTCTACGGCAGGAACTACGGGCAAGCGTACCTGGCGGTGCCGGTCCTGTGGGTCCTCGACGCGACCGCCGGCGTCGTCGACCTCCGACTCCTCCTGGCAGCCGGGTGGTCGTTCGCGGTACTCGGCCTGGGGCGAGCCGTCGGGCGACTGCTCGACCGGCCGATTGTCGGGTGGATTGGGGAGGTCGCGTGTCTCGTTTCCGTCGCGGCCGCGCTCCTGGTGGCGACGGACGTCGACTGGCTGACGCGCCCGCGGCCGCTGGTCGCCCTCGGGCTGTCGACGCTCCTGCTCGCCGCGACGGGAGCGACGGTCTGCTATCGACTGGTGTCGTGGGCCCAGGGGCGACGAGTCGGCTTCGCCAGCGGACTCGCCCTCGCCGTCGCCACGCCGGTCGGCTTCTGGGGGTCCTTCCCGAAGCGCCACGTCCTCTCGGCGACGGCGCTCCTGCTGGTGGTCTACTTGTTCGCGGTGAGTCGCACGGGCACCGACCGACGTGCGATCGCCGCCCGCGCCGGCGCCTACGCCGTCGTCGGATTCCTCGCCTCGGTGCACGCCTTCGAGGCGGCCTTCGCGCTGGCCGTGCTGGCGCCGCTGGACCTGCTGACGGCGCCCACCAACGACCGGCGCGCCCTCGGGGCGGTGGCCGTCGCCTTCGGCGTCTCCCTGCTGCCGATGGTGGCCACGAACCTGGCTATCTCCGGCCAACCGCTCCAGCCCCCGCGGACGCTACCCGGCGCGGATGGACCGCTCGCACCCGGCCAGGCCGCCATCGACATGCGGGAGATCGGACGTCCGGCTGGCGTCGTCGGCGATGCGGGCGCGGACCTCGGAGCGAGCGGTTCCCTCGGGCGACCCGCCGCGGCTGGACTTCTCGGCCCGGTGGCGGCGCTGCTCGACCGCGTCGCCTGGGTCGGTGCGTACATGGCAGACCAGCTCGTGGCCGGCCTCGCCGCGGCGACCGACCTCGACCGGCTCTACCACGTCCTCGTGCGGAGCGGCTGGATCCCGTCGGTCCGGTATCACCTCTCGGACTACGAGACGCTCGAGACGGCGATGCTCGAGGTCCTCCCGCTGGCGGGGGCGCTCCTCGCTCTCCCCGGCGTTGCGCTCGCCCACCTGCGCGAGGGAGCACGCTTCGAACGGCTTCGGGCCGGACTCGCCGACCCGGTCAGGCAGACCGACCTCCTTGTCGGGGCGCTCGCCGTGACGCTCTTCCTCGCGTACCTGCCACGCCTACCGCTGTACGCGATGTTCACGCTGCGGTACGTCCTGCCGGTGATGCCGCTCCTGCTGTACGCGGTGGCCCGGATGCCGCCGGTTCGAGCCGCAGTCGCGTCGGCACCCCGCACGCTCGGGGGCGCCTGGGGGGTGACGGTCGCGGTCGCCGGTGGAGGATTCGTCTGGACGCTCGCAGTGCTGGGCCTCGCCCGCGGCGAGGTGATCCAGTTCCTGGCGCTGTCGGGGCTCGTGACCGCACTCGCTCTGGCGGCCGCCACCGCGACGCGACCGATCCACGAGCGTGATCGGGTGGTGGCGACCGCGCTCGGCGTCGCTGCCGGGACGACGACCGTCTTCGTCCTGGCGACCGGCCTCCTGGTCTACGTCGACGGCAACCACGCCCTGGATCTGGTTCGGTTGGTGGTGGCCCGCCTCCCGGCGGTCGGTTGAGCGCGAATGCCCCTCTGCTATCAACGCCGATAATCACCGGGTCAGGTTTTAGTAGGAATTCGGGAAAGGGACTGGTGAGCAGGCATGGCAGACGTACTGATAGCCGACGACTCGGAGTTCATGCGGAACCTCCTCCGGGAGATCCTGGAGGAGGACCACGAGATCGTCGGGGAGGTCGAGAACGGCGTCGAAGCCGTCGAGGTGTTCAAAGAGCAGCAACCGGACCTGGTGATGATGGACATCGTGATGCCCATCCGGGACGGGATCGAGGCCACCGACGAGATCAAATCCGACAATCCCGGGGCCCACGTCATCATGTGCACCAGCGTCGGGCAGGAAGAGAAGATGAAGGAGGCCGTCAAGGCCGGTGCCGACGGCTACATCACCAAGCCCTTCCAGAAACCCAGCGTGATGGAAGCGATCCAGGACGTCGTGCCCTCGTGATACCATGAAGGTCGACGTCCAGTCGCTGGGGACCTTCAACGAACTCGCCCACGAGGGGGCCCAGGAGGCGACGGGCTCGCTCGCCCAGATGACGGGCATGGAGGCCGAGGTCGAGGTGACGAAGATCTCGCTGGTCGACCGCACGGACGTCGGCGAGGAACTCGGCAGCGATCAGTTCGTCGGCGTTTCCTTCGACTTCGAGGGGGCCCTGGCCGGCGAGACCGTCCTGGCTTTCGACGAGCCGAGCAAGGAGACGATCACCGAGGCGCTCGTCCCGGGCGACGAGGCGGACGAGGCGATGGCACGGAGCAGCGTCGAGGAGATCGGCAACATCATGATGAGCGGGTTCATCGACGGGTGGGCCGACTACCTCGGCGCGACCATCGACCACTCGCCGCCGACGTACATCGAGCGGGAGGGCGCCGACGTCCTGCCCGCGGCGCCGGCAGGGTCCGAGCGCGACCACATCTTCGTGTTCCGCAGCCAGGTCGAGTGGGTCGACGAGACGATCTGTTTTTACATCTACATGCTCCCGGAGTACGACTCCCTCACCGGGCTGCTCGGCGAGCACGCCGACGCCGAGAGCGACGCCATCCCCATCGAGAAGCTGGAGACGTTCAACCGGATGACTCGCTCGGGGACCCAGACGGCCGCCGAGAACCTCGGCATGATGGCCGGGGTGGACGTCGAGGCCGAGGTCACCCGGATCAGCTTCGCGCCCATCGAGGACGTGCCAAAGCAGGTCGGGACGGAGACGTACGTGGGCACCGTCGTCGAGTTCACGGGGCTGCCCAGCGGCTTCCTCCTGGTGCTGTTCGACGAGCCCTCCGCCATCAACGTCGCCGAGGCGCTCATGCCCGTCGACCCCGACGGCGAGGGGCTGACCGACCAGCACACGGCCGCCATCGAGGAACTCGGCAACATCATGACGAGCGGCTTCGTCGACGGCTGGGCGAACGTCCTCCAGCAGTCGGTCGAGCACACGCCACCGCGGCTGGTCCACGACATGGGGCGGGCGATCATCGACCCGCTCGCCGCCCAGCTCGGCCAGCACCAGCGCCACGCGTTCATCATCGACTCCCGGATGCAGACCGAGAGCCTGGCCTTCGAGAGCGAGATCCTCGCGCTGCCCAACGAGGCCGAACTCCGTCAGGCGCTCCAGGAGCTCCAGGTGGACAGGGCCGACCAGACCGAGGCCGACGTCGAACAGATATTCTGATGAAAGTCTACGACGGGAGCCAGGCCGAGGGGGCCACGGAGCCGGAGCCGGAGCAACGCAAGGTCGGCATCGCCGAGTACGAGGTCGCGACGGACGGCGCCGTCCTGACGACGAGCGGTCTGGGCTCCTGCGTCGGGGTCGCGCTCCACGACCCGCACTCGGGCGTCGGCGGACTCGTCCACGTGATGATGCCGTCGGCGGACGAGGTCGACGGCGGCGACCCGGCGAAGTTCGCCGACACCGGGACCGAACTCATCGTCGAGGAGGTCACCGCGGCGGGGGCGGACCCCGACCAGCTCGTGGCGAAGCTGGCTGGCGGGAGCGACATGCTCGACTTCTCCGAGAGCGGCGGGGGCATCGGCGAGCGCAACGCCGCGGTCGTGCGCGAGACCCTCGCGGCGCTCGACGTCCCGATCACCGCCGAGGATATCGGTGGCGACCACGGCCGGTCGCTACGCCTCGAGACCCGGACCGGCGACCTCGTCGTCAAGAGCGCGAAGCAGGGCATCGAGCGCCTCTAAGACGACAGGTTCGTGCCGGTTTGCCGCGGTCGTTTCGACCGTCGATACCTCGAGGGCCGCGTGCCGGCACGCACCGATCTGGTGACCTGGTCCGTACCGTGGGATGAAATCACATCCATCCGACTGCTTCTGATCGGCTGTCAGACGCTCTGTTATCACTAATGATAGGCGAAACGGTACATTCAAGGGTTCCACCCGACACTTCTCGATATAATGAGTAGTGTCGCGCTGGCCCAGCCGCTCCAGACGGTCGTCCCGGTCGGCGACGTCTGGCCCGTCCTGGCCGTCCTGGTGGGCGGCGGCCTCGTCGGCATGAGCATTCGCAACATGTTCGAGTCGATCATGTCCGAAGACGAGGGCGGCGACGCAGGGGGCGCGGCGACGGGCGGCGACGGTCCGACCGCAGACGGAGGCGGTGGCCTGATGGCCGACGCGGACGACGGCGGTGGCGACGACCTCGGGGGGCTTGGCGGCCTCGACGACGACGGTGACGACCTCGGGGGCTTCGACGACGACGGGTTCGGCGACATGGACGGCGAGGGCGGCGGTGGCGGCGACCTGGACGAACTCGAGCACCGGCTCGACGAGATGGAAGCGGAGGTGGGCAGCCTCTCCTCGACGGTCAACACCGTCCGCAACGAGAACGAGCAGATCTCCGAGACCGTCGAGGACGTCGAGGAGAACGTCCGGAAGCTGCTCGACATCTACGAGATGGTCACCCGCGGGGTCAATCCATTCGCGGACGACATCGACGCCGGCATGGCTGGCGGCGGCATGGGCGACGACGGCGGCTTCGGTCTGTTCGCCGACGACGGCGGCGGCGGGTCCGACGAGGCCATCGACGAGGATATCGCGGACGCAGACGCCGAGGGCTTCTTCGACGAGGACCTCGTCGACGAGGACGAGGAGGACCTGTCCGCGGACGGCGACGTCGACGACGTGTTCGGTGACGACCTCGAGGGAGACGACGATTTCGAGGACGGTGGGTTCGAAGACATGGGCGACGACCTGGGCGGTGACGATCTCGACGTCGAGGACGACGATGACGACGGCGGGGGTGGTGGCACCTCCTTCCAGGACCTCAAGGAGGAATACGAGTCCGGCGACGCCGACTGGGCTGAAGACGGAGACGGCGATGGAGACGACGGCGCCGACCTGGCGGACGAGGCGGCCGAACTCGAGGACGAGGCCGACGACATCGGAGACGAGTCCGACGACGTGACCGACGGCGGGTCCGGAGCGGCGGACGTCGACGAGGCCGCCGCTGCCGCAGCCGACGCAGCGGACGATCTCGCCGACGACGACCTGTTCGACGAAGTCATCGAGGACGAGTCCGACGGGGCGGCGACCGATGCCGCTGCAGCCGTCGACGGCGCGCAGGATCCCGGGTCGGAGCTGGGAGCCAAGTCGGACCCCATGGCCGAACCGGAGCCCGCGAGCGAGTCCGAAACCGCCGCCGACTCGGAGGCAGCGGCGGCGACGCCGGAACCGGACGCCGACCCGGCGGCCAATGAGGAACCAGACGGCACGACCTCCTCGACAGAGGACGCGGCGACGGCTGACGCGGCCGGATCCGACGCGACCGATGCGAGTGGCGACGGCGGGGACGGACCCTACCTGGCGACGCTGCCGGCCGGCTTCTCGACGGACCTGCTGGTCGTCGAGTGGCTGGAGTTCCTCGTCGAGGAGGCGGGCGTTCGCGAGACGGCACGGGCGATCGACTACTACGAGTCCATCGACTGGATCGACGCGGACGTCGCCGACGACCTCCAGGACTACCTGGCCGGATTCGACGGTGGCGGGGACGCGGCGCTGACCATCGACCACCACACCCGGAGCCTGCGGTACATCGCCCAGCTCGACGGTGGCGGCGCCGACGCCGTCGCCGCCCGGCGCATGTCGCAGGGAGGTGGGTCAAGTGGGCTTCAGCGTTAGCGGCTCCGCGGCCATCATCTTCGTCGGGATGTTCATCGCCTTCGGGATGTGGCACACGGCCGCCGCAAACAGCTTCGAGCAGGTCGCCGACGCGGAGTCCGCCCAGTCGGACGCGGCCGTCGAGCGCCAGAACACGGCGGTCTCGATCGCGTCCGCCACCTACGACGCCGACGCCGAGGAACTGACCGTCGCGGTCGACAACGCCGGCGCGTCTCAGCTCCGGCTCTCGACGACGGACATCCTGGTCGACGGCACCTACGAGACCGGCTGGCCGGACACCGCGACGGTCGCCGGCGAGGGCGACACCGACCTCTGGCTCAGCGGCGAGCGCCTCACCGCCACGGTGGCGGCGACTTCCCAGCCCGACCGCGTCAAGGTCGTCACCGAGTCTGGCGTGGCTGACACGGCAGGGGTGACCGCCCCGTGACGGGCCAGGGATCGCGGTCTGCCCGCCGCGGCTTCGCAACGAGCGGCAGCTTCCTCGTCATCTTCATCGGCCTGTTCATCGCCCTGGGTACCATCTACACGGTCACCGCGAACACCGGCGAGCGCCTCGGGGACGCAAGGGAGGACCAGCGCGACCGCCACCAGGCCGTCCAGACCACGGCCGTCGAGGTGACGAACGCGACCTGGAACGGGACCGATGGCACCCTCACTCTCACCGTGGCGAACACTGGCGACTCGACCCTCGCCGTCTCCGCCGCGGACACTGTCGTCGACGGCCGTTACGTCGGGATCGAGGACTACGAGCGCGCGACGGTCGCCGGGGTCGATAGCGACCAGTGGCGACCCGGCGAGGACCTGGTTCTCGAAGACGTCGACACGGTCGAGGCCCTCTCCGGAACGCCCGAGCGCGTCCGGTTCGTGACCGGACCTGGCGTCGCCGACGTTCGGGAGGTGACCGCCGCGTGACGGGTCTCCGACGCCCGGCCGGCGGCCCACGGGAGGTGCGTGCCTGATGGCGAGCGTCTCCGTCTCCCACATGATACTGTTCATCGCGAGCATGGTCGTGGCTGCGAGCGTCGCCGGCGTCTTTACCTCCACGGTGGGGGAGATCAGCAACGCCGTCGACGACCAGGGCGTCCACCTGAGCGACGACGTCCGCACGGACGTCGAGATCATCAGCGACAACGGCACGGGCGCCTGCGTCTACAGCTGTGACGTGGCCGGCAACCTGACGCTGCTCGTGAAGAACACCGGCTCCCAGCAGTTGTCCGGGAGTGCAGACCAGATCGACGTGCTGGTCAACGGCCAGTACCAGCCGCCGGAGGACGTGAGTGCGACGGTGCTCGGCGACGCCGACACCTGGGACACCAACGACGTGGTCCGCCTGGAGATCGCCGAGCCGGGCCTGAACTCCGGCGACCACCGGGCGAAGGTGATCGTCAACGGCGACGAGGAGGTGTTCGAGTTCCGCATCCCATGAGCATCGCCAGATCCGAACTCTACTCGATCGGCCTGTCCGAGCGCGACCGGTTAGACAAGGAACTCGGTGGCGGCATCCCGCCGGGCAGCATCGTCCTCATGGAGGGCGACTACGGCGCCGGCAAGTCCGCAATCAGCCAGCGGTTCACCTACGGCCTCTGCGAGGAGGGCCACTCCGTGACCTTCCTCTCGACGGAACTCACCACGGGGTCGTTCCTGGAGCAGATGAACTCGCTCGACTACGACATGGTCGATCACATGTTAGACGAGAACGTCCTGTTCCTCCACGCCGACATCGGGGACAACAACAACTTCTCCGGCGGCGACGACAGCGACCGCAAGGAACTGCTCCGCCGGCTGATGGAGGCGGAGGTCATGTGGGAGTCCGACGTCGTGATCATCGACACCTTCGACGCCATCCTCCGGAACGACCCCAAGTTCGAGGCGCTCGTGCGGCAAAACGAGGAGCGCCAGGCCGCCCTGGAGATCATCTCGTTCTTCCGGGACATCATCTCCCGGGGGAAGGTCATCGTCCTGACCGTCGACCCGACAACCCTCGACGAGGAGGCGCTGGGTCCGTTCCGGTCCATCGCCGACGTCTTCCTCGAACTCGAGATGGTCGAGGTCGGCAACGACGTCCGCCGCCAGATCAGCGTCATGCGCTTTGCGGGCATGGGCGAGCAGGTCGGGGACTCCATCGGGTACTCCGTCCGCTCGGGCACCGGCATCGTCATCGAGAGCAGGAGCGTCGCCTAGCATGACGGACCACGGCACGCCCAAACCGTCGGACGAGCTTCGACAGCACGCGGCCAGGCGGCCACACCTCCGCGAGCACCTCCAGAAGTTCAAGCAGATCACCGGCGAGTTCCCCCTCCTGATCGACGAGGCCGACGACGAGTTCGAGTCCGACCGCCCGAACGTCCTCTATCCCGTGGGGGGTCCCATCTACTGTCACATCTACGGCGACGTGGGCCAGAGCACGAAGTACTACGCCATCGAACCGGAACTTGCCGAGGACGAACGGGTCGTCTTCGACAAGGTCCGCAACCGCCTGCTCGAGCGAAGCGTCACCAAGCCCGCCCCGGAGAACGAGGCGGAGTACGACGACCGCATCGAGGAACTCCTCCAGGAGACGACCCGGGTCAGTACTGCCTCGGACGACGAAGGGGGCGTCCTCTCGCGGCTCTCGTCGCTCGCCGACGTGGGCAAAGTCGAAGTCGGCGAGGAGACCTTCGAGAACATCCGCTACCGACTCAACCGGGACATCGTTGGTCTGGGACCGCTGGAGCCGATCATGCGCGACCCGGCCAACGAGGACATCCACGTCATCGGGCCCACCCAGACCTTCGTCGACCACTCGGTCTACAGCATGCTGGAGACGACCGTCGAGTGGCCGAGCGACGAGGACTTCGACCAGTGGCTGCGCAACATGGGCGAGCGCATCGGCGACCCCGTCAGCGACGCCGATCCGATCGTCGACTCGACGCTCCCGGACGGCTCGCGCCTCAACCTCATCTACTCCGACGACGTCTCCGTCCAGGGCCCGTCGATCACCATCCGCCAGTCCGAGGGCGAACCCCTCTCGATGTTCCAGATCACGAAGTGGGGGACTCTCAGCCCGGAACTCGCGGCCTATCTCTGGCTGTGCCTGGAGAACGAGCAGACGGTCTTCGTTGTCGGGGAAACGGCCTCCGGGAAGACGACGACGCTGAACGCCGCCTTCTCGTTCATCCCGCGGGACGCGAAAATCTACACCGCCGAGGACACCGCCGAGGTCATCCCGCCCCACGACACCTGGCAGCAACTCCTCACGCGTGAGGGCGAGACCGAGGAGACGAGCGTCGACATGTTCGACCTGGTTGCGGCCGCGCTACGGTCCCGGCCCGACTACATCATCATGGGCGAGGTCCGTGGCGAGGAGGGCCGGATGGCCTTCCAGGCCGCCCAGACCGGCCACCCCGTCATGCTGACCTTCCACGCCAGCGACATCGTCTCCATGATCCAGCGGTTCACCGGCGACCCGATCAACGTCCCCGAGACGTTCATGGACGTCGCCGACGTCGCGCTCTTCCAGAACCGCGTCAAGCAGGGCGACGACGTCCTCCGCCGGGTCACGTCCGTCCAGGAGATCGAGGGCTACTCCAAGGAGATGGACGGGGTCGTCACCCGCCAGGCCTTCTACTGGGACCCCGTCGAGGACGAGATCAACTTCCAGGGGATGAACAACTCCTACGTCCTGGAAGAGCAGATCGCGACGCTACTGGGCTACGAGGACACCCGCGAAATCTACGACGAACTCAACTTCCGGGCCGCGATCATCGAGCGGGCGATCCAGGAGGGCATCGTCGGCTACCACGAGGTCAACGAACTGATCGCGAACTTCCAGCGCGACGGCGTCGAGGGCCTGCCCTTCGACATCCACCGGGCGGAGTAACCCGATGGCGACCGAGGAATCGTCCTCCGGGCTGGACGTCACCGTCTCCGAGACCGTCCAGTCGCTGCTGGAGTCCTACCGGCGCATGCAGATGCCGATGGGCCAGTACGTCACGTTCATCCTCGTCCCGTCGGCGGCCTTCTTCCTCCTCTCCGTCCTCGCGGCGCTGCTGCTCGACCTGCCGATGATCATCCGGCTGCCGATCCCGCTGCTGGGCGCGCTGGCGCTGTTCGCCGCCACCTTCTATCCGAAGATCCTGCTGGCCCAGCGCCGGACGCAGCTCAACAACCGCTTTCACCTGCTGGTCACCCACATGACCGTGCTGTCGACGACCAACATCGACCGGATGGAGGTCTTCCGGACCCTCGCCAAGGAGGAGGAGTACGGCGAGCTGGCAAACGAGATGCACCGGATCGTCCAGCTGGTCGACACCTGGAACCAGAGCCTCGACGACGCCTGTCGGCGCCGCGCCAAGGAGGTCCCCAGCGACGCGGTCGCCGACTTCCTCGATCGCCTCGCGTACACGATCGGCGCAGGCCAGTCGCTGGACGACTACCTGATCACCGAGCAAAAACAGATCATCCAGAACTACTCCACGGTCTACGAGAGCGCCTTGGACAGCCTGGAGGTCATGAAGGATCTCTACCTGTCGATGATCCTGTCGATGACCTTCGCGCTGGTCTTCGCCGTCGTCCTCCCGATCCTGACCGGAACCAATCCGACGCTGACCGTCAGCGCCGTCATCGTCATGTTCGTCTTCGTCCAGTCGGGCTTCTTCCTGGCCATCCGGTCGATGGCCCCCTACGACCCGCTGTGGTACCACCCCGACGAGCGCCACGGCGCCTTCCAGGACCGACTGCGCAAGAGCACCATCGCGGGCGTCGCGCTCTCGGCCATCCTGCTGTTCATCTCGCTCGGCGGGATCTTCCAGTTCAGCCCGGTCGGCCTCGCGGCCTTCGTCCCCTTCTTCGGCAAGCCCCTGCCGCTCGCGCTCTACGCCGTCGTCCCCGTCACGCCGCTGTTGATCCCCGGCATCGTGATCCGCCACGAGGAACAGTCGGTCAAGAGCCGCGACGAGGAGTTCCCCAGCTTCATCCGCGCGCTCGGCGCCACGGAAGGCGCGAAGCAGTCGACCACCTCGCAGGTGCTCAAGTCCCTCCGGAAGAAGGACTTCGGCCCCCTCACCGAGAAGGTCGACGACCTCTACAAGCGACTGAACATGCGGATCGAACCGGCGGACGCCTGGCGGTGGTTCACCGCCGACTGTCGGTCCTACCTGATTCAGACCTTCAGCGAGATGTACCTCATCGGCCGCGAGATGGGTGGCAGCCCGAAGATGCTGGGGGAACTGATCGGCGAGAACATGAACGAGGTCCTCCAGTTGCGCCAGCAGCGCAAGCAGGCCACCACGACCATGATCGGCCTGCTCTACGGGATCACCGCCGCCTCGACGTTCGCCTTCTTCATCGGCCTCCAGGTCGTCAACATCCTCTCGAACATGAGCCTCGACCTCTCCTCGTCGGGTGCCTTCGACGCCGGCCAGCTGATCCACACCGGCGTCTACGACATCCCGCTGATCGAGTTCCTGCTGGTCGTCGTCATCATGTTCTCGGCGATGCTGTCGGCGCTGATGATCCGCACCATCGACGGCGGCCACAAGATGAACACCTACATCCACTTCGTCGCGATGGCCTGGATCGCCGCGATCATCTCCATCGTCACGAAGATGCTGGTCGGGACCTTCCTCGCCATCTGACCACCGCGACGTGCCCGCCCGCGACCCAGACCCTTTTCACGCCGACCCACAGACGCTCTCACATGAGCGATCACGCGGCCTTCGTCGCCGGCGACCGCCTCGAGGACGTCTGCATCTACCTCGCCGACGAGACGGTGGGGGATCCCGACGCGCTGGCCGACGTCGGCGAGCGCACCGACGGCGGCACCGTCCTCGTCGTTCCCGGCGACGAGGGCCGGAGCGCACTCCAGGGGGCGGTCGGGGTCGACCCGATGGCGTTCGCGAAGGAGGCCATGGACACGGACGGGACGATCGCCGACGACTGCACTCACGGGACCTGCCCCAACGCCGGCGACGGCGCGGATCACGCCGTGCGCTTTGTCTTCGCGTTCGCCGAAGCGGAGAACCCCGAGGCCGGCGACATATACGCCGACGGCGACGTCATCCACGCCTACGCCCGGTGTGCCTGCGGGCAGGCCTACTCCGACCGCTGGGTCGCAGACGAGTAAATACCCTCGAGGGAACCAGTCGTCTGCCGGCGTCAGGCTTTTCGAGGCGGCTCTGGATCTGTAGCCCATGGACCAGACGGTGCCCGCCAACGTCGAAGCGCGCCTGCGCGACGCCCGTGTGCCGGCCCACCTCGCGACGTGCGTGGACGGCCGGCCCCACGTCGCGCCGCTGTGGTACCGCTACGAGGACGGCGTCGTCGAGATCCTGACGACCGGCCAGAAACTGGCGAACCTCCGCCAGAACCCGCGGGTCGCCCTCTCGATCGAGCGCGACGACGACGGGCTTCCGGACTGGGAGGTCACGGTCCTCGGGACGGCGACGGTTATCGAGGACGCGGAGCGAGCGAAGACGGCAAACCGCAAGCTCAACCGGAAGTACGGCGTCGAGGAGGACTCCTGGGAGGGCGAGAATACCCTCGTACGAATCGACGTCGGGTCGGTCAGTTCGAAGACCTGGTGAGTACCTCTCGGGTCAGGCGTCGGCGCTACCGTCTTCGTCATCCACACCTTCGTCCGCGACCTTCAGCCGCCGAAACGCGTCCACGATCGCTTGCTTGGCCACGGCGCCCTGGGTCCTCCGAGACCACCTTTTTCTTCGTCGGGTTCGCGCCAGGGCGCGAACCGCTCCTCGAAAAATCTGGACCAAAAACAGGCCGCTCACTTCGCTCGCGGCCTGTGAACCGCGGCGCTGTGCGCCGCGGATGCTGGCCGCCAACCCTTCTCACTCACCGGTTTCGGCGTCCAACCGCCGAAACGCGTCCACGATCGCTTGCTTGGCCACGGCGCCCTGGGTCGTCCAGTGGTGGGCGTAGTCGAGCATGTCGTCGTAGACGTCGGGCTTGCAGCCGGCGGCGCGGGGGTGGCCGCCGCCGTTGACCTGGGCGGCCACCTCGTGGGCGCGCTCGAAGTGCTCCGTGCCGCGGATGCTCGCGCTTCCGGCGGGCTTGACGATGACGGCGGCGTCGGCCCCCTGCTCGCGGAGCGCCTCGGCGACCTCGTTCTGGGAGCAGCGGCCGTAGGTCACGCCGACGGTCCACGGGCCGACCTCACGCAGTTCCGCGCGCTCGACGGCCTTCTCGATGAGCGCCTCCTTCTCGACGCGTCGCTCCGCGAGGTACTCCTCGACGTCCTCGGGGAGGTCCGCGCCGTGGGCGGCGACGGTCTCGACGTACTCCTCGGGTTCGGACCAGTAGCTGTAGTCCGCGAGGTCGTCCGAGCGCGGATCCTCGCGGATCCAGAGGTCGTGGTCGCGGGTCGCGGCCGCGAGGTCCGCGAAGCGCTCGGGGAGGTCGGCGTCGAGTTCGGCGACGGTGACGTCTGCCGAGCAGACTTCCTCCGAGTCGCCGATGGCCAGGTCGACGCCGGCCTCGCGGACCAGCGCTTCCAGGTCCTCGGGCCACTGGTGGTGGTCGTACCAGGCGACGCGGTCGACGCGCTCGAGGAGGGCGTCGAGCGCGGCCACGTCGTCCGCCTCGTCGGGACAGAGGTCACAGACGAAGACCGTCGCCCCGGGTTCGGCGTACTCGGCGGTCCACTCGATGGCCTGGTCGAGTTCGTGCGGGCCGGCGGGGACGAGAGCGGCTTCGCCCCGGGCTTCCCGGATGGTGGCGACGCAGGCGAGGCCGTCCGCGTCGGGGTCGGCGACCACGACGGTCGACGCGCCGGCGAGCGCCTCGGCGGTCTCGCGCTCTGCCTGAGCCTCCTCGACGGAGTCGGGGCGGAAAAAGCCCTCGCCGGGGAGGACGGACTTCCGTCCGATGGAGAGACGATCGTCGTCGATGAGCCAGTCGTCCATGCGCCTCGTGGGTGGTGAACGGGGAAGAAGCCCCCGATCGGGCCGTCACGGCCGGTATCGGCCGTCAGTGCGCGTGGGCCGACCGCTTCTCGTCCTCGTCGAGCTGGCGAACGGTCAGGACCGGGATGGGGCTCTCCCGGACGACGGCCTCCGCGACGCTGCCGAGGAGGAAAGAGTGCTCGCCGTGCCGGCCGCGCGTCCCGGTGGCGATCAGGTCGGCGTCGTGCTCGCGAGCGTAGTCGATGAGTTCGATCGCCGGTTCGCCCTCGCGGACGGCCGTCGCGACCTCGCCCGCGCCGATCTCCGACGCCTCCTCGTCGACGAAGGACAGTGCGTCGTCACCGGCCGTCTCGAGGGCCTCGGTGAACTCGTCGCGGACCGACTCGGGACTGTCGGCGACCTCGCCGTGGTCGACCACGTAGCAGGCGTGAACCGCCGCGTCGAAGTGGGCGGCGAAGTCGAGGGCTACCTCGACGGCGCGCTCTGCGCTCGCCGACCCGTCGGTCGCGACCACGACCGTCTCGAACATGGGCCGACTAGCGCGGCCCGGGAATAAAGGGGCGCGGTTCCGGCGGCTTTTTGCCGCTGCCGACACGAGTTCGACGTGATGGCCGACATCGACCTCGTCCTCGCGCCGACGGACTGCAGCGAGGAGTCTGTCAGGGCGGCCGAGTACGCCGTCGCCGTGGCCGACCGCTACGGGGCCGCAGTCCACATGCTCCAGGTCGTCGAGGAACGGGTCGCACTCGGCATGGAGGCGGGCGATCTCGAGGCGGAGGCGATCGCCGCGCAGTACAACGACTTCGCCGACGACGTCGACGCCATGGTCGCCGACGCCCCGGGCGTCTCGACCATCTCGCACTCCTCTGCAGCGGGATTCACCTCCGACAGACTCTCCCGGACGCCCGGGAGCGTCGTCCTCGACACCGCCGAAGAACTCGACGCCGACTTCATCGTCATTCCGCGTGAGGCACCGAGTGCCGACCCCGAGGAGACCCTCGGCAAGGCCGCGCTCTACGTGCTCGAGTACGCGAGCCAGCCCGTCCTCTCAGTATAGGGTCATATCCATCTCGATCTCGAAGCTCGCCTGCCCGGTGCGCTCGAAGCCGACCTTCTCGTAGACCGTGATCGCGGGCTCGTTCCAGCGCTCGACGCTCAGCCAGACGCGCTCGACGCCACGGTCCGAGCCGAGGCCCAGCAACGTCCGGAGTAACGCCGTGCCGATGCCCGCCCCCTGGTAGTCCTGGAGGACGAAGAGTGCCAGCTCGTAGCCGCCGTCCTCGTCCGAGACCAGCATGCCGTGGCCGACAACGTCCCCCTCGTGTTCGGCGATCACCGTGAGGTTCCCGCTGGTCGTGATCGCGTCCAGCCAGTCGCGGATGGCCGGCTCCTTGCTCGGCGGGATACCCTGGGCGCGGTCCGAGGGGTCGAACTGGGTGTACATGTCGACCACCGCCTCCAGGTCTCCCTCGTCGCCCTCTCTGAAGCGGATATCGCGGCCCTCGCCGTCGACGACGCTCCGTGGCGGGACCGGGAAGTCGTCGTCTGTCGGTGATTCCTCCGGGCTCATCGAACGAGTGTCAGCGTCGTCTGTGCGTTCACCAGCACGAATTCGATCGTTTCCCCGATTCGGATCTTGCCCATCGGACTGATCTCCCCGCCGCCCATGACGAGTTCGTCGTAGTCGTCGGCGAGTTCGACGAGCCGACTGCCGGCCTCGTCCTCCAGACGGTGAACGGCCGCGTCGATGCCGGCTGCGGACAGCCGCTCCGTGGCCGTCTCGGCCACCTCGTCGACGTCGGCTGCCGCTGCGCCCTCGTAGACCGCGACCGCGAGGTCGTCGCCCGCCTCGCGAGCGCGTTCGATGGTCCGGTCGAGGGCCCGCATCGAGAGTTCGCTGCCGTCCAGGGCCAGCAGGACCTTCATACACGCAGGCTGGGCGGGCACGACAAAAAGCCTCCCGAACCGAGGCGGTCCATCCGAGCCTTCAAGGCCCGAGCCCGGCCAGGTGGTGGCATGCACGCACTCTACGTCGCCGGCGGCCACGTCCTCCGGCCCGACGGGACCATCGTCGAGGGGGACGTCCTGGTCGACCGCGACGCCGGCCGGATCGACGCCGTCGGGTCGGATATTGCGGTCCCGGCCGACGCCGAGACCCTCGACGCCGCTGGCGGCCTCGTGATCCCCGGCCTCGTCAACGCCCACACGCACGTGGCGATGACGCTCCTCCGGGGCTACGCCGACGACAAACCCCTCGACGCCTGGCTGCAGGAGGACGTCTGGCCCGTCGAGGCCGAACTCGAACCCGCAGACGTCGCCGCCGGTGCCCGCCTCGGCGTCGCCGAGATGATCCGCTCGGGCACGACGGCCTTCGCGGACATGTACTTCGAGATGGACCAGGTCGCGGACGTCGTCGCCGAGTCCGGGATGCGCGCCCGCCTGGGCCACGGCGCGATCACCGTCGGCAAGGACGCCGACGCGGCCCACGCGGACTTCGAGACCGCCCTGGCGTTCGCTCGCGAGTACGACGGCGCCGCCGACGGGCGGATCTCGACGATGCTCACGCCCCACAGCCTGACGACCGTCGACGAGACCTACTACCGCGAGTACGTCCCGCAGGCTCGCGAGGCAGGGATTCCGGTCCACGTCCACGCCAACGAGACGACCGACGAGGTCGAACCCATCGTCTCGGAGTCCGGCCAGCGCCCCCTCGCCTACGCCGACGACCTCGACGTCCTGGCGCCGGACTCCTTCCTTGCCCACTGCGTCCACGTCGACGCGGGCGAGATCGACCTGCTGGCCGAGCGCGGTACGGCGGCCGTCCACTGTCCGGCCTCGAACATGAAACTCGCCAGCGGGATGGCACCGGTCCAGGCGATGCTCGACGCGGGCGTCACCGTCGGCCTTGGCACCGACGGCGCCGCCTCGAACAACGACCTCGACATGTTCGACGAACTGCGCGACGCGGCGATGCTCGGCAAGCTGGCGGCCGACGACGCGAGCGCCGTGGACGCCCAGGCCGCCGTCGAGATGGCGACCGTCGGCGGCGCGGCCGCCATCGGGATCGACAGCGGCCGGATCGAACCGGGAGCCAACGCCGACCTCGCCGTCGTCGACCTCGAAGTGCCCCACCTCACGCCCCGCCACGACCTCGTCAGCCACCTGGCCTACGCCGCCCGGGGCAGCGACGTCCGCCACACCGTCTGTGACGGCGAGCTCCTCATGCGCGACCGCGAGGTGCTGACCGTCGACGTCGACGCGGCCCGTGCCGCGGCCCAGGAGCGCGCGACGGCACTCGTCGAGCGCGCGGCCTGACCGCTGGTGCGCACTTCCCCGCCAGATCTCGACCAATTGCCGGCCACGGACTGACGGATTGCGACCAGAATTAAACGCCGAGAGACGCTCGTGAACGGTGAAACGGTTGCTGTAGCCGTCTCGATCGTTGTGAACGAAGGGAAACCCAACTGAACCGCTGGCGGGCTTTAGTGGGTCGACGCGTCTCCCGTCACCCATGCGATCCAACCGGCTGTCTCCGACCCTGGTCGCCCTGTTCCTCGCACTCGCCGTCGTGGCTGGCGTGGGCGTGATGGGTGTCGCGGCCCAGGAGACCACGGCGACCGAGACGGAGACGAACGACACCGACGTGACGATGTCGGGAAACGAGACGGCAACCGACAACGGCACGCTGACCGATAACGAGACCGTCGATGGAAATGAGACGATCGACGGCAACGAGACCGTCGCCGAGAACGGGACGGTCGAGAACGGGACCTCGGTCGCCTTCGGCCAGGAGGTATCGGCGTTCGTCCACTCGCTGCAGGCCAACAACTCGACGGAGGGGCCGATGGGTCGACTCGTGGCCTCATTCGTGCTCGAGAACAATCCCGCCGCGGCGATGATTCCGGATCACGCCGGGCCGCCAGCGAACGTCACGCGTGGCCCGCCCGCAAACGTGACGCGGGGGTCGCCCGAGACCGTCACCCGAGGACCCCCGGCGAACGTGACCCGGGGGCCGCCGGACAACGTCACGCGAGGCCCGCCGGACAACGGGACGGTCGGACCGCCGGACAACGTCACGCGGGGACCGCCCGCGAACGCGACGACCGGCCCGCAGTCGACCGGCGGGCAGGGGCCGCCGGCCGACGCCGGCCCGGCGGACAACGGCACCGACGACTCGACTGACAGTGCGGAGCGCGGTCCGTCCGGGGACCGCGAGAACGGGAACGGTAACGGAAACGGTGGCGGCGGTCCGCCGGCCGACCGCGGCCCGCGCTGACGGCCGGCCCGGATCGGACAGCGGTTCCGCGTGGCGTGTCGGTAGCGTTTTCCCGCCGCTTTGCCTTGGAACAGGCATGACTGCGCCCATCACGGAGCGACTGCCCGACGCCGCCGACGCCAGGGAGGCCGGCCGGCGGAAAATCGACTGGGCCCGCCAGCACATGCCGATCATGGCGGCCATCGAGGACGACTTCGTCGCCGACCAGCCACTCGACGGCCAGCGCGTCGGCATGGCGATGCACGTCGAAGCGAAGACGGCCGTCCTCGCTGAAGTTCTCGCCGCCGGCGGCGCGGAGGTAGCCATCACCGGCTGCAATCCCCTCTCGACGCACGACGACGTGAGTGCGGCCCTGGACGCCGTCGACGACGTCACCTCCTACGCCCGCCGCGGCGTGGACGACGACGAGTACTACGGCGCGATCGAGGCCGTCATCGACCACGAGCCGACGATCACCGTCGACGACGGGATGGACCTCATCGCGGCCATCCACGAGGACTACCCCGACCTCATCGACGGCATCGTCGGTGGCTGCGAGGAGACGACGACGGGCGTCCACCGCCTGCGGGCGATGGACGCGGACGGCGCGCTCGAGTACCCCGTCTTCGCCGTCAACGACACGCCGATGAAGCGGCTGTTCGACAACGTCCACGGCACGGGCGAGTCTTCGCTGGCGTCCATCGCGATGACGACGAACCTCTCGTGGGCGGGCAAGACCGTCGTCGTCGCGGGGTACGGCCACTGCGGCAAGGGCGTCGCGAAGAAGGCCGCCGGCCAGAACGCGCGCGTCCTCGTCACGGAAGTCGAGCCCCGGCGGGCACTGGAGGCCCACATGGAAGGCTACGAGGTAGTCCCGATGGCCGAGGCCGCCGCCGAGGGCGACGTCTTCGTGACGACGACGGGCAACCGCGACGTGATCGTCCGCGAGCACTTCGAGGCGATGCAGGACGGTGCGGTACTCGCAAACGCCGGCCACTTCGACGTCGAGATCGACCTGGACGCTCTCGAAGAGATGGCCAGCGAGGTGAACGAGGCCCGCGACGGCGTGATGGCCTACGAACTCCCCGACGGGCGTCGGCTGAACGTCCTCGCGGAGGGGCGCCTGGTGAACCTGGCGACGCCGGTCGCGCTGGGCCACCCCGTCGAGGTCATGGACCAGAGTTTCGGCGTCCAGGCCGTCTCGGTGCGGGAGTTAGTGGCGAACGGGAGCGAGTACGCCCCGGGCGTCCACGACGTCCCGGACGATCTGGACCGGGAGGTCGCGGAGATCAAACTCGCCGCAGAGGGGGTCGACTACGACGCGCTGACCGACGCGCAAGCCGACTACATGGACTCCTGGCAACACGGAACGTAAGGCGGACGACGCCGTCCTCGCCGCCCCAACTGTATGGGACCGTCAGCCCGGGGTCTCGCTGGACTGCTGGACGACGGCGAGGACGACCGCGTCGCCGCCACCGCCGGTGACTCTGGTCCGCAGCGTCACCGCGTCCCCGTCGGCCTGCCGCCCCTCGCAGGTCCCGAGCCACTGCCAGCCGTCGGCGACCGCCGAGAGGGCGTCGGCCTCGATTCTGTCCGCGGTCTCCGCAGCAAACAGCGCCCGCCAGGGGTGACCGGGGAGGTCGTCTCGATCGTAGCCGAACTGCCGCGCGAACTGCTCGTTGGCGAACGCGATCGTACCGCCGGGGCCGAGGACGGCGATGCCGTCCGTCGCGGCGTCGGCGGCCGCCAGCGCCCTGGCTGCCAGGTCGGCCGTGCGACGGTGCTCGGCGAGCGCGCGGACGCGGTGGGACAGCACCGGGAGCGACGCCTCGTCGATCCCTCGGACCACGTCGACCCACTCGTCGTCCAGGACCTCGTCGGGGAGCGACGCGTCGGCGTCGTCGGTGTAGAACACCACCGGCGCGGACTCGGCCCGGTCGGACATTTCCTCGACCAGGTCGACGACGCGGTCCTCGTCGGTGACGACGCAGTCCGTCGCTTCGAGCCGCTCGAGAACCGCCTCCGGATCGGCGCTCCGTTCGACGGCGAACCCGTCTCGATCCGCCAGCCACGACGCCACGCGGTCGCCGACCCCCTGGTCTGCGAAGACACACTCGACGTCGACGGTCGCCGCTACGTCGCTCGCCGCCTGCAGGCCGTCGGTGGGGGACGGGACGGCGAACTCGCTCATTGGCACGGATCGGTGGCCTCGCGCGGGACGCTCGGCCGGGAGTGGGCTTCGGGTCGCGTCATTGGACGATCTGCTCGACGGTGTCGGACTGGATCCAGGCGTTCGTGACCTCCGGGTCCGAGATCATCGCGACGGTGGCGTCCTCGAGTTCGAACTCCTCGTAGGTCTCGCGGATCGGATCGTCCGCGTCGTGGACGGAGGCGGTCACGGCCGGACACCTCCGTCGGCGGCCTCGACGGCGACCGTCCCCTCGCCGTCGATCGAGACGCGATAACCGCTGTACTCGAACGTGACCGTCACGTCCGCGCCGTGCTGGAGGAGCCGGTCGAGAGCGTCCGGGTCGATCGCTTCGTAGAGCGGTGCTTCGAGGTCTGCGACGTCGACGCCGGTCCGGCGCGCGACGGCCGCGAGGACGGTCATGCTCGGGGACTCGGCTTCGGGGACGGCTCTGGCAGTTTGCATATACGACGGAAGGACCTGTCGCACCATCCCCCTGGCCGCAATACAGTTTGAGGAGCCGGCAATCGGACGCTAGCTATCTAGCGTCCCGTGGGTCTCGGCCCGACCACCGCGACGCGTCCCGCGGGTGCCGCCCTGACTACCGCGACGCGTCCCGCGTGGCGCGCCAAACAATCCAAATAGACGGGCGCCAAACCGTGCTAGCATGACGCGCACCGTGACACGTCCGGCCGCCCGGCAGTTTCGGTCGCGAGCCGTGGTTTGGCTGCTCCTGGGACTAGTGGCGCTGGTGGCGGCCTGGACGGGTGGCGTCTCGGCGGCACCCTCGCTCGGCGTCCTCCCCGACGGGGTCGGGCCGGTGGTATTCGTGGGGCTGACGACCGGCCGCGACGACGTGATCGACGCCCTCGTCGAGAAGATCGAGCGGGTCCGCGACGGCGAGACGGACGTCAGGTTCGCGGCTGACCCGGACGACGACCTCGCCGACCTCTACACCGCCGTGGAGGGCCTCGCGGACGACCTCGCCACCTGTCGCGCGCAGCACGCGGCGGAGGGGCGCGCTCGGACCCGGGACCGCGACGGTACCGGACCGCCCCGCGAGGCGAGCAACCCGGCGCTCCGTCGCCTCGCGGAGATCGGTGCCGACGCCGACCGCTCCCTGGACGAGAAGATCCAGCAGGTGCTCGCCCTCGGTAGCGAGCGGCTGGACACCGACGGCGCCTTCCTCTCGGCCATCGACGAGGGGGCCGGGACCTTCGAGTTCTCTCACACTAGCGGGACCGACGACGTCCTCCCACCGGGCACGGTCGCCCCCATGGGGGAGACCTACTGTCGCGAGACCATCGAGAGCGACGGGGTCCTCGCGGTGACGAACGCGTCGGACGCGGGCTGGGTGGACGATCCGGCCTACGAGCGCTGGGGGCTGGAAACGTACGTCGGCGCGCCCGTCACCGTGGGGGGCACCCTGGAGGGAACCCTGGCCTTCGTCGACCCGGAGCCCCGCGACCACGCCTTCACCGACGACGAACGGGCCTTCGTGGAACTCGCGAGCCGGTGGATGGGGTACGAACTCGAGCGCGAGCGCCGCCAGCGCGAACTCCGGGAGACGACCGATCGCTTGAGCGCCGTCGTCGAAGCGTCGCCGGCGGCGATCGTGGCCCTCGACCGCGACGACCGGGTCACGGTCTGGAACCCGGCGGCCGAGCGCATCTTCGGGTGGTCGGCGGACGAGGTGCTCGGCGAGCCGTTCCCCCTCTCCCTCCCGGAGGACGACGATCACCCCGATCTCTTCGAGCGAGCCCTGGGCGGCGAGACGGTAACCGGCGTCGAGACCCAGCGCCGCACGAAGTCGGGCGACCTCGTCGACGTCAGTCTCTCGATCGCCCCCTACCGCGACGCCGACGGAGCCATCGTCGGCACGATGGGGGCCATCGAGGACATCACGGACCGCAAGGAGGCGGAACGACGGCTCCGCGATCGCGAACGGCGTCTCGCTCGGTACAGGGACTACACGGACGAGGTGCTCGACGCCATCGACGACGTCTTCTACGTGATCGACGAGGCGGGTGGCTTCCAGCGCTGGAACGAGACCTTGCCGGCGGTGACCGGGTACGACGACGCCGAGATCGAAGGCATGAACGCCTGGGACGTGTTCCCCGAGGCCGACCGCGACCGGATGCGGGATGCCATCGCACGGGTCTTCGGGGGACCGGGCAGTCGGCGGATCGAAGCACCCATCCGCACGAAAGCGGGCGAAGAGATCCCCTACGAGTTCGTCGCGTCAACCGTCGAGAACCCCGACGGCGAGACGGAACTGGTCGGGATCGGCCGCGACGTGACCGACCGGAACCGTCGGCAGGCGGCTCTGGAGCGAACCACGAACCTCCTGGATCAGGCCCAGCGGATCGCCGAGGTCGGCGGGTGGGAGTACGACGTCGAGACGGGCGACCTGACGCTCACCGACGAGTTCCGCCGGCTGCACGGCATCGAATCGACAGCCGACCCCGGGCTCGAGGACGTCCTCTCACAGTACCATCCCGACGACGTCGACTATATCCGGGAGACCTTCGAGACCGCCCTCGAGACCGGCCAGAGCTACGACATGGAAGTCCGCCTGCGGACCGCCGACGGCGGCAGGCGGTGGGTGCGCGCGCTGGGCGAGCCCGTCGGGACGAGCGACGAGACGACCGCGATCCGGGGCTCGATCCAGGACGTCACGGCGGCCAAAGAGCGCGAAGCGGCGATCCGGGCGCTCCACGATGCGGCCCAGGGGCTCCTCGGGACGGAGACCGCGACGGAAGCCGCCGACCTCGTCGTCGAGACGGCCGCGGACGTCCTCGACGTCTCGGGCGTTTGCCTGTACCTTCTCGACGGCGAGGCCGGCCAGCTCGTCCCCCGGGCGTGTACCGATGGCTACGAGGCGCTCACGGGCGGGGCGCCGCCGGTCGCCGTGGGCGCCGAGGACGACGCCGTCTGGAACAGCTACGCCACCGGGACCCGCCGCGTGTTCGACGATAGCGACGACATCGGTGGCACCCTGTTCTCGGATCCCGTCGGCGGTGGCCTCCTCGTCCCCGTCGGGGACCACGGCGTCCTCGTTGTGACGACCGCCCAGGCCGGCGTGTCCGTCCGGACCCGCCAGCTCGTCGAGACGCTTGTCGCCACCACGGAGGCGGCCCTCGACCGCCTGGAGAGCGAGGCCAGCCTCCGCGAGCGCGACGCGGAACTCGAGGCCCGGAACCGACGGCTCCGGCGCCAGATCCAGCTCACCGACGTCATTCGGCGCGTCGACCGGTCGCTGGTCGGCGCCAACAGCCAGGCGGAAATCGAGGCGGCCGTCTGCGAGGAGCTGGCGGACGCGGCGGACGTGGCCTTTGCCTGGATCGGCAGCGTCGACGCCAGCGGGGAGACGCTCGTCCCCGGGACCTGGGCGGGGACCGGGGAGACCTACCTCGATTCCGTCACGCTGTCGCTCGAGGAGCGCACCACGGAGCCGGCCGTGATCGCCGCCCGCTCCGGCGAGCCGGCGATCGTCTCGAACGTCCTCGCGGACGTCTCGAACGAGCGCTGGCGGAAGGACGCCCTGGACAGCAGCTTCCGGTCGATCGTCGCCGTGCCAATCGCCGTCGAGGCGTACGGCCACGGGGTCCTCGCGGTCTACGCCGACGAGGTCGACGCCTTCGGCGACCTCGAACTGACGGTCTTCGCGGAGCTCGGCCAGACCATCGCGAACGCCATCAACGCGGTCAAGACCCGCGAAGCGCTCCACGCCGACACGCTCCTCGAACTCACGCTGCGCATCGAGGCGCCCGAGACGTTCCTCGCCCAGGTCGCGCGGCGGACGGACGCGACCGTCGAGTACGTCGGTATCGGGAGCCAGTCCGGCGACGAGACGAGCGTCTTCTTCGCCACGGACGCGACGGGCGACGTCGACGCCGTCCTCGCCGACCTCGTCAGCGTCACCGAGCACCGTCTCCTCGGCGAGGAGGAGGGCCGTCACGTGTTCGAGGCAGCGGTCACCGGACCCGTTCTGGCGTCGAAGCTCCTGCGCTTTGGCGCTCGGCCCACGTCGATCCGCGCGACGCCGGCGGAGGTGACCGCGACCGTCTCCGTGCCCACGTCGACGGACGTCCGCGAGTTCGTCGAGACGCTCCGCGACTCCTATTCCGCGGTCGAACTGGTGAGTCGGACGGACGTGACCCGGGCGACGCGAACGCGCCAGGAACTGGTCAGCGACCTGCTCGAGGGCCTGACAGACCGCCAGCTGGAGGTGCTCCGGACCGCCTACTACGCCGGCTACTTCGACTGGCCCCGCGGGAGTTCCGGCGAGGAAATCGCCGAGATGCTCGGCGTCACCCAGCCGACGGTCAGCCGTCACCTCCGTCTGGGCCAACGGACGGTCCTCGCCGAGCTACTCGAGGCCGAACCGGCCACCGTTGGTGGGCCCTGACCGGGAAGGGACGGATTCATCTACCGACCGCGCCGACGGTGCGAGCATGACGCCCGGACGAGCGGGCCCGCGCGGAGGCGGTCGGCCGTGAGCGACGACGCCGACTTCGACCCCGCGGCCTACGACGACTGCCAGAGCTTCGTCGTCGAGTACGGCCGCGAACTCCTCGACGTGCTCGACCCGCGGCCCGGCGAGCGGATCCTCGACCTCGGGTGCGGAACGGGTCACCTGACCGCCGAGATCGACGCCGCCGTGGGCGAGGCCGGCGCCGCCATCGGTATCGACGCCTCGCCCGCGATGGTCGCGGAGGCCCGCGAGACGTACCCGGACCGGGAATTCGCCCGCGTCGACGCGACCGCGTTCGAGCCCACCGACCCCTTCGATGCGGTCTTCTCGAACGCCGCGCTCCACTGGATCGACGACCAGAACGCCGCCCTCGCGGCCGTGGCCGACGCGCTCCGGCCCGGCGGCCGGTTCGTCGCCGAACTGGGGACGACGGGCAACGTCGCCGCCATCGTGGACGCAGTGCGGGCTGAAGGGCGGGCCCGCGGCGTCCAGGTCGAGGCGCCCTGGCACTTCCCCTCGCTCGGCGACTACGCCACGCGCCTGGAGTCCCACGGATTCGAGGTCCGCCTGGCCCGGGTCTTCGAGCGCGAGACGACCCTCGACGGGCCGGACGGACTCGAATCCTGGCTGGACCAGTTCGGCGACGACCTGCTCGCGGCCTTCGACGACCCTGCCGACGCGATCACGGCGGTCGAGGACCGCCTGCGGTCGACTCACTACGATTCCGGCGCCGAGGAGTGGACCGTGACGTACCGGCGGTTGCAGTTTCGGGCTATTCTCTCGGCCGAGTCACCGTACAGTTCGTCGCAGTAGCCCACCCTCGGTAGATTCAGCCCTCGAGCAGTCCAGCGTCATCGAGATAGTCGCGAATAGCGCGAACGAACCGACGATATCGATCGAGGTCCTGGAGTGCGTTGTAAACCACGTCGTGGTCGATGACGTTCCCATAGGTGTGAGACAGCACGTTGCGAAATCGCGCGGCCTGGGCCATCTCTTCCGACAACTCTCCCCGGAGGACGCCGACCTCAGCGAGGGACCGCATCGCCTCGGCGTTGGTCGTCGGTGGCTCCCCGCGCACGTATCTGACGAGAACCGTTGCGATGTCGATCGACGCTTCCGTCATCTTCACGAACCGTCGCTCGACGACGTCGCGGACGTCAGAGTCGTCCTGGTATTCTTCCCGGCTGACGCGTTGCTTGCGGACGAGTACTGCGAGACTCTCCTCGATGGTCTCGACGGCAGTCAGAATTCTGTCGAGCCGATCTGCCGGGAGCCCGCCGGTACTCATTGCTCGTCCTCATCGCGACCGGCGGCCGGGACACCTGTGCCCCTGTCGAGGTGGGCGTCTATTCGCGCGAGTGCGCCGTCCAGCCGTTCCCGTGGGGATTCGTCGTCCTGGCCGGCAGTCGTCACCTGATCGCGGAGTGCCGATACGTCTGTCTGATCGCCGACGAGGAGCACGCCGCTCTCGAAGATAGCTGCCGCGAGGCTCGGAGACACCGTGTGGAGGTCGACGAGGTCAACGTCATCGGTGCGGAGTGTCTGGCTCAGATCGGCACTCAGGCCGAGGAACGCGTCGTTGTACCCTGCTTCTGACGGTTTCACCCCCTCGAATGCGACCGCGATATCGATGTCGCTTCCCTCGTGCGGCGACCCCGTCGCGTACGAGCCAAAGAGGACGGCGAGCCGGACCGGATGATCCCCGAGAACCTCCCGGATGGACTCCACGTCCATGCGTGCCCCGACGTTCGTCGACTCCACGGCTCTCATCGTCCGGGTATAGGTTCGCTGCCGACATAAATCACCGGTGACTGGGCCACTCCCGACGTGATTCTGGATGTCGGCCGCACGGTTCGACAGTACTGTGTGGCCCCCGAATCGTTTTCCCCACCCCGGTCGACCCCGGACTATGGACCGCCAGCGCGTCTCCTCGGGCACGGAGTGGGAGCCGATCGTCGGGTACTCGCGGGCCGTCAGGGCCGGCGACCAGATTCACGTCGCCGGGACGACCGCGACCGACGAGGACGGCGACGTCGTCGGTGCGGGGGACCCCGCCGCCCAGACGCGGCAGGCCATCGCAAACGTCGAGGAGGCGCTGGGAGCACTCGATGCCGACCTGACGGACGTCGTCCGCACCCGCCTGTACGTCACCGACGTCGACGACTGGGAGGCCATCGGCCGGGCGCACGGGGAGGCATTCGGCGACGTGCGACCGGCGGCGACGATGGTCGAGGTGAGCCGCTTGATCGATCCCGAGTTGCTCGTCGAAATCGAGGCCGTGGCCGTGGTCGAGGACTGAGGCGAGTCCGGTTCGGGACCGGCGCCCGCCAACGGACGGCCTTTTACCCGCAGCCCGTCTAACGGGGCCAATGGCACAGCCGTTCGAGGACCTGCCGACCACGCCGACCGCCGACGAGCTGGTCGACACGGCCTTCTCCCGGGCCGCCCGCGCCGGCCGGGCGAAGTCCGGCTTCGAGGCCCAGCAGTCCATGCTGATGACGGCCTCGAACGTCCTCTCGGACAACCTGGAGAACGTCGTGACGTCCTGGCCAGACTTCGACGGGCTCGACCCCTTCTACTACGAACTCGCCGACGCCATCGCTGGCGTCGACGACCTCCGCCAGCACCTGAGCGAGGTCGGCTGGGCGAGTCGCAAGACCGGCGAGATCCGCCGCGAGTACGAGGGCCGCATCGCGGGCGACGCCGACACGGCCACGAAGCTGCGCAAGCAGGCCTTCGCCCGCCTCGCCGACGTCGTCGAGGAGGTCGACGGCGACCTCCGGGCGCTGAACGACGCCCGCAACGCACTGAACCAGTTGCCGGACGTCCGGCCCGACGAGCCGACCATCGTCGTCGCCGGCTACCCGAACGTCGGCAAGTCATCCTTCGTCAACGCGGTCACGCGGGCCGACAACCCGATCGACACCTACCCCTTCACGACGACGAGCATCCACGTCGGGCACGTCGAGCGCGACCGCATCCGCTACCAGCTCGTCGACACGCCGGGGCTGCTCGACCGGCCCGCCGAGGAGCGCAACGAGATCGAGTCACAGGCCGTCAGCGCGCTGGAACACGCCGCCGACGCGGTCCTCGTCCTCGTCGACGCGAGCGGCGAGTGTGGCTACCCGCTCGACGTGCAACTGGACCTCCGGGACGACGTGGCCGGCCTGTTCGACGCCCCGGTGCTGACGGTCTGCAACAAGGCCGACCGCTCCCGCGACGTCGAGGCCGACTACTACATGAGCGTCACGGAGGACGAGGGTGTCGAGGGGGTCCTGGACGCGGCGATCGACGCCGTCGGCTACGAACCGGAACTGCCCTTCGACGAGTGAGGAGCCGAGAGCTCAGCTCCGTTCCGCCGAGAGGTAGCGCACCTGGACCTCGATGTCGCGTTCGATCGACTCGTTCATCTCGCGATTGATGTGCTCCGCGACCCTGCTGACCGACTCGCCGGGGGCCACCCCGACGGTGACCACCACCGAGTCGGCCTGTCTGAAGATGGCGGTGTTCGTGTACTGGACCTCGGTGTCGAGTAACGTCACGCCGAACGGGACGGACGCGTTCGTCGACGCGACGACGTCCCCGATGTCCTCCCTGATCTGTTCCTCGGTGGTCGCGCGCTGGTAGGAGTCGTAGGTCACACCGCCGAGGAAGGCAGAGAGGACGACGATCGCGACGGCGAGGACGGCCACCCGCTTGATCGTCGCGCTCCTGGCCTCGTCCTGCCGGAACCAGTGGCGCGGCCGGTAGCCCGTGTACCACAGCACCAGGAGCGCCGCGAGGTTGATCGAGAGGACGTTCACCAGCAACAGGACCGACGAGCCCAGAGTCGTCCACGGGTCGCCCCAGGCGATCCCGATGCCGACCGTCGCCGCGGGCGGGAGCAGGGCCACGGCGATCATGACGCCGACCAGCGCCGTCGAGACGCCCGTCGTGAGGCTGATCACGCCGGCCGCGCCCGCCCCGAGCGCGACCGCGAGCGAGAGGGTGTCAGGGGCGACGCGCTGCTGGATTTCGGCGATCTGGAAGACGTCCGACAGGGGCGGGATGAGGCGGGCGTAGCGCACGAACGCCGCGAAGAGCGCCGCGGTGGCGATGGCAAGGACCATGCCGCCGACCTGGAGGTACAGCCCGCGGCGAAACAGGCCGTCGTCGTCCACGACGGTCCCGACGCTCGCGGCCATCGCCGGCCCGATGAGCGGCGCGATCACCATCGAGCCGACGACGACCGCCGGCGAGTCCAGCAGGAGCCCGGCAGTCGCGATCAGCGCGCTGATGACGGTCATGATCGCGAAGACCCGGTTCGACGGGGCGAGGTCCTTCGCGGCGGCCGTCAGCTCTTCCTGGGCGATCCGATCCTCGCTCAGTTCCTCGCCAGCGTACTCCTTCTCGAGTTCATCGAAGCGGCGGGAAATGACCGTGTTCGCCTCGAGGACGACGGTGTAGGCGTCCTCGTCGAGCCCCGCCTCGCGCAGTCGTTCGAGGACCGGCTCCACGGCGTTGCTCGGGAGCGGGATCTGGGCAACGCCGCTGATCTCGCGGCCGCTGGTCTCGTCGGAGACGACGTAGTCGACCCCCTCGTCGTCGAGGGCGTGCAGGATCCGCTCTCGCTCGCCCCGGGGGAGCTCGACCTGTACGAGACGCACGGGGCCGACCACGCCTGGCGACGCCAAATAGCTGTGGTTAGACCCACCACGGCAGTCGGTCGACGGCCGCCCGGGCGAGTCGCGTCGCCGGGAACGGTCGCCCTCCCGCGGCCGTTCCGCAGGGGCTATCCGGCCCGGCGCCCCTAGCTCGCCCATGTTCGACTCGCGACCCGACCGCGCTCACGAGGTCGTCCTCGTCGGGCGCTCGAACGTCGGCAAGTCCACGCTGATGCGCGAGCTGACCGGCCACGACGTGGACACGGGTCGCAGCCCGGGCGTCACCCGGCGGCCGAACCACTTCGACTGGGCGCCCCAGGACTTCGTCCTCACCGACCTGCCCGGCTTCGGCTTCATGAGCGGGGTCCCCGAGGACGTCCGCGAAGCGATCAAGACCGACGTCGTCCGGTACGTCGAGGCCCACGCCGACGCCATCCGCGTGGCCGTCCTGGTCGTCGACGGCAAGGCGGTCGTGGACATCATCGACCGCCACAGCGGGGAGGGTGAGGTTCCCCACGTCGTCGAACTCTACCACTTCCTCCAGGAACTGGGCGTTCCGACGGTCGTCGCCGTCAACAAGATGGACAAGGTCGACGACCGCGACGCCCGGCTTGACGCGCTCTGCGAGCGCCTGGGCCTGGCGACGCCGTGGCAGCAGTGGCAGGACGCGATCGCGCCGATCAGCGCCAAGCGCGGGTCGATCGCGGCGCTGAACGAGGCCGTCGCCGCCCACCTCCGCGACCAGCACCACGACGAACTGCTGCAGTTTTTCTCCTGAGGGGTCAGCCCGGATCGGGCACGGGCTTTTCCCGCCGCGCGCTGGATGGTCCGCATGGCCAGCGTCACGGACACCTACATCGAGAACCGCGAGCGCGTCCAGCCCAACGACACCAACACGCTCGAGACCGCCCACGGCGGCAACGTCGTCAAGTGGATGGACGAGGTCGGCGCGATGTCGGCGATGCGCCACGCCGAGGCGACCTGCGTCACCGCTCACGTCGACGCCCTCGACTTCGAGCGCCCGGTACCGAAGGGCGACGTCTGCGTCGTCGAGTCGTACGTCTACGGCGTCGGCGAGACCAGTCTGCGCGTCCGGATCCAGGCCTACCGGGAGGATCCGCGCACCGGCGAGCGCGAGCGGACGGCCGACTCGTTTTTCGTCTTCGTCGCGGTGGACGACGGCCGGCCCACGCCCGTTCCGGAGCTGACCGTGGACGGCGAGCGCGGCCGGGCGCTCCGGGAGGCGGCGCGACAGCGCGAACCCACGCAGTGACGCGTGGCCGGCGCGCTCACCTCGCCCGATTCGGGGTGGCGCACCACGCCGACGGGTACCGTCGGTCCGACACTCGCGAGGATAGTACCTTCGAGAGAAACACGCTCCCTGTCGTGGTCACCGTGGAGTCGTCGAGACGTGCTGCACCCGGACCGACCCACCTGTCGCTGGGCGCCCTGGAGAACGAAGCGAGTGGACAGGGAGGTCAGGCGACGTTGAAGCCCTTGTCCCGGAGGAAATCCTCGACGCGCCCGAGGTGGTTGCCCTGGAGCTCGATCTGGCCGTCGTCGACCGTGCCCCCACACGCGAACTTCGACTTGAGGTCCGAGGACAGGCTGTCCATGTCCACGTCGCTCGGATCGAAGCCCTCGATGACCGTTACCTCCTTCCCGTACCGGCGCTCGTCGATGCGGATGGTGATCTCCTGGGAGTCCTTGGCGACGTCCTCGCAGACGCAGAGCTCCTCGGGCAGCCCGCACGTCGAGCAGACTTCCGACATTACAGTTCGGCGTACGAAATCAACCTATTAAACACTGTCGGGACCCAGAAGTTACACGTCTGGGGGCCTCGGGGCTCGATTCGGCCGTTCGGCGGCGCGCACCCGGTCGACCAGCCGGACCGCCTCGTCGGCCAGCTCCGGATCGACCTCGCCGCCGTACCGAACACGCTCGCGGATGGCCGCGACGCGGTGTGCCGACTCGGGGGCGTCGACGGCCTCGAGGTACGAGCGGACCGTCTCGCCCGTGCGGCGAGGACGATGCCGTCGCCCCAGGACGATGGCGACGCGCTCGAAGGCGCGCTCGACGTCCGTCTCGGGGTCGACCCGGCGCTGCCAGCGAACGGCTGTGGACCGACGCAGCCAGCGCCAGGCCCTGGACCGGCGGAGCCCGGCGACGGCGCCGACCAGCACGACCGCGCCGAGGGCGAGGTGTTCTCGCGGCGGCACGCGCTCGAGAACGGCGAGCGCGCCGTCGCCCCCACCCCCGTCCTGGAGGTCCTCGAGCTGGGAGATGTCCTCCGGGTTGACCGACGTGTTGGCGACCGGCTCGGGGGCGGTCGCGTTGGTCAGGTTCGTGATATTCGAGGCCGGGTCCGCCTGGCGTTCGGCCGACTCCTCGGTGTCGGCTGCGCTGACGTTGTTCTGGCGCGCTTCGCTGAGCCGGTCCGCTTCCAGATTCGTCCGCGGGCCGGCGGGCGTCGGGTCGAACCTGATCCAGCCGTGTCCCTCGCTGTACACCTCGACCCAGGCGTGGGCGTTGAGCCCTCGGACGACGTACCGGTCCTCGGCGACCTGCTCGCCGGTGGTGTAGCCCGTCGCCAGTCGCGCCGGGACGCCCTCGCTCCGGAGCATCGTGACCATGGTCGTGGCGTAGTACGTGCAGTAGCCCGCCTCCATCTCGAAGAGGAAGGCGTCGGCCACGTTCCCGTCGGGCCGGTCGACGGACAGCGAGTACTCGCGGTTGGCCTCCAGCCAGCGTTCGACGGCGGCCGCGGTTTCGTAGGGCCCCTCGGCGTTGGCCGTGATCGCCGCCGTCCGCTCGGCGACCCGGTCGGGCGTGCTGGCGGGCAGTTGCGTGTATCTGTCCACGACGCGCTCCGGGTAGCCGGCGGTCGCCGCCGGGAGGCGGTCGTCCGGGACCGTGGTCACCGCCGAGGTGACGCTGTAGGTTTCGCCCGGGCTGAGGGGCTCCTCGCGCGTCAGGTCCCCGAGGTCCGTGACGGCCGTCCGGTTCGGGACCTCGCCCGTGATCGCCACCGGTCGCCACGCGACGGGCATGGACGAGAGTGGGGACTCGACCTCGAAGCGCTGGTCGATGAGGTGGCGGGGCCCCTGCGGGAACGCCAGACTCGTCTCGGAGAGCGGGACGCTCCCGCCTGTCTGGACCCAGCCCTCCCCGGTGTACCGGTCGTAGCTGTTCGTCTTCCAGTACTCCGCCGCCTCGCTCTCGACGGTGAACCTGACCGCCGGGGACAGTTCTACGTCGCCGCTGACCCTGACCTCCCGGCGGTCCTGGAGCAGGCTCGCCTCCAGGGTGCCGGACCCGCCAGTCCCCACGGACAGCGGCGTCGCGGCCGAACCGCCGGGCACGACCGTCACGGCGAAGGGGAGCACCACCATCACGGCCAGCACGACCGCGACGTGTTCGACGCCGGCGTCCCGCCCCGTCGTGCGGTCGAGGTCGCCGAAGCCGAGGAGCCCGGCGATCCCGACCACCCCGAGAACGGTGACCACCACGGTGGCGTCGCCCGTGAGGACGAGGTAGGAGAGCGTCGCGCCGCCGCCGACGGCCGCCGCAACGTACCGCCGTCGGAGCGCGAGGTACCAGGTCGCCAGGACGGGGGCCGGCGCGACGGCCACGGCCCAGACGCCCGAGGCCCGGATCTGGTGGAGCGACTGGCCGGTCAGCAACTCCACGTTGCTCGCGACCAGCGCCCAGATCCGCGGCTCCGTCCCCAGCGCGGACAGGTACCACGCGAGGCCGGCGAGCAGGACCACGAGCGTGAGACCGACGGCCAGCCGCACCCGCACGAACCTGGCGAGGACCGTCGCACCGACCAGCCCCCCGGCGACGACCAGCGCGAAGTGCGTGGTGTTGCCCGCGACGTCCACCAGTTCGTAGAGGACGCTCCCGAAGGCCGCGATCAGCGCGAGGGCGGCCAGCAGCGCGAGACCCCGCGCCCGCGTCATCCCGACCCGGTGGCCGACGGCCCGCCCAACGCTCACGCCCGGACCACCCCCGGCGTCCGCACCTGGTCGGGACTGCCGAGCAACTCCTCGGCGGCGACGGTTCGCTCCCCGGCGTGGACCGTCGCGCCGTCTGCGTCGCCGACCACCGACACGTCGGCGCCGTCACGTTCGGCCTCGGCGACGGACCCGCCCTCGAACCGCGCGAGCGCGGCGAGGACGCTCGCGCGATGGGCCTCGCCCCCACCGGGTGGGACCCGCTCGTCGGGGAGCGCGAGTCCGACGTCCAGCCCGGCGTCGAGGGCGTGGAGTGCGACGGTGGCCGCGACGGTCGCCACCTCGTCCGCGGCCGCCGTGGCCCCGTCCGCCGCGACCGTGAGGGTCTGCGTTCGCCGGCCCGGGTCGAACTCGACGACGTAGAACTCCTCGCGCCGGGCGCTCGTCTTCCAGTGGACCCGGCGCAGCGGGTCACCGGTCTCGTACTCCCGGAGCCGGTCGAACTCCTGTTGCTCGACGGGGGTGTCGGTCGGCACGACCTCGGCGAGTGTGGGGTGGGCCGCCACCGACCGGATCTCCGGGTAGACCACGACGGTGGTCGGGTCCGGGACCTGCGTGGCGCTCCGGACGAGACCCAGGGAATCGCGCCGGGACACGGTGAGGCCGTCCACGCGATGTACGCCCCGTTCGACCAGTTCGAGGTCCACGTCGACCGTCTCGGGGAGCGCGACCACGGCGTCGAACGACTCGCCGCCCAGTCCCGCCGGGACGGTCCCGGTCACCGAGACGACTCCGGTGCCCTCGAGGGAGATTTGCAGGGCACGCGTCTCGCCGGGGTGACCGGGCCGGACCGTCCCCACGGACACTGTCGGTGCGTCGGCGTACCAGCACTCGACGACGCCGTAGCCGACAGCACCGAGCAACGGTGCCGCGACCGCGTTGAGCGAGCGTTGCCCGGAGAGGGCGGCGGCGACCACCGCGAGGCCCACGAGCGCGAGCACCGCCAGCCCCCGCCTGGTCGGTCTCATTCGACGTCGACGCTCGCGAGGGCGTCCGTGACGACGTCCTCGCCGGTCCCTGCCGTGCCGGTCCGGATCCGATGGGGCAGGACAACCCGAGCTTCTATCTGGACGTCGTCGGGGACCACGTACGACCGCCCCTCCAGCAGCGCCCGCGCGCGAGCGGCACGCAGGAGGGTGATACTCCCCCGCGGACTGACGCCGAGCTGTGCTGTCTCCCGCGTGTAGCCGGCGAGCCGGGAGACGTAGTCCCTGATCTGGGCGGACGCGGTCAGGTCCGCCGTCGTCTGGCGGGCGGCACGGAGGTCGGCGAGCGAGGCCACCGGCTCGAGGTCCTCGATCGGGTGGCGCCCGGAGACCCGTGCCAGCAGGTCGCTCTCCTGGGACTGGTCCGGATACCCCAGCGAGAGGGTCTTCGTGAACCGGTCGAGTTCGGCGAGCGGGAGGTCGTAGGCGCGGTCGCCCTCCACGGTGTTCTGGGTGGCGACGACGGTGAAGGGGTCCGGGAGTGCGTGGCTCTCGCCGTCGACCGTGACCTGTCCTTCCTCCATCGCCTCCAGCAGGGCACTCTGGGTCTTCGGCGGTGCGCGGTTGATCTCGTCCCCGAGGACGACGTTGGCGAAGACGGGGCCCGGACGGAACTCGAACTCCTGTGTGCTCCGGTCGAAGACGTTGACGCCCGTGACGTCCGAGGGCAAGAGGTCGGGCGTGAACTGGACGCGCTTGAACGCGCCGTCGACCGACCCGGCGATGGCCCGGGCCAGCATCGTCTTCCCGACGCCGGGGACGTCTTCGAGCAGGACGTGCCCGCCGGCGAGAATGGCGGTCAGCGTGTGTTCGAGGGTCTCTCGCTGGCCGATCATCACCGACTCGACGTTGTCGCGAACGGCCGTGGCGACCTCGTGGGCCGCCTCGATCGATCGGTCCGGCTCGTGCGTCTCGACCTTGGCGTCCGTCGGGGTGTCCGTGTCTGTCATTGTGGCGTCTACCCTCGCGTCCCGGTGGCTGCCCCCACCAGGGACGCTATCCGATCTATCGCCTCATACTGGCCGAACGTACTAATGTTGCCGGGTGTGCGAGACCCTCGCACGGGCTACCAGGACGTACACGCTTCGCAGACCAGCGCGCCCGCGTCGCGCCACCGCCACGTCGCGGGGTCGCCACACTCCTCGCACGGCGCCCCGTCGGGGGCCCAGGCTGCAGTCGCCGTGGCCGGATCGACAGCGTCGTCGGTTCTCGACGGCCGGCTCCCTCCTCCTTCTTCTTCGGGAGAGGGGTCTGTCTCACTCGTCGTCGGTGCTGCGTCGGCTTCGCCACGCTCGCCGGGCGCGGTCGACGACGCGGCGCTCCCGTCGACGGTCTCGCCCTCGTCTTCGCCGAGGAAGTCGGTGAGCGAGGTTTCCTCCATACGGGGCAGTTCGTCGGCGACGTTCTTGGGTCTGCCGCCACGTCGCCCGTTTCGTCATCACTATGTACGCGGTGCTCGAAGGCGGCGCCATGAGCGTCCTCTCACAGCTGATCGACAACGCGATGCAGCTCCCGTCGCACTTCCAGCCCGTCGTCACGAACGACCCCGTTGCTGCGCTCCTCTTCGTGGGCGGGTCGCTGCTGTTCGCTCTCACCATCGGCATGATGGGGTACCTGTCCATCGGCGCGGTCCTCGACATCGTCAGTCCGGCGTAGGCGCGGCGCGCGCCGCCAGTTCGACGGCCCGCTCGAGGTCGGGGCCGAGCGGGGACCCGACGACGAGGCCGTCGACGTGCTCCCGCAGGGATCCCAGGCGATCAGCAACCGTCTCCGTCGTTCCGGCCACGCAGAACGCGTCGATCATCTCCTCGCTGACCCGCTCGAAGGCCGCCGAGAACTCACCGGCAGCGATCGCCTCGCCGACGGCGCCGGCCCGCTCGGCATCGATCCCGTGCCGCTCGAGCACCGGCGGCGCTGCCCCGCCGGCGATGAAGGCCACGGGTGGTCGGGCGGCCGCTCGCGCCGCGTCCCGTGACTCGGCGACGCTCACGCTCGCGTGGGCGACGACGTCGACCGCGTCCCGATCGCCCGGCCGCTCGTCACGACCCTCGGCCACGCGGTCGGCCGCCCACGAGAGGTCCCGCGGGTGCGAGGCGTTGACCAGGACGCCGTCGGCGTGCTTGCCGGCCATCCGGAGCATGTCGGGTCCCTGGGCGCCGACGTAGACCGGTATCGACCGGCCGTCGTAGTTCAGTCCGGCGTCGTCGGCCCGGAAGGTCCCGTCGTGGTCGACGCGCTCGCCGTCCCAGAGCCGGCGGGCGACCTGGACCGTCTCCAGGACGCGCCGGAGCGGCCGCTCGCGCTCGACGCCGAGGTTCGACAGCGTCGACCGGTCGCCGGCGCCGACGCCGAAGAGTCCCCGTCCGTCCGCGTACTCGTCCAGGGTGGCCATCCGCGAGGCCAGCGCCACCGGGTGGGTCTCGTAGGGATTGACGACCCCCGGGCCGATGTCCACGGCGTCGGTCGCCGCCGCGACGGCTGCGAGCGCCACGAACTCGTCGCGGTTGTTGTAGTGGTGACTGGCGAGGACGGCGTCGAACCCCTCGTGCTCGGCGAGGACCGCGAGGTCGACCACCTCGTCGACGGGATGTTCGGGCGTCAGCTCAATCCCCAGCATACGACCACTCCCTGAGGGCCGCTCGCACGAGGTCGTCGTCGGAATCCCGGAACAGCGCGTCGGACCCCTCGAAGTCCCCGAACTCCCAGCCCCTGACGACGGCGGCGGGCGTCCCGCCGGCCCCTTCGCCGGTCACGAGGTTCGCCGCGCCGGCGAGTTCGTCGACGACAGACTGGACCGTGACACCCATCTCGCGGCCGTCGCGGTCCACCTGTCCGCGCCAGTCGCGGGCCGCCGGCATCCCCGCCCAGCCGAGGGCGACGCCGCGCTGGCCGGTCCGGAACGGTCGCCCGGAGGTGTCCGTGACGACCACCGGACAGCCCAGCGCCGCCGAGAGCCGCTCGGCGCTCGCCGTCGGCTCCTCGGGCAGCAAGAGCAGGTCGGCGTCTGGCACGTTCGAGCGGTCGATGCCCGCGTTGACGGTCACGTGGCCGAACTGCGTGACCGCGAGGAGGATCGGCGCCTCGAGGACGAGTTCGTCGCTCTCCTCGAGGACGGCCTGGGCGAAGCGCGGGTCCTTCTCCTCGTCGGCGATCTCGCCGATCCGTTCGGCGATGGCCCGGGCCCGCTCGCTCGCGGGGAAGTCGGCGAGGTCGAACTGCCGACCCTCGGCCTTCGAGACGACGGTGCTGGCGACGCAGACCACGTCGTCAGGCCCGAGGTCGGTCCGGTCGGCGATCAGCGCCGCCAGGTCGTCCCCCGGACGGATCTCGGGCAACCCCTCGACGGCGTAGATATCCATATCCTCGCGTGGTGACCGGGACGCAAAAGGCGACCGATAGCGGTACGAACCGCCACCTCACTGCTCGTGGTGTGTCACCCGTAGCTCCCCGTCCGCGACCTCGGCGGTGAACATGGTCGCCGCTTCGGCTGGCATCGCGCCGGTGACGCTCCCGGGGTTCAGCAGCCGGACCCCTTCGTGGACGGTGTCGACGACGCGGTGGGTGTGGCCGGCGACGCCGACGCCGTCGGCACCCACCTCCTCGACGACCGTCTCCGCGAGTCGGTCGTGCCACCCGTTCGGCGGGCCGGTGCCGTGAGTCAGGACGAACGAGACGCCCGCGAGGTCGACGGTCGCCACGCCGGGCAACCCCAGCGTCGGGTCCATGTTCCCGTGGACCGCAGTGAGGTCGGTCGCCATCGCCCGGAGGTTCGAGAAGGCACCCTCCGAGTCGAAGTCGCCGGCGTGGATGACGTGGTCTGCGGCCTCGATACGGTCGCGGAACGGCTCGGGAATCTCGGACTCCCGCGAGGGAATGTGGGAGTCACTGACGATGGCCACCTGCATACGACGACCTGCGGGCCCCCGGCACTTTACTCGTCCCCCGTACTCATGTCGCCAGGCGACCTAGGCTCGGTCATGCAAGAGACCGCCGTCGTCACGGTCTTCCTCCGGCACGGGACCGACGTCTTGCTCCTCCGCCGGAGCGACCGGGTCGGCTCGTACCGGGGTCGGTGGGGCGCCGTCGCCGGCCACGCGGAGGGCGACCCCGACGCGGCCGCCCGTCAGGAGATCCGCGAGGAGACGGGCATCGACCCCCACGAGTCGACGACGCTGGTCCGCCGGGGCGACCCCTTCACCGTCGTGGACGCGGACCTCGAGACCCGGTGGGTCGTCCACCCGTTCCTCTTCGACTGCGAAACGCGAGACGTCGATCCGAACGAGGAGACCGCCGAACACGAGTGGACGGCCCCGACAGCCATCCTCCGGCGCGAGACCGTGCCCGACCTCTGGACCTCCTACGATCGGGTCCGACCGGGGGTCGAGACCGTCGCCACGGACCGCCAACACGGGTCCGCGTACCTCTCGCTCCGGGCGCTCGAGGTCCTGCGCGACGAGGCGGCCCTGGCGGTCACGGGGCAGGACGGCGCGCGCGACTGGCAGGGGCTTCGCGCCACGGCCCGGGACCTGGCGACTGCGCGCGAATCGATGCCCGTGGTGCGGACGCGGCTCGACCGGGCGGCCACGGACGCCATCGAGGGCGGGGGAACACCCGAGCGCCTCGAGGCGGCGGCCGATGCCGGCCTCGAACGGGCGCTGGCCGCCGACCGGGAGGCCGCATCGATCGCGGCGGATCGCCTCCAGGGGGCGCGGATCGTGACACTGTCCCGGTCGGGAACCGTGCGGCAGGCCATCGTCGGGGCCGAGCCCGCAGCCGTCCTCGTCGCGGAGTCCCGACCGGGCGGGGAAGGGGTCGACGTCGCGGGGATCCTCGCCGCCAGCCTCGACTGTCCGGTCTGGCTGACGACCGACGCGGCACTCGCCCACCGCTTCGCGGCCTGGAACGCCGACGTGTTGCTCGTCGGCGCAGACGCGATCCTGGGGGACGGCCGTTTCGTCAACAAGGTCGGCACCCGTGGCGCCGCGGTCGCAGCGTCCCACGACGGAATCCAGACCGTGGTCGTCGCCGCGAGCGACAAGATCACGCCGGCGACGGACCCCGACCTCGAGGAGCGCGACCGGGCGGAACTGACCGACGACGAGTCGGTCGTCGTCGCCAACCCTACGTTCGACGTGACGCCGGGTGACGTCGTCGACGCCGTCGTCACCGAACGGGGCGTCCTCGACGCGGACGAGGTGGCGGCCGTGGCCGACGAGCACCGCGAGCTCGCGACCTGGCGCCGGTGAGGCACGGGACGTGTTGGAACGCCTAACGGGACCTTACCGGCGATGCCCGGCATCCCGGCGTCTGCTAGCTCGCGCGTAGCTAAATCGGGTGGCCGCGACCACCGAGTGCATGACTGCAGTCAAGATCATCAAGGTGCTCGGCACCTCCAGCGAGTCCTGGGAGGACGCCGCCCACGAGGCGGTCGCACAGGCCACGGAGACGATCGACGAGATCCACGGCGTCGAGGTCGAGGACTGGACGGCCACCGTCGAGAACGGCGAGGTTACCGACTACAAGGCGACCGTCGAGGTGGCCTTCCCCGTCCAGGGAGAGTGAGCGTTCGGGCGGGGACCGCTGTCAGTCTCCCCGCCGGTCGGCCGCGAAGTACGACCCCAGGGTACCACCGGCTCCGGCGAGCGCGACCGTCACGAGCACGCTGAAGAGCGTACTTCCCCCGACCACCAGTAGCAGGAGCGCCTCGTCCGCGAAGGCCCCACTGGCTGGGGCACCGACGGTCACGCCGATGGCGACGGCCCCACCGAGGAGGACCATCGGTATCACGGCGACGAGACCGGAGAGCGTCCCGACTTTTGCACCCGCGAGGCGGGTCCCGCCGCCGAAGTAGCCGGCGAGCCCGCCGCCCAGGAGCGGCGACCCGGGAAGGAAGCTCGTGAGTACACTGACGAAGGCGCCGAACAGCGCCAGCGATGCCGTGGAGGCCGGGTTCGCCGTCGCTGTGCCCGAGCGACGACGCTCGAGAACCAGGTAGCCAGTGGCGGCGGGGACGAACAGGGCACCGGTGACGACCAGGCCGATCCCGATCCACCAGCTCAGCGTAGCCCCGAGTTCGATGGCCTGCGCCTCGCTCATCCCGTCGACGTGGACCCCGTCGGCGCGAATCACCGACGCAATTGCCGTTCGGTCGACGACGGCGGCGAGTGCCGCGCCGCCGAGCGCCAGCAGGACGCCGAGGAGGGCGCCCAGGATCGACACTGCCCAGACGGCCAGTCTCGGGACGGCCCGTGGGGTTGCCGCTGTCGTGGTCACGGTACCCGTTCTGACGGTCCGCGACCTGAAAACCCCGACGCCGGATCGCTCGGCGTGCACGTGTGCCGGGGCTTTTATGCGCCCCGGTGGTACGTGCGGCCGGTGGCAATGACGAGACGTTACCCCCACTGAGCCCTTTCTGATGACAGCCTTCACCCGAGCCACCACTCATTGACGGCGGGCCCCGCCGTGACCGCGCCGACCGCGAGCGACGCGTCTCCGGACACTCGCTCAGAACGGTGCGTCGGGGGCGTCGTCAGCGGGCTGCTCGTCGGTCTCCAGCGGGCCGTCCCAGGCCTCCAGCCCGCCGGCCAGGCTCAGGACCTCGCCGTCGAAATCCTGGTAGGCACCCACGATCCGGGCAGCCTTGACGCTCGCCTGGCCGTGCGGGCAGACCGTCACGACGTGGTCCGCGTCCGCGACGTCCTCGATGCGGTGGGGGAGTTCCGGGAAGGGCACGTTCTCGCTCCCCGGGAGGTGGCCCCGTGCGAAGGCGTCGGCCGATCGGATGTCGAGAAGCAGGGGCGACGCGCCGTCGGCCATCGCCTCGCGCAGCGTCTCCGGCTCGATTTCCCCGTCCATGGACGCTCCAGGGACGCGTCAAGTAAACGCCTGACGGACGCCTGTCGGGACCAGCCGCGAGCACCGGTCACAACAGGCCGTCCTCGTGCGCGAGCAGGAGTCCCTCGATGGTGGCGTCGTTCGCGGGGGGTCTGCGCGCCGTCTCGATGGCCTCCTCGACCGGGACCGACGTCACGGTCAGGAACTCGTTGTCGTCGCGCTCGATATCGGTCTCGGTCAGCCCGTCGGCCCAGACGAACCCGCGGTGGTGCCGGAGGACGCCCGTGGCGGCCCAGAAGGAGGACAGTAGCCGTCCGCCGTCGGCGTCGTAGCCCGTCTCCTCGCGGAGTTCCCGCAGGCCTGCCTCGACGTAAGTTTCACCGGGCTCGACGATGCCGGCGGGGAGTTCTCGGTGGGTCTCCCTGATCGCCGGGCGGTACTGCTCGACCAGGACCACCTCGCCGTCGGCGAGGGCCACGACGACCACGGCCGGAGCCAGTTCCGCCCAGTAGTAGCGCTTCTCGCTGCCGTCGGGCTGTTCGACCAAGTCGTAGCCGCCGGAGTACCAGGGCGTCTCGTACTCGACCACCGAGTCGAGAATCTCGTAGGCGGGGTCCGCGGGAACGGGATAGGTCGGCCCCTCGGCGGGTCGGCGGTCGATAACGTCCCGGTCCGTCGGTGCCGGCAGGTCGTCGCCGTCGCTCACGCGCCCACCTCCTGGGTCACGGCGAGGCGGTAGACCGACCCGTCGCGCCGGACGAAGACGCCGTCGCCGTCGGTCGCGTTGGACTCGCGCCCGCGCAGCGCGTCCACCTCGTCGAACGGCGAGTGGGTGAACGCACCCTTGAGCCCGACCGGCCCGCGCCAGTAGGGGCCGGACCGACCCGGGGTGTCCGCGGTCGCGTTCGCGAGCGCTGCCGTTGCGTAGGGGTAGCGGTTCTCCGGCAGGTCCGTGACGTTCACCGCGACGTCGGCCGAGGCCGGACTGGCGACGAGGTAGTACGGGTCCCCCGACGTGAGCAGGCCCGGGAGCGCGCCAAGCGCCAGCAGGACGACGAGGACGGCGAGGACGCCCAGGAGGAAATTGCGCGTGATCCGGCGCATCAGACCACCTCGCGGTAGAGTCGGCCGAAGGCCTGCCGGCGGAGCGTCCCGACCGCTGCGTCCGGTTCGTTCTCGAAGGTCGCCGCGACGACGGTCCCGGCCCAGGGCGCGTCGTGCCAGGCGACGCCGGAGACGTGCTCGCTCCCCAGCTCCGTGACCTCGCGTTCGCGGTCCGCACACCACTCCTCGAACTCGTCGCGCGTCCCGACGTGGACCGCGAGCAGCGACGCGTAGATGACCTCCCGCGCGGTCAGTACAAGGTCGGCGTCGACCTGCTCGTCGTAGGCCTCCGCCCCCAGGTCCAGGCCCTTCGCCACCTCCCGGACGGCCTCCTGGGCGGCCGGGCCGACGGCGGCGTACTGTCGGTGGACGTCGTCTTCGGTGGCCGGCGCGAACAGCCCGTCGGTGTCCATACCTGCGCTGGTGGCCCGCCGGACTACTCGGTTTCGGAGTCCTCGCGCCGCCGGCGCGTCAGCTCCCGGGCCTCCGCCAGAATATCCTCGGCGTCGCCGTCGAGGTCGTCGTCGATGCCGGCGACGTCCACCGGCACGTCGCCGGCGCCCCGCGGGCGCCCACCCGTCTCGGCGTGATCGTCGTGTGCGTGATCGCGACCGCCGGTCGTGTCCTCGAACACCTGGGGGAAGTCCGCGTCCTCGGCGTGGTCGACGACGCGTTCGGCGAGCGTCTCCTCGCCGAGGTCGCCCCACCCGGGGACGTGGTCGTCGAGCCACGCCTCGTGGTCGCCGCCGCGCGCGACCGCCGTGAAGCCGAGGTGGTTCGCCAGGTGGCGCGCGTCTGACTGTGGCGTCCCGCAGACCGGACAGGCGTATCCCATTACCGGGTACGTGTGGACGGACGCTGAAAGGCGTTGCTCACGTCCTCAACAGTCCCGGACGAGCACGTGGGCGTCGTCGCCGTCGCTGTAGTACCGGGGAATCGTCCGCCGGTGGACGAACCCGAAGTCGCGGTACAGCGACCGGGCACCCTCGTTTCCGGCCCGGACTTCGAGCTTGATCGACCCCACGCCGGCGGCCTCGAGGACGCCGATGGCACGGGTGAGGAGCCGGGACCCGATCCCCTCGCCCCGAGAGTCCTCGTGGACGGCGATGTCCTTGACGTGGCCCAGCGGACTCCCGTGGTTCGGGACGGCGTCGGCGACCACGTACCCGACGACGCGCTCGTCGACGGCCACGAGGAAGCCACGCTCGCCCAGGTATCGCTCGAAGGCGTCGAAGGGCCAGGGCTGGGGGAACGAGGTCTGCTCGATCCGAAAGACGGCGAGGAGGTCCGCCCGCTCGGCCTGCCTGATCTCGGGCACCTCGGCCGTGGCCGGCGGGGTGATCGTCACGAGGGCGCGTACGCGACCGTCGTACAAATGGATGGTGCCACCCTCGCGACCCCGGGGGAGCCGGAAGCGACTCCCTGAATCACAAGGTACTTAATTCACAGGCGGTAACTCACCACTGCACCCACTTGGGTGCCACCCCACCCCCACCCCCCACACTCTTTCCCACCTTTCCTACGTTCCCCAGCGGCCGCTCCCTGGTGCGTTCGTGTTCGGTCCCTTCGCGTCGCAAAAATCCGTTCAGCCTCGGCCTCGCTGCCGACCGGACCGCCCTCAGGGATAGATCAGGACGGTCGCCAGGTCGCTCTCCAGCACTGCGACCTCCTCGCCCGACTCGGCGCGGTGTTCCTCGTGGACCTCGACGGCGTCGCCGGGGACGACGGCGACCTCGCCGTCGCTCTCCACCTCGATCTCGCCCTGGCGTCGCTTCTGGGCCGCCACGTCGGCGGGATCCATCGCCTCCAGTGCGCTGATGACGGCCCCCGCCCGGTCGCGGAACTCCGGCCCGATGGTCGCGTGGTCGGGCTCGATATCGACGGGGACCAGTTCGACGGCCGGCACGCCCTCGCGGACGTGGACTGGGGCGTTGACCCCCTCGCTCAGGTCGTAGGTGTCGACGGCGCGCTCGGGGGCCTCGTCGGGATAGGCCTCGACCTTCGAGAGTTCGGCGTTCAGCGCCATCCCATCCTCGGACTTCCAGCTCCGGACCGTCGAGGCGACGTCGGCGATCAGCGCGCCGGCGACCTCGCTCTCCTCGTCGACCATGTCGAGGTCGGGCCAGTCGGCCGCGTGGACGCTCCCCTCGGTGCCCGGCAGGGCGTGCCAGGCCTCCTCCGTGAGGAAGGGGGCGAAGGGCGAGAGCATCCGGAGGGACGCCGAGAGGGCCGTATGGAGGGCCTGCCGCGCGGCGTCGCGCTCGCCGGGGCGGCCCTCGTACAGGCGGCCCTTGATGAGTTCGAGGTAGTCGTCGGCGAGGTCGTGCCAGACGAACTCCCGGAGGGTCCGCAGTGCGCGATCGAAGCGATACTCGTCCATGTCCTCGCGGACCGAGGCGGCGACGCGGGAGCACCGCGAGAGGATCCACCGGTCGACGTCGCGGTAGGCCGGGTCCGAGAGCGGGTCGCGGTCCGCCTCGAGGTGCTGGGCCGCGAACCGCGTGATGTTCCAGACCTTCGTCTGGAAGCGGGCCGCCGAGGTGGCCTCCTTGGGCTGGTACTGGACGTCGCTGCCGGGCTGGCCGCCCAGCGCGAGCGCCTGGCGGATGGCGTCGGCACCGAACTCCTCGATGCCCTCCTCGGGCGTGACGACGTTCCCCCGGGACTTGGACATCTTGTTGCCGTCCGGGCCGAAGACCATCCCGTTGATGAGGATGTCGTCCCACGGTTTCTCGTCCGTGAGGCCCCCCACCCGCAGGAGGGTATAGAACGCCCAGGTCCGGATGATGTCGTGGCCCTGGGGTCGGAGTCCGGTCGGCTCGAAGTCCTCCAGGTCGAGGTCGTCCGGCCAGCCCCGGAGGTGTAGCGGCGTAATCGAGGAGTCCATCCAGGTGTCCATGACGTCGGTTTCGCCCTCCCAGTCGGTGGCGTCACACTCCGGACACGCCCCGACGGCCGGATCGTCCTCGGCGGGTTCGACGGGAACCTCGTCGGCGTCCGCGATGTGCCAGTAGCCACACTCCCGGCACTCCCAGGCCGGAATGGGCGTCGCGAAGACGCGCTGGCGGGAGATGACCCAGTCCCAGTCCATCCCCTCGGTCCAGTCCGCCAGACGGTCGTACATGTGCTCTGGAATCCAGTCGACCGACTGGGCGTGCTCCAAGATCTCGTCCTGGCGGACCTCGACGAACCACTGTTCCTTCGAGAGGATCTCGATGGGCGTGTCACACCGCCAGCACTGCCCGACGTTCTGTGTGGTGGGCTCGGTGTCGTTCAGGTAGCCCGCGTCGTCGAGGTCGTCGGCGATGGCCGCCTTGGCCTCGTCGATGGCCAGGCCCGCGTAGTCGTCGGCTTCGTCGGTGAGCGTGCCGTCCTCCGCGAAGACCGGGCGCAGGTCGAGGTCGTACTCGGCCCACCAGTCGACGTCCTGCTTGTCCCCGAAGGTACAGATCATGACCGCGCCGGTCCCGAAGTCCCCGTCGACGGCGTCGTCGGCGATGAGTTCGACCTCCTGGCCGAAGAGCGGGACCTCGAAGGTGTCGCCGATGCGGTCTGCGTACCGTTCGTCGTCGGGGTCGACGGCCATCGAGACGCAGGCCGCGAGGAGTTCGGGCCGGGTCGTCGCGATCTCGATGCCGTCGTTCTCCACACCGGGGAACGTCACGTAGTAGAGCGTCCCCTCGACGCCCTCCGCGGTCTCGACCTCGGCGTCGGCGATGGCCGTCTCGCAGCGCGGGCACCAGTTGACCGGGTGTTCGTCGCGGTAAACGTAGTCCGAGTCGGCCATCTCGACGAACGAGCGCTGGGTCTTGCCCCAGTACTCGGGGTCCATCGTCTTGAACTCGGCCGACCAGTCGATGCCGAAGCCGAGGTCCAGCATCGTCTCCTTCATGGCGTCGATCTGCTCCTCCGTGTGCTCGATGCACATCTGGCGGAACTCGTCGCGGGGGACGTCCGTCCGGTGGATGCCGTGGTTCTCCTCGACTTTGACCTCGGTCGGGAGGCCGTGGCAGTCCCAGCCCTGCGGGAAGAGCACGTCGTCGCCGATCAGGCGGTGGTACCGGGCCGCGAAGTCGATGTAGGCCCACTGGAGCCCGTGGCCGAGGTGGAGGTTGCCGGTGGGGTACGGCGGCGGCGTGTCGACGACGTAGTCGGTCGCACCGGTGTCGCCGGACTCCGTCCGGCTCTCCGAGGCGTCTGCCGACGCCTCGCTGTCGTCGTACTCGTAGAGGTCAGTCCCCTGCCACTCCTCGCGCCACTTCGCCTCGACGCTATCTGGGTCGTAGTTGTCCGGTAGGTCAGTCATGGTGAGTCAGCGGTCGTGCGCGGCAGTTCGGCTGGTCGGTCGGTCGCCAGCGAGAAGACGCGGGCCGGGGCTCGCCCGTCGCGAGCCGGCTACCGTACTACCGACGCACTCACGTCCATACCCGTTCGGTGGGTGGTAGCTGGTAAAAGGGTTTTCGTCGTCGGGCCGTGCGAGACTGCTCTCCCGCGACCCTGGCTTCGTGGCCCGCGTCGGCTAGCCGAGGAGCGCCGGGACGAGCGCCGCCACGAATGCGACGTCGAACACCGCGAGGAGGATGACGAGTATCGCCCCGGGAACGCCCAGGATCGCACAGAGCAGGAGCGTGACGATCGAAATCTGGACCCCGAGTCCGACGACGTTCGCCAGAAACAGGATCACGAGGCCGACGATCGCGTTGACCAGAAGCGCTCTCAGGGAGACCATACTCGCACTCTGGGGGTCAGAGTCCCTTTGTTAGGACTCTCATTGCTCTCGACAGGCCGAAGACGCCGGACCCCCTCCGCATTCCCCGCTCGCGTTAGCGGCGCTTGCAGGCGCACACATCGCGTTCAACCCCGTTGACACCGTCCACCGGGTATGTCGACCGCCCGCGACGTCTTCGACCTCGCCCGGGACCGCAATCTCACGTTCCTGGCGGCGGGGATCGCCTACTACGCGTTCGTGTCGGTGATCCCCCTCCTGTTGCTCGCCCTGGCGGTCGCGTCGGTGCTCGGCGGCGACGCGCTCGCCGCCCGCGTGACCAGCATGCTCAACCAGCAGCTCTCGGCTGCCGGCCAGGAGTCCATCTCGCGGATGCTGACCAGCACCAGCGGCCGCGGGGCGGCGTCCGTGGTCGGGTTGCTCGGTCTGACCTGGAGCGCCCTGAAGCTCTTCCGCGGCCTGGACCAGGCCTTCGACGAGATCTATACCGACGAGATGGAGGCGTCGCTCCTCGAGCAGGTCCTCGACGCCGCCGTCGTGGTACTCGGAATCGGCCTGGCCGTCGCGCTCGTCGTCGTCGTCGGCCTCGCCCTGTCCGCGCTCCAGATCAGGATTCCCTTCGCCAACGTGCTCGGTGCCGTCGTGTTGCTGGTCGTGCTGACGGTCGCGCTGTCGCCCATCTACTACGTGCTCCCGCCGCGCGACGTGGCCGTGAGGGAGGTACTGCCCGGAGCGGCCATCGCCGCGGGCGGCTGGGTGCTCCTCCAGATTGGGTTCCGGGTTTACGCGGCGAACGCCGGCCAGTACGCGGCGTACGGCCTGCTCGGCGCGATCCTGCTGTTCGTGACCTTGCTCTACTTCGCCAGCATCGCCGTGCTGGTCGGCGCGGTGGTGAACGCGGTCCTGCAGGGCGTCCAGACGGCGCAGTAACCGCCCGTGACTCGATCGCCGACCGGGCCGTCCGCTCCCGAGCCACGGCCAACCACAACCCCTACCTGCCAGCCCCCCGACGGCCACCCATGGAACTCGGCGTCATCGGACTGGGACGGATGGGCCGGATCGTGGTCGACCGCTGTCTCGACGCGGGCCACGACGTGGTCGCCTTCGACGTCGACGAGGCCGCAGTCGCGGACGCCACAGACGCCGGCGCGACCCCCGCCGAGTCGATTCCCGACCTGGCGGACGCACTCGCCGACCCGAAGCGCATCTGGCTGATGGTCCCGGCTGGCGACCCCGTCGATGCCGCCCTCGCCGAACTCGAACCGCACCTCGACGAAGACGACGTCGTCGTCGACGGTGGCAACTCCCACTTCGAGGACTCGACCCGCCGCGCGGAAGATACGGACGCGGCCTACCTCGACTGCGGCACGAGCGGCGGCCCCGCTGGCGCCGACCTGGGCTTCTCGCTCATGGTCGGCGGCCCCGCGTGGGCCTACGACGAACTGACGCCCGTCTTCAACGCGGTCGCCACCGGCCCCGACGGCCACGACCACATGGGTCCCGCGGGCTCGGGCCACTACGTGAAGATGGTCCACAACGGCGTCGAGTACGCCCTCATGCAGGCCTACGGCGAGGGCTTCGAACTCCTCGCGGAGGGCCGCTACGACCTCGACCTGGCGGCCGTCGCCCGGACCTGGAACAACGGCGCCGTCATCCGTTCGTGGCTGCTCGAACTCTGCGAGGAGGCCTTCCGCGAGGAGGGGACCGACCTCGGGACCGTCGCCGACCACGTCGCCGGCGGGTCGACGGGCACCTGGACCGTTCAGGAGGCCCTCGAACAGGAGGTGCCCCTGCCGCTGATCTACCAGGCCCTGGCCGAACGGTTCGGCAGCCGGGCCGGCGAGGAGGGCCGGTTCTCCCGCCGGCTGGCGAACCGATTGCGGTACGGGTTCGGCCGCCACGAGGTCGCGCGTCGGGAGTGACGACAGAAGGAACGGCCACAACTGCCTCTCAAACCTGATTCTGGCTAAGATACATACTACTGGTCGTAATACGCCCTACTGAATGGCGAGATGCGCTCTTTGCGATGCGGACGCGTCCCATCTATTCACGTGCTCCTACTGTGACTCGGCCTTCTGCGGGGATCATCGACTTCCCGAGAACCACAATTGCCCACGTTTTCGAGAAGGGTTGCGGGACGAAGTATTCGCGAGTGACGCTCCCGAAACACCGGATCGTCGATCGACGTGGCGCCAGCGCCTGGAACGTGTCGGCTCGAAAGAAGCGGAGATACGGCAAGGAAAACGCCCTCAAAGCAAAGCCGATTTGCGCGGCTTTTCGACTGCTCAAGGGGATACAAACGTCTTGCATTGCTCGTCATGCGGATCGAACGTCGACACTCTCCACCAGTGTGACGAGTGTTCGAACCATTTCTGCGACGCGTGTTTGCCGGTGGTAGAACACGAGTGTCCGGTGGGCATGGTCAAAGAGACCGAAGAGGAGGCATCGCCTTTGACCCGCATTCGTACACTGTTTTCGTCACTCTGGGGCTGAGCAGTGTATACCCTCGTTCGGTACTGACGTGAATATGGGAAATGTAACACCCTCCAATTCAGTCGCATCCTCCACTTGGTGACATAATATGGAGAATGAACCGCGGACTTGGATTCGGAGCCGCGTAATCCCGCCGCTTGCCGCGCTGGCCCTCGCCATCGTGGCCGTCAGCACCAGCGCCATCCTGGTCCGGTGGAGCGAGTCGCCCCCACAGATCGCCGCCGTCTACCGCGTCGCGTTCACAGTGCCCCTCCTGGCTCCCGTCACGATCTAGCGCCACGGGACCCCACTCGCCTGGCTCTCCCGGCACGACGCCGTCGTGGCCGGCCTCGCCGGCATTGCGCTGGCCGTCCACTTCGCGACCTGGTTCGAGAGCCTCTCCTGGACGAGCGTCGCGGCGTCGGTCACGCTGGTCCAGGCCCAGCCCATCTTCGTCGCCGTCGGCGCGTGGGCGCTGCTGGACGAGCGCGTCACCCCCGAATGACTGCCGGCATCCTCGTCGCCCTCGGTGGCGCGACCGTCCTCTCGCTGGGGGACCTCCTCGGCGGGGCCGTCGTCCTCGCGGGTATCCTCCTGACCGTCCGGAGCCGCGCGGGGCGGTCGTGAGTCAGGACCGCCAGTGGAGCCACGCGGCACAGGCCAGCGCCACCAGGCCGCCGGCCGCGGCGATGCCGAAGGCCACGCGGTACCCGAACAGCGAGTACACCCGGTTGCCGGCGACGGTCTCGCCGGTCCAGAACGCGTCCAGGGCGAACCCCATCACGCCGGGGAGGACGGCCGCGCCGAAGTAGCCGATGCCGTTGATGGTCCCGGTCGCGATACCGGAGTGTTCGGTGGCGTGGCGCTCCTTGACGACGGTAAAGGAGAGGAGCAGGCCGCCGAGGAAGAACATCACGAGGAAGAAGGCGAGGCCGACGAACCACAGCGGCGGCCGGCCGAGCGACGCGATGACGCCGTAGGCGAGGGCGTACACCACCGCGCTCGCGAGGACGATTCCCGTACGTTCCTCGAGTCGGTCCGAGAGCCAGCCCAGGACCGGCGGGCCGACCACGAAGCCGGCGTTGCCGACCAGGGTGTACAGCGACGCGGTCTGGACCGATACGTCGTAGGCCCGCACGACGTACGGGACGCCCCACAGTCCCATGACGGTGAAGTTGATGCCGAGGCCGAAAAACAGCATCACTCCCATCACCCAGGTGTCCCACCTCGTCGTGACCGTCCGGAGACCGGAGACGACCTCGGCGACGGTCTGCTCGTCGGCCGATGGCGCGCCCTCGACGGCCGGCAGGCCGGCGTCCGCCGGCGTGTCCCGGACGAGCAGGAAGACGAGGAGCGCCAGCACGAACCCGACGGCGCCGACGCCGAGCAGGGCGGCACGCCAGCCGACGGCAGCGGTCAGGACGGCCAGCGGCGTCGCCGCGAGGATCCCGCCGGCGCCCGCCGCGGCGATGGTGAGGCCCGTCACCGTCGCGAACTCGTCGACCCGGAACCAGTTGGCGCAGTACCGCAGCGTCGCGATGTAGATGACGCTGCCTCCGAGGCCGAGCAACAGTCGGCCGCCGAAGCCCGAGAGGTACGACTGGCTGACCGCGAACCACACGACGCCGACGCCCATCACGGCGGTGCCGATCGTCGACACCCACCGGGTGCCCAGCCGGTCGGCGAACACGCCAGCGAACAGTTGCATCGGCGCGTAGACGTAGAAGAAGGCCGCGTGGAGGAATCCGAGTTGCGCCCCGGTCGTGTCGAAGACCGTCGTCAACGTCTCCGCGAGGACGGCCGACGTGACCCGATGGAAGCTCACGAGCAGGAAGACGCCCGCCAGCGTGGCCCAGCCGAGCCAGCGCCGGAACTGCGGATCCGCCCAGCGTTCTCGGAGCATCTACACCCGGGAATGGCGAGGGCTATGAAAAGCACTCGGGAATCGGAGACCCGCCGGCCACCGGGGCCTAGTCGCCGTCGCCTAGCTCGACGTCGAGCGTGGTCGGCAACGGGCCACTCTCGAGGGTCCGCTTGAGTTCGCGGGCCGCCTCGGCGTCCACGGCCGTCATTCGGAACTGCGGGTCCGCCGCGAACTCCCCGTTCCGGAACACCTCGGCGAGGCCCGCCGAGATACTCGCCGCGTACTGGACCTCGCCGTCGACGACCGTGTAGAGACAGTAGCCCGGGTCCTCGCGGTCGTCCTGCCAGCGACAGTTTCCCACTCCCTCGTCGGTGAACCCGTACTCGGTCATCGCCTCGGTGAAGCGCGTCGCCGCCTCGTCGGTCAGCGTCACGAGCACGAACGGCGGCCGTCCCCCGCCGTGGCGGACGGGTCCCACCCGAGCGACGTCCTCCTGCGTGACCAGCCGCTCTCGTCGCTGTTCGCTCCCATCGCCGGCCTCGCCCGGGAACGATGCGACGATGCCGACGCGTCCGCGCCGCTCGACCACGTCTGCCACTGCGGACCGCTCGGCACCCGACACCTCGATCCGGAGTGCCGACCCGTTCGACGCCGCGGTGACGGCGGCGTTCTCGTGGCCCGCCGCAGCGAACCGCTCGCGCAGCACGTCGACCGTCTCGTTCAGCGTCGACTCGGTGACGCCGGTGCGGACGTCGTCCCGACCGACGGCTACCCCGGCCTCGTTCAACGCGGTGACGAGCGCCGTCGCCTCCGCGTCTGCACGGACCTCCACGACGCCGGCCGCGTCGACGACCCGGACGCCTCGCCCGGCCACGACGGTTTCCTCGCTGACGGCCCTCCGAATCGCGCTCTCGTTCGCGCTCGTCTCTTCGGGGTCGTACGCGGCGACCAAGCCGTTCACTGCTGCGTCTATGGTGACCGACTCGTCGCTGGCTCGCGTTTCGGTCGGCGTGTCCGCTCGGGGCGTCGCGGAGGGCGTCGGATCCGGGTTGGTGGCACCGTCCCCGGCGCTACAGCCCGCGAGGCTGGCCGCGCTGGTTGCACCGAGGAGGGCGAGACAGTCGCGTCGCGTCAGGGAGGGCGGACTCATTGCGTCGGGACGGTGTGTCTCGCTCTCGGCGTAAAAATTTTGTCTGGACGGCTCGAACGCGAACGTACCCCGAGGGCGGCGAGGGATTTGAACCACGCCGAGACGGTCCTGCTCGCCTCGCTGCGCGGGCTGCCGCTGGCAGGGCTCAAATCCCTCGCTGGAACTAGCATCCGCGCGAACGGAGTGAGCGCGGTTCACCGGAGCCGAGCGAAGCGAGGGCGACCGGCGGTCGCCCTCGATGGTGAGCGGTGAGCGAAGCGAACCGCGAACCGAAGCGAGGCTCCGGCTTTTTTCACCTAGTTTTTTGCGCCGAGCGGTGGCTCGCTCCGCGAGCCACCCGAGGCGTAAAAAAGAGGTGTAGCGGGCGGCGAGGGATTTGAACCCCCGACCATCTGGTCCGGAACCAGGCGTTCTGTCCACTGAACTAGCCGCCCTCGCCATTCGCTAGCGATGGCCCGCTAATAACCATTGTGAACCGGCATTTAGAGAAACTAGGGGGGACTGAAAGGGGCCGGACGCTGGACGACGGCGCGGGACGCAAGCACCGGAGTGAGGGAACGGAGTGACCGAACGAGGAGCGCAGCGACCGCCCCGAGTCCAGCGTCCGGGGGCTTTCAGCTATTCGTAGCCACAGTCGAGATCAAAAAAGACTGAACGAAATCCCTAGGGCGACTCGGACGTCTCCAGCGTGAAGTCGTCTGTGGGGTAGGCCACGCAGGTCAGGCAGTAGCCCTTCTCCATCTCGTCCTCGCTGAGCGTGTCGTTGCGCTCGTGGCGGATGTAGTCGCTCGCGGGGCCCTCCTCGATGTGAGCGGAACAGGAGAGACAGGAGCCCTCGCGGCAGGCGTAGGGCAGGTCCCAGCCCTGGTCCTCGCCGACGTCGAGGATGTTCTCGTTGTTGGCGATCTCGATGGTCTCGCCCTCCTTGGCGAACTCGATCTCGTAGACCTCGACCTCGTCTTCCGGGATGGACTCGGGGTCGAAGCCCTCGTCTTCCTCTTCTTCCTCGCCCTCCGCCAGTTCGCCCTCGGCGCCACCGCCGACGGCGACCGCACCGCCACCGCCGATCGAGCGGTTCATCGGTTCGGGGAAGTCCGTCTCCGGGACGGACTTGGCGCGCTGCTCGAGGACCTCCTGGGAGATGTCGTCCGCGGGCTCCCAGCCGGTGCCCGTGGCGTAGTGGACGGCCACGGCGGCGACGGTCAGCGCGAGGCCACCGAGAACCGCCGGCGACGTGAGCGAGACGATACCGCCCCACCAGTAGCCCAGGAACGCGACCCAGAGGACCAGGCCGGCGAGGACGAAGATGGCGTCACGGTTCATGGCCGCGGCTACGGAGCAATGGGTTTAGTAACTGTTGTTTCCTCGCGGCGCGCTGCTCGCCACGCCCGAACGTCTTCGTCCGCCGATGCCCCACGCCGTCGTCGCACGGGGATCCGAATCCGGGTAGCACGCGCCCACGCGAGTCTGGGTCGGTGCTCGGACGGTGAACCGCGGGGTTTAGGACCCCGCGGCGTGGATGCCCTCGACATGAACGCACTGGTCACGGGCGACCGCCTGGAGATCCTGGGCGTCGCCGTGGGCGCGCTGCTCCTGCTCGGGGGTCTCGGCTCGCTGGCCGGCATGCCCTGGCAGACGAACCCCGACATGCCCGCCGTCGTGACGCAACTCATCGGCGTCGTCCTGTCGATGGCCGTCGGCGCGGTCCTCATCTGGATCGTTCGGCGCCAGTAAGGGCGTCCATTCCCGTCTCGGTACGACGATAGCAGCGTCTCCGTCGAACCCGTTTCTTCTACGGAACGCAATCTGGGCTGGAGAATCGGTGTGGCGACGAGCGTTGCGGCGTCCGGCCGGCGTCAGCCCTTGACGGGCATGAACGCCGACATCAACAGTACGATGCCGCCGATGAGGCTAATGTAGATGATGCCCCAGAAGCCGGCCTTGCGCTCGCCGAAGTGGTCCTGGATGTCGGTGAACTCCTGGTAGTCGTCGAGGTACTGGTCGTGGGGGAGGACGTAGACCTCACTCCCGCTCGGGAAGTGCACGACGTGCTGGACGTCACCGAGCGTGACGTTCTCGCCCTGGCCGAACGTCGTCGACTGCTCGGCCCCGGTCTGGTTCGTCCACGTCAGTTCCCCCTCGTAGTCCATCTCGCCGCCCTCGGTCTCGCTCGCGTCGACGCCCGCGACCGTGTAGGTCGTCCCGCCGACAGCGAACTCGTCACCCTGGCCGTAGGTGTCGGCGTCGAACTCGGCCGTGGGTGGGGCCATTCCCACCTGCAGGAAGGCGTAGGCCCCGCCCGCGATCAGGACGAGGAGCGCGAAGTAGACCGCCGCCGCTCGTCGTTGCATGTGCTGAGGTCGGGAGGCCCGGCCTATAACCGTTACCGTTCGCGGCCGAGCGGCTGCTCCCCGTCGCCACCGCCCGCCACGTGGGGACCGTCCCCGTCGAATCTGCGGTCGGAAGGCACTAGTTCGCCAGGCGGCTACGGGCTCACATGCGACGTGCGACCGCCGTGGGGTGGCGTCCGTGAGCGACACGCGCGAGCAGATCCGCGACCACGTCGCGGCCAACCCGGGCGTCCACTTTCGCGCGCTTGTCCGCGACCTCGACCTCGCGACGGGCCAGGTCCAGTACCACCTCCGACGGCTCCGCCGGGCGGATCGACTCGTCGGCGAGGAGGTCGACGGCCGGACGCACTACTTCGAGCCGGCCGTCGACCCCGTCGCGCGTCGACAGCTCGCGGTCTGTCGGCGGGAGACGGCCCGCGACGTCCTGCTCGCGCTCGCCGAGGCCGGCCCGGCCCGGCCGAACACCGTCGCGGACGCCGTCGGCGTCGCGCGCAGCACGCTCGAGTATCACCTCGACCGTCTCGTCGCCGCCGACCTCGTCGAGAAGCGCCGCGACGAGGGCGACCGGGTCAGGCTGGCGCTGACCGACGACGCGCTCGTCGCCCGCCGGCTCGACGCCGTGACACCGACCGCACCCGACCGGCTCGTGGATCGCTTCACTCGCCTGGTCGACGACCTCCTCCAGGGGGACTGACGGTCCGTTCGAGAGCCGTACCAGAATCCACTTGCTCGTAACGCCCCTCAGATCTGACGATGCCACGGCCACGCGCCGACCCGATCTCCCGGCGAGACTTCGTCCGGAGCGCCGTCGCCATCGGTGGCGTCGCTGCCCTCTCGGCCTGCCTCGGCCGCGAGTCGCCAGACCTCGCGACGGGTCCCGACGACCTCTCCGCCCTGCCCGACCGCCAGCACGCCTGGAACGCGGGCCTGGCGACCGACGAGTACGGCAACCACGTCGCGGCTCGCCACCAGGCCGTCGTCCTGTTCGACTACGCGGGCGAGGGCACGCCGACCGAGGCCGAGCGCGACCGCGTCGAGACGGCCCTCCGGTCGCTGGAGCGCGCCTACCCCCGCGACCACGAGGGACTCCTGTTCACCGTCGGCTACTCGCCGACGTACTTCGAGCGGTTCGACGCGTCCCTCCCCGAGTCCGTCGACCTCCCCGCCCCCGAAGCGCTCGCGCCCTTCGAGGATCCCGACTTCGACGCGGCCGACGTCGTCGTCCACCTCGCGAGCGACTACGGCTCGGTCGTCCTCGGCGCCGAGGAGGCTCTCCGCGGCGAGGTCGACTCGCTCAACGGCGTCGACGTCGAGACCTCGGTCGCCGGCGTCCTGGAGCGCGTCGACCGCCGCACGGGATTCAACGGGGACGGCCTCCCCGCCGACCACCAGGACGTCCAGGGCGTCCCCGACTCGGAACCGGTCGACGAGGACGCACCGATGTACATGGGCTTCAAGAGCAACTTCTCGAAGAACCAGGCCACCGAGGACGCCGTCACGATCGCCGACGGCCCCTTCGCCGGCGGGACGACCCAGCACGTCTCACAGCTCCACCTCAACCTCCAGCAGTGGTACGAGCAGGACGATCGGTACCACCGGGTCGCGACGATGTTCTGCCCGGCCCACGCCGAGGAGGGCCTGGTGGAGGGCGCCGGTGACAACCTCGGCGAGACGGACCAGATCGCCGAGCGCGGCTGTCCGGCCCACACCGAGCGCGACGCCCGCGAGGCGGGCGTGGTGGGCCACTCCCAGAAGTCCGCACGCGCACGCGACGCGGACGGGAATCCCTTGCTCCTCCGGCGGGACTTCGACTCGGCCGACGACGACCGGGCGCAACTGCACTTCGTCGCGCTCCAGGAGGCCATCTCGGACTTCGTCGAGACCCGCGAGGCGATGAACGGGACCGACCTCGACGGTGCGGTCGGCCAGCGGCAGAACAACGGCATCCTGCAGTACATGCAGGTCGTCCGGCGTGGCAACTATCTCGTACCGCCCCGGCGACACCGTTCCCTGCCGACGCCCAGCCCGACGTGACCGCCATACGGCCCGGCGTTCGACGCCCGTACCAGAACGGGCTTTGACGGGGCGGCCCCAGAGTGTGACATGAGACGCCGACGACTGTTGGCGAGTGGCGGGCTGGCGCTCGGCGTGGGACTGGCGGGCTGTCTCGACTCCCTCACCGGCGGGGGGTCGGGCCGTCCGACGCAGGCCCGCGTCGAGGACCCGCCGGACGCGGTGTACGTGCCCACCCACGTCGAGGGGATGGAGATGGCCGGAATGGCCCGGGACGGCCGCCTCCGCTTTGCCCTCTCGTATAGCTTCCCCCACGCGTTCTGGCTCGTGACGGGCGACCGCCGCCGGACCGTCGACATTCGCGAGGCGGACTCGGTCCACCTGATGGTCTCGGCCTGGGACAGTGAGACGGGGATGGCCCTGCCGACCTCGAACGCGACGGTCTCGATCAGCCAGGACGGCGAGGCCGTCGTCGAGAAGTCGCTGTGGGCGATGCTCTCACAGAACATGGGCGTGCACCTCGGCGACAACGTCGCGTTGCCAGGCGAGGGGACCTACGACGTGGCCCTCTCCTTCGGTCCGCCGGAGGCCCGTGGGATCGGGGATCTGGCGGGTGCCCTCGCAGACTCGGCGAGCGGGACATTTCAGCTGGAGTATAGCCCGTCGACGCTCTCGGACCTCCCCTACGAGACGTTCCCGGATCGCCAGGGCGAGCGCGACGCCGTGGCGCCCATGGAGATGGAGATGCAGCCGACCGGCCAGCTTGCGCCCGCCGGCGACCTCCCCGGCCGCGCGCTCGGGGAGGGGACCAGCGGGGACGCGACGGTCGTCGCGCAGGCGCTGGACGCGGTCCCGGCGGGCGTCGAAGGCGAGGGAACGTACCTCGCCGTCTCGGCGCGGACGCCCCACAACCGCTACCCGGTGCCGCTGATGGCGCTGTCGGCGACCCTCTCGCGCGGGAGCCGGACGGTCTTCGACGGGGAACTGACCGGCGCGATCCACCACGAGCTGGGGTATCACTACGGGGCCGTCGTCGACGGCGTCGAGGCCGGCGACGAACTGACGGTCGGCGTCGACGCACCCCCGCAGGTGGCCCGCCACGAGGGATACGAGACCGCGTTCCTCGAGATGGACCCGGTCTCCCTGTCGGTCTGAGGACCTACGCGGACCGGCCGGTCCGCCGGGCGAGGAGAACCGCCGCGACGACCAGCGCGATCATCACCACGTCGAGCAGGTGCTCCGCGAGGTGGTGGACGTCCGGATCGAGGAGGCCCTGGAGGGAGAGCCCGCCGACGACCGCCCGGCCGAGGACGGCCAGGACGGCCAGCGCGACGAGGAGGTACGGCGTCGTGCGCCGGCGGGCGAGTGCCGCCAGCGCCAGCCCCGCGACCAGACCCGCGCCGAGGCCGGCCACGACGAGCGCGACCGTCAGGAGCGGGGAGCTGGACGTCGGGGCGGTCGCGACGCCGTCGAGTGGAACCGCCATTCGCGAGGCGATTGGCGGGCGGCTCGCTTGGGCGTTTGGGTCCGGACCCCTCTCAGACGTCGGTCCCGGTGTACATCGCGTCGGCCAGCCCGACCGCCGCCGCGTCTTCCAGCGCCCGGTCCGCGGCCTCGTCGATCTCGAAGTTCCGGACGAGGTCGCCGTCACGGACGAGGGGTTCGAGGAGGGCTCGCCCGTCGTCGGGCGCGGGCTCGTCGGCACGGCGGCTCTCGTGGCCGCCGTCGTCGGTCCGGTAGACTGCGCGTGGCCCGTCGAGCTTCCCCCGCTTGGCCGCGGGCTCGCCCTCGACGGCGGTGACGTCGAGTGCGAACTCGACCGGGTCCGCGTTGCTGACGTAGCTTCCCACGCCGAAGCCGTCGGCCACGTCGCGGAGGTCGCGCATGGTCGCGGGATCGATGCCGCCACTGGCGAAGAGGCCGACGTCCGCGAAGCCGCGGGCGTCGAGTTTCTCGCGGACCTCCCGGAGAATGTGGCGGAAGTCGCCGCGGCGCGAGGACGTGGTGTCGATCCGGACGCTGTCGAGGTCCTCGACGGCCGCGGCGGCCCGGGTGGCCTCCTCGACCTCGTCGTCGTAGGTGTCGACGAGTGCGACGCGGGGCACGTCGGGTCCGACGGCGTCGTCGAAGGCCCGCCAGGCGTCCTCCTGGTTGCCGCGACCGAAGCAGATGATCAGGGCGTGGGGCATCGTCCCGCCGGCCTCGCGGCCGAGTACCTCGCCGGCGGCCACGTTCGAGATGCCGTCCAGGCCGCCGAGCAGGGCGCTCCGCTCGACCATCGCGCCAATGCTGGGGTGGACGTGGCGGGTCCCGAAGGAGATGGCGAGCGCGTCGGGCGCGGCCAGTCGCGCCTCCAGGGCGGCGGTCGCGACGCCGGAGGCGTGCGAGAGAAAGCCCAGCAGCGCGGTCTCGAAACGGCAAAACTCCAGGTACGGCCCCTCGATCCGCATGACTGGGCCACCGTCGAACAGCTGTCCCTCCAGCAGCGCGTCGACGTCGACGGCCAGTCCCTCGAAGAGCTGTGCGGCGTCGTGCAGCCCCGCCAACAGCGACCAGTCGCCGCTCGGGAACTGCGAGGCCGTCACCTCCGCGGTCACCGTGGGGTTCCGTCCTGTTGCCTCCAGCGTCTCGACGGTCCGGTCGAAGTACGCGTCGGTCGCCCGCCCCTCGGCGATCGCGCCGGGAGGGACGATGTCGAACGTGGTCATGTCGCGCATTCGCGCGCGTCTGCCGAAAACCGTTCGCTTTCCGGGACGGGTGACCTCACCGTCCGGGACGAGTCGGGTGGCTACGGCCGCGTCAGGGATCGTGGATCTCGTCGAGGGCGGCGACGGACGGCCCGTTGACGATCCGGACGGTCGCCCCCTCCTGTGTGACGCGGTAGCCGCCACCGAAGGGACTGGCATCGGGGATCCGGTACCGGCCGTCGCCCAGCGACTCGGCGCCGTGCTGGGCCAGGAGGTCTCGGTACGCAGTGACGAACTCGTCGGCGTCGCGGTCGCTGTCCCAGGCGAGTTCCCAGACGTAGCCCCGTCGATCGCCGGCGCGGTACGGCACGACGCTGTCACCGGCCCACCCGTCCGAAACGGGGTGCTCGTAGCTGTACCGGCCGGCCGGCGGGTCGCCGAGGCCGTTGTCGACGACCATGGCGTAGATGGAGGCCTCGCCGACCGTGTCGGCGACGGGGTCGTGGTCGAACCGCTCCCACTCCTCGCTCGAGCGGTCCGGGACCGTCACGTTCACCGGCTGCTCCTCGGGGTATCGCTCCGGGTGGATGATGCCCTCGGTGCTCGGCGGGAAGTCGTCGTAGAGGTCGTCCAGCGCGTCCGAGCCGCCCCGGCTGGCGATGGCCTCGACGAAGTCCGGCCCGGCCGCGTAGGGGTGATAGATCACCAGGAAGACGCCGCGATCCAGTGTCCGGTCGCCGCTCCCGCCGCCGCTCGCCCCGGCGGCGGGGTCGACACAGGACCAGGTCCGGCCACAGCGTTGCTGGTACAGCCCCTGGATGCGGTTGGCCTCGCCCTCGACGACGCCATTGCGGGCGAGCTGGGCGTCCTGCGTGACGGGCCGGTCGGCCAGCCCGAAGTGCTGGTCCTGGAGGGCGTGGACGAGTTCGTGGACGAGGGTCCCGCGAGAGACGGTCGGCGTCTCGCTGTCGCTGACGAGGACGACGTTCCCGGACCCGGGTTCGTAGTAACCGACGACGCTGGCGCCGACAGTCCCCGACAGGACCTCTCCGACGTCGCGGTCGTCCCCGACGAGGAACAGGGCCTCCCAGACCTGGTTGTTCCACGCGCCGTGGGTCTCGTTGCCGGTCCCGTTGCGCGAGGCGAGGTAGTCCGCGCGCGAGCGCACCTGGACGTCGACCGGCTCGCGGAACTCCAGCCCCCGGATGCGCTCGACCCGGGCCATCGCGCGGGCCGTGACCGCCGCGCGCTCGCTTTCGTTCAGGCCGTCCGCGACGGTCACCGAGACCGGGTCGTCGTACCGGTACCCGTCCTCCCAGCCGAGGGAATCGCGGGACAGTCCCCCGTCGTCCGCCGGCACGAGCGTCCCGACGCTCGTCGCGAGGACGAGCACCACCACGAGCCAGCCAGCGCGCCTCATCGGGCGCCGGCGTAGACGTCGCCAAGCCCGTCGGTCGTCGGCGCCTTCGCGACCGTCACCGTCGAGCCGTCCACGTCGAGGTAGGTCGACCCGCTGAAGGGACTCCCCTCGTCGAACCGCCAGGTGTTCGCGCCGACCCGTCCGGCGTCCCAGTGGGCGAGCAGGTCGCGGTAGCCGTCGGCGAACCGTTCGGCGGCCGTCCGGTTGTCCCACGCGGTTCGCCAGACGGCGGCCCCGTCGCCGTCGCGCTCGTAGGCGTGGAACCGGTCGCCGGCCCAGCCGCGGGTCGCGGCGAGGTCGTAGTTCAGCGGGTCCCGTTCGTCGAGCTGGCCGAGGCGCTGGTTCAGGAACGCCCCGGGCTCGACGACGGCAGAGCCGTTGTAGCTATCGTAGAGGGTGTAGGCCATGCTCGCGGCGATCGCCGATCGGCCGAGCCGGCCGTGGTCGGGTCGGTCCGGCGGCCGGACGCGCTCCCACCCGCCCCGGAGGTCGTCCTCGAGCACGATCGGTCGGGGCTCGAAGCTGCCGTACCGGGCCGGGTCGATGACCTCCGTCGCCGAGGTGGGGACGCGCTCGTAGGCCGCATTGACGTCGCTCCAGTCGGCCCCGTCCCGGAGGTGGGCGATCAGGCTCGGCCCGTCGGCGTACGGGAAGTACTCCAGGAGATAGACGCCCATGTGGAGGCCGCTCCCGTCAGCACCCGCGCCCGGCGAGCGCTCGGGTGCATCGATGCAGCGCCAGGTCGCCCCACACTGATCCATGTAGACGTCCTGGACGGCGTTGGCGTCACCCTCGACCAGTCCGTTCTTGCCGTTGTAGGCGTCGCGCGTCCGGGCCGGCTCGCCGAGGCTGTCGAAGTGCTGGTCCTGGAGGGCGTGGACGAGTTCGTGGGCCAGCGTCCGCTCGCCGTCGAGGGTGGGCGTCCCAGAGTCGGCCACGATCACGATGTCGCCGGTCTCGGTGCTGTAGTAGCCCCCGACCGACGAGTTCAGGGACTCCTCCTGGGTGTCGATCGAGTCCGAGCCGCTGCCGACGAGCAACAGCGTCTCGAACTTCGCGTTGTCGAAGGTGCGAAGTGCCTGGCCGGGCTCGTCGCCGCCGAGCTCGCCGGCCGAGAACGAACCGCGTTCGACGACCGAGATGCCCACCGACTCGTTGAACTCGAGGTTCCGAATCAGCTCGACCCGTGCCATCGCCCGGCCGAGGACGGCGGCGCGCTCGCTTCCGTCGAGGCCGTCGGTGTTGTTCACGGCGATCGGGTCGTTGTACCAGTAGCCCGCCTCCCAGCCGATGCGGTCGCTCTCGGGGTCGGGCTGCTCCTCGCTCGGGGGCTCACCCGACCCGTCGTCCGCCGGCGCCGGGCCGGGCGTCGCGGCCGCCGTCGGTCCCGCGTCCCCACCGGTCCCGGCTTGCGGGGAGTCGGCCTGCCCGGCGGCCCCGGCGCCGCCGTTGGCGAAGGGCGCGGCGCAGCCGGCGAGCGCGACGAGGAGGACGAGCGCGGCGACCGAGCGGCGATGCATTGGGCTGACCAAGGGTCCGGGATGCCAAAAGTCGTCTGACTCCGGCTGCATCTCCGCGGGGGTCGCTGGTGCTGGAAAGAGCCTTTGTCGCCCCAGCCCAACACGTGCCCATGCAACTCGATCCAGGGAGCACGGCGGTCGTGGTCGTGGACATGCAGAACGGCTTCTGCCACCCGGACGGGAGCCTCTACGCGCCCGGGAGCGAGGACGCCATCGACCCGTGCGCGACGCTGGTCGAGCGCGCCCGGGACGCCGGCGCCAGGGTCGTCTTCACCCGGGACGTCCATCCGCCCGAGCAGTTCGACGACGCCCACTACTACGACGAGTTCGAGCAGTGGGGCGAACACGTCCTCGAGGGGTCCTGGGAGGCCGAACTCGTCGACGAGCTCGCCCCGACCGAGGGCGACCTCGTCGTCGAGAAACACACCTACGACGCCTTCCACCGGACGCAACTCGAGGGGTGGCTCGAGGCCCGCGGCATCGACGACCTGGTCTTCGGCGGGACCCTCGCGAACGTCTGCGTCCTCCACACGGCCGGGAGCGCGGGCCTCCGGGACTACCGCCCGCTCCTCGTCGAGGACGCCATCGGCGCCATCGAGCCCGACCACCGCGAGTACGCCCTCGACCACGCAGAGTGGCTGTTCGGCGAGGTCGTCGACCTGGACCACGTGGCCTTCGACTGACGTGGGGAGGGGGGGGGACGCGGGCGGCCGCTAGTCCGCCAGGACGTCCTCGGCGGGCTCGTAGGCCACACGGTACGTCCCGTCGCCCTCGTCAGTGACCGCCTCGGCGACGTAGAAGCGCAGGTCCTGTTCCTGTTTCGTCATTACGGGAACGTCGTAGTGCACCGACTCGTAGGTGACCGAGTCGCCGTCGGCCTCCCGATCGGCGACGAACGTCCGGTGGTCTGCGAGCCGTCGCGCTACCACCTCGCGTGCCGTCTCGGGAACGTCGGCGACCTGCGCCTCGAAGTGCCCCGCGAACTCGCCGTCGAGTTCGACGCCGACGGAGTCACGGCCGGCGACCATCGCTGCGAGGCTCGTCGTCCCCGTCCCCCAGAAGGGATCGAGGACGGTGTCGCCGTAGACCGAGTACATGTTGATGAGTCGGTAGGGGAGTTCGAAGGGGAACGCCGCCGAGCGGTCCCGCAGGTCGTCGTCGTCCAGGTCCTGGAACCGGCCGCGAACGTCGGTCCAGACGTCGGAGAACCAGCGGTTCCGCTCCTCCCAGAAGAAGGCACTCTCGTAGCGCCGGTCCGCGCCGGGTTCGAACTCCCGGCGTGCACCCTTCCGGAAGACGAGGACGTACTCGTGTTCCTGTGTCACGTAGGCGTTGGGCGGGAGCATCCCCGAGCCCATGAACTTCGCGGCACTGTTCGACGGCTTGTGCCAGACGACACCGGGGAGCGGTTCGAGGCCGAGCCGTTCGAAGGCCTCGGTGACCCGGACGTGGTTGGAGTACACCCGGAACCGATCGTCGAGGGTTCGCGTCGCGTCGCCGACGTTGACGCAGGCGACGCCACCAGGCACGAGGACCCGCTCCAGTTCGGCCCAGACGTCCGCGAGCACGGCGTGCATGGCGTCGTAGGCGGCCTCGCCGTCGTCGGCCTCGAGGGCGGCGGCGACCTCCGGCGAGAGGTCGGCAAAGAGGTCGTCCCAGAGATCGATCATCGGGTACGGCGGCGAGGTGACGACCAGTTCGACGGACTCGTCGGGCAGGGAGAGGTCGCGGGCGTCCTCGACGGCGACGCGGTGGGTCGTGGTCATCGCACCATCGGGGACGGAGCCGTCGTCTGCTGCCGACGCGACGTCTGCCGCCGCGTCGCCAGTCGCCGCCGCGATGTCAGTCTCCGACGCGTCGCCGTCCGCCATCTATTCGACCAGGCGCTCGATCTCGGTGACGAGGATGTCCGAGGCCCCCACGTCCTTGCAGTCGGCGATGGTCTCGAAGACCCGGTCTTCCTCGACGACGGCGTGGACAGCCACCTTCCCGTTGCCGGCGATGTCCATCACGGTCGGGCCGCCCATCCCCGGAATCACGTCCTTGACGTCCTGCAGGCGGTCCTCGGGCACGTTCATCATGAGGTACCGGCGGTTCTCCGCGGCGATGACGGACCCGAGCGCCGTGGCGACCTGTTCGACCTTCGGGTCGTCGGCCACCTCCTCCCGGGCGAACAGCCTGACCGAGGAGTCGAGCACGTCGTCGATCACGGCGAGGCGGTTCATCCGCAAGGTGGTCCCCGTCGAGGTGATGTCGACGATGGCGTCGGCGATGTCGACGTGCGGGGTCAGTTCCGTCGCGCCAGACACCTCGGCGATGTCGACGTCGATTCCCTGCTCGTCGAAGTAGTCGCGGGTGATCGTCGGGAACTCGGTGGCGACGGTGCCGCCGGCGAGGTCGGCGACGGTCTCGACGTCGCCGTCCTCCGGCGCGGCGAGGACGAGACGGCACTCGCCGAAGCCGAGGTCCAGCAGTTCGACGAGGTCGCCAAGGCCGGCCTCGCGGACCTGGTCGAGGCCGGTGATGCCGACGTCGGCCGCTCCGTCGGCGATGTACTCCGGAATGTCGGACGTACGGGCGAACAGGACGGTCACGTCGGGGTCGACGGTGTCGGCGTAGAGCTTCCGGTCCGCGCCGTCGACGAGGTGGAGCCCGGCGCGCTCCAGCAGGTCGACGGCCGGCTCGTGAAGTCGGCCCTTGTTGGGCACGGCGATGCGCATACCGGTCATGGACCCTCCCGGGGCAACTGTCTTTCCCATCGCGCCCGCGGCAGGTCCACCGGCGGGGGCGATTGCAGCGCCCGCGAACGCACACAAGGTACTTTTCGGCAGGGCGGCAGTTCTGCTCATGGATCGCGTCGACGTCGCCCTCGCCCTCCTCGTCGTGTTCGGTGTCGTGGTATTCCTGTCCGCCCCACCGGATCCGCAGTATTCGGTGTCCGTCCGGCAGGCCTCCGCTCCCGCCGACGCGGACGTCCGTTCGTTCTCCGCCCTCGGAGCCGACGCGCAGGATCGCTTCGTCCGTGCCGTGGACGGGGAGTCCGTGCGGTTCGGCGACCCCCCGACCCTCGAGCACGGCTTCGTCCGATACGATGGAACGACCTATCGCATCTCGGTCAGCGCCCACGAGGGGCCGGTCCTTGCGATGGTGCTGCCGGCTCTCGGGATCGCTCTCGCCGGGCTGGGCGTGGTGGGGCTGGTGGGCCGTCGGGGCTGGCGAGCGGTCCGCGGTGGCGAGACCGGGTAAGCCCAAGCCTCATTTCACCGCCCCTCGTTGGGAGACACGATGGCAGACAACGTCGCGGAGCCGGTCGGTGCGAGTGCCGGTGACCGCTCAGTCCTTCGAGCGGTCCTCGTCGCCGTGGGGCTCGGCCTCGCCGGGCCGATCCTGGCGCTCGTCTTCTCGCTCCCGGTCTCCCTCCTGATCGGCGCGGTGACGCTCCCACCGCTCGTGGCGATCGCCCTCCTGTTGATCGCCGGGCAGTACCTCGCCTTCGGCGGCCTCGCCGTCGGGTACCTGACCGCTCTCCGCGACCTCGACCTCGCGGCCGTCCGGGACTACCTCGGCGTCGAGGTCCCGGACGTTCGTGACCTCATCGTGGTCGTCGGCGGGTGGGTCCTGATCTTCGGCCTGCTGTTGGTGATCGGCATCGTGGTCCAGTCCACCGGGGCGGAGACGGCCGAGAACCAGGCCGGCCAGCTGGCCGAACAGATCCCCTCGCTCATCCCGCCGCTGATCGTCGCGATGTTCCTCGTCGTCGGCCCCTGCGAGGAGATCCTCTATCGCGGCGTCGTCCAGGGCCGGCTCCGGGAGGCACTTGGTCCGGTCCCGTCGATCCTGCTCGCGTCGGCCACCTTCGCCGTTGTCCACGTCGGCGCGCTCACCGGCGGCCTGAACGCCCGACTCACGACGATCGCGATCCTGTTCGTCCCGAGCCTGGTCTTCGGGGCGGCCTACGAGTACACGGAGAACCTCGTCGTGCCGGCGTTGATCCACGCGATCCACAACTCCGTCCTGCTCGCGCTGCTGTGGGTGACGCTCCAGTACGCCCCAGAGGAAGCCACCGCCTCGCTCGTTTGGACGCTCCTCGCTGCCGTCCCGCTCTGAAACTCAGGCCGTCTCGCCGTCGGTCGCCGGGAGCCACTCCTCCGCCCAGTCCTCGATGTCCGAGAAGAGCGGACAGAGCGCCTCGCCGCGCTCGGTGAGGCTGTAGTACGTCGCCAGCGGGTCGTCCTCGACGCGGCGCGCCACCAGACCGGCCTCCTGGAGGTCGTCGAGGACCCGCGAGAGCGTCCGCGAACTCGCGCCCGTCTCGCGTTTCAGTTCGTTGAACCGGAACTCGTCGTCGGCCAGATTGTGGAGGACCACCAGGCGCCACTTCGAGCCGATGGTGTCGATGGCCTCGACGACGGGGCAGGCGTCGGCGTTTCGCTCCTCCGGTGACGTCTCGGCCGTCTGAGACGTCGATGACATGGATGGCATCTACTCACCTCTTTGTTGCCGAGGAGATATATAGGTTCGGATCCGAACCAGGTAACGTAATGAAACCGACATCGCGGTTCGACGGCACATCGGGCGGAGCGAGTCACGACGAGCGCGGGACGATCCGGGAGGTGGCTGCCTGATGGCAGTCACCGGGACCGAAGGACTCGTGCTGCTGGTCGCGCGCGTCCTCGTCGGCGTCGTCATCGCGTTTATGGGGCTGAACCACTTCATGCAGTCCGACGCGATGGCGGGGTACGCCGAGGCGAAGGGGCTGCCGGCGCCGGCGGTCATGGTCTACGCGAGCGGCCTGGTCCTGATCCTCGGCGGGCTCGGCATCGCCCTCGGCGCCTTCCCCGTCGTGGCTGCCGTGGCTATCGCCGGCTTCCTCGTCGTCGCGGCGCTCACCGTCCACGACTTCTGGGCGGTCCCCGACGAACAGGCCCAGGACGAGATGACGCACTTCCTGAAGAACATCGCGATGGCGGGGGCCGTGCTGGCCGTCGCCGCCGTGGGCACCCAGGAGTGGGCCTACAGCGTCGGCCTGGGCCTGTTCTAGGCACGCGGACCGACGGTATCGGACGGCGACACGCTTTTTCGCCCCCGGCTCACACCTGCTCTCATGACCGACGAGGGCGCGGGACGGAGCGCGGACGCCGACCCGACCGGGGCCGACGACCGGGCGGCGGAGGTCCGGGCCGACCCCGCCGACCGGGACCCCATCGACGAGGCCATTCTTCCCCGGTTCGAGGACGCGACGGCGTCGTCCGAGACGTCCGCGCCGGGTGACGCCACCGACCAGCCCAGGGACTCGACGCCGGACGAGCCCGGCGCCGACGCGACCCCCCAGCCAGGCGTCCCCGAGGACGTCCGGACGTACGACCGCTTCACGAAGATCGACGGCAGTACCTACGAGCGGGCCAACGACTTCCTGCGCGACCGGACCTACATCACCGCCCGCGAGTGGGCCATCGCCCGCCTCTGTGCGGACTTCCGCACGGAGACCGGCGTCGAGATGACGAAGATCGGCGAGCACCTCCCCGAACTCGTCCCCTTCATGACCGACACCTACACGCCCCAGGCCGTCAACCAGGCCCGGGCGGCCTTCGAGGAGAAGGTCCGCAAGTCCGGCGCGACCTTCCTCTACGGCGCGATGTCGGACTTCTTCACCGCCGAGGAACTCGACGACGTGATGTACGAGGCCACCGAGGTGGCGAAGTTCCTCCTGGAGGTAGAGGGCGTCGACCTCACCGTCGAGGAGGAACTGGCCGCCGAGGACCGCATCAGCGAGGTCATGCGCGAGGTGCGCGAACACAGCGCCGCCCTGCGCCACGACGAGGTGGTCTGTCCGGAGTGTGGTCACCACATCGAGGCCCAGGGCGACTGAGTGGGGTGCCACTGCGGCCGTACGTTTATAGTACTACGCGAGGTAGTACTTCGTGTGAGTACGGACGAGAGCGACGTGGCGACGTCACGCGTCACGCGCAAGGGGCAGGTCACCATCCCGAAGGAGCTTCGCGAGGAGTTCGGCCTGGAGGAGGGTGACGAAATCCGTTGGGAGCGCACAGACGGGGCGATTCGGATACGGAAGGCAACGCAGTCGGCGGGGCGGGGGATGCTCGTTCCCGACGACGTCTCCGACGACACGCGCGAGGAAATTGCGCGGGAACTCGAGGCGACCATTCGCGAAAAGCGCCGGTCGGACTGGACGCCCGAATGACGAGGTATACCGCCGACGGGGTCGCGATGGTGCGTTACCTCCTCGACGACCTGCCGCCCGCAGCAGACGACGTCTTCGCACGGGCAGAAGCGGGCCTCGACACAGTCGAGGCCCCGACCGTGACCGTAAGCGAAGCCATCTGGGCGGCCGTCGAGAAGGGCTCTGGTGGTGTCGCTTCGGTCGAAACGACGAGTGACGACGTGCTCGGCGGGCTGGTGACCGACGGCCCGGTTCGGATTGCACCGACAGACCGCGACGACCTCGCCGTGTTTGGAAGTCTCGTCGACCACCACACGCTCCACGACGCGCTACTCATCGCAAACCACCGCGTTCGGGAGACGGAGGCGATTCTCACGAACGACGCCGAATTCGTCGGTGAATCTACCGTGTGGCGCTGACCACTCCTCGCCTCTCGGAAGAGGCCTACCGCTCGACCAGCCGCTCTGCGGGGTCGGCCTCCTGGTGGACGCGGACGTTCTCGCCGATGGGGTCGCCGAAGGATTCCTCGCCATCTGGCGTCCGCTCGTAGACGACCCGGCCGCGGACCATCGTCAGTTCGGGGAAGATCCCGCGCCAGCCCTCGAAGGGCGTCCAGTCGCACTTCGAGTGGAGGTCCTCGCCGCGAATCTCCCGGGAGTTCCCCGGGTCGACGAGGACGACGTCGGCGTGCGTCCCCTCGCTGATCGTCCCCTTCCGGGCGAGGTCGAAGATCTCGGCGGGGTTCGTCGCGGTCAGGTCCCGGACGCGCTCGTAGGTGAGGTCGCCCTCCCGGACCTCAGCGAGGAGCAGCGGCAGGGCCGTCTCGACGCCGGGGACGCCGCTGGGGGCGTCCCAGATACTCGTGTCTTTCTCCTCGCGAGTGTGGGGCGCGTGGTCGGTCGCGATGCAGTCGACGGTGCCGTCGGCGACGAGTTCGTAGACGCGCTGGCGGCGCTTCTCGCGGCGCAGCGGCGGGTTCATCCGCCCGAAGGTGCCCAGCTCGCGGAGGTCGTCCCGCGAGAGGAGCATGTGGTGGGGCGTCACCTCGCAGGTCATCCCCGTCGAGTCGGCGAGGGTGACGCCGACGGGCGTGCTGGTGTGGGCGACGTGGATCTGCGCGTCGTGTTCGACCGCGAGTTCGCAGGCCCGTCGGACGGCCACTTCCTCGGCGGCGGCCGCCCGGTAGGCGCTCCAGGCGTCGGCGTCGTCCCGCTCTCTGGCACTCAGGTTGAACTCCGAGGCGTCCTCGGCGTGGACGGTCACCGTGACGTCATTGCGCCGGGCCTGCTGGAGGGCGGCCTCGAAGAGGCGCGTCTCGATGCCCATGTCGCCCGTCGAGTCCGCGAGGAAGACCTCGCCGAGGGCGAACAGCGGGCACTCGAACAGTTCGGCCGGGCTCCAGTCGGCCGTGACGCCGCCGTTGATGCCGAAGTCGACGAGCGACTGCTCGGCGTAGGCGGTCTTCCCGTCGAAGGCCGAGGCGTCGACCGTCGGCGGGTCGGTGTTGGGCTGGTCGACGACCGTCGTGACGCCGCCCGCGGCGGCGCTCCGGCTTCCGGTCTCCCAGGTCTCCTTGTGACCGTAGCCTGGCTCCCGGAAGTGGACGTGGACGTCGATCATGCCCGGGAGGAGGCGCTTGCCGGTGGCGTCGACGACGCGCTCGTCGGGACCGGCCTCGAGGTCCTCGGCGACCGCGTCGATCGCCTCCCCGCGCACGCGGACGTCGCGGCGGCGCCCGTCCGCGAGCGTGGCCGAACGAAAGAGCATACGACGCCTCCGCGCCGGGGTCTCCTAAGTCTCACGGACCGACCGGACCGCGGGCGCCCGGTCTCCGACGAACGCTGCCTCGACCCGGTCCCGGACGGTCGCTGGGTCAAGGCCACGCGCCGATCCGGCCAGGCACCCGACCGACGCGGGGTCGAAGGGCACATCGAGCGCATCGTAGACCGGCTCGAGGACCGACGCGACCGCGGCCCCGTCATCGACGAGCACCACGCCGCCGACGACGGCCACGTCCCGCCGGACGCGCTGGGCGAGGCCGGCGACCTTGCCGCCGTCCGTCTGGAGCGAGTGCGTTCCCGGACAGAACGAGTCGGCCGGTTCGCCGCGGTGGACCTCGGCTCCGCAGTCCCCGAGCGCCGCGGTGAGGGTCCGGCTGCCCCGCTCGTAGCGACTGTCGACGCCCGGCTCGGATGCGTCGGCCGGTTCGGCGTAGACGAACGCGAGGACCGTGCCCGTGAATGCGACGGCCCGGCCGCCGACGGCCCGTTCGAGCGGGGGAAAGCCGCGGTCGCGTGCGATCGATCGCGCCCGGTCGTACTCCTCCGTTCGGGCGTCGCGCCGACCGAAGGCGACGTGACGGTGCGGATACCAGACCCGGAGCCCTGGCTCGCGGGTCTCGGCGACCGTCCCGACCAGGGCGTCCGTCGCGGCGCGGTCGCTCGCGGGATCCGCGGCCCGACCGCGGCGGAGGTGCATACCGGGGGAAGGGGACCCGTCGACAAGTGTCTCCCGGCGGTGGACGCAGCGCTACCTCTTCCAGCGTCGACGGACCTTTGGCCGTCGGCCGCGAGACATCCGGCGATGACGGTGACCGTCGGTGCAACCGTTCTCGACCGCTACCGCCGGTTCTCGCTGTACAATTCGCCGTTTCCCGCCCACGATCGCGGCTGTGCGATCGACCTCTACCCCGACGGCGAGGTCGCCCCGTCGCCCGTCGCGGGCGAGGTGGTCGAGACGCTGACGGTCCGCGCGCCGCCGAAACCCGACGCCGCCGAGCACGACCACCTGCTCGTGGTGGATGCGGGTAACTACTTGGCCCGAATCATGCACGTCGACCCCGTGGTGGCCGTCGGGGACCGCCTCGCGGTGGGCGACCCCCTGGGCCCGCTCGTCCGCGCCGGCTTCTTCGCCCCGTGGGTCCCGAACCACCTGCACCTCGGGTTCCGGGACCGCGACGCAGACCCGATCCGGGCGTCGGGCTCGCTCCCGATCGCGCTCGACGTGGACGTGCGGGGTCTGGACTGGGACGGCACGGGGACCGTCGTCGAGACCGGCGAGACGTGGGCGCGCCTCGACGCTCCGACACACCCCGACCCTGGCGACTACTTCGTGGGCCTGGCGGGCGGCGGTGGCGTCCTCGACGGCGGCCTGCCACACTACGACGGCGGCGGGGTTCTGTGCGCGCGTGGCGACGAGGACGTTGTGACGGTGGCGGGGGCCCCGGTTGGGACCGTGGACGGGCGGGACGTGACCTGGCGGGGCTGTCGCGTCCTCGCCAACGGCGAGCCGGTGACGGGGCTCGCGCTCTTCTGTACCAGGGACGCCTTCGGCGCGAAGCTCGTCGGCGAGGCGCTCGACCTGACCGTCGGTGATGACGTGGCGGTGACGGTGGAACCGCGGGCCGACGGCGCCTGACTCAGACGAACCCGAAGATGTTGTTCAGGGGGATGACGAGCGCCACCGAGAAGGCAAAGTGCAGCAGCGTCAGCGCGACCGAGGATTTCACGGGGAGCTTGTAGCTAAAGCGGATGGCGACGAAGTCGCCCAGCAGCGTGACGGGGATGACGATCGCCGGGCCCCACTGCTGGAGGAGGAGGCTGGCGACGGCGGGGACCGGCGCGGCCACGGCCGCGCGCTGGGTCGGGACGTCGCCGACGAAGAAGACCGCGGCGAGGTGGAGCGTGATCGCGTAGAAGAGCGTCGCGAGGAGGAACGTGACCACGAGCGCGAGGATCCCGCCGCCGGTGAGGTCGATCGCGGACTGGAGCGGCGCGGTGAGCATGGCGGCGGTTGGTGTGGCCGTGGCTTGAGGGTGGCGTTTGCGGCCCGACGCGGGCGTCGGGCGGTGTGCCGGAGGCCGGACAGCCTACTCCAGGAGGCCGAGGTCCTCGAGGCGGGAGACGATCTTGTCGACGGCCTCCTCGGCGTCTTCGGGCTGCTTGCCGCCCGTGATGACCAGCTTCCCGGAGCCGAACAGCAGCGCCACGACGTCGGGATCGTCGAGGCGGTAGACGAGTCCCGGGAACTGCTCGGGCTCGTACTCGATGTTCTCCAGCCCGAGGCCGATCGCGATGGCGTTGAGGTTGAGGTTCCGCCCGAGGTCCGCGGACGTGACGATGTTCTGGACGATGATCTCCGGGTCGTCCGAGACCTCGATGTTGAGGTCCCGGAGCTTGTCGAAGACGATCCGCAGGCTCTGGTGGACGTCGTCGGTGCTCTTGGCACCCGTACAGACGATCTTGCCCGACCGGAAGATCAGCGCTGCAGACTTGGGCTCCTGGGTCCGATAGACGAGGCCGGGGAACTGCTCGGGGTCGTAGTCCGCCCCCTCGAGGTCCATCGCCACGCTCTGGAGGTCGAGCTCCTGCCCGATTCCAGTCGAGGCGACGACGTTTTCGATGTTGATGGTTTCCTTGGGGTCGACCATATATCGACTTAAACGTCGTATTTAAAGCATATAAAGGTTGGTGAGCCGGAACCGCACCCCCGCCGACGGACCCGTCGAGCCGGCGAGAGGTCGGGCTTAAGTACGGGCAGGACCCCTCGTCGTGGCGATTTGCCCCGCCGCCCGGACCGGCGTCCACGCCCGGCACGTCATCGACCTGGTACGTTCGCCGCGGTCGAACGCCCTTTGTGGACCCCCCACCAATCCGCTCTCGTGTACGTCCTCGAACTCGGCGGGGAGGACGACGACTTCGCCGCCTACGAGGCCGCGACCGCCGCCTCCGACGTCGAGGTATTCGCCCCCGGACTCGCGACGGCCCGCGGGATCACCGACCGCGTCCGCACGCTCGCCTACACCCACCGGGCTAGCGCCATCGTCGCGCGCACGGATCCGGCCGTCGAGAGCGCGCGCCTCGCCCTCGACGCGGCGACCCTCGACCGCGACGGGACTGTCGCCGTCCGTGCCGTCGACGTCCGCGGGAAAAGCGACGTCGACACCCAGGCCGCCGAGCGCGCGCTCGGCCAGATCCTCGTGGATCGGGGATTCACGGTCGACCTCGACGACCCCGACCACGAGCTCCGCGCGCTCTTCGCCGAGGGTACCGCGGTCCTGGGCTGGCTGGCCGCCGAGAGCCGCCGGGACTTCGGGGACCGCAAGCCCGGCGACCGGCCCTTCTTCCAACCTGGGAGCATGGGCCCGCTGTTCGCCCGCGCGTTGGCGAACGTAGCTGGCGCACGAGCGGGGGCGACGATTCTGGACCCGATGTGTGGCACCGGTGGCATCCTCATCGAGGCCGGACTGGCGGGCGCGGACGTGCTGGGCTTCGACGCCCAGCGCAAGATGGCCCGCGGCGCGCGCGAGAATTTTCGGCAGTACCTCGACGACGGCACCTGGGCCGTCGGGATGGGCGAGGCCGGCCACCTGCCGATCCGTGACGACGCCGACGTCGACGGCGTGGTCTTCGACGCCCCCTACGGCCGCCAGTCGAAGATCCAGGGGGAACTCCACGAGGTTGTGCAGGGCGCGCTCCGGGAGGCGGCGCGCGTCACCGATCGGTGCGTCGTCGTGGGTGACCGCCCCTGGGCGCGCGTCGCCGGCGAGACTGGCTGGATGACCGAGGCGGCCTTCCACCGCGAAGTCCACCGGTCGCTGACGCGCCACGTGATCGTCCTGGAGCGACGCCGGGAGTGAGAATACACTGCACCAGTCGGCCAGCCGACCTTCAAGTTTCCCCTCATCAGTCCACCCCTGGCGGAATGAAAGGGCGAGTTCGTATCGGCGAACCCGGGCGACGCAAGCACTGCAACGAACGGAGTGAGTGAAGCGCGCAGCGAGCCCCGGGAGCCGATACGGACGAGGGCTTTCTCCTCACTCTCTTGGTGAGTTCACCCAGGAAGAAACCCACTCTCAGTCCTCGCGTCGCTCCGCAAGCTCGGCCCGCAGATCCGCTACGTCCATGTCGTGCATCGCGAGCAGCACCAGCATGTGGTAGACGATGTCCGCGGCCTCGTGGACGAGTTCGTCCTCGTCGCCGTCCTTCGCGGCCAGGATCAGCTCCGTGGATTCCTCGCCGAGCTTTTCGAGGACGGCGTTCTCGCCCTTCTCGTGGGTGAACAGCGAGGCCGTGTAGGAGTCCTCGGGAAGGTCGGCCTTGCGCTGCTCGATGACGGCGAAGAGGTCGTCGAGGACGGCCTCGGTGTCGCTCATGGTGTGGGCTGACCGGGCGCACCCTCTTGAGCGCATCGGAGCGATGTGTTTTCGCGCTGATTTTCGGGGACTGCTCGGTGAAGCTGCAGACCACCTCGAAAGCCCCGACGCTCTCGACTCGGGCGGCTCGCTGCGCTCCTCGCTCGCGTCGCTCGCTCCGGTGCTTGCTCCGCGAGAGCCTATGGCTCTCGCTGACCCCTCGCTCGCTCCGCTCGCGAGGACATCACCGTCCATCGTCGAGAGCGTCGCCCCTTTCAGTCCCACCCGTACCGCACCGCGCCACACGCCTCCCCAACCGACTCGCTCGGTCGCGAAGCTCCCTCACTCGTCCCTCGCGATGACGCCTCGACGGCTCGCGCCCTCGCGCGAGCCGTCTCGGCGGACCACGCCACTGGAGCGTGTTGGTCGCCGAAAATGCTCTCTCAGACTGCCACGCTCTCGAAGAACGCGAGGTCGTGAATCCGCGAATCCCCGGTCAGCTCGGGGTGGAACGCGGTCCCGACGACCGACCCTTGCTTCACCGCGACGACGCGCCCGTCCCAGGTCGCCAGCACCTCGACGCCCTCCCCAACCTCGTCGATGGCGGGCGCACGGATGAAGACCGCGGGGAATGGCTCGTCGAGCCCCCGCACGTCCAGGGGGGCCTCGAAGCTGTCGCGCTGGCGGCCGAAGGCGTTGCGCTCGACGCTTACGTCGAGCACGTCCAGGGTCTCGACGCGCTCGTCGCGGGCGTCGGTGCTCGCGACGATCAGGCCGGCGCAGGTCGCCAGCGTGGGCTTGTCGGCGGCGACGTGATCGCGAATCTCGTCGTCCACGCCCTCTCGCGCGAGGAGCCGGGAGATGGCCGTCGACTCGCCGCCGGGGAGGAGGAGGACGTCACACTCGGGGACGACGCCGGCCGTCCTGATCTCGCGGACCGTCGCCTCCTCCCCGTGGGCCACGGCGGCCCGGCGAATAGCCTCGGCGTGTTCGGCGACGTCGCCCTGGACGGCGATCACGCCGGCGACGAGTGTCATTGTCGAGAGTAGCGGGCGGGCGCGAAAAAGCGTCTCGAATTGGTGGCCGCGGGCCGGCGGTCAGTCGTCCGGCGCGCGCTCCAGGGACACCTCGGCGATGCCCACGTTCGCGGAACAGCCGTTGCAGGCGTGGACCTCGCCGGACCCGTCGCTGAACACCCTGGCGAACTCCGCCGAGACGTGACCGCCGCAGTGGGTACACCGTGGCATGGTGGGATGGGGGAGGTGGGCGCCGATGCCCACCGAATCGTGCGACCGAGTACCAAAAGAACGTTTTCCGAACTCCGTCCCAATTCTCTCCCGGATCGCCGGGGATCGACGGTCTCGCGCCGCTACTCGCCGCCCTGGTCTACCAGTCGCTCGACGTACTTCGCGATGACGTCGACTTCCAGGTGGACCGGGTCGCCGACCGCCGTCGTCGACAGCGTGGTCAGCCGGTGTGTCTCGGGGACGATGGCCACGGTGAACCGGTCTGGCTCCAGGTCCGCGACGGTCAGGCTGATCCCGTCGACGGTGATCGACCCCTTCGCGACGACGTACCGGGCGACGTCGTCGGGGAGCGAGAAGGTGTACCGCCAGTCCTCGCCGACCTCCTCGACGTTCAGGACCTCGGCGGTCCCGTCGACGTGGCCCTGGACGACGTGGCCGTCGAACCGGCCGTCAGCGGGCATCGCCCGCTCGAGGTTGACGGCGTCGCCGTGTTCGAGCGTGCCGAGGTAGGTGCGCTCCCGCGTCTCCTCGGCGAGGAAGACCGAGAACCAGCGGTCCGGATCTCCCACGGCGTCGGCATTCTCGCGCTCGCCGAAGTCCTCGACGGTCAGGCACACGCCGGCGACGCTGACGCTGTCGCCCACCGCGAGGTCGTCGAACGTCGTCGCGAGGCGGAGCCGCACGCCGTCGTCCGTCTCTTCGACGTCGAGGACCGCGCCCGTCTCCTCGACGATACCCGTGAACATGGCCAGAGCTTGGAACGGTGTCGGGCAAACTCTTTCGATGCGCCCACGCGACCGAGCAGTTTTACCGGGTCGCGTGCGCAGGGACAGTCGATGGCCGACGGGATCATCGACTTCATCGAGTTCGCCATCAGCGTCACCTTCGCCCTGCCGGTGGCCCTGCTCGGGATGATCCTGTTCTCGAACGGTGACACCGTCGGCGGGGTGGGGTTTCTGGTCGTGGCCGTGGGCATGGTGGCCTTCGACAGGTACGTCGTCGCGCCGCGCGACCTCGCGACCGGGTTTCTGACGGGCCTGGTGGGGAAGGTCGTGAAGACGCCCGACGACGAGCGGGAGTGATGGAGACGTTTCCTCTCGACAAGGTCGAGGGACCGTCGAAAGCCCTCGGCCCGCTCGCGCGGTCTGCGCGGGATATCCTCGCGTCTGTCGACCCTCGGATAGTGGCCCGCGCGGACCGCGCGACCGCGCTCACGGCTCCGCCGATGGACTCACTTCGTTCGTCCATCGAGCCCTCGCTCGCTTCGCTCGCGAGGACGCCGTTCGCGCAGTTCGAGCCCTCCCGACGGTCGGGCTCGCGGCCCTCGCCCTTTCATCCTCCAGGCACCGCACCGATACCGCAGGCCACACACCTCCCCAACCGACTGCGGTGCTCGGGCCTCACTTCCGTTCGGCCCTGCGCTCCTCATCCCTCGCGCTGACGCCACGACGCCTCGCGCCGTCCGGCGCTCGCCGTCGCGGCCGACCGCGCCGACCGATGGGTGTCGGTGGACTCGCAGCAAAACCGGGAAATCTCAGTCCGCTTGTGCGGGCATTGGCTCCTCGGCCTCGGCCAGGGCGTCCTCGATGCTCTGGCCGGTCGGCTCGTTGTTGAGGAGCACGTCGATGGGTAGCGTGGGCGCGCCGTCGACCAGGTTCTCCATGAGGACGAGCCGCTCGCGAGCACGGGACATCCCGACGTAGAAGACGCGGCGCTCGTTGTCGGTCAGCGTCGGGACGGGCGAGGTGGTCTTGGTGAACTCCTCGTCGCCGGGAATCTCGGCGCCCTGCTGGTCGAGTTTCGCGGCCATCTGCTCGACGACCTTCTCGGTCAGGTCCGTCGCGACGAAGACGTGGTCGGCCTCGCGACCCTTCGCGGAGTGGATCGTGCCGAGACGGACGCGGTCGCGGTCCATGCCGCGGTACTCGCCGCCGAAGTACGCCCGCACGCTGCGCTCCTGGAAGTTCGTGACCTTCCGGAGCATGTCCGCGGCGGCGGCGCGGTCCGGCATGAAGGGGGCGTGGTCGAGAATCAGGTCGGGCTCGATTTCGATCTCGGCGAGGTCCTCCGTGTCGGCCTCGTCGGCGATGTCGTCGAGCGCGTCGAAGAGCTCGTCGCGCTCGCCCGTGCCGAAGGCAGAGTCCTGGAGCATGTCCGCGAGGCGGCGGCCCTGGAGGGCGGTGATGGGCTCGTCGTCGGCGACGGCCTCGACGGCGTCGACGTACTGGGAGAGGCGGTCGGTCCACATCCGCTGGTCGGTCAGACACTGGAAGGGCACGCCCTCGTCGATGAACTCGTCCATGAACTGGAACATCTGGTAGCGGGCGCGAAAGAGGAGCATGATGGTCCCGTCGTCCTCGTCCAGGGTCGCCCGGACGTTGCGGACGAGGTCGAGCATCGACGGCCGCGGGACGCCCTCGACGCTGCCGCCCTCCTTGCGGGGCTTGAGGTCTTTCTCCTGGCGCTTTGCGATGTGGCTGACCTCGCGGTTGACGACGTTGAGGATGCGTGAAGGCAGGCGGTAGGAGTTCGGGAGGATCTCGTCGGTGTCGACGTCCTCGTCGAGCAGGAGGTCGGGGTCGGCGCCCTGCCAGGCGTAGACGACCTGGTCGTCGTCCCCGGCGATCAGGACGCGCTCCATGTGCGGGCGCCACTCCTCGTAGACATCGTACTGCAGCGTCGTGATGTCCTGGAACTCGTCGATGATCAGGTAGTCGACGCTCGGCAGGAGCGAGCGCTGCTTGACCCGTTCGAGCATGTCCGCGAAGCCCACGAGGCCGTTGTCGCCCTTGTAGGTCCGCCAGGCGCGAATGGCCTCGGGGATGTCGAGGCGGTCGTCGTCGCTCGGCCAGGTCGGGGTGTACTTGTTGCCGGTCTGGGCGTTGTCGTCGATCTCGGGCGGGAGCCGGACCTCCTCCTCGTTCCACTTGAAGGGGACGTCGTACCAGTCACCGACGTCCCGGCGGGTCCGCTGGAGCCACTGGCTCGTGGCGATGACCTTGTTCCCGAGCGTGGTCGAGCGGGCGGACCGCCGGCGCGACCCCTCGTACTCGTCCTCGAACTCGAGGCCGAAGTCGTCGCAGAACTCCTCCTTGTCGGACTCGCCGACGACGTCCCCGCGAGAGAGGTTCAGCAGGTCGTAGGCCTTCGCGTGCATCGTCGAGACGTTGCCCCGCAGGGCGCGGGGCGACTCGTCGAGGCGCTCGGCGAGGCGCTCGCGGATCTCAGCGGCGGCGGCGCGCGTATACGAGACGACCAGGACGTCCCGGACGTCCACGTCCTCGTCTTCCAGGAGCGTCTCGACGCGGTCGAGCAGTGCGGTCGTCTTCCCACTCCCGGGACCCCCGAAGAGCCGGATGACCTCCGCGGTCGATTCCGTCATTGGCCCCCTAGTGGGCATGCCGAGTGATAAGCAACGTGGCTCGCGCCGGAGCGGCCGTGCGGGCCCGCGACAGGCGGCCGAGGACCGCCGGGACTCGGCAGCCTCAGCGATACAGCGAGAGGTAGAGCATGCTGAAGCCGATGATGAACGGAATCGTCTCGGCCATCTGGAGGAAGCTGAAGGTCAGTTCCCCCGCGTCGGCACCGAGTTGTGTGATGACGCTCGTGATGGCAACGCCCATGCTGATGAACGCGAAGCCGAGAAAGGCATACTGGAGGCGCTGCGTGCGCCGCTTCTGGTACGCCTGGAAGCTGATGAGCGTGATCCCGAGCGTGAGGCCGAACACGACGAACCGCATCACGACGAGCACCCCCCGCGTCAACGTCGCCACGTCCACCATCGTCTGGCGGTTGGTACTCCGAGGCGTGTAATAAACGTGGCTACACGTTCGAGGACGACCCGCCGCCGTCACTCGGCGTGGAGGTCGTCCCAGAGCTGGCTGAACCGGTCCGGGAGGTTCTCCTCGCGGTAGATGCGCACCTGGTACTCGTCGTCGCGCAGCGAGATGACGGTGCTCTCGAAGTTCGACTCGTAGACCTTGTAGTGGTTGCCGTCCTCGGCGACCAGCGTGTCGTCCGTGACGAGGTCGTACTCGTCGAGCATCTCGATTCGCCTGTAGACCGTCGGCAGCGAGAGGTCACACTCCTCCGCGAGCTGCTTGGCCGGTTTGGGTTCGCGGCTGATCGCCGCCAGCACTCGGCGGGCGTGCTGATCCCCGATCGTGTCGAGGATTTCCTCGATCGAACGGTCCTCGTCTGCCACTACCCGTGCAATCCGAGCCACTGCATATAAGCGTTGTTGGCACGGCCCGTCCCCGGGCTCCCTGGCGCCTCCCAACGGTGCCAGCGAGGTGGCCACGCTCCACGTGCGACCGCGGTCGGGGACGCTCGCACGCCACTCTCTTGGAGCGGCAACACCGCCGCCCCGTCCGGGTTATTTCAGACTTTGAAAAGAGTAGGGGAAGGTTATACCTGCACACACCATTGGACCCTGTACGGATCTCGTTCAGTACCCATGTCAAGCGACAACCTCTCGACGCGACCACGCGCGAAGGCTAACGAGCCCGGGCGTGACGGCTCTCCCCCTGTCACGCCCCAGCTCCTCAGGCAGGTGCGTGGCTCGGCGCGCGATCGAACGCCCGAAGAGGTCATGTCGCGCGTCGGGGCGGCGCTGTTCGACGGCGACGGCGACGACGTCGCTGTGGCCGAGGAACTCGTCACCCAGAGTCTGGACGAGATCCTCCTCGCGCTGATTGCGCTGCGCGACGACGAGACGCACGGCACCGGGCTGATGGAGGACATGGCGACGCTGTTCGACGTCCGGCCGAGCCCCGGGACCGTCTACCCGCGGCTACACGACCTGGACGCGAACGACACGCTGGCACGGCACGACCTGGTGCAGACCAAGCAGTACGCTATCGACGACGAGGAGACGGCGACGGAACTCGTCGAGGACGCGATGTACCAACACCTGACGATCGGGTTGTTCCTGCACGCCGCGCTCGACGCGGTGTAATCCCTCTCCGAACCTCTCCCCCTTTCGAAGCGGTTCTTCGCTACCGAGACCTCGGGGTCCAGCGCGCGAAGAGGCCGACATCGCTACGGGAACCGACGTCACCCGTCGGTCCCTCACTCGCCGCCAGAATCGCGGGTGCGGTTATACCGGGGTCCACCCGCACACCGAACACTCTGTCGCACCGGTACCGTGGAGACCGCCGCAGTCGGGACACTGTTTCTTGTTATAGTTCTCGTCCCAGCCTCGTTCCTCGACGTCGTGGCCACGTTGTGAGAGGAATTCGTCCATCAGGTCGTCGGTCGGTGCGGACGCCATACATGGCATGGTACAGCACACCGCACTATAGGTTTGTTGGTATGGGAAACCATTGCACGGTTACCTGGAGTTGCGGGAATACAGCGGAGGCCCGGACGGAACAGCGACGACTGGTGACTGATTCGGCCGGCGAAAGCAAGTGGGGTGGGGGTGGGGGTGGCACCAGTCGCGATGCCGTTTTCGACTCGGTCTCCCATGAGGTATAAATCCACCCCCTCAGTTATCACCCGTGATAGTTGCGCGCGGGTTACCAAGCCTTAATAATGTACCCTCCTTGATTTAATATATGGGCGTCGTCAGCGTCTCGATGCCGGACGAACTGATCGAGCGGATCGACACCTTCGCGGACGAACACGGGTACACGGGCCGAAGCGAGGTGTTTCGCGAAGCCACGCGCAACCTCCTGGGCGAGTTCGACGACCGGCGCCTGGAGGACCGTGAGTTGCTCGGCGTGGTCACCGTCCTCTTCGACTACCAGGCGACTGACGTCGAACAGCGAATGATGGCCCTCCGGCACGAGCACGACGACCTCGTCGCCTCGAACGTCCACAACCACGTCGGCGACCGCTACTGCATGGAACTGTTCATCCTCGAGGGCTCGCTGGCGGACATCTCGGCCTTCGTCGGGCGGGTCCGCGCGACCCAGGACACGCTCTCGATCGACTACAGCGTCATGCCGGTCGACCGCATCGGCCCGGTCGCCTGAGACTGGCGGACGGGTCAGGATTCCAGGTGCTCGGTCAGGTCCGGGTCCGCCATCGCCTCGGCCGCGACCGATCGCACGCTCGCGGCCGTCATCGCCAGGCCGACCCCGCCGAGGAGGACGACGAACCAGTAGACACAGAGCCGGTAGAGGAGCACCATCGCCCCGACGACCGCGGTGTCTGCCGTCGTCAGTGCGAGGACCATCCCCGCGACCGCGAACTCGACCCCGCCGAGGCCGCCCGGGAGCGGGATCGCCGTTGCCAGCCCACCCACGGGGACGACGAACAGCACGAGGCCGAAGGCCATCGGCGCCCCGACGGCCGCGGCGCTGGTGTAGAGCGGCACCGCAAACAGGGTCCAGCCACAGAGGGCGAGCGCCGCCGCGACGGCCATCGAGCGCCGATCCCCGGCAGCCGCGTCGAAGGTCTCGAAGTACCGCCTCGTGCTCGCGTCGACCGCCTCCCGTGTGAGGGCCGCCGCGAGACGGTCGGAGAGCCGGCCGACCGTGTCGCGGAGGATGCGCGCCACGCCGAGGACGAGGTAGCGAAGCGTCCGGCGGCGAAAGACCAGGAGGACGGCGACCGAGACGAGGACGACGCCGAAGAGGGCGACGCCGACGAGCGCCGCCTGGACGAGCCTGGTCGGCGGGACCGTCAACACGACGTACGCGATGCCCACGAGCGCGAGCAGCAGGGAGGCACAGAGGCCGAGGAAGTCCCCGACGGTGACGACGGCGAGGCTCCGCTCGAAGTCGAGGTCCGACTCCCGGTCGATGGCGTAGGCCATGATCGCCGGACCGCCGGCGTTGCCCATCGGCAGGACCTGTTTCGCGAACATCCCGCTGGCGTAGGCCGCGAAGCCCTGGCGTGGCGAGAGGTGGCCGCCCGTCGCCAGCAGGACCCGTCGCATCGACTCCGCCCAGCAGGCCACTGCCAGGACGACCGCCAGGAGCCCCACCGCGACGGCCAGGGGATCGGTTCCCCGAATGACCGACCACATCGCTGCCGGGTCGAGCAGGGAGAGGAACGCCCCGACGGCGAGGAGGGCGACGCCGAAACCGAGAATGGTCCGTCGCATCGCCAGTCAGCCGGTCGATCGGACGGGGCGGGCATAAATCCGCACCCCTGTCGCGGGTCGGTCAGTCCTCGGACTCGGGTCGGTGGGCGTCTGCGACGACCTCGCTCGTGGCGGCGTGTGCCCTGGCACGCTCGACGTATCGGTCGGCGGTCTCGTGCCAGGCCGACGCCCCGACCGCTTTTCGGACCTCGGCGGGGGTCCCGGCGACGAGGACGGACTCGGGCACCTCGGTCCCCTCGGTCACGAGGCTGTTGGCCCCGACGATGCTCCGCGCGCCGACGGTCGCGTCGTCCAGGACGATCGCACCCATGCCGACCATCGCCCGTTCCCCGACGGTCGCCGCGTGGACGATGGCGTTGTGGCCCACGGTCGCGTACGGCCCGATCTCGGCGTCCTCGTGGACCGTCGCGTTGTCCTGGACGTTGGTCCCCTCACGGAGGACGATCGCGCCGTGGTCGCCCCGGAGGACCGCGCCGGGCCAGACGTTCGCGTCGGCCTCGATGGTCACGTCCCCGATCACTGTCGCCGCCGGGTCGACGGACGCCGACTCGGCGATGTCCGGTTCCGTTCCGTCGAACGATCGGATCACGGCCCTCCTTCGGGCCACCGCGCGAAAAACGTGGGTGCCGTACGCCACGGGTTCCACCAGAAGTCCGACCGACGGCCGCCGGCCGACGGGCGTTTCGCCGACGTAACGCGATTTCGGTCCTCTCAGTCGCGGCCAAGTGCGTCGATCCCGTCGGCTCGAACTGAACCACCATGGCTACCGAGACGTCGTCAGCTTCCGAGTGGGGTATCGCACGCAGCCAGGCACTCACCGGTGTCGGCGCGGGGATCGTCGGCAGCGTCCTCTTCGGGCTGTTCATGCAGTTCGTCATGCCGCCGCCGTTACTCGAAGTCGTCATCCCGGCGATGTACGGCGTCGCCGGGCCGGCCCTCGCCGTCGGGTGGGCGCTCCACCTGTTCCACGGCGCCGTCCTCGGATTCGTCTACGTCCTGCTCGTCGAGGTGACCGGCCTCGACGAGACCGCGAGCCGGACGACCGGTGCTGTCGGCCTCGGCATCGTCTACGGACTACTCACGACGGCGGTCCTGGCCGTCCTCCTGATGCCCGTCTGGCTCGGCGCCGTCGGCTTCCCCAACGCACCGCCGTTCCCGAACGTCGCCGTTCCGGGAACCCTCCTGTCGACGGTCGGGCACGTACTCTACGCCGTTCCCCTGGCGCTGCTGTACGCCAGCCTGACCGACTGACGCGGGCCGGAGCCGCCAACGCGGATCGACTGCCCTCCTGCCGGGTGTCGTCGGCTCGCGTCTGCGGCGTTCGCACACGGGCGCTGTAGGCTTTTTACTGCCCGCCGCGCTGGTGCGGTCGTGACGTTTACCGGGTCGGAGCTGGCAGTCATCGGCGCCGTCGTGCTGGTGGGCGGGCTCGTCACCGGCGTTACGGGCTTCGGGTACGCCGTCTTCGCGACCGCCACCCTCGCGTCGCTGTTCGAGCCACAGACCGCGGTGGTGCTTGTCATCATCCCCATCGTGGCTGCGAACGTCTCGCTCGTGCGCGAACTGGATCGGAGCGGGCTCCGCTCCTGCGTCCGTCGCTTCTGGCCGTTCGTGATCGCCGCTGCCCTGGGGACGGTCCTCGGTATGCTGCTTCTCACGCGCGTGCCGACTGCGCCGCTCTCGGTCTTGCTGGGTGTTCTCACCCTCGGCTACGTGCTGGTCGCACAGCCGTGGGTGCGACTGCCCGGCGAGGAACGACTCGCGGCCGTGTGTTTCGTCGAGACGCCAGCCGCGAAGGTCGGCCTGGGTTTCCTCCCCCGGGCGGTCTTCGGCGGCACGAACGTGGGCGTCCAGGTCGTCGCCTACCTGGAGTCGCTGGACCTCGACCACGAGACGTTCGTCGGCGTCGTCGCGATGATCTTCCTCGGGGTCGGCACGATCCGTATCGCGACCGCCTGGGCCCTCGGTCTGTACGGGTCGACCGGTCTCGTCGCCGTCTCGGCGGCCGCGGCCGTGCCGGGGCTGGTCGGCGTCAGCCTCGGCCGACGGCTCCGCCCGCTGATTTCGGTCCCCCACCGAACCGCCGCGGTCTACGTCCTCCTGGTCGTCATCGGGCTGCGGCTCCTCTCTGCCGGCCTCGGGATCGGTCCCTAGCGGGCGTGTGTCGGTTACGCACCAGTTACAGCCCGTTGAACGGTCGTCGGTACCCCCACCGGTATGGACGACGCGCCAGCCGGGACGGGCGGCGTGGCACCTGGGTTCGAACTGCCGAACGTCGGCCCTGGGCCGGATCCCCTGTCCCTCGACGTCATCGTCGATCCGGGCAAAGCCGTCGCCGAGGCGTACGAGCAGCCGACGCGGTTCGGTGCGCACGGCCGCCCCCACGACCTGCTCGGCCGGATGCCGGAGAGGGTGACACTCGACGCGAGGGACGGCGAGGCGACGGTGGTCGCGACCTACGAGGGGGACACGCCCGCGGACCGACCGGCCGTCGAGACGCTCCTCGACGATGTGGCACAGCTCCGGGAGACGTTCGTCTTCGACTGCGAACTCGTGGCGTGTTGAGGCCGGACGCCGTCAGGTGGCGTCCTCGGCGGTCAGTTCGTCGAGTTCCCGGGCCTGGTCGATGGCCTCGATGACCGAATTCGCGACGTCGTCCAGCTCGTCGGCGTAGTTCTGGGTCGTCGCCGCCATCGCGTCGACGCTCTCGGAGGTCTCCCGGGCGCTCGTGGCGATGTCGTCGAGGTCGCTGACGGTTTCGGTGATGGCGTCGGCGGCGGTGCCGGTCGTCTCGTCGACCGCACGGATCTGCTCGATCGTCTCGGCGGCGTCGTCCTGGACCTCGTCCGCGATCGATTCGATGTCGGCCGCCTGTTCCTGTGCCTGTTCCGCGAGCTGTTTGACCTCGTCGGCGACCACTGCGAAGCCCTTCCCCTCCTGGCCGACGCGTGCCGCCTCGATCGAGGCGTTCAGGGCGAGCATGTTGGTCTGGTCGGCGATCTCGTCGAGCATGTCGGTGATCTCGCCGATCTCCGCGACGCTCTCCCGGAGCGTCTGGAGTTGCTCGCGGGCCGCCGCTGCCGCCGCCCTGGCCTCGTCCACATCGTCGTAGGCTTCGTGGGCCGATGCCTGCGCCGTCTCGGCCAGGTCTGCCGTCTCCGTGCTGGACCGGTTGGCGGACGCGGCGTTTGTCGACAACGAGTCGATGGCATCACTCGACTCGCTCAGGTCCGCACCCACCGTCGACATGAGGTGTGCGTGCTTCCTGGCGAGTGCGTCGATTCGTGCGTCGTCTGCCGACTGTTCGCCACCGCCGCCATTCGAGGGTCCGTCTGTTTCGGTCGTCACGTGTCCGTTCCTCCGCACCCGGCGACCGGCGGCCGCCGGTCGTGTGCGTGTTTCACACGGGCCAGCCAGGTACATAATTGCGTGGTCTGTATCGGTGATCTGCATGTCAGACGACGAGGTACACGCCTGTGACTGTGGCGCGACGTTCGACACGCTGGACGAACTGAAAGCACACGCCAAGGAGAACCACCCGGACGCCTACGAGGAGAACTTCGGCGACTGACCGCGCCGACGATTCGGCCGAGCCACGGGGGCACGGTGGTATCCGACGCTACCGTGCCACCGCTCCTTGGACCTCGCATTCAGTTTCCCTCCAGTGAAATCGCTCGCCCTGTCGGCGAGTCGTCCCGGCCGACGTCACGTTTTCGCGGCGTCGGCCCATCGCCGTCCTCACGCTCGGGGACGTGGTACACGGTGCCCCAGCGGACCATCTCGGTCACCAGCGGTTCCAGGTCCCGGCCGGCCGCCGTCAGCCCGTACTCGACGCGCACGGGCTTGTCGGTGAGTACCTCGCGCGTGACCAACCCATTCGTTTCGAGGTCGTCCAGGCTCTCGGCGAGCATCTTCGACGAGACGCCGTCGATACCGTCCTTGAGCGCGCTGAATCCAAGCGGCCCGTCGGCGAGGAGCCGATAGACGATGACCGGGAGCCACTTCCGGCCGACGATGGCTTGCATCCCCAGCAGCGTGGCCTCGGCGTCCACGAACAGCGGGTGGTCACCACCGGTACGCTCGGACTCGACTCTCGACTCTCGTGTGTCTGCGTTCATGTGTCGTTCCTGGCACGACCAACGCGAGGGACACCTCTCAAACTATCCCGGTGACGGCGGTTCGACTCACAACCCCGGTAGATACTTACGTCCGGATCGGATTATTCGGCTCTCGACGCGACCGCTCGTCAGGCCGTCCGCGGCTGGATTTGCCGGCCGACCAAGAGAAGACTCCCCACGAGGGCAATCACTGCCACGGGCAGCAGCCACTGGATTGCCGTGAGCGTCACGCCGGAGACCTGGATGCCCAGGACGAGAAAGACCACCGGGCCACAGCAGGCCGTGCCCGAGAGGAGCGCGGGAACGCCTGCCAGGAGGCCAGTCGAGGAAGTCCCCAGGCCACAGGCCGCGGGCTGGCGCCAGGCGAGGTAGGTCAGCGCGAGGTTCAACCCGACCAGGGTCGCGAGTCCCAGGCCGATCACCGTATTCAGCGAGAAGAGGTACGTCAGCGGGCCGAGCCGGACGCTGGCGACGGGGCGAAACGACAGCGGTGCGAGGCCCGGATCGAGGAACCGCCCCAGGGGCTCGGCGACGACCGTGACGCCGTAGCCGCCGAGGCCCGGCGCGAGGTGGCCGATTGCCCAGAGGTAGGCGACGAGGTAGGCGACCGTCACCGCTCCGAAGACGGCCAGCCCGTCGCGACGCCGGAGCGCCATCCACGTCGCCGTCCGCGTCCGCGAGACGGCCTCGGTGACACGCGCGGCGGCGGGCCGGTCACGCATGGACGCTCGTCTCCGGGTAGTAGCCCGCCCACGCGAACCACATGACGTCGAAGGTGTAGACGGGCTCCAGGGGGAGTTCGCGGGGGCTGTGCGTCTCACCGCCCAGCTGCGCGTCGCCGTCCTGCAGGTCGACGGCACGCTCGTCGGGGTTCCGGTAGGCGTAGCCGGTGTCGAGGCGCTCGTCGTAGACCGCGACCACCGGGCTCCCACCGACCTCGCCGCGCAGGGTTCCGGCCTCGCGCAGCCGTCCCTTGTGGAACGCGGCGGCCCCGTCCGGCGTCCTGCTCCCCAGCACGACCGTCTTGGGATCGTACCGGTCGTCCTCGTGGAGCGGGTCGAACAGCGTCAGGTCGTTGGCGTAGTAGCCCCCGCGGGGATTGTATCGGCCGTACGGGTCCCGGCCGTAGTTGCGCGCGTGGCCGGTCTCCGTCGAGAGGACCCGCGTCTCGGGGTGCTGGCCCCGCCAGCGCTCCCAGGTCGTCCAGACCAGGCGGACCTCCCGGAGCGACTCGATCGGTGGGTCGTCGTTCCAGGGGCCGGGGATGGCCGTCGCGAGTAGCTGGGGCCACCACGTCTCGGTCGCCCGGTCGTACATGATCAGGTTCGCGTTGAGCAGCCGCCCCGAGACGCCGAAGGTGGTCTCGCCGCGCTCGAACCCCTGGGCCGTTCCGGTCAGCGGACAGTACGTGACCGCCACGGGCGTCTCCCCGAGGTGGTCGTTGCAGATTTCGTGGTGGACGAGAATCTTCTGGGGGTAGGCTTTGACCGCGCCGTCGCGGGCGACGCCGAAGACCGGATCGCCCGGGTCGAGGAAGTCCGTAGCGTCGGCACCGACGAACTGCGGGTCGTCGATGGCGGGGATGCCATCCTTTGGCGGGCCACCGGAGACGGCCGCCTCGCGGAGCGCCGCGGGCTCGTCCGGGAGCGGGAGGCGCGCGTCGGCCGTCGGCGGGCCCGCCTCGGATCGGTCCGGGTCGTCTCTGCCCTCGCCGACAGTCGTGCTCCCGCCGTCGCCACCGACCGGCGTGTCGTCGCCGCTGCTCGGGTCACCGTCGCCACTGCCGGACCCACTGCTGCAGCCGGCGAGTGCGGCGAGGCCGGCGGTGGCCGCGACGAACCGGCGTCGGGTGGCGCGCATACCCGACCCACGGTCGATGTGGTCGTATCCCTTGTGCGGCCGTGCGACGTGCGTGCACGCCCCACTCTACCGACTGCCGCCGAGACCGACCAGCGCCGCCATCGCCGCCGAGCCGACGAGCAGGACGCCACCCGACGCGAGCAGTGCCGTCCGCGTCGCCGCGATCGACTCCGCTGCGATGGGGACGAACGCCCGGAGGTCGAGAGCGACCACGAGGAGCGCGCCCAGGAAGTCGAACACGAGGTCGTAGGCGGTGTCGCGCCAGCCGTAGTGGACCAGGACCGGCTCCACGTCGAGGCGCTCGCCGAGGTCGCGGGCGACCAGTTCGATCAGCTCCCAGAAGACACCCGCGAGCATCGTCAGGGCGACCGTCAACCCGGCGATGGCCGGCCCGGACAGGTCGAGAGCCTCGGGCGATCGACCGAGCGCGATCAGCCCGGCATAGACCAGCGCCGCGACGAGGGCGCCCGAGAGGAGGTGGGTCAGGTGGTCCCACCACCAGATCGACTCGTAGGGGCCGAGCATGCCGATGGAGTGGAGCAGGCCCGCGGCGGCGATCCACGCCGTCAGCGTCGCGCTCGTCGGGCCGGCCCACCCCGGCCAGACCGGGAGCCAGAGGGCCGCCGCCGTCGGAACGAGGGTAGCAGCGAGGGAGACGAGCGCGTTCACGAGCGCCGCCACGTCACCCCGGCGCACCGACTCGCCCAGCGTGACGAGGATGCCGGCGACGAGGACGACGGCCGCGGCGTCCACGAGCGTGACCATTCGGCGTCGGCCGTCGCTACGGACCCGGGATACTTTGTCTCTTCTCGATCCGACGGCGGGTGACCGGCGTGGCGACGTCCGGCGTGGTGACCGCGCTCAGAGCCCGGCGACGTCCTCGATGGCGTCGGTCAGCGCCCGGATGGACTCGACGTCGTGCTCGCCCATGTGGCCGATGCGGAACGTCGTCTCGCCGAGGTCCGAGCCGTAGCCGTTCGAGAAGACCATGTCGTACTCCCCGGAGACCTGCTCGATGGTCGCCGCCACGTCGATGCCCTGCGTGTTCTCGATGCAACTCACCGTCTGGGACTCGTAGCCCGCCTCGGGGAACATGTCGAAGTGCTCGGCGGCCCAGTCGCGGGTGTACTCGGCCATCTCGCGGTGGCGCCGGTCGCGCGCGTCGTGGCCCTCCTCGAGCATGTGCTTCATCTGCTTGCGGTAGGCCAGCATAACCGGAATCGCCGGCGTGGAGTGGGTCTGGCCCTTCCGGTCGTAGTAATCGAGGCTGCGCTGGAAGCCGCCGTACCACGACGCGGAGGCCTTCTCCAGTTCGCGCTCGTAGGCGTCGTCACTGACGACGCAGACCGCGAGGCCCGGCGGCATCGCGAAGGCCTTCTGGACCGACGTGAAGATGACGTCGATGCCGTGGGCGTCGATGTCGACGTAGTCCCCGCCGAGCGCGGAGACCGCGTCGACGGCGAAGTAGGTGTCCGGGTACTCCGAGACCACGTCGCCGATCTCCTCGATGGGGTTGCGGACGCCCGTCGAACTCTCGTTCATGACGCACGTGACGGCGTCGTAGTCGGTGTCGCTCGTCTCCAGGCGCTCGCGGACGTCCTCGGGCTTGACGGCCCGGCCCCAGTCGTATTCGAGCGTGTCGACGTTCTTGCCGAGGCGCTCGGCGACGTTGGCCTGGCGCTCGCTGAACGAGCCACAGGTCGTCACGAGGACGTCCTCGTCGACGAGATTGAGCACCGCGCTCTCCATGAACTCGGTTCCGGAGGCCGTCAGGACGATGACCTCGTTGTCGGTACCGAGGAACGTCTTGGTGTCCTCGACGACGGTGGTGTAGAGGTCGGTCATCCGGTCCATCCGGTGGCCGAACATCGGCTGGGCCATCTCCTCGATGACGTCCTCGCGGACTTCGGTCGGACCGGGGATGTACAGCGTCTTGTCGGGGTAGTCGTCGCGGTATTCGCGTTTCTCCATCGCAGGGGTCACCTGATACGTAAAACCGCGGTGGCGGAGGGGATGGACTTTTTGATATGCGTGGGCTGGTTAGCCCGGTCGCCGTCGGGACGTTCGTGAGGGGCCCCTGTTCCGGCATGCGCACGGACGACCGGGTGGGACGCTGACTGAAACCGGTGTTCGGGCGGGTTCGGTAGAGGTCCGGGCCCGACCCGCCGCTGCCCGGCTTCCCGTCCTCAGTTCCGCACGTCCTGCTGGAACCAGTCGAGCGGCAACACGGTTCCGAGCCCCTGCTCGCTCGCGCGCTCGTAGAGGAGATTCGCCACCGGGGTGAACTGCAGGCCCGCCGAGTTGTTGTAGAAGAAGATGGACTCGTCGTCACTCCTCCGACCGACGTCGTCGGACGTGACGACCTCGCCGAGCGTCGGGAAGTCGGGCCGGTCCCAGTACCGGCGTTCCTGGTGGTACTGTTCGTTTCGCTCCTCGCGGCTCCCGACCACGTTGTCCGAGGGCATCTCGTTCGTCGTGGCGAACATTCGGTCGACGGTCTCGAACGTCTCGTCGTCCATCTCGTTCTGTCGGCAGTTGACGACGAACTGCCCGTCCTCGACCCAGTCGTGGGTGTAGATCGTCTGGGTCGAGTCCGTGGCGGTCGCGGCGATGTCCACGCCCGTCATCGCCTCCTCGGGGTCGGACACGGCGACCGTCTCGACGCCGAGTTTGGCTTCCACGTCTTCGGCGAACTGCGCGCGGTGGTCGGGGGTCGGGCTGAACACCGTGATCTGGCTGAGGTCTCGTACCTGGTCGAACGCCTCGACGTAGGCCCGCGCCATGCCGCCGGACCCGAGCACGCCGACGGTCTCGGCGTCCTCGCGCGCGAGGTGGTCGCAGGCGACGCCGACGGTCGCGCCGACGCGGTAGTGCTGGATGATCCCGTCGTTGAGGAGGGCCAGCAGTTCCCCGCTGGAGGTGTCGAGCAGGAGGATGAACCCCATGAAGCGTCCGGGTTCGCCGTTGTGGGTCTTCTCGACCTGGTTGCCCTGGCCGTCGTCCTCCCAGCGAAGGACGTCGGACTTGAACCGGAAGGTCAACCGCGGCGGGTCGCGGATGGCGCCGGTCAGCCCACCCCAGCGGTAGAAGTCGCCGTGTTCGTGGGCCGTGGGCGACCAGACGTCCGTCCGCATCTCGAAGGCCGCGTCGCCGTGGCCGAGTTGCTCGAAGGCGTCTTCCATGAGCGGGACGACGTCGTCCATCGCGAGCAGTCGGCGGGTCACGTCGTTGTCGATCAGGAGTGGCACGGCTCCCCCACGGCGACCGTCCGTAATAACACTAGGCGTGGAAAAGCCACCTCACTGACGTGACTGGCAGCGGCTGACGCGGCTCACTGTCACCCCGGAGCGGGCCCCGTCTGGTGGTACCAGTCCGCCGCGATCACGTACTGTCGGGGAGCCTTCTGGACTCGCGTCTCACGGGACGTCTACGTACCCGCGCCCATCCTCGAACCGGACGTCGGTGTCGAAGGGCGCGGAGCAGTCCGCGACCGACGCGACGACTCGTTCGGCGTCCTCGCCGGTCGCCAGCCGTGGGATGCCCACGAGGGAAATCGAATCGGTCTCCGGCCAGACGCCGGGGTAGATCTCGATCCCGTCGAGCGTTCCGTCCGAGAACGAGCAGACGGGAACCGTCGTGCCCATCACCGAGCCCGTGTGGTAGCCGCCCTCGGGGTTGACCGCGGCGTCGAACCCGGACGCGACGCCCGGCCCGCCCCCGCTGCGTGCCTCCAGCCCGTCGCTCGGCGTCGCGTCGGCGGGGTGGGTCGAGAGGTTCTGCTCGTAGCGCTCGTAGAAGTCCGCCGGGAACCGCTCGACGGTGTCGCTCATCCGGAAGAAGTCGCCCGGATCGTACAGGATGGGCTTGCCGTCGTAGCGTTCGATCCCGCGGAGGGGCGAGTGGCTGCCCTGGGCGACGAAGAGGTCGGCGCCGGCGTCGAGGCACTCGCGGGCGGCGGTCCGCACGAACGCGGCGGGGTCGCTCAGGTCTCCATCTGGGGGCCACGCGTGCGTGTGGAGGTGCGCGACGACGAGGTCCGCTCGCTCTGACGCGTCCTCGATCGCGCGACAGTTGCCGGCCAGGTCCCGCTCGTCCGGGACGGTGGTCGTCTCCTCGCCGACCACGTAGCGTCGGACGCTGTTGTGCAACCCCGGGGGGTGGACGAGCCACTCCCCCTCCCGGGGATTGAGCACCCAGAAACCGAGTTGCTGGGCCAGGTCTCGGATCGCGTCGAGCGTCTCCCCGTCGACCTCGTGGTGGTACCGCAACGGATTGACACCGGGGCGGCCACCGACGTCGGAACGTGCGTCACCGGCCCGACTCCACGATGTGAACGAGGACGTCATCGAGACGAGGCCGACGCGCCCCTCGGGCGTATCGAGGTACGTCGGAGCGCGGGCGTCGCCCAGGGTCTCGCCGGTGCCGGCGTGCGGAAGGTCTGCAGTTTCCAGGGCCTCCCACGTCGACCGGAGCCCGCCGTAAGCGTAGTCGAGGACGTGGTTCGACGGCGTCGAGACGAGGTCGAAGCCCATCCGGGCGAGTTCCTCGGCGACGAACGGCGGCCCCCGTTGCCAGGTCCCCCCGGCCTCGGCGGCGGGGTACAGGTCTGATCCCTCGTAGTCGTGGAGGATGGTCTCCAGGTGGCCGAACCCGACCGTCGACCCGTCGATGGGTTCGATCAGGTCGTGGAATCCCGAAGCCTCACAGGTGGAGACACGTCTGTTGATGTTCAGGTCGCCAACGAGCGCGATGTCGATGGACATCTGGACTCGCTTCTCGGTGGCCCGTCCTATATGTATTGTCGGCGACCGAACGGGACGTCCTGAGAGGGCTGCCGGCCCGGTCGCTAGGCCAGATTCGATCGGTTCGTGCGTCCAGACGTCCGCCGAGAACCGGCCACTTTCTCCCGATCAACCCAAGCCCATTTTCCCGGTCGTGACGTATCGTGACCCACATGCGACGCCGCCAGTTCCTCGCGGGTGGGGCAACCCTGGTCTCCGTCCCCCTCGCCGGGTGTGGCCATCCCGACGTGGTCCTCGACCTGACCGCCGCGACCGCGGCCGACGTCGCGGGAGCGGTGTCGATCACCGCGAAGCCGGGAACCGAGGAGTATCGCGTCGTGACCAGGGCCCGCGAGAACGGCACCGCCACGCGGCGCGGTCGGTACGACCTCTTCGACGACACCAGTACCGTCCGCGTCGGCGACGCGTTCTACGACGTCTCCGAGACGCGCCTGGGGAGTAGCGAGGTGACGGTCTACGAGGTCAGCGTCGACCTCGATCCCGCCACCGCGACGCCGGATCAGCGAGCCATCGCGTACGACGACCTCCCCGAGACGGACCGGGAGCGCCTGTCCGTGCTCTTCGAACAGGAGGCCGTCCCCTCCCAGGAGGGCTACGACGTGGGCGTCAGCTACGGGACGGCCGGGGAGGTGGGGAACGACTCGGTGTTCGTCCCCGAGCAACGGTACGACGTCGTCGTCCGCGACGGCGACCGGTACCGCGTCGGCGTCGACTCCCGCCGGGCCGATCAGGCCGAGTACCGCTACGAGGTCACGGCCGTCGCGTCGAGCGTCGCGGCCTTCGCCGACCAGGTGCGAGACCGCTACCTGTTCACCCTGTCCGGCCTCTCGGACGCCGAGCGGGCGGTCGTCGAGGAAGCCATCGAGGGGGCGTACTTCGAGGACACCGAGGCCTTCCAGTCGGTGGTTGACCGCCTCCGGCGCCACGAGGCCGTGTCCGTGGACGACTTCTACGGGACGTGGCTTTGCTCCTACGAGGGCGTGGAATACCTCACGTATGCCGAGTGGTGAACCCGCCGGTCGCGGGACGGGTCGGCGCCGGAGCCACCGACCAGCCGCTCACCGTGAGCCGATTCCGATGCCTGCAGATTCGAACCGACGGGCAGGCGACGCTCGGAGCTGGCTTCGGACCCCCGCACGACACCTTACCGATACCGGCACCCAGGGTTCGCGGACTTTCAATCTCGCACGCATTGTTATCACGCGTGATAAGCAACGCCAAAACTCCAAATAGCCGCCAGGAATACCAGTGTCAGGCCATGGTCGACGCAGTCCGGATCCTGCACGTGGAAGACGATCCCGACTTCGCCGAGCTGACGGCGACCGTCCTCGAGCGCAAGCAGGACGCCTTCACGGTGGCGACGGCCTCGTCCGTCGACGAGGCCGTGGACAGCCTCACGGCGGGGTCGTTCGACTGCGTCGTCGCCGACTACGACATGCCCGGGGCGACGGGGCTGGACCTGCTCGAACGCGTTCGCGCCGACGACGGGGACCTCCCCTTTATCCTGTTTACGGGGAAGGGGTCCGAGGAGGTCGCGAGCGAGGCCATCACCGCCGGTGCGACCGACTACCTGCAAAAACAGCCCGGGACCGAGCAGTACGACCTGCTGGCCAACCGGATTCACAACGCAGTCGACCAGTACCGGTCCCGGCAGCGTGCAGCCACCCTCGACCGGGTCCGAACCCTGCTCACCGACGTCAACCAGGCGCTCGTCAGGGCCCGCTCGCGGACGGAGGCCGAGGAACAGGTCTGTGCACGCGTCGCCGACGCGTCCCCCTACGAGTTCGCCTGGATCGGCGCCGTGAACCCGGCGACGGGCGACGTCGAGCCGCGGGCCCGCAGCGAGGACCCGGGGTACCTCGACGCAGTCGCGGACCGCGTCGACGAGGACGCCGACACCGACCGGCCGGTGTATCGAGCCGTGCAGGACCAGCGCACGGTCGTGGTGGAGGACCTGTCGGGGGCAGCGGGAGACTGGCGCGCCGCCGCGGTCGACTGTGGATTCCGCTCGGTCGCCGCGGTGCCGCTCACGCACGACGACACCGTGTACGGCACGCTCGCGGTCTACTCGAGCGACCCCGTGCCGTTCACGAACGAAGAGCGGGACCTGCTGGCCGAACTCGGGGCGGACGTGTCCCACGCCATCCACTCGTTCACGGTCGAGGACCGTCTGCGCGAGGAGCGCGACCAGCGGGCGGCCCTCTTCGAGAACGCGCCGTCACCGGTCGTCATCTCGCGGCCCGAACTCGAGGGCGACGAACACCTGGTCGCGAGCGTCAACGATGCCTTCGTGGAGGTGTTCGGCTACGAGCGCGACCACATCGTCGGCACGGGGGCGACGGAGGTGCTCGTCCCCGACGAGAGCGTCGACGAACACGTGGCCTTTCGCGACCGCGCGGAGGCTGGCGAGACGATGACTGCCGAGGTCGAACGGCAGACTGCGGACGGCCGTCGCGAGTTCGTCGTCCACATCATCCCCTTCGGTGCGGACGAGGGGCGCCCCGACGGGATCTACGTCTGGTACCTGGACGTCACCGAGCGCAACGAGCGCCAGCGGGAACTCGAGCGAAATCAGGCGCTCCTGCACCACAGCGAGGAACTGGCCGGGACCGGCGGCTGGGAGGTCGACGCCGAGACGAACGAGCTGGTGTGGACCGCCGGCACGTACGCGATTCACGACTGCTCACCGGCGGAGTTCGAGCCAACGGTCGAGACCGCCATCGAGTTCTACAATCCGGACGACCGTGAGCGGATCGAAGGCGCCCTCGAGCGCTCTCTGACCGACGGCGACTCCTTCAACCTGGAGTTGGGCATCCGGACTGCTGCGGGCGAGCAGCGGTGGGTGCACACTACTGGCGAACCCCGCTACGAGGACGGCGACATCGCGTCGGTACGCGGCGCCATCTACGACGTGACCGACCACGTCGAGCGCGAGCGCGACCTGGAGCGCTCGAACAGCCTCCTCTCGACCCTGATCGAGACGCTCCCGCTCGGCGTGCTCGCGGAGGACGCAGACCGGAACGTGCTGGCGGTCAACGACCGCATGTTCGACCTGTTCGACCTGCCCGGCACGCCCGAGGACGTCGTCGGGAGCGACTGCGCCCGGATGGCAGCGGAGGTCGCGGGGATGTTCGAGGACCCCGACCGCTTCGTCGAGCGCATCGACGAGGTGATCGCGGCGGGCGATCCCGTGCGCGAGGACAGGCTCGCGGTCCGCGACGGGCGGACCCTCGCCCGGAGCTACCGGCCGATCGACCTCCCGGACGGGTCCGGCCACCTCTGGGTCTACCGCGACGTGACCGAGCGAGCCGAGCAGGAACGCACTCTCAGGGCGGAGCGCGACCGCCTCGAGTCGTTCGCGAGCGTGGTGTCCCACGACCTCCGGAACCCGCTGAACGTGGCCTCCGGTCACCTCGCGCTCGCCCGCGAGGACCGGGACGACGAGCACCTGACCGCGGTGGCGAACGCCCTCGATCGAATGGACGGCCTTATCGAGGACCTGCTGACGCTGGCCCAGGAGGGCGAGGACGTCGGCGACGTCGACGCCGTCGACCTCGGGGAGGCCGTCCGTGGCTGCTGGGCGACCGTCGCGACGGGAGACGCACGGGTGGACGTGCAGGTGGACGTCGCGATCCGCGCCGATCCCGGCCGGCTGAAGCAGTTGCTCGAGAACCTGTTTCGCAACGCGATCGACCACGGCGGCGACGGGGTGACGGTCACGGTCGGTGACCTGGAGGACGGCTTCTACGTGGCCGACGACGGGCCGGGAATCCCGGAGGGCGAGCGCGACGACGTCTTCGAGGCGGGGTACTCCACGACGGAGGCGGGGACCGGCTTCGGACTGAGCATCGTCAGGGAAATCGCCGAGGCGCACGGGTGGACGGTCACCGTCGGCGAGTCGACGGCGGGCGGCGCGCGCTTCGAGGTCAGGGACGTCGACCTGGCGCCGTGAACCGACTCGGTCCCCCGAGCCGCCCGTGCACGGTCAGGGCGCGGCGCCCCCGTCGGCGGACTGTTCGACGCCGGCGAACACGAACCGTGCGCCGCCCTCGGTGCCCTCCTCCAGCGTGACCGACCAGCCGTGGGCTTGGGCGATGGTCCGAACGATGTTGAGACCGAAGCCCGTCCCCTCCGCGTTGGTCGTGTGACCCGCCTCGAAGACGGCCGTCCGCTCGTCGGCCGGGACGCCGGGGCCGTCGTCCTCGACGAGGAAGCCGTCCTCGGTGCGACGGACGGTGACCGTGACGGCGGGCCCGGCGTGTTCGACCGCGTTCCGGAGGAGGTTCTCGAAGAGCTGTCGGAGGCGACTCCGGTCACAGGCCACCGTGCCGAGCTCCCCGGAAACGTCGAGCGTCGCTCGTTCGTCCCCGGCAGTCGCCCAGGCCTCGTCGACGACCGCCTCGAGCGAGACGGTCTCCAGTGCGTCGACCGCCTCGCCCTGTTTCGCCAGCGCGAGGAGGTCGTCGACCAGGGCCTCCATTCGCCCCAGGGCGTCGGCGACGCGGTCGAACGCTCCCTCGTGGCCCCCGTCGCGCGCCAGTTCGAGGTAGCCCGAGGCCGCGTTCAGCGGATTCCGGAGGTCGTGGGAGACGACCCCCGCGAACTCCTCGAGTCGCTCGTTCTGGCGCTCGAGTTCCGCCTCGTGGCGGGCGAGCGCCGCTCGCGTCTCGACCGCTGCGACCGCGTGGCCGATCGCCTCGCCGAGTTCCGCCAGCGCCGTCTGCTCGCGCTCGCCGAAGACGTTCTGCCTGTCGGCGTAGATGCTGATGAACCCGTAGACGGCGTCGTCGTGGTAGATGGGGACGACCGTCAGTGACTCGACGCCGTGGGACCGGAGCAGGTCCCACCACGGCTCCATGGCCGCCTCGTCGAAGACGTCCGGGACGATCTGGATCGACCGCGTCTTGATGGCTCGCCCGCCCGGGCCGCGGCCGGTCGGCGAGTCGTCGACGGTGACGACGATGGACTCGAAGTACTCGTCGGGGAAGCCAGCCCAGGCGGTCGGTGCCACGCGCTCGGCCGACTCGTCGTATCGACCGATCCAGGCGGCCTCGTAGGCGTCGGACTCCCCGAGCCGTTCACAGACCGCCTGTTCGAGGTCGGCCCGGTCGTCGTGGTGGAGGAGTTCCTGCGTGGCGATGCGCAGCGTGTCGTTGATCCGGTGGAGTTGCGCGATGGACCGCTGCCGGTCGAGGCCGCGGAGGTCGTAGATGCCGACGACCAGTCCCCCGAGGGACCCCGCAGTCAGGAGGTTGAGCGACGGCGTCACGACCGCGACGACGGTCGCGTCGAGGCTGATGGCCGCACCGAACAGCCACCCACCCATGAGGAGCAGTGTGACGGCGCCCACGCCGGTCCACGCGAGGAGGCGGGCGCCGCGGTCCGGGCCGGCGACCCCGCCCCGTGCCAGGAGGCCGCCGAGCCAGACGAGCACCACCGCAGCCACGAGCGGTGGGAGTTCGAGGAGGAGCGGAATCGGCCGGCCTAGCAGGGTCAGGGCCTTCCCGAGGTGGACGAGCGACAAGAGGACCCCGACGGCGGCGAGGAGCGCGCCAGCACGGCGGGTGGAAAGCGGTCGCACGATGGACACTGCCGACCGTTTCGCGGCGCAGCGGGTTAGGGTCGCCGGCCGCACTATCAGACGTGATAGCTGGCCACGCGGGCGGCCGGACCCGTCACGCAACTGGCCCGAACGTCCGCGGTCACGGAACGACAGCCCGGCCCTGGACACTCCCTGGGGCTGGCCCTCACGAGGCGAACGTCATCGGGAGAACACATAGCGTCGGAGGACCCTTTCTCGGAGTCATGAGCCCCGATTCCCCGGTGACGGAGCGTCGGCTGGACGTCCGCGACGTCGACGGCGAGCCCTTCGGCACGATCGTGGCGGCGCTCGAGGACCTCCCGGCGGACGCGTCGCTCCGCCTGATCAACAGTTTCGAACCCGAACCCCTCTACGACGTTCTCGAACAGCGCGGGTTCGCCTACGAGACGACCCAGCCGGAACCCGACGTCTGGCACGTCGAGATCCGGCACGCCTGACTGCACGCCGCCGGGCACCACGGCCTTCGCGCGGCGCGAACGACGAGGGTCGGCACGAACCAGCCGCCGGGCGAACGCTCCGTGGCCCGCTCAAAACGGTGCGTCCTGGGTCCTGCGGCTGGACTCGGCGGCGTGGACGGACTCGTCCATCGACGCGGACCCGACCGACGAGCCGTCCGCCGGCGTCGCCGACGCGTCGCCGGTCTCCAGGTAGGTCGCCTCGATGTCGGCGAGTTCCTCGTTGATCGCCTCGCTCTGGTGGTGCATCGGGGCGGCGCGAACGCGGACGAGGTCGTACTCGTGGCGCTCGGAGAGGCCGTTCCACGCCCGAAAGGAGCCGATCGTGAGGGTGTGGGTCTGCGGGCAAAACGGCGTCGTCGGGGTGAACTCGGCCCGGAGGACGCGTCCGGCATCCTCCCCGTCGATGGCGTCCGGCGCGTCGGGGCGCTCCACGGCGTAGCGGTACCCGGCAGCCCGGTGGCGGGTGTCCAGATTGAGCTGTGCGAGGTTGTAGTTGAAGGTCATGTCGTAGACCGTCCGCGCCTCGAAGAGGTCCCGCGTCAGGCGGTGGAACGCGACGTGCTCCCGGCCGGCGAGCACGTCGTGCCCCTCGAGGAACCGATCCGGCGTCGGAATCGAGTCGGGGACGAACGCGTCGTAGTCGTCGAACAGCGACCCGTCGTCCCCACCGAACGGCGAGGGAAATCCTGGCATGGTCGCACGGAGGCGGCACGGACGGGTACACCTGGTCCCGGATATATTCGGACCCGGCGCCGGAACCCGTCGGGGTCGACCGGTCCCGCTGGCCACGCCGCGGACCGACCCGATCATATTCGGACACAAGGGGAGGGACGGGCGGACCGAATGGCTACACGACAATGAGTGTCGTCCCCGGGGACATCGAGACGGGGCAGCAACCGCCGATGACGATCCCCCTCAGGCACTTCCTCGTGGGGCTGGGATTCCTCCTCCTCGGGGGCCTCGTGGGCGTGGGAACCGAGACGGGGATCCTCGTCGGCGGTTCGACCCTCGCACACGTCCACCTGCTCCTCGCGGGGTGGGTGTGCGTCACGATCATGGGGGCGATGACCCAGTTCGTGCCGGTGTGGTCCGGCGTGGCGCTGTACTCGCGGCGGCTCTCGGCGATCCAGCTCTGGCTCGTCGCCGCCGGCCTCCTCGGGTTCGCGGCCGGGACCCTCACCGGGTGGCTCGCGCTGCTCCCTCTGTTCGGGACGCTCATGCTGCTCGGCTTCTGGGTGTTCGTCTACAACGTCGCTCGCACGCTCCGGGCCGTCGAGTCGTTCGACGTCACCGAACGCCACTTCGCCATCGCACTCGGGTTCTTCCTGCTCCTGACCGTCCTGGGGCTGCTGCTGGCCGTCGACCTGCGGTGGCCGGTGCTCGACGCGCTTCCGGTCACCCGGGCGAACCTCGTGGGTGCACACGCGACCCTCGCCGTCTTCGGGGCCATCCTCACTACCGTCTTCGGGGCGCTCTACCAGCTGGCGACGATGTTCACGCAGTCGGACCTCCACGGCGTCGACCGGCCTCTCCGCCGGTTCGAGGCGGTCGGCTATCCTGTCGGCGTCGTCGCGCTCGCGATCGCGCGGCTGGCGGACGTTCGCTTGCTCGGCGTCGTCGGCGGCCTGTTGATCGTCGCGACGACGGTGGGCTTCAGCGTCATTCTGGCACGGCGACTGGCCGAGGCGACAGTCGACTGGACGCCGATGCTCTCCCGGTACGCGGTGGTCGCGCCGTCGATGGCGGCCTGGGCCGTGTTGACCGCCCCGGCGTGGGTCCGCGACCCGCTTGCGCCGAGTGTGAGATTCGGCGCGCCCGGAACCGTCCACCTCCTGACCATCGGCGTCGTCGGGTTCGTCGTCCTGGGTACACTCTACCACGTCGTCCCGTTCGTCGTCTGGGTCCACCGGTACAGCGACCTGCTCGGGTACGAGCCCGTGCCCATGATCGACGACCTCTACAGCGCCCGCGTCGCGCGAGCGGACTTCGTCGGCTTCCTCGTCGGGGGACTCCTCGTCGTCACGGCCGACCTGGTGGCCGTCCCCGACGCCGTGCCCGTGGTCGGTGGGGTGTTCGTCCTCGCCGGGACGCTCCTCTTCCTGTGGAACGTCGTCTCCCTCCTCCGCCAGCACAGTCCGCGGTCCCTCCTCGACATCCTCGGCGCTCCGACGCACTCCGGCCCGTCGTCGGCGCGGTCCGCCGACGAGCACGACCGGCCCTGATCCGCACGCTACTGGACTCTGGAACCTGCGACAGCGCGTCTCTGCGTGTCATCCGAACAGGCAACAGGATTCATATGTGGGGACCGACCATGTGGGACCATGTCGCATCCGGAAGGTCCCAGCGGATTCGACGACCTTCCGTTCTCGCCGACGGACGAGACCATTCACACGCTACACGTGGACGACGACGAGTCGTTCGCGGACCTCGTCGGGACGTTCCTGGAGCGCGAACGCGAGCAGCTCACCGTCACGACGGAATCCTCGGCCGAGGCCGGGATGCAGGTGCTGCGCCAGGACAGCGTCGACTGCGTCGTCAGCGACTACGAGATGCCGGGACAGGACGGCCTCGACTTTCTCGAGCGCGTCAGGGACGACCACCCGGACCTCCCGTTCATTCTCTTCACCGGGCGGGGCGACGAGGAGATCGCGAGCGAGGCGATCACCGCTGGCGTCACCGAGTACCTCCAGAAGGGGACGGGGCGGGACCAGTACACGGTGCTGGCCAACCGCGTCGAGAACCTGGTGGAGAAGTACCGGGCCGAGCGGGAGGTCTTCCGCGGCTTTCAGGCCCTGGAGTCCGCCCAGGAGGGGATCGGCATTCTGGACGACCGGGGCGAGTACGTCTACCTGAACGAGGCCTACGCGGACGTCTACGACGCCGACCGCGAGACTCTCCTCGGGACGCACTGGGAGCGCCTCTACCCGAACGCGGAGGTCGAGCGCTTCCGCGAGGAGATCCTCCCGGCGCTCGAAGCCAACGGGACCTGGTCGGGTACCTCTGCGGGCGAGACCACGGACGGTGACCGCGTGATCCAGGACCTCAGCCTCACGCTCCTGGACGACGGCGGGCACGTGTGCGTGCTTCGCGACGTCACCGAGCGCGTGGAGCGCGAGGAGGCACTCCGCCGCGAACAGCGGTTCCTCGAGACGGCACTCAATTCGCTCGACGACCTCTTTTACGTCTTCGACGACGACCTCACCTACGTCCGCTGGAACGACGAGTTCGAGTCGGCCATCGGGTACTCCGCCGAGGAGATTCGGGAACTGACGCCGATGGACCTGTTCGCCGGCCAGACGAAGGCGCTGATCGAACGCGAGATCGACAGGATCCTCGAGGACCGCGAGACCGTCACCGTCGAGGCCGACCTCGTGGCCAAGGACGGGACCACGCACCCCTACGAGTTCACCGGCGTGCCCGTCGTCGACCAGGACGAGGTGATCGGCGTCGTCGGCATCGGCCGCGACCGCTCGTCCTGACCGGGCCGACGCACCGACCGCGCACACGCGGCCCGCGACTCCCGCTGCCGAACCCGACGTGCGTCCACCTTTTGCCGACGGCCATGCAGAGACCGGAACCGGGCCCCTTTTCCGAGTCACCCTCGGAGTACCGGTATGGGTTTTGGAAGCTACGACGAATCCGAGCAACAGGATCAGGACGTCGATACTGACGACGACGAGGCCGTGACGGTCCACGAGAGCGAGTTCCAGGGTGAGGTCGAGTTCGCGTCCGATGCGTCGACCGACGACCTGGTCGACAGGCTCTCCGAGATCAAAGACGAGGACGAAGACGACGACTGAGTCGGCTCGCGGCGACTGCTTCGAGAACCCTGTCTCTGTGTACTGCCGACGGAGCGGGATGGGATAGCCCGGTGATTCCGCCAGGCTCATGACCTGGAGACCGGTGGTTCAAATCCACCTCCCGCTACTTCTCGCGGTCACCTCACGAACGAGGAGCGGGTGGTCGACCGAAGGGAGACCATCAGCTGATCGAACGGTGAACGAAGTGAACCGTGAGAGCGAAGCGACGAGTGAGACGGTGACCGCGAACGTCGGTTACGGTGATTTGAACCCTGGAAGACGCGCGGTCGAGCGAAGCGAGACCGACCGTCTTCCTCCGGTTCAAATCCACCTCCCGCTAGTACTGGCGCACGCGCGGCCTCGCTTCGCTCGCCGTGAGAGTGCACCAGTGATCGGTCACGGTGTGATATGAAGCAGATGAGACGCAGCGCCGAGCGGAGCGAGGCGACCGTCTCGGCGTGGTTCACATCCACCTCCCGTTACATATCTCGCGAGCCCCGTGCGCGGGAGCGTTCCCACGCCGACCCGTCACCGAGGATACATCTGGCCAGGCCAACTATCATAACTGATGCTCACGCTAGCTAGTCACATGAGGAACGCAACGTGACTGACGTGAACCGCCAGTCATCCGAATGGCTGGAGGCGGTTCGCGCCCACAGCGTCCTCATCGCCGAGGAATCGGACGCCCTCCGGGAGCTCCTCTCGAACTGGCTACCGGGCGTCGACACCCACGCGGCAACGTCCGTCTCGGAGCTCCACGCGGCGTTCGACGCGACGGTGGCCGTCGCGATTCTCTCGGAGACCGTCGTGGACGAGTCGGCCACGGCGGTCAAAACACGAATTCTCCGACAGAACCCGTACTGCCAGCTCGTTGGCGTCGTTCCACGCTCCGCGTCCGTGATGCCCCACGAGGAGCGGTACGACGAACTCATCCAGCGGCCGGTCTTCAAGGAGGAGTTCCAGGAGACCGTCGAGTACCGACTCGTGGCCGGCACCTACAGCAATCTCGTGAGCGAGATGTTCGACCTGAACTCGACCATCCTCGCGCTGGAACAGGCGACCGCAGACGAGGTCTCGGAACGCGACGAGAAGCTCGATACCCTCCAGGCGCGCTACGACGCCCTCGACGAGCAACTGAGCGCGTTCCAGGCGCACCTCTCCCACGACACCCTCGTCAAGATCCTCCGGACGAACAAGCGCCACTCGGAGTTTCTGGCGGAGCCGAGCGGCGACTCCGAAGAGGAGACGACCGATGGCAAGTACCGGCCCCAGCGGTGTCCGTCCTGTCGGCTCCCCTGGGACGTCGATCACCGGAACGACCTCGGCGTCGGCTACACGCAACTGGGCGCCGACGTATACCAGTGCACCCGGTGTAACGCCGTCATCCACGGGCTGGCCGGCGACCAGCGCGTCTACTGACGACGCGGGCCCCGAGATTCGTCGCCCTTCCGGTGATGCTGGTGCCTGCCCCGCGACGCCGGTGCCTGCCCGGCGTCCACAGCCCCATCGTCGGACGTGGACCGAACTGATCTGCGTTCGCGCCCCGCGACCACTGTAGCAGCTAGTCGTCTGCCCGGGGCAGGGTCGCGTGGACGACGCTGCCGCGGGGCTCGTTTTCGGAGAAGGACAGCGTGCCGCCACAGCGCCTGACGATGAGGGCGACCAGCCACAGCCCGAGGCCGCTCCCGTGGTAGAGCGGCGTCTCCTCTTCCTCGCCGGTGATCAGGTTTCGCTCCATCTCCGGGATCCCCGGGCCGTCGTCGGCGATGTCGATTCGCACCGTCTCGTCTGCGACGGTCACGCTGACGGTGACGGTTGGCTCGGCCCGGTCGTTGTGCTGGAGGGCGTTTTCGACGAGTTCCTGGAGGGCCCGTTCGAGTTTGTCCGTGCCCCGCGCGAGGGCGGTCTCCGCGCCGGTCAGGTCGACCATCGCGTCCGGATAGGTCTCGCGGAGCGCGGGGAGGTTCGAGGCGAGGAGTGCCACCACGTCGATCGCCTGGACCGTCGGTTCGTCCTCCAGGACCTGGACGATGTCCCGTTCCGTGTCCGTCTTCTCGAGGAGGGATTCGCTCTGCTCGATGATCGCCTCGGCCGCCTCCGCAACGTCCGGCGACCCCGCCGCCCTGATGTCGTCGGCCATGCCCATGATGACGGTCATGTCGTTCCGGAGGTTGTGCCGCAGCACGTGGTCGATTCGCTGGAGTTGCTCCTGGCGCTCCACGCGCTCGGTGACGTCCTGCTGGAAGCCGATGAAGTTCGTCACCGTCCCGTCCTCGTCCCTGACGGGCGCGACCTCGAGGCTGTTCCAGAACTCGGTGCCGTCCGCGCGGTAGTTCCGGACGACGGCCGAGACCGGTTCGGCCGCGTCGATAGCGTGCCGGATTTCGGCGACTGACTCCGGGTCGGTGCGCTCGCCCTGGAGGAAGCGACAGTTCTCCCCGATGGCCTCCTCCCGGCTGTAGCCCGTCAGGCGTTCGAAGCCCCTGTTGACGTAGATCAGCGGATTGTCCTCGCGGTCGGGATCGGAGATGGTGATGCCGATGGGCGCCTCGTCCATGGCCCGGCTCTTCTGTCTGAGCTCGGACTGACGGCGCTGTTGCTCGGTCACGTCGAGCATGAACCCCTCGAGCATCGGTTCGTCGTCGGTGACCGTCGAGACCTCCTGCCCCTGCTCCCAGACCCAGCGCGTCTCGCCGTCCGCCGTCAGGATGCGGTAGGTCACCTCGAAGGGCTCGTTCGCCTCGATGGCCACCCGCGTCTCCGCGGCGACCCGGGACTGATCGTCAGGATGGATGATGTCCTCCCCCCACAGCACCTCGTCGGCCTCGAGTTTCGACGCGGAGTAGCCGGTGATCTCCTGGCACCGACCGCCGACGAACTCCATCGGCCACCCCGGTTCCAGTCGGCACCGGTAGACGATCCCCGGGAGGTTCCCGATCAGCGTTTCCAGGCGGCGGGACTCCTCGCGCTGCTCGGTGACGTCCCGCATCGACGCGATGGCGCCACGGACGTCGCCGTCGTCGTCGCGAATCGGGTGGTAGATCGTGGACAGCAGTCGCGGCCCGCGCTCGGGATGCGTCCGGGTCGTCGTGAACTGGACGGCAGCACCGTCGAGCACCCGCTCGACCTCGTCGGCGACGTCATCGTAGGCGTCTTCGCCGAGAACGGACTGCAGGTGGCGTCCATCGAGGTCCGCGTCTCCCAGGCCGTGGAACTCGCGGTAGCGTTCGTTCGAGAACAGGAGCCGCTGGTCGCAGTCGATGGCGGCAAACAGCTCGTCGGAGCCCTCGAGTGCCTGCCGGAAGCGGCCCAGGCGCCTGTCCAGAGCCTTCCGGTCGGTGATGTCCGTCTGGATGGCGACGAACCCGTCGATCTCGCCGTCCGCGTCCCTCACCGGCGAGATCGTCTGGTGAACGTGATAGAGGTCACCGTCCTTGCGACGGTTGATGAGCTCTTCCTCCCAGACCTCGCCGGCGAGGATGGTGTCCCAGAGGTTCTCCGCGTAGCTCTCTGGCATCTCGCCGGATTTGAGAACCGACGGCGTCTCGCCGATCACCTCCTCGCGGTCGTAGCCGGTGATCTCCTCGAAGGCCGGGTTGACGTACTCGATGTGCCCGTCCGTGTCTGTGATGTAGATGGCGTGGCCGGCAGCCTCGACGGCGCGCCTGGTCCGGCGGAGCGCTGCTTCGCGCTCCTTGCGGTCGCTGATGTCGCGGCCGATACTCAGGATGACCTCCTCGTCGTGGTAGTTCACCAGGCTGGAGCTGATCTCGACGGGGATGCGCTCGCCGTCTTTCGTCTCGTGGACCGTCTCGAAGACCTGGAACTCGTCCTCGGGCATGTTCTCGATGAGGTCCGTGATCTCTCCGGCCTCGAGCCCGACGTCGATGTCGTGGGGCTTCATGGCGAGCAACTCCTCGCGGGTGTACCCGAGGTGCTCCACCGCGGCGTCGTTGACGGCGCGGAACTCCTCGTCGCGGCCGATGACCCACGCCGTGTCGTTCATGCCGTTGATGAGCTGTTCGAACTCCGCACGGACCTGCTCGCGCGTGTGGCTGTGGCGAGCTGCGGCCGGCGACTCTGCGGACTCGTGGGCCGACGGCCGAACGATCAGGAGCGTCGCCGGGTCGCCCTGCCACGAGAGTCCCGCGGTGATGAACTCGGCCGACACCGGGGCCCCGTTACTCGGCCGGAAGCGGCCGTGGGATCGCCGAATGCCGCCCTCGCCGGTCTCGACCGGGCCGAAGCCCGGGCCGGTGAGCTGGTCCGGATCGAGTCGGTCGCTCGGTCTGCCGAGGTCAGACTGTCGCTCGGTGCCCGCGAGCGCGAGGAAGCCCTCGTTGACGGCGACGAAGGCGTCGTCGCGGACGACCGCCATGGGATCGTCTGCTGCCGCCAGGTGGCTGGACTGGGCGGACCCGACGTCCGCGAGCGAGCCCCTGGCCCGTCGGGTGGAAATCGCCCCGCCGACCGTGGCGGCGACGCGGGCCGGCTCGTCGGCGAGGCGCGACCGATCGACCAGCGCGTCGACACCGGCCCGGAGTGCCCGCTTCCGGGTGGGCTGGTCGCCGTCGTCGGTCAGCGCGACGAGCGCGAGGCCCGGCCGATGAATCCGGAGTAGTTCGAGGAACGCGACGCCGTCGACGTCGGGGAGGGACGTCTCACTGACGACGCAGTCGACGGCGTCGGTGCGTGCCAGGTAGTCGACGGCCTCGGCGGCCGTCTCGCGGGCCGAGACCCGGCACTCCGGCTCCTGCTGTGTCGCCGCTGTGAGTCCGTCGGGCACGGTCTGCCGGCCGACAAAGAGAACATGTTCGTCAGATCCCACGGATGGTATCAGTGTCACTCGGGTCATGGTGAAAAACCTGGCGCGTGGTTTGCACGCCGTGGGAATTGCGGACCAATCCACGCCGAGCGGGCCGGCTCCGGTCCGAACGTGGCGCTCGCGAGCCTTCGGAACGCCCTTAACCCCCAGCCACCCAGGGACGCCCATGTTCCTCGCGCTTCGCGCGGCGGTCGAAGACGCACTCCGCGAGGCCCTCGCGGCACGGGATTTCCCCACGGACGACCTCGGGATCGAAGAGCCCCCCGGGGACGTCGACGCCGTCCTGGCCTCCAGCGTCGCCTTCCGCCTCGCCTCGGAAGCCGGTGCACCCCCACCCCAGGTCGCCGCGGAGATCGCCGACGCGCTCGATTCCGACGCCATCGACTACGTCGCCGCCGTCGAGACGCAGGGACCCTACCTGAACTTCGTCCCCTCGGACCACTACGCCGCGGACACGCTCGCCGCCGCGACCGACGGCGACTACGGCAGTCTCCCCGACCAGGAGACGAGCGTCGTCGTCGAGCACACGAGCGCCAACCCCACGGGCCCGGTTCACGTCGGCCGAGCGCGCAACCCCATCATCGGCGACGCGCTGGCCCGCGTCCTCGACTTCGCGGGCTACGACGTCGACACGCACTACTACGTCAACGACGCCGGGCGCCAGCTCGCCGTCTTCACGTGGGCCGTCGAGACCTTCGACGAGGCCGACCTCCCGGAGCCCGAACGGGACAAGCCCGACTACGACCTCGTGCGGTACTACCGGGCCGGGAACGCGTTTCTTGAGGACGGCGACCCCGACGCGGTCGAGGCGGCCGAAGACGAGATCCAGGCGATCATGCAGGGCCTCGAGGCCGGCAACGAGGACACCTACGAGCGCGTGAGCGCGGTCGTCGACACCGTCCTCGCGGGCATGCGCCAGTCCCTCGAGCGCCTTCCCGCCGAGTTCGACCGGTTCGTCAAGGAGACGGAGTTCATTCGCGACGGCGCGACCGACGACGTGGTCGACCGGCTCAAGGCCCTCGACGAGGCCGTCTACGAGGAGGACGCCTGGCAGTTGGACCTCCCGGACATCGACAAGAACCTCGTCTTCCTGCGGTCGGACGGGACCAGCCTCTACGCGACGCGGGACCTGGCCCACCACGAGTGGAAGCTGGACAACTACGACCGGGCCGTGACCGTCCTCGGCGAGGACCACGGCCTCCAGGCCCGGCAGGTCCGCACCACGCTGGAACTGCTCGGCCACGACACCGACCCCCTCGACCAGGTGCTGTACTCCTACGTCAACCTCCCCGAGGGGAAGATGTCCACCCGCCGCGGGACGGGCATCGACCTCGACGATCTGCTCGACGAAGCCGTCGAGCGCGCCCGGGACGAGGTCGAGGAGCGCCTCGACGACCGCATCCGGGACGACGACCTCGACGACGACGACGTCGCGCGCATCGCCCGCCAGGTCGGCATCGGCGCCGTCCGCTACGACATCGTCGCCAAACAGCCCACGAAGGCGATCACCTTCGAGTGGGACCACGCGCTGAACTTCGAGGCCCAGAGCGCCCCCTACGTCCAGTACGTCCACGCCCGTGCCTGTGGGATCGTCGCCGAGGCCGAGACGGCGGGCCACCCGGTTCCCGAAGGCGGGGACATCGACGTCGCTCTGCTCGACGACCCCGCGGAGCGCGACCTCTTGCGGACGGTCGCCCGGTTCCCCGCGGTCATCGAGGAGGCCGCCGAAAGCCTGGAGCCCCACGTCGTCGCGACCTACACCCGCGACGTCGCGGAGGCCTTCAATGCCTTCTACCGGGAGTGTCCGGTCCTCGACGCCGACGCCGACGTGCGGCCCGCTCGGCTGGCGCTCGTCGTCGCCGCGCGGACGACCGTCGCCAACGCGCTCGGGGTACTCGGCGTCGAGGCGCCCGACTCGATGTGAGCCCCGACTCTCCACGATTCGCCGCAGCTCGGGAGTCTAGCCCACCTTGCTACGGTGACCATCGCACAGGCGTGAGCGCCAGCCGACTCCCGGCGCGTGGCCGAGCACCCGGCGCCGATCGCTATCAGTTCGTGTCGGGCGTCGAAACGTCCTCCCAAGTCGACTCGCCGAAGAACGACTGGAGGGCCATCAGGACGCCGAGATACGTGCCGATGCCGATCGTGAGGACCAAAAACCCGAAGATGAGCACGAGTTCGGCCAGCGGATTGATCCCGAACAACTGGAGCAGGGCCATACACCCGACACCGAGCGGCCGGGAATAAACGACTCGTCTCGCTCGACCCGGAACCGGGCTGGCCACCCGGCGCCCGCCGTCGCTCACGGGGCCGCGACGCTGGGGGGAGCGGCGTGGAAGTGCCGGACGTCGATGAAGTCGGGTAGCGATTTCCGTTGACGGAGGCTTGCGGGCGAGGGAGCGGGTCTCTCTACCGACTGAATCGCCCGAAGAGACCGCCCTCGTCCTCTTCCTCGGCGGCGTCCTCCGCCGCGGACTCGTCCTCGTCGCGGAACCAGCCCTCCTCGAAGACGACGAAGAGGTCCTCGCCGTCGGCGCCCTCGAAGAAGACCTCCTCGAGCGAAGACGTCAGTCGGCGGTAGGCCTCGGAGGCGCGGCTCTCGGGGGCGTTCAGCACCATGGGCTCCTGCTCCGTCGCCTCGAGGTCGACCGGGATGACGCCGAGCGCCGGGAAGGGGAAGTCGTCGGTGATCGCTCCAACGTCCGTGTTCCGGGTGACGCGGGTGACGATCCCGCCAATGACGGGACCGTCCACGCGGTCGGCCAGGTCGGCGGTCTTGATCGTGTCGCCGACGGCGACCTCGTCGGGGGTCGTGACCATGAGGATGCCGTCAGCGAGGCCCAGTGGGACGGTGACCTCGTGGGAGAGGCCGGCCCCGGTGTCGACGAGGACGACGTCGAAGGCGTTGCGCAGCGTCTTGATGACCTTCCGGAGCTTCGCCGGGTCCGCTTCCGCGAAGGCCTCCAGGCTCTGCTCGCCGGGAACCACGGTGAGTCCGCCCTGGGCGTCGGCGAGCCCCTCGCTGACGGTCGCGTCGCCGGAGAGAATCTCGTGGAGGCTGACCTCGTGGTCGACGCCGAGCATCTCCCCCAGGTTGGCCATCCCGAGGTCGGCGTCGACGACGACCACGTCGTACCCGTCTTCCTCAAGGACGGCGCCGATGTTGACCGCGGTGGTCGTCTTCCCGACGCCCCCCTTGCCACCGGCGACCGTACAGACGTACCCCGCCATCGTTTCTAGGGCCATGCAGGGCGGTCACTATAAACCCGTTCGTCTGCACCTCTGGCCCGGACTGCCCAGGGTCCCCGAGGGGTCCCGCACCGCACGGTCGCGCGGACCGTCGGAAGGTCAACAGGTACTTACACCGCACTCGCCAACGTTTCGCCGATGAGCGAGCCCGCCCAGGACAGCGCCGACAAACAAAAATACGAGTTCCAGAAGGTCATCGAGGAGCTCTCCGAGTACCGCGGGTCCGGCACCCAGCTCGTGACGATCTACATCCCGCCGGACAAGCAGATCTCGGACGTCGTCGCCCACGTCACGCAGGAACACTCCGAGGCGAGCAACATCAAGTCCAAGGACACCCGGACCAACGTCCAGGACGCCCTCACCTCCATCAAGGACCGCCTGAAGTACTACCGCAAGCCCGGCGAGAACGGGATGGTGTTGTTCTCCGGTGCCGTCGACACCGGCGGCGGCCGGACCGAGATGGTGACCGAGGTGCTGGAGAACCCACCCCAGCCCATCCAGAGCTTCCGCTATCACTGCGACTCCGAGTTCTACACCGAACCCTTAGAGGAGATGCTGGGCGACAAGGGCCTGTTCGGCCTGATCGTCCTCGACCGCCGGGAGGCCAACGTCGGCTGGCTCAAGGGCAAGCGCGTCGAGCCGGTCAAGTCTGCCTCCTCGCTGGTCCCGGGCAAGCAGCGCAAGGGGGGCCAGTCCGCCCAGCGGTTCGCCCGCCTGCGCCTGGAGGCCATCGACAACTTCTACCAGGAGGTTGCGGGCATGGCCGACGACCTGTTCGTCAAGGAGCGCCACGAGATGGACGGGATCCTCGTCGGCGGCCCCTCGCCGACGAAAGACGAGTTCCTCGACGGCGACTACCTCCACCACGAGCTCCAGGACCTCGTTCTCGGGAAGTTCGACGTGGCCTACACCGACGAGTCCGGGCTCTACGACCTCGTCGACGCCGCGAGCGAGGTGCTCGCCGAACACGAGGTCCTCCAGGACAAGCAGGTCATGGAAACCTTCTTCGAGGAGCTCCACGACGGCGACCTCGCGACCTACGGGTTCGGCCCGACCCGCGAGAACCTCGTCATGGGCTCCGTCGAGCGACTCCTGCTCAGCGAGGACCTCCGCAAGGACGCCGTGACGCTCGCCTGTCCCAACGACCACGAGGAGTACGAGCTCGTCGACCGCGGGGCGACCGTCGAACCCGCCCCCTGTGACACGTGCGGGGAGCAACTGGAGGCCACCGAGCGCGAGGACGTCATCGACCACCTCATGGACATTGCCGACCAGCGGGGGACGGAGACCGTTTTCATCTCGACGGACTTCGAGAAGGGCGAACAACTCCTGACTGCCTTCGGCGGCATCGCTGGCCTGTTGCGGTACTCGACCGGCATCTAGGGGACCCGGTGCTCGACGCGGGAGACCGTCCGAGGCGGCCAAAAGGCGAGTGGTGGGGGAAAGAGTGATTGGGGGGGGGGAGCTGACGACGGGGTGACGTCGTCACGACGGGCAGGGTGGGGGGAGGAACTGCACCGTCGCGATCACATCTAGACCGTCCCGCTGTAAAGTCCCTGTACCTAACTAGTTTGGCTGCCGTGGCGCTCGCTCACAGCAACTGTTCGAGCTGGTGGCGCCGCCGGCCGAGGTCGGCCACCGCGTCGACGTCGGGATCACGGTCCAGGCGGTCGAGGACGAGCAGCGGGTCGACGCCCGCCCGTTCGACGGCCGCGAGGAGGTCTTCGACCTCCGCCCGGTACAGCGCCAGGTTCTCCAGCAGGCCGACTAGGAGTGCGAGCGGAATCGCCGCGTCGCGGCTCGCCGGGATGGCGTCGCTGACGGGGCCGAAGTCGGGTGGATCCGCGGGCGGATCCGCGACGGGCTGCAGGGTCAGACAGTGCGTGCACAGCGCCGCGCCGGGCTCCTCGCCGGGCAGGTACTCGCGGTACGCCGGGGGGACGGCGAAGGCGACGGTCTCGGCCCCGCAGGCCTGACAGTCCATGGCCTCTCCTCGCCGGCCATCCGGAAAACTCCCTAGGACGTGAGCGCCGAGGCGACGACGTTCACCACGACGGCAACCACGATCAGCGGGATTGTCACCTGCGTGGCGACGACCAGGCTCGCGAGCAGCGCCACCGCTAGCAGCGCGTTGACGGCCGCCCAGGCGAGCCGGACCTCACGTCGCATCGCTCCCCCGTTGGAGCCACCCCAGCATAAGGGATTGGACCGGCAGGCGGTTCGGGGTACCGACAGTGGCCCGGCAATGGCTCGAGAATGATGACCCGGATAGGGACTGTCAGTCGTCGGCCGTCACCGCTTCGCGCTCGGCCTCGCGCTCGGCGGCTTCCTCTTCTTTCTCCTCTTCTTCCTTCTTGGCCTTGATCTTCTTCAGGCGGAAGATCTCCTCGCGCTCCTGCTCCTCTAGCTTCTGCTCGATGTACTCCTGGTTGTCCCGCAGTTCCGGCAGGAGCTTGAACTCGAGGGCGTTGACGCGGCGCTTGGTCGTCTCGATCTCGTCGAGCATCTTCTTCATCGCCGTCTCGACCTCGGCGGCGAGGATGATCTGATCGAGGAGTTGCTCGTAAGCGCTCGCAGCTTCGTCGATGCGGGCCGAGGTGCCCAGCACGCCGTAGCCACGCTCGTCAAGGTTCTTCTGGACCTTCGAGGACTCGATCTCCGGGACGACGACGCCCATGATGTTCTTGGACTGAGTCGTCAGCTCCGGGTGTTCCTTGAGGGCGGCGGCCGCACCGCGGACCGCGACGTCGCCCTCCATCGCGCGGGCCATGTTGATGGATCGCTGGGCGTCTTGGTAGGACGCCTCGAGGTCGGCGCGGACGTCCTGGGCCTGATCCAGGATGTCCATGAACTCCATGATCAGGCCGTCGCGCTTCTTCTCCAGCGTGTCGTGGCCGCGCGCGGAGAGCTCGATGCGGTCCTCGATCTGCATCAAGTTCTTCCGGGTCGGCTTGACGTCCTTGGCCATTGACGGGCACTTTCCGCGCCACTCAGTTAACCCTTTTCAGTTTGCGTCCCCCTCGGCGGTCCCGGCGGCCGCCTCGGCACTCGCGTCGCGGCCGTAGTACCACTTCGAGGCGTAGAACACGCCCGCACCCGTCACCCAGACGACGGCGATCGCTGGCGTGACGCTGCCGACCGTGAGGAACTGGTAGATGCTGATCGCGACGAGGACCAGGAGCAACGCGAGGAAGGCGTTGCGGGCACTTCGCAGCACGAGATCGTCGGCGGGCATACCTCCATAGTTCGCGTCACGCCCCTTAGACTCCCGCATCCGCGACCATCGAACTACAGGCCACCGGTCGCGACATCGGGGTTCCTGCCCGTTGGGTGGATCGCTGGTGCGAATCCACAGTTCACGCCCGATTGCATATGTAGACTATCTTGTGTATCTTCAATCCACTCTGATTTCGATATGTATACCGTATCTGGGCAGTTCCGACTAAGTGGATCGTCAACTGAGGTGCGTAAAATCTCTAGAGGAGCGCTATCGCCGTTTTGGAACATTCACAAGCCAGGACGTGAGCGAGGGCGCCCATTCAATATTCCAAAACCAATAATTAAGGGGATATATACCACAATTCCGTATTGAACATCGCGATATAGGATTTAAAACAGACAGTTATTGTGATTTTGCGCGATATTGGTTTTAATCACCAGACGTTTTTCGGGAGGGGATGAACGCGAACCGTAGATTGTACCAAAATTCTATGATATCGTGCTATCTTACTCGTCTGCGGATATTCGGTCGGGCCGAAGTGGCTGCGACGACGGCGTCGTCGCGTCGGGAGAGCGGGGATCGATGGCGAAGGGGTCAGGGGGACCTCGAATTCAGGGGGTGACCGGTGGCAGGGTGCCGTGGGCTGCCCGCTCCCGATCACGGGGCGGTGACTGTGGCGTCACTCGCTGTGACGGGGCACGCCAGCGTCGCCGCGGGGCAGGTAGTCGCGACCTCCCTTGTCGACCTGTAGCTCGCCGTCCTCGACGACGACTTCGCCGCCAACGATGGTGTGTGTCGGCAGGCCCGTAAGTGTATCGCCGTGATACGTCGAGTACCGCGGCTCCATGGTGTGATAGAAGTCGTCGTCGACGACTGCGCTCTTGTCGAGGTCGACGATGACCATGTCGGCGTCGCTACCCTCCGCGAGCGCGCCCTTGCGCGGGTACAGTCCCCACCGCTTGGCGTTGTTCTCACAGCAGACCTCGACGAGGCGCTCCATCGAGATGCGGTTCTCGTTGACGCCCTCGCTCATCATCACGGGCAGGAAGTACTCGATGCCGTTGTTGTCGCCGGGGATCGCGTCCCACACGTCGCCGTACTTGCCCTGGTCTTTCTCCTTGAACTCGATCTTGTGCGGGCAGTGGTCGGTCCCCATGTAGTCGACGGTGCCGTTCCGGAGCCCCTCCCAGAGACGCTTTCTGGACTCGTCGCCCCGCAGCGGGGGCGAGATCTTGCCCCAAACGCCGAGGTCGTCGTCGTGTTTGGTGTGACTCAGGAAGGCCGGCAGGGTCTCGGCGTGAATGTTCACACCCTGGTCCTGGTAGCGCTCACAGATGTCGACGCCCTCGCCCGTGCTCATGTGGACGATGTAGGACCGGGAGTCCGTGTACTCCGTGAGCTGTGCGATCTGTTCGATCTGCATCGCCTCGCAGACGTTAGGCGCGGACTCCGACCAGGCCTCGAGGTCGTTGCGGCCCTCGGCCTTGAGCTCCTCGCGGCGCCTGTTGGCGAGGTCCTCGTTTTCGGCGTGGAACATGACGACGCCGTTCGGGATGTCTGCGACCTGCGAGAGGAGATCGTAGACGCGGCCGGCGTCGGAGTGTTCGATGCCGAGTTCCGGCGAGGCGTACTTGTACCAGTTGAAGAAGATCTTGAACGACCGGATTCCCTCGTCGGCCAGGTCCTGGATCTCCTCGAAGTGGTGGTCCTTGTGGATGATCGCGTGGTAGGCGAAGTCGATGTACGAGTTCTCTTCGCCGGCACGCTTGAAGAAGTCCATGTCGGGACCGTACCGCTCGGGCTGGAGGAGGAAGTTGACGACGGTCGTGACGCCGCCGTGGACGGCGCCGCGGGTCTCCGTCTCGAAGTCGTGTTCGAGCCCCTCGTGATACTCGTACTCGTATCGTGAGAGGCCCCAGTGAACGTGTGGATCGACGAACCCGGGGATGAGGTAGTTGCCCTCGGCGTCGATGGTGCGTTCGGCGTCCGGGAGGTTGGCCTCGGTGCCGACCTTCACGATCGTGCCGTCGCGAGCAGCCACGCCGCCGTCGAGTGTGCCCGAAGGCGTGACGACTTTGGCGTTGACTACACGCAGATCTGCGTGCTGGCTCACGTCTCGATAGATACCGCAATCGTATTTATACTTATTGACGTTCCGGGGCCCGCCAGCGTGCCGCTCGCGGCTGACGAGGACGTGTGGCACGCGGGAGATCACGAGCGACGAGTAGGGCAGGAAGACCGCGACTCGAGGCGATCGACGAGAGCCATCCGTCGCAGCGCTAGTCCTGGTGGGACCCGACCGTCTTTTCCAGGGTCCGGAGGCACTGCGTGGGGTGTTCGGGGTGGACCGTGAAGGGCTTGGGGCGGTTCCGGATGCGGATGCCGAGTTCGTGTCGGTTCCGGTACGTCCGGTAGGCGCTGACGGCCCCGCCCGCGGCGAAGACGAGGCCGACGGGCGGATTGCGGGTGAGGGCGAGGAACGCGCCGACGGCGACGAGCAGGAGGCTCATGACCGCGAGGTCCCACTCGAGCGTCCGCAGCGTCACGGCCTCGATGGCGTCGTGTGCGATCTTCACGCGGTCGTCGTCGCCCTCGTCGACGTAGACGGCGTCCTCCGAGTAGCCGATCCAGCCACCGCCGCGCAGCGACATGCGGGAGATTTCGACGTCGTGACGGTCCGTCTGTGCAGCCATGGTCGAGAAGGTTGGGGCAGGGACTTCTGCGTTGCGACGGGTGGGTCAGTCGTCGGCGATGTCCTCGTTGGCCGGTTCACCACCCGGCATGAACCGCTCGTGGTACGGCTCGAAGGCGTCCTCGTCCTCGGTGATGTCCTCCCAGGCCTGGAGGCCACGCTCCTCCTTGGTACCGGGGATAGTGTTGTCGAGGACGAACGCGGCGATGCCCCCGATTGCGATCTCGGTCCCGAGGATGATGCCGATGGTCGTCGCCACCTCGGGGATGCCGAGGACCTGGCCCAGCACCGGAACCGCGGCGAAGCCGGCCTCGAAGCTCTCCACGTTGCTGGCGTAGATCGGGATCGACATCCCGGCGAAGAGGCCGAAGCCGACGACGAAGACGTTCCGGTTCTGGTTGAGATCGACGTGCTGGAGCTGGCTGAGTCCGACCCCGACGATCTGTGCGAACATCGCCAGGAACAGCCCACCGACGATGGCGTTGGGGATGGTCGTCACGAACGCCCCGAAGTAACCCACGTAGCCGACGAGAATCATCACGAGGGCGCCGATCTGGACGACGTAGCGCGAGGCGACACCGGTGATGCCGATGGCGCCGACGTTCTCCGTGTAGGACGTCGACCCGTTGCCGGTGCCCATGATGCCCGCGAAGACGTTGCCGAGCCCCTCCATCCCGAGACCGTGGTTGATGCGCTTCTTGTTCGGCGCACCTTCGCCGGCCATCCTGGCGACGGAGTGGTAGTCGCCGAAGCTCTCGATTGCCGAGGCGAGCATCCCCGCGATCATGCCGGCAACGAACGAGCCGCTAAAGAGCGGCATTCCCCACTGGAACGGCGTGATGGCTCGGATCGGTGGTGCATCGGCGACGCCGCCGAGACTGACGATGTCCGCGATTCCGGCGACCGAGAGAGCGGCCGCGACGAGGTAGGCGGCGCCCAGTCCGAGCAGTACCGGAAAGAGCTTGAACACCCGCGAGTAGCTGTCGATGTACTGGGAGAACAGGACGATCAGTCCCAGCGACAGCGCGACGAGGTACCAGTTCTGCGACGCGGCCGTGATCTGTGGGACGTCGATGAGTGCGAGTCCGATCAGGGCGATGACGACCGCGATGACGGCAGGTCCGATGTACTTCTTGAGTTTGCCGAAGATGCCGAGGTAGCCGATGAGTACCTCCACGGCACCGGCGACGATGATCGCACCCTGGAGTTCCCGCATCATCACCGTGGAACTTGCGCCGCCATCGGCGCCGCCGAGCACTGCGATAATGGCGAGTGCGGGCCCGAGCATCGAGAAGGTTCCGCCCTGGACGATCGGATACTTGTTCCCGATCGTCGTCTGGGCGAGCGTTGCGACGCCGGACACGACGAAGAACGTCCCGACGAGCTGTGCGGTCTGCGCGCCGTTGAATCCGAGCGCCGCCGATAGCACCAGCGGGATGGCGATGGTCGAGCCGATCATCGTCAGCCAGTGCTGGGTGCCCAAGAGTATCGACTGGATGAGTGGCGGCTTGTCCTCGATGCCGTACTCGACCATCGAAGCCTCCCCGCCGTCGGGTATGAGTTCGTCGTCGGTACTGTCCGTCTCGTCACCGGTTGATTGGTCAGCTGTCATGTGGTGACCCTCCGTCCTGGCCTGGCGGCATCCCCGTGTGGGGTGCTGCCATACCGGACACATACCTTTCTCCACACACATCCAACATAAAGGTGCCGCCTGTGGCCACCGGTCTATTCCGTGCGCAATTTTTCGACGAACCTGGCTCGAAGGACGGCGGGTCCTCCTCCCTGTTCCGTCCCCCGGCATCGACTGGCGCGCTGTTGCGTGGTTCAGACGAGCCGACAATCTCGGTGACCGGGACTCGGTGCGCGTGGCGCGTGCCGCTACGTCGCTGATCGGGTGTGACTGCAGGAGCACTCCACGGTCGCAGGGAAACGTATTTTTGGTTCGTCCCGGTGATACGCGTATGGCGAGCACGAGCGACCCACCCTACAGCGTCCACGCCGAACTGGACGTCCGGATCGAAACGCGCGACGGTGTCGGCCTGTCGACTGACATCTACCGACCGGCCGACCCCGAGACGAACGAACCGATCGACGACCCGCGGCCCGTCATCCTCGATCGGACGCCGTACGACAAGACCGGTGGCCGATTGCGACACGGGGAGTGGTACGCCTCGCGTGGGTACGTGATCGCGATCCAGGACGTCCGCGGGCGGTTCGACAGCGACGGCGACTTCTACATCAACGCCAACGAGGCCGAGGACGGCGCCGACACCGTCGAGTGGTTGGCCGACCGGCCCTACTGCGACGGCCAGGTCGTGACTCTCGGGACCAGCTACGGCGCGTGGGTCCAGAACGCGCTCGCCACGCAGGATCCGGACGGCCTCGCGGGCATGTTCGTCAACATGGGCGCAGCCAACGGCCGGACGAAGACCTTCCGACACAACGGTGCGTTCGAGCAACGCTGGCTGTCCTGGTCGCTCACGCTCGGCGCCGGGTTCGCCCACGAGTCCCTGGCCGACCCGGACGTCCAGCAAACGTTTGCGGACGTGGACGTCCGCGAGGTGTTCGAAAACGGTCCGATCCAGCGGGGGGAAAGCCCGCTTGCGGAACTCCCGCAGTACGAAGCGTGGGCCTTCGAGATCATGACCACCGCGAGCGCCACTGACGACTACTGGCAGAACCCCAGCGTGAACTTCGAGGCCCACTACGAGCAGAGCGCCGACGTCCCCACGGTGTACTCCGGCGGCTGGTACGACTCCTACACCGGCGCGACCTGCGACAACTTCGTGGGACTGGCAGACCTGAACGACAGCGACCACTACCTGCTGATGGGGCCCTGGACCCACCTCGCGCGCCTGCCTGGGGGCCACGACCACAGCGAGCAGTTGTTGTTCCCGCCACTGACGTGGGAGCAACCGACGGCGGGCGACCTCGCGTTCGGCGAGAACGCCACCAGAAACTACCGCGAGACGCGCAAGCGCTTCTTCGACCACTACGTGCGGGGCGAGGACACCTGGGACCAGCCCCGCGTCGAGTACTTCCTGATGGGGACCGGCGACGGCCACCGAACGGCGGACGGGCACCTCTTCCACGGCGGCGAGTGGCACAGCGCCGAGGAGTGGCCACCCGAGGACGTGACGATGACCCGGTTCTACGCTCACGACGACGGGACCCTCTCGACCGAGCAGCCGACGGCCGAGACGTCGGCGACCAGTTTCGAGTTCGACCCGACCGATCCCGTCCCGACTATCGGCGGGAACACGTCCTCGTATCTCACCTACGAGCCACGCGAGGAGTCGGTCGGTGCCTATCCGCTCGGCGACCGGAACGTCGTCGACTTCGCGGGGCGTGGCGGCTACGACCAGCGCACGGACGCGGACACGTTCGGCGCGAGCGCGCCCTACGGCCCGCTACACGAGCGGGATGACGTACTCTCCTTCCGGACGCCGCCGCTGGACGCGCCCGTCGAGATCGCCGGGCCGATCCAGGTCCGCGTCTTCGGCGAGACCGACGGGCGAGACACCGACTTCACGGCGAAACTGATCGACGAGTATCCGGCGAGTGAGGACTACCCCGACGGCTACGACCTGAACATCTCGGACTCCATCTGTCGCGGCCGGTACCGCGGCTACCGCGACGAACCGGACCTCCTCACTCCGGGCGAGGTCTACGAGTTCTACATGGAACCCTACGACACGGCGAACCGCTTCAAGGCGGGCCACCGGATTCGCCTGGACGTCTCCTCGTCGAACTGGCCGCGGTTCGACGTCAACCACAACACGGGCGGTCCGCTGTACACCGACGAGGACTACCGCGTCGCCGAGAACACGGTCCACCACTCCGCGACCCACGCGACGCACGTCGACCTCCCCGTCCGAGAGACGAACTGAGCGCGGGAGTCGCTTCGCCCACGTTCTTTCGCCTTCGAGGCCGACCAGGCGGCCTGCGCGCTACGGGTCGCCCGGAGCCGCCACCGTGTGGCTCGTTGGCAAAACACTTAATACTCGTCTCGTCGGCATACTACAACGTCCGATCGAGTGACCGGATCCGCCCGAGACCCATGTGCTGGCACCGACCCAACAGCGCCGACAGACAGCGTCCCCACCCCGGAGGTCACCCCGGATGAAACCGGCGACCTTCGAGTACCACCGACCGACCTCCATCGACGAGACGGTCGAACTACTCGCCGAACTGGGCCACGACGCGGAACTGCTCGCGGGCAACCAGAGTCTCGGCATCATCATGGCCAACCGACTCGCCTCGCCCGACAACCTCGTCGACCTCGGGCAGGTCGAGGCACTCTCCGGCTGGACGGTCGACGAGGACGTCGTCGAACTCGGTGCGATGACCACCCACCGGGACCTGGAGTTCGCCGACGACCTGCGCGAGGTCGTGGAGATGGTCCCCGAGGCCGCCGAACAGATCGCTGGCCCGAGCGTCCGGAACCGTGGCACCGTCGGCGGCAGCGTCGCGGAGGCCGATCCCGCGGGGAACTACCCGGCGGCTTTCGTCGCGCTCGACGCCGACCTGCACCTGACGTCCGCCGACGACGAGCGGACCGTCTCCGCCCGCGACTTTTTCATCGCCTACATGTTTACCGACCTGGAGCCGGAGGAACTGATCACCCGCGTCACCATCGACCGGGCGCCCTTCCCGCCGGCCCGAACCGGGATGGCCTTCGAGGAACTGAAGCGAGCCGCACAGACGTTCCCAACAGTCAGCGCCGCGACCGCCGTCCGCGTCGACGACCCGGATGCCGACGAGCCCACAATCGAGGAGGCCCGCGTCGCCCTCGCGAACGTCGCCGAGATCCCACTCCACCTCCCCGACGCCGAGACTGCGGTCGAGGGGTCGAGCCTCGACGACGACGCGCTGGACGAAGCGGCCGCCGCCGCGACTGCGGCGGCGGACCCCTCGCCGGAGATGCACGCCGACGAGGAGTGGAAGGTCGAACTGGCTGGCGAATACACTCGACGGTCCCTGCGGACGGCGTACGACCGCGCAACCAGATGAGAGACGTTGCAGGCGACTTTTTCAGACCACCCGCCTGAACAGCTCTGGAACTACTTCACCGACCCCGAGATCCTCGCACAGTGTGCCCCCGGCTGTGACCACATCGAACAGGAGTCCGCGTCCGAGCTCGCTGCGACCGTCGCGGTCGGCGTCGGCAGCGTCAAGCCGACGTTCGAGGTCGACGTGGTGTCGTAGAAGCCGACCGACCGAACCGCCTCGTGATGGACGCCGGTGGCGATGCCTCGCGGAACTCCTTCGAGACGGTCGCAGAAATGCGCCTCGTCGAGACCGCAGACGGCACGACTACGGCTGACTGGCACGCGGAGGTCAACGTCTCCGGCCTCATTGCCAGTCTCGGTCAGCGGGCCCTGGGCAGCGTCGCCAAGCGCCTCGTCACCGACTTCTTCGAGGACGTAGAGGTCCTCGCCGACGAGGGAGTGCCCGCGGACTCGCAGATCCGCGCAAAACCGGACGCAAAAGCGGCGCTGGACGACTGACGCCGCGGCTCTTCTGGTGGGATCGCACCGGATACGAGTAGGACCACTCTTGCTCGTCCGAGACGGTGCCCCGGTCAGTCCTCGTGTCCCCGCTCGGCGTCCCGCAGGCGGCTGCGGACCCGGTGTGGGGTCATGGGGATCTGATCGGCCACGACGTCGAATTCCTCGAGTGCGGCGTTGATCGACGACGCGATGGCGGCGGGCCCGTCGATCATGCCGCCCTCGCCGGTCCCTTTCGCACCGGTCTCGGTGAACGGCGAGGGCGTCTCCGTGTGTTCCATCTCTATCTCGGGCACGTTCTTCGTCGACGGAAGCAGGTAATCGAACATCGTGATCGCCTGCGGTTGGCCCTCCTCGTCGTACTGGAACTCCTCCATGAGCGCCGCACCGATGCCCTGGGCGAGACCGCCGTGGGCCTGCCCCTCGACGATGGTGGGGTTGAGCATCGTGCCACAGTCGCGGAGGGTGTAGAATTTCAGGATCTCGACCTCGCCAGTCCGCGTGTCGACTTCGACGATCGGCGCGTTCGCGGCGAAGGCCGCCGTGGGGTAGACCGGGTATTTGCTCGTCAGCGCCTCGTCGAAGTCCGGGACCTGCGTCGCGGGGTGGTCGTAGTCGTAGCTCACGCGCGTCAGGCTGTCTGTGCGGTCCGCGTCGAGCGCGGCGAGTTCGGCGAGATCGAGTCGCTCGCCGGTCTCTGCGTGTTCGACGCCGCCGTCGCGGTACGTAACTGCGCCGGCGTCACAGTCGAACGCAGCCTCGGCGGCGAGTCGACGGCAGTTCTCCCGGAGCGTCTCCGCGGCGCCCGCCGTTGCGCCCGAGAGCATCACCGCCATCCGCGACGCCGCCGTTCCGTACTCCGTCGGGGCCTCGACGCTGTCGAGGTACCCGACCTCGACGTCGCTGGGTAGCACCTCGAGGCCGTCCGCGAGCAACTGCGACACCAGCGTCTGGTGGCCCTGGCCGGACGTGTCGGTCGCGATCGACGCCTCGACGGTGCCGTCGTCCGCCAGCGCGATGCGGAAGTGTTCGGGCAACTCGGCGACGTCCTCGCGGGTGCGCGCAGCGAGCGTCTCGTCGTCGGTGCGCTGGCGGTCCGTCCAGTCCGACCCCGAGACGCCCGGCTCGATGTGGACGGTGTGGCTGACGCCGCGATACTTCCCCTCGTCCCGCCGTTTCTCGACGACTGCGGGGTCGAGCAGGCCGCCCTCGCAGCGCTCGCGCTCGTCGACGATCTCTTCGATGCGATCCAGCGCGGCCGGGAAGTCACCCGAGTCGTAGATGTTGTGTGTCGGCAGCCGGTACGGCATCTGGTCGGGTTGGATGAGGTTCAATCGCCGGACGTCCTCGCGGTCCAGGCCAAGTTCGGCGGCGGCTTCGTCGACGACCATCTCCAGGGCGTGGATGTGCGCGGGGACGCCGAACCCGCGGTAGGCGGTCTGGCTGGTCTTGTTGGTCATCACCAGCTCGTAGTCGTAGCGGACGGCCTCGATGTCGTAGGCGTTCGTCACCACCGAGAGTGGCTTCAACGCCTGGTTCACGGGATACCGGGGGAAGGCGCCGAAGTCGTCGACGAACCACGTATCGAGGCCGCGGATCGTCCCGTCGTCGTCGTAGGCCAGCCTGACGCGGTACTCGCGATCCGACGAGTGCATGTCGCCCCCCTGGAGGTTCTCGACCCGGTCCTCGACGAACTTGACCGGCGTCCCGTCGAGCTGTTGGCTGGCCATCGAGGCGAGGGCACAGTACCGGTGGATGGCGATTTTCGTGCCGAAACTCCCGCCGACGTCCGCTGGAACCTCCAGGTTCACCTTGTCCGGCGGGTAGCCCAGCGTCTCGTAAACCGTGTCGTCGACGAGTGTGTGCAACTGGATGTTGCAGTCGATGTCGAAGGCGTCGGTGTCGGTGTCGTAGCGCGCGACGACGCCCGCCGTCTCCAGGGGCACGCCCGAAATCCGGCCCCAGGAGTACTCCCGCTCGATGACGTTGTCCGCGTCCGCGAAGGCGTCATCGACGGGCCCGAACTCCAGAGTCTCCCCGTCCGGGACGTTCGTGCCGACGTCTTCGTGGACGATCGTCTCGTCCTCGCGGGCTTCCAACGCGTCCACCACCGGGTCGAGTTGCTCGTACTCGACGTGGACCCTGTCGACGAGGTCCTCGGCGACGTAGCGATCCGACGCAACGACTGCGACGACCGGCTCGCCCGCGTACCGCACCTTGTCGACGGCGAGGGACCACTCCTCGAACCCGGGGAGACCACAGGGCATCGGCTGGTAGTCCGCCTGCACGTCCTCGCCGGTCAGTACGAGCTCGCACTCGGGGTGGTCCTCGGCGCGGCTCACGTCGACGTCGACGATCCGGGCGTGGGGATGGACGCTCCGGACGAGTGCCATGTGGACTGCGTCCGCCGGCCCGAGGTCGTGGACGAACTCGGCCTCGCCGGTCAGGATTCGGCGATCCTCGACGCGCTCCATCCCGGTGCCGACGAAGGTCTCGCCGTCCGCCTCGGCCTCCTCGCCCGTGGCGACGTCCGGCGTGGTACCGGCGCCCGACATCTAGTCGTCACCTCCGCGGTCGGCGCCAGGTTCCGTCGCCCCGTCCGTGCGGTCCTCGTTCGGGGCGTCTGCCAGGTCGGCCGCGGCCCGGTCGACCGCGTCGTAGATGTTCTGGTACCCGGTACACCGGCAGATGTTGTCCGCCAGCCCCTTCTCGATGGTCTCGCGGTCCGGGTCCGGCTCGCGGTCGAGCAACTCCTTCGTCGCGAGGACGAACCCGCTCGTACAGAAGCCACACTGGAGGGCGTGTTCCTGGTGGAACGCCTCCTGGATGGGGTGCAGGTCGCCCTCCTCCGTGAGCCCTTCGACGGTGGTCACGTCGCTGCCGTCGACCTGGACGGCGTACCTGAGGCAACTCTTGACGGCTTCGCCGTCGACGAGGACGGTGCAGGCGCCACACACGCCGTGCTCGCAGCCAACGCGCACCCCCCGCTGTCCGCACTCCTCGCGGAGGAAGTCAGAGAGCTTGAGACGGGGTTCGACGGTGGCCGACAGGTCCTCACCGTTGACCGACAGGGAGACGGCCTCGGTGGGACGCGCGGGGCTCTGTGAATCGCTCTCACTACTCATGTGAACTACCCACGGAGCGCCAGCCCATTATTGTTTCGTCGCTCCGCCCGGCCCGTCCCCCGACAGGACCGCCGTCCCCTGTCAGAGTTCGCGGGGCGCGACGGTACGCTGCCACAGCAGCCAGACGCCCAGCACCGAGGCACCCATCGCCGCGAAGCCGAGGGCGTAGCTGTCGGTGGCACCGACGAGTTCGCCCACGAGCCAGGGGTAGGCCAGCGCACCGGCGTTGCCGACCGCGAGCATCGCGACGAGCGTCACGCCCACGTCGTCCGCGAGCGTCGAGAAGGCGAGCCCGAAGAGGGGCCCGAAGGGGACGCTGAAGCCGAGACCGGTCCCGGCGACGGCGACCACCACGAGGAGGCCGGACTCGAGGTGGACGCCTGCGCTCATCCCGACGAGCAGGAGTGCGAGGGCGAGAAGCGAGTGACGAACGACGGCGCGGTCACCCACGCGAGCCGCGAGTACGCCGCCGAGCGCCCGCCCGACCACCGTCGTCACGGCGAACGCGACGAGCGTCGCCGCCGTTGGAACGTCCGGCAGCCCCGCGAGAACCGCTTCGTACCACGTCGTCGCCACCATCAGGAAGCCGAACGTCGCCATGTTGCCCAGGCCGAGTGCGAGCCCGACCGAGGAGCGCAGCGGGGCGAGGTACGCCCTGAACGGCACGGGAGGCCGAACGGTAGCAGTCGACAGGAACGGCGTGCCGCAGGCGCCGACCGCCGTCACGACTGCGACGGCGGTCATCGTCACCGCGACACCGACCCGCTGGAAGGCGGCCGGCGTCGCCGCCAGCGCCACGGCGAGCCCGAGGGTGAACATCGCACCCAGAAATCCCTGGGCCGTCGACACGCGGGCCTGGGGCGTGCGCCTGCCCACGTGTTTCATCGCACCGACGAACGCCGCCCCCTGACCGAGTCCGAGCAGCCCGCGTGCCGTGAGCGTGGCACCGATGGTGCCGCCGACCGACAGGAGGCTCGCGGCCGCGCCCGCGACCAGGCCGACCGTGGCGACCACCGCCGGTCGGCTGGTGCGCGTCAGGCGGTCGGCCGGCGCGACCACGACCAGCTGTCCGAGGAGGAAAAGCGTCATCCCGAGGCCGGCGACGCCGGGCGCGACTCCGCGGTCGACGAGCCGTGCCACCGCTGCGCCGTAGCTCCCGACCGCCAACCCCATCCCGAACAGCCCGAGACCGAGGACGACGAGCGCCCGTCGTGGCAGTTCGTCGCGCACACCACCGGGTTCCGGGGCACCCGCCAAAACTGTCCCGGCTTGGGCGGGCGCGACGGCACGACTAACTCACGGTTCGAGGATCGTCACGCCGGCAGTGTCGCCGGCGCGGAGGTCCCGGTGGACCTCCGGGACGTCCGAAAGGCCGACCGCGTCGCCGTAGTCGGCGGTCACGCGGCCGTCCGCGAGCAGTCGGGCCGCGCGAACTACCTCGTCTTTCGTCGCGTAGCGCGAGCCGCGGATGGTCGTCTCCCGTTCGACGAACGCTCGCAACGGCGGCGCGAACGACCGTTCGTGGTGCGTGGTCAACGTCACGACCTGCCCGCCCATGGCCAGCGCGTCCCAGGCGTCCCGGAGCGCGTCGACGTCGCCGACCGTGTCGACGGCCACGGTTGGTCCCACACCGTCGGGCGTCTCCTCGGCGAGTCGCGCGGTAAAGTCGGACTCGCGACCGTCCACAGGCGTCACGGCGTCGGGCGTCACGGCGTCGACGTGGTCGAGACGGTCTCGTCGGACGTCGGCCGCGAGGACGTGGGCGCCCCGCGCCGCGGCGAGTTTCGACAGGTGGACGCCGATGCGACCGCCGCCGCCGATCACGAGAACGGTGTCGTCGTCCCCGACGTCGGTTTTCTCACAGATGTGCAGCGGTGTCGCGAGACCGTCGGTCGCCACCGCACCCGCCGCGAAGGACGCGCCGTCGGGGAGCGGCAGGACGTTCGCGGCCGGAATCGTCGTGGCTTCGGCGTAGGCGCCGTCGCGGTGGACGCCGAACCAGCCGCCGAAGTTCAGACACTGGTTCGTGTCGCCGCGCCGGCACCGGTCACACCGCCCACAGGTGAGATAGAAGTACGCGAGCACGCGGTCCCCGACCTCCACGTCCGAGACGCCCGGGCCGATCGCGTCGACCACCCCTGCGAACTCGTGGCCGGGGATCCTGGGCGTATGTGCCGGGTCGTCGCTGAGGCCGCCCTGGACGGCGTTCTCGATCGTGCGCGTGATCGCACACGCGCGGACGTCGACGCGGACCTCCCCCGCGTCCGGCTCCGGCCGGTCGACTGATTGCACGGCGAGGTCGCCACCCCACTCCTCGAGGACGACTGCGTCCATCTGTGGCATACGGGGCCATCTCGGGCGGCGCAGTTAGGTGTTCGGCCGCGCGGTATCCACAAACCGGTCGCCGATCGTGACTGTTGGGTGCTGGTACGACTCTGGGAGCCGGCGGCGGCCAACCCCACTAATTAGTTGGAAAATCTGCGAGACGATAAAAATTTAAGCCACAGTGCGTTCTGGATCGCGGCATGCCGTCCGATAGTTCGAGTTCCGGTAGCACAGCCCGTGGTCGCGGGCTCGTCGATTACGGCATCGAAGAACGGCCCGCGATGGGCGAATCAGTCGCGCTCGGCATTCAGCACCTCCTCGCGATGTTCCTCTCCACGGTCGCACTCCCGCTGGTCATCGCCGGCGGCATCGGCCTGTCGGGCCCCGACACCGTCTTCATCGTCCAGATGGCGCTGTTCGTCGCCGGCATCGCGACCATCGTCCAGGTGTACCCCATCGGTCCGGTCGGCGCGCGACTCCCAATCGTCATGGGTACGAGCGCCATCTTCGTGTCGCCGCTCATCGACGTCGGCAGCGAGTTCGGCCTCGCTGCCATCTTCGGCGCAGTCATCGTCGCCGCGCCGGTCGAGATCGCCCTCGGCTACGTCTTCGAGGACATTCGCAGGTTGTTCCCCCCGCTCGTCACGGGCATCGTCGTGATGCTCGTAGGCCTCACCCTCATCCCCACGGCGATGCAGTACGCCGCGGGTGGTCCCGGTGCGCCGACGTTCGGCAACCTCGAGAACCTCGGGCTCGCCGCGCTCGTCCTCGTCGTCTCGATCGTCGTCAACCAGTTCTTCGACGGCTTCCTCCGGGCTGCGAGTGTGCTCGTCGCCGTTGTCGTCGGCTACCTCGCCGCCGTCCCGCTCGGACTGCTCGACCTCTCCGCGGTCGCCGACGCGGCGTGGTTCTCCCTGCCGATGCCGCTGTCCCACGGTGTCTCCTTCGAACCGAGCGCCATCCTGCTGGTCGCGTTCGCCTACATCGTGACGGGCATGGAGACCATCGGTGACATCTCGGGGACGACCGAGTCTGTCGGTCGGGAGCCCACAACCGACGAGACCAAGGGCGGCCTCGTCGCTGACGGCGTCATGTCCGCGTTCGCCGGCCTCTTCGGGGCGTTCCCCAACACGTCGTTCAGCCAGAACGTGGGACTCATCAGCTTCACCGGCGTCGCCAGCCGCTTCGTCGTCGCGATCGCGGGCGGCTTCCTGGTCGTCCTCGGCCTCGTTCCGAAGGTCGCTGAGGTCGTCGCCGCCATGCCAAATCCCGTCCTGGGCGGGGCTGCCGTCGTACTGTTCGGGATGATCTTCTCGATCGGACTGCGGATCGTCTCCCGGGGTGCCGAACTCAACCGCCGCACGCTCACGATTCTGGCCGTTTCCGTCCTCCTCGGCGTCGGCGTCGAATGGCAGTCAGATGCGCTCGCCCAGCTCCCACAGGACGTCCAGATCTTCGCGACGTCCGGCATCATCGTCGGCGGGACCGTCGCACTCGTCCTGAACGCCGTCCTCCCGCGGGAGGTGCCGCCAGCGGGCGTCAGTCCAGTGGACGAACCCGTGGCCGGCGAGGAGTCGGGGACCGAACGCGCCGAATAAACGCCGAAAACCGCCTTATTCTTCGGTGAACGCGACCACGCGGGAGACGGAGGACTCGCCGCCGCGGAACCGCCACGGGAAGGTGCCGATCTGGCAGCGCTCGTTCAGCAGTTCCTCGGGCACGTCGGCGTTCTCGACGTGGACGATGCCCTCCGGGAACAGTTCGGTGTGCATCAGCTGGTAGCCCTCGGGCGGGAAGACCTCGTCCAGGTCGTCGACGCCGAAGTGGTCGCGGGCCTCGGCGGCCAGTTCGGGGCGAATATCCCGGATGACGGTGTTCATCGGGTGGTCGGCACTCCCACAGTCGAGGAGCAGGTAGTTCAGGCCTTTCTCCTTGCACCAGTCCGCGAACTCCTGGTTCGGGCCGGGGTGCTTGCAGAAGAACTTGTGCGGGTCGGCCTCGTCCTTGTGCCAGGCGTAGTCCTGGTAGCCGGTGTGGATGAAGAGGATGTCGCCCTCGCGCACGTCGACGACGTCCTCGATCATCTCGGACGTGTAGACGTCGTAGTCGCCGACCTTGTCGGAGATGTCTGCGACGACGGCGTCACCCACCAGCTCTTCGAGGGGCATCGACTCGATGTCGCGGCCGTGTGCGACGAAGTGTTTTTCGCCGTCGAGGTGCGTCCCGGTGTGGTTCATGAACTCGATCTTCTGGCCGTTGACCTTCTCCGTGTCCAGGGACTTCTCGTACCAGATCTTGGGATTGTCGTAGGTCGGCCACGCCGGCGTGTCTGCGCACCACGGCTGCGTCAGGTCGTGCATCTCGTATCCGTCCAGCATGTCCGGACACTCACGGGACATCACCTTAAGAATTGGCATGAGTGGACGGACGCCGCGGATACTGGGGGCAAGAACGGCTCGGCCCGGTTCACGGACGAGACGTGACCGTCAGTCCTCGCCGAAGACCCCGGCATCGGCTAGTTCGTCGATCCGCTCCTCGGAGTATCCGATGTCGGCGAACACGTCGCGGGTGTGCTCGCCGAGCGCGGGCGGCGGCGAGTCGAAGCCGTTCTCGCTTCGCGCGTAGTTCAGGGGATGCTCGATGACCGGAACGGTATGCCCGCGGGCCTCCATTTCCGTGACGACGCCCCGGGCCTCGACCTGTTCGTTGTCCAGCGCGTCCGCGACATCGTAGACGGGACCGGCCGGGATGCCAGCCTCCTCGACGAGGACGTCCATCCACGCCGCCGTGGTGCGCTCGCGGAGCTCGGTCGCGAGTTCGCTCTCCAGTTCGTCCATGTGTTCGACCCGGTCGCCGTTCGTCTCGAACCGCTCGTCCGCGAGAAGGTCCTCGCGGTCGATGGCCGCACAGAACTGCCGCCAGAGCTTCTGGTTCAGGCACGCGACGTTGATGTGCCCGTCGGCGGTCTCGAAGGTTTGGTACGGTGCCAGGACGGGATCCCTGGTCCCCATCCGCTGGGGTTCCTCCCCGACGAAGGCCTTGCCGGCCTGTTTCGTGAGCCAGGGGAGCGTCGCGTCGAGCATCCCGAGTTCGAGGTAGTCGCCCTCGCCGGTGACCGCCCGGCGGTAGAGTGCCCCCATGATACCGAACGCCGCCCACATCGCCGTGATGAGGTCCGTCTGGGGCAGTCCCACTTTCACGGGCTGGCCGCCGGATTCTCCCGTGACGCTCATGATCCCGCTCATGCCCTGGATCAGCAGGTCGTAGCCCGGCCGTTCCCGCCACGGCCCGGTCTGCCCGAAGGCCGAGATGGCACAGTAGACGAGTCGATCGTTGACCTCGCGGAGGTCCTCCTCGGCGACCCCGAGTTTCTCGGCGGTGCCGGGCCGGTAGTTCTGGATGAAGACGTCCGCTTCGGCGGCGAGGTCGTACAGCGCCGCCAGGCCCTCGGGTTCCTTGAGGTCCAACTCGATGCTGCGCTTGTCGTAGTTCACCGTCCAGAAGTACGGGGATTCGCCGTCGACGAATGGCGGGCCGGAGTGGCGGTTGTCGTCGCCCACGTCCGGTCGTTCGACCTTGATGACGTCTGCGCCCTGATTCGCGAGCATCAGCGAACAGAAGCCGCCCGTCACGAACGTACTCAAATCGAGGACTGTCACGCCCTCGAGGATAGGGTCCTCGGTCATCGTGGTAACCGACCGGGAGGAACATCTTAAATCATTGCCAGTGGTCGCCGCTGCGGACGTGGACGTCGAGGAAAACCCCGGCCACTCGACCGGGGCTTTTGCTCCACCTGGACAGGAGCCCCTGTGTTCAGTAATACTGAACAAGTCTGACGCCTATCAAATTTGTAAATTGAGCGAAAACACACCGTTGGGGACAGTATAGCAGATATTCGGGCTCGACTGTGATTGTGCCTCGTTAACATACCGTTCAGGGATGCTGATCTGACCGCAGTATTTGTCAGAGTGTCGGACGACTATCCCGTATAAATGAACAAAAAGCTTACCTGGGTGAACGTTGACTGTGGCACACAGAACAATGGACGACGCCAGCACGCCATCGGTGAAGTCGGTCGAAACGACCCTGCGGATCGTGGAGGCCCTCCACGACAGCGACGGCGCCGGGGTCACCGACCTCGCCACGACGCTCTCCGTTCCCAAGAGTACCGTCCACAACCACCTCCAGACGCTGGAGCGAAACGAGTACGTGATCAACGACGATGGCACCTATCGCGTCGGCACGCGGTTTTTGGAACTGGGCGCCCACGCGCGCGACCGCCGGGCCGTCTACGACGTCGCCCGTCCGGAGGTCGAGCGCCTCGCTGCGGAGACTGGCGAACTCTCGGGCGTCGTCGTCGAGGAACACGGACGCGGCGTCTTCCTCCACCGCGCGAAGGGCGACCGCGCAGTGCACGTCGACACCTTCGAGGGGAAGCGCATCTACCTCCACGGCGCCGCACTCGGCAAGGCCGTTCTCGCGAACCTCTCCGAGGAGCGCGTCGACGAGATCATCGACCGCCACGGACTGCCCGCCCTCACGGCCAACACCATCACCGATCGGGAGGACCTGGCCGCCGAACTGGCGGCGATCCGCGAAACCGGCATCGCATACGACGACGAGGAACGCCTCGAGGGACTCAGGAGCGTCGGGGCCGCCATCACCGGGCCGAACGACGACGTGCTCGGTGCAGTCAGCGTGGCCGGACCCACGACCCGCTTGCAGGACGATCGGTTTCGCGAGGAGATTCCGACGGCCGTCCGGAGCGCCGTCAACGTCATCGACCTGAACGTCACGTACTCGTAGACGTTACAAATATAGGTGCGTAATGGTGAATCCTCAGAAATCATGGTATAACGTAGTACTATCGATTGTACGACGAATACACCGGAATCCGGTCTCGTATAACGAATACCGCTTCCTTGGAGGTTATACTTGCCTATCATCGACAGTATTACTGAATATTCAGACCGGCGGCCACGTATATCGTGCGAACTGTAGATTAGCGGTAGAGCATTTGCAACTACCTGAAAATCTTCACATCCGACTTTTCACGAAAAACTGATGGTATAAATACATATGAAAATAATAATATATGGGTTTTAAACACTCGCGTACAGCCGTCTACCAGTCCTCCCGGTCCGACCGCTGGGAGCTGTGGACTGGCCGACCGGTATCCTCGCAGGCTACTCTGCCTCGGAGCGAGCGCGAGCACGCGCTATCAGACACCTCCGGCTCTCGAGAACGAAAATACGTAAACGGAATCGCCGACGGGGGAAGACCGGAGACCCGAACCCTCAGTCCGCGGCGACTTCTTCGGCCTGCTCCTCGTCGTCGCCGTGCCAGTACTCTTCGATGTACTCCTCGTCGACGCGGTTGAGTTCCTCGGCGGGGAGCATCGAGAGGAGGTCCCAGCCGATGTCGAGGGTCTCGTCGATGGAGCGGTCCGTGTGGGACCCCTGGTCGACGAACTCCGTCTCGAAGCGGTCCGCGAAGTCGAGGAACCGGTTGTCGCGTTCGGACAGCGCTTCGCGACCGACGATGTTCACGAGGTCGCGCAGGTCCTCGCCCTCCGCGTAGGCCGCGTAGAGCTGGTCGGACACGCCGCCGTGGTCCTCGCGGGTCAGGCCCTCGCCGATCCCGTCGTCCATCAGGCGCGACAGGCTCGGCAGGACGTAGCAGGGCGGGGTGATGCCCTGGCTGTTGAGGTCGCGGTCGACGTAGATCTGCCCCTCCGTGATGTACCCCGTCAGGTCGGGGATCGGGTGGGTGTCGTCGTCGCCCGGCATCGTCAGGATCGGAATCTGCGTCACCGAACCCTCGCGACCCTCGATGCGGCCCGCGCGCTCGTAGAGCTGGGCCAGGTCGGTGTACATGTACCCGGGGTAGCCACGCCGGCCGGGGACCTCCTCGCGGGCGGCCCCGATCTCGCGCAGCGCCTCACAGTAGTTGGTCATGTCCGTGAGGATGACCAGCACGTGGTAGCCCTGGTCGAAGGCGAGGTACTCCGCCGTGGTGAGCGCCAGGCGCGGCGTGATCGTCCGCTCGACGGCCGGGTCGTCGGCGAGGTTCATGAAGACGACCGAGCGCTCCAGCGCGCCGGTGCGCTCGAAGTCCTGCATGAACTCGTTCGCCTCCTCCTGGGTGATCCCCATGGCGCCGAAGATGACCGCGAACTCCGAGCCCTCGTCGTCGTCGGAGGCCTCGTCTTCCTCCGGGACGGTCGCCTGCCGAGCGATCTGCAGCGCCAGGTCGTTGTGGGGCAGGCCCGAGGCGGAGAAGATCGGCAGCTTCTGACCGCGGACGAGCGTGTTCATGCCGTCGATGGCCGAGACGCCCGTCTGGATGAACTCCTCGGGGTACTCCCGGGAGTAGGGGTTGATCGCCGCACCGACGATGTCGCGGCGCTCGTCGGGGACGATGTCCGGGCCGCCGTCGATGGGGTTGCCGGACCCGTCCAGGACCCGCCCGAGGAGGTCCTCGGTGACGGGCATCTTCATGGTCTCGCCGAGGAACCGGACCGAGGAGTTGCGATCGATGCCCTCGGTGCCCTCGAAGACCTGGATGGCGACGTGGTCGCTCGAACTCTCGAGGACCTGGCCACGGCGGGTGTCGCCGTCGCCGGTCTCGATCTCGACGATCTCGTCGTAGCCGATCGGCTCGTCAGTCTCGACGAACACCAGCGGTCCGCTGATCTCCGTGATCGTTTGGTATTCCTTCATCGTTAGTACAGCTCCCTGAGCTGCGAGGCGAGGGTGTCTTTGAGGTCCTCGACGTACTCCTCCCAGTCCTCCTGGACGCCGATCCGGTTGAGGCGCGGCGCCGCGTCGACGTCCGTGATCTCCTCGACCGGCACGCCGGCGTCGAGGGCGTCGAATGCCTCGTCGTTGAACGTCTGGATCGCCTCGAGGATGGCGTAGGTCTTCGCCGGCTCACAGAAGGTGTCCACGTCGTGGAGGGCGTTCTGCTGGAGGTACGCCTCGCGGAGGTACCGGGCCACCTCGAGGGTGAGCTGCTGGTCCTCCGGCAGGGCGTCCTTGCCCACGAGCTGGACGATCTCCTGGAGTTCGCCCTCCTCGTCGAGGACGTCGACGGCCCACTGGCGCGTCTCCGGCCACTCGCTGTGGACGTTCTCCTCGAACCACGGGTCCAGCTGGTCCCGGTAGAGCGAGTAGGACTCGTCCCAGTTGATCGCCGGGAAGTGGCGCCGTTCCGCGAGGTCCGCGTCAAGCGCCCAGAAGGTCTTGACGATGCGAAGCGTGTTCTGCGTGACCGGCTCGGAGAAGTCGCCGCCCGGCGGCGAGACTGCCCCGATGACCGAGACCGACCCCTCGGTCCCGTTCACGTTCTTGAAGTAGCCGGCGCGCTCGTAGAACTCCGCGAGGCGCGCGGCGAGGTAGGCGGGGTAGCCCTCCTCGCCGGGCATCTCCTCGAGGCGCGAGGAGATCTCGCGCATGGCCTCGGCCCACCGCGAGGTGGAGTCGGCCATCAGCGCGACGTCGTAGCCCATGTCCCGGAAGTACTCGGCGATGGTGATGCCGGTGTAGACGCAGGACTCGCGGGCCGCGACGGGCATGTTCGAGGTGTTCGCGATGAGGCACGTCCGGTCCATCAGCGCGTTCCCGGTCGTCGGGTCCTCGAGCTCGGGGAAGTCCTCGATCACTTCCGTCATCTCGTTGCCGCGCTCGCCACAGCCGACGTAGACGACGATGTCCGCGTCGGCCCACTTGGCGAGCTGGTGCTGGGTGACGGTCTTACCCGAGCCGAAGGGGCCCGGAATCGCGGCCGTTCCGCCCTTCGCGATGGGGAACAGGCCGTCGAGGATCCGCTGGCCGGAGACCAGCGGCGTCGTCGGCGTCTGCTTCTCGTTGGCCGGCCGCGCCTCGCGGACGGGCCACTCCTGGTGCATCTGGATCTCTTCGCCGCTGTCCAGTTCCGCGACGGTCTCCTCGACGGTGAAGTTGCCCGACTCGATGGCGGTGACTTCGCCGCCCTCGTAGTCCGGCGGGACCATGACCTTGTGGTCGATGCTCGGCGTCTCCGGGACCGTCCCGACGATGTCGTTGGGGCCGACCTCGTCGCCGACCTCGACCTCGGGGGTGAACTCCCAGGTCTTCTCCAGGTCGATGCCCGGCGCGTCGACCCCGCGGTCGAGGAACGCCGAGTTCATCTTCTCCTCCAGGACGTCGAGCGGGCGCTGGACGCCGTCGTAGATGGCGTCGAGCATGCCCGGCCCGAGGTCCACGGAGAGCGGCGAGCCGGTACTCTCGACCGGTTCCCCCGGGGAGACGTTGGAAGTCTCCTCGTAGACCTGGATGGTCGTAATGTTGCCTTCGATCTCGATCACTTCGCCCATCAGCCCCTCGTCGCCGACGTAGACGACGTCGTTCATCCGCGCGTCCAGTTCGACGGCGGTGACGACGGGGCCGGATACGCTCTCGATGCGTCCGTCTTCACGGACGTCGGTGTCTGTTGCTTGACTCATGTATCAGTCTTCCTCCATCAGGTCGATACCGATGGCTCGCTTGATCTGGTCGCGCAGCCCGCTGGAGCCGGCGCCACCGCCGAGGGTGACGAAGACGGGCTCGACGCTCGTCTCGACCGACTCGCGGACGCCCCGCGAGAGGTGCTCCAGGTCCTCGTCGTGCATGACGACGATGCCGACGCCGTCGTCCGCGAGGACCGCTTCGACGGCCTCGTCGAGCGACTCGGTCTTTTCGTCCTGCGGGACGTTCTCAAACCGGCGGACCCCGGCCAGCCGGAAGCCCGTCGTGAACTCGGGACTGCCGACGACAGCGATCTCCTGGCTCATAGGATCACCAGCTCACGTTCGATCTCGTCTGCGTCGAGGCCGGCCTCGCGGCCGCGGGCGATCGCCCGGACGTTGTCGACCTCGCGCTCCTTGGCGAGCACGTAGGCCAGCACCGGACAGACCGACAGCGGGTAGCGGTTCGACAGCGTATCGGAGTACTCGAGCAGCGCCGCGTGGATGGCGTGCTCGAACTCGATGAGGCTGTCGGCCTCCTCCAGAACGACCAGGGCGTCTTCCAGGTCGTCGCCGTAGGGGCTCGACCGGACCGTCTCGACGATCTGGTCCTCGTTGTTCGCCAGCTGCCGGAGCTGGGCGGCGTCGAAGAGCCGACCGCCGTCGATGTAGTACGCCGACGGTTCGACGTCGGCCCCGGTCCGGGCCAGCCGGAGAACGTTCCGGAGGTTCCGGAAGTCGATCTCCGCCTGCAAGAACTCGCGGTAGAGGCCGACCGGCGAGTCGCCCTCCTCGGTGGCGGGAATCCCGGCCAGTAGCGTGTCGTAGAACGCCCTGTCGGCGGCGTTCTCGAGGGGGACGAGCATGCCCGAGTCCGAGTACTCCTCCAGTGCCACCTCGAGTTCGTCCGCAAAGATGGTGTCGGCGAGGATCTCGACGACGTCCTCGATGGACTCGGCTGCGGTCAGCCGTTCGAGGCGCTCGTCGGAGAACTCCCCGGCCGGGATCAGGTCCTCCTCGATCTCGGCCGCGGAGGCGTCGGAGTAGACCCCCCGGAGAACCGTCTTGACGTTCCAGGCGTCGAACTTCCGGAGGTACCGGGCGACCAGGTCGTACAGCCGGCCGTCCGCGAAGTCCAGCAGGTCGTCGAAGTGTTTCGCGAGGTTTCGCGACAGCGCGAACTCGACGAGGTCGACGCCGGAGTGGCGGGCACCGAGTTCGTTCATCTCCGTCTCGTACTCGGTCTCCTCCATGAAGCGGGCGATCTCCCCCGGCCCCATGCGGATGAGCTTCCGGTAATCGTCGTCGTCGAACAGCGACGCGCGTCGCGACCGCACCCGCGCCGTCACGTATTCGTAGTTGCCGGCCTCGTTGGCCTGTTCGTTGATCCGCACGCTCATTGGTTCTCGAAGAGACGCCCCGAGACGTCCCGGAGGTTGTCCTCCCAGACGTCGTCGAGGATGGAGTCGAAGGTGTTCTTGACGCGTACCCGCGACCCCTCGCTCTCGGCGACCACGCCGCCGAGGCAGTCGTACTCCCCGGCGTACTCGAAGCCGTCGTAGTCCGCGAGGATCGACTCGAGCAGGTCGGCGTCGTCGGCACGACCGTAGACCTGCACCGAGGCCCCGTCGTCGAACTCGTCGGCGGCGTCGTCGAGCAGGGCACGCGTCAGCTCCTCCCGTCCGTCCTCCAGGTCGGCGATTTCGGCCTCGACGCGCTCGCGGACGTCCTCGAGGACGTCGCGGCGGGCCTCGAGACGCTCCTGTTTGGCCTGGAGCTTCGCGCTCGAGAGCTGCTGTTCGCGCTCCTGGGCGATCTCGCGTTCGACCGCCTGCTCGCGCTCTTCGCGGATGTCCGCGGCGTCCTCCTCGGCCTCGGAGCGAATCTGCTCGGCCTCCTCCTCGGCCTCGGACACTATCTCCTCTGCACGTGCGCGGGCTTCGTCTCGGATGTCCGCGACGACTGTGTCGAGACTCATGATAAGGTGAAAGGGGGAGTCCTTACAGTGTGAGGAACACGACGACCAGCGCGAGGATCACGAGCGTCTCCGGCAGGACCGTCAGAATCAGGCCCCGACCGAACATGGAGTCGTCCTCGGCGATCGCGCCGACGGCGGCCGCCCCGATGCCACGCTCCGCGTAGCCGGCGCCGAATGCCGCCAGGCCGACGGCGAGTGCGGCACCCGCCAGCGGCGGGATTGCGGGCGCTGCCGCGTTGGTTCCTTCCTGCAGTACCACGGTCAAGAGTGTTGCAAGTGTACTCATGGGTTGTGTCGTCCTCTGGCTGTATTCCGCTCACACCTATGTCCCCAGACTATCGGCATAAAGGTTCTCAAAACGGTTCGCTGGCCGGCGATGCGCCGCTTCCGGAGTCACGACTGCCCGTCACCGACGGGGAGAAAAATCCGGATCCGCCGTCACCACGAGGGTGGCCGCGACCGATCACTCGGTCGTGTACGTTCGTTCCTGGCCGAAGGGCAGGTAGGCCGACCCACCGCCCTCGTAGAACTTGCCGAAGAACTCGACGTACTCGAGGCGGACCGCCTGCAGGCCGGCCGAGGTGATGCCGAGCACCAGCACCAGCAGATGGCCGAACACGAGGATGATGATACCCCCGATCCAGCCGAGTGCCAGGGCGACGGCGCCCTCGCCGTTGACGAGGCCGGCGAAGACGATCGCCTCCTCCGGATAGGAGTGGGAGGCGAAAAACAGGAAGTGAAACTCCCCGTTTTCGAGCGCCGCCCCGAAGACGAGCAGGTTCACGACCAGGGCCATGCCGGCCTTGGCCAGCAGGACGGCCGCGATCCGGGTGTAGGAGACGACGTGGCCGAACGCCTGGGTGATGGACTCGATGAGCCCGATCCCGCCCTCGGCGTAGACGACCATCGCGAGGCCGACCAGGATGACCGCGGCCTGGAGCGAGAGCGGCCCGACGAGTTCGATCACCGGGAAGCCGGTGAAGCCGAGCGGGAGCGCCACGTTCTCGATGGCCTCGCCCGTCGCCGGGTTGGTCATCCCCTTCGACGCGAAGACGCTCCACATGAAGTTCGGCTTCGGGCCCATGGCGGAGTTACTGAAGACCCACCACCAAACGCCCAGCGTCAGGACGATCCAGGACCCGCTCTCCATGATCGCTTCGCCGAGACCGTGGTCGAGGTTGTTGACGAAGTCGAAGACGCGGCCCACGACCAGGTGCAGGACGCCGACGATGACGCTCAGCAGTAGCCACGCGTAGGCGTAGTAGACGTAGTGTGGCTGGAGCCCCTTCTTGATCGGCGGCGAGCCGCCCCAGACGATGGCGCCGAGCTGGTGGAGACCGAATATCTCGCCGTAGAGCACGCCGAAGATGGCCGTGAACGCACCGGCCCACAGCGCGACGCCGCCGAGACTCGAGACCACGTCACTGTCGAAGGACTTGACGAGCCAGTAGCCGATGGCCATGTAGAGGATCCCGTAGCCGAGGTCCCCGATCATGAACCCGAAGAACGCCGGGAAGGTCAGGAAGAAGACGAACGTCGGATCGAGTTCCGTGTACTTCGGGCGGTTGATGACCTCGGTCAGCGCCTCGAAGGGCTTGACCGGGCCGGGATTGTCCTGGACGACCGGCGGGGAGTCGTCGCCCATCGTGACGGTGGTCCCGCCGTCGGCGACGGCCTCGTCGTCACTGCCGTCCTCGCTGGCGGCGGGGCCGGACTGCTCCGTCTCGCCGTCCTGACTCTCGTGCCCGCTTCCGCCCGGGACGGGTTCGTGGTCCTCGACGTGGCCGTGCTCGTCGTAGGTAGCTCGTTCGAGTTCGCTGATCTCGACGTGGTCGCCGACCGCGTCGGACAGCGCCCCCTCGAGCTCCGCAACGCGGTCCGAGGGGATCCACCCCTCCGCGATGAAGGCGTTGGCCGTCGTCGCGAACGAGAGCGGCGCTTCGAGCTTGTCGACCTCGATGGTGAGGGCCTCCTCGGCCGCGAGGAGGAAGCTCCCGTAGTCCAGGCGCAGGTCCCCGAGCTGGTCCTCGACGGTCTCGACTTTCGACTCGAGTTGCTGCTTGCGGTGCCGTTGTTCGGAGAGGTACTCTTCGGGGTCGCCCTCGCCGTCGGGCACCTCCATGGCGGTGAAGTCCGCGTTGACCAGCACGTCCGAGAGGGCCCCCTCGTCGGCTCGGGCCGCGACCGCGACGACGCCGTCGTTCGCGAAGACCCCGTGATCGTCGATGTCCGACGCGGCGAGTGCCTCGCGGACGGCGTCCGCGTCGCCCTCGCCGACCTGGACCGCGAGGGTGTCGTGGCCACCCAGGAGGTCGAGGTCGATCCCGAGCCGGACGAACGGCTCCATGGCGTCGATGTTCTCCTCGACAGCGCGGAGTTCGTCCCGGAGGTCGCTCCGCCGGTCGTCGAGTTCGTTGACCTCCTCGCGGACCTCCTCGAGTTGCTCGTCGAGGGCCTCGTCGGTCACGAGCTGGGTGCCCGGCCCGGCGTCTTCCTCGGTCACGCCGAGGGTCGACTCGAGTGCCCGGACGGTGACCAGCTTCTGGGCGGTGTCGTCGGCCCCCTCGATCGGGTCGCCGGGCTCGAAGCCCTCCCAGTCGTCCTCGTAGTCGGTGACGTGCAGCAGGTGCAGGTCGTGGACCGTCTCGATGACCTCGTCCAGGACGCGCTTGGAGCCGGTCACCGAGACCCGGCTCATCCGCTCAGGTCTGAGCATGTACCGCCTCCTCGAAGAGGTCCACCACGTGGTCGACGACCTCGTCGGTCTGTGCCTGGGCCGACTCGACGAGCGCGTCGCGCTCCTCGCGGCCCTCCTCGACGATGCGGTCGTGCTCCTCCTCGATCTCGCGGCGGGCCTCCGCCAGGCGGTCCTCGGCCACTGACTCGGCCTCGTCCCGCGTCGTCTCGCGGATCTCCTCCGCGTCCTCGCGGGCCTCGGCGACGATCTCCTCGGCTTCGGCCTCGGCGTCGGCGACGATCTCCTCGGCCTCGCGCTCCGCCTCCTTGATGTCCTCGAGTACCTGAGTCTCTGGCATTCCTCAATCGTACGTACCTTCCGCGGATCCCTATTTGGTAGTTGCGAAGTGTGTTCGTGCAGTCGCCGGCTCCGCGACGGGCACAGGGCTCCTCGCGGTCTGGCGATTCGAACCGCTCCGTGGCAAATCGCGGCGGCCGGCCCGCTCGCTCCCGCCTCGCGGCGCGACGCCCCGTGCCGAGTGGCCGATATCCCAACAGGTAAGCGACCGAGCGTCCAAGGGCGACCAATGGGTGTCCTCGAGGACAAGGGTCGGGCACGCGTGTTCTACAAGTACCTCTCGACGGTCTACGACCGGATCAACCCCTTCGTGTGGAACGAGGCCATGCGGGCGGAGGCCGTCGACATGCTCGACCTCGGCCCCGACGACGCCGTCCTCGACGTCGGCTGTGGCACGGGCTTCGGGACGACCGGCCTGCTGGAACAGGTCGAGACCGTCCACGGCCTCGACCAGAGCGCCCACCAACTCGAACAGGCCTACGCGAAGTTCGGGAAGACCGGGCGGGTCCGGTTCTGTCGCGGCGACGCCGAGCGCCTCCCCTTCGCCGACGACACGTTCGACGTCGTGTGGTCGTCTGGCTCCATCGAGTACTGGCCGAACCCGGTCACTGCGCTCCGCGAGTGTCGCCGGGTCGCGAAGCCCGGTGGCCAGGTCCTCGTCGTCGGGCCGGACGCGCCCCGCTCGACGCTCGTCCGCAAACTCGCCGACGCGATCATGCTCTTCTACGACGAGGACGAGGCCGACCGGATGTTCCGCGAGGCCGGCTTCGAGGCCATCGAACACACCATCCAGCAGGCCCGCCCTGGCAGCCCGCGGGCGATCACCACGCTCGCACGGGTGCCGGCGGCGGGAGATGGTGACTCGGGCGACGCCCCCGAGCAGTCCCAGCCTACCTGATTCCGCGGCTCCCGTCAGGACGCCGCTGCGGTCAGGGTCGCGACGACGCCGCGCTCGGTTGCGAGGGTGACGGTCACGCGATCACCCGGATCGATCAGCGGGTCGTTCGTCGAGGCGAGCCGCAGCGTCGCGCGCTGCCCAGCCCGCCAGGACGGGTCGTGCGCCCCGTTGAACGGCCCGGTCGGCCCGCTCCGGAACCCGCGGGCCGCGAAGAACGGTACCGGCGGCTGGTAGGAGAGCGGGTGCCCGTCGACGCGGACCGCGACGGAGAGGTCGTCGACGTCGATCGTGTCGCCGCCCGCGTGCCGGAGCGTGAGGGCGTCGGCGTCCGCGTCGACTGACAGCCGGAGCTCAGCCACCGGGACGGGATCCGCGGGCGACGTCGCGAGCCCCAGTCCCACGCCAGCGGCGGTCACGACGGTCACCATCGCGAGGAGGACGACCGCGATCACCGGGCTCGTCGCTCGTGACACGGGCGGCCCTGCCGCGCCATGCTTCAAAAGGCCAGGGACGACATCAGGGCGTTCCGCGGGAGAACGTGGCGGCGACGGACTCGTTGGCGGCCGTCGTGGCGTTGACGGTGAACGTGCCGTAGGGCTGGACGGTGCCGAGGTGCCCCGACCCGTCCGTCGTCCCGACGTACGTTCCGTCGATGCGAACGCGGCTGTCGACGCCGGCGCCGCTCACCGCGTCGCTGACAGTCACGTCGAGCGGGCCGGACGCGTAGGTGCCGTTGACGGTCATCGCGAGGCCGTCGGCGGTCGCCGAGCGCGACCAGTTTTGCGGGACGGTGGCGCGGCGATTCTGCTGGACCTCGCGGTAGACCTCCTCGGTGCTCCCGTCGAGGTAGACGGTCAGTCGCCCGCTCTGGTGGACGACTGCGATCTTGTACAGCGAGGTGGTCCCGAAGACGCCCCGGGGCGGGGGCGAGCCGAACTGGTGGGAGAACGTCCACGGGTACAGGTCGGCCGCCCGTTCCAGCGCCTGGCTCAGGCCGCCGGAGCCGTTGCTGACGAACCGGTCCTCGCCGTCCCGCGACCAGTCGGCGGTCTCCTGGGCGACCCGGTAGAACTGCTCGTCGTCGCTCGTCGCGGCCACGAATCCGCCGTCCGCTGTCACGGAGATGACCGTCGCGCCGGAGTCGTTGCCGCGGTACCGTCCCTGGAGCTCGGCGGCGACCGGCCCGTTCATCGTCTCGAGGTCGGCCTCGAGGTTCTGGAGCCTGGTCAGTGACGGTCCGGCCCCGGGGCCGACCTGGCCCACGACTTCCTCGAGGCGGGACCGCTCGGTTTCCAGCCCGTCCGTCGCGGCGTCGAGCAGGGCGAGCTCCCGGAAGTACGCTGGCGCCGTGAGGGTCCCGTCGCGGAACGACGCCCGGGCCGCCGTCCGAGCCTCGCGGACGTCGGCCGTCCGTCGCGCGAGGTCGGCGACCCCGTCGCGGAAGATCGCGAGCCGGGCCGACCGGTTGGGTGCCGCCGCGAAGCGTTCGTCGAAGGCGAGCCGGTCGTGATGGCTGTGCAGGCGCGCGCTACCGGCCCCGACCGCGACGCCGAGGTCGACGTCCTGGTAGGCCACGGCGTCGCGCGCGTCCGTTCCGCGGTCGGGCTGGAGGTAGTTCGAGGCGTTGCGCTCCTCGACGATACGTAGCTGGCGGTCCCCGTCGACGGCGGCGTTGCTCTCGGGGCCGCCGGGGAGGGAACCGAGGGCGAGGCCCGCGACGGCCGTCAGGGCCAGACACAGGCAAAGCGCCGTCGCGAGGTGGCGGAGGCGGGGTCCCGTCGGGGGCATCTGTCGGGGGCGTACCACGGCGACGACAAAAAGCGTGCCCCTCCCGGGTGCACGAGAACGACGGCCCGAGAATCGCCGAGACTCTTTATGAAGCCGTGAGACGTTTTATCTCGGGATAGAAAACGTTTTGCCGCCGGCTCCGCCAGGGGGTTGTATGCCCTCGGGGTCCCGGCTCGCCCTCCTCGCCCTCTGTACCCTCCTCGTCGTCGGCGCGGTCGCCGTCCAGCCGTCGGTCGGGTCGCCGGTCGCCGGCGACGCACCGCACCTGACGATGGACCGACCCGAACAGGCTATTGACTCCCGCGGCGCCCCGGCGGTCGCGACCGAGGTGCCCGCGTCGAACACGACGATGCGGATCGACCTCTCGGCCGACGGGGACGCGCGCTGGCACGTGACCACCGCGTTCAACGTCACCGACGACGCCGACCGCGAAGCCTTCCGTCGGCTCGCCGGCGAATTCGAGGACGGCGACGCGAACACCGGGTGGCTCCCGGCGTTCCGGGAAGCCCGGGCCCGTGCGAGTGACGCGACCGACCGGACCATGGAGATTAGCTCGATCGATCGGTCCTGGCAGCCCCCCGTCAACGAGTCCGGGCCCGGGACCGGCCGGCTGACCCTCTCCTTCACGTGGACGAACTTCGTCGCCGTCGAGGACGACGGCAGTCGTCTCGCCGTGGGCGACGTCTTCGTCGAGCCGGACCCGCCCCTGCTGACCGAGTTGCGGGCCGGCGAGACCCTCGTCGTCGAACCGCCGGCGGAGTACACCCCGGTCACCGGCACGGGCGACCTCCGCGATGGCGCGTTCTACTGGGAGGGGCCGGTGACCTTCGGGGAGGAGCCGCCGTCCGCCGTCTTCACCGGCGGTCTGAGCGGCTCGTCCACGCTGCTCGTCGCGGCCCTCGTCGTAGGCGGGCTGGTCGTCCTGCTGGCGCTCGTTTACCTCGTCGCGAGGCGACGGACGACGGTGGGCGACGGTGACAACGGCGACTCACCGGCCGCTGCTGGCGATGCTCCCGCGGAGCCGACGACCGCCGACGCGGAGCCAGCCGCGGAATCGGCCGGGTCAGAGGCGGCCTCGGACTCGGCGGCGGCAGTCGAGGGGGCGGAGGCGTCGACCGACACCGCGTTGCTCAGCGACGAGGAGCGCGTGGAACGGCTGCTCGAGGCGAACGGGGGCCGCATGAAGCAGGCCTCGATCGTCAAGGAGACGGGCTGGTCGAACGCCAAGGTCTCCCAGTTGCTGTCGGCCATGGCCGAGGAGGGCCGGATCGACAAGCTCCGGATCGGCCGCGAGAACCTCATCTCGTTCCCGGACGAGGACGTCACCGACGTCGAGGACTAGGACGGCCGCGACGCGGGGCCTATCGAGGTTTTTATCGGGACCACGGCGCATACCTCAGCTATGAAAGTCCTGGTGACCGTCTCCGAGGTTGCGACCGTCGACGACGAGTTCGAGATCGAGGAACTGGGGGTCGATCCCCGGTATCTCACCTACGACCTCAACGAGTGGGACGACTACGCCGTCGAGGAGGCCGTCCAGCTCGCGGAGGCCGGCGACGACGTCGAGGTCGTCACCGTCACGATCGGCCCGGAGCGCAGCGAGGAGACGATCCGCCAGGCCCTCGCGAAGGGTGCCGACCGGGCCATCCGGGTGTGGGACGAGGCCCTCGAGGACGTCGCCGTCCTCGACCCGATGACGAAGGCCCGCGTCCTCGCGGCGGTCGTCGAGGACGAGGAGCCGGACCTCGTGCTGAGCGGCGTCCAGACCGGCGACGACTCCTTCGGTGCCACGGGCGTCGCGCTCGCGTCGGCGGTCGACTTCGCCTGGGCGGCCGTCGTCAATCACCTCGACTACGAGGTCGGCGACGACGTCGCGACCGTCCACCGGGAACTCGAGGGTGGGGTCGAGGAACTCGCCGAGGTGGCGGTCCCGGCCGTGCTGACGATCCAGACGGGGATCAACGAGCCGCGCTACGCGAGCCTTCGCGGGATCCGCCAGGCCCAGAGCAAGCCCCTCGACGTCCAGGCCCTCGCCGACTTCGGCCTCTCTGGCGAGGACCTGCCCCTCGACCTGGACCTGACGGGCCTGGCGGTCCCCGAAGTCGAGAGCGACGTCCAGTTCTTCACCGGCGACGCGACGGACGCGGCCGGGCAACTCGCCGAACTGCTCCGCGAGAAGGGGGTGGGTGCCTGATGGCGGTCCTCGCACTCGCCGAACACCGCAGGGGAGAGCTCCGAGACCCGAGTTTCGAGGTCCTCACCGCCGGTCGGGACCTCGCAGACGCGCTCGACACGGACTTGCACGCCATCGTCACCGGCGGCGACGTCGACGAGTTCGCGGCCGAACTGAACCGGGAGGGCGTCGACGTGATCCACACCGTCGACCACGGGGAGGAGTTCACCCAGGACGTCACTGTCCAGGCCGTCGAGGCGCTGGCGGCCGAGCGCGACGTCGCGCACGTGCTCGTCCCCAACACCGTCAACGGCCTCGCGACGGCACCCGCCCTGGCCGAACGCCTGGACCGGCCGCTGGCCACGGACGCAGTGGAGCTGGCCGTCGAGGACGACGGTGTCGTCGTGACGCGGGAGTTCCACGGCGGGAAGACCGAGGGCACCGTCGCGGTCGACGGCCCGGAGACGGTCATCAGCGTCCGGCCGGGCGAGTGGCCGGCCGCGGAGGGAGCCGGCGATGCGGAGATCCTCGCTGCCGACGTCGAGATCGACGAGTCACGCGTGCGGGCCACGGTCACCGGCTTCCAGGAGGTCGGCGCGGGCGACGTCGACATCACGGAGGCCGACGTGCTCGTCTCGGTCGGCCGGGGAATCGAGGAGGAGGAGAACCTCGTCCTCGTCGAGGCTCTGGCGGACGCCCTGGACGCGACGGTCTCGTCCTCGCGACCGATCGTGGACAACGAGTGGCTACCGCCGGATCGCCAGGTCGGCCAGTCGGGGAAGGTCGTCACGCCCGACGTCTACCTCGCCATCGGCATCTCGGGGGCCGTCCAGCACGTCGCGGGCATGAAGGGATCGGACACCATCGTCGCGATCAACACGGACGCCAGCGCGCCGATCTTCGACATCGCCGACTACGGGATCGAGGGCGACCTCTTCGAGGTGGTCCCCGCGCTGATCGAGGAGTTCGGCGGCGAGGTTCCCGACGTCTAGGGCCACCAGGCCGGGAGTCGAACCGATCGTCGCCCGCGCCGGCTCAGGCCGCTGACGCCGGCTCCACGTCGTTGTTCATGCACTCGGGGCAGGAGATCCGCTCTTCGTGGTTCTTGGCCGTCTTGAACTCGTGGCCACACTCCAGGCAGCGGTACGTCTGTGACGTCGCCGAGTCGGTGTCGTCCGAAACGATACGCTTGATGGAGTCGATCACGCTCATGGGTGTTCCACCGGGTGTGTCGTGGGAGCCGGAGGCCACTAAAAGCGCGAGCGGCCTTCGCCGATCGAAGCTCGGGGAAGCGCTTTTCACCGATGCTCACGCAGACAGGTGACGACCGTGCCAAAGGAGTGGGAGCCGGAGACGCTGCTCGACGTCCTCGGGAGCGGCCTGGCCCGGCAGATCCTGGTCACGGCCTGCTCGGAGCCCCGGAGCGCCGAGGAACTGGCCGAGGTCTGTGACGCCTCGGAGCCGACGGTCTACCGGCGGCTCGACGCACTGGTGGAGTACGGGCTCCTGACCGAGGACCTGACCGTCAACGTGGAGGGGAACAACTACCGGACCTACGAGACAGCGGCCCGGCGCGTGCGCGTGGAGGTAACGCCGGACGGCGTCGAGACGACAGTCCACGCCGACCGGGACCTGATCGACCGGTTCGAGTCCTTCTGGGTCGACCTCGAGGGGGGCGAGACCGAATGAGTCCGGCGGGCCGGGCGCGGCTGGCGAGGGCGGTGGCGGTGGGGAGGTGGCGCCGTGCCTGAGACGATCGAGTTCTACGCCTTCCTGTTCGCGAACGTGGGCGTGCTCGCGCTCGGCAGCCTGCTGGCACTGCTCAGCCTGGCGGCCCACCGGCGCTCGGGCACGCGGTCCCTCCGGATCGCCGCCGTCGGGTTCGGGCTGATCGCCCTGGGGTCCGTGCTGGATGCCGTCTACGAACTGGGGGTCGGCGGCAGCTTCCAGCTCTCCGGCCGCGAGCTGATGTTGTTGCACACGAGCCAGACGCTCATGGTCGGCGCGGGACTGGCGGTCCTGTTCCTCGCGCTCCGGCAGTACTGACCGCCCATCGGATGCGGGTCGCCGCGCCCCGAGTCGTCACCTACAAGCCGACCGATTCCCGATGGTGGATCGATGGAGTATCTGGCGCGTCGCCGGGACCGGGTCGAGGAGCGGCTCGACGAGGTCCTCTCGGCCGTCGACCCCCCGGAGCTCCGGGCGGAACTTCGCCACGTCGCCCTCGCCGGTGGCAAGCGGGTTCGGCCGACGGTCACGATACTCGTCTGTGAGGCCCTCGCAGGCGACGTCGACGACGCCCTCGATTACGCCGTCGGCATCGAACTGGTCCACAACGCCTCGCTGGTGGTCGACGACGTGATCGACGAATCCGACGTCCGCCGGTCGAGTCCCTCGGCCTGGGCCGCCTTCGGTCACGGCCCGGCCATCGTCGCCTCTGACGGCCTCCTCGGCGAGGCCTTCGCCCTCTTTTCCGACGACGAGCGCGCCATGCAGGCCGTCGCCGAGGCCATGGTCGAACTCGGCGAGGGCGAGGCGACCGAACTCGTCGACCGGCCGGTCGACGAGGCAGAGTACATGGAACTGGCCCGCCGCAAGACCGGCGCGCTGTTCCGGGCCGCCGCCGAACTCGGCGCCATCGCCGCCGACGCGGACGGCTACACCGTCGAGGCCCTCGGCCAGTACGCCGAGCGCGTCGGCGTCGCGTTCCAGATCCGCGACGACGTCCTCGACGCCACCGCAGATCCCGAGCAGTTGGGCAAGCCCACCGGCCAGGACGCCGCGATGGGCCTCCCCTCCCTCGTCGAGGTCGCCGACCTGTCACCCGACGCCGCCACCGGGCGCGCGCGAGAGGAGTCCGACGCCGCCCTGGCCGCCCTCGACTCCGTCGACGCGACGGACTCCCAGGCGATGGTCTACCTCCGCGACCTCGCCGAGTTCGTCGTCGAACGGGAGCGGTGACGAGTATCGATCGCGGGACCGGGAAATACGGGTACCCGAAGACCTATTTCGGCCCGTGATAATGGCAGAGCCATGCAGGGCACGGCCCACTCGGTGCCGCACGTGGAGCCACTCGTCGACCACGTTCGACCGGCGATCATCTGGCTCGGCATCGCCTCGTTTTTCCTCGGCGCGATCGGCGTGGGCGCGACGCTCGCCGCGCGGCAGTTCGGCGGCGCCGGGCCGGAGCCGGCCGCCGGCATGGCGCTTTTGTCCCTCGGGGTCGCCTACGTCGGCACCGGCATCGTCATGGACCGGACCGATTCCGCGTACGACCCGGAGATCGAACTGCCGGCCCGCCAGCGCGCCCTCGTCGCCGCGCTGGCCGCGCCGTTCCTCGTCACCGGACTCTACGAGCTGACCACCCTCGTCGGCTGAACGCAACCCTTACCGTCCCCGTGGGACTACGGCGGGACGATGACAGTCATCGGTGTCGTCGGCCTCCCGGGCAGCGGCAAGAGCGAGGCCGCCGCCGTCGCCCGGGACCTGGACGTCCCCGTCGTCACCATGGGCGACGTGATCCGCGCGGCCTGCCGGGACCGCGGGCTCGACCCCGCGACGAGCCACGGCGAGGTCGCACGGGCGTTGCGCGAGGAGAACGGCCCGGCCGCCATCGCCGAGGCCTCCATCCCCATGATCGAGGACGGCCTGGCGGGAGCGGACACCGTCCTCGTCGACGGCATCCGCTCGGACGTCGAGGTCGACGCCTTCGAGGACGCCTTCGGCGAGGATTTTCTGCTCGTGAGCGTCGAGGCGCCCTTCGAGACGCGCGCCGAGCGCCTCGACCTCCGCGGCCGGGACGCCGCCGTCGAGGACGGTGGCGAGTCCCTCGCGGACCGCGACGAGCGCGAACTGTCCTTCGGCATGGGCGAGGCCATCGACCGCGCCGACGTGGCCGTCGAGAACACCGCGAGCCTCGAAACGTTTCACGACCGCATCCGCACGCTGCTGACCGAGGGTCCCGACGCCCTCGCCCGATCCACGGATCCATGAGCGAGGTCTACAGCGTCGACGTCGAGATCACCGCCCCGGTACTGCCCACCGAACGGACCGAGCGCGTCGCCGAGGCCATCCGTGCGCTGTTCCCGGCCGCCGAGCCCGCGGAGCGCCACGGCGAGCTGACGGCGACGGTCCACGACCTCGAGCACCTCTCGGAGTGTCTGCACCGCCAGGAGATCCTGGACACGGCCCGGAGCGTCTTCTTCGAGAACCGCCGCGGCGACGCCTTCTCGTTCCGGCTCAAGAAGGGGCCGGCCCTCCAGGGCGTCGTCAACTTCACCGTGGGAGACGCGAGCGAACTCGGCGACATCGCGGTGCGGGTGCAGGTGGCCGAGTCCGACGTCGAGGCCTACGTCGACCACGTCGCCCCGCCGACGGAGGAGGGCAAGCCGGTCGACCCCCGAGACTGACCCGCCGCCAGTTCGGGCCACGTGGTGGCCACGGCCGCGGGGTTCTTACTCCTCCGGACCGTCGCGTCGAGCGTCAATGCTCGTGACGGTCGCAGTCAGCGAGGTCATGCGGACGCCCGTCGAGACGATCCAGCCGGACGCGACGGTCCAGGCGGCCGCGCGCCGCCTGCGCGAGGCGGGAATCGGCTCGCTCGTCGTCTGCGAGAACCACGAACCGATCGGGATCGTCACCGACGTCGACGTCACCGGGCTGGTCGCGAACGGCGGCGACCCGGCCGCGACGGCGGTCGAAGCGATCATGTCCCGGCCGCTCCTGACGACGGGCGTCGACGACGCCATCGAGGACGCGGCACGGACCCTCCGCGAGAACGACGTCAAGCGCCTCCCGGTGGTCGACGAGGCGGGTGCGGTCGTGGGGATCGTGACGAACACCGACCTGGCGTACTTCCTGCCACACCTCGTCCGGATGGGACGCGACGAGGCGCCCGAGACGCCCCCCGAGCGGGTCGACGTCCGCGTCGACACCGCCTACGAGGCCGACGACTGGACCTTCGAGTACCGCGGCGACGAGGGCCAGATCGACGTCGGCGACACGGTCCGCTTCTCGAAGACCATCTCCGAGGCGGACGTCGAGGCCTTCGCCGACGCCAGCGGCGACACGAACCGCCTCCACCTCGACGACGCGTACGCCGAGGGGACGCGCTTCGGGGAGCGCATCGCCCACGGCACGCTCGTCGCGGGGACCATCAGCGCCGCGCTCGCGCGCCTGCCGGGGCTGACGATCTACCTCTCTCAGGACCTGAGCTACCTCGGTCCGGTCCCCCTCGGCGAGGAGGTCACCGCCGAGTGCGAGGTCGTCGAGAACCTGGGGAACGATCGCTACCGCCTCCGGACGGCCGTGACGCGGGCGGACGGCGAGGCGGTCCTCGACGGCGAAGCGGCCGTCCTCTCGGATCCGATTCCGGAGACCGCGTGAGACGCCGGCCGGCGGGCTTTTCAGCGTCGCCCTCCGAGGCCGTCACGTGATCTTCGTTCGCGGCCGCGCGGGCGGGACGGAACTCACCGGGACCATCTACGAACCGGACGAGGAGGCCCCCACCTTTCGCGGCGCACCGGACGAGGGGGCGCCGTATACCTGGGTCTGTGACGAGTTCTACGAGGTGAGCGACGCGCTCCGCGCCGCTGACGACCGAGCGACGCAGCCGCGGGCGGACCCCGGCGGGACCGTCCAGGAGATCGACGGCCGCGAACTGCGGATCGCCTTCGAGTCGCCGCTGCCGCGGGGCTTCGAGACGCGCGAAGCCGCCCTGGAGGCGGCCAGGGAGCACGTCAGGACCCAGTTTCGGCGGCTCGGCGTGCCGGCAGCGGAGGTGGCGGTCGCTGTGGACCCGGCGGCGGGCGACGAGCCGTGACTCACTCGCCGTCGAGCAGGCCCCACCGCTTGTCGTCGTAACTCCGCTGGCGGCGGGTGTCGAACTCGCGCTCGATGCGCTCGCGGAGGGCCTCCTTTCCCTGCCGGTCGATCCTCGCCAGGGCGTCGGCCTTCCCGACGGCCTCGGGGGGACCGCGCTGGGCTGCCACCCCACGCAGGATCTGATCGGTGAGGTGCTCGCGCGTCGCGTCGTCGCCCGTGACGGCCGCGGGTGCCTCGACGCGGTAGACGAGGTCGTCCCGCGGGTCGTAGACCACCATGAACGTCACCTCGTAGGCCGCGGGCGGGAGGGTCTGCTCGCGGTCGATCGAGAGGGTGTCGAGGTCCGCGACCATGGCGTCGGTGCCGACCCGAGACCGGAACCAGTTCGTGAAGGTCAGGGCGTCGGTCCGGCGGTCGCCGTCGTCGTCGCGGCGCTCCAGGACCTGCCGGAAGAAGGCGTCGTCGTCGACCCAGGGCGCGCCGAGGTCCTCGCGGAGGACGCGCGTGATCGCCTTCGAAGCGCTGTTCTTGACGAAGCCGACGACGGGCACGTCCCGGGCGACGAACGTCTCGACGAGTTCGAGGTAGTGACCGATCACCTGCCGGGGCAGGTCCGCGCCTGTCAGGAGCGTCTGCAGTTCCGGGTCGCGCTCGCGCCACTTCAGGAGGCCCGTCGGGTAGATCGGCCCGTCGAGGACGAGCAGGTCCGAGACGACCTCGGCCTGGTCGAGGGCGTGGCGACTCTCGGCCATGTAGAGGGCCAGCGCGTGCACCACGGTCTGCTCGTACCGGTCGACTCGCGGAACCTGGAGGACGCGACGCCGGGCGTAGCCCTCGTCGTCCAGCCGCCAGTCGTCCGAGAGGTCCACCGCCCGGTCGTTCGAGTGGACGGTCATCACGATGGTCCGCGCGCGGTGGAGGTCGACGTCGGAGGGCACGGCCGCCATCGCGGCCTGCGAGACGTCGAGCACGAGGCCGTTCTTGAACGTCGTCGGATTGATCGTCCCCGCGTCGAGGCCGTGCTGGGTCGGGAAGGGTGGCTCCTGCAGCGCGGCGTCGGCGACGGGGACCCGGCGGCGCGCGAGGGCGCCCATCGGCTCCAGGACCGGGTCGCCGGCGTCGTAGAGCGGGTCGAGGAAGTCGCTCCAGGCGGTCTCGGCGACGTCGCCGTGCTGGCGTTCGTCGACGGACTTGCCGACCTGCCCGGCGAGACGGGCGATCCCGTCGACGTGGACCGGGTCGAGGGTCATGACCGGGGCCACACCGGCGGCGACCCTAAATGGTCGGGTTGGTGGGTGGGCGGCGAAGGCGTAGCCAGGCGGCAGCGGCTGCCGGACGGCGTTCACGAGGCACTCGCTGCGATCAGTCCTCGTCCACGCCTTCCTCGAGCATTCGGCGGAGGGCCTCGGCGATCTCCTCGTAGCTCTGCATGCTGAGGCCGTCGGTGGTGATGAGCACCCCACGGCGCTCGGTCGCCACGCGCATGAGGTAGCCGTTCTCGAAGGCCCTGACGGTGAACTTGTAGGGCCCCAGTTCCGACGTCTGGTAGGCGTTCTCGGTCTCGCGGTACCCGCGCCACTCGTGTCCCACGAAGGTATTGAGATCCGCGTCGCGCTCCAGGTCCCCCCGGAGGTACAGTTGATCGAAGTCCGAGCGCGTGAAGTACGTGACCGACCGCAGGCTGTCGCCGGTCGCGGTCCGCGCTGTCGTGACGATGTTGTCGGCGAGTTCGTCCGACAGGAGTTGAGACTCCATGTGCGTCGGGTCTCGGTCCGGCCACATAACTCCGGCGTACACGGCCAGCCTGTCACCGGGCCGACCTGACTGCGCCCGCGGGCGAACCGCAAGGGACGTAGGCCGCGGTCACGTTCGGTCGCGCATGCACGTCGGGCTGGTGATCCTGGATGGCTGGGGGCTGAATCCCGACCCCGAGGCCCGCGACGCCGTTCGCGCGGCCGACACGCCCACCGTCGACCGCCTCCGCGAGGCCGGCGCGTTCGGCACGCTCGCGACCCACGGCGGTCGCGTCGGTCTCCCCGAGGGACAGATGGGCAACAGCGAGGTCGGCCACCTCACGATCGGCGCCGGGCGCGTCGTCCACCAGGAGTCCGCCCGGATCACCAGCGCCATCCGCCGGTGGCGCGGCGAGGACGAAGGTGGGTCGGCCGCGACCGGTGGCGCCGGCGAGCCAGCCGACCCGCCGCTCGACGAGAACGAGGCCATCGTCGCCGCGATGGATCGCGCGGCCGCGCGGGGTGGCCGCGTCCACGTCCTCGGGCTGATCAGCGACGGCGGGGTCCACGCCTACCAGGACCACGTCCACGCGCTCGTCGCCCTGGCCGCCGAGCGCGGCGTCGAGGCGGTCACGCACGCCTTCACCGACGGCCGCGACACCGATCCCACCGGCGGCGCCGACTACCTCGCTTCCCTGCAGGACCACGCCGACTCGGTCGGGACCGGCGACGTCGCGACCGTGACCGGGCGCTACTACGCGATGGACCGCGACGAGAACTGGGAGCGGACCCGCCGGGCCTACGACGCCATCATCGCCCGCGAGGGCGAGCACGTGGCCCCCGACCCCGTGACGGCGGTCGAGGCGTCCTACGAGCGTGGGGACACGGACGAGTTCGTCGAGCCGACGCTGATCGCGGGCGGGCCGGCGCTCGCCGACGGCGACAGCGTGCTCTTCGCGAACTTCCGCTCGGACCGCGCGCGCCAGCTCACCCGGATGCTCGCCGGCGCCGAACCGGACTGGGACGACGAGGCGGACCCGGCCTGGCCTGCCGACGAGGAGCGGCCCGACGTCCACCTCGTGACGATGACGGCGTACGACGAGACCGTCGACCTGCCCGTGGCCTTCCCGCCGAACCAGCCCGCAGACACCCTCGGCGAGGTGCTCGCGGAGACGGGCCACTCGCAGTTGCGCATCGCCGAGACGGAGAAGTACGCCCACGTCACCTACTTCCTGAACGGGGGCCGGGAGGTCGAGTTCCCCGGCGAACACCGCGAGATCGTGCCGAGCCCCGACGTCGCCACCTACGACCAGCAGCCCGCGATGAGCGCCCCGGCGGTGACAGACCGGGCCCGGAACGTGATCGAGCGTGAGGACCCCGACGTCGTGGTCCTGAACTACGCGAACCCCGACATGGTGGGCCACACCGGCGACTTCGAGGCCGCCGTCGCCGCCGTCGAGGCCGTCGACGAGCAACTCGACCGCCTCGTCACCGCGATGCGCGGGGCTGGCGGGCACGTCCTCGTCACCGCCGACCACGGGAACGCCGACGACATGGGCACCGCGGACGCGCCTCACACCGCCCACACGACGAACCCGGTGCCGTTCGTCTCGGTGGCGCCACCCGCGGCGGGACAGGGCGCCGCGGTCCGCGACGGCGACGACGCCACCGGCGGCTGGCGCGTCCGCGAGGGCGGCGGGCTGGCGGACGTCGCACCGACAATCCTGGGGCTCCTGAACGTCGACCTCCCTCCCGCGATGACCGGGCGGAGTCTGCTCGAAGACGTCTGATGGTGGTCGGGCCCCACGGCTAAGGCATCGGGGACGCAACGCACCGTCAGTGCGCGCTTTCCGCATCGCCTACGACGGCCGGGACTACCACGGCTTCCAGCGCCAGCCCGACGTCGCCACCGTCTCGGACGCCATCCTCGGGGCCCTCCGGGATCTCGGCGTCCTCGACGCTGCCGAGGACGTGCCGCCGGGATACGCCGCGGCCGGGCGGACCGACGCCGGCGTGTCTGCGTCGGCCCAGACCGTCGCCTTCGAGGCTCCCGACTGGCTCACGCCGGCGGCGCTCAACGCCGAACTGCCCGCTGCCGTCCGCGCCTGGGCTCGCGCCGACGTGTCCGACGACTTCCACGCGACCCACGACGCGACGGCACGTGACTACACGTACTACCTCCACGCAGCGGAGGCGGCCGACGGGCGTGCGCTGGCGGCCGTCGACCGCCTTTCCGGGCGCCACGACTTCCACAATCTGTCCCCCGACGAGACGGGCACGGTCCGGGCGCTCTCGGCCGACCTGGACCGCGACGGCGACTTCCTCGTCCTGCGCCTCTCGGCCGGTGGCTTTCCCCGACAGCTCGTCCGTCGGCTGGTGACCGTCGTCGACGAGGTGGCACACGACGTAGCAGACCTGGCCCTCCTCGACCGGATTCTCGCCGACGACGACCTCTCGGGACCGGACGGCATCGGCCCGGCGCCGCCGGAGCCGCTGGTCCTCAGCGGGGTCACGTACCCCGGCGTCACGTTCCGGGCCGACCCGGACGCCGCCACCAGCGCCCGGGCCGTGTTCGCGGAACGTCACGCGTCTCTGGCAGCGCAGGCGCGCGTGGCGGCGCACCTGCGGGACGACGTCGGGTGAGTTCCTGCGAACGACCACCCCACTCACGGGCCGAGTAATGCATGAGATTAAACCGCCAAGAGACCAGCATGTTCCCATGAACGGTCCGGTGGGGGGCGAGCGGCCGTCGTTGAACCGGCTTCGACATCCCGTCGCCGGGGGCGCGCTCGCCGCCCTCGGCCTGGGGTCGCTGGCAGTCGTCGCGGTGCATCTGCTGCACGAATCCGAGCCACTGCTGGGAATCGTGCTGGGAATCGTCCCGCCGGCAATTCTCTCACTGGCCGTCGTCGCCGTCGGCATCTGGCTGGCCGTGAGCGGACTGTCCCGGGGGAACGCGGGCCGCGTGGTGGGCTGGACTGCGGCGGGTGGGGCCATCGGGGGCGCGAGTGCCGTCATGTTCGTCCTCTACCAGTCGGTCCACGCCGCCGCACTGGCTGACGCGGAGTTCGCCATCACCGCGGCCGCCAACGGCGGGATGGGGGCGGGGCTGCTGATCGCCGCGTACGACGTCCGTGCCCGGCGACGACAGGCCGCCGCCAAATCGACCTCGCGCATCCTGGAGACCGTCCGCCAGGTACTGCAGGCCGCCAGCCACGCCGACGACCCCGAGCGGCTGGAAGCCCGGGTCTGCGAGGAGTTCGAGGACGCCAGCCCGTACGTGTTCGCCTGGATCGGCGAACCCGACGAGGCGGCCGGCGAGGTCCGCGCCCGCACCGCGACCGAGACCGCAGAGCCCTACCTGTCCTCGATCACGATCCCGCTGGATCCCGACGACGCCCGCGGGCCCACCGCCCGGGCGATCGAGACGGGCCGCCCGCAGGTCGTCGACGACGTCAGTACGAACCCGAACTACGAGCCATGGCGCGAGTCGGCGGGCTCCTTCGGCGTCCAGTCGAGCATCGCGGTCCCGCTCGTCCACGACGGCGACCAGTTCGGGGTCCTGAACGTGTACGCGGATCGCGTGGGGGCCTTCGGGGAGCGCGAGCGGGAGGTCCTCGCGGAACTCGGCCAGACCATCGCTCAGGCGCTGGCGCGCCTCGCCTACCGCGACCGACTGGAGCGACACGCCCACCAGCACGAGGCACTCAATCAGCTCCTCCGACACGACATCCGCAACGACATGTCGGTCATCATGGCCCACGGCGAGCGCCTCCGGGACGGGGAGATCGACGACGACTCGCTCGACCTGCTGCTGGACAAGGTCGACCACGTCGTCGAACTGACCAGGACCGCGCGGGAACTCTCCCGCTCGATCCGGATCGAGGGGGACGAGCCCGAACGCGTCCCGCTCGACCAGGTGCTCCTGGCCGTCCTCGAGGACGTCAGCGGCTCCTACCCGGCGGCCTCGATCACCGTCGATGGTGACCTGCCGGCCGTCGCCGTCCGCGCGGACGACGCGCTCTCCTCGGTCTTCGAGAACCTCCTCAACAACGCCGTCCAGCACCACGGCGGCGACCACCCGACGGTCGAGGTGGGCGTCGAGGCCGGTCCCGACACGGTCGAGGTGACTGTCGCCGACGACGGGCGGGGCATCCCGGACGCGATGAAGGAACGCGTCTTCGAACACGGCGAATCCGGCCCCGAGAGCAGCGGCACCGGCCTCGGACTGTACCTGGTGGACTCGCTCGTCACGCACTACGGCGGCGAGGTGACCGTCGCGGACAACGAGCCCCGCGGGACCGTCGTCCGGGTGACCCTGCAGCGGGCCTGAAACGAAGCCTTACCTGGCCCACGCGCGAACGGCGACAACATGAGTAGCGTTCCGGAACGCGAATCGATCGACCGGGAGTACACGTGGGAACTCTTCTCGCTGTTCGACAGCGACGAGGACTGGGAAGCCGCCTTCGAGGCGGCAGGGGACGCCCTCGACGACGTTCGCGCCTTCGAGGGACGGGTCACCGACGACGCGGCGACCCTGCTCGACGCCCTGGAGACCTACGAGCGGGTCATGCGCCAGGTCGAGAACGTGACGACCTACGCCCGGCTCCGTCGTGACGAGGACACCCGCGACGACCAGGGCCAGGCGATGGCGACGCGGGCCCAGGGACTCGGTGCGGAGGCGAGCAGCGCGACGAGCTTCCTCGAGCCCGAACTCCAGGAACTGACGCGCGAGGCCTTCGACGCGATGGTCGCGGACGAACCCGAACTGGCGACCTACGAGCACTACGTCGACGACACCCTCCGCCTGAAACCCCACACGCGCTCCCAGGAGGTCGAGGAACTCCTCGCGGAGCTGAGCGAGGTGACCGGCGCGGCGGGCGAGGTCTACAACATGCTCTCGAACGCGGACATGACCTTCCCGACCGTCGAGACGCCCGACGGGGAGGCCAGGGAGATCACGCTCAACAACTTCACGACCCTGCAGAAACACCCCGACCGCGAGTTCCGTCGCGAGGTCTACGAAACCTTCTACGACGAGTGGGCGTCCGTCCGGAACGCCGTCGGCACGGCCTACCGCAAGAGCGTCACGGCCGACGAGAAACTCGCGGCCGCCCGCAACTACGAGACCGCGCGCGAGGCGTCCCTGGACGGCCCGAACGTCCCGGCCGAGGTCTACGACACGCTCGTGGAGACGGTCGGTGACGGCCTCGGGCACCTCCACCGGCACGTCGACCAGAAGCGCGAGGCGATCGGCGCCGACGAGCTCCGGATGTGGGACCTGTACGTCCCCCTGGTCGAGGAGGAGAGCCCGGAGATTCCCTGGGAGGACGCCTGCGAGTACGTCACGGCGGCCGTCGAGCCGCTGGGCGAATCCTACCAGGAGCGCCTCGCGTCGGGGCTGGACTCGCGCTGGGTCGACGTCTACGAGACGCGCGGCAAGCAGTCCGGCGCCTACAGCAGCGGGACCTACGACTCCCAGCCCTACGTCCTGCTGAACTACCAGGAGGACGTCGACTCGCTGTTCACGCTCGCCCACGAACTCGGCCACTCGATGCACTCCGAACTCGCCAGCGAGTCCCAGCCGTACGTCTACGCGAACTACACCATCTTCATCGCCGAGATCGCGTCGATGGTCAACGAGACGCTGCTGACCCACCACCTGCTCGAGCACGCAGACGACGACCGCCTCCGCCGGCACGTCCTCAACGAGTACTTGGAGCGGTTCCGCTCGACGCTGTTCCGGCAGACCATGTTCGCGGAGTTCGAGCACCGCGCCCACGAGCGGTCGGCGGCCGGCGAGCCACTCACCGCAGACCGGCTGGACGACCTCTACCGCGAAATCAAGGGCGAGTACTACGCGCCGGCGACGCTGGACGATCGCATCGCCCGCGAGTGGATGCGCATCCCCCACTTCTATCGGGCCTACTACGTCTTCCAGTACGCGACGGGCATCTCGGCGGCCGTGGCGCTCGTCGACGCCATCCGCGAGGAGGGCGACCCGGCGGCCGAGCGCTACCGGACGTTCCTCGAGAGCGGGTCGCGGGACTATCCCCTCGAACTGCTGTCCGAGGCGGGCGTCGACATGACGAGCGCCGAGCCGATCGAGGCCGCACTGGCCGAGTACGCGGCGGCGCTCGATCGGTTCGAGGACCTGGCCTGACCGGGGATCGGGCGGGGCTGGTACCCCCGCCGAACCTGGACGCCGGACCGCCTCCATCCCGGGACCGTGTACGCGGTGCCTGTTTCACCGACCGTGCAAACACTTACGACGCCGGCCCGTGTCACGTTTCCCGGAGACCTGTTATGGGAGTACTCGATTCGTTCGGCGCGCTAGCGGCAAGCATCGTCGCGGCAATCGTCATGCTCGGCTTCGCAATTCTGAGTTTCTTCGTCACGGTGTTCATCGTGAGCGCGGGCGCGTCCTTCGGCGGGATTTCACCGAGTGGCGACTTCGTGGTCCTCTCGGCGGCGGTCCTGGCAGCGGCGGCAATCGTGGCCGGCGCGACGCCGCTCGGTGCGATCACCGGCACGGAGTAAGCCGGGCTGGATCGGGGTGGGGGACACGAGCTTGCGCCGCCGCCGAGACCCGGCTCAGCGGGCGGTAGTCCCGACAAACCTTTGTCCCCCGATTCGCAACACTGCACAATCAGATGTCTCGGAGCCCGTCGCTGCCAGACCGACCCCGGTTGGACCTCGACCCGGACATGGACCCCGAGGAGCGCCTCGCGGCCCTCCGCGAGCACCTCGCGGAGCTCCAGCAGGTCCACGACAAGCTCCAGTCCCAGCTCGAGGCCGCGACCGATCGGCAGTCGGAGCTGACGGCGGAGGTCGACCGGCTCGAGCGCGAGAACGAGACGTTGAAGACGTCGTCGCTGTACGTCGCCACGGCCGAGGAGTTGACCGACGACGGCGTGGTCGTGAAACAGCACGGCAACAACCAGGAGGTCCTGACGGAGGTCTCGCCCGGGCTCCGCGAGGACCTGGAGGCGGGCGACCGCGTGGCGATCAACGATTCCTTCTCGGTGCAGTCGATCCTCGACGCGGAGACCGACGCCCGCGCGCAGGCCATGGAAATCTCCGAGAGCCCCGGCGTCGACTACGACGACATCGGGGGTCTCGCTGACCAGAAACTGGAGGTCCGGGAGGCCGTCGAGCAGCCCCTGCTCGATGCCGAGCAGTTCCACGAGGTCGGCGTCGACCCACCGTCGGGCGTCCTGCTCCACGGCCCGCCGGGGACGGGCAAGACGATGCTCGCGAAGGCCGTCGCCAACGAGACCGACGCGACGTTCATCAAGATGGCCGGCTCGGAGCTGGTCCAGAAGTTCATCGGCGAGGGCTCACGGCTCGTCCGCGACCTCTTCCAGCTCGCAAGCGAGCGCGAGCCGGCCGTCATCTTCATCGACGAGATCGACGCCATCGCCGCCAAGCGGACCGAATCCAAGACCTCCGGCGACGCCGAGGTCCAGCGGACGATGATGCAACTCCTCTCGGAGATGGACGGTTTCGAGGACCGCGGCGAGATTCGGATGATCGCGGCGACGAACCGCTTCGACATGCTCGACCGCGCACTCCTCCGTCCGGGTCGCTTCGACCGGCTGATCGAGGTCCCGAAACCGGACTGGGACGGCCGCGAGCGCATCCTCGAGATCCACACCGGCGAGATGGCCCTGGCCGACGACGTCGACATGGCCACGCTCGCCAGCGAGACGGAGGGCTTCAGCGGCGCCGAACTGGCGAGTCTGGCCACGGAGGCCGGCATGTTCGCCATCCGCGACGAGCGGACCGACGTCAGCCTCCAGGACTTCGAAGACGCCCTCGAGAAGGTCACCGACGAGGACGACGCCGCCGGCATCCCCATCGCGTTCGCCTGACCACCTTTTTTGACGGGGGCCCTCGGCCGCCGGTGGCGGCCTCGACCCCCGCCAAAAAACGTGGGCGAAAAAAGCCGGACGCTCACTCGCTCCGCTCGTTCGCGTCCGGTGAAACGGCGCGCCTCCGGCGCGCCGTACATAGCCCGCTACCACCCTCTGTATCTGTGTCTCGTGTAAAACCGCTGTATCTGCGCGCCTCAGTCCTCGGTCGTCGTCTTGTCGACGTCCAGTTCCTCGAAGTAGATGTCGGCGCCGTCCTGGGCGACCTTCTCCGCGAGGACGGCACACTTGACGCGCATCGGCGAGATGTCGACGCCCAGCATCTCCGTGACGTCGTCGCGGTCTAAGTCTTGGAGGTCGTCGACGGTCATGCCCTGGAGTTTCTCCGAGAGCATCGACGCGCTGGCCTGGGAGATGGCACAGCCGTCGCCGCGGAAGGCCACGGCCTCGATGGTCTCCTCGTCGTCGTCCAGGACGACGTCCATCTCGATGGTGTCGCCACACATCGGGTTCTCCCCGACGTGGGTGAACGTGGGGTCCTCGAGTTCGCCGTAGTTGCGCGGCGACTTGTAGTGGTCGAGGATCTGCTGTCGGTACATGTCCGAGCCGCCGATACCCATTGTGATCGTCGGTAGGGGCGTCCCGCAGAAAAGGATTCCGAGGGGCGGGCGGTCGCCTTACCGGCGTCGGCGGAGCGCGATGCCGGCGACGGCCGCGAGTGCGAGCAGGGCGACGGCGGGCCCGAAGCCGGGACCGATGCCGCCGTCACTGCTGATGCCGAGGTACGAGCGGGCGCGGTCGGCGTCCATCGAGGGGAACTCGCGGTCCCAGTCACCGGGGAGGTGGACCGTGGGTTGCTCGCCGACGTACGCCAGCGCTCTGACGTCCGACTCGGTCGCGTCACCGGAGACCGCGCCGTCCACCCGGACGTGGACCGTGCCGTTACCGCCCTCGGTCCGCGCGACGACCTCGTCGGCCGGCGGGATGTTCTCGTCCGCGGCGACGGCGTCGCGGACGGGGGTGAGGTTGCCGAAGGCGGCGCCGGCCTCGACGCGGAGTCCGTCGGCGTCGTAGGAGCCGTTCATGCGTGCGGCCCGGGGTTCGGCTTCGGCGAGTGCCTGGCCCCAGTCGGCGGTCGCGGCGCCACCGGTCGAGACGCCGCTGAGCTGGTCGAGGCTCCCCTCGTAGAGGTCCTCGCCCTGCACGGACAGCGAGCCGTTCAGCCCGATCTGCTCTCCGTCGGCCGAGCCGTTGAGAACGTAACTCGACTCGGACCAGGGGACGTCCCGGGACTCGAGTTCGTCGACGTAGGTCGCCCAGTTGGTCGTCCGGTAGTCCATCGTCAGGTCGAGCGCCAGGGCGCCGTCGTCCTGCCCGGCGAGTTCACCCGACCAGGTGTAGCGCTGTTCGAGGTCGGCCGCCTGCTGGGCCTCGAACTGCGACTGGGCCTGCTCGAGGACGTCCTCGGAGGTGGCGGCCGCGGTGTCGAGGGACCCGGCGTACTCGAAGTAGGCGATCGCGAGGTCCTGGTAGTTCGACACGTCCATCGTCACCGACCCGCTCGTCGCTGTGCCGTCGTTCGACAGCTCGAAGCTGACCTCGTTCACGCTGGCGGCGAAGAGCCCGTCGGCGAGGTCCTCGGCGGCCGACTCGGACGCGCCCGGCGCGGTCGCGAGTTCGGTCGCCAGCCGATCGCGCAGGGCGTCCTCGATACCTTCGTAGGTGACCGTGTACTGCACGTCGAGGCGCTGGCGGTCGCCCTGCGCCTCGGTCAGCGAGTACGACTCGAGGTCGAGGGTCGCGCTACCCTCGAGTTCGTCGACGTCCTCGGGGACGTACTGCTCGCGGATGGTCGCCTCGGCGGCCGAGCGGTTCTGCCAGTCCGTACGCTCGAAGGAACTCAGGAGGCGGTTCTCGGCGGCCGATAGCTCGTAGCCGGCGTCCGTCTCCTGGAAGGTGAGCGAGGTGCTACTCGGCGCTCCCATCGGCATGCCGGTTCGCGCGTCGAACGTGCCGTTCGCGGTGAACCGGTCGGCGCCCATCACGATCTCGCCGTCCGTCGTGATCGAGTCGACGAAGGCGCCGTAGCCGGCGTCCGCGGCGGTCGTCGCCGAGACGTCGAAGTCGTAGCCGGCGTTCTCTGGCGTCGCCTCCCCGGTCAGCGAGAGGTCGAAGGACTCGAGGACGTCTGGCTGGGGCAACGTGGCGGTGCCGTTGGCCGTCAGCGACGTCGGGTCGGCGACCGCGTCGAAGGCCCAGGTCACGCCCGGTTCGCCCTCGACCTCGTCGGTCAGGAGGCCGTAGACCAGGCCCTCCTCGACGCTCATGCCGAACTCGGCGTCCGCGGCGTCGTCCTGGTCGGACTCGTAGACGAGGTAGACGTCGCCGTCGTCGGTCACGTAGACGTCGTCGGCCGGTTCGGACGACGCGGCGTCAGTCGGGCCGGACCCCATCTGGGCTCCGGCGCTGCCCACGACGGCGCTCAGGGAGAGCAGGACCGCCAGCAGGACGGCGATCGCGGCACGTCGACGGGGTGCAGTCATTCGTACCACCCGTCCGCGGGGCGGATAGCTATGCCACTGGTGACCACGTGCGGAGGGACGGGGACCATGGTCTGTCGGGATTTCTACCCAATAGGTTATCAATCATGCGGAACGCGCGCGGAAAAAGGTGCCCCGGTGGGGGCCCAGGATCCTGCTACCGCCGTCGTCGGGCTCAGGCGAAGAGGGCCCGTGCGTCGTCGATGGCCGCGACGAGCCGGTCGATCTCGTCGGTCGTGTTGTAGACGTAGAAACTCGCCCGGGTCGTCGCGGCGACGCCGAGCAGGTCGTGGAGCGGCTGCGTGCAGTGGTGGCCGGCCCGGACGGCGACGGCGTGGTCGTTGAGCACCTCGGCGAGGTCGTGGGCGTGGACGTCCTCGACGTGGAAGGCGACGAGGCCGCCGCGTTCCTCGCCCGCGGGTGGTCCGACGGTCCGCACGCCGTCGAGGTCCCCGAGCCGACCGAGGGCGTACTGCGCGAGGGCGTCCTCGTGACGGCGGATCCGGTCCATACCGAGGTCCTCGAGGTAGTCGACGGCCGCGGCGAGGCCGATCCCTTCTGCGATGGGCGGCGTCCCCGCCTCGTACTTCCAGGGGAGGTCGTTCCAGGTGGCCCCCTCGAAGTCGACCGACCGGATCATCTCGCCCCCGTAGAGGAACGGCTCCATCTCCTCGAGGAGGTGGCGCTTGCCGTAGAGGCCGCCGATGCCGGTCGGGCCGGCCATCTTGTGGCCCGAGAAGGCGTAGAAGTCGGCGTCGATGGCCTCGACGTCGACCGGGCGGTTCGGGACCGCCTGTGCGCCGTCGACGAAGATCAGCGCGTCGTGGTCGTGCGCGAGGTCGGCCAGGTCGGCGACGGGGTTGATCGTCCCGAGCGTGTTCGAGACGTGGACGACCGAGACCATCGCGGTGTCGTCGGTGATCAGTTCGCGCGCGTGGTCCATGTCAAGGCGCCCGTCGTCGTCGATCCGGACGTACTTCACCTCCGCGCCGGTCCGCTTCCCGATCTGCTGCCAGGTCACCAGCGAGGAGTGGTGTTCCATCTGGGTCGTGACGATCTCGTCGCCCGGCCCGAGTTCGTTCAGGCCCCAGGCGTAGGCCACGAGGTTCTCCGATTCGGTGGTGTTCTTCGTGAACACCATCTCTTCCCGGCCGCCGGGGGCGCCGACGAACTCGGCGAGGCGGTCGTGGGCGTCCTCGTAGGCGACGCTGGCCTCCTGGCTCAGGTGGTGCAGGCCGCGGTGGACGTTGGCGTTGGTCTCACGGTAGTAGTCGGCGAGGGCGTCGATGACCGCGTCGGGCGTCTGGGTGGTCGCGGCGTTGTCGAGGTAGACGAGCTGTTCGCCCCCGAACTCCCGCTCGAGGATGGGGAAGTCCTCGCGGATCCGCTCGACGTCCAGCGCGGTCGACTCGCGTGTCTCCATTACGCGAACCGAGGGGCTCGACGGGCAACATTATTTCGGTCTGCCGAAACTCTGCTTGGGCTCGAGAAAACGAGCGACGGGCGTCCGCCGCGCTCAGAGCCAGACCAACTGGGCGTGGCGGGTGCCGTCGAAGTCCAGCACGTTCTCGGCCTCGACGAAGCCGTGCTCGATGGCGAGTTCGACGGTGTGGGTGCCGACGAGGTTGGCCGTGGTGCAGGCGGCGAGGCTCTCGACGACGCGCTCCTCGTCCACCCCCGTTTCGGCTCCCTCGCCGTCGTAGAAGGCCTCCTCGACGGTCAGCGAGACGTCGCCGTTCTCGAAGGTCTCCCCGACGACGTCGGCGTCGCAGACGGCCACGAGGAGGCCTTCCTGGGTCTCGCGCTCGGTGAGGACGATGTCGGTCATTCCAGGAGTTCTTCCTGCTGGGCCTCGCGCAGCTCCTCTGCTTCCTCGAGGGCCTCCTCGGCGCGCTCGTCCTCGCCGACGGCCTCCAGCGCGATGGCCTGCTCCTCGAGGAGGTCGGCCGTCCGGAACCCCAGCCGCAGGGCGTTCTCGAAGCTGTTCAGGGCGTCTTCGCTGAGGCCGCGCTCGTTGAGCAGCAGGCCCCGGTTGTACCAGGCTTCGCCGAAGCGGGGGTCGAGTTCGACGGCCCGCTCGGCGTGTTCCAGCGCCTGTTCGGTCCGGCCGAACTCCCAGAGGGCGTACGCGAGGTTGGTCTCGGCCGTCGCGGCGTGGGGGCCGTCCTCGAGGACCTCCAGGGCCTCCTCGTAGGCGCCGATCGCGCGGTCGTACTCCTCGAGTTCCGCGTGGGCGACGCCCTTGTTGACCCAGGCCTCCTGCTCGACGGACTCGTCGTCGGCGTACCGGGCGGCCCGCTCGAAGGTCTCGGCGGCCTGCTCGTGGCGCTTGATCCCCACGTAGCTCAGGCCGACGTCGATCAGAGCGTCCGCGTCGACGTCCTCGGCGACGACGTTCGCGTCGTCGAGGGTGTCGGGGAGGACGTGCGAGTCGACGGGGTCGACCACGCTCGGGTCCGCAGCGAGGTCCTCGGGGTCCAGGTCGAAGGGCTCGTAGGGATCGTCGAACCCCTGCCCGCTGGAGAACTCGTGGTCGTCGGGCTCGTCGGTCATCGACCCAGTGTTGGGCGGGCGACCGGTTAAGGGCTGCGTCACGGCGACGCGAACGGGTGGGTCGCACCCGCTTCCAGCCGCAGGGCACGTCCCGGAACGCCGACTGCACGGACCCGGAAACGCCGCGGGCTTGATGGGGGCCCCGGCCCAGGTCGAGACATGCGCCTGTTCGTCAGCGTGGACCTCGACGGACTCGGGGACGAGGTCGCGGCGGTCCAGGAGCGCCTGGCCGGGGCCGAGGGCCTCCGGTTCACCGACCCATCCCAGGCCCACGTCACGCTGAAGTTCCTGGGGGACACCGACGAGTCGCGCCTGCCGGCCCTGCGGGACGAACTGGCTGGGGCCGTCGCGGACGCCGACGTCGACCCGTTCGAGGCGACCGTCGGCGGCCTCGGCGTCTTTCCCCACCTCGAGTACATCAGCGTCGTCTGGCTCGGCGTCCGCGAGGGGGCCGGCGACGCGGAACTGACCAGGCTCCACCGCGCACTCGAGGCCCGGACCGTCGCGATGGGCTTCGACCCGGAGGAGCACGAGTTCACGCCGCACGTCACGCTCGCCCGCATGGAGCACGCCGGCGGGAAGGACCTCGTCCAGACGGCCGTCCGCGAGACAGACCCCGAGGTGGGCAGCCTCACCGTCTCCGAGGTTCGACTGACGGAGAGCCGTCTCGGGGCGGACGGGCCCACCTACGAGACGGTCGCCGCGTTTCCCCTCTAACCGGCAGGTGCCGCGACGGCCCAGCACGGCCCGGGATTTAGGCCCGCCAAAAAGATAAGTATCGTGATAGTTATGGGGCGCGGTTTCCAACCGCCGGTAGATGTTCCTCGAGAACCTCGCGTTCGTCTTCGTGGCGGGGTTCATCACGGCGCTGGCGACGGGTCTGGGGGCCATCCCCTTCTTCGTGGTCGACGACATCGGGGACCGGTGGAACGTGGTCCTCTGGGGGCTGGCCTCGGGAATCATGGTCTCGGCGTCGCTGTTCGGACTGATCCAGGAGGGGCTCAACTACGGGAACCCGCTCCTGATCGTGCCCGGCCTGCTCGCCGGCGTCGTCCTGGTCGTCGTCGGCCACGACGTCGTCGATAACGCCGAGATCGACCCGCGGGACTACGAGGAGGCAGACTTCTCGAAACTCGTGCTCATCCTCGGCGTCCTGACGGTCCACAGCTTTCCGGAGGGGATCGCCGTCGGGGTGGCCTTCGCGGAACTGGGCTTCGAGACCGCGGACGCCCTCTCGCTGTTTGGCTTCACCGTCCCGATCCTGGGCGTGTTCATGACGATCGCGATCTCCATCCACAACGTCCCGGAGGGGGTCGCCATCTCGATCCCGCTCGAGTCGATGGGCGTCTCGAACTGGCGGAAGGTCTGGTGGGCCGTCTTCTCCAGCCTCCCGCAGCCGATCGGCGCCGTGATCGCCTTCGCCTTCGTCACGGTCGCCGTCGAGTTCCTCCCCTTCGGCTTCGGCTTCGCCGCCGGCGCGATGATCTACCTCGTCGCGAGCGAGTTCGTCCCGGAGGCACTCGAGGCCGGCGCGTCCCTCGAACGGGGCGGGCGGCCGGAACTGGCCGCCGGTCTCACCGTCGGCGTCCTGCTGATGGTTCCGCTCGCATTCGTGTAGCCGATGGCGCCCGGCGTCCCGTCTCGGGACGGACTGTGGGCGATCGTCCGATCCCGCTCGACGATCGGGTGGGACCGGCGATCTGCTGAAAGGAACACACCTATAAGCACGCACGCGGAAGGAGGCGACACCATGGGTAAGAAATCGAAGGCCAAGAAGCAGCGACTGGCGAAGCTCGACCGCCAGAACAGCCGGGTCCCGGCGTGGGTCATCCTCAAGACCGACCGGAACACACAGCGCAACCCCCAGCGTCGCCACTGGCGCCGCAGCGACACTGACGAATGAGCGCCAACGACTTCGACGAGCGCGTCATGACGGTGCCGCTCCGGGACGTCAACGCCGGCTCCGGCGACGCGGCCGCCGACGCCGCGATGGGGCTGATCCGCGAGCACCTCGCACAGCACTTCTCCGTCGACGAGGACGCGGTTCGCCTGGACCCCTCCATCAACGAGGCGATCTGGTCGCAGGGCCGCGGGAACCCGCCGAGCAAACTCCGCGTCCGGGCCGCCCGCTTCGAGGAGGAGGGCGAGGGGATCGTCGAAGCTGAGACCGCCCAGTAACGGTGCTGCGCGCCGCCTTCTCCGGCTCGGCGTACGTCGGCGTCTTCGCCCGCGCGACCGACGACTGTCTCCTGATCCGGCCCGACGTCGACGAGGACCGCCGTGCGGACTGCGCGGACGAGCTCGGCGTCCCCGCCGTGCCGACGACCGTCGGCGGCGCCGGGACCGTCGGGTCGCTCGTCGCCGGCAACGGCAACGGCCTGCTCGCGAGCAGTCGCATCAGCGAGCGGGAGCGAACCCGGATCGAGGCGGCCACCGACCTCCCCGTCACCGAACTCCCCGGCCGGATCAACGCCGCCGGGAACGTCGTCGTCGCGACGGACGAGGGGGCCTACGTCCATCCCGACCTCTCCCGCGAGGCGGTCACGGCCGTCCAGGACGGCCTCGACGTGCCAGTCGAGCGCGGAGACCTCGCCGGCGTCCAGACCGTCGGGACGGCGGCCGTGGCGACGAACGCAGGTGTGCTGTGTCATCCGAAGGCCACCGACGCGGAGCTCGATCGACTGGAGGCGGCCCTCGGCGTCCCCGCGGACGTCGGCACCATCAACTACGGGAGCCCGCTCGTCGGTTCGGGGCTGCTCGCAAACGAGCACGGCTACGTCGTCGGGCAGGACACCTCCGGACCGGAGCTCGGACGCATCGACGCCACTCTCGGCTACGTCGACTGAGTTCGGCGGGCTCCCCAGGCCAGGTCCTGGCGGCCGGCACGCTCGAGTCGCCGTCGCCAAACAGGTGGTATGGCAAACTTCTTCCGGCTCCCTCTCGGATCGGGACGTATGACAAACTACACGGTGACCGGCCGCTGGCAGGGACGCGACGGGTGGCAGCCCTTCGAGAAGGACCTCGACGCGCCCAACGAGGACGTCGCGACCGAGCACACCTACGCCGAGTTCGGCTCGAAACACGGGCTCAAGCGCTCGCAGGTCGAGATCGAGGAGGTCCAGACATGAGCCTCGGTGGCGGCGGCAATCAGCAGTTGCAGGAACTCGCCCAGGAACTCGAGGCGATCGAGGAACAGCGCGAGGCCATCGAGGCCGAGATCCAGTCGCTGCGAACCGAACAGACCGAGATCGACGAGGCCATCGAGGCCATCCAGACCCTCGAGAGCGGCTCGACCGTCCAGGTACCGGTCGGCGGCGACGCCTACATCCGCGCCGAGATCGCCGACATCGACGAGGTCGTCGTGAGCCTCGGTGGCGGCTACGCCGCCGAGCGCGACCAGGACGGGGCCATCGACTCGCTGGAGTCCAAGCAGGACACCATCGACGACCGTATCGAGGAGCTCCAGGAGCAGGTCTCGGACCTGGAGACCGAGAGCGAGGAACTCGAGGAGCGCGCCCAGCAGATGCAGGCCCAGCAGATGCAGCAGCTCCAGCAACAACAGCAGCCCGACGAGTAGGGGCCGATGTTCGACGGACTGAAGGACAAGCTGCAGGGGTTCACGAGCGACGTCGAGGCGGAAACCGACGTCGACGAGGACGACCTCCCCGCGGACGAACCGGCCGAGGAGTCGGCGGTCGATCCCGACGACGACGGCGCCATCCCCGACGAAGGCGAGGTCGTCCCCGAGGACGGTGGGGCTGCCGACGCCGACGGGGCGACCGGCGAGGCGGCTGCGGCCGACGGCAGCGCTGAATCGGCGGCCACCGAGCCGGACGAAACCGCGGACGGCGAGGGCGAACCCGGCGACGACGGTGGCCGGGGACTCACCGAGCGGGCGAAACTCTTCGCGACGGGCAAGACCGTCGTCGACGAGGACGACCTCGAGCCCCACCTCGACGACCTGGAGATGGCGCTCCTGCGCAGCGACGTGGAGATGGGCGTTGCCCGGGAGATCCTCGACGGTGTCCGGGCGAACCTGACCGGCGAAACCCGGCGGCGACTGTCCTCGACGGGGAGCCTCGCACGGGACGCACTCCGCGAGGCGCTCTACGACGTCATTAGCGTCGGCCAGTTCGACTTCGAGGAGCGGATCGCCGCGGCCGACAAGCCGGTGACGATCGTCTTCACCGGCGTCAACGGCGTCGGGAAGACGACGACCATCGCGAAACTCTCCCAATACCTCGACGAGCAGGGCTTCTCGACGGTGCTCGCGAACGGCGACACCTACCGCGCCGGGGCCAACGAACAGCTCCAGCAACACGCCGAGAACCTCGGCGAGAAGGTCATCTCCCACGAGCAGGGGAGCGACCCGGCGGCGGTCATCTACGACGCCGTCGAGTACGCCGAAGCCAACGACGTGGACGTTGTCCTGGGCGATACGGCCGGCAGGCTCCACACCAGCGAGGGCCTGATGGACCAGCTCTCGAAGATCGACCGCGTCATCGATCCCGACCTGACGCTGTTCGTCGACGAGGCCGTCGCCGGCAAGGACGCCGTCAACCGGGCCCGGGAGTTCGACGACGCCGCCGAGGTCGACGGCTCGATCCTGACGAAGGCCGACGCCGACCCCCAGGGCGGTGCGGCCATCTCGATCGCCCACGTGACGGGCAAGCCGATCCTCTTTCTCGGTACGGGCCAGGGATACGACGACATCGAGCGGTTCGATCCGGAGTGGATCGTCGACGAACTCCTCGGCGAGGACTGACGGCGGGACGCGGCGTTCGCCGGTCCGGTCTCAGACGACCAGCCCGGCCTGGAGCGCCGCGACGACGAGCGTGAGGACGCCAACGCTGGCGACCGTCGTGACGAAGATGGCTGTGCTGAGGTACTCCGGCGCGGTGATGCCGTCGATGGCCAGATCGTCCGCGTACTCGATGGTCAGCGCCAACGGGATGACCGCCGTCGGTGTGGCGGACTCCAGCACGAAAACCTTCGCGACGGTCGGGTCGGCGAAGGAGAGGGCGAGCGCGATGGCGACGGCGACGACCGGGGCCGCGACGAGTTTCAGGAACGACGGAGCGGCCGACCGCGTGACAGCGGTGACGTCCGTGTCCGCCAGCTGGATGCCGAGGATGAGGAGCATGACCGGGATGGCCGCCTCGCCGACGAGGCCGAGCGTCTCCATCGCCGCGGCGTCGGTCGGCGGCGCGAGGCCGAAGGCACGGACGGCCACCGCGGCGACGACGGCGTAGACCAGCGGTAGCCGGAAGATTTCGAGGACGGCCTCGCGCCCCTGGAGGCCGGCGCCGTTCGAGGCGATGTAGACGCCGATGGTGTAGACCAGCAGGTTCTGGATGGTGAGGTAGAGGACGGCGGTCGTCCGGCCGACCTCGCCGAAGGCGAACTCCGAGAGCGGGATGCCGACGAACCCGGAGTTGGGGAACGCGGCGGCCAGGAGCAAGGCGCCAAGCAGGGCGCCGGACTCGCCGACGGCCCGCCCGACGGTCCAGGCGATAGCAATCATGACGAGGGCGTAGGCAACGACACCGACGCCGAGTTTCAGTACCTCGCCGCCGCCGAGGCTGGTCGTGACGATGCTGTGGAAGGCCAGCGCCGGAACCATCACGTACAGGCCGACGGTGTTGAGCGGGCCGACGTCGAGACCGGTCGCCCGACCGAGGAGGTACCCGACCACCGCGACGGCGAGGATGGGGCCGACGGCCCCGGTAAACGCGCTCGTTAGTCCCACGGGCCAGCCCTCCAGTGTGCCGGGTCGAGTCGGCGCGAGGTCAGCGGCAGGTGCGTCATCGTGTTCGAAGGGAATCGGCACAGGCCAATGAAGCGTTCCAGTAACTCTTTCGCCGCGAGAGGGGCCTGGGCGTGCCGACGTCGTTTCGCGCCGTGCAACGCATTCGCGACCCGAAATTCACATGAGAGCCGCCGTCGAACGGGGCTCCATGGCCGAGCCAGAGCCGCTCGCCGAAATCGAGTTCCTCGCGCGCTCGCCGAACCGCATCGAGGTGCTGGCGGCGCTGGCCGACGAACCACTGACGCGCAGCGAGGTGGCGAATCGCGTCGACGTCTCCCAGCCCACCCTCGGACGTATCCTGGGCGACCTGGCCGACCGGGAGTGGGTGACGACCGAGGGCGAGTTCTACCGTGCGACGGCGACCGGTGACCTCGTCGCCGCGGGCATCACGGATCTCCGCGAGCGACTGGCGGCCGAGGCGGGACTGCGCGAGGTAATCGAGTGGCTGCCCGCCGACGCCCTCGACGTGGACCTCCGGCACCTCGCCGACGCGACCATCACGACGCCGACCCAGACGCGCCCGAACCGGCCGATTCGTCGGATGCTGGAGCTGTTGCGCGAGGCCGACCACGCGAACCTCCTCTCGCACGCCTTCAACGAGCAGAAGCTTCGACTCGTCCGCGACCGGGCCGTCGCTGGCGACCTGGAGACGGCGGGCGTCTTCCACGCGTCGGCCATCGACGCCCTCCGGGAGACGGCCGACCTCCGGGAAATTCTTCGGGAACTCGTCGCGAGCGACGCGGCCGAAATCCGCGTGACCGACGAGGCGGTGCCCGTGGCCGTCGAGGTGACCGACGACCGCACGCACCTCCTGTTGCGCGACGACGAGGGCATCGTCCGTGCGTCGGTCGACACCGACGACGCGGCCGTCCGGGAGTGGGCGAACGCCCTGCACGAGCGGTTCTGGGCCGAGGCGACCCCGCTGTCGCCAGATGACATCGCCGAGTGACCGCGGCCCGGTCCCAGAACCGCAAGACTGCGGTGGCCTGACTCCCCCGCACCGCACCTACAGGAGATACCTGCCTGTACCGGTGACGTGGTGGGGTGGCAGCCGGCCCACGGAACGGGAAAAACCGCACGAGTGCAGTGGGATGCCACGTGTGCGCGTGCGGCGCCCCGTCGGGAGAGTACCGGCAACAAACCCCTCTTCGGGCGAAGTGTGGCGGTTTTCTCCGAGACGGCGTCCGTCAAGTAGGTCCGGGTGGTGGAATGGGTAAGCGCGGCAGGTGCCGGGCGCCTGCCGGGAGCACGGATGTACCAGTCTACAACGGGAGGCAACCGATGAATACGGTCGAACAGTGGAAAGCGGAGAAACACCCCCTGGAGATGATCGAACTCGTCGAGGAGTTCGCCGAGGAGGGGCTGTCCTTCGACGAAATCGAGGAGCGCGAGGGCGACGGCGTCTGGGAGCGGATGAAGTGGACCGGGATGTACACCCACGGCGTCCAGCGGGGCTACATCATGATGCGGACGAAGGTCCCCGGCGGCTACCTGACGCCCGAACAGGCAGAGGTCGTCGGCGAGGTGGCCTCGGAGTACGCCAGGGCGCCCGAGGAGTTCGGCGGCGCCGAGCAGAACGAGCTCTGGGGGGACGCCTACCTCGACATCACGACCCGCCAGGACGTCCAGAAACACTGGATAGAAATCGAGGACGTCCCCGAAATCTGGGACCGGTACGACGAGGTCGGCCTGACGACCATCGGCGGCTGTGGCGACGGCGCCCGGAACGTCCTGGGCTGTCCCGCTGCCGGCCTCTCGGACCACGAGTGTTTTGACGCCCAGCCGGTCGTCGACGCCGTCTCTGACTTCTTCGAGGGCAACCGCGAGTACGGCAACCTCCCGCGGAAGTTCAAGATGACCATCACGGGCTGTACGGAGGACTGCTCGCAGTCCCAGATAAACGACATCGGGCTCACGCCCGCGAAGAAGGAGATAGAGGGGGAGTGGCAGTACGGCTTCCACGTGAAGGTCGGCGGCGGCCTCTCGGACGGCCCCCGGATGGCCTCGCCGCTGGACGTCTTCATCCCGCCGCAGGACGCCGTGGAGTTCTGCCGCGCCGTCGCCCAGACGTTCAAGGAACTCGGCGACCGCCACAACCGCGGCGTCTGCCGGATGCGCTACCTCGTCGAACAGGTCGGCCCCGAGAAGTACGAGGAGGCCATCCGGGACCGCGCGAGCGTGGACTTCCCGACCAGCGGGCAGGACCTGACCGAGGGCTACCGCGGCGACCACACCGGGGTCCACGACCAGAAGGAAGACGGCCTCAAGTACGTCGGCTTCAACGTCATCACGGGCCGGATGGGCGGCGACGAGTTCGCAGCCGCCGCCCGCGCCGCCAGGGAGTACGGGACCGAGGACGCCTCGGTCCGCCTGGCCACGGACCAGAACTTCCTCATCACGCACGTCCCCGAGGAGAACGTCGAGGACCTGCTCGCCGAGGACTTCGCCCAAGAGTACAAGCCCGACCCCGGGCCCTTCGAGCGGGGCGCCGTCGGCTGTACCGGCTCGGAGTTCTGCAACTACGGCATCATCGAGACCAAAAAGCGGGTGAAACGGTGGGCGCGCGAACTCGAAGAGCGCATCGACACGCCCGACGACCTCGAGGTCGTCCGGATGCACATGTCCGGCTGTTCGGCCTCCTGCGCCCAGCCCCAGATTGCGGACATCGGCTTCCGGGGCGAGACGGTGCAAGTCGACGGGGACGGCCGGTCCGACATCCCCGACGACGCCGACCGCGGCGACTACGAGGACCTCGTCGAGGGCATGGACTTCGGCCTCGGCGGCGCCCTCGGGACCGACAACGAGTTCCTCGACTGGGTCGAGAGCGCCGTTCCGGCCCACGCCGTCGTCCCGGCCCTCGAACAGCTCTTTGCGGCCTTCGCCGACGAGCGCCACGAGGGCGAGCGGTTCTACGCCTGGTGTCGTCGGGTCGACAACGACCGCTTGCGGACGATAATGCAGCGCGCCGACGCCAACGTCGCCGGGGGTGTCGCTCATGGCGACTGAGGAGGGCGACGCCGGCGACGAGCCGGACCTCGTCGAGGACGGGCCGGGACTTGCCGTCGACCCCGGCGTCGGGGCCGAGGCTGTCGCGGACGCACCCGAGCGTGCCATGCCGGGCGTCCCCGCCGTCGAACCCGACGGCGCGAGCGTGCCGGCGGTCGACGGGGCCAGGACCCGGACCAGCGAGCAGACCGAGACCATCCCGCCCGCCGGGGGGTCGGCGGGTCCGGACCAAGCCAACGGGGCCGCCAACGGCTGTACCGACGGACACTGCACCTGCGGTGCGGGCGACGAGTCCGGCGAGACCGACGTGGAGGAGTCCCCACGCGCCGTCGCCGACGGCGCGGGTGCAGAGGTCGCCGGCGGGACACCGACCAACGTCACCGAGGACGGCGAACTGACGGACCTCGAGTTCACCGAGCCCGCCGAGGGACAGAGCCAGCACCTGCCCGGCGAGCACCGCGAGGGGACGCCCACGACGGCAGACACCCGCGTCGGCGTCCCCGAAGGCGTCGACCTCGACACGCCGGACTACTCGATCCGCTCGGAGATGAACGACATCGAGACGCCGGACGAGAAGACCTGGTTCATGGAGCTGGACGAGGCGGTCATCGACGAGGGCCGCTGCATCCAGTGTGGGACCTGCGTCGCCGCCTGCCCCAGCGACTCCATCGGCATCGGCGACGACGACCTGCCGGAACTGGTCAAGATGTGCACCGGCTGCTCGCTGTGCTGGGACTTCTGCCCGCGGGGCGGTCTGCGCTACGAGCGCCAGTGGAAGATCACCGGTGGCGAGGACAACGTGAAGGGCGCCGGCGACCCCATCACGGAGTTCTCCGCGCGCGTCACCGACGACTGGCGCGAGGGGTCTCAGGACGGCGGCGTCGTCACGGGCATCCTCTCGACGCTGCTGGACGAGGGCGAAATCGACGGCGCGCTCGTCGCCACGGAGTCCGACGAGGAGCCCTGGAAGGCAGAGGCGTTCCTCGCGACGACCCACGAGGAACTCGTCGCGAACACGGGCACCATTTACAACCAGACGATGGCGCTCGGAAACCTCAGCTTCTCCGACTGGGAGCACAAGCTCCCCGAGGGCAAGGACTGGGACGACGTCTCGCTCGCCCTCGTGGGCACCCCCTGCGAGATCGAGGGCATTCGCGCGCTGCAGGACTTCGGCTGGGAGTACGGCAGCCAGGAGGCGGGCGTCCGCGCCATCGACTACACCATCGCCCTGATGTGTACGAAGAACTTCAACTACAAGTCCCTCATCGGCGAGGAACTCGTCGAGCAGCGCGACGTCGACATCGACGAGGTCGGCAAGATGGACGTCCTCCACGGGAAGCTGATGGTCGACGACCTGGACGGCAACCGGATCCTCGAGGAGGACATCGAGAACTTCCACGACGCCGCTCTCAAGGGCTGTGACGAGTGTGCGGACTTCACCGGCTTCTGTGCGGACGTGACCGTCGGGTCAGTCGGGTCCTCCGACGAGTACTCGAGCGTCATCGTCCGGACCGAGCAGGGCCTCGACGCCTGGGAGCTGACCGAACCGCACCTCGACTACCACGACCTGGAGGACAAGGGCGCGGTCGGCAAGCTCCAGGGCTGGGACAAGAAGAAGGCCTTCGAGAGCCTCGAGCGGCCCTTCGACCCCGACGCGCCGCGGTTCATCGACTACACCGACCACGCCGAGAACTACGGGACGACGGTGAACCCCCACGACGCGGGGCACTGAGTATCGCTATCGCTCGGAGAGTTCGTCGGCGAGTTCGTCTCGCCTGCGTTCTGAGCGCGCTCGTCCGTCGGCGATAGCCGCCTCGAGATCGTTACCCTCCGGCCAAATGCCGAGAACTTCGTCCCACGACCGTACTCCGGTGAGCCGGTCGATCACGTCACTGAAGCTCTCCCCGTCGCGTCTCTCTGTCCCGAGTCGCTCGTAGGCGGCGTCGTCGAGCGTGATCGTGTGGGGCACGGTTTCAAGAGAGTTGTTTCTGTTTCAGTATAACAGTGAGGGGTAGATTGACTACAGTGACGGCGAAGAAGCCACACAGCGCACTGATGTCACTCGACGAAACCGTCCCACACGTCCGAGACCGAACCAGTAAAGGTCCCCACGGTAGTGCCAACTGACGAACCAAGTGGTCGTTTTCCCATGACCGAGACTTACGACGTCGTCATCGCCGGCGCGGGCCCCGCGGGTGGCCAGTGCGCTCGCGACCTCGCGGCGCGGAACCACGACGTCCTCGTCCTCGAGACCGAGGGCGAAGCCGAGTTTCCCGCACAGAGCAACAAGTCCACGGCCGGGACCTTCCCCTCCACGATGGTCGGCTTCGGGATCCCCGACGACGTGGTGATGCACTTCACCGACGCCGTCGTCCTCGAGTCCCCGAACAACTACACGAAGCGGACCCAGTCCGGCGCAGTGCTGGAGTTCGCCGACTTCAAGCAGTGGCTCGTCGACGAGAGCCAGGCCGACGGCGCCGAGTACCGCTTCGACGCCCGCGCGACGGGCCCCATCCTGGACGAGGACGGGACCATCGAGGGCGTCCGGTACAACGGCGACGAGGCGGTCTACGCCGACATCGTGATCGACGCGACCGGTCCGGCCGCGCCGCTGGCGAAGCAACTGGGCGTCGTCGACCTCCAGCGCGAGCGCCAGGCCATCGGCATCGAGTGGGAGATGACCGGCGTGAAGCCAGACGCCGAGGGCTACGCCGACCTGACGGACACGATGATGCTCCGGCTGGACCACGAGGACGCGCCGGGCGGCTACGCCTGGATTTTCCACACCGGCGACGACACGGCGAAGGTCGGCCTCTGCTACATCCAGAACGACGTCCACACGAAGCGCGCGAGGGAGAGTCACACCGTCGACGACTACCTCCAGGAGTGGATGGACCGCGACCCGCGACTGCAGGACGCAGAACGCATCGACGGGAAACAGCACCGTGGCTCCGCACACATCCAGTTGCCGACGACGATCCACACGGACAATTTCATGGCCGTCGGCGACACAGTCCCGTCGGTCGATCCGCTCTGGGGCGAGGGCATCGGCAAGTGCATGCGCTCCGGGCGCGCGGCGGCCATCGCCGCGGACAACGCCCTGACGCAGAGTTCCCGGGACACCTCCGCCGAGGAGCTGTCGGTCTACGAGGAGTACTGGCACGACCAGGTCGCACCGAGCCAGAAGACGCGCCTCCTGATGACGGAACTGCTCTACCGCGCATCGAACTCGCGCTACGACGCGCTCATGCGCGACCTCGACTCGATGGGGCGAGACGGCCTGGCGAGGGCCAACAGCGGGGACAAGCGCGCCATCGCGAAGCTCCTGAAGCTCCGGGACCTGCCGGAACTGGCCGGGTTCGGCTGGGAGGTCCTCTCGGGCAAGTGGGCCGGCGATCCGAACTAGGCCGCCGACACCGCCGCCCGGATCGCGAGCGGAAATTCCACGTGAAAAAGGCTTTACCCGCCCCACCGCGTAGGAACGCCAAATGGTACTCGACGACCTCGGCTCCTCGCTCCGTGGCACGCTCGACAACCTCCGGGGGAAGTCACGGATCTCCGAGGAAGACGTCGACGACGTCGTCAAGGAGATCCAGCGCTCGCTCATCCAGGCCGACGTCGACATCGCCATCGTCCAGGACCTCTCGGACGCGATCAAGGCCCGGGCGCTGGACGAGGAGCCGCCCGCCGGCACGTCGCCGCGGGACTGGGTGTTGCGCATCGTCTACGAGGAACTCGTCGAACTCGTCGGCGACTCGACCGAACTCCCGCTGGAGCCACAGACCATCGTGCTCGCTGGCCTCCAGGGATCGGGGAAGACGACGACGGCCGCGAAGATGGCATGGTGGTTCTCGAAGAAAGGGCTCCGCCCCGCGATCATCCAGACCGACACCTTCCGGCCGGGCGCCTACGACCAGTCGAAACAGATGGCCGAGCGCGCGGAGGTCGACTTCTACGGCGACCCCGACTCGGAGGACCCGGTAGCGATCGCGCGCGAGGGCCTCGACGCCACGGCGGACGCGGACGTCCGCATCGTCGACACGGCGGGTCGCCACGCGCTGGAGGACGACCTGATCGAGGAACTCGAGGAGATCGACCGCGTCGTCGAACCCGACCGGACGCTGCTCGTCCTCGACGCGGCCATCGGCCAGGGCGCGAAAGACCAGGCCGCGCGCTTTCAGGAGGCCGTCGCGGAGGGCATCGACGGGGTCGTCATCACCAAGCTCGACGGGACGGCGAAGGGTGGCGGGGCGCTCGCCGCCGTCGACCAGACGAACTCGACGATTGCCTTCCTGGGCACCGGCGAGACCGTCAAGGACGTCGAGCGGTTCGAGCCGTCAGGCTTCGTCTCGCGCCTGCTCGGGATGGGCGACCTGGAGCAACTCACCGAGCGCGTCGAGCGCGCGATGGCCGAGACGGGCGAGGACGACGACTGGGAGCCCGAGGACATTCTGGAGGGGCAGTTCACCCTGAAGGACATGCAAAAGCAGATGGAGGCGATGAACAAGATGGGGCCGCTCGACCAGGTCATGGACATGATCCCGGGCATGGGCGGCGGGATCAAAGATCAGCTACCCGACGACGCGATGGACGTCACCGAGGACCGGATGCGTGACTTCGATGTCGTCATGGACTCGATGACCGAGGACGAACTCGAGAATCCCCGCCAGATCGGCGCGAGTCGCACCGAGCGCATCGCCCGCGGCGCGGGCAAGCCCGAGGAGCGCGTCCGCGAGCTCCTCCAGCAGCACAAGATGATGGAGCGCACGCTCAAGCAGTTCCAGGGCATGGGAGAGGGAGACATGGAGCGGATGATGCAGCAGATGCAGGGCGGTGGCGGACCGGGCGGTCCCGGCGGCATGGGTGGGATGGGTGGCGGTGGCGGCAACCCCTTCGGCGACTGAACGGGCGCGTCAGGCCGCCGACTCTGTCGATTCTGCAGCCGTCGCCGCGTTCGACGAGCGGCCGCGTCGACGAGCACGGTAGCCCCGGTAGAGCCCGTAGGCGAGCGCCCCGAGTCCGAGGAGGAGGACCACGAGATCGAGCAGCCCCCCGAGGATCGGGATTCGTGTGACGGCGACCATTACGACCGTCCCGAGCACCAGCGCCGCCCAGCGGTTGTCGACGTCGACGAACGAGAGGAGCCAGGCACCCAGGACGTAGCGACCGAGGACGACCCCCAGCCAGACGGCGAGCCCGTAGACGATCGCCCCCGCCAGCGCGAGCGGGATGCCGACGATCGTGATGGCGAGCAGGACGAGCAGGATCGGCACTCCGACCAGGGCGAGAAGTCCGACGGCCCCGGTCCGGGCCGGTCGCTCGACAGTCCGGTCGGCCATCCCACGCGTAAACCGCGGGAAGACGAGCAGGAGGACGGCGCCGACCACGAGATTGACGAGGAAGAAGTAGACGCCGAAGACGAACCCGGGGATCGACGGCAGCGGGTCGCCGATCTCGAGGTCCGGGTTCCGGACCAGTTCGCCGCCGACCGTTGCACCCGAACTCCGAGTCAGGTTGCCGTCGTACTCCAGGTCGCCGCCGATCGAGGCCGTCGGGCCGAGGACGATGTCGCCGGCTCCGACGCGAGCGGGCCCGCCGACCCGGCCGTCGATCAGCACGCTCCCGGCGCCGGCCTCGAAGGTCCCCCCGACGGTCGCGTTCTCCGTGAGCTGGACCGCGCCGCCGGAGGCGCTGACGTCGCCGCCGACGGTCCCGGCGATCACGACGTTCCCGCTGGCCGTCTCGACGTCCCCGGTCACCTCGCCGAGGATCCGGACGTTGCCGGCAAAGACCTGGAGGTCGCCGTCGACGGTCCCGCGGATCGCGACGTCGCCGCCGTAGGCCTCGAGGTCGCCGGTGGTTTCGCCGGCTTCGACGACGACGGAGCCCCCGGCGCGGGGCTCGGCCACTGCCGGCGCGGGGACGATCGCGAGGCAGACGAGGACGGCGACGAGGAGGACGACGCGGCTGTGGGACCCTGTCGGGCGTGTCATACGTGGCCCCTCTCCCTGCAAATCCTTGAAAGGTGGCGGACGGGTTCAGACGGCGGGAATCGCGGGCCGGCTCCTGGCGAGGCGGTCACACCGGCCCCGGCGACGGGACCGCCACTGCCGGGATCGTCGGCGCGAGTTCAGCGCGAGCGGTTCGCCTGCTCGTCGAGGTCGCTGCCGAGCGCCCGCGCCACCGCCACGAGAAAGCCCATGCCGGTCTGGACCTGGGGGTCGCGCATCGCCCTGGCCAGGCCAACGACCCCGAGGCGCTCTGGCTCCGCCTCCGTCGCCTCGCCGACCGCGGCGAGGGTCGACTCCAGCCCGCGGGCGACGTCTTCGTCCGCCGCCGTGTCCGCGACCTCGCCCAGGCGGGCCCCGGTACTCGCGAGCGTCGTGACCATCTCGTCGTCCATGGCCGCACTCAGGAGCGCGAGTGCGTCGGCGACCCCGACCAGGTCGTCGAGCGTCCCCGTCTCCTGCAGGCGGACGAGCGTCTCGAGTGACTCGGCGATCGCCTCGGGGTTCGCCGAGACGACGCGATCGATCTCCGTGGTTTCGTCAGTGTGCTTGTCCGTCATCGATTCACCTCAGAGTAGCCCCCTGGCGGTGAGCCAGTAGGACTCGTTGTAGCCCAGTTTCGCCCAGTGCAGCATCTTCGAGGCCGGTCTGATTGTCGGCTCGTCGCCGTAGCCGAACTCGATGAAGGTGGCCGCGTCGGTGCCCGCCTCGAGGAAGCAGACCGTCTTGCCGTCGTAGGAGGCGGTCGGCGTCTCCCCGCGGGCGCGGCTGGCGATCCGATCCGCGACCGGGCCGGCCTCGAAGTGGGCCACGCTGCCGGCTTTGCTCGTCGGGACGTCTGCGACGTCACCGATGGCGTAGACGTCCTCGGCCGCCGTCGCCTCGAGCGTGTGCTTGTCGACGTCGACCCAGCCGTCCTCGCCCAGACCCGCCTCGGACACGACGTCGCTGCCAGCGTGCGGGGGGATGGCGACGAGCAGGTCGTAGTCGAACTCGGCGCCCTCCATCGTCTCGACGGTTTGCGCGTCGGGATCGACGGCCTCGACGTTGACGAAGGTCTCGAGGGCGATGTCCCGCGTTTCGAACTGGGCGCTGGCCCAGTCTGCGACGGGCTGGAGGCCGTGGGCGCGCTGGATCGGGTACGTGTAGGTCAGGTCGACGTCCTCTCGGCGCCCGCGCTCGCGGAGCCAGTCGTCGACCATCAGGACGAACTCGACCGGCGCGGCCGGACACATGTGCGGGACGCCCACGACGCTGAGGACGAGGTGGCCCTCGGTGAAGGTCGCGAGTTCGTCCCGGAGGGCTGTCGCGCCCTCCGGCCCGTAGAAGTGGTGTGCCCCCGCTTCGAGTCCGGGCACCTCGTCCGGCGCGAGGGACGCACCCGTGGCCAGGACGAGCTGGTCGTACGTCCAGTCCGGCCGGTCGCGCAGCGTCAGTCGCTTCTCGTCGGTGTCGACGGCCGTCAGCCGGTCGACGACCACGTCGATCCGGTCGTCGACCAGGTCCCGGAGGGGGCGGCTGGCGTCCGCGACGGTCTTCTCGCCGAAGGGCACGTACAGGAAGACCGGCTTGTAGACGTGCTGGGGATCGTCGGAGAGGAGCGTCAAGTGGACGGCCCCGTCGGCGATCTCCGTGTCGAGTCGGTCGGCGAGGCGGTTGGCGAGAACGGTCCCGCCCGTTCCCCCGCCGACGACGATGATTTCGTGTGGCATGGTCGGAAGTTGGGACCGGGACGCCCCGCTCAGGTCACCTCCACGTAGATGTCCCACTCGCTCCCGTCCTCGGCGTCTTCGATGCCGAGGAGGTCGTGGCCTGCTTCGTCGAGCCACTCGGGCACGTCGGTCTTGGAGCCGCTGTCGGAGGTCCGCAGTTCGATGACGGTGCCCGGATCCGATTCCTTGACTTTGCCGATGAGGTCCATCAACGGGCCGGGGCACGTCGCGCCCCGGGCGTCGACCGTCTCGTCGGGTTCGTAGGTCGTGTTGCTCATTGTCGTGTTGTCGAATGCGTGTGTGATCTGTGCAATCTATACCCCGGTGCCGATCAGCCGTACCGACTGTACCGACCACCTGTTCGTCGAGTGTCTCGCTGCCGACGCCCGCCACGCCGTGGGCGTTCGCGACGCCGCAGCGACAGCCGTCCGCTGCAGCCTTCGTCGCCCCTGTCTGGGGTCTCGCCCGACGACGTGTCGGGTTCCTCGACGCGGAACCGTTGGTCCCGCCGGTCGTGGATGACCTACGTGTACCGAGGGGACGAGGCCGTATTGAATTGTGGTATAATCCCAAGATTGTGAGAATCCATGCTGGGAGGACAAACTGCTCCGCTGCCCCGTCCAGCCGGGGCACGCACTCGCCTCCGAATCCGCCGCGACCGGTCGTCTGTGCCCCGTTCGGTCCGGGACTGCCCGTCGGCCGGTGCGCGGTGCGCCCGGCTTTTTAACCCCGGCGGTCGTCCCGACAGGCAATGACCGTCCGCGAGGTCGCGGCCGGGGCCTACCGTGAGGCCCTGCCCGTCCTGCTGGTGAGTGCCAGCGGCGGCCTGTTCGCGGGCCTGGTCCTCGGCGGGATGGCGGCCGAACTGCGCGCCGTGCCGGGCCTGCTGTTGCTCGTTCCTGCCATCCTGGCCACGCGGGGGAACGTCTATGGCTCCCTCGGCGCGCGGATCGGTTCCGGGCTCCACCAGGGGCTGATCGACGCGGCCGTGACGATTCGCGACGAGCGCCTGCGGGGCGCGATCGTCGCCGCGCTCCTCAACGGCGTCCTGGTGAGTGTCGCCGCGGCTATCATGGCGTTCGGACTGCTCGCACTGCTCGGCCGGCCCGTCGCGCCGTTGTCAACCCTGGTGGCGATCACCTTCCTGACGGGACTCCTTTCGGGCCTGCTGCTCACGACCGCCGTCGTCACTGTCGTGGTGTTCGGCTATCGACGGGGGCTGAATCCGGACACCCTCGCCGGCCCCGTCGTCACGACGACGGGGGACCTCGTCGGCGTCGCCACCCTGCTGTTGACGACGCGACTCGTCCTCTGGCTGGGGGGTGGCTAGCGTGAGCGCGGACGGTTCGACCGGCCACTGGTCCGTCGGCGCAATCACGCGGGCAATGCTACCCCTGTTGCTCGTCCTGACCGTCATCGAACTGGGGAGCGGGCTCGTCCTCGATGCCCTCCAGGAGACGCTGCTCGCCTATCCGACGCTGTTGATCCTCGTCCCCGTCACGATCGGCATGGCCGGGAACCTCGGCAGTATCCTCGCCGCGCGTCTCTCGACGGCGTTTCACCTTGGATTGCTCTCCTTCGACCCGGCGGACGATCACCTCGCGGGCAACGGCCTCGCGACGGTGGCGCTCGCGGTCACGCTCTTTCCCCTCGTCGGCGCTGGCGCCTGGCTCCTGGCGTGGCTGGTCGCCGACCCCGCTCTCGCGCTGGCGACGGTCGTCCTGGTCGCGCTCGCCAGCGGCGTCGCGCTCGCCGTCCTGGCCGTCCTCGTCACCGTGGTGACGACCTACGGCGCCTACCGGTTCGAACTCGACCCCGACGACGTCGTGATTCCCATCGTCACCAACGTCTGTGACGTGCTGGGCGTCGTCGTCCTCTTCGGGGCCGTCCGTGCCATCGTCTGACGGTGCCGTGACGCGCAGGTGCCACCCGGACGCGGACGGGGAAACGACGAAGTGGGACCCCGTCGTTGTCCCCGACAATGTCCGACCTCGGGGACTTCACTGAGTACGACGGCGACCCCGGCGACGCGCCGGAGGACGCCGAGGCGGCGGGGTCGACCGCCGACGACTCGGCGACCCAGTCTTCCACCCCCGACCGAGCGAGGGGCGACGCTGTCTCGCGCGACGACGACTTCGAGGCCTACGACGCCGATCCCGTCGGAACCGACACCGGCATCGGCGTCCTGTCGGCCGCGGAGGGCCTGCGCATCCACGAGGACGAACGAGAGACGCGCCTCCGGGCCTACGTCACCGCCGGGAACCGGTCCGACGTCCGCATCGGGACGTACCTGCTCGCGCCCTACCCCGACGGCGAGTCGCTGTTCGCCCGCGTCGCGGGTATCGAGTACGCCCAGGAGTACCGCGCCGACGACGCCACCGAGATCCACGCGCGGCGCGCGATGCGCTCTGCGGGCATCGACGAGGCCGACTTCAAGCTCATGGCCAGCCTGGAGCCCGTTGCAGTCCTGTACGAGGACGGCGACGACCTCCGCCGGCGCATGACCGATCGCGTCCCCAAGCCCGAGACCGTCGTCCGCCACGCGGACGACACCGAGGAGATCACGACCGGCCTGAAGATCCCCGACTCGGGGGTCTTCCTGGGCCACCTCGCCGTCGGCGGCGAGAAGGTCCGGACCGTCGCCGAGCCCCCGACCATCGCCTACCGCCTCCGGGACGACTACGAGCGCGGCGACCCGCTCGTCTTCCGGCACACCCTGATCGCTGGGGGTACCGGCTCCGGGAAGACCCACGCCGCGAAGAACGTCCTCCGGCAGTTCCTGGCCGAGGACCGCACGTATCCGGTCGAGGCCGGCGGTGATCGCGAGGTCTGCCCCGCCGTCGTCCAGTTCGACCCCCAGGACGAGTACGCCCAGATGCACGACGACGGGGACTACGACGAGGACTTCGCGCGGCGCGTCGAGCGCGACGGCGTCGCCCACGGCGGCCACGACGACACGCTCGCGTTCGTGCCGAAAATCCAGGGCGCCAGCTACGACGCCAGCCACCACCGCGCCGAGCAGGTCGAGTTCACCATCCCCTTCTCGATGGTCAGGGACAACCCCTGGCTGATCGCCGGCAGCGGGCTCAACGACAACCAGTACAACGCTCTGGCCTACGAACTCCTGCCGCGCTTCGGCGACGAATACGGGGGCGGCGCGACCTACGACCAGTTCACCACCTTCCTCGACGACCCCGCACTCCGCGAGGAACTGGACGAGTCAGGGCGCGTCCACGAGGCCACCTTCGACGCCGTCGCGCGGCGCGTGCGTGGCTTCGGCCACGTCTTCGACCAGGACGCCAAGCCGATCACCGAGCGCATCCACGAGTTCGTCCGGCCAGGGGGACTCACGTGCGTCCCGACGTACCACGTCACGGACACGCGCGCGACGGAGACAGTAGTCCTGGCGCTCGCCTCGCTCCTGGTCGACGAGAAACTCTCGAACGACCCGACCTACGATCGGATCAAGGACACGCCGCTGCTCGTCGGCATGGACGAGGCGCACAACTTCCTGACCGACGCCGAGAGCGTCCAGGCCCGGAAGGTCATCGGGAAGTTCACCGACGCCGCCAAGCAGGGCCGCAAAGAGCGCCTGGGACTCTTCCTGATCACGCAGGACCCCCAGGACATCGCCGAGCCCGTCTTCAAGCAGATCAACACGACCGTCGTCTTGAATCTCGGGGACGAGGACGCGATCTCGGCGGTGAACATCCCGAGCGAGCTGGAGTCGAAGGTCCCCTACATGGAGCAGGGCCAGATGGTCGTCTACTCGCCGGACAACTCCGAGCCCGTCGAACTCATCGGACTGGAACACTGCCTGACGCGCCACGGTCGGGACTGAGCGGTCCCGCTTGGCTCCTGTCTCCCGGGTCGACCGGGCGAAACCGGACCAAGTTTGATGGTCTCGACGGGGGTGGTCCCTCCCATGGCGACCGGGGACGACGAGGCGGCGGGGCCGGTCGAGTGCTGGCGGCGATGGACGTCGACCAGGGAGGTTCCGTTTCACCGCTACTGTGTCGTCTTTCCAGTGGTTCGAGGGCCCGACGGCCGGCTGACCCTGAACCGAGAACGGCCCGCCGGGAGCGCCGACGGGACTGCCGAGCGGCCCCGCGTGCGATACGTCAGGGGCGTCACCCGGACGCTGCTGCGCTTCACCCCACTCGTGGTGCTGCTCACGCTGGTCGGCTACGTCGTCCTCACCGAACTGTCCCCGGAGACGGTGGGGCTTACCGACCTGCTTCCGGCCGGCGTCGGGTTTCCGTCGCCGCTGGTCACTGTTGCCGTCCTCGCCTGGGTTGCGCTGCTATTCGTCCCGCTCTACGTCGCGGACCTCAGACCCGGTCCGGCGACCGCCCAGGCCGTCGCCGTCTACGGGACGCTCCTCGCCCTCCTGCTTGGCTGTCTCGGGGCCGTCCTCGCCAGTCCCGTCGTCGACGTGCCGCTCCGACCGCCGGACGTCGGTCCGACGGAGTGGACCATCCTGAACCCGGTCGGGTTCCTGACCGTCGCCTTCGTCGGCGGCCACCTGCTCTACGACACCGTCCTCCGGACGGAGACCACCCTGTCGCGACTCCCCGAGAAACACCCCGCCGTCCTCGTCGACCCCGAGGGCGAGGGTCGGCGGCGCTACGAGGCGCTCCTGGAGGACCTCGCGGGTGCGCTCCGGTCGTCCGTCGCGACGCTGGCCGTCGGCGGCAGACGGTTCCGGCTCCGGACGAGTCACGTCTTCGCGGTGGTCTTCCTCATTCCCTTCCTCGTCTCGCGCCTGGCGAGCCTCCCGGAGATGACCGGGCGACCGCTGCCTGCGGCGCTCCTCGCAGAACCCGGCGAGGTCGCCGTCGCGCTCGTCCCGCTCGCGCTGGACGTCGTCCTGATCGTCCTCCTCTTCCAGTTCCTCGTCGTGACGGCCTTCGTCCACCGGCTGTTCTCGGACAGCCCCGACGGCGAGGCCGGGCCCCTGCTGCGGTACCGACCCGGCCACCCCGACGGCCAGGCGGGCTTCGCGGAGTTCGGCAACTACGCCACCCGGATCAACCTCGTGCTCGTCCTCGCCGGCTTCTACGTGGTCTACCGGCTCTACGTCCTCGGCCTCCCGCTGCTCGAGGAGATCGGCGCGAGCGCGGTTACGCCAGACCTGCTCAACTGGGGACTGCTGTTCGTCGCGCCGCTTGTCGTCTACGCCGTGGCGGTCCTGCTGTGGCTGTACTTCTCGTTCTGGCGGATGCACCGCTTCATGGCCGAGGCCAAGACCGAGGCCTTGCGCGAGGCCCGGCGGCCGGCGAGCGACCGGGACGTCGAGATCGTCGAGTCGGCGCCGGTCTGGCCCATCGACACGCGCCTGCTGTACACCGCGCTGTCGCTGGACCTGTTGCCAGTGCTGACGGTTCTGCCGATGACCTGACGGGGCCGCGAAGAGTAACGCTTAACAGCGGCTGTCGGGTAGCGGTGGATGCGATGGGCCAATAGCTCAGTTAGGTTGAGCGCTCGGCTGATAACCGGGAGGTCCGCGGTTCAAATCCGCGTTGGCCCATCAGTTCTGCCACGAACCGACCCGCGAGCACCGCGAGACGCGACCGGAGGGAGCGTCTCGATGCGAGCGAGCGGGGAGCGGAGCGACCCGCGAGATCGCGTAGCGTGTGCGAGCGCTTCGTGAGTGGCGACTGTTGAATCCGAGCGGATTTGAGCCCTGGAAGTCGCAGCCCGCGCAGGGCCGAAGGCCCGAGCAGGACCGTCTTCCTCTGGTTCAAATCCGCGTTGGCCCACTACCTCTTTTTTACGCCTCGGGTGGCTCGCTTCGCTCGCCACCACTCGGCGCAAAAAACTAGGTGAAAAAAGCCGGACGCTCACTCCGTTCGCGTCCGGCGAACCTCGCTCGCTACGCTCGCTCGGATGCTAGTTCGAACGCGGGGATTTGGGACGGCTTTCGTGGTTGCGTTGACAGATGCCGAAAACACCACGTTCCAGCATTCCGCTCAACCGAGACAAGTCTCCCCGAGGAACGATACCGGCAGACTCGCGTCCGGTTCCCCGGCGGCGCCTTCGGTGACGCCTGGCGGTTACTGACCATCGGGTAGCCGCTGACCTGGCGAGTGGCAACACTTTCACCGCCTCTGTTTTCACCAACCTGACTTGCCTCTATCCAGTTGTCAAGCACAACCTCGGTTGTCCTCCTCGATCTGGGCCAGGCCGCTCGCAGCGACGGCCCCCGCTCGCTCTGCAACGCGGGGGAGGGGTTTCGTTCTCCGTTAGAGGTGTGGCTAAGGCCACTACCTCAAAATACAACCGCGCCGCAGGCCACACCCGAAACGCCACCCCTCGCGGCGCGCGAAATTGAGTGGATAGAACACCTCTTTTCTTTCAAATTCCAGTTCCGTGTTTA